>MDTE01102608.1_pt1 | contig 216375 bp, 238 predicted proteins | sample 811231 | NCBI WGS metagenome assembly MDTE01 (sample SAMN05326651, study PRJNA326480) | marine metagenome | isolation source: seawater | place: Indian Ocean: Red Sea | collected 2010 | reverse complement strand
TGTTGCATGGCTGTCGTCAGCTCGTGCCGTGAGGTGTTGGGTTAAGTCCCGCAACGAGCGCAACCCTTGTCGTTAGTTACTTTTTCTAGCGAGACTGCCTCTAACAAAGGGGAGGAAGGTGGGGACGACGTCAAGTCATCACGGCTCTTATGTCCTGGGCTACACACACGCTACAATGGTCGGTACAAAGGGTTGCCAAAGAGCGATCTGGAGCTAATCCCATAAAACCGATCTCAGTTGGAATCGTAGGCTGAAACTCGCCTGCGTGAACGTGGAGTTGCTAGTAACCGCAGGTCAGCACACTGCGGTGAATACGTTCCCGGGCCTTGTACACACCGCCCGTCAAGTGATGGAAGTTGGCAACACTTGAAGTCATTTAGCTAACCTTGATTTATCTTGGAGGCAGATGCCGAAAGTGGGGCTAGTGACTGGCACTAAGTCGTAACAAGGTAGCTGTACCGGAAGGTGCGGCTGGATCACCTCCTTTCTAGGGAGTAGAAACATTATTAATTAATGTTTCAGGTCGATCGTCAGAATAGATTTTGACAAATTAAGTTGAGCATGACTCTTTTTATTAAGAGGGAGTTCCTTAAATTATGAATTAATCTTATAAAAATCCGACGTTTTTTTGAATTTTTTTCCTTCCACTATCCAGTTGTTAAAGTCAGCTTCATTTAGGGGCTGTAGCTCAGTTGGGAGAGCACCTGCTTTGCAAGCAGGGGGTCAGGAGTTCGAGCCTCCTCAGCTCCACCACTTTATTTGTATTTAAAATTAGTGTTTTATTAAAGTTTCCAGCTTTCACTGATCAGTCTAAACATCTTTTATGACAACTTCTATGACACTTCTATCCGATTTTATTCATTTATAGACATCTTAAATATTGCTATATAGATGTCAAATAGATAGCATAAGCCTAATTATTGAAAATTTTACTGTGTAGAAAAGACCTTGTTTTAGGGATAGGGGTCATATTTAAAATACTACAACCCTACCCATTCGTTATCAAAAAAAGTTAACAAAATCACTTTGTTATTTTAGAAATATTAGAGTGTAGTTGTTCTTCAGTTATTGCTCCAACCCATCGAGTTACTATAATTCCTTCTTTATTTACAAAGAATGTAACTGGTAATCCAATAACTCCATAATCTATTGAAATTTTACCGTCTGTATCCATACCGTTTGGATAAGTAATTTTATATTGGTCAATATAACTTTTAGCTTCTGTTAAAGTATCTTGAATGTTTACGCCTATAAAATGTACGTTTTGATTATTGAATTCTTTATAAGTTTTTTCTAATAATTCTGATTCTTCTCTGCATGGAGGGCACCATGATGCCCAGAAGTTAATTACTAGAGACTTTCCAAAATTTTCTGAAAGAATGAATTTTTGAGAATTATTTATAAGAATAAATTCGAAATCCGGTGCTTTTTCTCCTACTCGGGTAAATCCACTTTTACTAGTAACAGATTTATCGTTTGTAAGTCCTTTAGCAAATAAAAAAATAATGCATAATAGCAAAGAGCTCAAAAAAAGAATTAAGAATAAATTAAATTTTTTTTTCATTAAATTAAATTCCAAATTAATATAAAAGTTAATTATTATTTTTTATGGATATATTTATTTTAAAATAGCTAAAGCAACTATTCAATTTTTTATAGAATTTAAATTGTTTTATGTATTATTATATAAGGTAGTTTAGTTTTAATTCTAATAATAGATTATTAAATTGAGAGGTTGGAAAGTATGAACCCTATTGAAAAAGTTCAATTATTAGGACAGTCAATTTGGTATGACAATATAAATAGGGAATTAATTAATAATGGGTATATAAAGAATTTATTAGATATAGGTATTACGGGATTAACTTCTAATCCCACATTATTTGAAAAAGCAATATCTAGTAGTAAATTATATGATCAGGATTTGTTGAATTTGTCGAAATCTGATTTGTCTACTGAGCAAATATTTGAAGAATTGGCTGTTGAAGATATCAGAAGTGTAGCAGCATTATTACACCCTATTTATGAAAAAACTAATAAGAAAGATGGTTATGTTTCATTAGAAGTAAATCCTAAACTGGCTTTTGATAGTAATAAAACTATATTAGAAGCTAAAAGGCTATATAATAAATTAGATTGTCCCAATATTATGATTAAAGTGCCTGGTACAGATGAAGGAGTCATTGCTTTAGAAGCATTGATTAGTGAAGGTATAAATATTAATGTAACTTTAATTTTTTCACAAAGATCTTATTCTAAAGTCAGAGAAGGTTATATTTTAGGATTAGAAAAATTTGAACAAAAAGGTGGAGATTTATCTCAAGTTCATTCGGTGGCTTCATTCTTTATTAGTAGAGTAGATACTATAATTGATAAACAACTTAATGGACTTTCTTCTTCTTTCAATAACGTTCGGCAAAAATTACTAAATTGTATTGGTATTAGTAATGCAAAGATTGCTTATGAAGAATTTAATAAAACGTTTAATTCTGAAAGATTTAACTCATTATTAGCCAAAGGGGCAAATGTACAAAGACCTCTTTGGGCAAGTACGAGTACCAAAAACCCTGATTTGAGCGATGTTTTATATATCGATTCTTTAATTGGAAACAATACTGTTAATACAATTCCAGATAATACTTTAAAAGCTTTTGTTGATCATGGTTCCAATATATCTACGTTAAATAATAACGTTGCTGAAGCAAAGTCTAATATTCAGTTATTAGCATCTGTTGAGATAAATTTAGAAAAATATTTAGACTTACTATTAATTGAAGGGATTAAGTCTTTTACTCAATCATATGAAGAATTGATATCTAATATAGAAACTAAAATTAAGAGTTTAATTTAAATGGATAAAATATCTTGGGAAAATCTCTTTCAGGAGAATCTGGATTTTTTAATAAAAGAAGAGATTATTAAACGTATTTGGTCTAAAGATTATGGTATATGGAATTTAAACTCAGAATTTTATCCGGATAGATTGGGATGGCTTGATGTATTAGATTTTATTGATGAAAAAAAACATTATATACACAATATAAGAAATAATATTTGTAATGAAGAATTTGATCATATTATATTATTAGGTATGGGTGGAAGTAGTTTGGGGGCTGAAGTAGTTTATAATATAATAACTAAATCAGAAAATAAATTTCCAAATTTAACAGTAATTGATACAATAATACCTCAAACTATAGACCGTATCTTAAAAAAAATAGATTTAAAAAAGTCTTTTTTTATAGTTTCATCTAAATCAGGCACGACTTTAGAGCCGTTACTTTTATATAAATTTTTTAAAGATAAAGTAAAAGAAAACATTGGATCTCAGTATGGAAGTCGTTTTATGGCAATTACAGATGAAGGTACTCCATTAGCAGATTTAGCTTTAAATGATAACTTCCGGTACATACTATATAATCCTACAAATATAGGTGGTAGATATTCGGCACTTTCATTTTTTGGGTTAATACCCCCGATGCTTTGTGGGGTGAATTTTGAATCAATGTTAATTAAAGCAAAATCTATAAATGAAGAATCCAAACTTGATGACTTAGACAGAAATTCATCAGCGCGGTTAGGAGCATTTATGGCTGCAATGATTAAATCTGGAAGAGATAAGATGACATTAATTATTTCTGAGGAAATAAAGTCGCTTGGTTTATGGATTGAACAATTAGTTGCAGAAAGTTGTGGGAAAGATGGAGTTGGTTTAATTCCTATATATGATGAACCATTAATTTCTCCTAAAGAATATTCTGATGATAGATTTTTTGTTTATATTAAAATTAGAGAAGACAAAGAATTAGATTCATATATTAAACAAATTGAAGAGAATCAAAGCCCATTAATAAAGCTCGAATTAGAAGATGAAGATTCTTTAGGGGCAGAATTTTTTAGATGGGAATTTGCAACAGCGTTACTAGGTGCTTTTTTGAATATTAACCCTTTTGATCAGCCAAATGGGCAATTGTCAAAAGATATTACTTCTAGGTTACTACTAGAGGGCATACCTCATTCCTATAATGATTTACCTTGTTCTTTTTTATCTTTAGATCAAATGTTGAATGTTGCTAAGCCTAATAGTTATTTAGCAATTATGGCATATATTGATGATAATTCTGAAATAAATGAAACATTACAGTTATTTAGAAAAAGAATTACAAAAGAATTTGGAATAGCTACAACTTTAGGGTATGGCCCTCGTTTTTTGCATTCAACAGGTCAACTACATAAAGGGGGCGTTAATTCAGGTTTGTTTTTACAAATTACGGAAAAAAAAGGATTAGACTATAGTATTCCAGGTCAGTCTTATAGTTTAAAAAAATTAGTAGATTCTCAAGCATTTGGAGATAGATTAGCATTGTCTCTAAATGCTAGAAAAGTTATGCATATTGAAATTGATAATGATCTATCATCATCAATAGATATAATTTAATACAAGTATTTTTAATATTTGTATATACTAATAAATTAACTTAAACTAGTGTTATGTTTTTACTTAGTATATAATTGATGCAAGATTTAAATATATTTTACTAAAATATGAATTATTTTTAGTATAAGAAATTCTAAATATGTATCTAGCTATTTCATTTAAGAAATTACCTCCAATATATATTTCATCAATAGTTTTTATTACGATTACTATTATGTTATTACCTTTCATCTATCTTTTTTTAAGAGTATATGATGCAAATTTTGAGGTATTTGATATATTTTTCAGCATAAGTTATTTATATATCATATTAAGATCTTTATTATTGATGATACTTGTTTCATTAATAACATTACTTCTTGCTTTACCGTTAGCATGGATTAATGTTCGAACTTTATTACCTTTTTCTAATGTATGGGCTGTACTTTTGTCATTGCCATTAGTTATTCCAACATATGTAGGAGCTTATATATATTCTTCTATTTTAGGACCTAAAGGAGTATTACAAGATGTATTAAGTTTTTTCTTTGGTATTGATACATTGCCGGATATACATGGATTATTGGGAGCAACTTTAGTTTTATCTTTATTAAGTTTTCCGTATTTATTTTTGATATTAAAAAGTTCAATATCTAATATTGATTCTACATTGATAGAGTCTTCAAGATTGTTAGGGTATGGTCAATTTAAGACTTTTTTAAAAATTATACTTCCTCAATTAAAACCTTCAGTTATAGCGGGTACTTTATTTGTATCTTTATATACTTTATCGGATTTTGGAGCGGTATCTTTAATGAGATACAATACTTTAACTTGGGCTATATATCAGCAATATCAATCAATAATTGATCGTTCGATAATATCTTTGATTTCTTTAGTATTAGTTCTAATAGCTATATTAATTATTTTTATTGAATCAAGATTTAGAAATAAAAGCAGATATTATAAAATAGGTACAGGCACAAGCCCGAAATTTAAAAAAACCGATTTAGGTATTTGGAAAATACCTGTTTTCATTATTTTAGGTTCTGTTGTATTTCTTTCATTAATTTTGCCTTTGGGAGGATTACTTTATTGGTTAATTAGAGGATTATTTTCAGGAGAAGAATTACTATTTGTTTGGAAGCTTATTTATAATTCTTTATTTATATCAATTTTGACGTCTATATTTACTGTATTTCTTTCAATTTGTATGGCAATTTTTTTAGTTAGATATAATTTTATATTAAATAGATATATGGAAATAATAAGTTTGGCTGGATATGTATTGCCAGGAGTGATAGTAGCAATATCTTTGGTATATTTTGGTATCAATTTTGTGGGAGTTATATATCAAACGAAAACTTTATTGATAATTGCATGTATTATATTAGCTTTTCCTGTAGCGTTAGGAAATTCTAAAGCTGTAATATTACAAATCAATCCTGAAATTGAAGATTCTGCTAAATTATTAAGTAAAAACTTTTTGTCTGTAATTATATTTATACTTATACCTATGATGAAATCTGGGTTAATCATGAGTTTGTCATTGGTGTTTTTATTGACTATGAAAGAATTACCTGCAACATTAATATTAGGTCCTTTAGGGTTTGAGACTTTGGCTACATCAATATGGAGTTCTGCTTCTGAAGCTTATTTTGCTCGTGCAGCAGCTCCTGCATTGTCTATAGTTATTTTATCTTTATTCCCTTTGATTTTATTGATGAAAGCTGAAGATAAAGCTAAAATGATATGAGTTTAGTATTAAATTGTATGAATTTATCAAAAAGCTTTGGTAAATATAATGTAATCAATAATTTGGATTTTCAACTATTTTCTGGTCAAATTTTATCTATATTAGGTTCTAGTGGCTGTGGTAAAACGACGTTGTTGAGATTGATTTCTGGTTTAGAAGAATTGGATAATGGCGAGATATATATTAACGATAAGTTAGTTTCAAAAACGGGGGTTCATGAACGTCCTGAAAAAAGAAATATTGGAATGGTTTTCCAGAATTATTCATTGTTCCCTCATATGAATGTTTTTAATAATATTGCATTCGGTTTAAAAAATTTAGATAAAAATGACAAAGAAAATAGAGTTAATGAAGTCTTAGAAATAACTAGATTGGGAGATTTTGCAAATAGATATCCTCAGGAACTTTCTGGAGGCCAGCAACAAAGAGTTGCTATAGCGCGAACTTTAGCTCCAAGGCCAACTATTATGTTGTTAGATGAACCTTTTAGTAATTTAGATGCTTTTACAAGATCAGCAATGTTGACAGATATTCAAAAAATTATTAGGGATAGTAAAGTAAGCACAATATTGGTTACTCACGATAGGGAAGAGGCTTTTGCTACATCAGATTATCTAGCTATAATGGTAAACGGAAACATAGAGCAATTTGACAAGCCAGATAGAGTTGTTAAATATCCCATTAATCAAGATGTTGCGAGTTTAGTTTTAAATTGTGGTTTTGTAGAAGGAACAATTAAAAATGGAGTTTTAACTACTATACTAGGTAATTTTTCTTTTAAGACAATGGAATTAAATAATAATATTGAAAATGATAAAAAAGATGTAAATGTTTTAATACGTCCAGAAGATTTTAATATAGCATATGATCCTAATGGGAATTTTAAAGTTTTATCTATAGAATTTAGAGGTATGTACTCAATGGTTCAAGTACAATCTATAAACCATGGATTTGAACTAAAATTTATTAATAATGACAAAGATAAATTGTGGACTATAGGTTCTAATGTTAATTTAATAAAAGCTAATACTAATCCTTTGATAGTTTATAGTAGAAATTAAATTTCGAGATGAAATTCTAAATTTAATTTGGTATTATAAGTTTATTAATAAATTGGTATAGAAGGCTATTAAAATGAAAGAATATGAAACTGGTTTTTCTCGACTCTCAATGGGTGTTGAAAATTACCTTCTATCGATATTTCGATTAAAGGAAGAAGGCAATGTTGTGAGTATTTCGTCTCTTGCGGCACATTTAAAAACATTACCAATAGGCGAAGGTATTGGTACTTCATTACCTTCCGTTGGAGGTATGGTAAGAAGGCTAGTGCGAGAAGGTTTTGTTACTATTGATGACAAGAAAAAAGAAATAAATTTTACCAAGAGTGGATATACTAATGCTGAGACTATTGTAAAAAGACATAGGTTGGCAGAAAGATTAGTAGTAGACATGTTTGACGTAGAATTATTTAGAGCACATACAGAAGCTCATTTACTTGAACATGCTATATCATCATATTTGGAAACTAAGATATTGGCAAAATTAGGTAACCCTTCTACATCTCCTTATGGTTATCCAATACCAGGAAGTAACTATGTTTTAAATAAAAAAGCTGTCAAAATTAATGAATTACAATCAAACTCTAGAGTGAAAATTGATAGAATACCTGCAGATGATATGAGTTTATTGAAATATTTAGTAGAAAATAAAATCGTCCCTGGTAGTATTGTTTTGATTTTGGATAACAATAAATCTACAGGAACTATAAGCTTAAGTTCATTTGGTATTGAATCTGTTTTGAGTGTAGATGTAGCAGAATTAGTTTGGGGGATTCCTGAATAAATTATTTATGATTTGTTTTACCGCTAATTATTGTTAAAGCATGCACTAATATTGGTTCAATAATTTCCATACATTCTTTGACTGCTTTAGGGCTGCCGGGTAAATTAATTATTAAGCATTTTTTACGTAAACCACTCATCCCTCTGCTTAACATCGCTAAGTCTGTATATTTTAAAGTTTCTATTCTCATTGCCTCTGAAATTCCTGGAATTTCTTTATCTAAAACGTTTTTAGTAGCTTCAGGTGTTATATCTCTTGGTCCTAATCCAGTACCACCAGTGGTAATTATAATATCGGTTATATTATTATCACTTAATTCAATTAGTTTAGAAGAAATACGATTAATATCGTCAGAGATAATTTCATAAGCAACTTCTTCTATAAAATCATTATTTTTAATAAAATCACTTATTACTTTCCCACTTGTATCTTCTCTTTTCCCTTCAGAAGCTGAATCACTAATAGTAATAATGCCTAATTTAAAAATTTTAATATCTCTTATTTGATTTAATTATTATTAATACGATTATACCTTTATTTAATTTTAGTTAAAAGATCCTTAATATTTTTTATTATAAATGTATTTTTCGGAAAAGTCTTAGATTTGTAATAAATAAGTCAAGAAATGCCTTGCGTATTATTATTTTGTTTGGGAAACTGCTTCTATAAGTTAAATTTTGTGGGTTTTAGAAATTCAAGTTTAAACATAATGCGAGTATATCATAGACCTGTGATGGTGCAGGAAGTTATAAAATCTATAAATTTTGAGAGTTTAGAAGTAATAGTAGATTGTACATTAGGTTCAGGAGGACATTCAAAAGCAATACTTGAATATGCAAAATCTATAGGAAAAAAAATAAAAATTTTAGCTATAGATTTGGATTATGAAGGAATAGAGATAGCTGAAAAAAGATTAAATGACAATTTAAATTCGATAGTTATTAAGCAGGGTAATTTTTCAAATATATCAAAAATAGTAAAAGAAAGTGGAATAAATAAAGTAGAGGCTGTATTGTTCGATCTAGGGGTGTCATCATTGCATTTAGAAAAAGCTGTTAGAGGCTTTAGTTTTCGTCAAGATTCAACATTGGATATGCGATTTGATAAAAACCAAATTAATTCAGCAACTAATGTGATTAACGAAGAATCAGAAGAAAAATTGAAAAATATAATTCGAGAATTTGGAGAAGAACCTAAAGCAAATGCGATTGCAAGATCAATAGTAAGAAATCGGCCAATAATAAGTACTTTAAAATTAGCGGATATCATAGTAAGAGCAAAAAAAAGTTATAAACATAAAACGACACATCCTGCGACTCAAACTTTTCAGGCTATTAGGATGTATGTAAACAATGAATTAAATAATATAAGCTTGGGTATTAAGGAAGCTATTAATTTATTAAAAAAGTCAGGGAAAATAATAATTATTTCCTATCATTCTATTGAAGATAGGTTAGTAAAAAAAATTTTATTTGAAGAATCACGTGACTGTATATGTCCAATAAATATTTTAGAATGTGTTTGTGATCATTCTCCTACCCTTAAGTTATCTTTTAGAAAGGTTTTAAAACCTTCTTTGGAAGAAATCAGACTGAACCGCAGGAGTAGAAGCGCAAAATTAAGAGTAGCTGAGAAAATCTGATGATTATAAATAAACTAGAGGGGGTATTATGATAAATAATAATATTATTACTGCAATAGATATTGGCTCAGATAAAGTTTGTACAATAGTTGCTGAACAATCTGAAAATAGCTTTAATATATTAGGATATAGTAGTGTTCCTTCCTTAGGCATGCATAAAGGACTTATTAAGGAGAGTGATTTAGTTTCATCATCTGTGTCTCAATCAATAAGTCAAATTGAAAATCAATTAGGTATTAAAATTGAATCAGCATATATTGGTATTACTGGTCCAGATATAAAATTTAAAACAAAAATTGATAAAATGGATTCTGTTGCCAAAACTGGTGTAATTACCTCTAATGATCTAAAGGCAAATACAGATAATATTATTATTGATCAAAAAAATGATTATTTGCTACATATGATTACACTTTCATATATAGTTGATGGAATAGCTGGGATTAAGAACCCTTTAGGCATGCATACTGAAGATTTACAAGTGGATAATTATGTTATTACTGCTGATAAAGAACAAGCAATTAAAATGCATGAAATAATAAATAAAATTGGAATTAATATAGATAAACTTATTTTCACTCCCTTGGGTAATATACTTTCTACTTTAACAGATTTTGAAAAAGATAATGGGACCATATTAATTGATATCGGTAAAGGAACGACTGATATAGTTGTTATTAAAAATAATACCATTGTATGTAATGATTTCATTCCTGTTGGGGGATATCAATTTACCAATGATATTTGTGTAACATATAATACAAATTATGATGTTGCTGAAAAAATTAAATTAAGATGTGGCAATGCAGAATTATTTGGAATTTCGCATTCTGAAGAAATTGATTTAGATACAAATGATGATTCTTTATTAAAAATTTCTAGAAGAGAAGTTTGTCAGTTAATTAGAGAACGTTCTACTGAATTGGCTAGGTTGGTTAAATTTAAATTAACTAACCATAATATTGAAGACATATCTGAAATGTCTGTAGTTTTAACAGGTGGGGCAGCACAATTACCTGGAATCAATTCCATATTTAGACAGTCTTTAGGCAGTAAAACTAGATTAGGTTTTCCTAAAAATAGGAATGATTTGAAAGAGGGATTAAATAAACCTGAATTTTCTGCATCTTTAGGTTTATTATTATGGGGATTAGACAACAGTGAAATTAATTCTGATAATTCCGATGTAATGGATTCGAAAGATAATTATAACACTAGAAATAAAACTTACCAATTTATAAACCAAATAAAAACTTTGTTGCCAATGCAACCAATTTCATCTAAATTAGGGAGAGTATTATGGAAATAATTAATAGTATAAATCCAAGAGAAATAGCCAAAATAAAAGTAATTGGTGTAGGAGGGGGAGGTTCTAATGCAGTATCTAGGATGTTTAGAGAACGGATTCCTGGAGTTGAGTACGTTGTTGTAAATACAGATGCTCAAGCATTACTTCAAAGTGATATTCCTATGAAGATACGCATAGGAGAGCAATTAACTGCAGGAAAAGGTGTAGGAGGTGATCCTGACTTAGGAATGCGTTCTGCTGAAGAGAGTAGAGAGGAATTATATGAAGTAGTTCGTGATACTGATATGATATTTGTTGCTGCAGGAATGGGAGGTGGTACAGGGACTGGTTCTGCACCTGTTTTAGCACAAATAGCAAAAGAGACTGGAGCACTTACTGTCGGAGTAGTAACAAAGCCATTTAGTTTTGAAGGTAGTAAAAGGTCAAAATCTGCAGAAGAAGGTATTAGGAATTTAGGTCAAAATGTGGATACTTTATTAGTAATTCCTAATGAAAGATTACATGTCATTTGTGATGAAGAAATTACAGCTGAGAACGCTTTTAAAATGGCGGATGATGTTTTACGGTCAGGCGTTCAATCTATAGCTGAATTAGTTACTACTGCTGGAGACATTAATGTCGATTTTGCTGATATCAATACTGTAATGCGTGATGCTGGGCCTGCATGGATGTCTATAGGATGGGGGGTAGGTGAAAATAGAGCTAGAGAAGCTGCACAGCAAGCTATAACTAATCCTTTACTAGATGTTTCTATAGAAAGTGCTAAAGGAGTTTTATTTAATGTAACTGAGGGTAGTGATTTAAAATTATCTGAATTACATGAAGCAGCTGAAGTTATTCAACGTGTAGTAGATCCAGATGCTAATATTATATTTGGTATGGTAACTGATCCTAAAATGGAAAATGAAATAAAATTAACTATTGTTGCTACTGGGTTTCCTACGGTTGAGAGTATGCAGGAAAGAGAAAACCAAATACAAAATATGCTTGAAGATGTTTTAGAGGGAGATGATATTGATTTAGATGTTCCTCCATTTTTAAGGCGATATTCAATGAGCAGACATAATAATAATGGATCTTTAAACAAATAGTTATTTTTTACTAAAAAAAGACAAAAAAGTCTCTAAGTTATTAAAGACTTTTTTGTCTTTTTTTTTGGTTTATATTTGTAAGATATTTAAAGAATAAATATTATAAACAAACAATTTAAAAAAAGCACAAATTTTCGTTGACAATGCTCAATATATAGTGTTAATTTTATCTTCTAACACCTTAAATTGTGGTTTGGTTGACATGACTTGTAGCTATTGTAATAATAATCAATCTAAAGTTCTTGATTCTAGAGATTCGGGGAATTCTATTCGCAGAAGAAGAGAATGTATTAATTGTGGTGTTAGATTTACTACATATGAATTTATTCAATCAAAAGTAATTTCAGTTATAAAACGTGATGGTAGAAATGAAGATTTTGATTTGGATAAATTAAAGAGAAGTTTGTGGAGTGCTTGTAAGAAGCGTCCTATACCTATTGGGAGTATTGATAAATTAGTGTCTTTGACTCAAGCATTAATAATAGAGTCAGGGAAGTCGGAAATTCCTTCTAGATTAATTGGCGAATTAGTTATGACAAAATTAAAAGAAATAGATAGGGTTGCTTATATAAGGTTTGCGAGTGTTTATAGAGATTTTAAAGATGTTGAAAGTTTTAAAAGTGAAGTAGATTCATTATTGGTTAATGAAGATAGTAAAATTGATTATAATGCGCAATTATCATTTTTAGATTCTTTAGAAATTGATTTTTTGCAAAAGACTAATAGACGTAAAGGACTATCAAAAAGTATCAAAAATTTTCAAACAAAATTAGTATAAAAAATTAATATGTATTTTATAAGTTGAATTATTGGAGTAAATATGGTTGAAAAGAATAGAACGGACAAAGATTTGAAAAAAGAATATAAAAACAATTTGCAATATTCTTTTTTGCATCCGTTAAAATCAGAAGAAATAGAGTTGAACCAAACTGATAATAGTAATGAAGGTGCCCCATTTGCAAAGTTGTCAGATAATGCAAAATTGATTATTGAAAAAAGATACCTTAGAAGAGATAAAGATGGTAATTTGATTGAAGATCATCAAGAGTTATTTCACAGAGTAGCTAATTCAATATCATTAGGAGAGCGTAAGGCAAAAAGAAAGAGTTGGAAAAATGATTGTTTGGAATTGTTGACTTCATTGAAATTTTTGCCTAATTCACCTACCTTGGTTAACGCTGGAACTGATAAAGGATGTTTGTCTGCCTGTTTTGTGGTTTCCCCTGAGGATACTATGGATTCGATAATGTCTGTAGCTTATGATGCTGCTATGATTGAAAAATGGGGAGGAGGCATAGGTTTTGGGTTTTCACAATTGAGACCAGTTAATGATAAAATTTCAACAACTCATGGGATGGCTTGCGGGCCTATAGCAGTTATGAAATTATATTCTTCGGTTGGAGCTACTCTTACCCAAGGCTCTTTTAGGTTAGGAGCTCATATGGGGCAACTTAGAGATAGCCATCCAGATATTAGGGAATTCATTCATTGTAAGGATGGAGATGATACGCTTTCTAATTTCAATATATCTGTTCAAATTACAGATAAATTTATGGAAGCAGTAAAAAAAGATCAACCTTGGGAGCTTATAAATCCTAGAGATGGAAAAGTTGTTGAGAAAGTGTCTGCTAAAGAATTATGGAATGAGATATCTGAATCTGCTTGGAAAACAGGTGATCCTGGTGTTGTGTTTGTTGATAGAGTTTGGGAAACTGCACCCAACCCACAAATGGGACAGATAGAAACATCTAATCCATGTGGGGAAGAATTTTTAGAAAATTATGGTAATTGTTGTTTAGGTTCAATTAATTTGGATTTGCATGTTAAAGACAATGATTTTGATTGGGAATCACTTGAGAAAACTGTTAGAACATCAGTAAGATTTTTAGATAATGTTATAGAAGTTAATAATTTTCCTTTGCCTCAATTGAGGGAAGTTAATTTGAAAACTAGAAGAATAGGTCTAGGGGTTATGGGATGGGCCGATTCTTTAATGAGATTGAATTTACCATATGATTCTTCAGAAGCTCTTGAGCTTGCAGACAAATTAGGAGAGTTTTTAAATAGAATTGCTTGGGATGAATCAAGGGTTCTTGCTGAAGAAAGAGGTCCTTTTCCTGAGTATGAAAATTCGGCTTTAAAAGAAAGAGGAATGCCTCCTGTTAGAAATTCTAGTGTTTTAACAATTGCTCCTACTGGTACTATAAGTAGAATTGCTGGTTGCTCAAGTGGAATTGAACCTCATTTTGCTATTGCATGGTGGTCAAATGTTTTATGGGAAGATCAAGATGGTACAAGTTCTCGTCTTTTAGATGCTCCTACATCCGTATGGGAAAAACTTAGAGAGTCATTAAAGGATGAAGATTTGGTAAGAAGTGTTTTAACGCAGATAGCTGATAATCCTGAGGATGCAAAAAATATACTAGATCAACATGGTATTGATTCTGCAATATTTCGTACTTCAATGGGCATTAGTCCTGAAGCTCATATTAAAATGCAATCTATTTGGCAGAAATATGTTACTAATTCAGTTTCTAAGACAATTAATTTGCCTAATGAAGCGACTGTTAAAGATATTAAAAATGCGTATGAATTAGCTTGGGAAACTGGATGTAAGGCAGTAACTGTTTATAGAGATGGTTCAAAGTCTCTACAAGTTTTAGAAACAGGTAAAAATAATACTAATTCTGAAACTAGTGATGAAGTTGATGATATACATAATTTGTTGCCTCGTCATAGACCTACTGTTGTCAATGGATTGACAGAGAGAATTCGTTCAGGCCACGGGACTATGTTTGTTACTGTTAATTTTGATCAAGACGGCAAGCCTTTTGAAGTTTTTTCAACTTCAGGAAGATCAGGGGGTTGTGAAGCAGCACATTTGGATGGGTTATCTAGATTAACTTCTTTAGCTTTACGTTCTGGCATAGACCCTGATCAAATAGTGGATCAATTAAAAGGAACAACTTGTTGTCCAGTTTGGGATGGAGGTAATTTAATTCGTTCTGCTGAAGATGCTGTTGCACATGTGTTAGGTAAAAGAATTACCAATGATATTAATAATAATCAGCTGACTTTAAATTCTGTGGATATTAAGGATGATGCTGCCCAATTAGGAATTTTCCCTTCGGATAATATGATTTCTGAACAAGGAGACAAAAAAATAAATAGTGGAGCAAGGTGTCCTGATTGTTCGGCTTATATGATTTTTCAGGAAGGTTGTCATAGTTGCAGAGATTGTGGATATACTAAATGTGAGTAATTTGTTAATTTGTAACAAATAAAAGTATGAGATTTATATGAACCTTAATAATAAGCCAAATCTAGGTATTACTATGGGCGATCCGTCTGGAATAGGTCCTGAAGTAATTGCCAAATCTTTGTCAGATGATTCAATATTTTTTAAATGTATTCCAATTATTTTTGGTAATTCGAATATAATGTCAAATGCTTTAGATTCAATTAATTCTAATAAAAAGGTTAATCCTATTGATAGTATAAACCAGGCTATATCTGATACAACTAAGTTAAATGTTTTAGATATTGGAAACTTAGATTATAATGACATACAAGTAGGTCAAGTATCAGATGTTTCGGGGAAAGCATCTGTTGAATGGATATTGAAAGCGGGTAATTTAGCTGCAAGTAATGAAATTCAGGCTATAGTTACAGCTCCTATAAATAAAGAAGCATGTAATTTAGCTGGGTTTAAAGATGTAGGACATATGGAAATATTTCAAAGTCAAACTCAATCAGATCAAGTTGCAACTATGTTAATGGCAAGAAACCTTAGAGTTGTTCATCTGACAACTCATAAATCATTGAAAATTGCTTGTGATTATGTAACTCATAGTAATATTTTAGAAAAACTTATTCTTACTGATAAATACTTTACTCAATGGAATATTAAAAATCCAAAAATTGGTGTCTCAGCTTTAAACCCTCATGCTAGTGATGGTGGGATAATCGGAAATGAAGAATTTGATCAAATATTGCCAGCTGTAAATTCAGCTAAGGAAATTGGGATTAATGCGATTGGTCCAATTCCTGCAGACACAATTTTTAACCAGGCTATTGATGGGGCTTATGATGTAGTGTTAGCGATGTACCATGATCAAGGACATATTCCAATTAAAGCTTATGATTGGGCAAGAAGTGTTAGTGTTAATATTGGATTACCATTTATTAGAACTTCAGTTGATCATGGAACAGCTTTTGATATAGCTGGGAAAGGGTTAGCAGATCCTTTAAGTATGTTGGAAGCTATAAAAGTTGCTGTTTCGTTAGTAGCTGATAATAAGCTTCCGTAATGATCAGAGATATTCGTGAATTAAATTTAATTTTAAAAATTAAAAAAGTTAAATAAATTAAGGAATAAGAAATTATGAATATTTCATTTATAGGTGGTGGGATTATGGCAGAGGCAATGATTAAAGGTATTCTTCAGTCACAAATTTTAACGGCTGGGAATATATCAATTGGAGAAATTTCTTCTCAAAGACGTGAATATTTAGAGCAAACTTATAAAGTTAAAACATATTCAGATAACTTAAAAGCTATTAATAATTCAGATATAATAATTTTATCTGTAAAGCCACAGAATGTTTTAGAAGTTAGTGAGAAATTATCTAATAATATTCCAAAATCAGTTACAATAATTTCTATTGTCGCAGGCTTGAGTTTAAAGGACTTAACAGAGGCTTTTAATTTGAAATCTATTATTCGCGTTATGCCAAATACCCCTGCTCAAATAGGTAGTGGTATGACTGTATGGTTACCAACCGATAATGTGTCTAAAAAAATCAACGATTTTACTAAAGCTGTATTGGAGTCATTAGGTAAAGAGATACAGGTCAAAGATGAAAATTATTTAAATATTGCTACAGCTTTAAGTGCTAGTGGTCCGGCGTATGTATTTTTATTTATTTCATCTCTAATTGATGCAGGAGTATATTTAGGTATCCCTAGAGATTTATCTAGGCAATTAGTTCTTCAAACTGTACTTGGTAGTTGTCAAATGTTAATTGATTCTAATGATCACCCTTCAGCTTTAGTAGATCGTGTAACTTCACCTGGAGGAACTACTATAGAAGCTTTGTTGACTTTTGAACAAGGGGCCGGACGAGCTACTATAATGGAGACAGTTATAGCTGCGTATGAAAAATCAATAGAATTAGGGCAACAAAATTGATCTTCATAGCTAATTTTATTTATTTATTATCTACAGTGTTAACTTTTGCAATTTTTGGAAGAGTATTGATGTCTTGGATATCACCCAGAGGGGGTGATTCAGTGAGTAATTTTTTATTTAATATCACAGAACCACTACTTGCTCCAGTTCGTAGGGTTTTACCCAGAACCGGACTTTTTGATTTGTCTCCAATGATTGTTTTGATAGTGTTGCAAATTGTCCTTCCTAGGTTATTAAGAATACTGGTATAGCTATTTGATTTTTTAATTAGATTCTAATGTCACTTCTCCAGCAGTAATTTTTTTTCTTATATTATTTGAAAATTCAATTATTAGGTCTCCATTCTCTGTAACTTGAATTGCTTTACCTTTAATTAATTCTCCATTAGAGCTTATTTCAACATTTTTTCCAATTGTTTCTATTTTTGAAGACCATTCTTTTGTGAGAAATTCTTGGTTTTTAATTTTAATGTAATAATTATTAAAAATATTTAAAAATGTGATTAAAAAAGCTGTGCGATCAATTATTTTTCCTGTTTCTTTATATAAGCTTGTAGCAATACTAGATATTTCTAAGTGTTTCATTGGATTGAAATTAATATTTATTCCTATACCCAAAATAGCATAATTTAGCTTGTTTGAATTCATTTCACTTTCAATTAATATTCCAGATATTTTTTTTTGGTTAAGTTTTACGTCATTTGGCCATTTGATAGTTGGGTTCATATTAGTATAATTTTTAATAACTTCGTATACGCTTAGTGTAGCAGCCATATTTATATAGGCTAATTGTTGTAGGGTTGGTTTTAATATTATAGATAATGAAATATTTTCACCAGGAGCAGATATCCAGTTACGATTAAACCTTCCCCTACCCTTTGTTTGGTTTTCAGCTATAATTACGTATCCTTCTGATTCATTATTTTTAGCAATTAACTTAGCTTTGTTCATTGTTGATGAGAGAATATCGTAATATAATATATTTCTTCCAACTATTTTGTTTGAAAGACTTGTTTTTAATAAATTAATATCAAGAGGTATATATTTCATTATAATGAATAATTATTTTTATATTGATATTAATGTATATATACTAAATAATCTAGCTTTATTCAATTAATTTATGCTTGAGGTTTTATAGATGATAAATTTTCATATTTTAACTATATTTAAAAATATATTTTCTGAATATTTTTTTGAAGGGATAATTGGAAAAGCTCAAGATAAAGGGTTGATAAACATTTATACATATGATTTGCGCGATTATGCTGAAGACAAACACAAAACTGTAGATGATTATATTTTTGGTGGAGGCAGTATGCTTTTTAAACCTGAGCCATTATTTAATGCTGTTGAAAATATACAAAAAAATAAGATTTTAAATAATAATAAAAAATGTATTATTCTTCTAACACCGCAAGGACAACAATTAAATCATAATTTAGCTAAAGAAATAGCTAGTTTTAAAGATATAATTATGATATGTGGAAGGTATGAAGGAGTAGACGAAAGAGTTAGAGAAAATTTAGTGACTCATGAGGTTAGTATAGGAGATTATGTTTTAACAGGGGGAGAACTCCCATCAATGGTGTTAATTGATGTTGTTTCACGATTAATTCCTGGAGTAGTTGGATCTCAAGATTCAGTTAGTGAAGATTCTTTTGCAAGAGGTCTTATTGAACATCCACAATATACTAGGCCTGCGATGTTTAGAAATTGGAAAGTTCCTGAAGTTTTGCTTTCTGGTAATCATAAAGAAATATTGAAATGGAGAAGACAAGAATCATTAAGAAAGACTTTTTATAGAAGACCAGACTTATTAGATTCTGTAAAATTATCTGAAGAAGATCTTTTATTTATAAATAAACTAAAATTAAAAGAAGAATAAAGAATGTTCAATACTGAATATTTAGTGATATGATTTGTTCATATTTAAAATTAATCATATTATAATTTTAAGGGAATAATTATGAATTCAAAAGATTTTTTATCAATAATAGATATTTCTAGAGAGAATATTTACGAATTAGTTGATAAAACCAATAAAATGAAATCAGGTTGGATGCCTGATAGCCTAAATAATAAAATTTTGGCTTTATTGTTTGAGAAACCATCATTAAGAACTCGAGTAAGCTTTGAAGTTGGAATTTCACAAATGGGTGGTAAATGTATCTATTTGTCTAAAGATGATGTTGGGCTTGGTATAAGAGAACCAGAAAGTGATATTGCAAAAGTCCTTGATAGGTGGGTAGATGGGATAGTAGCAAGAGTATTTTCACATAATAGCTTGGATTTATTAGCCAATAATACATCTATTCCTGTAATAAATGCATTATCGGATTTTGAACATCCATGTCAAGCACTAGGCGATTTAGCAACTATTAGTCAACATAAAGGTTCTTTTGAGGGGCTGAATGTTGTATTTATAGGTGATGGTAATAATGTTGCTTCAAGTTTAGCCTTAGTCTGTGCTTCTGTAGGGGTTAATTTTACTTTATCATCTCCCGTAGACTATAAGTTGCCTGCAATTATTTTAAATGAAGTCGAATCTCGAGCTGCAATATCTGGCTCTAAGGTTAAATGGGTTTTAAATCCAAGTGAAGCAGTAATAAATGCTGATTTTGTATACACAGATGTGTGGGTTAGTATGGGGCAAGAAAATGATAGAAAAGAAAGATTAAAAGATTTTACAGGTTATACTGTAACTGAAGATTTATTAAATTTAGCTAAACCCTCTGTTTTGTTTATGCATGATATGCCGGCTCACAGAGGAGAAGAGATTGACCAAAATGTGTTGGATAGTTCTAGGTCTATAGCTTTTGACCAGGCTGAGAATAGATTATATGCTCAAAAAGCAATAATGCACTCTTTGTTTAGTAAATAAAAGAGACTTTTATGGATCTATCGAATTTAAATCCTTGTGTAGCTATAATTGGAAGGCCTAATGTTGGTAAGTCTACTTTGTTTAATTTACTTGTAGGAGTTAGGTCATCAATTGTTTCTGATATGTATGGAACCACTAGAGATAGAGTGAATTTAAATACTAGTTGGGGGGATCGCATATTTACATTAGTAGATACTGGCGGGCTAGATGTTGATATGACTGATAACTTATGGATAAAAGTTAAGAGCCAGATTCATTCCGCTATTAATGAATCAGATGTATTAGTTATGGTAGTTGATGCGTCTATAGGTATAACTCCTTCAGATAGGTATGTTGCAGAAATTGTTAGGAAATCAGGTAAACCTTTAGTACTAGCAGCAAATAAATCAGATAATGATTTGAGGGAAATGTCAGCATCTGAATTTTTTGAATTAGGCCTTACTAATCCAATTCCAATTAGCGCATATCACAACAAAGGCATTGATAAGTTAATGTCAGAGTTACTTAATTTATTACCTACAAATCAAGAGTATGATGATTTTGATGTTGATTTAAAATTTTCGTTAATTGGAAGAGCAAACGTAGGTAAATCTATGTTAATGAATGCAATATTAAAAGAAGATCGATCAATTGTTCATGGTGTTCCAGGGACAACAAGAGATTCTCTAGATTCTAGATTTAATTATAATGATAAAGATTTATTATTAATTGATACAGCAGGGATTAGGAGAAGTGGTAAAATTGAGGCAGGGGTTGAAAAATATAGTGTTCTTAGAACTTTGCAATCTATTGATAGATCTGATGTATGTGGGTTAGTTATAGATGCTTCTGAATTGGCAACTGCACAAGATACTCATGTGGCAAGTAACATATTAAATGCATTTAAAGGAATAGTAATTGTTGTAAATAAATGGGATTTATCTTCGCAATTATCTATGACAGAAGATGATGTAAAAATTAAAATAAAGAATAAGTTTAAATTTTTAGATTTTGCGCCTATTTGCTTTACTTCAGGTTTAAATGGGCAAGGTCTAAATGATTTAATAAATAAAGTAATTGACGTTAACTATGAATGGAATAAAACAGTTCCAAGATATGATTTGCGACGTATTATTATGACAGCAATAGGAAATAATCCTCCATCAAATTCAGGGAAACGATTATTAAAAATACATAGCGTTTCTCAGGATAAAAAAGCTCCACCTAGTTTTACTTTTTATGTTAATAATCCAGATTTAGTTCATTTTTCTTACAAGAGATACCTTGAGAATTGTTTAAGAGATGCTTATAGTTTCTTAGGTAGCCCAATAAGAATGAGGTTTAAGAAGTTAGGTAAAAAATGATTTTGGAATTACTTGTATTAATATTAGCTTATATTCTTGGTTCAATTCCATTTGGAGTTGTTTTAGGCAAAATAGTAAAAAGTATTGATGTACGTGATCTTGGAAGTGGAAGTATGGGGATGACAAATGTTATTAGGACTGTAGGGATATATACAGGAATAGCAGTTTTAATTTTAGATATGTTGAAATCAATCTTAGCTATTTATTTAGCTATTTTAATAGTAGATTCAAGTTTGATTGTATCCTTATCAGGAGTTTTAGCAATAACTGGTCATATTTGGCCTGTATTTTCTAAATTTAGAGGAGGAAAAGGTACTGCTTGTGGATGGGCAGGATTATTATTTTTATCTCCGATATCAGGACTTATTGCAAGTATAGTTGGGTTATTTTTGATAGCTATAACGAGATATGTGTCATTGGGGTCTATTACTGCGTCAGTAGTTGGGAGTATATTTTTAGTAATATTGTGTCTTACTGGAAATGCCCCTCTTCCCTATATGTGGTTTGGAGTTCTTGGGACTATTTTAATTGCTTTTCGGCATAAAGATAATATTTTACGTTTAATTAAAGGTCAAGAACGTAAACTAGGTCAAAAGATATAGAGTATTAGAGTTAAGGTTTAAGTATTTTGATTAATGTTGCAATTGTTGGAGTTACTAGTTGGGGAATTACTTTAGCAGATTTACTTGCGAAAAATGGTTTAAATGTAACTATTTGTGCAAGAAATAAAGAAGATGTAGAAGACTTTACTAACAAGAGATTAAAAATCTTTTCAAGCAATAATTTAAAGAAATTTCAAGAAATTAATATTACTACGGAATACTACGAAAATTTAAAAAATGCTGATATGGTATTAATATCAGTTCCATCAAAATCATTTCGTAAGAATATTCAAAATATTAAGCAATATTTATCTGGTTCAGCTTTATTAATAAGTGCAACAAAAGGTTTAGAAATAAACACCTCAATGCGTATGAGTCAAATATTGTATGACGAGCTTAAAGATAATCAATATAGAGGCATATCTGTACTTTCTGGTCCAAATTTAGCTGCGGAGATAATTCAAGAAATTCCTTCATCCACTGTAATTGCTTCAGATAACAAGAGAATTACTTTAGAAGTAAGAAAATTTTTCAGTTCTAAGTTTTTTCATGTTTATACTAGTTCTGATGTTATTGGTGTGGAATTTGGTGGAGCTTTAAAAAATATTATTGCGATTGGAGTCGGCATTTGTTATGGGTTGAAGTATGGGAATAATACAGTTGCTACGTTTATTACTAGCGGTTTTAATGAAATGATTAAATTAGGTTTAGCATGTGGTGCATTAGAAAGAACATTTTTAGGTTTTTCTGGATTAGGTGATTTAATTACAACTTGTTCAAGTAATTTAAGTCGTAATCGTTATGTAGGGGAACAATTAGCTATTGGTAAAAGTATTTTTGATATTAAAAAATCTATGAGTAATGTAGCAGAAGGTGTGGATACTATTTTTGCAGCTCAAAATTTATCAGAATTGTATAATCTAGATTTGCCTATAATTAATGGAATTTATAATATCGTATTTAATGATGAGTCTCCTGATTATGTAATAAAAAATTTAACAAATTCGATATAACTAATTTATATTTCGTCAAATTTAATTAAAATCGCAGTAATCAATATTATAGTGGCTGTTTCTGCTCTTAATATTCTATTTCCTAGAGATATTGGTTTAATACTATTTGCTTTAGATAATTCTATTTCTTCTTTTGTAAAACCTCCTTCTGGACCAGTAAACAACCCTATTTCAATATTTATATTCGATTGAGGTATTTGCTTTAATTTAGAGTTTTTATTATCAATTAGGGCAATAAATTTGCTCATATTTTTATTTGGATAAGTAATAGCTTTTGTAAAATCTAAAGGTTTATTTAATTCGGGGATTATTCCTCTTTGGCATTGTTCTGATGATTCAGTTATGATCTTTTTCCAGCGTGGATATTTTTTTGTTAAAATTTGGTCGTCATTCCATCTTTTTATAGATCTATCACAAAATATAGGTACAAAATTAGTTACCCCTAATTCAGTTCCTTTTTGTAATATAAATTCAAATTTGTCAGATTTTAGGATAGGTTGATACAAAGTAATTTTAATTGGTGGTTCAGATGAATTTTTTTGTTTCTCAATTATAAACCCAATTAGATTATCTTTTTTTATTTCTTTTAATTCTGTTATATATTCCCAGCCTGAGTTATCAAAAAGTGTAATTTTATCTCCTACTGAAAGTCTAAGAACATTAATTAATTGATGTCTTAGATTTTCAGGGAGTATAACTTGTTTTGTGTTTTTGATAATTGATTTTATAAAGAATCTATGCATTATCTACTTTTTCAGCAATCATGGTTACCCAGCCCTCTAAAGGATTATTGCTCAATATATTAAATTTCAAAAATTTTAATTCTTTTTGTATTTCATTTTTGTTTTCTTCTAATATACCAGATATAATGATTTTACTATTTACGGGAATGTGATTTCTGATATGGGAAGCCAATTCTTTAAATATTTTTGAAGATATATTAATTACGAATATGTCAAAAGATTTTAAATCTAGACTTAAATCAGTGAGTGTTCCTTTGAGGAATTGGGAATTATTTGAAGTTGAATTTAAAATTGAATTTTGTTTAGAAACTTTTATTGCATTTGGGTCAATATCAATTCCTACTACTCTTTTTGCACCTAATTTAATTGAAGCAATAGAAAGTATTCCGGACCCACATCCAATGTCAACAACTTTCATTCCAGTCTTTATATTTGATTCTAATAATTGTAGGCACATATTAGTGGTAGGATGATAACCTGTGCCAAATGCAATATCAGGGTCTAGTTTAATTACTATTTCTTTTTCTTTTGGAGTATATTTTTGCCATGTGGGAGATATAACTAGGTTTTTTCCTATATTTATATTAGAGAATTGAGTTTTCCAATAATTTTTCCAGTCTTTATTACCTATTTTGTGGATTTTTAAAACACCAACTGGAGAAATATATCTTATAAGTCTTGTAGCTATATCTATTTGAGTACATATGCTATCAGATTTTTGGTTTTCTTCAATATAAGTTTTAATAGTTACAGAATAATTATTAGGTTTTGTTTCACCTTCATCGGGATGGTATTCGATGTTTTCTATTATTGCTATATCAGTATTAGCATAACGAAGAAAAATTTGAGATATTGGTTCTACAAATTCATTTGGTGTATCTATACTTAATTCTAACCAGTCCATTTACTATTATTTCCCAATAAAATCAGATAAACTAATCGGAGTTGTTTATTGAATCTTTTATTTTACTGAACCAACTTTTAGCGGAATTATTTAATTCATTGTCTGGATCTTCCAAAGTACTAGATAATTCTTTAAATAATTTTTCTTGAGAATTAGTTAAATTTTCAGGTGTTTTAACGATTATAGAAACTATGTGGTCCCCACGTCTATTAGAGTTTAGGTGTACAATGCCTTTTCCTTTTAATCGGAAATTTCTTCCATTTTGAGTTCCTTTGGGTATAGTTAGTTCAATTTCTCCTTCTAATGTTTGAACTCTAATTTTATCTCCAAGTGTTGCTTGTGAAATATTTATGTTTCTAATCGAATGTATATCATATTTTTTTCTATTAAAGTATTCATGGTCAGTTACAGTAACGTGCACAAATAAATCTCCTGGAGGTCCTCCGTCTATGCTGGCTTCACCTTCGTTAGTTAATCTGATTTGAGTATCAGTTTCAATTCCAGCTGGAATTGAAACTGATAGTTTTCTTTTTTTTCTTATTCTTCCATTCCCTGAACACGTTGAACAAGGAGTTTTTATTATTTTACCGCTTCCATTACAACTACCACAATTTCCCACTTGAACAAATTGCCCAAAGACACTTTGTTGTGATCTGCGTATTTGTCCAGAACCATTGCATGAATTGCAAACTGGAGTTTCAGTTCCAGGTTCGTTTTTATTTCCTTTACAGTTAGAACATTTTTCTATTCTTTGAATTTGTATTTCAGATTCTGTTCCAAATACGGATTCTTCAAAATCAATTTTTATAGAAGTTTGTAAGTCTGACCCTTGGTGAACTCTTTGTTTATTATTACTATTACCAAAACCCCCACCAAAGAAAGCATCAAATATATCTCCCACTCCACCAAAATTTTCAAAACCATCAAATCCTTTTCCAGATCTTGTTCCACTTACTGCTTCATGTCCATACTGGTCATATATTTGCCTTTTTTCTTTATCTGAAAGTATTTGATAAGCTTCATTAATTTCTTTAAATTTTTCTTCAGCTTCATTAGATTTATTTCGGTCAGGATGGTATTTTAGAGCTAATTTTCTAAAAGCCTTCTTTATGTCTTCTTCTGAAGCATTTTTAGATATTTCTAGTATTTCGTAGTAGTCTCGTTTACTCGTAGTCATATATTAATTTCAATTTTTACTATTAATTTAATAATTAGTGTATTTAATCAATTATATTAACTTATTTAAATACTCACAAGTATTTAAATAATGGAGCGGGCGATGGGATTCGAACCCACGGCCTCGTCCTTGGCAAGGACACGCTCTACCACTGAGCTACGCCCGCTAATAATAATTAATTGTGATATGCCGAGGGGCAGAATCGAACTGCCGACACCAGCATTTTCAGTGCTGTGCTCTACCGACTGAGCTACCTCGGCTAAAACCCTTAATAGGATATTTTAACATATTTATAATATTATAAATATTAAAATGTGATAAAATACAGCTAAGTTTATATGCTTAATATTAAATAGGAGAATAACAATTGAATTATGATGTCGTAATATTAGGTGCTGGCCCTGGAGGCTATGTAGCAGCTATTAGAGCTTCGCAATTAGGACTTAAAACTGCAATTTTAGAAAAAGAGGCTGTTGGAGGATTATGTTTAAATTGGGGATGTATACCAAGTAAAGCTCTTTTAAGAAATGCACAAGTATTAGGTTTAGTTAAAAAAGCAAATCAATTTGGGATCAAATTTGATAATTTACAATATGATTTTGGAGAAGCAATAGATCGTAGTAGAGATGTGGTGAAAAAACTTACAAACGGTATAGAGTTACTTTTGAAGAAGAATAAAATTGATAATATTAAAGGAACAGGGTTAATTGAAGGCGTAAATAGTGTGAAAGTAATTGAAACTGGGGAAGTATTATCAGCCAAAAATATAATTATTTCAACAGGAGCTAGGCAAAGACAATTACCAGGAATTAATATTGATCATAATGTTGTTATGACTAGTAGGGATGCTTTGGAAGCTCAGTCAATGCCTGAGAATGTAATTATAGTTGGAGGAGGTGCGACGGGTGTTGAATTTGCTCATATATATCATACATATGGAGCTCAAGTAAAGATAATTGAATTAATGCCAAGAATTATACCTTCTGAAGATCTAGAAATAAGTAAGAATTTAGAAAGGTCGTTCAAGAAAAGAGGCATAGAGATAATTACTGATTGTAAAGTTAATAATATTGAATTAGATAATAACATTGCAACCTTGTCTCTTACAAAAGATGGAGTTGATTCAATAGTTGAGTGTGACAGAGTACTTGTTTCTGTTGGTATGCAAGGGAATATAGATAATATTGGTATTGAAGCAGTAAATGTGAATACTGATAAAGGTTTTATTGTGGTAGATGAAAATATGAAGACAAATATTCCAAACATTTATGCTATTGGTGATGTAACTGGTAATATGCTTTTAGCTCACGTAGCTTCTGCTCAAGCTATTGTAGCTGTTGAGACAATTGTAGGTTTGAATCCTGCCTATATTGATTATAATAATATGCCTAGGGCAATTTATTGTGAACCTCAAGTTGCTAGTTTTGGTATTAACGAAAATGACGCTATTGCTAATGGACTTAATATAAAAGTTGGTAAATTTCCTCTTTCAGCTAGTGGGAAAGCTTTAGCATTAGCTGAAACTAGTGGGATGTGTAAATTAATAGTTGATAATGATACAGATGAACTTTTGGGAGCTCATATGATTGGTGCTGAAGTAACTGAATTGTTGGGAGAATTGGGTATTATAAAAGCTCTTGAAGGAACTGCAGTTGAATTAGGAGCACTAGTTCACCCACATCCAACAATTTCAGAAGTAGTTAAGGAAGCAGCATTAAATATTTTTGGGGAAGCCATTCATATTTAATAGGGAGTGTGTTTGTATGGGTTTTAATAATTCAGAATTATTAACAATATTAAAACAAATGTTAATTATACGTAAATTTGAACAGTCAAGCGAACGTCAATATAAGCGTGGTAAAATAGCTGGCTTTTTACATATATATAGTGGACAAGAAGCTATTGCTGTTGGAACTATTGGTGCATTAAAAGAAAATGATTATATAGTTACACATTATCGAGATCATGGGCATGCTATAGCTAGAGGTATTAATCCTGATTTAATAATGGCAGAATTATACGGTAAAATTGATGGAACTAATGGAGGTAGAGGAGGATCAATGCATATAATGGATAGTTCTAAAAATTTTATGGGAGGTTATGCTATTGTTGCTGGTCAATTACCTATTGCTATTGGTTTAGCTATGGCTTCAAAATTTAAGAAAAAGAATGATGTGATAATGTGTTTTTTTGGAGATGGAGCCGTAAATGAAGGGGAATTCCATGAATGTTTGAATTTGGCTTCTTTATGGAAGCTTCCAGTTTTATTTATTTTGGAAAATAATTTATATGGAATGGGTAGTAGTATTTATGAAACACATGCTTGTGGGAAAGATGTATATCTTTCAATTGAAGATCCTTATAAAATTCCAGCAGCACAAGTTGATGGGATGGATTTCTTTGCGGTTAGAGAATTAACAGAAGAAGCAATACATAAAATACGAAGTGGTAATGGCCCATTTTTTATAGAAGCAATGACTTATAGGTTTAGAGGACATTCAATAGCTGATCCTAGTAAATATAGGGATAATTCAGAAGTAGAAATGTGGATTGATAAAGACCCAATTACTTTTCTTAAGGATTATTTAGTTCAAAAAAATCTAAAGGAAGAAATTCTAGAAATTGAAAAAGAAGCAGATGAAATAGTTTTAAATGCTGAAAGTTTTGCTGAAAATAGTGCACTTCCAACATTAGATAGTAGGTTTAAATATGTTGTTAACGATTAGAGAGGCAATATCTATGGGGTTGAAGGAAGCATTAAATAATAATGATAATTGTTTTATTATGGGGGAAGATATAGGAGATTATGGTGGGGCATATTCAATCACTAAAGGGTTTTTAGAGGAATATGGAAAAGAACGAATTATTGATACTCCTATATCTGAGTCAGCTATTATTGGAGCTGGATGTGGAGCTGCATTAGCTGGTATGAAGCCTATAGTTGAAATTATGAGTATAAATTTTACATTATTGGCGATGGATCAAATAGTAAATAATATTGCAAAATTAAACTACCTTTCTAATGGGCAAATGAAAGTACCTATTATTATTAGGACTGTAACTGGAGGAGGAGGTCAATTATCATCGACTCATTCTCAAAGTCTTGAACATTGGTATGCTTCAGTTCCAGGGCTTATTGTTGTAAATCCTAGTAATGCATATGATGCTTTAGGATTATTACGAACATCTATTAGATCTGAAGATCCAATATTGTTTGTTGAGCATGGAATGATTTACAGAAATACATCTGAAGTGCCTGAAGAATATTATGAAATACCTTTTGGTCAGGCTAATACCTTAGAATCCGGAGAAGATATTACAATAATAAGTTATTCAAGAATGGCGTGTGTTTCATTAGAAGTTTCAGAAATATTAAAAAAAGAATATAATTTATCATCGGATGTTATTGATTTAAGAACATTGAGTCCTTTAGACTCTGAATCAATGATTAAATCAGTAAAGAAAACAGGTAATGTAGTGATAATTGAAGAAGCGCATAAGACAGGAGGATTTTCAGGAGAATTAACTTCAATTATTCAAGAAGAATGTTTTGACTATTTGGATAGTCCAATTATAAGGATTTGTTCTGAAGATATTCCTATACCTTATTCAAAAGGATTAGAGGATATAATTATTCCAAATGCGCAAACTGCTATAAAGCAAATAATTAATAAACTTAATATTAAAATTTAAATAATAATAACTTTATATTTAATATATAAGGAAGTGTAATATGTCAATTAAAATGAATATGCCTCAGCTTGGTTACGATATGTCACAAGGGACAGTTATTAGGTGGTTAAAGGAAGAATTAACACCTGTTAAAACTGGAGAGCCTATTGTAGAAATTGAAACTGATAAAGCTGTTGTAGAAGTAGAGTCTGAAGGAGATGGGATATTAAGTAAGATTTTAATTTCTGAAGGAGTTAGTGTCCCTGTAGGTACGCCCATTGCAATAATTGGAGAAGAAGGTGAAGATATAAGTGATCTTGACAATTTGGAAGTAGTGCAACCTTCTGAAGATATAAATGTTGAACAATCTGATAAATTAATAAATGAAGATGTTAGTTCTATCAATGAATCACAAATTGAGACTTCTGTAGTAAATGTGGAAGAAAATATTAAACAAAAAGATGTTATAAAAGCTTCTCCTATTGCTCGTCGTATAGCTAAAGAAAAAGGTATTGATTTAAACATAATTATAGGCACTGGTCCAGGGGGTAGAGTAATAAAAGAAGATATATTAAATTTTCAAAAGAATGGAATTTCTGACCAAGATAATGATGTAGAAGATATACAATATGATTTAGATAGGAATATCCCTCTTTCAAAAATGAGGCAACAGATTGCTAGAGTTACATCTACTAGTAAAAATGAAAAACCTCATTTCTATGTGTCTTGTGAAATTAACATGACTAAAGCTATAGAGTTTAGATCGCAACTCAATAAATCTTTAGAAAGTCAAAATGTTAAAGTTTCAATTAATGATTTAATAGTAAAAGCTTCTGTTCAGGCATTAACCGAATATCCGAACTTTAATGCATATTTAGCTGATAACAATATTAATTTTAATAAAGAAATAAATATTGGGATCGCTATAGCAGAAGATGAAGGGTTAACTGTTCCTGCAATAATGGATTGTAGAGATAAATCTTTAGTTGATATTTCTATTGCATCAAAAGATTTAATTAATAGAGTTAAGAATGGTACGTTAAATCCTTCAGAATATACGGGAGGTACTTTTGCGATTAGCAACCTAGGAATGTTCGATGTTTCTAGTTTTATAGCTATAATACAACCTCCTCAGACAGCAGTAATTGCTGTTGGGACTGTAAGTAGTAAACCAATAGTTGTAGATGATAAAATAGTGATAGCTCAAATAATGAATGCAACATTGTCAGCTGATCACAGAATAGTTGATGGAGCTGATGGAGCTAGATTTATTTCTGTTTTTAAAGATGCTCTTGAAAATCCTATTGGTTTCTTAATTTAAAGTTATATATATTTGGAGAATAATTTTGAAAGCTGAACTTTTAACAACAATGGGAAGTGATCTAACTGTTGTAAACAGTGCAAGAGTGTCATTTGATAAGCATGTTGATGAATTTCGTGACCAAGATGAAAAACTCCTTAAGTATTTGGCCTCCCATGGTCATTGGACTCCTTTTGCACACCCTCAATTACAATTTAGGATTTCAGCACCTATTTTTGTTGCAAGACAACTAGTTAAGCATCAGATAGGTTTAGTATGGAATGAAGTAAGTAGGAGATATGTTGATACAGTTCCAAGATTTTTTATTCCAGAAAAATGGAGAGAAAGACCAAAAAACAAAAAACAAGGGTCTGGAACAGAAGTTATAGATCTTACTAATGAAGAAGATGAAGCTATATTAAAATTACATAAAGATGCTCTTGATTTATATTCTAAACTACTTTTGAAAAATGTAGCCCCTGAACAAGCCCGGATGCTATTGCCTCAATCTATGTATACGGAGTGGTATTGGACAGGTAGTTTATTTGCTTTTTCTAGAGTTTATGGATTGAGAACTACAGAGGATGCTCAAATGGAGACCAGAGAATTAGTTGAATCTATGGGTAATCAAATACATGCTTACTTCCCTGTTAGTTGGAAATATTTGACTTTAAATTAATTTTTATTATTAATTAATAATGCTGGAATTATTCCGATAATACAAATTATACAAGCAATTAAGAAAAATTCGTTAAATAATTTCAAACCTGCTTCTATAATTTGTAATTGAATATCATTAGTTTCATTATTTGAATTTAAATTTATTTGATTAAGAATTGGAAATATTTGAATATCATTAGTTAAAACTTTAAATCTAGTTGTTCCCCATGCACTTATCCATGATATTGTTAGAGTCATCCCGATTAATCTGCTAACAGTTAACATGCTTGCAGCGGTAGTTTTATATGATTCTTCAATACAATCTAATCCTTTTGTATATATTGGAGATATTAACATTCCTAATCCAAATCCAGTAATAAATAAATGAATAGTTAATGCAGGATCAGATATATGTAAATTCCATTTACTCATTAAAAAAAATCCAATACTGGATATAATTAACCCTATTATTATAGAATTCTTGTAATGTAATTTTTGGTATATAATTCCTCCCAATAATGCAGATATAGGAATAGCAATAGTCATTCTCATTAAATATAGCCCTCCATCTAATGAGTCTAATCCTAATACCGTATTAGCCATTAGTGGTATTGTAATCATTGCAATCATAAGTGATGATCCAATCAATAAATGAGATAGATTAATTAATAAAAATTTAGTTAATTTAAATTTAGATTTTAGCTCATAAATATATAGGGAATTCATTTTTATAATTAGAATTAATGTAGTTGTTATAAAAATGATAAAATAAATATATGTACTAATATTTATAGGATTTAATTTGTTAAGCCCTAGAGTTAGAGACACAAAAGAAATAATTAATATAAACCCTGACAAATAATCAAATTTACTATTGTTAGGTTTTGTTGGTTTTATGAATATTATACATGTTATTAATACTATAATGGAGAGAGGGATATTTATCCAAAACACCCATGTCCAGTTAAAATAGTTAGATATAATACCACCCCATAATGGCCCTATTACTCCTCCAGCTTCTGCTGTTGCACCAATTATACCTATAGGGATTGCAATTTTGTTACGTGGGAAATTATCTGATATTATGCTAATTCCTATGGGTATTAAAGCTCCTGCTCCAGTCGCTTGAAATATTCTTGATAATATTAATAGTTCTATTTTTGGAGAAAGTGCAACTAACATAGATCCTATTGAAAATATTATTGTACAAAGTATAAATATTTTACGTTTACCATATGTATCTGAAATTCTTCCAATTATAGGAATTGCTGATATATATCCAATTAAATACCCTGTTATACTCCATGAGACTTTATTTAGTTCATTTGGAGGTATATTCATGTCTTTCATAATTTCTGGAATGATGGTTACTATAACTGTTTGGTCATCTGCAGCTATAAACACTCCTAAACAAATTGGTATAAGTGAGATATAGCGATAGTTTTTTAGTTTGTTTAACATGACGAATTATTTAGGCACAGATATAGATTTTATTTCATTAAATTTAGATAATTTAATTATTCTTTTTGTGTCAATTGGTTCCATAATATCTACTTTCCCTACTAGTATAGCTTGAGAGATTAAGAAGTCAGATTTTCTAATAGTTAATAGTGTCTCAATGTTGCCATTATTTAGAGGGTTAGGAACTATTGAAGCTAAAGATTTATTTGGAAGAATTCCTTTTATTATATATTGTTTATTAGTATTCTCAATTACTTTAGGCTCTAATATATCATTAAGGATATTAGGAATTAATATACTAGGATCAAAAAAATTTATTGGATTTATATTTTCAGGAATAGTTTCCCAATTTCCATTTAATGGGTTCTTTAGATAAGTTGATTCATCTTTTACAATAACACCGGATTTAATTGATGTTTCACTGATTAATCCATCAAATTCAATATTTAGTTCTTCTGAGCTAATTACATGGCCTCTAGCTGATTTAAGAGATAAATTATTTGAGATAAAAGTAAATCCATTTTCATGGGATAAATCAAAATAAAAAGAGTTTAGATTTTTTATAGATTGACTTGATTTGGATATAATTTCGCTTGGATCAATATTGAGTTCTGTTTGAATAAAATCGTTATTCTTAGATGGATAACAATTTGAGGATAATATTATAAAATTTGTAAATATATAAATTAAAAAAAGATAATTAATTAATTTTATAATATTGTTTTTATTCATTTATTTTTTGATAGATAAAAAAAAGAGCCCTGAATAAAGTCCTAATGGACTACAATCAGGGCTCTTTTTAAATATTATTTATATTTAAATCTCTATTTTCTTCTTGAAACTCTTAGAGCTATTGTTCCTACTGACAGTGATATAACTGCTAATAAGAGAGTAAAAGGTAGCAAGTTAGTTATTGGGATACCACCTGTTATAGGTAATCCACTACCATCATAACGAACTACAGGAGCAATAGATGAAGCAGATATACTGCCACCTGTGACTGAAGCTAATCTAAAAGAAGCCATTAGTTGTGTATCTCTAATTGCTTGTTTAGCTCCACCTTCTCCAGCAATAGCTTCAATAGACGAATTTTTATTACTATCATATCCATCTCTTGCAGCCTCTAAATTACTAATCATTGTCCCCGCACCTGGACCAACAAATATCTGTGCTATTTTGAGTTCATCCTCGCCTATGACATTAGTTAATGCTATATCTCTAGCTAATGTTGCCCAGTCTTCAGTATTTTTAGCATCTATTTTTACTAGAGTAGATGTTCCAGTTATATATAGATCAGTAGGTACAGCATCAGATGCTTGAGTAGCTATTGATCTGTCTGCAGCATAATTAAGTATGCCATATCCATCACCGTTAACATTGCCAGCTTTGTAATTAGCACCTGAAGAACCTTCAATTATATTAATTACATCTTGTGCATGTGCTTGCATTTCTTCTAAGGTAGAGGCATTTTTTGCTGCCTGGGCACTAGTTATAGCAAGATCAAGTTGTGAAACTAGGTTGCGAAATACTCCAGTATCACCTGTTGGGCTTTTACCAGCTAGATGCCTTATATGAATTAAACCGTCTGCTGGAACTTGATGCATATATAAAACAGTTCCAGGGCTAGATGGGTCATCATCTGGAACAGTTTCTGATGTAATTATTGCAGTTGCAAATCCTTGAAGTAAGTCTAATCCAGTGTAGCCAGTTGAAGCACTATTAAATTTGTGTGATGCACTTCCGTCTGCTGCAACGGTAATTACCCCAGTACTTAAGAAAGTTTTTGCGTCATCAGAGACTAGCCAACTTTCATAAGTTGTTCCTTCTGCAGGTATTGGCAAACTATGCAATGTATATTTAATTGCATCATTTGATGAAATATCATCATATATTTCGGCATTCCCGATTCTTGTTTTTTGTTCCTCTTCCTCAGCTAGCATTACTGAAGTCGGGAAAACCATCAGTAAAACTATAGCCAAGAAAGCGGTTAACTTATACCTAAGCATGGTATCTAATTTTCCTCCCGCTCAAGAGTGAAAGATTTATACTAGAATTAAATCTAATCTGAACTCTATCACATGTCTAGCAAAGATTATAGCCTTTACAAGGGCATATTATATAAATATTCATTAATTTTTACATATTATAAATAATAATACAAAAAAGATAGGTAAAAGGCTACTCTTTTTTATACTATTATTTTTTGATAAATCATAACATATAAAGAAATATTTGTATATTTTTTATATTTTTTCATAAAATTTATTTAAATTTAGTTGAAATAAAATAATTTAGAATCCAATTGCAATTCCATCTCTTCTAGGATCAGCTCCTCCATAGTAAACATTATTCTTTCTGTCAAATTTTATTCCTTGAGCACCTCCAACTATAGGAGACCATTGGTCTATGAGTTCAATAGAGTGACCAATATCAGTTAGTTTTTGAATTAATTTATTATTAAACCTTTTTTCCATTTGAATCTTTTTTTCAGATAAAATTTTAAATCTAGGTTGTTCTATTGCTTGCTGGATATTCATTTTATAGTCTAATAAATTTGTTATAATTTGTGGAGTTGTTTGTAATATTCCCCAGCTTCCTGGAGTTCCAATACTTAGTAAGAAATCATTATTTTCTGACACGTGTACCGGAGCTACAACAAAGTCAACTTTCTTTTTAGGACCAATTTGATTTGGGCTGTTTTTTGAAAGATCAAACCAGGAAGCCATGTTGTTAAGAAATATTCCGGTATCACTCATTGCAGCACCACAGCCAAATCCTCCTCCTAAAGTTTGAGTTATGGATACTACATTGCCTTCTTTATCAGAAATTGCAAAATGAGTTGTCATTCCTGCAGTATAATTTTCTGGATTTCCTGCTAACAAAGATCCAATAGGTATTACATCTGAAAAATGTTCACCGCTTACTATTGAAGGATTATCAGTAATTCTTTTTTTTTGAACTTTTGCATAACCTTTTGATAATAATTCTGCTAAAGGTATATTTGTATATTTTGGGTCTCCGGCATATTTTATTCGATCGGTAGTAGCTAATTTTACTGTTTCTATGTATTTATGAAGGTTGGCAGATTGTTCAGTTGAATCACTATAATTAATCAAATTTTCAAGAATTTGCAATGTTTCTAAAATTTGAAAACCGCTTGAATTTGGTGGAGTTGTGAGTATTTGGTAACCTTTATAATTAATACTAATAGGGTCTTGCCATTCTGGTTTGTAATTTGCCAAGTCATCAAGAGTAAAAATGCCTCCTAATTTATTATTTCCATTAACTAATTTTTCAGCTAATTCGCCTTTGTAAAAAATATCTTTTCCATGTTTAGATATTTTTTTAAATGATTCAGCTAATTGAGGCATTTTTAGAATTGAACCAGGCTTTGGGGCTGAATTGTTATTGCTTAGTAGAATTGATGCTGAAGGATATGGCATAATTCGGTCTTTTGATTTTACAATATATTGTGCGTTTAAATAGGTTAATGGAAATCCATTTTGAGCATAATGTATTGCTGAAGAAAATAAATTATCTAATGGCATAGTACCATAAGTTTCTTGTAAAGTTAGCCATCCAGATAAATTACCTGGTATTAATGCAGATAATATGCCTAATGACTTGTTTTGTGGCGTGAATTTTTCAGGGTGTGCATTTTCTGGAGCATTGCCAGAAAAATTTAAGCATCTGAATTTGTTTTCTTTTTTTAAATATATTAATGCTAAGCCAATTCCTCCAAGTCCAGACATATATGGCTCAACTACATTTAATGTTGATGCAACTGATACAGCTGCATCAAATGCGTTGCCCCCTTGAGTAAGTATTTTGATGCCAGCATTTGTAGCTAAGGGATGAGCAGAAGTGACCATTCCATTATTACCCATTGATACTGGGCGTGTTGATAATTTATCATGAGATGACATTAAATATCCTCCTGTTTTATTAATTAATAAATTAGTTATATTGCAGGATTTTGTCAATTTTTTAAATTTTGTTTTATTGCTAATTCAATTTCTGTTAGAACATCAAGATTCTTTTCTTTTTTTTGAGATGCAACTAATATTTCTAAAGATGTATTTGCTTTAATTTGCCCTAATGCCCAAGCAGCATGTTGTCTAATTAAAATTTCTTTTGAGTTTAAAGCTTTAGATAGTGCTAATATAGCTTTTGGGTTTTTTATATTACCAAGTGCAATACAAATATTTCTTTGTAACCCAAGTCGTTTCGCTCTTTTAATTGCACTATTTTTAAATTTAATAAGAAATTCCTCTTCATTCATTTCAAGCAATGAAATCATATATTCAACAGAATAATTATTTGTGGAAATAAATTGATCTTCTTTTGTAGTTTCGGCGTTATCGTTAACCGGGCATACTTCTTGACATATATCGCATCCAAATATCCAATTTTGTATATGCGGTCTTAAGTTTATTGGAATTACTCCTCTATGTTCTATGGTGAGGTAAGCAATACATTTTCTAGCATCAATTTTATACGGAGCAATTATTGCATTTGTGGGACATTTATCTATACATTTTATACATGTTCCACAATTTTTCTTTAGAGGTTTATCAGGTTTCAAATTTAATGTTGTCAGGATTTGGCTTAGAAAAACCCAAGAGCCATAATTTTTTGTTAATATATTAGTGTTTTTACCAAACCATCCTATGCCTGCTCTTTCAGCAACGGCTCTATCATTCATAGGGCCATCATCGACGAAAATCCGTGTTTTGAAATCATATTCAAACATAGTAGACAATTTTTCAACAAATGTATTTAATTTATTTTTTATTACTAGGTGATAATCTTTACCCCAAGCATATTGTGCTACTTTCCCGATGTCATTATTATTTACATTATTTGGATTTTTAAAATAACTAATTCCAAGTGAAATGATTGATTTTGCTCCGGGCAGGAGTTTTTCTGGGTGATTTGCTTTTTGAACTCTTTCAATATTGTACCAATGCATGTCTCCCATTAGACCTTTTTTAATTCTATCAATTGATTCTTTTTCATCTCTGAAAAATGGTTGTGCAGTTGTTATGCTAGAAATATCAAAGCCTAGTTCATAGGCATATTTTTTTATGAGTTTTTCTGGGGATTTTGAGTTCATATTAAGTATACTGGCTATTTATAAATCGTTATTATTGAATTATAATAACATTGACTATAATAAATAGCATTTGCTATAGTCAAATTGATATCTAATTTTAAGAGGTGTAAATGGGCTTATCTGAACGCAAGAATATTCGAAGAGCTTATGGGTTTGATGAAGTTGCTATAGTTCCTGGATCTATAACGATTAATCCAGAGATTACTGATACTTCCATTGATATAGCAGGTGTTAATTTGGCTATTCCTATTTTAGCTTCTGCTATGGATGCTATTGTTTCTCCAAGTTTTTCAGTTTTAATGAATAGCTTTGGAGGATTAGGTGTGATGAATTTAGAAGGAGTGCAGACTAGATATAATGACCCTGAAGAAATTTTATTAAAAATTTCTAATTCACCTCAAGCAGATGTTACAAGCATAATGCAAGATCTATATAGAGAACCTATCCAAGAAGAATTAGTGGCTAATCGAATTACTGATATTAAGAAACATGGTGGATATTGTGCTGTGTCAGTTACTCCAGCTAATACAAAAAAACTGGCGCCTATAGCAGTTGAGGCTGGAGCAGATATATTAGTAGTTCAATCTACTGTCACTACAACAAGGCATATATCTACAAGTATTAAAGGGCTTAGATTTCCAGAACTTTTGGATTTGATAAAAATACCTGTTTTAGTAGGTAATTGTGTTACATATGATGTTGCTCTTGAGTTAATGGAAACTGGCATACATGGTGTTTTAGTAGGAGTTGGTCCTGGTGCTGCATGTACTACTAGAGAAGTTACTGGAGTAGGAGTTCCTCAAGTTACAGCAACTATTGATTGTGCTGCAGCTAGAGATGAATATTTTAAAAGATATAAGAGATATGTTCCTATTATTACTGATGGAGGTATCAGAACTGGTGGAGATCTTTGTAAGACTTTTGTAAGTGGAGCTGACGCTGTTATGCTAGGGACTCCACTTGCCCAATCAAAAGAAGCTCCAGGTAAGGGAAGTAATTGGGGTATGGCCACACCACACCCTGCTTTGCCAAGAGGAACAAGAGTTAATGTTGGGATAAAAAGTTCGCTAGAGCAAATACTTTTTGGTCCAAGTTCTTTATCTGACGGGACACAAAACCTTATTGGTGCGCTTAAAGCTTGTATTGTTATGGTTGGTGCGCAAAAAATTTCTGAAATGCATGATGCTGAAATGGTTATTGCTCCATCAATTAAAACTGAAGGGAAATATTTTCAATTAAGTAATTAACTAGTTGTTTTTTTTATTTGAACGGCTCTTGTTAGATTATTTATATCTTTATAAAACTCTACATTGCATGAATTTAAAGTATTAGTTAGATTTTTTATTATATCTTTTTGATTAGGGTCGATTTCGATTATTATCGAACCGTTAGGGCTTAATTGATTAAAATAATTGTTGATTATGTATTTAATAAACTTCAATCCATCTTCCCCACCATCTAGAGCAATTTGAGGTTCCTTTTGGACTTCTTTTTCGAGTAGTTTTAGAGTTTTAGTTTTTATATAAGGGGGATTAGAAATTATTAATTCAAATAAATTATTTATTGGTTTAAATATACTTTTGTGAAAGAAAATTATTTGCTTATCAACTGAATTTTTTCTAGCATTTATTTTTGCAACTTCTAATGATTTTTTTGAAATATCTGTAGCTTTGATTTGTGAATTTTCTATGTTTTTTGCAATAGCAATTGAAATAGCACCACTGCCTGTCCCAAGTTCAGCAACTCTTAATAAGTTATTTTTATTAATATTATTTGAATAGTCTATTGCTATATCTATTAATAATTCTGTTTCAGGCCTTGGTATTAATACTGAAGGATTAACTATTAAATCTAAGTTATAAAATTCTTTGTGGTTTGTTATATATGGAAGTGGTTTAGAATTTAATCTTTCTTTTATTAAGGAATCAATATGTTTTTCTTGGATTGACAATAAGGGCTTTTCTAAAGATATATAAAATTGAGTTCTGCTAATATTTAACACGTGTCTTATTAACACTTCTGCTTCTAATTGCGGGTCTTTTACACCAATTTTTTTTAAAGAATTATATGATTTGCGGTATGATTCTGAAATATTCAAGATGTATGTTGTTGGCTTTTTATAGTTTGTTCTAATTCTAACAATTTATCTATGAAATCTTGTATGTCTCCGTCTAGAATTTCAGTTAGATTGTGGGTTGTAAGAGAAATTCTATGATCAGTAACTCTATTTTGAGGAAAATTATAAGTCCTAACTCTTCCTGAACGATCACCAGAGCCAACTTGAGATTTTCTGTTTTGACTAATTTCGTCATGATGTCTTTGAGTTTCAATTGCTAATATTCTTGATCTTAGGACTCCTAAAGCTTTAGTTTTGTTTTTAAATTGAGATCTTTCGTCTTGGCAAATTGATACTATTCCAGTTGGTTTGTGCGTTATACGTACAGCAGTTGCAACTTTTTGAACATTTTGTCCTCCATGGCCACTTGCATGAAATATGTCTATTTGTATATCATCATTCTTAATTTCTATATCAATTTCAGCAGCCTCAGGTAGTACTGCAACAGTACTTGCTGAGGTATGTATCCTACCGCTTGATTCAGTTAAAGGGACTCTTTGGACTCTATGAATTCCGCTTTCGTGTTTAAGATATCTATATGCATCTTCTCCATTAATCTGAAATACAACTTCTTTAATGCCTCCGACACCAGTTTCATTGAGATTGATAATTTCAGTTTGCCAGCCTTGCCTTTGTGCATATCGTATATACATTCTAAATAAGTTTGATGCAAATAGCCCAGCTTCCTCTCCTCCAGTACCTGCTCTTATTTCCATAATGACGTTTTTATTATCATTAGGATCTTTAGGAATCATTAGGTTAGATAATTTTTTATTTAATGTTAATTTTTTTAATTCTAATTCTTTTAATTCTTCTTCTATTAATATATTTAAATCTTCATCGTTAGAAGAATTAACCATTGAATTCGTCTCAGTGATTTTTTTCTCTATTTCTCGAATCAATCTTATTAAATCAACTTTTTCTTTAATACTACTATGTTCTTTTAACAATTCTTGTACTTTAGAATAGTTAGAGGAAATTTCTGGATTTTTTAATTGAGATTCAATTAAATCAAAACGATATTCTAATTCTTCAGTTCTTTTTTGCATTTATTCCTCTGTAAGAAATTAGTTATTACTTAACATTTTTACTAGATCATTAGGTTTGTTAGGGATACTATCTTGGGTCCCGGATGAAAGATTTTTAATGATCAATTTATTTTTTTGTATTTCATCATCGCCTATAATAATTACATGTGTTGAACCAATAGATGATGCATATTTTAATTGCCTACGTAAATTTTTTGATGAAGGCCCAAGTATAGTAGTTATGCCATTTTTTCTTAAAAATGAGGCTATCGATATAGCAGTGTGTTTAGATTTTAGGCCAAGGTTTGCTATAAGTATTTTATTGTTATTATTTTTAGGGATAGGTATGCTTTGATTTTTTAATTCCAATATAACTCTTTCCATGCCAATACCAAAGCCAATTCCAGGAGTTTCAGGGCCTCCTAATTCTTCAATTAATCCATCATATCTTCCTCCACCAGCTATTGCAGTAGTTGAACCAATTGTTTTTGGTGTTATTTCAAATACAGTTCTAGTATAATAATCAAAACCTCTAACTAGTCTTCTATTTATGATGTAAGGTAATTTGATATCACTTAAATATAATAGTAGAAGTTCCCAATGTTGCTTACATTCATCACATAGGTAATCTAAGTTATTAGGAGCTTTCGAGATTATTTTTTTACATTCTGTTTTTTTGCAATCTAATAATCTCAAAGTATTATTTTCTAAACGTCTAATACAATCTTCGCATAAGTCATTAGTATATGAATTATAGTATTCTTTCAGAGTAGTAATATATTTTGGGCGACATTGTTTATCTCAAATACTATTTATTTCTAGGTTTAATTTTGATAATCCAACATTTTTTAAAAATCTCCAGGCATATTCAATAATTTCACAATCAATATTTGGATCTGATTCTCCAATATTTTCTGCACCAAATTGGTGATGTTGTCTATATCTTCCAGATTGTGGACGTTCATATCTGAAATTTGGCAACATGTAAAACAATCTAATTGGTTGTGTTGAGTTTTGCATTCCATGTTGCAGGTATGCACGGCATATTGGGGCCGTTCCTTCTGGACGGAGAGTTAATAAATTGTCTCCTCTATCTTTAAAGGTATAAGTTTCTTTTTCAACAATGTCAGTAAGTTTGCCGATTCCTCTAACAAATAATTTAGCATCTTCAATTATTGGAGTATCAATACGGCCATAACCAAATTCTGAAGAGATTTTCTCTATATTTTTATTTAATATTCGCCAATATATCTGATCATCTGGTAAAATATCTGATGTGCCTCTAGGAGATTTATACAATTAATTACTCCTTTAATGTAGTAGTTAAATTAATATTTTATACAATTTAATTTAATGATACTATATAAATTAAATAAATATTGGTGCGTTTTTAATATGGACTCTATTCAACTATTGATTAAGAAAGCTGAAAAATATCTAATAGAAGATCACGTAGATGTAATTCAAGAAGCTTATAATTTTGCTTTAGCATCACACAAGGGGCAATCTAGGCTTTCTGGTGAACCTTATATTAATCATCCTATTCAAACTGCTAATTTTTTAGCTGATTTAAAATTAGACCATCAAGTTATTGCAGCTGCATTATTGCATGACGTAATGGAAGATTGTGATGTTTCTTTTGGTAGATTAGTTCAGCTGTTTGGTGATGATATAGCTAAATTAGTAGATGGTGTTACAAAGTTAAAGAGATCCGAGATTACTCCTGATATGAAAAAAGTTCATGGTAATAACAGCAATAAATTAAGTGACGAAGATATCCTGCAAGCAGAGAATTTACGAAAACTGATTAGTTCTATAGCAGTTGACGTTAGAATAATATTGATAAAATTATCTGATAGATTACATAATATGAATACTCTTAGTGCTTTGCCATATGATAGGCAAATATTTATTGCAAGAGAAACTTTGGAGATCTATGCTCCACTTGCACATAGATTAGGGATATGGGAGCTGAAATGGAGACTAGAAGATTTGTCATTTCAATATTTAAATCCTCAAGAATATGAAAAAATTTCTCTTTTACTAAAATCTAAAAGAAGTGAGAGAGAAATATATATTGAAAATATACTTAATGTTTTAAAACCAGAATTAGAGAATTTTAATATCCAATACCAAGTTTCAGGTAGGCCAAAAAATATATATAGTATATATAAGAAAATTCAATCTTATTTAGATCAGAATAAAAAAATTGAAGAGATTTATGATTTCTTTGCTTTGAGAATAATAGTGAAAAATGTTGAGGAATGCTATTCATCTCTCGGTATTGTTCACAAGTTGTGGAGGCCAATTCCTGGACAATTTGATGATTACATTGCTAATCCAAAAGATAATTTATATCAATCGCTACATACAACTGTCTTATGTGAAGGGGCATTTCCTGTTGAGGTGCAAATTAGAACTCAAGATATGCATTCTACATCTGAATATGGAGTAGCTGCTCATTGGTTGTATAAGTCTGATTCCAATTTAGATGATGATAAATTTGATAACAAAATAACATGGTTAAGACAAATTTTTGAATGGCAAAAAGATGTTAAAGGAGCTAAAGAATTTGTTGAATCATTTAAATCTGATGTATTTAAAAACCAAGTTTTTGTATATACTCCAAAATCTGATCTTAAAGAGCTTCCTGCAGGTTCTACTCCTCTTGATTTTGCATATCGAATTCACACAGATATAGGACATAGATGTGTTGGAGCTAAAGTTAATGGGACACTAGTCCCATTATTTTATCAATTAAAAAATGGTGATAGAGTGGAAATAATTACAAGTAAAACAGTTAGAGGGCCCAGTTTGGACTGGCTAGATAATGATCTAGGGTTTTTGCAAACAACTTCAGCGAAAACTAGAGTTAAGCAATGGTTTAATCGTCAGGAATTAAAAAATAACATTCAAAATGGGAAAAGCTTATTTGAAGAACGCATTGTTCATTATAATGACTTGATGAGTATTTTAGATATATCTGAGTTGATGAGTTTTAATAATGAATCTGATTTTTTGAATGCTCTAGGTAGTGGAAAAATAAGTGTTTCTAAAGTTATTGAAAAATTAGCGCAAAAAGATAACAGATTATCAGAAAATAGGAAGTTAGAACAAAATTCACACAAAGATGATGTGTTTAATACTGCTGTTACGGGTAGTGGGGATTTGAAGACTGTAATTGCTGTTTGCTGTACGCCTTCTCCGGATAGTCAAATAGTGGGATTTTTAAATAGAGATCAAGGAGTGTCTGTTCATAGGAGAAATTGTAAAGAGATATCTGATTATGATTTAGATAATCAGATAAAGGTTGATTGGAATAATGTTACATATGATTATAATAGTCAAACTTATCCATCTAGGATTAAAATAGATGCATATGATAGAGTTGGATTATTAAGAGATATTACTGTTCAAGTAGCTAAAGAAAGGTTAAACATAGCATCTTGTACTCAAGAAGAGTACAATGATATAAGTATAATATACTTAACTGTTCATATAAACAGTATAGAAAACCTTGATCGTTTATGTTTAAGTTTAGATAATATCAAAGGTGTAATATCTGTTTCTAGAACAGTAGATTAATAATTATTATTAGGAGGGATTTAAGATTGTCAAGCGCAAAGTCGGCTAGAGTATCAGAAAGAAAGCGTAGAAAGAATGCTCCATTAAGAACTCGAGCAAAAACTTTAATTACAAAATCAAATAGATTAATTGCTGATAAAGATATTGAAAATGCTGAGATAACTGTTAAAGATGCAGTTATTGCTTTAGATAAAGCTGCTCAAAAAGGAGCAATTCATAAAAATAATGCAGCAAGAAGAAAGTCTAGAGTTGTTAATAAATTGAATAAGGCGAAAGCTGATTTAGGAAATTAATTGACAACAATAAATAGTCAGAATAAAATTTATTATTTAATAATCAAGTGAGAAAAATATGTTAAGGATAAGGTTGCGAAGAGTTGGGTCTAAACATCAGCCTAGTTATAGGATTGTTGTTGCTGATTCTCGTGCTGCTAGAGATGGAAAATTTGTTGACCAAATAGGACATTATAACCCTAGGCAAGACCCTCCATTAATCAATATGGATGATGATAAAGCTTTAATGTGGTTAAAAAAAGGAGCTTCTCCTAGCTTAGCTGTTGAAAGAATGTTGAAATCTAGGGGTGTGATTGAGGGTTCAGAGCAAAATGAAAGAACTAATTGAATATATAGCTGTTTCAGTAGTTTCTAATCCTGAAGAGGTTAAAGTAACAGAAACAATTGAAAGTGATGATAGAATTGTAATAAGTCTTGAAGTGCATCCTGAAGATAAGGGGAAAATAATAGGTAGACAAGGTCAATTTGCAAGAGCAATGAGATCGATATTAAAAGTTCTTGCGATAAAAAGAAATGTTAGAGTTACTTTAGAAATAATATAATATTGGATTCATTAGATAAATTTTGTCAACTTCAAATTCTTTATTTAATTCAGCAAAGAAACCAGAAATATTAGTAGGTAAAGTTTTACGTCCTTGGGGTATAAAGGGAGTTATCAAAATATTAAGTTTATCAGATAATGATACTAGATTTTGCGTAGGTAATTCAATTTATATAGAAGAAAAAAAATATATTATAAATGATATGAAAAAATCTAAAAATAATATATTAATCTCATTGGATACTATTAAAAATGCTAACCAAGCGGAGTTGTTGAAAGGGAAATCAATCAAGGTTTTTCTAGAAGATATATCTTCATTAGAAAGTGGAAATTATTATCATTTTCAATTGTTAGGATTGAAAGTTTTTACAGAAGAAAGAAAGTATTTAGGAGATTTAAGAGATATTTTGAATACGGGTGCAAATGATATTTATATTATATCTTTAGGTAATTCAAAGGATATCCTTTTACCTGCAATTAAAGATGTTGTACTAGAAATCGATTTAAATAAAGAACATATGATTGTTAAAATTCCAAAAGGCTTGTTATAGGTTTGTAAAATGATAAATGATAAGAAAGTTGTAATATTAAGTGCTAAAAGAACACCTATTGGGAAATTTTTAGGAGCATTTTCTAATATTACTGCACCTAGATTAGCTTCTTATGCAATAAAATCTGCTATTGAAGAATCTTCAATAGATAAAACTGACCTTGATTATGCAATCATTGGTAATGTATTAACTGGTGGGATTGGACAAGCTCCCGCAAGGCAGGCATTAATATATTCAGGTGTTTCTTCAGATGTTTCAGCTATTACTATAAATAAAGTTTGTGCTTCCGGTTTAATGTCAGTTATTTTGGCTTCCCAAATGATCAAGTCAGGAGATATGGACCTTGTTTTGTCTGGTGGCATGGAGAATATGAGCAGGTCTCCACATATAATAAATGATAGCAGAACAGGTAGTAAGATTGGGAATGTAGTACTTGAAGATTCTATGATTAAAGATGGTCTTTGGTGTGCTTTCAATGATTTGTCTATGGGAGTATTGGCTGAAAAAACTGCAGGTAAGTTTGGAGTTTCTAGGCTTGATCATGATAATTATGCCTTAAGAAGTCACCAAAAGGCAATATTGGCAATAAACAAAGGTAAATTTAATTCTGAAATTTCTCCTGTTATTTTAAAAAATAAAAATGACACATTAGAGATTAGCTGTGATGAAGGCCCTAGAAAAGATACAACTTTAGATAAATTAGAGAAATTAAAGTCTCCTTTTTCAAAAGATGGAGTTGCTACAGCAGGTAATTCTTCACAGATTTCTGATGGTTCTGCTGCATTAGTCTTGTCAGATAGTGCATATGCTTCTTCAAAACAATTAAATCCTATAGCTATTATTGATGATTATTCAATTGTAGCAAATAATCCAGCAGACCTCTTTGAAGCTCCTGCTAAAGCTGTAGAAAAATTATTAGAAAAAAACAACTCTAAAATAGAAGACATTGATTTATTTGAAGTAAATGAAGCATTTGCAGGTCAGGTATTATCTAATGGGAAATATTTAAATTGGGATTGGTCTAAAGTGAATATTAATGGTGGAGCTATTGCACTTGGACATCCTATTGGAGCAAGTGGGGCAAGGATATTAGTTACATTAATTCATGCTTTAAAAAATAATTCTCTTACTACTGGAATAGCTGTTTTATGCCACGGTGGAGGAGGTGCTGTAGCAATAAAGGTTAGTATATTATAACTAGATTATTGCTAATACCTTAAAACTACACCCTAATCAAGCTTGACTTATTAATATATATCACTGTTACATAGTTTATAACTTTTAATTATTTATTATAAAGCTATAATAATTATTTAAATTAAAAGTTCAAATATGAGATTGGAAATTTTCAAAAAATTTATTTTATATATATGAAAAATTTTGTTTATTCATTAGTTATAGTTGTATTAATTTTTTCTGGATGTAGCTCTTCAGATGCATCAAATAAAATATATTTTAATTCTGATCGAGATGGGAATTTTAATATTTATTCAATTGACCCTACTGGTGAAAATGAGACTAAATTAACTCAATCTCAAGAAGATGATGTGTCTCCAATTATATCACCTCAAAGAGATAAAATTGCTTTTGTATCTGGTTCTGGGAAAGAGAAATCTATTCATGTAATGAAAAATGATGGTACAGTAAGGTCAGTAATATCTAATGCTACTACAGGGTTTACAACTTCAACTTCTTCTCCATTATGGGCTCCAGATGGTAAAAATATAGCTTATTTGTCAAAACAACCTGATAGACATCAAATTAATATTGTTCAAATTGATGGAGGAGGATCAATAAGATTAACTACATTGAATGGTCGTGAAATTGGAGATTGGTCAAGGCAGAATAACACTATTTTATTTTCAGTTGATGAAAAAACATCTATGGGTATATATACGAGAAATCCAGATGGAGTTAATCAATTTAGATTAACAGAAACGTCAGACTATAATGCTAAATGGGCTCCTGGTGTTGACAGTATAATATTTCTCTCAGATCGAGATGGGAATTCTGAAATTTATTCTATGACATCTAATGGTAAAAACCAAAGGAATTTATCTAATTCTGAATTTGATGAGTATTCTATTTCATGGTCACCTGATGGAAATAAGATTATGTTTGTATCTGATAGAGATGGTAACCCTGAAATATATACTATGGATTCAAATAGCGGAAATATCGTTCGTTTAACTAATAACGATGTTAGAGATGATCAACCAGTGTGGTCTCCTAATGGGAAACAAATAGCATTTGTATCTTATCTTGATGGGGACGCTGAGATATTTGTTATGAAATCAGATGGGTCAGACCAAAGAAGGATAACAAATAATGACTTTCATGATTCAGACCCGGCTTGGTAATTATAATTAAAAAAATAAATGGTGAGTTTTTTATATTTGATTTTGGTTCTTTGTGAGTAAACTGATATGTCTAGTCTTTCTAATAAATTAGAAAAAAATAAATATTCTAGAATAGTTGTTAAGGCTGGTACAAGTTTATTGACCAATGGTTTGCAAGGTTTAGATTTGAATTTCATGAATAGATTTGTAGACCAGGTTTCTAATTTGCATGAAAATGGAGTTGAAGTAGTATTGATTAGCTCTGGGGCCGTTGGAGCTGGCCGAATTAAACTAAGCGGATCTATTGATATTAAGCATTTATCTTTTAGACAGATGCTTGCTTCTATAGGACAACCACACCTAATGTATGCATACGAAGAATTATTTAGTAAAAAAAATATTATTGTAGCCCAGGCACTACTTTCAAAAAATGATTTTAGTAATCGACTCGGTTATTTGAATATTCGTAATACTTTATTTGGTTTAATTAATAACAAAGTTATACCTATAATTAATGAGAATGATGTTGTTTCAGTTGATGAATTACAAGGGCAAAATTTTGGTGATAATGATAATTTATCTGCAATGGTTGCAAATCTAATTGATGCAGATCTTTTAATTATTTTAAGTGATATAAAAGGTATGTTTACAAAAGATCCTAATCTTTACAATGATGCGGAACTAATTAGAGAAGTAAATAGTATTGATGAGAAAATATACTCTATGGGTGGCGCTTCCTCTAATGATTTCGCCCGTGGAGGTATGGCTACTAAGATTGAGGCTGCTAAATTAGCTACTTCTACTGGAATTAGCACTATTATAGCTGATGGTTTAGAGGATGAAGTTTTAATTAAATTACTTAATCATCAACCTATTGGAACTATATTTAAAGCAAGTAATAATAAATTGGAAAGCAGGAAGAGATGGATGTTAAGTGGATTATTATCTAATACAAGTATTGTTATAGATGATGGTGCTGTTAATGCCATAATAAAAAATCCAGGGAGCTTACTGCCTGCGGGGGTTGTTGAAATTAATGGGGAATTTGATAGAGGGTCAATTATATCGATTGTATCTAACAAAAGTAAAAGAATAGGGGTAGGTATTACTAATTACTCTTCTCAAGATTTAGAAAAGATTAAAGGGATTAGGTCTGACAAGATATTTGATATACTTGAATATAGGTATGGAGATGAAGTTGTTCATAGAAACAACATGGTTTTGTTGTAAAACTTAGGAGAAAATTTTTGAAATATTCTAACGAATTGCTTTTACTAGGAAAAGAAGCAAAAGAAGCTGCTAAAGTGTTAGCAAGCTTAGACTCTGAAGATAGAAATAGATCTTTGTATAAAATAGCTGAAAATTTAATGGTAAATAAAGAGCAGATTTTAATTGCGAACAAAAAAGATTGTGAAGAAGCTATAAGTAATGGACTGGATGATTCTTTAATCGACAGAATATATTTAGATGATAAAAGATTAAGTGATATTTCTAAGGATGTAATAACTATTGCTGAACTTCCAGATCCTCTTGATGAAATTTTTGATATAAAATCTTTACCAAACGGCCTGAGAATTGAAAAAAGGAGAGTGCCATTAGGTGTAATAGGTGCGATATATGAAAATCGTCCAAATGTTACAGTAGATTTTTCAGCCTTATGTATTAAATCAGGTAATGCTGTTATTTTGAGGGGAGGCAAGGAAGGTATTTTAACTAATATAGCTTTATCAGATTTAATTAGAGATTCATTAGTAGATACTGGTGTAAATAAAAATATAATTCAAATAGTTAAATCTACAAATAGAGATTTAGTTAATCAAATGTTAAATATGAAAGATTATATTGATTTAATAATACCTAGAGGAGGATCAAAATTAGTTAATATGGTTGCCAATAAATCTAGAATTCCTGCTATTACAGGTGGGATCGGAGTTTGTCACGTTTATGTAGATGAATATGCTGATATTGATATGGCAATTTCAATTGTTAACAATGCAAAAGTAAATAGACCATCAGTATGTAATGCAATGGATACATTACTTATAAATAAAAATATATATCAAGAATTATTACCTAAAATAGCAAATGTTTTGTTTGAATCTGGTGTGGAAATTAGGTGTGATGAAAGAGCGTTTGATATTTTAAAAGGGCATAATTCTAATTTAGTTGTTAGAGCAAATCAAGATGATTGGGGTATGGAATTTTTATCTTTAATAGCTTCAGTCAAAATTGTTGATTCAATGCAAGATGCATTCAAGCATATTGAGGAATTTGGATCTGGGCATACAGAAGCTATTATTACAAATAATTCCTACTCTAGTGATAAATTTCTTGATGAAGTAGATGCTAGTGCAGTAATGGTTAATGCTTCAACTAGATTTAATGATGGTGGGCAATTTGGACTTGGGGCTGAAGTTGCAATTAGTACAAATAAAATACATGCACGTGGGCCTATGGGCCTTAGAGAATTAACTTCTTATAAATGGATAGTTATAGGTGATGGGCAAATTAGAGCATAGAATAACTTTGTCCTCCATCTATTACCACACATGAACCTGTGATTAAGCCTATACGATCAGATGAAAGGTATGCTATCAAATCTCCAACAGGTTCAGGCCATCCAAATTTACCCATTGGAAGATTATTAGATATGAATTCATCAACTACAGATTTAGGATTCTCATTTTGAAATCTTTCCCAACTGCCTTCAGGATGAGCTATAGATCCAGGTGCGATACTATTAACTAATACCCCATGCTTTGCTAATGATAATCCTGCATGTTTTGTAGTAGCTATAAGTGCAGCTTTTGCAGCCATGTATGATATATTTCCACCATATTCTCTACCCCATATAGAAGCTATATTAATAATTCTCCCCCATTGATTATCTATCATATTTGGTGTTACAAGTTTCATCATTTCAAATGATCCAAATAAATTTAATGAAAAAGTTTCTTGGAAACCATTAAGTGAGGTTTCTGTAAAATCTCCTTTAGATTTAGATCCACCTACATTATTAACTAAAATATCTATTTGACCTAATTTATTTGTTATATCTTTATGAAGTTTTTCTAAATTTTTCATATTTGAAATATCAGCTATAAACCCTTCAGCTTGGACTCCTAATGTTTTCAAATCATCAATAGTTGAATCTAAACTAGATTGCGTCCTCCCACAAATACCTATATTTACCCCTTCTTTTGCAAGTGATATTGCAGCAGCTTTACCAAGTCCTCTACTACCTCCAGTTATAAATGCAACTTTATTTTTTATTCCTAGGTCCATAAGTAATATATTCTCCTCTAAATACTTTGTTAATTATTTTGAGCCTATAGGTTAGATAAATTCTTGTCAATATTAAAGTTAATTTTTAAATTAATATGTTAAAGTCTATATAACATATTAATAGTTGTTATAAGGAGCTTTTAATGTATAAACCTAAAGTGTTAATTACTGGGGCTAGTGGTCTTATAGGTGGAATTACATTTAGAAATTTATTACATAAATATGAATTTACTGCGCTTAATAGAAGTAATGTTTCTGAAATTCCAACTTTACAGGCAGACATTACAGATTTGGATTCTATAATGCCAGCTTTTAAAAATATTGATTTAGTTCTACATATGTCAAATTATACCGAAGATGTGATTAATTGGGATAAACATTTCAATGTAGGCATTTTAGGAACTAGAAATGTATATGAAGCTTCTAGGTTAAATGGAGTTAAGCGAGTTGTTCTAGGTAGTACTGGTGACACTATGACTGGGTATGAAATGGAATATCCATATGGAGAGTTAGCAGCAGGAGAATATGAAAAAGTTAAAGGTCCTTGGGAAATGATTACAGAAGAGCACCCTACTAGGCCTAAAAGTATATACGGTGCATGTAAAGTTTTTTGTGAGGCTTTAGGACGTTTTTATTCAGATCGTTATGATATCTCAGTTTTATGTATTCGATTAGGAGGAGTTTTAACTGAAGACAAACCTACTTTACGTCGCCAATATCCAGGATATTTATCACACAAAGATTGTTTGCAAATGATTGACCTTTGTTTAAGTGCGCCAGAAAGTATTAAATTTGATGTTTTTCATGCTAGCTCAAATAATAAATATGCTTGGAGAGATACTACTCATGCTAAGGATATTCTTGGATGGAAGCCAACAGGAAGCTCTGATAACTATTTAATAGATGATAAAGGAGGCTGGCACCAAGTTCTTGAAGGAGATCAAAAACTGGGGAGGACTCCAGGAATGGAAAAGGAAATCATATAGAAAATGAAATTTACAAAAGAATTTTTTAAAAATCCTAGACAAATAGGGTCTTTATTTTCCTCCTCAAAAAATTTATCTAGTTTAATTACTGATAGTGCTGATTTAACTACTAAATCAGTAATTGTAGAATTAGGACCAGGAACAGGTATATTTACTAATGAAATTACAAGTAAAAAACCTAAGAATTCATTATTTTTTGCAATAGAACTTAATAAAGTTTTATTTAGCCAAACTAAAAATACTAACCCTAGTGTAATTATTTATAATGATTCTGCAATTGAAATAAACAAATATTTATTAAAACATGGAACTCGGCATTCTGACTGTATTATATCAGCTTTACCTTGGGCTGCTTTTAATAATGATTTACAAGATGAATTATTAAATGAATTATATATAGCTTTGAAGCCGGGCGGGGTATTTTTAACTATCGCACTTTTACCAGGTATAATATTTCCATCTGCTATCAAGTTTAAAAAAAAATTAATTTGCCGATTTCAAAAAGTTTCTAAGAGTAGAATTGTCTGGAGGAATTTACCTCCAGCTTTTGTGTATATATGCTATAAATAAATATTTGAATATTTTATATTGAGGATTTAATATAAATTTATATTCATAATTTAGGAGGTTATAAATGCCATATTATTTAACACAGTGCTCATATACATCTGAAGCTTGGGCCAACCAAGTGAAAAAACCAGAAAATCGTTTTGAAAAACTTAGCCCAATGTTAGATAAATTTGGAGTAAAAATTATTCAAGCGTTTTTTGCTTTAGGTGAATATGATTTAGTATTAATTATGGAAGCCCCAGATAATAAAACTATGGATTCTCTTTTAATGGCAATATCTGGAGCAGGGGCAGTTACTAACCTTAAAACAAGAGCTTTAATTTCAGCAGAAGATGGAATTGATGCATTAAGAAATGCTAGTAATGTAAATTATTCTCCTCCCCAGGGCTAATGTTAGCTAATAATTCAAAAAGCAATAATCTGATATTTTTTGATGGATATTGTAATTTATGCAATTATACGGTTGATTTTATTTTACGAAGAGATAAATTTAAAACTTTTAGCTTTGCATCATTGCAATCTAATATAGCTTCAAATATTTTATCTGAATATGGGTATACTTTAGATAAAATTAAAAACTTGGATAATGTTGTATATTTAAGAAATGGTGTGTTAAAAACAAAATCTGATGCAGTTTTATCAATATTGTTTGATTTGAAAGGAATATATAAAATTAGTTATATATTTTACATATTCCCTAAATTTTTAAGAGATTTTTTCTATGACTATATCGCAAGACATCGATACAAATGGTTTGGGAAAAAAAACATATGTAGATTGCCAACTTCAGAAGAATCTTCTAGGTTTGTTGAATGAAAAATGATTAATAAAAAAAAATATTTATTCCTATCTGCTAAATGGAATAATCTGTTATTTGCAAATTATTCTGTAGATTATAAATTATTAGAACCACTAGTTCCAAAAGACACTGAGCTTGATTATTGGAATGGGGAATGTTTTATCAGTGTTGTTGCTTTCCAATTTTTAGATTCTAAGTTGTTTGGAATTATGCCGACTTTATCACAAAGAAATTTTGATGAAATTAATCTTCGGTTTTACGTAAGGCGTAAATCCCAAGAAAATTATTCTAGAAAAGGCGTTGTGTTTATTAAAGAGATTGTGCCAAGCAGATTAGTAGCATTTATTGCTAATAATCTCTTTGGAGAGAATTATGTTTCTAGAAATATGAAGCATGATATAGGGGATTCTTTAAATAATAACTTTGATATTTCATATAGTTTTAAAAATGATAGATCTTGGAATAAATTTAGTGCTGAAATATCTCAAGACTATATTTTACCTAAACCAGGATGTATTGAAGAATATATAACTGAGCATTATTGGGGGTATGGTTCTGGTTCTAATAATTCAACTATTGAATATGAAGTTGAACATCCTCAGTGGATAGTTTATAAAGTGAAAAAATTTAATTTAGATTTAGATTTTGGGAATGTATATGGGGATAAATTTAGTTTTTTAACTAAGACAGAGCCCTCTTCAGTCTTTTTTTGTGCAGGATCAGATGTAAATGTAAGGTTTGGAAATAAAATTTAGTTATTATTAGCAACTTGCCACATATACCAAGATCCAATTGTCCTATAAGGTATCCATTCTGAAGTTATTTGTTCTACATCAGTTTGTTTTGGCTTTGTATTATTGAAATATACTATTCTGATGCCTTTCATTAAGCCTGAATCATTAGGAGCAAATATATCTAAATTTTTTAATCCTGACATCATAAACATTTGAGCAGTCCATATACCAATTCCTTTGATTTTCGTAAGTTCTTTTATTACATCTGATTTAGATTTTTCTTTTAATTCTGTAAGAAACTTAGGATTGTCATTTATTATAGAGGAAATATTTTTTATAGTATTAGACTTTATTTGAGATAGCCCACAAGATTTTATATCTACTATGTTAGTGTTAGCTATAGATTGATAAGTAATTTGATTTGTATTTAAAAGTTTGTAAAATTTATTTTTGATAGAATTAGCAGACTTAGTGGATAATTGTTGAGATATAATTGAATTTACTAATATTTCAAATAGATTTACATTATGGGTGTTTAAAATACTTGGTTTACCATATTTTTTTATTAACTTAGGCATCATTTGATCATTTGTGATCAGGTGGTTTTTTATCTCTATCCAAGAATTTTTCATAATTTATATTCGCATATATTTTTAATTTTTGTAAATTTGTTTAAATTAGCTTAATCTATATTAAATTATATTCAGTCTTTTTTAAATTAATATAAGATTGGAGTTTAGATGAAAAATATAATTAATATCAACAGAATACCTTGGAAGAGTGTAGTATATCAAGATTCATATATTGATGGCAGGATTCATCAACATAAAGTTAAAGTAGCTGATTATGTGAAAAGAGAAAAAGATATTGAATCAGCAGAAAGCGAAATTCAACATATTGGAGCATATGAGTATGCCCCGGGCGGATGGATATCTGAACATATACATTCTAATGCAGAACAGTGGTATTACATTTTAGCAGGTAAGGCCGTTATGAAAGTAGCAAATGAAGAAAAAATCTCAAGTACAGGTAGTTTGATTTTCGTTCCAAAAAATACTGTTCATTCTTATAAAGTAATTGGAGAAGAACCTCTTAAAATATTGAATGTTGCGACATTTTTTCCAGGTATAGATAGTATAACTACGATTATATAATTGTTAATATTGAATTCTGGAGGCACTATTAGGATTCGATGTCCTATATTCAAATATATAATGTTAATTTTCATCTTTCAGGATGATTAATAGTTAGATCATATGAGAAATTGGACCCTTCGTTAAAAGTCTAGTTGCTATTGAAACCCATGATTTTCAATAACTTCATACTTATCGCTTGATAAATATTTATTGTTATTTCAAAAACATTTCTCTGGGTACACTACCAAAAACCCTTGTTCCAGTATCTGTTACTACTGAAGTTTCACTGACACAAACACCAAATTCACCTAATTTCCTCAATGCAATAGGATGGTGGAAAACCATACCTGGTTTCAAAACTGTATCAATTCCCAATTCAACTTTGCATGTCCCGTCCGCCCATGATGGAGGATAACCTAAACCTACTGCATATCCAAAATTCCCATGAGAAACTAAGCCACTCCCTGCCTCGTTAAGAGCTTCCCAACCAGCTCTTGCTACTTCATGACCAGTCAGTCCTGGCTTAATAGTAGACAATACATTGTTAAGAGCTTTAAGGCATGCTTTCATTACATGGTCAATAGCCTTACTTGGTTCACCAATTGAAACAGATCTCATCAATGGGGATGTATATCTTTGATAGCATCCACCCATCTCTAGCAAAATAGGGTCTCCATTTTTGATTTTATTTCTTTTGTACGTACTGTGTAAAATCCCTGATCGTCTTCCTGCGGTAACTATCACACAGTTAGATAAATAGTCGCTACCCGATTTTGCCATAGCATGGTAAGCAGATGCAGCTATTTCATTATCAGTTGCCCCAGCTGAAGTTGCATTGATCGCAGCAAGCATACCTTGGTCAGTGAATGTCGCTGCTTTCTGTAAATATTCCAGTTCAAGATCAGATTTCAATAGTCTTACGGCTTCTAGCACATTAGAAGCATCTTTTATCAGAGCTTTGGGCAGTTTTTCCTCGAGTTGTTTGTAATATGCTGCATTTACAGCCGGACTATGCATTTCAAGTCCAATTCTCGAGCTTGCATAACCGGCTTCTTGAATTAAGTTAGAAATATAGGATTCAAAACTTATATTTGGAGGAAAAGCATGAACATTTCCAAACCATGTATGCAAGAGAGCTCCTCCAACCTCCGGAGCATGAACTATCAGATATGGCTCGTTATCTTTCGGTAGAATGACAGTTTCGCCGTTATTCATACTAAATGTCTGGAATCCTGAAACGTACATTACGTTGGATGGATGCTGTATTAAAAGTACGTCTATGTTTTGTTGGTTCATTTCCTGTCTAATTTTGTCTATTCTGGCCAAGTATTCTTCTAAAGGGAATGATAATTCTTGGGGAAGGCCAGTAATCATTGCATTACTTACAGGTCCACCACTTAGGCTTGGATGAAGATCTACATGCATTAATTCCTCCATAACTACTGAGTTGGTTTTTTTGTTGATAGTATTCCTGTGACAATTAAAATAATTAAAGGTACCAATATAGGTATTAATATATTAGTTAAGTTTTTATTTTCTGTCATAATAACCCTTAATATTCCTAATATAATTAGAATAAGACTACCTATAATAAAATATTTCAATTTATTCTTTTTGTTTGAAGAAATTCCAAGTACTGTAAAAATAACTATTATGTTACTAAACCACAATAATATATCTAATACTTCAATTAAAATCTTCATAAGACATCATTTACTGCTAAATTTTCTTCTTCTTTAGATTTATTATTATTGCATCCAATTATAATTAGGCAAAAAATAAATATGATGAAGAATTTTTTATTTAAGTTGAAAGATTGCAATATTCAATCCTCACTTAGATTTAAATTAGTTTTAAGAGTTTAAAAGTTTTTTAAACCCATCACTGATTTCATTAGTAATTGCTTCATCTCTAGATGGGAATCTTGAATACCCTGATTTTAACCCAACTGCTTTTAGCCCAGGTCTTACAAAAACACCTTCGCCTGATGTAGATTCAGCTATATTATTAATGAGTTTTGTATAAGGAATCATAAAATCATCATATAATTTTTGTGCATTTTGATAATTTTGTGATTGCATTAATTCCCAAACTTTCCAGGGATGTTCTGGATAGTAGTTGAGAACATGACTTATAAATGCTTTACAACCCAATATGTGTCCAAAGATTGGTATGGGGCCATTATCTATTACTGCAACTTTAGGTGCAAATTTTTGGACTCCTTCCATAAAGTTTTCTAAGGAAGGAGAAGCCCATTTCACAGCTATTGTATTAGGTATTTCTAACAACTTTTCCACTACATTTACAGGAAGATCATATTTTGATCCGCTATACCAATGACTATATGCAGCAAATCCAACTTTTGTTTGTGAAGCTACTTTTTCTATCCATGAAACTACATCTTGAGGTCTTCCATCATAGTAATATGCTCCAGAGATCTGTACAGCATCAATACCTACTTCTTCACAGAATTGTGATAATTCAATTGTTATACGTATATCAGTACTCTGCACGCTAGCGATAGTAGGAATTTTTCCTTTAGCAAGTTTTGCTATTGCTCCAATCACTTGTTTTCTTTCTTCAGTGTTTAAGGATGTAAAATCCCCACCTGAACCTGCAATTAAAAGTATCGTATTTCCTTGTTTTGCTCCTTTATTAATTAACCATTTCACATTTGAAATTGTGGATTCCAGGTCCAGGGAACCATCTTTATGAAATATAGTTGGTAAAGGTACAGTAACTCCTTGGAACCAGCTTTTTGCTTTTTCAGTAGTTAGCATTGGTTTTACTCCTAGATTATATTGTATGGAGGATTTTTTATTATTTATCTACCGGCCATCCAATTCTATGTAGAATTTGACGTAATTCTATAATCTCTTCATTGGAATGAGGTAGTGAAGGAGGTCTCATGTGTCCCATAGGCATATTCATAGCTTCCATTACTGCTTTTTTTAGGCGAGCTTGTCCTCCAGATCGAATTACAAGTTTTGTATAGAAATCTCTAATAGGTTGAGCTGAATCCCATAAAGCCTGGCCTTCATCAAATTTGCCATTTTCCATTAGGCTTAATACTTTTAAATCAAATTCTGGGTAGGCTGTAGCTTGTTCGTCAAGGAAACCTTGGCCTCCAAGTTTATAGCATTCACTGATATTAGATCCATTTTCTAATATGTTAAAATCAGGTGCTAATTGTTTCATTTCTTTATATTCAAACGAATTTGCCTGGCACCATTTAATTGCCATTACGTGTTCAAAATTAGCCATTTTTTTAAATGTTTCTGGCATAATTTCTCCATATTTATTCCATGGAGTTTGATACACCATAATTCCAATTTCAATTGCATTAGATAAAGCTTCAAAATATCTTAATATATCATCTTGGTTTGGGTCATTAAAAAGAGGGGCAGATACTTGAAGTCCTGTAGCCCCTAAATCTTGAGCAATCAATGCATCTGTAATTGATTTTTTTGTATCTGTAGAATGAATACATCCAATTACAGGGACTTTTCCTTCTGCTGCATTGATTACACTTTTTAATAATAAAGGCCATTCGTTTTGTGTAAGTTGAGGACCTTCACCCATTAGAGAAACACATTTAATTACAGCTTTGGATTTTACAAGTCCTTTGCTAATCCACCATTTAGTCATATCTGCCATTTTTCCATAATCAACTTCTAGATTATTGTTAAAAGGTGTAGGAGTAGCTACGATTATGCCACGGATTAATTTTTTTAGTTCTTCTCTTTGCATTTTATTTATTCAAAATTATGTTTATAGTAGTTTGATTTTGGCTCCGCAGGTAGGATTCGAACCTACGACCCGTCGGTTAACAGCCGACTGCTCTACCACTGAGCTACTGCGGATTAATTATTTACAATGTACTATATTAACATATTTATTATAATTTAGTTAAATAATTTGATTAACTAAATTAACTAAATTTGAGAAGTTTGAGTTATCAATTGAGTCATCGAAATTTGGTTTAATTGCAGTTATGGATACATTGTTTTGTTCTATAGCAAAAATATCAGATTTAGCATGTGGTTTTGATGTGTTTTTTCTGTCAGGTTTGATCCAATAATGGGTTCTAATTCCTGATTTTTCTTCTTCAACATTTTGCATATAATTAGTATCGCCTAATGAAGTTAGTTTAATTGATTTGATATCTTTTTTTTGGACACAAGGCACATTAACGTTTAGCAAGAATGGTTTTGGTGCGTTTCCTTTAAATAAATTTTTAACTAGTTCTTCTATTATATCTCCTGCAACATCATATCTTACTTCTTTTTTGTATGCGGCAGATATAGCTATTGAAGGGATTTTTCTAAGATATCCATGTATTGCTGCCCCTACAGTGCCTGATAGCATTACATCAAGACCTAAATTTGCACCTAAATTAATACCTGAAACAATTAAATTAGGAGAAGGGTTCATTAATTTTTCACATGCGAGAATTACACAATCTGAAGGAGTACCTTCAACAGAATATATTTTTACTTTAGGGTCGGTGTGAGGTTTTTCATGGAGTCTTACTACATTTCTTAGGGTCATTGAAGTCCCTGTTCCACTTTGGTCTCTATCTGGTGCTACAACAGTTATATTACCTAATTTTTTTAAATGATTGACTGCAGTCCATAGACCTGGAGCATCAATTCCGTCATCGTTTGTTATAAGTATATTCAGGTTTCACCTCAGTTAAGAAAATATAGTTTTAGTATATCATTTTATTTTAACAATATATTATCAATTAATCTTGTTTCACCAAACCAAGCTGCTAAAGAGATTAATGTTGGTGGAGTTATTTCATCAATTTCTTCTAGATTATTAAAATTGGCAATACTTATATAGTCAATTTTTGCCACTTCTGATTTTAAAATTAATTTTTCCATTTCATTTTTAATATATTTTGAATTATTAATACCTTTATCAAATAATTTTTTGCCCAAGCAAAGTGATTTAAATAAGCTTTCTGCAGCCTTCAATTGTGATTCATTCAAATTTTTATTTCTGCTACTAATAGCTATCCCATTATTATCTCTTATGGTGGGGGTGATAAATATTTTAACACCTAAATTTAATTCATTATTTAATTTTTTTATAACCATACATTGTTGAGCATCTTTTTGGCCGAAGTATGCATGATCTGGTCTAATTATTGAAAATAATTTAGTAATTATTGTTGCCACTCCAGAAAAATGTCCTGGTCTAAATTTACCTTCTAATACATTACCTATAGGCCCAATATTAATATTAGTACTGAACCCTTTAGGGTACATTTCTTTAATTTGCGGAACGAATATAGCATCTACCTTTAATTTTTTTAATATTTCAATGTCTGAGTTAATATTAGAAGGATAATTTTTATATTCATCTTTATTTGCAAATTGAATTGGATTTACAAAAATACTTACGATATTAAATGATCCGTTTTCTTTAGCTTTTTCTATTAATGATAAGTGTCCACTATGAATTGCTCCCATAGTGGGTATTAGTGCTATTTCTTTATTTGATTGTATTTTTTTTACTTCTGAAATTTTTCTGATAATTTTCAATTTATATATTACCGTTCAAATTTTTACAGATTTTTAATTTGTTTTAATTCTTCTTCTGAGATGAAGTAAGATTCTTTATCAGAGGGGAATTCTTTTTCATTAACTTCCTTTATATATTGTTCTGTGGATTGTTGAATTAATTTCGATAATTCTAAATATCTTTTTGCATGTTTTGGTTTAAAATCATCAAATAAACCAACAAAATCATGAAAAACTTGGACTTGTCCGTCGCAAAACCTACCAGAACCAATTCCTATTGTAGGAATTGAAAGTTTTTCAGTGATTATTTTTGCGATTTGACTGGGTATATATTCAAGGACTATACCGTAAACACCAGAATCTTCTAAATATGAGGCATCATCAATAATTTTTTGAGCATTTTTTGCAGTTTTGCCTTGGATGGTGTACCCTCCTAGTTGATGGACAGATTGAGGAGTCAATCCGATATGTCCCATCACTGGAATTCCTCTATTTGTTAAGTAACTTATCGTTGATGTAATTTCTTTTCCACCCTCTAATTTAACGGACTGAGCTCCTGCTTCTTTTAACACCCTTCCTGCATTTTTCATTGCATCTGAATTATTTGTTTGATAACTAAGAAAAGGTAAATCAACAACAATATGAGTTTTTCTTGTTGCTAGGACTACAGATTTTGCATGGTAAATCATTTCATTTAGAGTTACTGGTATGGTTGATTCATAACCTAAAACAACTTGTCCTAAACTATCTCCAACTAATATTATGGGTATTTGCGCTTTTTCTAATATTTGTGCAGAAGTATAATCATAAGCAGTGAGCATTGGTATTTTTAAACCTGTTTTTTTCATTTTATGTAAATCTTTTATGCTGATTCTCATATTGACCTCATTTTATTAAGAAGATAATTTTTTATATTTGAGAATAATTTTATATATTTCATCATGAGTTTCTTTATTTATTGAGCCTTTTTCGATTGCTAATGGTAATGCGCATAATGCCAGTTCACAGTATAGAGGTAATATCTTTGGGTATTTAGTATATAATTCCTTTAAATGTTTTTTTATAGTACCTATGTCTCCCCTAGGGTAAGGACCTGCAATTGCAGCAGGTATTCCCAATGTGTTTAGATTTTTTGACACTTGTTCCATCATGTGAGAAAGCGACTTAAGACCTTCTTCTCGAGATAATCCAATACTATCCCATATTTGAGCTGTTGTTGCAGCAAAAGATGTTAACAGGCCTCCTAGCATAACACCAGAAACATGGTATAGTACTTTATCTTCAGCTTTTAATAATATATACGATCCTTCAAGTTTAAATGCGATGTCTTTTAAATAACTTATGATGTTCGGATCACCTTCAATTGCAAATGTAGTCCCTGGGATACTTTCAACTCCTTTTTCTATAGATGCAAATGCTTGCAAAGGATGAAATGTTCCGGTACTAGCTTTTTGTTGTGATGCATGTTTTAAAATATCCGTTGATGCTGCCCCAGAACAGTGTATTACAGCTTTGTTAGATTGCCATACTAAGCTAGATACTATATTTTCAATACAATCATCAGTGGTTGTAATAAATATTACTTCAGATTTTTCTATAACTTTATTTAAAGATTTATAAGCTTTGCAATTTGGTATTGTTTTAGCTAATTTTTCAGCGGAGGTATATTTTTTACTAGCTAATGCAACTATAGGGTAATTCTTTTTATGGAGTGATAATGCTAAAGATCCTCCAACTGATCCAGTTCCAATAAACCCGATTTTAGATTTTGAATTAAATTTATACATATTAATCATTCAATAAATTTAATTTATATATATAATTAATAGATGAAATAATTAATATGTAATCAAATATTCTATTATCTTTGGTTTTGTAGTTTAAGATATTCATTTTTTCCTGCTCACCATTCTGGTTTAATTTTTAAGAATTGGCTGCGTGAAAAATATTATCAGAATATTTTTATATATTCAAATATGAAAATATTGAATTTTTTTTTTAAATGAACTAGACTAACTCCAGTATGTATTTGATGGGGGAGCTGAAAGCTGAGAAGACATTTTGTCGACCCCTATACCTGATCTGGGTAATGCCAGCGAAGGGATTTAAATATTGGAAATTTTGAAGATATTAAATAATAAATTTTGTTCTAATTGCATAGGTTTTTATAGTTTGCGAAATCTGAAAGACTTTTTGGAGGGTATTCTATGAAAATAGTATGTACTATTGCTGGATCAGATTCTGGAGGAGGAGCAGGTATACAAGCTGATTTAAAAGCTATATCTGCTAATGGAGGATTTGGAACATCAGTAATAACTGCAATAACTGCTCAAAACACAATAGAAGTTGTTGATGCTCAACAAATTTCTATTGAATTAATTAAATCTCAATTTGATGCAGTTTTTAGTGATTTTAATGTCTCAGCTATAAAAACTGGCATGCTTGCAAATGCTTCCGTAATAAATATTGTTGCTGACCTGATTAAAAGATCTAAATGCGATAAATATGTCTTAGATCCGGTTATGATTTCAAAATCTGGATATAATTTGCTTGAAAAAGAAGCTGTAGAGGCGTTACAAAAAGAACTTTTTCCTTTGGCTACATTGATTACTCCAAATATTTATGAAGCTCAAGTTTTAAGCAATATGGAAATTACTACCTTGAAAGATGTTAGGATTGCTGGGAATATTTTATTGGACAAAGGAGTTTCTGCAGTTTTAATTAAAGGAGGGCACTTGCTAAGTGAAAAAGCGACAGATACTTTGATAATGCCTAATCATACAGAATATTTTCCAAGTGATTGGATTGAAACAAAAAATACTCATGGGACTGGATGTACATATTCTGCAGCTATAGCAACTCATTTAGCTAAAGGAATGTCTCTTATTGATTCAGTTTCTACTGCTAAGGAATATATATTTGGAGCAATTAGTAACGGATTAGAATTAGGTCAAGGATCGGGGCCAACTGACCATTTTTTCTATTTGAGAAGCAAAGAATATTATAATTGGAATAAAAGATTAAATATGAAAAAGTTATAAATATGAGTTCAGATGTTTACACAGAAGAAGTTGTAATTATAGGTGCAGGCATAATTGGCCTGTCTATTGCTTATGAGCTTTGTAAGAGAGGTTTGTCAGTTACAGTTTTAGAAAAAGAGAAAATAGGAGCTGGTTCAGTGTGGGCAAGTGCAGGAATGTTAGCCCCGATATCAGAAGCAAAATCTGAAGAACCTGATTTAGTTGATTTTGCCTTATATAGTCATTCTATGTACAGAAAGTTTATAGATTCGGTTGAGAATGATTCTGGTTTAAATTGTGGATTTAATGATACGGGAACGTTATTGATAGCTATGGGTAAAGATGATGAAGGAGAATTAAAACATTTATATGATACTCAGAAATCAAGAGGGCTTGATTCAGTTTGGTTGGATCAAAAGGAAATATTTGAAATAGAGCCTAATTTAAGTGGTTGGGTAACATCAGGGCTATTCGCTAAAAATGATTATCAAGTTAATTCTAGAGATTTGTTAATTGCGTTAGGGAAATCCATTATAAAATTTGGTGGGAAAATTATAGAAAAGGCTGACGTTAGATCTCTAGGTAAATTAGAGGATAAGTTTAAATCAATAAAATATATATCTAAATCGCAAGAGGTTTATATCAAATCTAAGCAAATAATAATTTGTTCAGGTGCATGGACAAACAATATATCTGATTTGTTATTTGATGTCGATATTCGTCCTGTTAAAGGCCAGTCGATACGTTTAAATGGCCCTAATATGTTAAAGCATGTTATAAGAACTTCTGATGTTTATTTAGTGAGTCGTTTAAATGGAGAATTAGTTGTTGGAGGAACTGTTGAAGAGAAAGGATTTGATAATTCAATTCAAGCTGGATCTATTATGGATTTATTAAGAAATGCATGGAAAGTATTTCCAAATATCTATGAATATGAATTTTGTGAGTCTACAGTTGGATTTAGGCCTGCAACATTGAATAATTTGCCATTAATTGGAAAAACTAATATAGATAACATATTTGTTGCTACAGGGCATTTTAGGCACGGGGTTTTATTAGCTCCAGGGACAGCATGGGCTATGTCAAAAATGATTATTAAAGGTGAAATACCAGATATAGTTAAGCCTTTTGGTATAGAAAAACACAAAGTACTTTAATTTATTGTGAGAATATGATTAATATTAAAGTTAATGGAGAAATTAAAGAAATTAAAGAAAATCAAAGTATTGATTTATTGCTCGAGTTTTTAGGTTTTAATTTCGATCTTAAAGGGTTGGCTATTGCATTAAATTGGGAGATTGTACATCGTGAAAATTGGAGTTCAACTTATTTACAAAATGGTGATATGGTTGAGTTGGTTAAACCAGTTCAAGGAGGATAATAATTGACTAATAATATTTCGGACAATTGGAAGTTGGCTGATATTACAATGAAATCTAGGTTAATAGTGGGTACAGCTCGTTTCCCAAGTGTTCAAACTATGTTAGATTCCTTAGAAGAATCTGAAACAGAAATGGTGACTGTTGCATTGCGTAGGGTTTCAGTAAATCAAGAGGAAAATAACTTATACAATATTTTTATACAAAAAGGGTTTAAATTACTTCCTAATACTGCGGGGTGTTTTACTGTTAGAGATGCAATATTAACAGCAGAACTTGCAAGGGAATCATTAGGTACATCTCTAATTAAACTTGAAGTTATTGCTGATGAGAATACTTTATTTCCTGATGGAGAAAATTTATTAATTGCTGCTAAAGAATTAGTTAAAAAAGGTTTTTTAGTTTTACCTTATACAAATGATGACCCAGTATTATCTTTAAAATTAGAAGATATAGGATGTGTGGCTGTAATGCCTCTAGGTGCACCTATAGGGTCTGGCCTTGGAATAAGAAATCCTCATAATATAGAAATAATCCGATCAAGAGTTAAAGTACCAGTAATAGTTGATGCGGGGGTTGGGACTGCATCAGATGCTGCTCTTGCATTAGAATTAGGATGTGATGCAGTTCTTTTAAATAGTGCTATTTCTCGTGCTCAAGACCCAATTAAAATGGCTGCAGCTATGAAGCATGGGGTTATAGCTGGGAGAAAAGCTTTTTTGGCTGGCCGAATACCTAAAAAATTCTACGCCGACCCCAGTAGTAGCTTCGAGGGTAGAATAGATAGTAAGTCATAATAAGGTTTTTAAAATATATTTTTTAATTATTGGAGTTTTGTGTTAGATATGGAAAATTTGATTTCAAAATTAATGTGGGATGAATTTAAGCATATTGGGGATAAATGTTTGCAACATCCATTTCTTCAAGGAATATCTACAGGCGATTTAGATGTTGATAAATACATTAATTTTATAGGGCAGGATGCGTTCTTTTTGGATGTATTTGCTAGAGTATATGCAATTGGCGTTTTTAGGTCTACAGATGTTTATACTAGAGATTTATTTCACAATTTACAATGTGGAGTTTTTGAAGAGCTTAAACTCCATAAAGAAGTAGCTGAAAAGTATAAAATTAATTTGAAATTAATCAAGCCTCTTGATGCAACAAATTCTTATACGGAATTTTTACTTTCGAACTCTATTAAAGGTACGTTAGGAGATTTACTTGCAGCTATAACCCCATGTATGAGGTTATATTTGTTCTTAGGCACAGAACTATCCAAATCACTATTTCAAGAAAACCAATATTCCGATTGGATAAAATCATATTCTAGCTCTGAATATATGGATTTAGTTAATTCTGTTGAAGGATTACTTAATAAGCATAGTAATAATTCAAATCAGGAAAAACAAAAATATAAGCGTGCGATGAACTTAGAGTATGATTTTTTTGATCAGGTATGGAATTAAATATTGATTAATTTTATGTGAGGTTTCTTTGGTCTTTAAATTAATGTTAGTTACAGATAGTCAGATGTTAGATAATTCTAATTTAGTATCTACAATATCAGATGCTGTAAAAGGAGGATTAGATGCAGTTCAAATACGAGAAAAAGAGATGTCTTATAAAGATTTATTCAATTTAACTTATGAGGTAAAAAGAAAATTAGGTGATCAAGTTTCAATTTTTATTAATGGTAATCCAAAGATAGCTAGAGAACTAAGCATTGGTTTACATCTGCCTGCATATTATAAAAACCATTACAAACTTGATGGTTTAATTTGGGGACGCTCAGTTCATTCAATAAATGAAGTTATTAAAGCGAATCAAGAAGGTGCCTCATATGTGATTTTAGGGACTATATTTAAAACAGCTTCAAAGCCTAACGTAATGGAATCCGGAACCAATTTGGTTAAAGAGGTTCTTCCTGTACTAGGTGATATGTATTTAATTGCTATTGGAGGTATAAATCTTTTAAATGTAAGAGAAGTAATTGAAGCTGGTGCTACAGGGGTTGCAGTCAGGCAGTCTATTTTAGAATCTAAGGATCCTGGGAGAACTTGTGAAAAATTTTTGGAATTAATTAATAAAAAGGAGTAAAATATTAATTTAGTTTGAATTTTATTTTCTTATTTGAATTGAGATGGAGGTGCCTTTTGGCTGTTTTTCTTACAGAAAACGATGTTAAAAAATTAATAAATATGGATATAACTTTGAAATCATTAGATGAAGCTTTATTTATCCCGGATGATGGGCAAATGATAAATAGCCCACGTTCGAGATTATTATTGCCAAATGGGTTTTTAAATTTTATGTCAGCTGTTGTTCCTAGTATTAATATGATGGGGCATAAAACTTATGGTGTTGTTCGAGGTCATATACCAAAATTTTATATACATTTATTCAGTACGGAAACTGGAGAGTTGTTAGCGATTATTGAAGCTTCTGAACTTGGTAGGATTAGAACCGGGGCATCTTCGGGCATTGCAACTAAATATTTGGCAAATGACGATGCCTCTTCTGTGGGAATAATTGGTACAGGTTATCAATCTGGGCCTCAGTTAGAAGCTATATGTAAAGTTAGAAAAATTAGTAAAGCAAAAGTTTTTAGTCGCAATGTTGAAAAACGTGAGAAATTTAAATCTAAAATGGAAAAGCAAATAAATAATATTGAAATTGAACCAGTAAATTCTGCACAAAAATGTGTCGAGGATGTAGATATTATTGTTACAATTACAACTAGTAGAGATCCTGTTGTTAAAGGAGAATGGATAAGAGATGGTGTTCACATTAATGCAGCAGGTGCAAATCACTGGATGCGAAGAGAATTAGACTATGAGGTGGTAAAAAGAGCGAATCATATAATTGTTGATGATGTAGAACAGGCTAAAATTGAATGTGGAGATTTGATATTTCCTGTTGAAAGAGGATCTATGAGGTGGCAACAAGTATATAATTTGTCTGATGTTGTAAAGGGTAGTTATTCTGGGCGTACTAATAAAAGTGATGTAACTTTATTTGAATCACAAGGATTAGCTATTCAAGATATATTAGTAGGTACTGAAATATATAATTTGGCATGTGCTACTGGAGTTGGTAAAGAAATTTAGGTATAATCATTTCCGAAATCAAATAATTTATCGGAGAATGATATGGCACGTGTATATGTTTTGGGGGCAGGAACACCTACTCCTACTCCTGAAAGGTTTGGGTCTTCTTTTGTTGCTGAGTTTGGTGGCAATCAGGTTATGATTGATTGTGGCCCTGCTGCTACCCATAAATTAGTTAAAGCAGGTTTATGGCCAACAAATATTGATTATCTATTTTTCACTCACCATCATTTTGATCATGATGTTGATTATCCATGTTTTCTATTGTGCAGATGGGATCAAAGCATTGGTAAAGAAAATCAATTAAAAGTTTATGGACCTAATTTAACTGAAAAAATCACACAAGATATTATTGGTGAAAATGGAGTTTTTGCTCACGACTGGATAGCTAGGGTAAACTCTCCTATGAGTCAACAAATTCATGTGAATAGAGGAGGCTCTCTTCCACGGAAACCACCAGATGTTTTTGCAAAAGATGTTACTGAGGGTAAAGTTTTTGTAGCAGATGATTGGGAGGTTACTGCTGCAATTGCTGAACATGCTCAACCATGGTTAGATTCATTAGCTTATAGATTTGATACTCCTGAGGGCAGTATGGTTTTTACTGGAGATACTAGGCCTTGTAAATCTGTTGTCGATTTAGCTTCTGATGCAGATATAATGTTTTGTATGTGCTGGGATGATCAAGAAATAATGAGTGAAAATAAAGAAGATGCAGGACAATGTGGAACTACTGGTGCGGCAGAAATGGCTCAAGAGGCAGGAGTAAAGAAATTAGTGTTAGTACACACTGGACCTAATCTTTCTTTGCATGGAAATAAGGAAAAAGGTATTGGAGATGTAAGTAAAATATTTGATGGCGAAGTTATATTTTCTGATGAATTAATGGTTATGGATGTTTGAAATCTCTTTAAAATAATATTTTTGTTATATATAATTCTATACTGATTGTGTTCTGTTAAATTTAAATATGGAGTTTAATTATGTTGAATGATCGTAAGTTAATTATGCATTTAATGAGTAAGTCTGGCTTTGGGGCTACCCCGGAAGAATTAGATAAATATGTGTTAAAAGGTTATGATAATGTAGTTGAAGATATATTAAACCCTGTTCATTCTAGTTCTTTGCCTGAAGATATTATATATAGATACCATGTGGATATTGCTGAATCTAGATTGCCTACTCCAACTGCTGCAAAATGGATGTACAGGTTAGTTACTACAGATTCTCAATTGGAAGAAAAAATTGCTCTTTTTTGGCATGGTTTATTTGCATCTAATTTTGCAGATGTTCAGCAAATGACTATGTTGTATGAGCAAGTTGATATGTTTAGGAAGCTAGGATTGGGGAATTTTAGAGATTTACTATTAGAGTTGTCTAAAGATACTGCCATGGGGCAGATGTTAGATAACATTGATAATCATGCGGATGCTATAAATGAAAATTGGGGTAGAGAATTATTAGAATTGTTTTCTATGGGGATAGGTAATTATACTGAAGATGATGTTAAAGAAGCATCAAGGGCTTTTACTGGATGGACAAGAGATAATTTGGAATACACACCATTTTGGCCTTATGGAAGAGTTGCATGGCATCACAAATTTGATGATAATGATCATGATTTTAATACAAAAACATTCTTAGGCGAGACTGGTAATTTTGATGGGGACCAAATTATAGACATTATTGTTAAACAAAAAGCTACTGCAGAATTTATTAGTACTAGATTATATCAATATTTTTGTTCTGATCAAATAGATTCTGACGGCCAATTGGCTATTAATGAAATGATGGAAGCATATTTTACAAGTGGTTATGAAATTAGATCTGTACTCAGGAGTTTATTTAAATCAGATCATTTTAAATCTGATAAATGTACATATTCTAAAGTTAAATCTCCTATTGAATTAGTTGTAGGAACTGTTCGTTTTTCTGAAGCTTACTCTAAGCCGACTTTAGCAATTAAAGATTTAGTTGACCAGGCTACATTTATGGGGCAAACTCTTTTTCAGCCACCTTCAGTTGAAGGTTGGCATGAAGGAGTTGAATGGATTGATAGTGGGACATTGATTGAAAGAGTTAATTTTGCTTCTTCTGAAATGTCTGATTTAAATAAACCAGGTGTTAAGAAATTAGTTGCTAGGATTAAAAATGAGTTGCCAAATTCAATATCAAACGAAGATTTATTAAATAAATGCAGTGAAATGATAGGTTGTAATTTGTCAAATACTACGAAAGAATTGTTATTAGATTCTATTGATAATTCGCCAAATAAAAACCATAAATTTGATGACCAGATTGGTCAAATATTAGGATTTATTGCAGCTACAAAGGAATATCAATTAATATAATTTCTTAAAAAATTATTTTATAAGGGTAATGTATTATGACTTCGTTAAAAAAATTAGAATATTTAAAAACAATTGGTATAGTAAACATTGGAACTAATGGCCTGGGATTTTCAAATCCATATGATATAGCTTTTAGTTCTGATAACAGAATCTTTGTTATTAATAGGCATGATGCTCCAATAAATTTTAAACCTGAAGATGCAAGTGCTATTAGGGTGGGGGTTTTGAATTATGAAGAAGAATATTTAGGAGAATTTGGCAATGGCTTTGGGGAAAATGATGGACAATTTAGACTTCCTGTTGCAATGGATTTTGATAGTAAAGGTAAGTTGTATATCACTGATGAATTTAATAATAAGGTGACAGTTTTTAATTCTTCTGGAGATTTTTTATTTAGTTGGGGAGATTATGGTGATGGACTTGGTGAAATTGATGGTCCGGCTGGTATTTCTATAGACCATGAAGATAATGTTTATGTTGTAGATCAAAATAACCATCGAATACAAAAATTTACTAATGATGGGCAATTTATTTTATCCTGGGGAGCTTTTGGTTGTGGAAAAGGAGAATTTAATATGCCTTGGGGTATTTTTGCTGATTTACAAGGAGATATATATGTAGCAGATTGGAGAAATAACAGAATACAAGAATTTACAAATACTGGGGAATTTAAAGCCATTTATGAAAATGATTTTAATAGACCTTCTTCAGTAGTGGTAGATGAATCAGGACTTCTTTATATTGCTGATTGGGGGAACCATAAAGTAAAAATATTGAATAAAAGTGGGAATTTACTTTCTGTATTAGATGGACAAGCAACTTTATCAAAATGGGCAAAAGAATGGTATGATAAATTGCCTGATCAATTAGAAGCCAGGAAGAAGGCAAATTTAGTGCCAGAATTACCTAGTCAATTCAATACACCTTATCAGAAATCAGCACAAACAGAACCTTATTTTTGGGGGCCCGTATCTGTTAAAATTGATTCGGAAAATAGATTGTATGTCGTTGAAAGTCTTCGCCATAGGATACAAGTTTTTAGTATTTAATATCTATACCAGTAGGGCAATGGTCTGAACCCATTACCTTATATTGAATAAAAGCATTTTCTAAATTATCAATACTATTGGCATCTATAAAAAAGTAATCTATTCTCCAGCCTACATTTCGTTCTCTAGCCCGGGTTATCATATCCCACCATGTATAATTATTTGGGCTTTTGTCAAAATGCCTAAAGGTATCTATAAATCCAGATTTTATAAATTTGTCCATCCATTTACGTTCAATTGGTAAAAATCCAGAAGTCCCCTCATTAGGTTTTGGTCTAGATAAGTCGATTTCTTTATGAGCGGTATTAAAATCACCACATATAATTATTTTTTTCCCTGCATTTTTTAGGTTTAATACTTTCTCTAAGAAATAATCGTAGAATCTAAGTTTGTAATTTAATCTTTCTTTTGAAGCTTTTCCATTAGGATAATATATATTTAATAGAACAAAAGATTCATATTCTATTATTAAAGTACGACCTTCATTATCAAATTCTGGGTTGCCTAATCCATGATTAATAGATTTAGGTTGTTCTTTTGAGTACACGGCAACTCCACTATACCCTTTTTTTTCTGCTGAAGAGAATGCAGCATAATAGTTTTTGATTGGATTTATTTCTTTTGGTAGTTGGTCTGGATGAGCCTTAGTTTCTTGTAGGCAAATTATATCAGGATTTTCTGATTCAACCCAATCTAGAAAGCCTTTTTTGTATATCGCTCTTAAGCCATTTACATTCCAAGATAATATTTTAGTCAATTTTTTCTCCTGTAAAATTTTTAGATATTTTATTTTAATATTTTCTCAATATCAACGATTTCTTTGGGGATATTATTAGATAATATTTTATGGCCTGAATTAGTTACCAATATATTGTCTTCAATTCTTATACCTATATTTTTATATTTAGTAGAAATATTTTTTATGTTTTCACCAAAGTAAATACCAGGTTCTACAGTAAAGGTCATGCCTGGTTTTAGAAGAGTGCTTTTGTTATTTTGATTATAGTTACCTACGTCATGGACATCTAAGCCTAGCCAATGAGATGTACCATGCATAAAATATTTTATATATTCTTTATTTTCTATTACATTTTTTTTAGTATCTTTTAGTATTTTTAAATCAATTAAACCTTGAATAATAATTTCTAACGCTTTTTGATGAACAGAACTTATGGGTATCCCAGGTTTTATAATTTCTATAGATTTTTTTTGTGCTTCTAATACTATTTCATATATTGCTCTTTGTGCTTTAGTAAAAACTCCATTAATTGGCCATGTTCTAGTTATGTCAGCTGTATAATAATTAAACTCTGCTCCGGCATCGATTAATAGCAATTCTGAATTTTTTAAAATCGAATCATTTTCAATGTAATGAAGAGTACAAGTATTCTTACCACTAGCAACTATTGAAGGGTAGCCATTTCTCTTTGCCCCGTTAATTCTAAATTCATATTCTAAAATAGCTTGTATTTCAAATTCATTTTTTCCATCTTGAGTCGCCTCCATGGCTTTTAAAAATCCTTTTTCTGTAATATCTACAGCTGTTTGTATTAGATTTATTTCTTCTTTAGTTTTTATTAAACGCATTTCATTAATTAAAGGATTGGGATCTTTGATTTGAATAGGATTTTTATTTCTTCTTTCAGAAGACATTCTTCTTTCGATTAAAATTTCTGTAATTAGCGGATCAATAATGGGGTCATCTCCAAATGCATAATATATGCATTCATGTTGTTCCGTAATTTCAAATAATTTTTCTTTCAATTTTTCAATTGAAGTCCCTTTATCTGCACAAAAATTTTTTTCTATACCTTTTATACCTGATCTAGCACCTACCCATATAGCCATGTCAGGGTCATAGGGGTTTACAAACATAGTATATTGGTTTTTTGATTTGCTATCTAATATCATTACTGCATCAGGTTCTTCAAATCCAGAAAAATACCAAAAGGAAGAATTTTGCCTGAATTCATAGTCAACATCATTATTTCTTTTTGTTGAATGCATTCCAGGAAGAATGAAAATACCATCAGAAACCATATTTAATAGTCTATTCCTGCGTTCTTTAAATATTTTATTTGTTATTTTTGACATTGTTGAGTTTGTTTTCATATAAATTTACCTTTGTGATTATACTAACTAGTTTAAATTGTTAATTATTGAATTTAAATCTTTTGGTAATTTTGATTCAAATTCTACATTTTTGTTTGTAGCAGGCAACTTAAATCCAAGTAAATTAGCATGTAGAAATTGTCTATTTATCAAGTGTGTTTGTCCTCCATATTTTTTATCACCAACTAATGGATGATTTAAAAATGCAAAATGAACCCGTATTTGATGGGTTCTTCCAGTAATAGTTTTTATATCTAATAGTGTATAGTTCTTAAATTCTTTGATTTTTTTAAATAATGTAATAGATTTTCTTCCATCTTGTCTTACCGACATCTTTTGACGGTTGAATGGATTTCTTCCTATTGCTTCATTTATTGTTCCAGCATTACTAATTATTTTCCCATGAACTAATGCTATATAATGTTTATTGAATCCAATTGTTTTTTGTTGATTAGTTAAATGGGTTTGAGAACTTTCATTTTTGGCAACTACCATTAAGCCAGAAGTATCTTTATCTAATCTATGCACTATACCAGGTCTAATACTGCCATTAATAGCTTTTAAATCAGGACACCTATACATAATGGCGTTTGCTAGAGTGCCTTTTTTATTACCAGCTCCAGGGTGTACCGTAAGATTAGCAGGTTTGTCTATAACTAAAATATCTTGATCTTCATATATTATGTTTAATGGTATATTTTCTGGGATCAGGTAACTTTCTACTGGATCTGGTATGGAAATTGCAATCTTTTGGCCAAATTGAAGTTTTATTGAAGGTTTGGTTAGTTTGTTTTCAACAGTTACGTTGCCTTGATTAATTAACTGTTTTAACCTGGAGCGCGAAATCTCTGGGTAGTGATGAGCTAAAAATTTGTCAATACGCTGTCCATCAGTATTTACTGTTAGTGTTAGTGTTTTGTCCATTTAATTTTATTTTGTTCTTTTTTTGGTTTGTCAAATATAAATAAAACTGTAATTAGTATAAATGTTCCTACTGATACAGAGGAATCTGCAATATTAAACCATGGCCACCACCAGAACCCAATGAAATCTACAACATAACCTTGATAGATTCTATCAAATAAATTTCCTAAAGCTCCTCCAACCATCAACCCTAATGCAAATCTAAGCATTGGCTTAGATTTTGCGTTATAGTAATAGTATAAATAAATTAAAAAACAAATCCCAATAATAGATGCAATAGTGAGAAAAAGAGTGGCATTTTGAAAAAGCCCAAAAGCTGATCCCGTATTAGTAACATATGCTAGCCTTATTGGACTTTCTTCAGGCCAAATTTTGCCTCCTTTAAAAATATTAGTTACAATATTTTTACTTAATTGGTCTAATAAGAATACAACTATTATTGTTGGCCAAAAAATAAAGTCTCTAAAAATTTTTTTTTCTTTAATGATATTCATTATATATAGGTTGTTTTTATTGGTTAGGTTATGATTTCTATATTTTATATCAATATAATATCAAAATTTTACATAATTTTTACAATAATCAGGTTTTAATAATAGGTTTTTTAACCATTAATATACCTATAGCTCCTATATATGCTAGTATTGCAAAAAATATTAATGGGATATTGTAGGTACCTGTTTTTTCAAAAATATATGCTGTTAAAATTGGGGATACAAGCATACTTAGATTGTTGGGTAACATTGATATACCCATTATAGAACCGAAAGCTTTACGTCCAAAATATTCTCCTCTAATAGCAGTTAATAAAGGCACCCTTCCTCCTACTGCAATTCCCCAGAAAATAGCAAATATAAAAGCTGAGGGAATTTTGTAATTAGATGCATCAGATAGGTTATTCCCTATTGTTAATATGGTTAAAGATATTCCTTGCAATATATAGAAGACCATCGCAACTTGAGGTTTGGGTAATTTGTCACCTAAATATCCAGCTAATAATTGTGCAGGTATAGCAGTCGTGGTAAACGTAGCAATTACTAATGCAGAATCTGTTAAACTCATATTCATGTCAGTTAGTAAAGGTACTAAATGTACTTGCATAGTTACTAGTGATATAGTAGAAAACATATGTACAAATGCTAATATCCAGAATGTTTGGGTTCTTAATGCTTGTCCAATAGTAAAATCTGGATTTTCATTTTCTTGATTAAATGAATTAAGGTTATTGCTTTTAGTATTATATGGAGTAAGATTAATATCTTCTGGTTTGTTTTTTACAAAAGAAGCAATTGGAATGAAGCAGAATATTATTATAGCTACTATTGTAGTTGTGGTTTCAAATCCATATTTTTCTAGACTCCATGATAGTGGATAGATAAGAAATCCACCTATATATACCCCAGTCATTGAAGTTGCAAGGGCAAATGTCCTTTTTGCAATAAACCAATTATTGACCAAAGACATTATAGCTAGCCATCCACCAAAACCTGCTCCAATAGTAATTATTATGTATGAAAAATAGAACTGCCACAAATATTGTATTTGGGAGAACATTAAAATACCAATAGCTACTATTGTGAAACCAATTAATATCATAATTCGGCTGCCAATTTTATCTATAAGCCAGCCTTCTATGGGGCCAAAAACTGCTCCTTGAATTCTTGAAAGGCTAAAAGGTGCAGATAGTTTAGTTCTACTCCATCCAAATTTTTTTTCTAATATATATATATATATGTTCCAATACTTTGAAAACTACTTGCAGATATAAGTGTTAACGCTAAAGAAGCAAAACCAACTATTCTCCACCCATAATATATTTGGTTTGAGTTTGAGTTTTGTTTATTTGGATTCATTGCTGGTCATTCTATACAGAATGGGTAAGTAATTCAAGTTTATATCTGTCATGTTAAGGAGGATTTAGTTAGAGATTTTTTAAATGAATTGAAAATTCTAGTTATCGGTTGGTTTAAAATTGATACGTTGATATTTAACCTAATTTTAGTTTTTTGAATATCGTCTATATTCACTAGGATAAAATTATTTTCTAAATTTTTTATAAAAGTTTGTAAGTTTATATTAGAAGATAATTCTGCCAAATACACATTAGATCCATTTTTATTTGTTTTAATGTTTATTTCGGGGATAGTATTTAATTCGATTAATAATTTTTTAAAATGATTAATCGAAAGTTTGAATTTATTTTGGAATTCTTTAATTCCCTTTAATGCTGTAATAGCAGCTATATTAGCTGAATTAATACTTCCTCCGAACATACGTCTATCATGATGGAGTCCACGAATTAAATTCTGATTACCTGCAAGTATTGCGCCAAAAGGAGCCCCAAAATATTTGTATAATGAAATGTAAACTGAATCAAACATTTCTGTATATCTTTTAATATCTATACCAGTGATATCAGACATTATGAATAGTCTTGCTCCATCTAAATGAATTGGTATTGATTTTGTTTTACAGTAACTTGTAATGGATTCAAGATGCTTAAAAGGGATTATTTCGCCATATTTTCTTCTAATTGGGCTTTCTAAGCTAACTGCTCCTACGGGGTTATATACACGAGCATTATTAATTTCATGCAAATAATCTTTGAATTCTTTTAGCTTGAAATAAGATTTATTCTTTCCTAAAGGAGTTAGTTTTATGCCACTTAATCTGCTTAGGCTGTCGCCTGTGTCAAGGTATATGTGACTTTGCTCCTGAACTATAACATTTTGTTTTGTTTTACATAGTTTTCTAAGGGCTAAATGGTTAGCAAGTGTACCAGTAGGAAAAAAAATGGCTGCTTCTTTTCCTAAAATATTTGCTAATGAGTTTTCTAATACTGAAACTGCTCCTCCGATACTATAATCATCTTTCTCGTATATATATTTATCTAAATTTTCAAAATTTATATAAGTATTTAATGAGGTTTTATGATCACTATCACCTATGAAAGTTACGATGTTATTTGTTTGATTAGTAATATTATTTCTTGAATTAATTTTATATCCTTATTGAGTTGATTATATTTTTTAAATAACTTTATATGCTGTATATTTTGAATACTTTTTGCGATATTATTATTATGTTTTTTTATGTCAAGTGGATGAATATTTTAAAAATATTATATATTAATAAGTAACTAAGGTTTAGGTAAACTTTATGGAGAGAGATGGAAAAATATATTTTTAAATGTACAAATTGTTCAAAAATATTCAAGCCTTCTTTGAGTACTTTAGAATGTTTTTCATGTAATGATCCTTTAATTATTGAGTACAATAATACTAGGAAAATATCAAGTGATTATATTCAATTACCTTTAAAATCTAAATATAATCTTACTCTAGGAGAAGGGAATACTCCGATTATTAAAATGGATAAATTTTCTAGGTTATTCGGTTTAGATAATGTATTTGCAAAATTAGAATTTTTAGACCCTACTGGCTCTTTTAAAGATAGAGGTAGCCAAATTTTATTGTCTGTTATATGTGAAAATAAAATCAATGAAATAGTGGAAGATTCTTCTGGTAACGCTGGGGCATCAATATCTTCATATTCTGCTCGAGCAGGAGTAAAAGCTAATATATTTGTACCTAGCTCCGCTCCTTTAGCTAAAATCAATCAGATAAATGTATATGGAGGCAAAATACATAAAGTTGAAGGTCCTAGAGAAAATGCAACTAAAGAGGCTTTAAATTATTGTAGGGAAAATAATTTAATTTATGCATCGCATAACGCCAGTCCTTATTTTTTGGAAGGTATTAAAAGTTTTGCATATGAAGTATTTAATCAATGTACGAATAATTTTCCAGATCATATAATAATTCCCGTTGGGAATGGTTCATTAATATTGGGAGCCTTTTTGGGATTTAATGAATTATATAAGTTTGGGTTTTTGAATAAAATCCCTAAATTACATGCGATTCAAGCAAATAATATCATGCCAATTACATCAGCTTTTAATAATCAATGTTGGGAAGGTTCAATGGCTTCACAAACTATAGCTGGAGGCATATCTGCGATTAACCCGCCTAGGTTATTACAAATTTTAAATGTAATAAAACAAACTAGTGGTAGCTCTTTTGCAATTTCGGAATCAGAAATTTTGAAGTATCAAAAATTGCTTTCAAAATTGGAAGGAATTTATATGGAACCTACATCTGCTGTTCCATTTGCTAGTATAGAGAATTTGATTAATGCGAAAATAATTAATCAATCAGACAATATATTAATTCCTATAACAGGCTTAGGATTAAAAGATAAGCCTCCAGTTTAGATATTGAGTTTGTTTATTGCAGATTTGAACCCTTTTAAGGATCCTTCCAAAGTTTTATTTTCTAAGCAATACGAAATCCTGAAATAACCTTCTAATCCAAATCCTCTGCCAGGTACTACTAATACATTTTCATTCTTTAATTCTTCAATAAATTTTAATTCGTTTTCTATAGGTGATTTGGGGAACATATAAAATGCACCTTGAGGCTTGTTAATAGTATATCCCATATCTGTTAAATTATCGTACATAAAATCACGTTTTAATTTATAAGATTCTATATCGACAGTAATGTTTTGTAAATTAGCTATAATATTTTGCATAATTGCAGGTGCATTAACAAAGCCAAGAGTCCTATTACAAAAAGTTATTCCATCTATAAATTCTTCTTTATATTTATACTCAGGATGAATCGCTACATAACCAATACGTTCTCCTGGTAAGGCAAGGTCTTTAGAATAAGATGTAGCAATTATTCCATTATTAAAATAGTGAAAAATTTCAGGGCTTTTTATATTGTCAAAAGTTATTTTTTTATAAGGTTCATCACTGATTACAAAAATATCTGTTTGAAATTCGGCTTGTTTTTTATTTATTATATTAGCTATTTTTTCAATTAATTTAGCTGGGTACACAATCCCACTTGGATTGTTAGGGGAATTTATCAAAATAGCTTTTGTTTTTTTTGTTATGCTTTTTTCAAAGATGTTTAAATCGGGATGAAAGTTGTTGTCAGGTGGTACTATAATATGTTTTCCGTTATGGTTTTCGATGTAAAAAATATATTCAGCAAAAAATGGAGAGAAAATGATAACTTCGTCGTTAGGGTCTAATAATGTTTTTAAAATTATATTTAGTGCTCCGCCAGCACCACATGTCATTACTATATCATCTGATGAAAAGTTTAGACCAATTTCTTTTTTGAGTTGATTCGCTATATTTGACCTAGTATTTATGTACCCAGCGTTTGGCATGTACCTGTGTAAGCCAGGTTTTGGATTGTTAGCTAAGCGCTGTAATTCTTCAAAAAATTTTTTTGGAGGTTCCATTACGGGATTCCCTAAAGAGAGGTCATATACATTTTCTTCTCCATATTTTTTTTTAAGTGCTGTACCTTCTTCGAACATCTTGCGAATCCAGGATCCACTTTCAATTTGGGATTTAATTTTTTTTGATATTTTCATGGTATATTTTTGGAAATATTTGGCTATTATTATATTTGTTTAGATCGAATTTAACGTTTTTATGAACTTTTTGTCAAATTTTGGAGTAAAATTTTCAGTGTAATGTAGTATAAACTAGCCAATATAAACTTAGCGTCAAGTTAATATTCTAAATAAGTCTAATTTAGTAGTAAAATAACGTTGACAGCAAAAATCACCATGGTATAATTTTCTTTTGTTACTTGAATTATTTCAAGTTTGATTCTATTTGTAATTTTTATTTAAGGACTGATTGTGCCTACTGTTAGACAACTAATTAGAAAGCCTAGGAAAAGTAAAAAGAAGCAAGGCAAAGCTCCAGCTTTGGGCTTGTCTTATAATGCTTTAAAAAATAGAGCTGAGAGAAATGTAAATTCTCCTCAGAAAAGAGGTGTTTGTGTTCAGGTAAGGACTCAGACTCCTAAAAAGCCAAATTCAGCTTTACGTAAAGTTGCTAGGGTTAGGTTGACTAATGGTATGGAAGTTACTGCTTATATACCTGGAGAAGGGCATAATTTGCAGGAACACTCTGTTGTTTTAATTAGAGGTGGAAGGGTGAAGGATTTGCCTGGAGTTAGATATCATGTTGTTAGAGGTGCGTTAGATACTAACGGTGTCGAAGACAGAAGCAGGGGCAGAAGCAAGTATGGGAGTAAGAAGAGTTAATTCAGCAATGTATTTATTTAATTTTTTACTAAAGGTTTCCAGGTGATCATATATGGCACGTCGTAGGGCTGCTGAAAAGCGCCAAATAGTACCAGATTACAAATATAAGCAAATTGATATCACTAGGTTTATCAATAAGGTGATGATTAATGGTAAAAAGAGTGTAGCTCAAAAAATAGTATATGAAGCAATAGATATAATTGAGAAGGATGCTAAAAAATCAGGTTTAGAGATTTTTAGGCAGGCATTAAACAATGCTATGCCAGTTTTAGAAGTGAAGTCTAGGAGAGTTGGTGGTGCTACTTATCAGGTTCCCACAGAAGTTGTTCCTGCTAGGCGTGTAACTTTAGCAATTAGATGGCTAGTTGATGCTGCAAGGTCTAGAAGTGGTATGTCTATGGCTCAAAGTTTGTCCAGAGAATTGATGGAGGCATCAAAAGGGCAAGGGGCTGCTGTAAAACGAAGAGAAGATTTATATAAAATGGCTGAAGCTAATAGAGCGTTTGTGCATTTCAGATGGTAGCAAAAAATCAATTACCACCAGACTCTCAGGGTGCTACTTCTAAAAGTAGAGGAGATTCTATTGCTAATATGAGGAACATTGGTTTTATTGCTCATATTGATGCAGGGAAGACTACTGTGACTGAGAGGGTGCTTTTTTTTGCAGGAGTTATTCATAAGGTTGGTGAAGTTCATGATGGGGCTGCTACGATGGATTGGATGGAGCAAGAGAGAGAGCGCGGTATAACTATTACCTCGGCTGCTACAACCTGTACTTGGAAGGATTTTACGATAAATATTATTGATACGCCTGGTCACGTTGATTTCACTGCGGAAGTTGAGAGGAGTTTGCGTGTTTTAGATGGAGGTGTAGTTGTTTTTGATGCTGTTGCAGGAGTTGAGCCTCAATCGGAGACTGTTTGGAGGCAAGCTAATAAGTATAAAGTCCCTAGAATTTGTTTTGTGAATAAAATGGATAGAATTGGGGCGGGTTTTCAAAAGACTATTGACAGTATGGTTAAAAGGTTGAAGGCAAATCCTGTTGCTGTTCAAATACCTATTGGGTCAGAGAGTGATTTTGCTGGAGTTGTTGATTTAATAGATGAAAAAGCTATTGTTTACAATTCTCAGGATGGTTTGTCTTTTGAAACTCAGCCTATTCCTGAAGACATGTTAGCTGAAGTCGATTCTTATAGGAAATTGATGGTTGAAAAAATTGCTGAAACTGATGAAGTTATTTTGGAGAAATTTTTAGAGGATGCACCGATTAGTAACGAAGAACTTAAAAGTGCTCTTCGTAGGGCTACTATTGCCTATGAATTAGTTCCTGTTTTTTGCGGTAGCGCTTTGCAAAATAGAGGTGTTCAGCCTTTATTAGATGCTATTGGTGATTATTTGCCAAGTCCTATAGATGTTCCTGCTATAGAAGGGACTGTTTATAAAGGAGATGATTTGGTTGTCCGGAAGCCGGATAATTCCGAGCCTTTTTCAGCATTAGCTTTTAAAACTCTTGCTGACCCTTTTGTTGGCAGGCTAGTTTATTTGAGAGTTTATTCTGGTACTGCTACAACAGGTGGTATGGTTTTGAATTCTACCACTGGTAATAGGGAGAGATTAGGTAGGATATTGAGAATGCATGCTGATCACCGAGAGGACATTGAGAAAGTTTTGCCTGGTCAAATTATTGCAGTTGTTGGATTGAAGGATACATCGACTGGAGATACTATTTGTGATAGGGATAATGCTGTTGTTTTAGAATCAATTTCATTTCCTGAGCCAGTAGTGTCAGTTGCTATTGAGCCTAAATCTAGGGCTGATCAAGATAAGCTTGTTGATGCTCTAAATAAATTATCAGATGAGGATCCTACTTTTAAAATAGCGTATGATGATGAGACGGGTCAAACAGTTATGTCGGGGATGGGTGAATTGCATTTGGAGATTTTAGTTGACAGGATGAAGAGAGAATTTAAGGTTGAGGGTAATGTTGGTAAACCTAAAGTTGCATTTCGTGAGGCTATTACTAGGGCTAGTAAGGCTGAGGCTAAGTTTATACGCCAAACAGGTGGTCATGGTCAATATGGTCATGTGTGGATAGAAATTGAGCCATTAGATCGCGGCTCTGGTTTTGTTTTTGAAAATGTTATTAAGGGAGGTTCTATTCCTCAAGAATATATTCCTTCTGTTGCTCAAGGTGCTAAAGAGGCATTGTCGTCTGGTTTGATAGGCGGCTATCCTGTGGTGGATGTTAAAGTGGTTTTGCTTGATGGGAGTTATCATGATGTAGATTCTTCTAAGGTTGCTTTTCAAATTGCGGGTTCTATGGCTATGAAGACAGCTTTAGGTAAGGCTAAGTCAATATTATTAGAGCCTATAATGAGTTTGCAGGTAATTACTCCTGAGGAAAGTATGGGTGATGTTATTGGTGATTTAGGAAAAAGGCGTGCAAATATTAAAAATATTGAAGCGGAATCAGGAACTCAGTATATAAATGCAAGTTTACCTCTTGGGGAAAGTTTTGGTTACGCAAATACACTTAGGTCTCTGACTCAAGGAAGGGCTTCTTATAATATGGAATTTGATCAATATGAACAAGCTCCTTCTCATCTTGTTGAGACATAATAGATTGTTAATTAGTTAGGTAGAGGTTAAATTGACTGCTGAGCAAAACATAAGAATTATACTTAAGGCTTTTGATCATAAGATACTAGATCAATCTGCTGTTCAAATAGTTCAGGCTGCTGAGCGTACGGGTGCTCGTGTAAAAGGGCCTGTGCCAATGCCTACTACAATAAAAAGGTTTTGCGTTATACGCTCTCCTCATATTGATAAAAATTCAAGAGAACATTTTGAAGTAAGAACTCATAATAGATTAATTGATATTACTGGGCCAAGCTCAAAAACTATTGATTCATTGACTCGAATTAATGTGCCAGCTGGCGTAGATATTTCAATAAAGTTATAGGCGGGTATAGATGTCTGTCCAAGGTTTAATAGGGAAAAAAATAGGAACGACCCAGGTTTTCAGGGATGATAAGTCTGCTGACTGTGTTACAGTCATTAGGGTTGATTCGTGCGTTGTGACCCAAATTAAGACTATTGAAAAAGATGGTTATAGTAGCGTTCAAATTGGCACAATGGAAACAAGGAATGCTAGTATGCCAATGAAGGGTCATATGGGAGAAACTTCTTTTAAAGTGTTGAAGGAGTTTAGTGTCATTGATTCTTCAGAAATAAATAAGGGTGATGTTTTGGATGTGGGGATTTTTCAAATTGGAGAAAGGGTTAATGTTACTGCTTTGTCTAAAGGTAGGGGATTCGCTGGGGGTGTTAAAAGACATGGATTCCATGGTGGACCTAAGACTCATGGGCAATCAGATAGGCATAGGGCTCCGGGTTCTGTTGGTGCAGGAAGTAGTCCTGGTAGAGTTTTTAAAGGTAAAAAAATGGCTGGGCATTATGGTGCAGCAAGGGTTACTGTAAGGAATTTGGAAGTAGTGTTGGCTGATGTTAGTAGAGGGGTTATTTTGTTAAAAGGTGCAGTGCCTGGGCATAGAAATTCCTTGGTATCTATAAACAAGTCTTCTTTTAAAGGAGGCTTGAAATGAAATTAGAATTAAGAGCTCCTAATGGTTCAATTTCTGGAAGTGTTTCTGTTAATAGTAAAGTTTTTGATGCTGTTATTAACCCTGTATTGACCCATCAAGTAGTAGTTAGTCAATTGTCTAACGAAAGGCAAGGTAACGCTAGTACAAAGAATAGGTCTGCTGTTTCTGGAGGGGGTGCTAAGCCTAGGCCTCAAAAGGGTTCTGGTCGTTCTAGACAAGGGAGCATACGTTCGCCTTTGTGGAAAGGTGGAGGAGTTACTTTTGGTCCTAACGGAAGAAATTATTCACATAAGATTCCAAAAAAAATGCGAAGAAAGTCAATATGTGGTTTAATATCTGACAAAGTTCGTTCTGGGCAGTTAATTGTAATAGAAGATTTGATTTTGCCAGAATATAAAACTAAATACATGCAGGCTTTGTTAAATGCACTTGTTGGTAATTCAAGGGTATTGTTGGTTACTAATAAGATTGATGAAAGCATACTTATGTGTGCGCGTAATATTCCTACTGTTAAAATGTTGCCTGTGCAATTACTAAATTCAGTTGATTTGTCAAATAATCGTATTTTAATTATGACTATAGACTCTGTTCGAGAGATTGAGAAGATGTGGGGTTAGTATGATTGATTCTTTTGATATTTTAAGAAAACCTATTGTTTCTAAAAAAGCTTCTGATTTGCAAGGGAGCCATAAGTATACTTTTGAAGTGAGTAAGAATGCTAATAAGCAGCAAATAAAAACTGCAGTAGAAAAAGCTTTTGGGGTTAATGTAGTTAGTGTAAATGTTTTAACTTTGAGGCGAAAAAGAAAAAGATATGGTCCTCGTTTATCAAAATTAAGTTTTTGGAAAAAAGCTATAGTAACTCTTAAAGATGGAGAAACTATTACTATGTATGAAGGAGTATAAATAAACCAATGGCATTAAGAGAGCGTAAACCTATAACTCCTGGGCAAAGGGGAATGATACTCCAGCTTAGTGATGACATTACTAGTTCTAAGCCTAAGAAATCACTTTTGAAGCCTTTAAAAAGGAAGGCAGGAAGGAATTCTAGTGGACGTTTGACTGTGAGGCATAGAGGTGGTGGGCATAAAAGACGTTTTAGAGAAATTGATTTTAAAAGAGACAAGTATGGTGTTGTTGGTGAAGTGTTTTCTATTGAATATGATCCTAATAGATCTTCAAGAATTGCGTTGATTAAGTATGTTGATGGAGATTGGAGATATATAATTGCGCCAAATGGGTTGAAGGTGGGAGACGAGATTTCTTCTGGTAAGGATGTTGGAGTGACTCTGGGTAATTCTTTGCCTCTTAATTCAATTCCAACTGGTACATTAGTTCATAATGTTGAATTAACTTTAGGAAAGGGTGGGCAAATTGTACGTAGTGCGGGTAATTCTGCTCAAGTTTTAGCTAAAGAAGGAAATTATACTTTACTTAGATTGCCTTCTGGTGAGGTTAGGTATATTTTAAGTGATTGTTCGGCTACTATAGGTGAATTAAGTGTGGCAGATCATAAAAATATAAAATTAGGTAAAGCTGGTAAAAGTAGGCATTTGGGGAGGCGTCCGTCTGTTAGGGGGTCAGTTATGTCTCCTAGAGATCATCCTCATGGTGGAGGTGAAGGTAGGTCTCCGATAGGTATGCCGGGTCCTAAAACCCCTTGGGGTAAGCCGGCGTTAGGTTATCGAACAAGAAAAAATAAATCTACTGACAAATTTATAGTTCGTCGTAGATATCAAAAATAGGATATAATTAAGATGGAGATTTTTAATGTCTAGATCTATAAAAAAGGGTCCTTATGTTGACCAAAAATTAGCTAAAAAGGTTGAATCTGCAAATAAGACGGGTTCAAAAGAGGTGATCAAAACTTGGTCTAGGTCTTCTATGATAATGCCTGATATGATTTCATTGACAATAGCAGTGCATGATGGTAGAAGGCATGTCCCTGTGTTTATATCTGAAAATATGATTGGTCATAAATTGGGTGAATTTGCTCCTACAAGAACTTTTAGAGGGCATGCATCTAAGTCTGAAAAAATAAGTTCGGTTAATTAATTTAGGAGTTGGTTTTGGTGATTAAGGCTATTACAACTAATACGGGAGTTTCTGCTCAGAAAATGGGTAGGATAACTTCTATTATTAAAGGTAGGTCAGTAGAGGAGGCCCTTAATATTTTAAAATTTATGCCTTCTGCATCTGCAAAAAAAGTTTCTAAGGTTGTTAAATCAGCATTGAATAATGCTGAGGAAGTTATGAGCGCTAGTTCGGGTGATTTGATTATAAAGGATATTTTTGCTAATGAAGCGCCTCAGGCAAAACGTTTTCGGTCTAGGGCTAGAGGGCGGGTGTCTAGAATAATAAGAAGAAGTAGTAGTGTTACTGTTTACTTAGATGAAAGTGAGGGATAATAAGTGGGTCAAAAAACTCATCCTATTGGTTTCAGGATTGGTGTAGTTAAAGATTGGCAAGCTAAGTGGTTTGCAAAAAAGCCTGCGGATTATAGGAATTTGCTTAAGGAGGATATTGCTATACGTAAGGCTATCATGAATCAATATCCTGATGCTGGAATTTCTCGTATTGAAATTGAAAGAAGTAATGAAACTGTTGCAACAATTTATACATCTAGGCCAGGTATTGTTATAGGGCGAGGTGGCCAGAGGGTAGATGAATTGAAGAAATTATTAGAGGGAGTTATAACAGGAAATGCGAGATTGAATGTCCAAGAAATCCGTCAGCCTGAATTAGATGCATATTTAGTTGCAAGATCAGTTGCAGATCAATTAGAAAAACGTGTTGTTTATAGACGCGCAATGAAGTTGGCGATTACTAGAACGATGCAATCTGGCGCAAAGGGTATAAAAATTCTGGTTTCGGGGAGGCTAGGGGGGGCTGATATAGCACGACAAGGTAAAATGATGGAAGGTAGAGTTCCTTTGCATACTCTTAGGGCAGATATAGATTTTGGTATAGCTGTTGCTGCTACTGAATTTGGATCTATTGGAGTAAAGGTGTGGGTTTATAAGGGAGATATAATTGGGGATACTTTAGAAGAAGAAGAAATTGAAGATACAGTTGGCACAATTGAAGTGTTAGTTACTGCTAGTGATGTGGCTGAGGAAGGCAAAAATAGTTCTCTTAAGGGGGTTGAAGATGTTACAACCGAAGAGGGTTAAATTTCGAAACCATCATAGAGGAAGAAGGCGTGGTGTTGCTGTAGCTGGCAGTAAGATGAATTTTGGTGATTTTGGTTTGAAGGCTACTGAGAGTGCATGGATTACTTCAAGGCAGATTGAAGCAGCACGTAGGGCAATGACGAGATCGGTTAAGAGAGGAGGGAAGATGTGGATTAGAATCTTCCCTGATAAGTCAGTGACTGCTCGAGCTGCTGAAACAAGGATGGGTAAAGGTAAAGGTGCTGTTGACCATTGGGTAGCTGTTGTTCGTCCTGGGCGTGTATTGTTTGAGATGTCTGGGGTAACTCATGAGGAGGCAAAAAAAGCTTTTCAATTGGCATCTAGTAAGTTGCCTATATCTACAAAAGTAATTGAGAGGAATACTATATAAACACAATCATTTTGTATGTTGTGATATTTGGGTGAAAGATTATGGAAATTAATGAAATAAGAAATTTGTCTGATAATGAACTGGAAGAAGAATTATATTCTGTTAAAAGAGAGCTTATGAATCTAAGATTTAAAGTTGCTACTATGCAGTTGGCTAATGTTAATGAAGTTAAAATGGCAAAGAAGAAAATTGCAAGAATTAATACAATTAAAAGAGAGCGTGAATTGATTAAGGAAAATATATGAGTTTTGATAGGAGAAAAATTAGGACTGGCAGAGTTGTTAGTGACAAAATGGAAAAAACCATTGTTGTGCAACTTGAGTCAAGATATGTCCATAGGATTTATCGAAAGGCTGTTAAAACTAGATCAAATATTAAAGTGCATGACCCTGAAAATTCCTGTAAAGTTGGTGACTTGGTAAAAGTGATGGAAGTCAGGCCTATCTCTAAGGATAAAACTTGGTTGCTTAAAGAGATATTGTTAGAAGCTAGTGAGGAAACTATTGGGTAGATTTATAGATTTAAAGCAAGGGGGGATAAAGTGATTCAGCAGTATACGAGATTAAAAGTTGCTGATAATTCAGGTGCTAAGACGATAAGCTGTATTGGTGTGCCAGGTGGTACTGGTAGGCAATATGCTTGGTTAGGAGATGTTATTGTTGCTTCAGTTAAGGAAGCAGCACCTGCTTCTGCTGTTAAAAAGGGTGAAGTAGTTAGAGCAGTTGTAGTTAGAACTTCCAAGCCTCACGGTAGAGAGGATGGTTCAAGAATTAAATTTGATGATAATGCGGCTGTAATAATAAACGATGAAAAAATGCCAAGAGGGACTAGAATTTTCGGTCCTGTTGCTCGTGAATTACGTGAAAAGGATTTTATGCGTATAGTTTCTCTTGCTCCTGAGGTGTTGTAATGAAGTTGCGTGAGAAAGACACTGTATTGGTTATAAATGGTAGAGATAGAGGAAAGCGTGGTGAAATAAAACAAGTTTTTCCTAGGCAAGGAACAGCTTTGGTTGAAGGAGTTAATATTGCTACTAAGCATGTTAAATCTCAAGGTCAAGCAAAGCAAGGGGGTATTATTAAAACAGAAGTGCCTATTAATATTTCTAATTTGACTTTGATATGTTCTGTATGTGTTAAGCCTTCACGTGTTGGGTATAAAAAACTTGATGATGGTACTAACGCAAGGTTATGTAAATTATGTAAGGAAGTAATTGAGTGATTGAAGATGATAAAAAGCTTGATTCTGAGTCAGAATCAAGGGGTGTAATTGATAAAGAGATTAAACGCAAGGCTAAGCCTAAAGCTAAGCCTAAGAAGGCTGCAGTTAAAAAATCTGTAGTTAATAGTAAGTCATCAAAGAAAGTTGATGAAACAAAAGAAGTCACAAAAGCTGTGATCGATAAAAAGGTAAGTCAAAAGAAGTCATATTTGGATAATGGCATTTTACCTCCTCCAAATATGCTTATAAAATTCCGTAATGATATCGTGCCTGTTTTAATGAAAGAATTTAATTATAATAATGTTATGGAAGCCCCTGCTCTTAGTAAAGTTGTTTTAAACATTGGTATGGGGTCAGAAGCTATACAGAATTCTAAATCTTTAGATGCTGCTGTTAATGATATTGCAATAATTACAGGGCAAAAGCCTGTGGTTACTAGAGCTAGAAAATCAATAGCAGCTTTTAAGTTAAGAGAAGGAATGCCTATAGGTGTAAGTGTTACGTTGAGGCGGAGAAAAATGTATGAATTTATGGAAAGATTTATAGGTTCAGCTTTGCCTAGGATTAGAGATTTTAGAGGTTTAAATAGGAAGTGCTTTGATGGTAGGGGAAATTGTACGATAGGTATAAAAGAGCAAGTTATATTTCCTGAAATTGATTACAACTCAATAGATAAATTGAGAGGGCTTCAGGTCATAATATGTACAAGTGCTAATAATGATGTTGAAGGTATTAGATTCTTAGAATTGTTAGGAATGCCTTTCATTAAAAAGTAATTGAAAATAATGAGTTTAGGAGTAGTTGACATTTGGCAAAAGTATCTAAAATAGCAAGATGGAAAAGGCCTCAGAGGTTTAAAGTTAGAGAAATGAACCGATGTAATAATTGTGGTAGGCCAAGAGCATATATTAGGCATTTCGGGCTTTGTAGAATTTGTTTTAGAAATATGGCTTTACAAGGTTTATTGCCGGGTGTACGAAAGGCGAGTTGGTAAAAAAAATGCATAAGATAGTAACAGACCCAATTGGTGATATGCTTACAAGGATTCGTAATGCTGTATTGCCACATTATGAATCGGTTGAAATACCTTCTTCTAAGGTGAAAATAGAAATTGCCAATATATTAAAAGATGAGGGTTTCATAAAAGGATATGAGATATTAAACGAAGGTGAATTATTCCCAATTATTAAAATATATTTAAGTTATTCTAAAGATGGAATGCCATTAATATCAGGTTTAAAGCGTGTTAGTAAGCCTGGGCTAAGAGTTTATGTTCAAAAGCATGAAATACCTAGGCATTATGCAGGATTAGCAGTTGCGATATTGTCTACTTCTCAAGGTGTAATTACTGGTAAAAATGCTTGGAAATCTGGTGTGGGAGGAGAGCTGCTATGTTATATATGGTAAAAGGGAGTGAGTATTGTGTCTAGAATAGGTCAATTGCCAATAAAAATTCCTTCTGGAGTTGAAATAAAATTAGAAGGAAATAATGTGCATGTGAAAGGCAATAAAGGTTCATTAAGTGAAACTTTTAATAATAATATTAAAATTTCGCAAAATGAAGATCAATTGAGGTTAGAGCGTTCTTCTGATGAACCTGAAATAAAAGCTCTTCATGGATTAACTAGAGCTTTGCTAAATAATATGGTTATAGGTGTTACTGAGGGTTTTACTAAATCATTAGAACTTGTTGGAGTGGGTTATAGAGTTGAGCAAAAAGGTAAAAATTTAACTTTAAATGTTATGTTTAGCCACCCAGTGAATATAGAGCCTTTACCTGAAGTAGATTTAAAAGTTCAAGATAATCGTATTATTGTATCGGGTATAAATAAACAAAAAGTTGGAGAAATGGCAGCTCAAATACGAAAAGTAAGGCCTCCAAATGCTTATACAGGGAAAGGTATAAGATATCTTGGAGAAACTGTAAGGATAAAGCCTGGTAAAAGTGCTAGAGCTGGTTAAGAGTGAAATATGGTTATTAATAATATTAGAACTAAAAGAAGATTAATGAGGCATGCAAGAGTTAGAAAAAAAGTTTCTGGGCTCTCTAATAAACCACGTTTATCAATATTTAGAGCGATTAAACATGTTTATGTTCAAGTAATTGATGATAGTAAAGGCGAAACATTAGTATCAGCTTCAAGCTTGGATCCTGAAATTGTATCTAAAATTTCAAGCAATGGAAAAAATACTAAAACTCATACTGCTAAATTAGTTGGTGAATTATTAGCCCAAAGAGCGAAAAAGAAAAAGATAAAATCTGTTGTTTTTGATCGTGGAGGATATAAGTTTCATGGAAGAGTAAAAGCTTTAGCTGAAGCTGCAAGAGAGGGAGGTATTAAATTCTAGATGGTAAATAATTTTAATGATAATGATAATGGTCCTGTAATAACTGAGAGAGTTGTTAAAATCTCTCGAGTTGCAAAAGTTGTTAAAGGAGGAAGGCATCTTAGTTTTAGTGCTATGGTTGTTGTTGGTGATGGAGAAGGTAGCGTAGGTATTGGATTAGGTAAAGCAGAGGCTGTTCCTGATGCGGTAAAAAAAGGTTCGACTGAGGCACAAAAAACTTTAATGAAGGTGCCTTTAAAAAATACAACAATTCCTCATGAGGTAACAGCCAAGAGTGGAGCCTCAACTGTTAAATTAATGCCAGGAAGTATAGGTACTGGAGTTAAAGCAGGAGGGGCTGTTAGAGCAGTTGTGGAATTATTAGGAATTCGCGATATTTTAACTAAAGTATATGGTAGTAGAAATCCCAAAAACGTGGTCAGAGCTACTATAAAAGCATTGAGTCTAATTAAAGATCCTGAAGTTGAATTTGCTAAACGTAAATTAGTTAAAGAACAAGGGTTAGGTTAATTATTAATGAAAGTAATAGGTTCATAAAATGGGAAAAATATCTGTTAAATGGGTAAAAAGTGGTATTGGTAGACCTTATGATCAAAGAAGGACTTTAGAAAGTTTAGGTTTGAAAAAACTTAATCAAACTGTAGTTCATGAAGAAACTCCATCAATATTAGGGATGGTTAAAAAAGTTTCTCATTTAGTTGTTGTTGAATCTAAGGCTAAGTAATTTTTTGGAGTTATTATAAAATGAGACAACATATTTTAAAGCCAGCAACAGGAAAGAAATCTCGAAGAAGAGTTGGTCGGGGTAATTCTAGCGGCTCCGGTAATTATTCTGGAAGAGGAATGAAAGGTCAAAAATCAAGGTCTGGCGGAGGAGTTCGTTTAGGATTCGAAGGTGGCCAGTTGCCTTTGATTAAAAAATTACCTATGATGCGAGGGTTTACCAATATTTTTAAGAAGAAATATTCTGTTGTTAATATTGGTTCATTAAGTATTTATCCTGCTGAATCTAAGATTGATGCAAAAATATTATTTGAAAAAGGTTTGATTAATAATCTTAAGAATCCGATAAAAATTCTAGGTGATGGAGAAATAGTGAACCCTTTAGAAGTTGAGGCAAATAAATTTTCAAAAATTGCTATAGATAAAATTCAATCAGCCGGTGGTACTGTTAAGGAGATTGATTGATGCGACAAAGGCCGAGTTCTAATAACAACACAGATAATAGACCTCAACTTATACAGTCTTTAATTGATGCTATTAGAGTACCTGATTTGAGAGGTAAAATATTTTTTACTTTTTCTATGTTGATAATATTTAGATTTGTTGCGCACATACCAGTTCCTGGAGTAGATATTCAGCAATTGAGGCAAGCTTTTGAACAGCAACAACTTCTAGGATTCTTAGATTTATTTAGTGGTGGAGCATTAGCTGATCTAAGCGTTGCTGCTATGGGTGTGTATCCATATATTACTGCATCGATATTGATGCAAATTTTGACTCCAGTTATTGGAAGACTTAAAACCTTGTCTCAGGAGGGTGATTATGGGAGGCAGAAAATCAACCAATACACACATTATTTGACTGTACCAATAGCTTTTTTGCAATCTTGGGGTACTTTAACTATTTTAAGGCAGTCAGGAGTTTTACCTGGGATTGAATTTGGAATGAATTCACATACTGCTGCTATGTTAATATCAATGGTAGCAGGTACAATGTTTCTAGTATGGATAGGTGAATTAATTACCGAACGTGGTTTGGGAAATGGGATATCAATTATCATCTTTGGAGGCATAGTTGCAGGATTTCCTTCAGCAGTTGGGAGAGGATTATTGCAAGGTGGTGTTGGAGGAGGGTTATTATTGTTAACTCTTTTTGGGTTTGGAATAATTTATATTATTGTTTTATTTACAGAAGCTCAAAGAAGGGTTCCTGTACAGTATGGAAAAAGCGTTTTTAGGGGAGGTAGAATGCAACGGCAAACTGGTTCGAGCTTTTTGCCTTTACGAGTAAATTCAGCAGGAATGATTCCACTTATATTTGCTTCTTCCATAATTATTTTGCCTGGTACGATTGCGAGTTATTTTAGAGGGGGGCTGAATCCTAATTTTTTCGAAAAAATAGCAAGGTTCTTTGCTACAGCACTTGATCCTGCTAATTTTGGTTATTGGATAGCATTGTTTATATTAGTGTTTGTTTTCACCTTTTTTTATACAATGGTTGTTTTTCAACAACAAAATTTGTCTGAAAATTTACAGCGAAACGGAGGTTTTATACCTGGTATACGACCAGGTAAACCAACACAAGAATATTTAAATAAAGTTGTTCTTAGAATAACTGTTGGAGGAGCTTTATTTCTAGCTTCTGTTGCAATTGCTCCTTATTTTGTCACTCTTTTGACAGGAGTAAGATCTCTTACTTTAAGTAGTTTTGCTTTGCTTATCATGGTAGGTGTTGCTTTGGATACAATGAGGCAATTGGAAACTCAATTGTTAATGCGAAATTATGAAGGGTTTATTAATTAGGTATTGATATGAAATTAATATTACTAGGAGCCCCAGGTGCTGGAAAAGGAACTCAGGCATTGTCATTGTCTGAGAAATTTGATATTCCTTGGATGTCCTCTGGTGATTTATTTAGATCACATCGTAAGGAGAATACTGATTTATGGAAACAATCCTTCGGTTATATTGAAAAGGGTTTGTTAGTTCCTGATTCAATTACAATTAATATGGTTTTAAGTTGGATTGATGAAAATAGTAATAAAGGATTCCTTTTAGATGGTTTCCCTAGAAATATATACCAAGCAGAATCCCTTGAAACTCATTTGGATAATTCAAGTGGGATTGACAAGGCAATATATATATCAGTTCCAGATGAAATACTCATAGATAGATTGTCGTCGAGGGTAGTATGTAAGGTTTGTGGTATTCCTTATACTAAATCTGATAAAAACAAATGTACTGTAAAGGCATGTACAGGGGAATTATATCAAAGAGAAGATGATAAACCAGAGTCAATAAAAAAAAGGCTTCAAGTTTTTATGGATGAAACAAAACCTTTAATTGAATATTACAATTTTAGAGATAAGCTTATTCAAATTGATGGGTCTGGTACGGTTGAATCAGTAAGAGAATCATTAGAGTCTTCTATTTTAATTAGTAATAAATAAAACAATCTGAATTTTTATATGGAATTCAAATATGATAAATAAACAATTAGGTATAACAATTAAATCATCAAGAGAAATGGATTTAATGCGCCAAGCTGGCCAAGTTGTTGCAAAAACTAAATTGGCAGTTAAAGATGCAGTTCAACCTGGTATAAATACGAAAGATTTAGATGATATTGCAGAGAACGAAATACGTAAATTAGGAGCTATCCCTTCATTTAAAGGTTATAAAGCAGGAGGGAATATACCATTTCCGAGTACTATATGTGCATCTCTTAATGAAGAAATAGTTCATGGAATTCCAGGTGGTAGGATTATTAAAGAGGGAGATATAATTAGCATTGATGTTGGGGCCATTGTAGAGGGTTACCACGGAGATTCTGCATTTACTATGGGAGTAGGAGCTATTTCTGATGAAGCTAAAAATTTGATTGAAGCAACTAGTAATGCTTTAACTAAAGGGATAGCTGAGGTTAAATCAGGAATTAGAGTTGGCGATATTTCTTATGCTATACAATCATATAGTGAAAGGCTTGGTTATTCAGTTGTGAAGCAATATGTTGGACATGGTATTGGGCAAGCATTACACGAAGAACCCCAAATTCCTAATTATGGGAAGCGAGGCTTGGGGCCAGTGCTTATGGCAGGTATGGTAATTGCGATTGAACCAATGCTTAATATTGGGAGATCAGACACTAAACTTTTAGATGATGGTTGGACTGTTTCCACTGCCGATGGTAGTTTGTCTGCTCATTTTGAAGAGACTGTCGCTATTACGCCTTTTGGTAGTGAAATTTTAACTCAGGTTAAAGAGGTGTAAATTTTTTATGGCAAAAAAAGAAGTTATTGAAGTTGAAGGTACAGTTATAGAAGCATTACCTAATGCTACTTTTAAAGTTAAATTAGCTAATGAACATGAAGTTCTTGCTTATATTTCTGGCAAAATAAGGATGTTTTTTATTAGAGTTTTGCCTGGAGATAAAGTATTAGTTGAACTTTCACCTTATGACCTCAAACGAGGTCGTATAACATATAGGTTTAAATAATTTAGATAAGAATTGGAAGTGAAATATGAAAGTTTCAGCATCAGTAAAAATTAGATGTGCAAAATGCCAAATTATAAGACGTAGTGGAATTGTAAGAGTTATTTGTGATAATCCTAGGCATAAGCAAAGACAAGGTTAGATAAAAAATATTTGAATGTGAGGAAATATTATGGCAATTGTAGCTGGAGTTAATATACCGGATAATAAACGAGTAGAAGTAGCTTTAACGAGAATATACGGGATTGGTCCAAATAAGTCTTTAAAAATTGTGAAAGAAGCAGGTATATCAGGTAATCCGAGAGTTAAAGATCTTACTGAAGCTGAACTTAACTCAATTCGAGATGTTGTTGATAAAGATAAAATTGAAGGTGACTTAAGGCAAGAAGTTAATTTGAATATTAGAAGATTGATTGATATTGGATCTTATAAAGGTTTAAGGCATCGAAAAGGGTTGCCTGTCAGAGGTCAACGTACCAGTACGAATGCAAGAACAAAAAGAGGTAGACGTCAAGCAATCGCTGGTAAAAATATAGTACGAAAATAGATTATATAGGAGAATTATATGGCTAGAAAGCCTAGAAATAGACGTAAAGACAAAAAATCTACCCCTGTAGGAAGGGCATATATCCATTCTACTTTTAATAATACATTAATTACATTAACTGATCCTCAAGGTTCAGTTATATTATGGGGAAGCGCTGGAACTATAGGATATAAAGGGTCTAGAAAGTCTACTGCTTTTGCTGCTCAAAAAGCTGGAGAAGATGTAGGCAAAAAGGCTTTGGAGCATGGTTTGAAACAGGTTGATGTATATGTGAGAGGACCTGGAGCTGGAAGGGAATCAGCAATAAGAGCATTGCAAGGTGTAGGTTTATTTGTAACTAGTATAAGAGATGTTACTCCTATACCTCATAATGGCTGTAGGCCGCGAAAAAGAAGAAGAGTATAAATAACTTTTAGGAGCAAAATGATATGGCAAGGTATAGAGGTCCAATTCAAAAAAAATTAAGATCTTTAGGATTAGATAGGTTTGGGGCTTATAATGAGAGAAAAAAAGTTTCAACTACTTTTTCTCGTAAAAGAGTCTCTGATTATGGATTGCAATTGATTGAAAAACAAAAAGCAAAATTTTTATATGGGGTTTTAGAGAGACAATTTAGTAATTATTATAAAAAAGCATCCAAGATTCCTGGTTCTACTGGAGAGAATTTAATAGTCCTATTAGAAAAAAGACTAGACAATGTATTATATAGATCTGGTTTGTTTTCTACTAGAAAGCAATCTCGTCAAGCTGTTAATCATGGGCACTTTTTAGTAAATAGTAAGAAAGTTAATATTCCTTCGTATCAAGTTAAAGGTGGAGATACGATTTCATGGTCTGATAAAGCGCAAAAGAGTAAGCTGTTTGAATTTGCAGTTAGTAATTCTAAAGATATTCCTTCAGCTTCATGGATTCAATTAGATCAAAGTAAAGTTGAAATGACAATAACCAATGAACCAAATTCTTCAGATGGTGAATTAGTTATAGATACTATGCAGATTGTAGAATTTTATTCTAGATAGAGATTTTAAAGATATTTAATTTATTCAATTTATAGGAGTTGTTTTATGGTTATAGAATTCCAAAATATTAATTTGGGGAATGAGGACAATCAAATAGAAGAAGAGATCATTCCTGATCCAACTTTTGAGCAAGTAGAATCTCTTGATAGCTATGCTAAATTTAATATATATCCACTAGAATCTGGGTATGCTTTAACTATTGGAAATGCTTTGCGCAGAGTTTTATATAATTCTCTTGAAGGAGTTGCTGTTACATGGGCTAGAATTGAAGGAGTTCTACATGAATATGCAACTGTTCCAGATGTTAAAGAAGAAGTTGCTGAAATCCTGTTAAACGTTAAAAATGTTAGATTGCGTTCTGAAGTTGATAGGCCTGGTAAATTACGATTAGAAGTATCTGGTGCTGGCAAAGTTTGTGCAGGAGATTTAATGGCATCTTCAGATTTTGAAGTGGTAAATCCGGAATTACATATTGCTACTTTAGATTCTGAAAAATCAAAATTATCTATGGAACTTAATGTTGCTAGAGGATCTGGTTATGCTATTGCGGGAGATTCTGAAGGATTACCAATAGGGACTTTGCCTATTGATGCAGTTTTTTCTCCTATTAGAAAAGTGAATTATAATGTTGAGCCTATTCGAGTTGGAAAACATACAAATTATGAGAAATTAGTATTTGAAGTTTGGACTGACAATACATTAACACCAGTAGAAGCTGTTAAGAAAGCAGCTAATTTACTAATAGGAAAGTTATTTTTATTTACTGCAGTGGACAATAATGGAGAAGTAATATCGGATTCTACATCAGCTAAGATACCTCATGAATTATATAATGTACCTGTTGAAAAATTAGAATTATCTTCTAGGACTTTAAATTGTCTTAAAAGAGCTGGATTAGACAAGGTAGCAAACATATTTGAATTACAAAAAAATGAATTATTAGCTATAAGAAATTTTGGTGAAAAATCCTATAATGAGCTTTTTGATAATTTAAGAAAGTTTGAAATGTTGCCTGCTGAATTAGATCCGAATAATGGTATTAATGCTGGTTCAGATGACAATATAATTCTTGATGATGAGGAGGTCAATTCAAATGAGACATAAAATTGCTGGCAGGAAATTAGATAGACCTACAGCCCATAGAATGTCTATGTTAAGAGGTCTAGTTTGCGAACTAATAGAGCATGAATCAATTTCAACTACTCATGCTAAAGCCCAAGAAGTTAGAAGATTGGCAGAGAAATTTATTACTACTTCTAAATCACCTACTTTAAGTAATAGACGTAAAGCAATAGCTTTTTTGAGGAATAAGACAATTGTAAATAAGTTATTTGATGAAATATCTGTAAGATTTCAAGATCGGAATGGTGGTTATACTAGGATATATAAAGTAGGGCAAAGGAATGGAGATGCTGCCAATTTATCTAGAATTGAATTAGTAGAATAATTTTATTATAGGCATATTAAGATTAACAGAATAGCTTTATTAATAGAATATGATGGTACAGATTTTTCTGGGTTTCAAATTCAGAAAAATAGAAAATCTATTCAAGCTGAATTAGAAAGAGCTATAAAAGAATTTACAGGGCAATTAACAAGAATTAAATATGCAGGTAGAACTGACAAAGGAGTACATGCTGAAGGACAGGTGATTTCTTTCGATTCTACAGTTATTAGAAACCTAAATCAATATATAGAAGGAATTAATTATTATTTACCTGATACAATATCTGTTAAAGAAGCAAATATAATGAATGATGATTTTGATCCTAGAAGACATGCTTTAAGTCGTACATATAGATATAATATTGTGAATAGTGAAAAACGACATCCATTATTAAATAGATTTTTTTTTAGAGTGACTAATAAATTAGATATTTTAAAAATTAATCATTCAAAATCTTTATTTATTGGAGAACATAATTTTAAACAATTTGCTGGGCCATTACCAAAAGGAATAAATACTTACAGAGAGATTCTGGATATTTACGTATTAAAACAGCAAAATGTGGTACAATTTATAGTCAAGGGTAAATCTTTTTTGAGAAGGCAAGTAAGGAGAATGGTTGGGCTACTAGTTGATATAGGTTTAGGAAAAGTAACTTATGATGAATTAGAAGGTATGTTGGATTGTTCGATTAAGCCTATTAGTTATACTACTTTACCTCCACATGGTTTGTGCCTTGTAAATGTTGAATATTCGGATAAATTTTATAAAAATGGTGATTGATAAATATGATTAAACAAAATAAAGTATTTAATACTTCAATAAAAGATATTAAGCCTAAATGGCACGTTATAGATGCTTCAGATAAAGCATTAGGCAGAGTATCATCAGAAATTGCTAAGATATTACAAGGCAAACATAAGGTTACATATGTCCCCTATATAAATACTGGGGATCATGTAATAGTAATTAATGCAGAGAAAATTAAAATTACCGGTAAAAAATTAGAACAAAAAACTTATTATAGACATAGTGGTTATCCAGGTGGAATCAAGCATAAAACATTAGGTAAGATAATGGATGAATCCCCAGTAGAAGCTATTAAACATAGTGTGAAAGGTATGCTGCCTAAAAATATTGTTGGGAAAAAAATGTTATCTAGATTAAAAATTTATGTTGGAGATAAACATAAACATCAAGCTCAATTGGAATCTGGAGAAAGCTTAGCTACTCCTATTGTTAAGGAGGATTAATGACTACAGAACAGAAATATTTTTATGGGACTGGAAGAAGAAAGACATCTGTAGCTCGAGTTAGAGTTTACCGTGATAAAGGCCCAATAATTATTAATGGGAACCCTATGGAGGAAGTTTTTCCTTGGGGAGAATGGCAGAACACTATTACTGAGCCTTTGAGAGTTGTACATGGTAAAGGTGATTTTAGGGTTGTGTCTAAAGTTTCTGGAGGAGGAAAATCAAGTCAAGCTGGAGCTATAAGGCACGGATTGTCTAGAGCTTTAATAGAAAGTGACCCTGAGTTAAGACCTTTATTGAAGAAATCTGGATTACTAACTAGAGACAGTCGTGAAAAAGAACGCAAGAAATATGGATTAAAAAGAGCGCGCAAAGCTCAACAATATACAAAGCGTTAGTAATAATTATTTAAAGATTAATTATAATAATTATTATGAATAAGCTAGAACTTGTTCAAAACCCATTTATTAGGTTTGTTTCAAGTAAAAATATATTTGAAACAAAACAAAATGAGCAACATAAGGCACCAAGTTTAATTAGGTTATCAGATGGAGAGCTACTTCTTACTTTTGCTTTACATGAAAATAGTAATAATTTAGAAAGCTATGTAGTATTAACAAAATCAAATGACAATGGCTTAACTTGGTTAGCCCCTCAAATTATTTATCGAAATCCTGGATTTACTTGTATAAATATGGGTGGATTGGTCAAGTTTTCAGATGACATGATTAGATTAATACTTGGTAGTTTAAAAATTGATTATTCTTTAGGCGGAGACGAACCTTTTACGGATTGTATTACGGGATTTCTAGATTCAAAAGATAAGGGTAATACTTGGACTGATAAATTAGAAAGAATAGATTTATTTCCAATGTGGACCGAAGTTTATGGTCAAAGTAATCCACATATATTGAAAAATGGTAATTTTCTTTTGGCATTGATGGGGACTATAGGTAGAGATGATCAATGGCATTCGGGAGTCTCGTTTTGTGATCCTAAGGATAATTTTAGGTTTAGTAAACCAGTCATTATAGCAAAAGATAAAAATAGAAATTATAGTGATATTGATGTTGTGAGAGTTCAAGATGAAAGATTGCTTGCTGTAATTAGAGAACACAATTTTAAAAAGAGTGTCTTTTCTCATTCTGAAGATGAGGGGAAGACTTGGTCTCCTATAAATTATACAGGTTTTTCCGGATCCAATATTAAATTATTTAAGTTAAATTCAGGTGTAATCATCTGTTTGTATAGAGATGAAAATCCTAATAATTTAGGAGTAAGCATTAGTATTACAAGAGATGCTGGGTATAAATGGGAATACTTAGGACAAGTATATTCAGCGGCTAGTGATTCACTTCATCTACCAGGCCTTAAATGTGGATATCCTGATATGGTATATATTAATGATGTAGATATATTTGGAGTTTTACATACTTATCCAGATAAACAAGGAAGAATGAGTATTCAACAATTTGTGCTAAAAGATCTTACATAACAAATATTTACTTATGCTATAGGGTACACTATAACAGCAATATATTATATTATGAGCTAATTTGAGTTATACGATTGAATGAGTTGAACTAGTTGCCACCGGTCATCATCAGTTAAAACACGACCAAATTCAGGCATTATTGCTTGTGGCCATTTGCCTCTTTTACGAGAGCTATAACCCTGTCTCCCTCCTGCAGATATATATGCAAATAATTCAGCATTATTATATGTTTCTTTAGTTAAATTAGGAGGTAGAGGACTTTTATCTCCATAAAAGGCCAAAATTTTAGCTTGATATTTGGGATCAGGTTCATCTATACCCTTTAAAGTAGAGCCATGACATACTAAGCAATTTATATTGTATATATCAGTTGCTTTTGCAAAATCGAGATTATCTTTAGGGATTGTGATTTCAGAATTTTCAGAAATATCCATTGTCAAATAATCTAAACTAGCTCCAGTAATCGGAACAGAGCCTTTTGGAGGTAATAATCTAGGGCTTTCTTGACTCCTATAGGAAGGCTGAAAATGCATTTCTGTAAATGCCTCAACTCTATGACTACCTGTTTCCATTAATGCAGGTTGTTCAAATTTTATTGACTCACCAATCGTAACTTCACCAGTTTTTGAGTTGTAGCAAGATGCAAACAATATAATTGAAAATAAAGTTATAATTATTAGAGATGTGTTATTAAAGTTTTTAAACATCAAATTATTCCCAACCTCGTTTTATATCTTCTGCGCCAATTTTATTTAATATTTTTTCAGCTTCTTCAATTTTATCTTCACTTGTAGTTACAGTAACTCCTATATACCCCTCAGTAATTCTTGTGTCATATGCGCCCATAAATATTCTGGGTAATCTAGATTCAAATACTACACCAATTATTGTAAATATAATTGCTCCTAGCATAGTTCCTTCATACATTATTATAGCCATTGGTGGAACACCTAATACAGGTTTACCACCAGTAACTAGTGGATATGCTACTTGAGTACCAGCAGTAATCATAAATCCCATTATAAATCCACATACAGCACCAAATAATGGCCATCTATAAAGTTTATGCTTAGGTTCATCTTCACCAAATGTTCCTTCAGGGTAAGGTAGACCAGTTAATACTTCATATTCATCCATTGTATAACCAGCTTTTCTTAAATCATCTAAAGCATCGGCAGCTAAATTTTCATCTAAAAATAATCCTATAATACTACGTTTCATATTAATTCCTTATTATTCTCTAATAGACGCAGGAACTGTCCTACGTCCTATTTTAATTTCGTCTCTAAAGACCATTCCTTCTTTAATATCAAAAAGAGGTATTAAAGGAAAGAATTTCGAAAACATTAATAATCCAAAAATTACGAAAGCAAAAGTTTCAGTTACAATCAATATTTCAACTATACTTGGTGTATAACTGCCCCAGTCAAAAGCAAACGGAGTTTTGCGAGCTAAACTGGGTATAATTATTAAAAATCTTTCCAACCACATACCTATATTTACCAATATAGTACTAATAAACATTAAAGGTAAACTTCTACGTACATTTTTAAACATCCACATTGGTACAGGAATAAAATATGAAGTTGGTAAAAACAATATGAATAAACCAGAAAATGGCCATTTAAAAAATTGTAATTCTCTTAGGGCAATTTCAGGCCTTTCTAAAGTAAATAAGGCAAAAGCTATTTCTAAAAATAAAAATAAAAACCATGTAGTGGCTACTATTATTAATAATCTTCCAATTGCATCTAGATGGTCAGGTCTTAATATTCTATCATTACCTTTCCATATCCACATCATTACTACCATGAAAGTAGCAACTGCAGATACTCCTGAGTGTATTGCTCCAATAATAAAATAAGGTGCAAATATTGTAGAATGCCAACCTTCGACTCCAGCAATTACAGCGAAATCCCATGAAACTATGCTATGAACTGATACAAATACTGGGAGTACTAAAGCAGATAATAAAATACCTACAATTGTTTGCATTTTCCATTGCCTAGGCGTCCCTCTCCACCCAAGACATAGTATCCCATATATTTTACTTCTTAATCCTGTTGTTCTATCTCTAATTATTGCTAAATCAGGTAATAGACATATTATTACAAATAATGTACTTGCAATTAGATATGTTCCTACCGCACTTGGGTCCCAAACAAAAGGAGATCTAACATTTGGCCATACTCCTCTGCTGAAATCGTATGGAAACACCCAGTAAGTTCTCCAAGGCCTTCCTACATGGAATAAAGGAGTGTGCAAAGCAGCCATTAATGAGAATACAGTTAGTACCTCAGCAGCTCTAGTTATTGGCCTTCTCCATTCTGCTTGAGTTAGTCTTAATATAGCTGAAATCATTATTCCTGCATGGCTGATTCCAATCCAAAATACAAAATTTACTATAAAAAATCCCCAGAAAACAGGCCTATTAAGACCTGTAACTCCTAGGCCATTATAAACCATATAAAAGAAAGCAGCTAAGCCAGTCACAATAAATCCAAAAGAAATTAAAACAGCAGGAAACCACCATTTTGGAGTTTCCAAAACTGATGATAGAGCTATATCGTTAATTTCTTTTTGATTGAGTTGTATGTGTTCCTGCATATTTTTCTCTTTTACATATTAATTATTATAATGTTTTATTATCAATATTTTAATCAGGTTTTCCTAGAATTTTAACTTCTGTACGATGGAATTTTTTGTGTACTTCATACATAGTTACTTCTCTTTGTTCCCATATATTTATGACTGGTATTATTTTTGTAGCAAGCATAAATGCTAATATAGATCCTGAAATGTATCCAAGCATAATAAAAATATCAGATATTTCGGGTAAATGAGCAGACAAAGAATTAGTAGGTAATGCATGTTTAGAAACATTTGGATCACCAATTCCGGGTACAGAATAAGCAGCTACATATAGCCTAATTCTATCTAGGAAAGTTCCAATAATAACTCCAACCGCTATTATTGGAGGACCCCAAAAACTTCGTCTAACTGGATTCCAAATCATCATAAAAAGAGGGAAAACAAAATTTAATATAAATACACCTATAAAAATTATTAAATATGGTCCAGTTGTAAGTAGGTCTATAACTGACAATTCATTTGGCTTTTTACCGTACCAAAAAACATTGAAACTAGAAAACCAAAACCAAAACCATAGTAGAGACAGTGCAAATAATAATTTACCTAATCCCCATACTTGATCATAACCAATGTAATCTTTATATCCTCCAAATTTTCTTAAGCAAAACATAGTTAGCATCATAGTTGCTACACCTGCTTGCAATGCATTGGCTGCGTGAGTTATTGGAAGAAGTGCATCTATCCATCCAGGTACAAGGACTAGTAGAAAGTCTATACTTATCAAAAAGTGAACAAAAACCATCATTGCAAAATATAAAGCACCTAATATACCTAATCTATGGTAAAGCCAATGCCATTGCTTAGAAGTTCCTATCCAATTCTTAGATAATTTTTTTGCAACCTTCTGTTGCCATCCTGTACCTTTATCACGAATTAATGCAAGATCAGGTAATGCAGATACCCATAGAAGCATAATGCCAATAAAAACTAAAGAACATAGAGCTAAAGTAGCCCAAATATGTGGAGAAAATACTGGCACATTTTCAAACCCTGGAGCTGCATTCCAAAACCATAATGACCTTCGCTTATCTTCAAGACTTGGTAATACCCATAATATTGGAATAAATAATATTAAATTAAATAAACCAACTATTGTCCATATTTCTGCTGTACGAGATATAGGTCTTCTCCAGTGAGCTTTAGCAAGCCTTGGGGCTATAGCAACCATAGGTGCTGCTTGTGCAGTTGTTAATATAAATGCAAACATCGCAGCATAATATCCCCATATTACTTTATCACTAAATCCCGAACTTAATTTCATCACAAAACCAACAATTCCAACAATAAAAAATATCGATAATAAAGCAATAATACGCCAAAAAAAGTTACTACTTCTTTGGTGTCTTTCAAGAATTGTATGATTAATTTTAGATTTCTTATCTAATGTTGATTTAGCTGTAATCACATGAGGATTCATTAGTTTCTATTTTTCCTATTTTATTTGTTAAATTTATTAATGTTTTTCAACTGCTTTAGCTTTGTAGTCTATTTTTTTCAAATATACAATACTTGGATGAGTTCCATATTCTTCTAATAAATGGTATCCACGTTTTTCGTCGTGTTCATCATGTCCATCGTGTCCATGATGAGCTCCATCGCCTAGTTCTTTCTTTTTCATTTTTGAAACTTTACTATTAGGGTCATTAAAATCTCCAAATGTAAAAGTATTAGTAGGGCAGGCATTTACGCATGCAGGATTTAATTTTCTATCTCCATCTTCAACCGGCATATTATCTTTTATTGAATCTCTTTTTGTACGTTGAATTCTTTGAATACAAAAAGTACATTTTTCCATAATACCGCGAGTTCTTACAGTAACATCTGGATTCAGTTGGTTTTCTAGTGATTCTGGCCATTCTGCTTCCCAAAAATTAAAATGTCTTACTTGGTAAGGACATCCATTTGCACAAAATCTTGTTCCTATACATCTATTATATACTTGAACATTTAACCCTTGATCATTATGATATGTCGCATATACAGGGCATACTGGCTCACATGGTGCATCAGCGCAGTGTTGACATAAAACTGGGATAAACCTAGCTTTTGCATTAGGGAATTCTCCCTCCCAATATCGTTCTATTCTAATCCATTGGATGGGTCTTCTTTGTGTAAAATGATCTTCTTCATTGATTGGTATATTATTTTCGGCCTGACATGCAGTCACACAAGCCTGACACCCAGTACATCTATCGTTATCGATTACCATTCCCCAACTTGGATTTGCCATAAGAACTCCCTTTTAAATTATGTGTCGTATCTAGTAATTTTAATTATATGCTGCTCTGAATCTGTAGGAAATTCAGAAACATCGTTTTCAAATTTAGGTAAACGTCTCCATTTACCTGTATTTATTATTTTAACTCTTGTTGCAGCCCAAGCTAGAGCTCCAGTTCCAAATGTCTGGAATGGTGCAAGTATAGATAAAACATTAGCTCCGCGTTTTTCAGAAAACCTTCCTCCACTTAAATGTCCTTGACCTAAAGGAATAGATATAACTTGTGGAGGTGTTGCAGGGTTAGGAAATGCTATTGCCTCAATACTTCCATGTGCGGATGTTATTTTAATTATATCGCCTTCTTTTATGTTCATATTCTTTGCTTCTTTTGAATTGATTTCAACCCATGTTCTCCATACTGCTGTAGATATTGGATCCGGTAGGTTTTGCAACCAAGGTAAAGAAGAATTAGATATTCCATCCCCAAGAGAATTTGATGCGAATGGAATTAAATAGAATTGAGATTCATTTATTTCAGAGAAACTTGGATCGGATATATTAATATCAAATGGAAATGCGGGAAGATTCGGATTGGGTTTTGGAGTATAATTTAAATCTTGCCAAAAACCATGTTGTAAAGCTGTATTCCAAAAAGATTCAAAATTGGAAAAATTTGATGTTGGAGTCAACCCAACAGTACCACGTCCACTTTTATATATTTCTTTAGCTTCAGTCTTTATAATGTCAAGGTATGTATCACCTGCAAAATCTAGATTTAAGTTTAGATTTGGGTCTTTAGAAATTGATAATAAAATATTTGGGAAGCTCTTTGTTCCTAAATGTTCTCCTCTATTTTCAAAATACGGACGTACAACAGGTTGCTGGAATCCGATCAATTGATGGCCAGGAGCAGGATCAGGTGTACTTATACCCCAATCTTCTAAGAAGTGATGTGATGGTAGAATCAAATCGGCCATTTGAGATACATCATCCATAATAGTTGCAAAGCTAACAATTAACGATGCATTAGCATTCCCGTTATTTTGGCCTGTTAAAGCTTGCTTAAAACCTGTACTGTCAGGCAATCCATACCAAGGGTCAGCTCCATGAATTAAGAGCACATTTAAATTTCCATTTTCTAATTCTTCTACTATTTTAGTCCAATCATTAAAGCTGGATTTAACAGCACTAGTTGAAGGACGTTTTGAGAAAAATGGTTCTTCTGGGTTAAATATTATTCCACCTTTATTATTTACTGATCCAACTAGGTGATTTAAAAGATATATGTTATGCAAGTTAGATAATCCATTTGTATGAGCACCTGCGGAACCTCCACCAATAGCAAGTGGGTTGCTGCTATTTGCAAAATCTCTAGCTATTTGAGTTATTTTAGAAATTACTTCTTCAACATTCTGGCTAGGATCAGATATTTTACTAGCTATTTTTGATGGGGCAAAGTTGTCTAAATAATTTTTATTATTACTCGTAAGTTTATCTATTACATCTGTATTGGCTAGACCTTCTGATATTATTACTTGGGCAATACTTAGAGCTAACATTCCTTCAGTACCAGGTTGTACATATATCCATTCGTCTGAATTTGCTGCAGTCATAGAAAATCTTGAATCTATTTGTACTAAAAACCCTCTTTTATCTTTCCCTTGCCTGAATTCGCCATAATCATATGAATATTGAACTGGCGAAACCCATGTACTCAGGAAATCAGTTCCAAAGGATAATATATAATCTGAATTTTCAATATCAAAATCAGGGAGTTTATTTTCACCAAACACATCATTTATTGCTTTGCGAAGCGTAGTACTTTCAAGAGGTTCTTGGGTTAAATGGGTTCCCCCAAATTTAGTAGTAAAATTATTTACCATTAAGTTAAGATGATGGCTCAAAGGCTGGGTTACAAAAGCCATTTTTGAACTTTGCCCAGAATCTTTAAGTTTTTTTAATTCTGAACTAAGCCTGTCTATAGCATTTTCCCAGCTTATTTCTTCATATTTACCTTCACCTCTACTTCCTACACGTAAAAGAGGTGCTTTAATTCTATCTGGATGATATAAGGATTGTAATGAGGCTTCACAACTAGAACTATGTTTCCCTTTGTTAACAGGATAATCGATGTTACCTTCGATTTTTTTTGCTCTGCCTTCCATTACTCTAACTACCAAACCGTTTGGAACTTGTGATTTAGCATCAACAGTTGCATACCAATTGTCTAAGCCAGAAACCATATCTTCAGGCATTTCATAAGATGATTCCACCAAAAGTTCTTCTGGCGGAACGCCGCAAGCTTGGAAAAGTACAGCAGCGCCTGTAGATCCTCCAAGAAGTGTTAGAAATTGTCTTCTAGTTAATCCCATATTTATTTAATTTATACCTCATTAATTTTTTGAAATTTTTAATAATGACATGTTGTGCAATCTGTAGGGGCATCATTTTCTCTGTGGCAATCTACACAATCACTCATTTTTAATGTTCTTACTTGTTCAACTTTATGCATTGATGAAACATCTCCATGGCATATAGAGCATGTTCCTGAAGCAGCAATGTCTAAAGTTTCTCCAATTTTTGCCCCAGCTTTAATTGTTTTTGCTTCAGTTAAACGGATTTGATTAGTACTATCAGTTATTTTTTCTACTACTAGCCTAGTACCGGAGAACCTTTTTACATGAGCTTCATGAATAAACCTTACGTGATCAGGCATTCTGTGCACTCTAGTCCATTGAATTACATCTTTTTTGGCATGAATTTCTCTAAGTTTTTCAATTTCAGTACTTCCATCTCCTAATTGAGTATGACAAGACATACATAGATTCACTGCAGGAATAGAAGCTGAGGCTCCTTTAGTCACATTTGTATGACAAAATGTGCAATCCAAGCCTAGTTCTTGAACATGGATAGTATGTGGGAATTCGATAGGCTGATCAGGGGCTTCACCTGCAAAAACTATTGGTTTATCAATCCAAGAAGAAATGTGAAAAGTGGCTATTAAAGCAATAACTACGAAAACTATGAAACCTATTGAGCCTAGAACTCCTAGTAAGATCAATTTATTTTTTGGAGGCTTGGAAAACTGAAAATCTCCGGGTATCAAATTTATAATTCCTTTTTTTAATTAATTATCTTTAATTTTTAGATCCAATAATCTGGCCAAAATGACTTTAAAAAACTTGCATTCCTTATTACCCCTGAGAAAAAATATAAAGCAACTCCAAAAGAAATTATTGCTACTGCATACATTGGCTTGCGGGGTTTACCCCATGATAAAGGTATATGCTTAGATTCGAGAAGTGAAGGGATAATATTATGTGCTAATAACATGTTAGCTGCGAAAATAATTACAAAAATTACAGTTAACCATAAGCTCAAAAGCAGCTTACTTATTTGTTGCCATTCATTTATTCCTAATGATTCTGGATTCATCTAACCTGCCAGATTAATTGATAATTTTAACTATATTTATTACCTGAAATATAATCACAATATTAACATATCCATTAATTTTGTGTCTATAGATAAACAGTATTAAGAATCAGAAATTATTGTTTATTTTGTAGATTTTTTTATTTTTGAAAGACTTAATAGTAAGCTCTTTATTCCAGTATTATTTGAAAAAGCTATCGTGGCTTGTACATCTTCTTGTGCTGGTGTTAATGAAACTATTATTCCTTCACCAAATTTAGGATGGATAATTTTATCGCCAACTTTGAATTTTATTGTATTTTCAACCTTATTTATATGGGGTTGAAGTTTTATTTGGGAGGGAGTGTTATGTTCCTTTGATTTAATATTATTATCAATATATTTTCTTGGGATCTCTTTTAAAAATCTTGAAGGAATATTTATTCTAGTTTCCCCCCATAATCCATGTTTGAAAGAACGAGTTAGAAATAGATTTCTTTTAGCCCTAGTCATACCTACATAGAACAGCCTGCGTTCTTCTTCAATTTGTTCAGTATTATCTAAAGATCTTGAATGAGGAAGTAATCCTTCTTCTAGTCCAATTATAAATACAGTGTTATATTCAAGCCCTTTAGATTGATGCAGCGTTATTAGAGTGATTTTGGATATTTTTTCTTCCATTGAATCGACATCGCTTACGAGGCTTATATTTTCTAAAAATTCATTTAGGCTTGCGTTTGTGTTTTCAGTTGTAAATTCTTGTGCAGATATTTTGAATTCTTTAAGATTTTCCCATTTTTCTTCAGGGTTATCTAAAGTATTTTTTATGTATTTTTCATATGAGAATAATTCTAAGGTTAAATCAATTATTTCTAATAAGTTTAAATTATCTAGTTCGCTTCTGAGTTTTGAAAATTTATCTAATATCTCCTTAAATGATTTTTTCTGGGTTTTAGAAATATTATTTAATTCTAATTCAATTTGTTTATTGTCAGAAATTAACAGCTCTAAAGCTGAATAAATTGAGTTATTTGTTAATTCTGCTATTCTTTTTATTCGATCTATAGTTTTATTTCCAATTCCTTTTGGAGGGATATTTATGATTCTTAATAGACTTATGTCATCATTTGGGTTGTTTATCACGCGCAAATATGAAGTTATATCTTTTATTTCTTGTCTTCTGTAAAATTTTAATCCACCTATAATTTGATAAGGCACGCCATATTTTAGGCAAGCATTTTCTATTGCTCTAGATTGGGCATTTGTTCTATACATAATAGCTATTTGGTTTAAAGGGGTGTTTTTTGCTAAGAGTTTTTTTATCTCATTAATTACAAATTTTGCTTCATCATCTTGATTAAATCCTTCTTTAAGAATTATTGGGTCTCCTGAGTTATTCTTTGTCCAGAGTTCGTTTTTTATTCTTAAAGTATTTACTTCGATTAAATTTTTGGCAGCTGACAAAATAATTGATGAAGATCTGTAGTTTTCTGACAAAGATATTTTTTTAGCATCAGGAAAATCTTTTTGGAATTTGATTATATTTTTTATATCTGCATTTCTCCAAGAATAAATAGATTGGTCAGGGTCACCAACTACGCATAAATTTCTATTATAAGATGAAAGTAATTTGGCAATCTTGTATTGAACTAGATTTGTATCTTGAAATTCATCTACCATGATATATTTATATTGTTGGCTAAACTTATCTTTCAATATGCTTGTTTCCTCTAATAAAGTACATGTTTTTATTAGAAGGTCGTCAAAATCTAAAGAATTTAATTGTGATAATTTCAGGGTGTACTTTTTGTATATACGTGAAAATAATTCATAAAAATAATTTTCTGTATTAGCTGCTATATATTCATATGTTTGTAATTTGCTTTTAGCAGCTGATATATTTGAAACAAATGCTTTAGGAGGGAATTTTTTTGGATCTATTTCTAGTTCTTTTGCTATTTGTTTAATCAAAGCTAATTGGTCTAAGTCATCGTAGATTGTGAAATTAGAATTTATTTTTATGTGGTTGCCATAGATTCTTAAGGTTTTTGCACAAAATGAATGGAAAGTACTTGCGTTTATCTTATTTTGTTTATTTGGTTTAATTAAAAAGGACAGTCGATTTTTCATTTCTTCTGCTGCTTTATTAGTAAAAGTCATTGCTATAATATTTTCTGATGAGCAATGATTGTTTTCAATTAAATAGGCAATTCTATGAGTTATAGTTCTAGTTTTTCCACTACCGGGTCCTGCGACCACTAATAACGGGCCATCAGTAGATGTGACTACTTTTTTTTGAGGTTTGTTTAAGTTTTCTAATAAATCATTTTTCATAAATTTAATTTATATTTTTATAATTAAAAATAAAATTTAGACATAGTATTTGGCTTTAATCAATAGTAGTAATTTTTTCTTCATTTATCTTGCCAGATTCAGATATTGAAAATATTTTAAAAACTGGATTATCTATGTCTTCTAAAGATATTAAAGCATAAAATACATCTAACCATCCACTTTCCAATGCCATTCTGACATCTGTAGCAGAGGGATATGCTGGGCTATGCGTGTGAGAGTGATAAAAAGCAATAAATTCTATATTTTTATCTGTTGAGTCTTTGTCAGCATTAAGGAAATCTTTAGGGTTCATTAAATATCTATATGGGCTTTTAGCAGTGTTTTCGATAATATAAATTTCAGAAATTTCGTTATTTTTACCGGCAAGTATTCCGCAACATTCATTAGGAAATTCATTTTTTGAATGTTGATAAATACTTTCGATAAATTTTTTATTTATTTTTAACAATTTAATTTTTTAATTCAGTTATTAATTTTGTCTTATGAATATATTTATGATTGATTTTCATGTTATACTTTAAATATAGATTCTATCAAGTAATTAAAATCTATATTGTTAAATTTTGTAGATAAATAAGGTGCTTTTTTGAATAAGTCTGAATTAAATGATCTTAATCTAATTAGATCAGATAAACTATTAACTCCAGCTGAATTGATTGCTAAACTACCCATTACTTCTGTTATAGAGCAGACAGTCATCAATGGAAGAAATCAAATTAGAAAAATTCTAGATGGAGAAGATTCTAGGTTTATTATGTTGGTAGGACCATGTTCTATTCATGATGAAAAAGCTGCATTAGAATATGCTATTAAATTAAAAGAAATATCAGACCCTTTTAAAGACAAATTCTTAACAATCATGCGTGTATATTTTGAAAAACCAAGGACTACTGTTGGATGGACTGGGTTTTTATATGACCCTAATCTTGATGATTCTTTTAATATGGCTCAAGGATTGTTTAAGGGAAGAAAACTGTTACTTGATTTAGCTAATAAAGGTATTTATTGTGCAACAGAAATACTTGATCCATTTGTACCTCAATATATAGCTGATTTAATATCTTGGGCAGCAATTGGTGCTAGGACTGTTGAAAGTCAGACTCATAGGCAATTGGCCAGTGGGCTAAGTATGCCTGTAGGTATGAAAAATGGCACAGGCGGTAGTACGCAAGTCGCGATTGATGCTATGATTGCTGCACGAGCTGAGCATGGGTTTTTGGGGATTAATTATGATGGACAACCTTCTTTAGTCCGTACAAGAGGGAATAACTATGTACATCTTGTTTTAAGGGGGGGGAATAAGGCTCCAAATTTTGACCATGAATCAGTAGTAAAAACATTAGCTAATTTAGAAAATTCTAAATTGAAACCTCAAGTCTTAATTGATTGTAGCCATGCAAATTGTGAAAAAGATCATGAGAAAATGAATATTGCTTTTCGTAGTGCTATTCAACAAAGGTCTGAGGGTAATTTAGGTATAATTGGTGCTATGTTAGAAAGTAATTTAGTTGCAGGTAAGCAAAATCTTGACCAATCTAATATTAATTTGGAGTATGGCAAATCTATCACCGACCCATGTATTGATCTAGATGAAACGCGTTCTCTGCTTTTATGGGCTTATAATAACTTAGATTGAATTAATAATGTAGGAGAAATTTATGGAATACGGTGAATTAGTTGTGGGCCAAGGTATTGATGTTGAAACGTCTGTAACTATTGGAATGACTATTAATCGTACTGGTAAAGATGGAGATGAAGTGTTGTCAACTCCTCAGTTACTCAACTTAATGGAACAAGCTTGCATAGAATTATCGGATCCTCTTTTAAAAAGTCCTTATACGACTGTAGGTTATGCTGTAGATGGATTAAGGCATATTGGTCCTGCAAAGGTAGGACAAAAAGTTTCAATAAAGTCTAAGCTTATTAATATAGATAATAATAAGCTTACTTATAATATTGAAGCATTTGAATCTAACCAGAAATTTGGTTTTGCAACTCATAAAAGAGCGATTATTTCTAAATAAATATATCTTATAAATTTAAAATAATTAATTTATAGATTGTAAAGATTAGTTTGGTTTGATATACTTTGAGAAATTTTAAGTGTATAATTTATTAACTTGTGGTTGAAATAATTTATGGTCTGATTTTAAGGAGGTAGAAGTGAAATGGGTTGATTATATCCAGCCATCTACTTTAGATGATGCGTTGGGTTTATTAAAAAAACATGGTGAGAAAGCAGGTATATTAGCTGGCGGTACAGATTTGCTTGTTTTATTAAGAGCTAAAGCTAATTCATCTGATATTATTGTGGATATAAAAAACATTGCTGAATTAAACCAATTGGATTTTGATAAAAAAACAGGATTAACAATAGGAGCTGCTGTTCCTTGTTATAAAATTTATAATGATTCTAATGTCAAGAAGTATTATCCTGGCATAATTGATTCAGCTTCTATTATTGGTGGTACGCAAATACAAGGTCGTGCTACACTGGGAGGGAATTTATGTAATTCTGCTCCTAGTGCAGATGCAGTTCCTGGTATGATAGCAATGGGTGTAACTTGTAAAATAGCTGGATCTAATGGTGTAAGGGAAGTACCTGTTGAAGAATTTTGTTTAGCGCCGCGTAAAAATATTTTGAAACCTGATGAAATATTAGTTTCTTTGAATTATCCTGCGCCAAAGCCTAACACTGGATCTAGATATATAAGATTCATCCCTAGGAATGAAATGGATATAGCTGTTGTTGGAGTAGGTGTTTATGTTGAGTTAGAGAACAATAAATTTAAAGATTTAAGAGTTTCTTTAGCTTCAGTTGCTCCTAAGCCTATATTTGTTCAAGAAGCTGGAACTTCTGTAGTAGGCAAAGAGGTTAATGAGGAAAATATTAATTTAGCTGCTCTAAAAGCAAAAGAAGCTGCTAAGCCTATTACTGATATGCGAGGTACGATTGAATTTAGAAAACATCTTTCAGAAGTTTTGACAAAAAGAGCATTACAGACAGCGATAGAAAGAGCTAAGGAGTCAGTATAAATGAATGCAAAAGTTCATGTGCAAACAAAAATTAATGGTGAAAATGTAGATTTTCTTTGTGAGCCAAGACAAAGTTTGTTGGAATGTCTTAGAGATATTATTGGCTTGACTGGTTCTAAAGAAGGTTGTAACGATGGTAATTGTGGTGCTTGTACTGTGGTTTTTGATGGTAGGATTGTAACTTCTTGTTTAGTGCTAGGAGTAGAAGCTCAAGGTAAAGAAATTACTACTATTGAAGGTATAGCTTCTTCTGAAGGCTTGCACCCAATTCAGGAAGCATTTCTTGAAAATGCTGCTTTACAATGTGGTATTTGTACTCCAGGTTTTATAGTTGCTACAAAGGCACTTTTAGATCATAATCCTAATCCTTCAGAATATCAAATCAGGTTTTGGTTAGCTAATAATCTTTGTAGATGTACTGGTTATGATAAAATTGTGCTTGCTGTGCAAGATGCAGCCGGTAGATTAGCATCATCAAAAAAATAATCTAATATATTAGTATCATTCTACATCAACCTAAATAATATTTTGTAATTTTATTGGAGTTTATGATGGCTCATGTATTTATTCCTTCTTTAATGCAAAAAATAACTAATGGTATTTCAGAAATTGAAATTGAAGGACAAAATGTGAGGCAAATAATAGATAATTTAGACACAAAATTTCCTGGTATTAAAGAAAAATTAGTTGAACATAAAGGTCCAATACCCAAATTAAAGTCTAGTATTTCTGTAGCAGTTGATGGAGAAATCAGCAATATAGGTTTAATACAAAAAATTTCTGTTGATTCCGAAATACACTTTTTACCAGCTATTGCCGGTGGGAGAGATTAATTTTAGATTTTTAATCCCATTTTTTCGCCTTTATTTAATGATTTTAAAATAGTATGTATTAAATCTTTTGCAGATTGAGGGGTCAACTCAATAGCAATGCGTTTATTTTCTTTTGAATGATCTTCTATAAAATCAATATTAATTGAATAGTCTTGATGTAAATGGGTTGGGTGATCAAAAGACACATTAGCTTGAGAGAACTTAAACCAACCTTTATTTCCTTTACCACTACCTTTAACTTTAGTCTTTTCTATAATCATTGTACACATATTTTTCTCCATTTATAATATAATTAATCATAGTTTTCTTTCAAGAAAATCAAATATTTTTTCCCAACCATCTTGGCAAGCTTCAGGCCTGTATACGGGTTTGTCATAATAAAAAAATCCGTGTCCTGCAGATTCATACATATGGAATTCATAGGATTTGTTATGTTTTTTTAATTCTTCTTCATGTATATGAACTTGTTCTGGAGTGGGACTTTCATCTTCAGCCCCAAAAAGTCCAAGTATTGGGCAAGTTAAATCTTTTGTATAGTCAAGAGGCGAAACTGGTTGTTTATCACTTAATTCTTCTTTTTGCATAACTACTCTTCCTCCCCAGCATTCAATTACAGCATCAAATCCTTTTACTGTACACCCAGCAAGAAATGCCTGCCTTCCGCCAGAACATGTTCCAAATACTGCAACTTTACCATTAGAATATGGAAGGTTTTTTATATATTGCATTGCTTTTGTAACATCTCCAATTACTTGCGAATCAGGAACTCCCCCTTGAGCCCTGACTTTTGCAGCTATATCGTCAGGTTCACCATGTCCATCGCGAAAATATAAATTAGGTGATATTGAAGCAAATCCGTGATGTGCAAATTTTCTTGTTGTTTCTTTGTACCATTCATCCCATCCAGGTAAATGATGAATTAAAACAACACCTGGGACTGGTTTTGTATTTAAAGGTCTAGCAAAATATGCATTTATTTCATCGTTATTATGACCAGTCAAACTAATTGTTTCAGCTAGCATTCCTTCATAATTATTTGTTATATACATTTGTTTCTCCTATTAATTTATACATTAACATAATCTTATAAATTCATTACGAATTTAGGTTTTAATTCATTATCAAGTTCTTGCAATTTATTTAATGACATTAGATTATTTATTAACACTGAATCTATTCCAAAATTATTTGCACCTTTAATATCAGTCATTATTTGGTCTCCCAACATTACCATGTTTTTTGTTTGGTTTATATCAAAGGCCATTTCGAATAAATATTTATGAGGTTTTCCAATATAAGATAATTTATAATTTTTTGATTGAGGGAAATTAGATTTAATAGCTTCAGATATTATCACAGCTATACTTGCAGGCCCATAGGCCCATATATTTTGTTTAATGGGGAATATTACATCAGGGTTTAATAGAATAATATTTATAAATTCATTCTTTTTTATTTTATTAAAGACAGAATTTATAATTGAATTAATAGTTTTTGTAAATTGAAATCCTGATTGGTCACCTATAATAATCGAATCAAAATCATCATGTGGTAAAACAGGTGTACCTCCTGCATTTTCTACATGTTGAATGGTATCATTTGTTCCTAATACGACACACCTGTTGTTTTCTAATGATTGTGCTTTAAAAAATATTTTCAAAGCACATCCTGAGGTTATTATATTATTTTCATTAATATTCAAACCTAATTTATGGTATTTAGATGCAATATTTTTTGGTAATACGGACGCATCATTAGTCAGTACGTAAAAACTTTTTTTAGCGTCTATTATAGAGTTTATTAAGTTTTTTGATCCATTTACTAACCCAAATTCTCTAATCAATACGCCATAGCTATCTAATAAGACTACTGAATAATTACTAAGTATCTCTTTAATAGTTATAGATGGAATATGAATTGGATTCATAAATTGATAACTAATATCTAATTTATAAAATTAAATTTTTGTTATTAAATGTTTTACTCAGAAGTTTCAGTAAGTTCTGGGCTTGCAGTTTTTCCACCACGAGATTCATAGCATTCACTACAATAAACAGGCCTATCTCCTCTAGGTCGAAAAGGAACTGTTGATTCTTTATTACAGTCTGCACATTCTATAGTATGCATTTCTCTAGGTCGTCTGTTCCCAAAGCCTCCACCTGAAGAGTTTCGGTTTGAGCGTCTTAATGCTCTGCATGTTCTACACCTTTTAGGGTCATTTTCATAACCTTTTTCAGCATGATAGCTTTGGTCTTCTGCGCTAAAAGTGAAACTTTCATTACACTCTACACAAGTTAATTCACGATCAGTAAATTCCACGGGGGTATCCTCCTAAAACAATTTAATGTTTAATGTGTTTAATAAAAATAAAAAAATTTAATATCAAAAAATAAAAAAAATAAGTAGGTCTAAGAATAAGGGTAAAAATTAAATGGGGCATATAAAAGTATGATTGATAGAAGTAAATTATCCAAATTAAATTATAAATATTAAAATATTATACCACATTAATATAATTTAGTCGATTTGATTTAATTTGATAGCTTTTTTAGCAATACTTGATATCATTCCTTTAAATACAATTACGTGTATTGGAAATAAAATTTTCCAATATAGTATTCCTGCTATTTTATTGGTAAAAAATGAGGCTGTTTGCTTGATTAGTATTCCATTATCCTTAGAAAATAATTCAAATTTAAGAAAAGCCTTACCTGGAAGCTTCATTTCAGATTCTAGTTTTACCATTTGATTTGGTATTGAATCACAAACTCTCCACCAATCTAATGTGTCTCCGATTGTAAATGATTTATTATTTCTCCTTTCGCGTCTTAATCCTACACCACCAATTAATAAATCTATCCAGCCTCTAATTTTCCATAAGGTGTTAGCAAAATACCAGCCGTTTTTACCACCGATTAATAAAATTGGTTCAAAAGCCTTTTTCATATCTACTTGAATATATTTTTCTCTAACATCCATATATTTATATTTATACTTAATTGTTTTAGACATAGGCGAATAAGGAATAGCAGATGATATAGAATCATTCCATCTAGATTTAATCGATTCGGTATTATTGTTTAATGACAAGATGATTGATTTTTCTACATTGATAGGTTTAATTGGGTATTGCATGCTTGGTAAATGGTTACTTACTATGCTATCGGTAGTTAGACTGTCTATTAACTTTCTTCCAACTCTTGCATATACTGGAGTGACTAATCCAAGCCATAAACTAGATAGTCGAGGAGTAAGTACTGGTACGGATATCATTAATCTTTTTACTCCAATGATTTTAGAATATATTTGCATTAATTTTTTATATGAAATAATATCTGGTCCTCCAATTTGGACTACTTGAGTGTAATTGTATTTGTTGCTAATAGATGTAGTTAGATATGAAAGAACATCTTCAATCCATATAGGCTGAGACAATGAAGAAACCCATTTAGGCGTTATCATTGCGGGTAATCGTTCAACAAGACTTTTCATTATTTCATATGAAATCCCCCCATCTCCTATAATGATTGAAGCTTGAAATTCAATACAAGGAATATTTGATGACCTTAATATTTCACCGACTTCATGTCTGCTTTCTAAGTGCTTAGAAAGATTTTTTTCTTTATTAATTCCTAATCCCCCAAGGTAGATTATTTTTTTAATTTTAGATTTAGAAGCTTCTTTAATAAAATTTTCTGCACATTTTATTTCATATTTGTGAAAATCAGATTTTTCACTTAATGAATGAACAAGATAATATGCTATATCAATATCTTTAAAAATATTGATTATTGACTTTTTATCTAATAAATCACCTTGAATTATTTTAGCATTGAAATTTTCAAACCTTTTTTGAATGTTTTTAGGTTTTCTTGCTAAACATTTAACAATATAATTGTTATTTTTAGCTAATTTCATTGTTAATCTTGACCCAATATATCCACTGGCCCCTGTAATTAATATATTCATAAGATATTCTCTAGTTTTATATTTTTTTATATTTAATTTTGGTGGAGACGGGGGAGGGTCGAACTCCCCGTCCAGAAGAATCCTTAGCTAGAATATCCTACAGGCTTAGTCGGAGTAAATATTCCCTAGTTGTACTGCACCGACTCAGCTAACAATTAGGTTTAGCCAAGAGTCTTTTACTCGCTTATTTGGCGTTTAGCGAATAGCACCTCGAATTATGGCGCCCATATATCTACTTCGAGGAGAGTTGATACAGGACGTAGCAGCGATTAGGCTGCTAGGGCTAAGTCTTGCTTGCCTTTTAAAATTTTGTCATCTTATTTGCGAGGTTAGATGACACCTCGGCCTGCAATCCTGCAAGAATTTCCCCTGTCGAACCCACGCGTCCCCATACTATGATTATACCAGATTTTATAATTTAACTAATTTTTTTTATATTAGTTTGTAAAAATAATATAATTTGCTTGATTGAATATTTGGCATACTGTTAATATGGTTTATAGTTATAAATATTAACAATAAGGAAATTTTACTAAATTAGAGAATAATATGGCTGTAGAATTATTTAATAATCAATCAAAAATGGAATATGAAGATTTATTAGATATCCAAAATAAAATTTTGTGGATTGCGATGAGAATGATTGATTATGCAAATAATGAAAGAGAAAATATTGATGGGATTAAAGTTGGAGGCCATCAGGCTTCTAGTGCTTCTGTAGTTACTATATTGACATCTTTGTTTTTTGATTTTCTTGACCCTAGAGATAAAATTTCTATCAAGCCTCATGCTTCTCCAGTGTTACATGCTATTCAATATTTACTGGGTAATTTAGATAAAAAATATTTATATAAATTAAGAGATTTTCATGGATTACAGGCATATCCCAGTAGAACTAAAGACCCAGACAGAGTGGACTTTTCTACTGGATCTGTTGGATTAGGTGCTGTAGGTCCAAACTTTGCGGCTTTAGTTAGTGAATACATTTCAGATCATTTCAAAGGGAATAACGATGGGCGTTTTGTGAGTGTTCTTGGTGATGCAGAATTAGATGAAGGAGTAATATGGGAAGCAATAGCAGAACCAGCTATGGCAGATTTAAAAAATGTTTTATGGGTTGTTGATTTAAACAGGCAAAGTTTAGATAGAGTGGTCCCGGGAATTAGAATGTCTGCATGGAGAAAAATGTTTGAAGCCAATAATTGGCATGTAATTGAAGCTAAATATGGAAAAGAACTTCAAGCGGCTTTCGAACTTGATAAAGGAGAATTATTAAAAAATGCGATAGATGATATGCCGAACGAATTATATCAACGTCTTTTGCGAGTTTCAGGTGATGTTTTGCGTGAATGGATTCCAAAGACAAGCAAGTTTTCTAATGATTTAGAACATTTTATTAGTCAATGGGATGATGTACAGTTACAATCATTGTTTAGGAATTTAGGTGGGCATGATTTTCAGATGCTTAGAGAGTCATTTTTAGAAGCAGACTCTATTCAAGCACCAAAAGTAATATTTGCTTATACGTTGAAAGGTTGGAATTTACCTATCATTGGAGATCCTCAAAACCATTCTGCTATGTTAAATAGTAAACAGATGGATCAACTTAGAAATGATTTAAATATTGATACCGAAGATGATTGGCCTCTTATTCATAAAGATAGTAGATCCTATAGTATTTGTAAACAAATAGGGGAGTCATATAAACATTCTCAAATTCAGAAGACAAATTTGGATAAGCTCGAAATACCTAATTATTTTGAACATGTATATCGTGGAAAAATGTCAACTCAACAGGCTTTTGGATTAGTCCTAACTGATATTTCTAGAATAAAAAATGATATTTCCAAACGAGTTGTTACAGTTAGTCCTGATGTTGCAAGCTCAACTAATTTAGGTGGCTGGATTAATAAAGTCAGTGTTTGGGCTAGAGGTGATAAAACTATTATGCCTCAGGAAATGGAAAAAAGAGCTTTAGATTGGCAAGAATCTGTAGATGGCAAACATATAGAATTAGGAATATCAGAGAATAATTTATTTATGATGTTAGGACAATTGGGTTTATCTTACGAGCTTGAAAATGAGATATTGTTTCCTATAGGTACAGTTTATGATCCTTTTGTTAGAAGAGGTTTAGATGCATTTTTTCAAGGAATTTATAGTGGGGCAAAATTTATAGTTGTAGGCACTCCTTCAGGGATTAGTTTGTCGCCTGAAGGTGGCGCGCATCAGAGTATTATTACTCCATCTATTGGGATTGAGTTGCCTGAAGTAGATTTTTATGAACCTTGTTTTGCTCAAGAATTAGAATGGATTATTCTTAGTGGTATGAGGAAAATTCTTGATAGAGATAAGTCTACATATTTGAGGTTAAGTACTAGAAGAATTGATCAATCACTTTTTACTTTGCCAGATAATAAAGATGATCAAGAACGTTTACGTAAGCAAGTTGTTTCTGGTGCTTATTTAATTATTGATCGTAGAAATGATACTAAATATGACGTTAATTCAAATGTTGTTAATATTTTTGCATCTGGAGTCATGGTTCCTGAGGCAATTTTAGCTAGTAATAGTTTATTGGAAGAAGGATTATTTGCAAATGTTATTAATGTTACAGGTGCTGGTCCATTATTCCGTAGTTTTGAATCATTTAATAAATCTATATTTAAAGGAGAGACTTCTGAATCATTTATGAGTAATATTTTACCTGATTATGATGCTAGAGTTCCTATTGTTTCAGTTGTGGACGGACATTCACATTCTTTGGCTTGGATCGGAGGAGCACTTAAAACTTCTATAATTTCTTTAGGAGTTAGTGAATTTGGTCAGTCGGGCTTGCCAAGGGATTTATATAAAGAAAATAATATTGATTCAGAAAGTATTATCGAAGCATGTTTCACAGCTTTAGATAACTAATCAGGAATATTTTGAGATTCTATTATCGTAATATTTTTTAGATCTGGTTTTTTAAGGAATATACTAAATAGTTTTCCAGATGAACCTATCCATGATCTTTCAGTAATCTTTGTTTTATCAATTAGAGGTTGATTATTTATTCTAAGCCTAGGTGTTTCTTTTGTGTTTTTTATTTCTATAGTATCTCTGTTAAATTTAAAATTAAGATTTTTAAGCTCAGGGATTTTTAATTCTTTACCTCGAATAATATTTTTATAAATTAAATGGAGGAATTTATTCCTAGGTGTTTTAGAAAAATTAATGAGGAGTTCATTTTTATCGTTGTAAATATATCCATAAGGAGCATTTCTGATTTTAAAATTTATTAAAAATAGCAAACTTAGAATAAAAAACATTATTATTATTACTAATATAGTATTAATTAAACCTGTATTATCCGATGGGTTAACCTCAGAAGTATTGATAGTTTTATTAATATCAACAGGAGTATTAGGTATTATTTTTGATGTTACTGGAGTTGCAATTATAGGGGGGGGAACCTTTGGAGGTATAGAGGAGATTAATATATAGTTAGACCTGTATCTGTGTTCTTCTCCTGAGTAATTTATATTCATATTGAAATTTACTGTATAAGTTCCTTCTCCATAAGGAGTAAAATATACATAAAACTTAGAAGCAGTATTTTCAGATAAGTTTTCAGGAATAATTTCTATTAAACCAGATTCTTCAATGTTTGAATTTATACCGAATGAAATTTCATCAGTAGAAATACTATAAGGAATACCTTCAATGTTAATAAGTAATTCAGCTACTTTAATACGAGAATTTAATGAGAGATTTTCATTTTCAAGATTAGTAATATTAATTGCTGGAAATGGTTTTGTGATTATTTCAGACCGAGATGTGATTTTATGACCAGATTCAATCCAATTAATTTCTAAATCAACAAAATGAGTTCCTGTTTGATTTAGAGCGGGGATAGTTATAGAGAAATATCCATCATTAGCTATAGCATCTCCGGATTTTGCAATATCATTTAATTCATATATTAATTCTGTTTTTGACTCAGTTGTGATCTTAGCTGTTATTTGTATTTTTTCTAATATAATTGGAATATCTTTATCGGCAATATATGATATTAGAGTTATAGGCTTATTATTAGGAAATGGGCCTTGAGTGGATAGTTTAGGGCTTAAATCATTATTTGAAAAATAGTAAACTAACACCTTCCCATTATAATTGTTAATTTCTAACTCCCAGTTTCCAGCTTTAGGCTTTTCAATTTCCCATATGTTAACGTAAGGTGCATCGATTGAAGAGAAAGAAAATTTTTCATTGTTTTGACTATTTGAAGCATTATTAATTTTAATTATTCCTTCAATGTCTTCTTTGAATATCCAAATATTGGATTTAGTGGTTCCAGGAGCAATTGCAAATTTTTGACTAAATGTTTGATTAGGTTTTAAATTTTCATCTAATAATTTAGAAAAAGAAAAACTAGGATTAGATTTAAAAGTGTTTTCTAGGAAAGTATTTAAAGAGTCTAAATCAATTAATTCTAATTTATTACCGTTAGTTTTATTTGATATATCGGATAAAAAAATATTTGCACTTAAATAATTTTTTTGATTATTTGAAGGAGTTGTTTTTAAAACTGAAGACAGTTCAAATGAATTTATTGACCATTTATTATCTGATAATAAATTTAATGTTGGATTTATATTATCGGTATCAGGAAATTCTTTTTCTCCTCCAGATATTAAAAAAATTTTTGAATCATCCGAAGCTGAATTGATATTAAGAAGGTTATATGATTTTATAAACGATGTTTCAAAATCTGGCTTTAGTTTATTATAATAAGTTTCTTTGTCTATAGAGGATTTATATTTGCGTATTTCTTCTATAATATATTGGTAATTGATTTCTATCTTAGATGTGTCTGTCAAATCAAAGCTTGAAGTTGCTTTTTGAGGGTCATCTGCAGGTATAAGGTACATTGATGAATTTTCTTCAATTTTAGATACCATTGTTATTAATGATTGTAAAAGGTTTGATCCGTTTGGGTCATTATCAATTAATGATTGGCGGTCAATAATAAATATTATATATTTAGTGTCATTATTGTAAGCAAAAGTTACTTGACTAATATACAAAGTAATTAGAACTATTATTAATATTGATATGCTTGTTTGAATTTTCCTGCTAATTTTCATAGAAATACACCTATTTTTTAAGAGTAGATATAGTATTCTTTATAGTCAATCTAAATTATGTCTAGAATTTTTACAATTCTTATATTTATATAAAATTTGGAGGATTATTTGTTAGAGAGTAAGGCACATTTAACAATATCAAGTAAGGTTTTTTTTCTTTTTCTCGTGTTTCAATTATTAATTATTGTTAATTTATTTCATATAGGTTGTTCAAAATTTGTTGAAAATGAAATTGAAAATAAATATATGGCTAAGGGTTTTATACAAGAAGTAAAATCAGAATCATTATTATATTATGATTTTTTTATTCTTAAAGATGATGATGGTGAAAATTTTATGTTTGAGAGAGGAGATTCAAATATAGTTGGCTTTTCAGCTTCTCATCTTAGAGAGCATATGCTATTTGGTCTTCCTATAGTAGTTGAATATTATATTATTGATGATAGATATGTTGTGATTAATTTATATGATTAGTACTATTTTTGTATGATTTAAGCCATATATATAATGATCCTGATATCAGTATTGCAAATGTAATGGGGAAAACTAATGAGGCTGTTTGTGAAGGTAATGGGACTCCTTGTATATCCATTGGGAAATTGACATAGACTACTTTGTTATTTATTTGCATATTTAATTTTATTTCCCATTCTCCAGGATAATCAAATTTAATATTTGCTGAATAAACTTTTTGATTAGTAGGTTGGTTTAGAGCTAAGACTTGATATGCTTCTGAGGAATTTAGGTGCTTAGCTGTTAATGTGATTTTTGCATCATGTGGATATGTTTTAGTGGTAGTATTATATGGGGTTATTGAGAAATGAATTATTCCTATTTGTACTTTTTCAGGTAATATTTTGATTTTTATATCAAATTCATCAGTTTTGCCTGAATAAATCATAGTACCTTCGTTAGCGTATAAATAATTAACTGAATTTATATGTGCAGGAAATATTATATTTAATATTAAAAATGAAAATAAAAATATCTTAAAAATTATAATTCTTCTCCTGTAGTTTTTACTTAACATATATATTATATTATATTTAGAAATTTTAGTTTAAATTTTTGACATGACTATAGCTGGATGATAAAATTTATTCTTGTTCGATAACCTTTTATATTATTTTATTTAGGAGTAAACATTTTGCCAAAATATGATTATAAATGTACAGTTTGCAATCATATATTTGAAATTTATCAAAGCTTTTCATCTGAACCTATATCTAATTGCCCCGAATGTTCTAATCTAGCTAAACGACAATTTCAAGTTGTACCTATAGTATTTAAAGGCAGTGGCTTTTATGTTAATGATTACGGGAAAAAAGGTTCTACTTCCACTAGTACAAATTCAGATTCTACCAATAATAATTCAGATACTAAAAAGTCTAATATAGAAAATAAAAACCAAAAGCCTGTAAAATCTAATACAAAAAATAAAAAAGAAAAATCTGTTTCTAATTCTAAACAGAACATATCTTCTTCTTCCAATACAAAAAGCAATTAATTGAAAGCTTTATTACAGAGAGTTTCTTCAGCTTCAGTAACAGTTGAAGGGCAAGTTTTAGGATCTATCAGTAATGGGCTAGTGATTTTGTTGGGTATTCAGACTGGAGATAGTTATTCAGACATTGAATATGTTACTAATAAATCATTAAATCTTAGGATTTTTGATGATGATTCTGGAAAATTTAATTATTCATTATTAGATATTAAAGCTGAAGTATTATTGATATCTCAATTTACATTGTGTTCTGATACTAAAAAAGGAAGGAGGCCTAGTTTTATAGGTGCTGCTCCTCCATCAGAAGCTTTGGAATTATTTAACAAATCATTAAAAGAGTTTAAGAAATTTGGAGTAAATGTACAAACAGGCAAATTTCAGTCACATATGGCATTAGAAATTAATAACGATGGGCCTGTTACCATAATGTTAGATTCCAAGGATAAATAATACTGATTACCCAGTAAATTTTAAACTTAAATCAACAGTTTTTACTGAATGAGTAATTTCTCCTACAGATATTAGATCCACTCCAGTTTTAGCAATATCTTTAACATTATCTAAATTGACTCCTCCGGACGCTTCTAAAAGTACTTTTCCTTGGCAAATTTCAACTGCCTTATACATATCTTTAATTGACATATTATCTAGCATTACAGTATCAACTTTAGCATCAATAGCTTCTTTCAAATCTTCAAGTGTTTCTACTTCTATTTCAATTTTATTATTATGGCTGATATTCATTTTTGTTTTTTTGATTATGTCTCTTAATTTTAATCCTTGGTTTCTCATTATATTAATATGCGTGTCTTTTATTAGTATTCCATCCCCTAAACTAAACCTATGGTTTAGTCCCCCACCAATTCTTACTCCATATTTATCTAATTCTCTCAGGCCAGGGACAGTTTTTCTAGTATCAATAATTTTTGCTTTATAAGGTTCGATTTTTTTACAAAATAAGTTTGTTGTTGTTGCTATACCACTTATTCTTTGTAAAAAATTTAAAGCAGTTCTTTCTGCTTGGAGTATAGAAGCTATGCTTCCAGATATTTCAAAAATAATATTATGTTTATAAAATTCTTTTGCCTCATTTATTAATTTATTTATTTTAATATTTGGATTTACTTTCCTGAAAATTTCTATAAATATATCTGTGCCAGCAAGAATCCCATCTGATTTTGCAATAATAATTGCTTTTCCAATATTTGAAATTGGTATCAAAGATTCTGTAGTGATGTCTCCTATAAAAAGATCTTCAGATAATGATTTCTCAATTAAATTATTAATTTCTGAAGTGATAATTATTTTATGTTTATATATCAACTTTTTTCTTTATATGAATTTAAATTTAATAATAATTGAGATTTAGTTTAATTTAAGCATTCTATTTAACGCTATTTTTGAATTATGAATTATATTTTTATCAACTTTAATTTGGTTAATAATGTTACCTTTTTCTATAGATTCTAAAACCCAGCATAGATATGCAGGATGTATCCTATACATTGTAGAGCAAGGACATACTAATGAGTCCAGACAAAATATAGTTTTATCTGGATGTTGTTTTGCTATACGGTTTACTAGGTTTATTTCTGTACCAACTCCCCATACACTACCAGGTTTTCCTTCATTAATAGTCTTTATAATATATTCTGTAGAACCAACGAAATCTGCATGTTCTACGACTTCAGCAGTGCATTCTGGATGAACTATGATATTTATGTTTTTGAATTTCTCTCGTGCATTTTTAATTTGGTCATAATTAAACCTTGTATGTACTGAGCAATGTCCCTTCCAAAGTATTAGCTTTGCTTTTTCGATTGAATTTATAGTATTGCCACCTAATTCTTTGAAAGGATCCCAAATGATCATGTCATCTGGTTTCATACCAAGTGCTTTACCTGTATTTATTCCTAAATGTTGATCTGGTATAAATAAGATTTTTTCTCGTTTAGAAAATGCCCATTGCATAGCTTTATTAGCATTGGAAGATGTGCAAACTAATCCTTGGTTTTCTCCACAAATAGCTTTTATAGCTGCTGTTGAATTCATATAAGTAATTGGAGTTATTTTATTATGGTCAAGTATATCATTTAGATCTTCCCAACAATCTAAAACATCTTCAGTAATAGCCATATCAGCCATTGAGCACCCTGCAGTTAAATTGGGGAGGATAACTTTTTGATGGTCTTCACTTAATATATCTGCAGTTTCAGCCATGAAATGAACTCCGCAAAATATTATGTACTCCTTTTTTGATAAAGATGCGGCATATTGTGCTAATTTAAAGGAGTCACCTTGAAAATCAGTGTATTTAATTATTTGGTCTCTTTGATAATGATGTCCTAATATTATAAGCTTTTCTTTAAGTATATTTTTTGAATGTGCAATTCTAGTATCTAGTTCATCTGGCGTTAATCTCATATATTCAATCGGTATCTTTTGCCATCTGACTTTTGATTTTTTTTCTTCAAATAAAGGTTTAGATTCGAGCTCTGTTTCTTCTTGACAAAAGGCAGATCTTTCAAGTTCAGTTATAGGTATTGTAGAGTTTTTACTTTTAGTTTTGTTTAAATTTGAAACCATTTATATTCTCTATTATTTTCAAGGTGTTTTTATTCCATGTAATGACCATGGAGTACTCTTATTAATTTTAATATTTGTCATTGAACCTTTCAAGTTTTCTTTGGAATCAAAATATATCAATTTATCATTTCTATTTCTACCATATTGATTATTATTTTTTTTTACCTTCTACTAATATCTCAAAAGTTTCTCCGCAAAGGAGATCATTTTTTTCTTGTAAAATTTGTTTTTGAATAGATTCAATTTGATTAAGTCTAGATTTTTTTTCTTCTAGAGGAACATTGTCTAGCATTTTTCGAATAGCAATTGTATTTTCTCGAATAGAGTATGCTGCAGCGTGTACTTTGTCAAATCGAATGTCTTTGATAATATCTATTGTTTTTTGAAATTGTGTGTCATTTTCCCCACAAAAACCTACAATGATGTCAGTACTAATTGATACGTTTGGAATTGTTGACCTTATTTTTTCTATTAAATTCCTATATTCTTCATTAGTATATCCTCGTCGCATTTTATTTAATATTTCATTATCTCCAGCTTGTATAGGGAGATTAATATGTTCACAAACTTTTTCAAGTTCAGCAACCGATTCAATAATATGATCGCTCATATCATTAGGATGAGATGTCAAGAATCTTATTCGTTCAATACCATCTATTTTATTTAGTTCTTTTAATAAATCGCCTAAATCTGGTTTCTCTGGTAAATCATGTCCATATGAATCAATATTTTGTCCCAATAGTGTTATTTCTTTCACACCTCTCTCTGACAAATATTGTGTTTCTAAAATAATTTCTTTAACAGGCCTACATATTTCTCTTCCTCTTCTATAAGGAATAATGCAGAAAGAACAAAATTTATCACATCCTTGTACAATTGGGATATATGCTGTGACATCAGCTTTAGCAGATAATTGAGTTAAGCATCCCTCTGTATCTATATTTAGTTTATTTTCAATATATTGAATTAATGGATTATAATTTTGAGGTTGTATAAATATATCTGCATAGGGGAATTTTTGTTTTAATTCTTTTGTATTTGGGCCAACCATACAACCCATTAAAGCAAGAATAGTTTCAGGGTTTTTTTCTTTTAGAGGTTTTAAGCTAGTTAACATTCCAACAACTTTATCTTCTGCTCCTTGCCTTACAACACAACTATTTAATACGATTAAATCTGAATCTGCAGGAGTTGTGGAATTTTCAAATCCAATTTTAGATAAAGCATTTTCTAAACGCTCAGAATCCGCTTTATTCATCTGACAGCCAACTGTCCATATAAAATATTTTAATAAATTGTTCATTATTTATATTATGGCGGAGGGAATGGGATTCGAACCCATGAGAAGGGTATAACCCTCCTAAGCGCTTAGCAGGCGCCCGCACTAGGCCTCTATGCGACCCCTCCTAATATGTTTTTAATAATTTTTAATAAATTATACCATTTAATAATATATTGTTAAAATGATGGTTCATTTACCCATTTAGCTTCTTCTTGAAAAAATTCTTTTTTCCAAATAGGTACAGTAAGCTTTAAAGTATCTATAGCATATTGACAAGCAGCAAATGCAGATTTTCTGTGTTGTGAAGATATAGCTACAACTAAACTTATCTCTCCAATTTCAACTTTGCCTAGTCTATGAGCAATATATATATCATAAATATTCCATTTTTTTTCTATATTTTGTACAATTTCTTTTAATTTTAATTCAGCCATTGGAATATATGCTTCGTATTCTAAAAGTATAACTTTTTTATTATCAGTATATTTTCTAGTTGTCCCTAAAAATGTTATTACAGCTCCGTTTTCAGGGTTTTTAACTTTATTAGTAATTAATTCGGGGTCGAGTTTTTTTTCGGTAATTTTTATCATCTTATCCTCCACTAACTGGTGGTATTAATGCAATTTCATCATTATCGCTTAGTATATATGTATTATCTTGGTATTCGTAGTTAACTGCAAATATAATGTTATTTTTAAATTTTGATAGATTTGGGTAGTTTTCAATTAGTAAATCACATAAATCTTGTATTGTAGAATTGTTAGGTATTTCAACGACTGTATCTTTAGTTTTAGCCTTTTCTTTATATAATGCAAAAAATTTTATTTTAATAAGCAATTTATATCCTTTTATAAATATATTAATTATTTTTTTTATTGATAAAAGTTTTGAATCCTTTTTCAATTGGCACGTAGTCTAACTGTTTACGTAAATTTATTTCATTATTCGACATTTGTGTTAGTTGATACCCAATATTTTCAATCATTATTTTTTTCATCTTTTGGACTATTTCAGGATAATTATTGGATATTTGATTAGCTAATTCTATACTTTTATTTTTTAAATTTCTATTAGAAACTAGGTGGTTCAACAATCCAATTCTATAAGCTTCCTTTGATTTAATTTCACGAGCAGAAAACAGCAATTCTTTTGATAAAGGCCACCCGATTTGTAATGGTAAACTCCATGTCCCATGAAGCTTCCCATGTTTTGAAGCTGAGAATTGAAATTTAGCATTTTCAGAGCCTATTCTTATATCTAAACAACTAGCAAGTATAGCGCCTCCACCATAAGCTATTCCATTTATCATTCCAATTGTTGGTTTATTGCATTTCATTAGTTTTAAATAAAATTGTTGCCTTAGTTTGTCTAGTTTCTCTGAGTCACTTTTTGTGTTGAAAGTTAACATTTCATTTATGTCTGCTCCCGATGAAAAAGCTCTGTCCCCTTTGCCAGTTATTATTATTACGTTAATACTTGTGTCTTTGTTTATTTTATCTATAGCATTATCTAATTCGTTAAAAGTATTTATATTAAGAGCATTTAATACTTGTGGTCTATTTAAGCTTAAATAGCATATTTTGTTATCGATTTTTTTTAGAATTATGTCTTTGTAACTCAATAATTACTCCTGCTTTTTTTAAAAGGATAATTTAGTTTATAATTATTTAATTTTAGATTATACTTTGGATTTTATATATTTTCATTTGAATTGATTTATAATTAATAAAAATATTTTAAAAAATTATGTATAAAAAATCTGAAATTTACAAAAAAATATATAAAGATTCTCAAGAAACAACTAATCTTGCTTATCATTTAATTGACAAGCATTCTGATAATCAAAAAAATAACAGTATTGCACTTACATGGATAAACAATGATTATGGGAAAGAAATTTATTCATTTGATGACTTAAGAGATCTTAGCAATAAATTTGCCAATATGTTAATAAGTATGGGAGTGAATAAAGGTGATGTAGTTGTATTATTTATTGATAACTTACCCGAATTATATATTGGATTTATTGGGGGTTTGAAAGTTGGAGCTGTAATAACATATATTGCACCTGATTTAAATATAAAGAACTTGAAGACAAGATTAATTGATATTAAGGCAAAAATTATTTTAACTACCCCAATATTACGAAATAGGTTGAATAAAATCATTTTTGAACTTTTTGAACTGCAACATATAGTTGTTGTGAACCGAAATACTTGTAATAAATATGTTTTAGATGTCTCTGATTTAGATTATTATCAGGAAATGAATAAAAACATACCTGATTTTAATATTGTAGAAACTGATAAGGAAGATTTAGCATTTATTAATTATATTTCAGATGGCAATGATTGTTTACCTTTGGCAGTTAGTCACGAGAATTTATTAAATTATTATTTAGTTAGTAATTGTGTGATAAAAAATTCACTTGGAGATGTATATTTTAGTAATATAACTATTGATAGAATCAATTTTATTAATTTTAATATTTGTTATCCATGGATTAATGCCTCTAATAACCTAGTTATTGAAAGTGAACAAGTATGTAAAGATATATTAGAACTAGTAGAGAAAGAAAAAATAAATGTTTTATGTTTAGATCAAAACTCAAAGAATATATTAGATTCGACAAATATATTTCATAACTATGTACTTAAGAAGAATAAAACTAGATTATTTAATTTGATTTCTTTTGATTACCATAAAACATTATTATCTAACAATCATAAAACAAATAATAATTATATTTTTATAGAATCTAAATTGCCGAATGTATTTGCATTTAAAATACAGGGTTTTCAAGGCAATAAAGGGTTTTTGGGCCATAAAATGATAGGACAAGAATTTATTCATCATAAATTAGATATAAATAATGAATTTGGTGAATTGTGGGTTGACGTGCATAATTCATTTAATTTTTATAGATATATTAAAGGAAATACAATTATAAAGGTTGAAAATTATTTTTTAGGTTTAGTAGGATCTTTTGATAAAAAAGGAAATATATATTTAGATATTTAAAAATATTTTTAAGTCTTTACGATTTTTATTAAGCCACATTGAATTAAGTTTAATTCTCTCAAGAGATTGTAAAATAGTTCTATTTGCTGATGGAGTTGGGTTGTCTGTGAAAAATTTTTCAACTTCATTTTTCATTTTTTCGTTTGAGAATATTGATGTGATTGATACTAATTGCATTAATCCAAATCCTCCACCTCCATATAACTTACTTAGTGATTTCCAATTGTCTTTAATAAATGTCCAAGCTAAATCTCTGCCATATTTGTTCATAGCTACAGAGGCTATTACAGATATAGAATCTTGAGTTCTAATATCAGGGGATATAGATTTTTCTAAAGTATTAATTAGTAATTCTTTTTGTTTAAATTTACCTAATGAAATTATTAATCTTAATTTTTCTTCTGGATTTATAGATGTTTTATGTAGATCCCATATTTTTCTATAAGTTTCATTATTTCCATTTGTAGCACTTAAGTTGAATATTAATCCTTTTAAATCTGGTTCTAGATCCTTTAATTTATTAAAATAATTTTCAAATCTAATATTAGCTTCATTTAGTACGGATATTTCTTCATATTTACCCATTTGTGTTAATATAGTCGATCTTAGTAGCTTTTGGTGATCGTTTTCCGTATCAGTGGGATCCCATCCGGTTTTTTTAAAGGTTAAATTAAAAATATTTTTAGCAAAATTTTGAAATATTTTGTGATATGGTTCATCCCAAAGCAACATATCTATATTAGACAAATTATCTGCTAGATCTCTACATACTATAGGATTATTTTCATTTTGATAATTATTAGCTAATGATAAAAATTCACTAGCATATATATATCCTGCTTTTGAAAAAGCATAAGCATCATTTTGAATACCTAAGCGGTCTATTGAGGGTATTTGTAAATTAATTATTCCAGAAACAAGTTTTTCTAATTCATTTTTAGGATATTTTACTCTATAAAAACCTGTTTGTCCTGGGTTTATTTTCACCCATTCTTCCTTAGAAGTAATAGGAATACTAATAGATTGGTATTTAGAATTTTCTTTTAATATAATCGGTTCCCAATTTTTATCATAAGCTCCTATATTAAGTTTGTTTTCAATTGTTTGGATTTGTATAGGGACTTGCCAATTAGTTTTATTACCATTATTTGGATTTTCGATGTTTTCATATTTAAATTGTTCTTGCTTTAATTCTATATCAACATTATTATTTACCCTCTTAAATTTAGTGTGGATAATAGGGTAACCAGTTTGCTTTGTCCATGAATCCATTATAGATTTAACATTCTTTTTTGACTTTAAACTTAATGATTCCCATAAATGATTTGTTTCTGCATTGGAGTAACTATGTGTTTTTATATAATGCCTTAAACCTTCACGAAATAAATCTTCTCCTAGATAGTTTTCAAGCATACGAATTATTGATGCTCCTTTACTGTAACTTATTGCATCGAACAATTCTTCTATTTCAGAAGGGTTGTTAACGGTTTGTTCGATCGGGTGAGAATTTGCTAAGCCATCTAATGCCAATCCTCTATTAGTATCTGATGATACGAATTCAGTCCACACTTCCCATTCGGGGAAAATTTCATTTACAGCTTTATCTCCCATCCATGAAGCAAAGCTTTCGTTAAGCCATAAATCATTCCACCATTTCATAGTCACTAAATCTCCAAACCACATGTGAGCCATTTCATGAGCAATAATTGATGCAACTCTTTGTTTAGCTAGTACAGAAGAATCATTAGGAGTTATTAATAATGCAATTTCGCGATATGTTACTGCTCCCCAATTTTCCATAGCCCCTGCAGCGAAGTCTGGGATAGCAATATGGTCTAGCTTTGGTAAAGGATATGGTATTGCAAAATATTCATTAAAGTAATCCAATAATTTTAAAGAAGTTTCAAGAGCAAAACCACATTGATCTTTTTTATCAGGGGTAGCCCAAATTCTTATCATAGTACCATGAGTTGATTTTTTTTGAATTGAAACTAAATTTCCAATTACAAAAGCAATTAAATATGTAGACATGATTGGGCTTTCTGCAAAAGACACATACTTATTTGAAGGATCAATGTGTTTGATTTCTTCAATTGGCATATTTGATATTGCTTCTAAATGTGAAGGTATTATTAATTTGATTTTAAATTTTGATTTAAATATTGGTTCATCCCAACAAGGAAAAGCTCTACGAGCATCAGTAGGTTCAAATTGAGTGGTTACTAAATATTGGGTTTCACCATCAGGGTCTATGTATTTACTTCTGTAAAATCCTCTTAAATTATCAGAAATTTTTCCAGTAAATTTTAAAAAAAGAGTAACTTCTCCTGGTTTAATTTTTATGTCAAAGTATAAATATATAATTTCAGCATTATTATCATATTTAATACTTGAAGGTTTAATTTTATGATCTTCTTTATAATTCAAATAACATTCTTTGATTTCAAGTTCAACTGAATTAATACATATTACATTTGTACTATTTTTTATGTTTAGGATAACGGATTCTTCACCTGTGAAAGAAAAATTTCTCAAATCAGGTCTTAATGTTATATCGTATCCTATAGGTAATATATCTTTTGGGAGTTTTTTAGCGTTTGTTCTAGTAGTCATTTTTTATTTTATTATTTAAGATGCTGTCCAATTAGGTTTTCGGTTTTCGGAAAATGCTTTTGGTCCTTCTATTATGTCTTGAGATACTTGTGCTTTTTCCCATTCAGAATATTTTCTAGTCATAGCAATATTTAATGGCGAATCTAGGCCAGACAAAATCATTTGTTTTGATGCCCGGGCTGATAGGGGTGCAATTTGTAAAATTTCATGAGCCCATTTTTCAGCTGTATTCATTAACTCTTCTATTGGTACTACTTCATTGACAAGTCCTAAGTTTAATGCTTCTTCGGCATTAATTCTTCTACCTGTTAAAATCATACCCATAGCAATTTTAATTGGAATGTGTCTAGGGAGCCTGTGAACCCCACTTCCTGGAACCAAACCTACTTTACCTTCAGGTAATCCTAATTCTGCATGTTCAGCTGCAATTAAGATATCACAGGACATTGCAAGTTCTAATCCTCCTCCAAGTGCATATCCATTTATAGCACCTATAATAGGTTTCCAGCATTCCCATATACCATCTAAGCCACCAAATCGACTTGAATTATATTGAATATTATTTCCTGAATGGTTTTGTTCATTGGTATATTTTAAATCGTTTCCTGCCGAAAAAGATTTTGGTCCCTTTCCAGTAATTATAGCAATCCAAGAATTAGGGTCTGTATTAAAGTCATTAAATGCATCTGTCATTTCTTCATTAGCCGGTGCATGAAGAGCATTCATACGTTCAGGGCGGTTAATGGTGATATATGCTATTTTGTTCTTTTTTACATAATTGATGTATTTATATGACATTTTTATCTCCTTAGAAATAATTTCTTAATTAATATTATGAAACTTTGCGTTTAATTTCTAGATCTATAATTTTAATTATTTGCTTTATTGTCATTTTGATTTCATCTGTTTTGTTAACAATAGTATAATCGAATTTTGAGGATTCATTTATTTCATGTTTAGCAATTTCTAACCTTTTTTGTATGGATAATTTATTTTCTGTCATTCTATTATTCAGTCTGTCTGTTAGTTCTTTTATATTTGGAGGGGATAGGAATATTGTTATTGATTTAGGAAAAATTTCTTTAATGGTAAATGCTCCTTGTATATCTGTTTTTAAAATTATATTTAAATTTTTATTTTTAGCATATTCTATTTCACTATTAGGAACTCCGTAATAATGTTCGTATACTTTTGCCCATTCGATCAATTCTTTATTTCGGACCATTTGGTCGAATAATTTTTCTGATATGAAATTATAATGGAGACCATTTTTTTCATTTATTCTTGGAGTACGTGTTGTAGTAGTTATTGGAAAATAAAAATTTGTAATTTTTTTCATCTCATTTAATATAGTGTCTTTTCCAACTCCAGATGGGCCGGAAATAACAATGATTAAAGATTTTTTTTTTGCATTATATTCCAAATTTACCTCTGAATAGATTTTAATGTGTCCCAGAAGTTAGGATAAGATATTTCTACTGCTTCTGAACTTCCAATAGTTGTTTCTGAATTTGATAAAATTCCTGCTATTGCCATAGCCATAGCGATTCTATGATCTCCAAAGCTATTGCAATAACCTCCATTTAATTTTGAAGTTCCATTAATCGTTAATCCATCTGATTCGTGAATTATTTCGGCTCCTAAATTAGAAAGTCCTTGAAACATGCTTTCTATTCTATCGGATTCTTTAAAACGTAATTCTTTAGCATCTTTAATATAAGTTTTCCCTTTTGAAAAACAGGCTGCTACTGCGATATTTGGAATTTCATCGATCATTTTAGGTATTATTTCACCAGATATTTCTGTACCTTCTAAATTACTAGATTCAGCTATTATATCTCCAACAGGTTCTCCATTTTCTATTCTATTATTTTCTATAGTAATTTTCCCCCCCATTTTCTTTAATATCTCAATTGAACCTGTTCTTGTCGGGTTTAGTCCAACATTTTTGATTTTTATCCTAGCATTTGGGTGGCAACATGCAGCAACTAGCCAGGTTGAAGCTGAGCTTATATCTCCAGGGATAGTGATATTGTTTCTTTTAAGCATCGAAGGATTAACAGTTATTGAAGACTCTTCGATTTTAATATCTGCCCCCATGAATTTTGCCATTCTTTCTGTATGATCACGAGAAGAGTTAGGTTCAGTAATAGTTGAGGAGCTCGTAGCTGATAAAGAAGCAATAATGATAGCTGATTTAACTTGAGCACTTGGAATTGGCATAGAGTAATTTATACCTTGTAAAGTAGCTCCATTTATAGACAAAGGAGCTAATGTATTTGATTTTCGGCCAAGTATTTTTGCTCCCATTGCAGATAGAGGTTTGATAACCCTATCCATTGGTCTGCCCCTAAGTGATAAATCTCCAGAAATTATACTATAAAAAGGTTGTGAAGCTAATAGGCCAGTCATTAATCTTATTGTTGTCCCACTATTTCCTGCATCCATAATGTTTATGGGTTCATGGAAATCTGATTTTTGAATTAACAAACATTCTTTTTCTTTACTAAAATCACATCCTATATGTGGAGTGATTTCTACTCCAATACTTCTTAAACAGGAGATTATTGAATTTTTATCATCTCCTTCACAGAAATTGTTGATATGTGCTGCTTCACCAGTAGCTATGGAATTTAGAATAGCTGCTCTATGAGAAATAGATTTGTCTCCTGGAAGAGAAATCTCACCTTCTAATGATAGTGATCTTTTAACTGTTTTACGCATGTTTTATTTCCATGATTTATTTAAGTTTTTCCCATCCTTTTCTTTTTTTTTTGTCAGATTCTATAAATTCTCTATATTTTTGAGCAAGTTTTCCTCCAACAAATAATGATGTCATTGTTTCAGTAGCAGAAGGGAAAATAAGTTCTTCTTCAAAATTAGGAGATTTTGTTTCCCATTTTGCTCTTTCTTCCCAGGATTTAATAAATGCGTCTAGTAAGATTTGATTATTTTCTAAAATCAAATTTCTATACGTATACAATTCTTTAATATATTCATCTAACCAATTTACTAATGTTTCGGGATTGCCTAATGTGTAATCTAAATTGTCTTTTGGGTCTTGAGATGCATATCTAGATATAGTTTCAAATTCTGAAGTTGCTAAATTGTACATTTCTCTCCAAGAATCTTTGCTTGTTGTTGAAGTAGTAAAAGCTGAAGATATTATTATTGGTAATATGCTCATCGCTGAAGCATAACTATCATATTCATTTATATCCATAAATATAGGTTTAGCTTCAAGGTTTTCAATCAAATCTACTAATAATTGCAAAGAAGTTGGCTTAGTGTTGTTGTTAGGGAATATACAATAGTTAATATCTTTGAAAATCTTTGGATTTGCATCTTCCAAATTCGTAAGGCTATCTCTTATTAAAGGTTTAGATGGGATGAATTGTATTTTTTTTGTTATATTATCTTTTAAATAATTAACTATAGGTTTTTTTATAATTAAAGTGTCAGAAATTATAGTATCATCATTTACAACTGGAGAGATAGCCTCAATTAATTCAATTGTTTCACTTAACTTTGAGTCAATTATAATTATTTGTGCATTTTCAACAGCTTGTTTTAAATTTCTTATAGGTTTATCAATGGCGCCAATTTTTTTGGCATAGTTTAAGGTCGAATTATCATTGCATGAACCTGCAATTTCTAAGTTTTTCAAACCAAGTTCTTTTAATTTTAAACCCATTGACAAAGATACAGGTGTCAATCCGATTAAAGTAATTTTGTTCAAATGAAACCCTTTCTTTAGTTATTATCAATTGAAGTAGGGGTTATCAATTGTTTATTTTGAATTCGATTAAATTTTGCTAACTACGATGTAAATTAAAGATATTATATCTAGTGCCCACCGCAGCCACCGCCACCGCCACCGCAGCCGCAGCCACCGCCACCGCAGCCACCGCCACCGCAGCCACCGCCACCGCCACCGCCACCGCAAGCACATCCACCACCACTACCACAACCTCCTCCAGAAGGTAGATTTGGGTTGCTAATTATAAACCCACTTCGCATTAAATCATCTATATAATCTATTTTTGCACCTTCTACTAAAGGAACAGAGTCTTTATCTATAAGTACTTCAATATTATCTACTTTTATATTTGTATCTGTTTGTTGAGGTTCTTTCTCAATTCCTAAAGCGTATTGTATACCTCCATTTTGAGATGGCATTACCATTATTCTTAATAACTGGCCTTCATTCTTATGTTCTTCCATTAAGGAAGTTAGTTGTTCTATAGCACTGCTCGTGATTTCGATTAATGGTGTTTCAGTAGCCAATTTATTTGCCTCCTTTATCTTTAATATAAATAATATAAAATAAAATTTTATTAATAGTAATTTTATAAATTTATAATTATGATAAATTAAATTAGATTACAACAATGCATCTTATCATTGAAAGAATTCTGTGGTCAATCCCGTTGACAATTATATTAACTATGAATAAAATTTAGATATTAAACTTTTAAATATTAAATGCCTCTTGGTGATTTTAGCGAGGTTGTCCCACCCGTTACCATCTCGAACACGGAAGTGAAACGCCTCAGCGCTGACGATACTGTTACGGCAACGTTTTGGGAAAATAAGTCATTGCCAGGGGGCATAATTATTAATTATAAAAATATTCTTTAATGATTTATAATTTAGTTTAAATATATATAAATTAAGTAAAAAGTGGTAATTAATAAAAATGAATTCAGAAATAACACCTATTGAACAAGAAGAAGAAATTATGAATCTTCTATCGTCTCTTGAGCCAATGAAAAAGATTAAGAGAGGTGATGTGGTTGAAGGTATTGTAATGAGTACTGATAATGAAGGTGCCTTTATTGACATTGGACAAAAATCTGAAGGATTGGTCCCGAATAATGAAATGCGATCAGTTATTAGTAATTCTGAAGAAGATCTCAGTATTGGTGACACTGTTTTAACATTAGTAATAAAAGCTGAAAACAATGATCAATGTGCATTATTATCTATAGATAAAGCTATAGGCCAGCAAGGCTGGAGTATACTTGAGAAAGCTATTGAGTCAGACGAAATGGTTGAAGGTTTGATTATTGCTTTTAACAGAGGAGGCGCAATTGTGGAGTCCCATGGGGTTCAAGGCTTCGTTCCTACTTCTCAATTGGTTACAGTTCCTCGAGTATCTAATATTCAATTCAATCAGAATTCTGATCAAGCAAGTGACCCTGTCCCTGAGGATAATAGTAATGAAAATACTAGTGAGTCTGAGAAAAAAGTTATGGAAATAAGTGCAGATGATCCTAGGACAGAATATGTTGGAAGTAAAATAGATATTAAAGTTTTAGAAATCAACCGTGCTAGAAACCGAGCAATTTTCTCTGAGAAGAAAGCTGTCCAAGAACAAAAGGCAGAACAAAAAGCACGTATTATAGAGGAAATAGCTGAAGGTGATATACGTAAAGGAGTTGTAACTGGCTTAAGTAGTTTTGGAGCTTTTGTAGACTTAGGTGGAGCAGATGGGCTAATACATATTTCTGAGTTGTCCTGGAATCAAATTGACTCTCCTCAAGATATTGTTACTATAGGAGAAGAAATTGATGTATTTATATTAAAAGTTGATCATGAAACTAAGAAAATAGCATTGAGTATTAGGCGTTTGCAGTCAGAACCATGGGAAAATATTACAGATGAATTATCTAATGGAGATATAGTAGATGCTGTTATAGGAAAAATAACTGATTTTGGAGCATTTGCTAGAATTCAATGTAGCAAAGGAGTTATTGAAGGCTTAATACATATTTCTGAGCTGTCTCCTAAAGTTGTTAGCCATCCAAAGGAAGTTGTTAGAGAAGGTGAACAATTAAAGGTTAAAATTATGAATTTAGAACCCGAGAGGCGTAGATTAGCCCTTAGTTTAAAAGAGACACTGGAAATTGAAATAACTGATAATAACACAGAAGATTGAGACAAAGAAGAGGTATAGATAAGAATAATTGTAGGCTTTTAATTTAAAGTTTGGAGATATAGAAAAATGACAAGTAGATTTGAGAAATTTTCTGAAAGAGCAAGAAGAGTTTTGTCTTTAGCCCAAGAAGAAGCTAAACGTTTCAATCATACTCATATTGATACCGAACACATTTTATTAGGTCTGCTTAAAGAAAAAGAAGGGGTGGCGGCGACAGTTTTAGTTAATTTAGGTGTTGATCTCTCAAAAGCAATTACTGCAGTTGAGTTTATTATATCTAAAAGAGATAAATCTGGATCAGGTGAAATCGGATTGACCCCTAGAGCAAAAAAAGTTATAGAGCTTGCAGTAGATGAAGCAAGAAGGTTAAATCATAATTATATTGGTACAGAGCATCTTTTAATTGGATTGCTTAGAGAAGGGGAAGGTGTCGCAGCGGGCGTTCTAGAGAGTTTGCAAGTTAATTTAGATAATCTTAGAGAACAAACTGAAAGAGTTTTAGAAGAAGTTTTTCAACAGTCACAATCAATTTCTTCTTCTTATTCAACCCAAAATACTGGTTCAAAAACAAAAACACCTACTCTAGATCAATTAGGAGTTGATTTAACTAAGGCAGCAAAGTCAAATAAACTTGATCCAACTATTGGAAGAAAAATGGAGATCAAGAGAGTTATTCAAATATTAAGTAGAAGGACTAAGAATAACCCAGTTTTGATTGGCGAACCTGGTGTTGGTAAAACTGCTATTGTAGAAGGTTTAGCGCAAAAAATTGCGTCAGGAAATGTTCCTCGTACTTTGAATGGTAAAAGATTGATTTCTCTTGATATGGGATCTTTAGTTGCAGGTACAAAGTACAGAGGTGAATTTGAAGAGAGATTGAAGAAAATCGTTGATGAAATTCGGAATTCTAAAGATTGTGTTTTATTTATAGATGAAATTCATACAATGGTTGGTGCTGGAGCTGCAGAAGGAGCAGTGGATGCTGCAAATATATTGAAGCCTTCTTTAGCTAGAGGCGATATACAAACTATTGGAGCAACTACTCTGGATGATTATCGAAAGCACATGGAGAGAGACCCTGCCTTAGAGAGAAGATTTCAACCTGTAAGAGTCGAACAGCCTAATTTAACTGAAACAATAGAAATATTAAAAGGTATTCGCCCTAGATATGAAGAACACCATGAATTGAGTATATCAGATGATGCTTTGTCTGCAGCAGCAAATATGGCTTCAAGATTCATATCAGATAGATTCCTTCCTGATAAAGCTATTGATTTAATTGATGAAGCTTCGTCAAGGGTTCGAATTGACAGTACTGCTCTTCCTGAGAACATTCAAAAACTATTCCTAGAACTAGAAGAAATAAAAAATAATAAAGATGGAGCTATCTCTAATAAAGATTATGAATTAGCTGCTCGTTTAAGAGATGATGAATCTGATTTACAAAAAAAATATGATTCTTTAAATAACGATTGGAATGAAAAATTAAATAACAACAAACCAGTTGTTGGAGAAGAATCTATTGCAGAAATTGTTAGTATGTGGACTGGTATTCCTGTAACTCGCCTTGCTACTGAGGAGAGTGAGCGTTTAGTTAATATGGAAGAATCTCTTAAAAATCAAGTTGTTGGTCAAGATGATGCAATTCATGTAATTTCTAAAGCCGTCAGGAGATCTCGTGCAGGATTAAAAAGTCATAAACGTCCAATGGGTATGTTTATGTTTTTAGGACCTACTGGTGTTGGTAAGACGTATTTAGTCCAAAAATTGGCGGAATTTATGTTTGGTAGTGAGGATGACATGATTAGGATAGATATGTCTGAATTCATGGAACGTCATTCTGTTTCTCGATTGATAGGTGCTCCTCCTGGATATATAGGGCACGAAGAAGGAGGGCAATTAACTGAGGCAGTAAGAAGAAAGTCTTATAGAGTGATTCTTTTAGATGAAATAGAGAAAGCTCATCAAGAAGTATTTAATATATTATTGCAAATATTTGATGATGGTCATCTTACAGATTCAAAAGGACGCAAGGTAGATTTTAGAAATACGATAATTGTTATGACTAGTAATATTGGTTCTGATTTAATAAGGCAAGATCAAGGTATAGGGTTCTCTTTAGTAGATGAATCGGTTGATAGTAATACTGATGCATACATTAAGATAAAAAGAAATGTCTTAGATGAAGTTAAAAAATTTTTTAAACCTGAATTCTTAAATAGAATAGATGCATTAGAAGTGTTTAAGTCTCTAACTAGAGAGAATATGAATATTATTGTTGATTTGATGTTGTCTGAAGTTTCAATAAATTTAGTGGAAAAAGGTATTGATATGGAAGTGACTCAAGCTGCTAAAGATTGGTTAGCAGATAGTGGGTTTGATATAAAATTTGGAGCTAGGCCTTTAAGAAGGGTTATACAAAATAATATCGAAGATAATTTATCAGATAGCTTATTAAAAGGCGAGCTTAAACCTGGAGATACTGCCCTAATTGACCTTGATGATGATGGTCAAATTTCTATTACTCCTAGATCTTCTTTGCCAATTGCATCTGCATGATATATATTATGTATTCTATTAAATAATATGTGTTTTGTTAGATCAATACGGTTTTGGTAATGTTCATATGCAGTAACTGTGACAATAAAAGTCTTCGTTGGGAAGGTAAATGTCCTAGATGTCAGAAATGGAATTCATTGGTAGAAACTAAATCTGATAAAGAATTATTGATTAAAGGTTGGCATTCAGATTTTTCGAGCACTCCTAAATTACTTTCAGAAATTAATACTGATAATAGACAATATATAAGCTTAGAATCTACTGAAATGAATAGGGTCCTTGGTGGAGGCTTAGTTCCAGGGTCTGTCATATTGCTTGCAGGAGAACCTGGTATAGGTAAATCAACGTTGTTATTAAATATATCTGCGAATATTGCTAAAAGAGATTCAATCATACTATATTTGTCAGGAGAAGAATCGCAAGAGCAAATAACAATACGTGCTAAACGAATAGGTGTCAATGGGAATAATCTATACATACTATCTTCAATATATATACAAGATTTGTTATTTTCAGTTGAAAAATATAATCCAGCATTAATTGTTGTTGATTCTATTCAAACTTTATGTGATCAAACAATAGATTCAGAACCAGGTAGTATTACTCAAATTAAAGAATGCACGCGCCAATTAATTCAATATGCAAAATCACATAATATTTCTATCATAATTAGTGGGCATTTAAATAAAGCTGGAGATATTGCTGGACCTAGAGTATTAGAACATATGGTGGATGTTGTGTTAAATATGGAAGGCGAAAATATGAATAATCATAGATTGATTACTACAGTGAAAAATAGATTTGGTCCAACTTTTGAAGTGGGAGTTTTTGAAATGGATGAATTTGGGTTGCATGATGTAGTAGACCCATCAAAATCTTTTCATAATAATAGTAACATTTCTAATATAGGTTCAATTTCAATTTTGACATCTATGGGTACTCGTAATTTATTAGTTGAAATACAGGCATTAACTTCAAAAACTATTTTTGGATCCCCTAGAAGAGTGGCTACTGGGGTAGATTATAATAGAATGCTTTTAGTATGTGCTGTGTTATCAAGAAGGGCAAATATATCTTTGTCAGGTTTAGATATTGCAGTTAATATTGCAGGTGGATTGAAAGTAAATGAAACGGCTGCTGATTTAGGAATGGCATTAGCTATTGCATCTAATATTCTCGATTATGCTTTACCAAATCATATTGTTGCAATGGGAGAAATTGGTTTGGCTGGAGAAATACGGTCAGTGCCACAAATAGATAAACGTATTTATGAAATTATAAGATTAGGTTTTAAGGAAGCCATAATTCCAAGAAATAATAAGGTTTCAATGGATATTCCTAGTTCTTTAATACTACATGAAGTGTCTAATTTAAGAGAAGCGATAGATATATGTATGAGTTAAATTTTGTTTAGTTGTAAATAAGGAGATTATATATTGAGTTTAGGTTACTTTAAGTGTATTGGAGGCGTAAGTGGGGATATGATTTTGGGTTCTATTATAGATTCAGGAATTTCTTTAAATCAAATTAATGAAGGATTAAGCTTGTTAAATATTGAGGGGTATCAAATTGATTCACATTTATCTAATAGAGGAGGAGTAACTGGAACAAGATTTGAAGTAAATTATGATTCTAATCTACCTAATAGAAATTTTAAAGATTTTATTGATATAGTAAATAATTCAAGTTTACCAAATGAAGTAAAAAAAGATTCATGTTTAGTTTTCAATAGATTGTTAGAGGCTGAAAAAATAGCCCATAAATCAGAATCTTATCATATGGAATTACATGAATTAGGAGAAATAGATACTTTGATAGATGTTGTTGGGAGTGTGTTTGGATTCTATATTCTTAAACTTGATGCAATATATTTGTCTTCTTTGCCTGCTGGTAGTGGTTTGATTAAAATAAAACATGGGATTGTACCTGTGCCTTCTCCAGCAACTGCAGCTTTGTTGTCATTATGTCAAATTCCGCTTAGAAATTCCCATTCGGATTCTGATGATTCAGGCGAAATGATTACTCCTACTGGAGTTGCCATTCTTACTACTCTAGGTGATTTTAAGCAACCTCAAATGTATTTAGATAAAATTAGTTATGGTTTAGGTAAACGTGAATCTGACGATTATCCCAATGTGCTTTCACTTTGGATAGGAGATGAAGTAATAAATGATAAAAATTCAAATTTAGTATTGTTAGAGACAAATATTGATGATACTAATGGAGAAATTTTAGGCTATGTTTATGAATGTTTATTAAATATGGGTGTTAATGATATTTGGTATGTTCCTATAAGTATGAAAAAAAACCGACCTGGAGTAATGTTAAGTGTCATTGTTTCAGTTAAGATTGAACAAAAAGTTATAGACTTTATATTGAATGAAACTTCTACTTTAGGGATTAGGGTAAGAAATATAATTAGGTATGAAGCTAAACGTCAAATCCGTAAAATTTCTACAAATTATGGAGAGGTTAATGTTAAGATAAAGATAAGAAATAATAAAATTATAAATATATCTCCTGAATATGAACATTGTAAAAAAATAGCTATTGAACAGAATTTGACTTTAAAGGCTGTGATGGATGAAGTTTTGTTAAATGCTCAAAAAGAATTATTATAAGATTAGTTTTTCCTGATAACATGGTATAAAAATTCGTTGACCATTTAATTTATGTAATATATATTTGGTAATAGTGGTATGCCCGAGTGGCGCAATGGTAGCGCAGCCGATTTGTAATCGGCAGGTTAGTGGGTTCGAATCCCCTCTCGGGCTTTCTATAAACTAAATTTATAGGTACAATGAATTAATAAAACTTTATATATCTTGGATTGATTGCATAGCTGTGCTAAACTAGATATAAGTGCATGATTTGCAGGGATGGGTGAGTGGTTAATACCACCAGACTGTAAATCTGGCGCCCGGAAGGGCTACGTAGGTTCGAATCCTACTCCCTGCACCAAAATTTAATAATTTGCAAGATGGGCCCGCATAGCTCAGTGGTAGAGCGCGTTCTTGGTAAGAACGAGGTCAGCAGTTCAACTCTGCTTGTGGGCTAAGTCGAGAGAGAGAGGTACAAATTGGCTAAAGAAAAATTTGACAGAACGAAACCACATGTAAATGTGGGAACTATAGGGCATGTTGATCATGGTAAAACTACCCTGACAGCAGCGATTACAAAAGTTTTGTCTTCAGCAGGATTAGCTGAGGGTAGAGCTTTTGATACTATAGATAATGCTCCTGAAGAAAAAGAGAGAGGAGTTACTATTGCCATTACTCATGTTGAGTATGAGACTGAGGGACGTCATTATGCTCACGTTGACTGTCCAGGCCATGCTGATTACATAAAAAATATGATTACAGGTGCTGCTCAAATGGATGGAGCTATTCTTGTAGTTAGTGCCCCTGATGGGCCTATGCCTCAAACTAGAGAGCACATATTATTAGCAAGGCAGGTTGAAGTTCCATCAATGGTTGTAGCGTTAAATAAAGTTGACCAGATGGATGATCCAGAATTATTAGAGTTAGTTGAATTAGAATTAAGAGAATTGTTGAATGAATATGGGTTCCCAGGAGATGACATTCCAATTGTAAGAGTAAGTGCTTTAAATGCTCTTGAGGCTGATGATGTTTCCAGAGACTCAGAATGGGGTAAAGGAATTTGGGAATTAATGGATGCAGTTGATGCAATAGTTCAAGTCCCTGAAAGACCACTTGATCAACCATTTTTAATGCCCATAGAAGATGTTTTTAGTATTAAAGGAAGAGGGACAGTTGTCACTGGTAGAGTTGAAAAAGGTGTTGTGAAAGTTGGTCAAACAGTAGAGATTGTTGGTATTAAAGAGACTGTTACAACAACTGTTACTGGTGTTGAAATGTTCCATAAATTATTAGATCAAGGTGAAGCTGGAGATGCTGTTGGAGTATTGATTAGAGGAATTGAAAGAGATGAAATAGAGAGAGGTCAAGTATTAGCTGAACCAGGAACTATTACTCCTCATACTGAAGCTAAGGCTCAAGTATATGTACTTAGTAAAGAAGAAGGCGGCAGGCATACGCCATTTTTTACGGGTTACAAACCTCAATTTTATATTAGGACTACCGATGTTACAGGAGAAATTAAGCTTCCTGATGGTGTTGAGATGGTGATGCCTGGAGATAATATTGAAATGGATATGACCTTATTAGCTCCAGTAGCTATGGATGAGCAGTTGAGATTTGCAGTTAGAGAAGGCGGCAGAACAGTTGGTTCAGGCGTTGTAACTAAAGTTGTGAAATAGTTAGGTTCTTGAGGAGTTGTAATGGCAAGGAAAGGGAATGTTCGCGATTTGATTACTCTTGGTTGTGAAGAATGTAAAGAACGAGCGTATCATACTACTAAGAATAAGAGAAATGATCCTAATAGAATAGAATTGAAAAAATATTGTCCTAGGTGTAGATCTCATCATGTGTTTAGAGAGGTGAGATAAGAATTTATGGTTAGAGATACAGGTTTAAGGCGAAAAGTTTCTTCTCAAGCTTCAAAAAAGATTTTTTCATTTTCAATTATTGCAGATGTTGTTGGAGAATTAAATAGAGTTACTTGGCCTACACGAGAAGAGACTACTAGGTTATCTATAATGGTGATTACTGTTGCGGTTATAGTAGGAATATTTTTAGGTGTAATAGATTTAGGGTTTTCAAGTATATTTAATTTTATACTGAATTAAGGATAATGTAGTATGAATCAGACTGAAGATGTAGCACGTTGGTATATTATTCACGCCTATTCAGGGCATGAAGAACGTGTCAAAAAAAATCTAGAACAGAGGGTTGAAACATTAGATATTAAACATAAGATTTTAAATGTTGTAGTTCCTACTGAAGAAGAAATTGAGATTAAGAGTGGTGTAAGAAAGACTATATCAAAAAAAGTGTTTCCTGGTTATATACTAGTTCAAATGAATATGGATGATGAAAGTTGGCATATTGTTCGTAATACACCTGGAGTTACTGGTTTTATCTCTTCTGAAGATGAACAAGAAAAAAGGTCAAGACCAATTCCATTAGAAGATTCAGAAGTGGAAGAAATAATTAAGCAAATTGAATCAGATGAGCCTAAAAATAAGATTGGATATGCAACTGGTGACACAGTCCGAATAACAGAAGGGCCGTTTGCTGATTTCTTGGGAGTTGTAGATCAGGTTTACTCAGACAGAGATAAAGTTCGAGTACTTGTATCTTTCTTTGGTAGAGATACTCCAGTGGAATTAGATTTTTTGCAAATCGAAAGATCTTAATTTTTTGTAATAATTTATGTGAGGATTAATAAAGTGGCAAAAAAAGTTAAAGCAATAATTAAATTGCAAATTGAAGCAGGTAAGGCTACCCCTGCACCTCCAGTTGGCCCTGCATTAGGGCAACATGGAGTTAATATTATGTCTTTTGTAAAAGAATATAATGAAAGAACAGCTTCTCAGCAAGGTAATGTTATTCCAGTGGAATTGACTGTTTATGAAGATACTTCTTTTACTTTTATAATAAAAAGTCCTCCTGCTTCTGAAATGTTGAAGAAAGCTGCTGGTATTGAAAAAGGAAGTGGTAGCCCTAGAGCAAATAAAGTTGGAGTTGTATCTTTAGATGTGATAAGAGAAATAGCAGAAAACAAAATGAATGATTTAAATGCAAGTGATATTGAAAGTGCTATGCGTATAATTTCTGGGACAGCCAGAAGTATGGGTATACAAGTGAAGTCTGAAAATTAGAGAATAGGTGTTAAGTAAATGGTAAAGCATGGAAAAAGATATAACAATATTTTAGAAAAAATTGATGTTACAAAATTATATAGTTTAGAAGAAGGTGTTGCCTTAGCAAAATCGACTTCTTCTGCTTCTTTCGATGAAACAGTTGAACTACATTTGAAAACTAGTGCTGATTCGAGACAAGCTGATCAATTGATTAGAGGAGTTGTTATATTGCCTCATGGTGTTGGTAAAACAGTTAAGGTTGCTGCATTTGTACAAGGTGAAGGAGTTAGTATAGCTGAAGAATCTGGAGCCGATTATGTTGGCAGTGATGATTTAGTTAAAAAGGTAGAGTCAGGTTGGTCTGACTTTGATGTTGCAATTGCAACTCCTGATATGATGAGTCAAATAGGTAAGCTGGGTAAAGTTTTAGGAAGAAAAGGATTAATGCCTAATCCACGTACTGGGACAGTTGTGAAGACAGATGATATTGCAAGAGCAATAAATGATTCTAAAAAAGGAAGAGTTGAATATAAACTTGATAAAACATCAATAATGCATATTTCAGTTGGTAAAGTTAGTTTCACTGAAGAACAATTAATCGATAACATTAAAACATTAATGTATGATATAATTAAATCAAAGCCAAGTGGCATAAAAGGGCAGTTTTTAAAAACTGCATTTTTAACAACTACAATGGGTGTTGGTATCCCTTTGGAGGTTTCGACCATAATAAATACTGAATAAAATTTGTTTACCTGAGACAGCTGGTTCCTTTATGGATTAAATATCCTGCCGAGGTTTGATATTGAATTAATCTTTTATTGATAACCTAGGGATTGCCTGGGTTTTTTTATTATAGGGAATTTTAAAATATAAAAAGAGGTGATTTTTGCCTACGAAAGAAAAAAAAGAATTAATTAATAATATGCAAGATTGGATGAGTAGATGTACAGTTGCTGTATCTACTGATTTTAGTAGTTTGTCTGTTACTGAAATGACAGAATTAAGACAAACATTAAGGAAGTCGGGAATCGATTATAAAGTGGTTAAAAACACATTGGGTTCATTAGCTGCTGAAGGATCTGGGGTTTTAGCTTTTAAAGAAATTATTTCTGGTCCTACTGGAATTGCCTATGGTTTTGATGAACCAATTAGTTTAGCAAAAATTATATTTGATATTGCTAATAAAAAAGGCGAATTATTTCCGATCAAAGGTGGTGTAATAGATGGAGAAGTATATTCTTCGCATGATATTGAAAAATTAGCTAAACTGCCTTCAAAAGATGAATTAATTGCTACTTTATTATTGAAATTACAGGCACCTGTTTATGCTTTAGTTAATACATTAGATTCACCAATATCATCTCTAGCTAGAGTTATTCAGGCTCGTATAAATAAAGAAGAAAACAAATAAAAATATTTGGAGGTTTTATATGCCAGCAAGTAAATCAAAGGCAATAACAAAAGAAGAAATTTTAGAAGCTATTAAATCTATGTCAGTTATAGACTTAGCAGACCTTGTAAAAGATTTAGAAGAAGTATTTGGCGTTAGTGCTGCTGCACCGGTTGCTGTTGCAGCCCCTGGAGCTGCACCAGCTGCTGAGGGAGCATCAGATGCTGGATCAGCAGAAGAAAAAACTGATTTTAAAGTTACCTTACAAGAAATTGGGGATAAGAAAATTAATGTTATTAAGGCTGTAAGAGAAGTAACTACTTTAGGTCTTAAAGAAGCTAAGGACTTAGTTGAAGCTGCGCCTTCTGTAATTAAAGAAGGAATAGGAAAAGAAGAAGCAGATCAAATTAAAGAAAAAGTTGAAGCTGCTGGGGCTAAAGTTACTATAGAATAGTTACTTTGAATCATTAATATAAGGTATTGTTTGTGGACCTTGAGGGATTACTAATATTTCGGAATTATTTCCGTGTTGTTTTAATTTCTGTTGAATAGTTCTTTGTAGGTTTATTATTGGTTTCATATGGGTGGAAATAATTTGTTTATTGCTTATGTTTTCTGACATAAGATATATTTCTGCTTTTATCATTATTTGAGCTAATATTTGTACTTGCCATTGATCATGGGATTGATATTCATCTGAATTAATCATTTCCAATAATTTTTCTGGAGTGTTCTGTGATTCTAGAATTTTTTTAAATTTTCCATTAGAAGGTATTCCTTCTCTACACTCTGAAACACATAATATTGAGCCTTTTTCTTTTAAAACTTGTGCTGCTGCTGATATCCCTTTAACTGTTTGGTATAGATTTAAATCTAAAGGATATCCACTATTAGTTGTAATTATTATAGGGAATTTTGTATTTAAAGCTTTCATCGATACGTGTTTTACAAAGTCACTACAAGCTTTATGAATTGTAAATAATTCACCAGCATAAATACTTGTAATTTGATGATTTTTATTTATAGATACATCAATACTAAAATCTACTTTATTCAATTTTGCTATTTCTCTTATTGAATCATGAATAGGGTTGCCATAAGTTATTCCCCAAGTTGAATTTTTGTTACCTATCATTTTAGAGTTATGTAATGCCATAATTGTGTCAAAGCCTGCTAACCCTGGAGCAATCATTTTAGGACCTCCACTAAAACCAGCAAAAAAATGAGGTTCGACAAAGCCTGTCGTTATTTTTATATCACTTTCAACCCATAATTTATTAAGCCAAATAGGGATACCATTCGAAGTGTTACCCGTAAATTTTAGTTCTTTTTGATTAAAAGCATCGTGGTTGATTATTTTGTATTTTTTTCTTATATTTTCCCCTAACATCATATCTAATTCACATGTTGTATTAGATCTATGAGTTCCTGTTGCAATAAATATGGTTATTTGGTCATTTGGTATGTGTTTAAGTTCTTCAAGTAAAACTGGTAATATCGTTGAAGTTGGTATAGGTCTTGTAATATCACAAACAGATATACCAATATTTTGATTGGATTTTGCTATTGATTTTAACGGTAGTGTTCCTATAGGGTTTCTTATAGCATTTTTTAGTGCTTCTATAGGATCAGGTATTCCAGGGAGAAATGTGGGTTCAATTACAGTAGTTATATCTTCTGGTAGATCTACTTTAATGCCATCCGTACCATAATCTAAATCGATAATCATTTGTTTTTTAAAATAGTTTCGCAAAAATGTGCAGCATCTACTAAATCAGATATTGTTACATATTCACGCAATGTGTGCATATTATGAGTAGCCATCCCTACAACTATAGAGGTTATACCGTTTTTCCGGAAAACATTTCCATCAGTACCGCCACCAGATGGTTTTAAATCAGGTTCAAGGCCAAGTTCTGACAAAGCATTTTGAACTTTCAACAAAATTGATTCATTATTATTAATTTGATAGGATTCAAAATTTTCTTTAATATTTTCTTTAATTAATGCATTAGGATATAGAGTTTGAATTTCTTTTAATTTTTCCTCTAATATTATATTTATTGAATCAATAGTTTCCATATTTAAACTTCTAAATTCTCCATTTAATATAGTTGTTTCTGGTACCGTATTCCTTACACTTCCACCATAAATTCTTCCAATATTAAAGGTTGACTCTGAATCTAATCTCCCTTGAGGTAATCTTGTGACTAAATCAGCAGCAATTCTAATAGCAGAGATCCCTTTTTCGGGTTCTACTCCTGCATGAGCAGCTTTGCCGGTAATTTCAATGTCAAATTCTATAGCAGTAGGGCTCGCAGAAGTAATTCGTGATACAGGTCCTTCGCCGTCGAATATTATTGCTTCCTTTGATTTCAATTCTTTAAAGTTTAAATTTTGGGCTCCATATAATCCAACTTCTTCTTCTTTAGTAAATATTATTTCTACACCTATAGGGTCTGATTTGTCTTCTCTAATCGATGTGAGTCCTTCTAATATTGCAGTAATTCCAGCTTTACAGTCTCCTCCTAATATTGTACTTCCGTCTGAAGATATTATGTCAGAAGCCACTACAGGTTTTATATTTTTTCCTGGTTGTACAGTATCCATATGTGCAGATAAAATTATTGTGTTTTCTTCTTTAGATTTACTTACTACATTCCCATATGAATCTAATTCTGAATTAATTCCTATACTGGATAACCTTTTTATTAATTCTTTAGAGATATTTGATTCTTCTCCAGAGATACTGTCAATTTTTGCTAATTCGCAAAAAGTATTTATAATTCTTTCTCGATTAATCACTGTTTTACCTCAATGTTATATAATTAATTATATTTATAATTTTATGTTTTGTTTTTATACTGTCAATAGTCTTATTATTATATTTTTTATTTGATTAACATTATATATTGTAGTATTTTAGGATTATAATTGAAATCATTATATGTGAGGTTAATTTGAAAATATTGGTTGTAGGAACAGGAGCTATAGGTTCATGTTATGGAGGAGCTTTATATAAAGACGGTAATGATGTGATTTTTTTAGCTCGTGGGAATAATTTAAAAGTTATTAATTCTAGAGGATTATCAATTAAAAGTGCCAAATTGGGTGATTTTAATATTATGCCTAAAGTTACAGATTCTCTAAAGGGGGATTGGAAAGCTGACTTAATTTTATATTGTGTTAAAAGTTTTCATAATGATAATGCTGTGCCATTATTAGCTCCTGCTATAAATTCCGATACTCGCATATTAACTTTACAAAACGGGTTAGGAAGTGGAGATTTATTAGCAAATAAATATGGTAATCATAAATTATTATTAGGAGCTGCTTATATAGATGCTAAACTTAAAGAGCATGGTGTAGCTGAAGAATTAGGAGGTCCTTTTAAAATAGTATTTGGGCAAGAAGACAATCTGAAATCTGATAAAACCTTAGAAATTGAAAATGTTTTAAAATCTGCAGGGATTGAAGCTGATTTGTCTGAAGATATTTTATTAGCATTGTGGAGTAAGCTTGCGCTTATTTGTGCTTTAAGTGGTATGTCATGTATTACGAGAGGATCTGCATATGAAATATTAACTAATGCTAAGACTTTAGAATTGTCATGGAGAGTCATGAGAGAAGTGGGTGATGTTGCAAGAGGAAAAGGAGTTTCTTTGACTGAAGATAAAATTAATTCAATTATGGACCAGTTCAAAAAAAATATGCATGCATCAAGTTCATCGATGTATTTAGATTTGATTTCGGGTAATCGATTAGAGGTAAATGTTTTAAATGGAATCGTTGTCGAATATGGGAAAGAATTGGGTATTCCTACACCAATAAATGAATTTATTACATATTGTCTTTCAATTCAAGATAATAGGGCTAAAAGCAATAATTCTAATAGCTAGTAATTATTTGTATTTTTTAATTGGTAAGTTGATATTTATTTGCTTGATAATTATGAAATTAATTTAAATTTAAAATTATTCTAAAGTATATGATAAGAAAAGACATCAAAAATTTAACGTCCCATGATGATTCATATAAATGGGTTATGCTTATGTTGGTGTGGTTATTGTATTTTTGTTTTGGTCTAACATTAGCAACTATAGCTCCATTAACATTACCTATAATGAATGAACTAGATATTTCTTATGCTCAAATGGGTTTTATTTTAGGCGCTTGGCAATTAGTTTACATATTTACTGCATATCCCTTAGGTGTGATTATTGATAAACTCAGTATTCGAAAATCTTTAGGTATAGGAATTTTATTAATTTGGATTTCTTTAATTTCTAGAGGTTTAGCTGGAGATTTTTCAACTCTATTATTTGCTGTAGTAGTTTTTGGGTTTGGCGGCCCAATAATATCAATTGGGGCTCCAAAAGTTATTTCAGTATGGTTTAAAGGTAGTCAAAGAAATTTGTCTGCAGGTATTTATGCAACAGGTCCAACTATTGGATCTGCCTTAGCATTAGGTACAGCAATTCCAATAGCAAATTTATTAGGTTCTTGGCGTGGAATATCTGTTATTTACGGAATAATTGTATTTTTTTCAATAATATTATGGCTGGTATTTTCAAAAAACAATTTTAGTGGTTTAGATGATAAAGATTCTATTTCAGCATTTACAACATTTAGAGATTTATTTTCTATAAGAAATGTTAAAATTATTATGCTATTAGCTATAGCTTCGTTCTTTTTGAATCATGGCTTGAATAATTGGCTTCCAACTCTCTTAAAGGAAAAAGGGATAAGTTTAACTAGCGCTGGCGTTTGGTCTTCAATTTCAATGTTGTCAGGTGTTGTTGGGCTTATTATAATACCTGCTGTAGCAAAATATTTTTCAAGAGTACTGATTCTTTTTGGAATATTTATTATATCTTCATCTTCTACTTTTGCATTAATAATATTTACTGATTATCCATTGTATTTTTCTTTAATAATATCAAGTATAGTTAGGGCTCCAATGATGCCTCTTTTAACTTTGCTTTTAATGGAAACAAAGGGAGTAGGCTCTGTTAGAATGGGAGCAGCTGGGGGATTACTTTTTACGGCTGCTGAAATTGGAGGGTTTGCCGGCCCATTTATTCTTGGAGTAATTAGAGATAGATCGGGAACAATGGATTTAGGATTGATTTTACTTGGGGTTTTTATTGCTCTATTAGTGTTATTGCTACCTATAATAAAAGAGAACTAGTTAACTAGTTCTCTTTTATTTTGCTTAAATCAAAATTTTATTATTTAGTAATTAATTAGGAACCATATCTTATGTCTGATACAGAGTCATTATAGTCTACTCCTTTAGTAGCCCAAAAGATATTTGCTATTTGATCAACAGTTTCAATAAGTTTTTTTGCTGAATCTACATTTACACTTTGCTTATTTGCTCCTGCAAGCTTATTTGCATTCCAAAATAATTCATGAAGTTCAGGATATTTTTCTAAATGTTCAGGCTTAAAGTAATCTGCCCATAATATATTAAGTTCATTCTTTACATTTTGTGCATGTTCTTCTTTAACAGCAATATATCTAGAAGAAGCAAAGTATATAGTGGATTCATTACCAGAATCATCAGTTGTTTGTAGAGGCACTTCAACTGCTTCTATTTTTACAGACATTTTAAGTACAGTCTGGGCAGCTATTTTTGCAACTATTGGGTCATATATACCACATGGTATGTCACAATGTGCATATACATCTATTTTATTTATAATTTTAGGTAATTTAAATTTTTTCATTTTTATTCTCCTTTTTATCTTATTTTACCAGTTTTTTCATTTCACTTTCAATTAAATTGAAGTCTTTACTAGGGATTAAATGTAAATTTTCGTAAAAAGCCAATGGCCACATTTCAGGGAGCCATTTTTTTAAATATTCCAAGCTGGGAGCTAGAATCATTCCGTCTATATAGTTGTTTTCTTTAAGTATTATATCGGGTTGCATATAAACTCTATTAGGATAGGATTCATCAGGAAAAGTAGATGTCCATATGTGTTTATTATCTATAAATGATTTAGATGTGATAGTAGCAGTTAGAGCCCATTTTTTTTTTGTCATAAATGTAATAAAGAATTCTATCATTTGGCTCCATACGTTTAGATTGTTTACGATATTTATTTTTCAAACCATGTATAGAGAAATTTAAGTTTTCGCTTTTTTTAAAATTTTCATGTGTCTCAGATATCATCCAGAAATTTTTACCCCTAGGGGTTAGTTTGTTTTCCACTATATTGTCCAAATCTTTTTAATATCATATTAATATATCATAAAAATTATTTAGGATTGAAAAATTATTTACCTTTATTCAATTAAATTGTTTTCTTATAAGTATTAGTGCTGTATATTATTTATTGTACAGAAATATAGAGAGTGTAAATGGTTTCATTTGTAAATAATTTAAAAAATGATATTACTCCGAATGTTGCAGTAGTGCTTCTTGCGGCAGGTCAATCTACCAGGATGGGCAAAATAGATAAGATATTTGCTAAAATTAAAGAAAAAGAAGTTATTTCATATAGCTTGTCAGTGTTTAATAGTTCCCCTTTAATTGGGTCAATAATTTTAGTAACAAGTAGCTCGTCAATTAAAATGGGAGAAGAATTAGTTGAAAAATATGGATTTAATAAAGTTTCAAAAATTATAAGTGGAGGTAAAAGGCGACAAGATTCAGTAAAATTAGGATTGAAAGAGGTTAAGGGATTTGAAATAATTATGATTCACGATGGTGCTCGTCCTTTTATAAATTTTAATATTTTGAAATCAGGAGTAGAGACTGTTAACAAAACTGGAGCATCAATTCCAGTTATTCCTTTAGAGGATTCTATAAAATATATAGATGCTTCCGGGTTAGTTATCAAAAATATTGATCGTAAGAATCTTTATTTAGTTCAAACCCCACAGGTTTTTCATAATGAAGTCATTTTGGACGCACACGATAAAATCAAACAAGATGTGACGGATGATGCATCTATGGTTGAATTAAATAATGGAAAAATTTATGTTTTTGAAGGTTTAAAAGATAATATTAAATTAACTACTTTACATGATTATTTATTAGCAGAATCAATAGTTAGTTATAAAATTACATCTGGTGATATAAATTGAGATCAGGAATAGGAATAGACATTCATAAATTATCTAATAGCAACTTTATGATTTTAGGTGGCGTCAAAATAGATTGTGAATTAGGTATAGATGGTCACAGTGATGGAGATGTATTAATACATTCAATTATTGATGCATTATTAGGTGCTGCTAGTTTAGGTGATATAGGAGCATATTTCCCTTCGAATGATCCAAAATACAAAGGTATTTCTAGTATCAAACTGTTAGAAATAATAATGGTAGAATTAGATAAGTACAATTGGAATACTAACAATATTGATGCTACAATTATTTTGGAAAAACCGAAATTGAATCCATATATTTTTAATATGAGGGAAATTTTGAGTGAAGTAATTGGAATAAATATTGATCAAATAAATATTAAAAGTACTACAGCTGACGGAATAGGCTTGGTAGGTAAAAATGAAGGAATTTGTTGCATAGCAATTGCTTCAATAAACAAAATTGATGAAATTATATAATACACTTACAAGACAAGAAGAAGAATTAGATTTTAACAAACAAGATATCAATATGTATGTTTGTGGAGTCACACCATATTCTTCATCTCATATCGGGCATGCTATGAGCACAGTTGTTTTTGACGTCTTAAGAAGATATTTAGAATTTAAAGGTTTTAAAGTAAATCATATACAGAATTTTACTGATGTTGACGACAAGATGATTCAAGCTGCAAAAAAGCTAGATATGTCTACCGCAGATTTGGCAAATAATAATATAGAATCTTTTTTGAATGAAATGGCTTTGTTAAATAATTTGCCAGCTCAACTTTATCCTAGAGCAACTGAAGAAATTGAAAAAATAATTGAAATTATTGAATCTTTAATATCTAAAGGGTTAGCTTATCATAATAAAGATGGAGTATATTTTAGAGTTGAAAAAGTTTTAGATTATGGGAAATTAAGTAGAAGAACTCTTAAAGATATGATTAGTGGTAGTAGAATTGAAATAGATCAAAATAAAGAAAATTCTATGGATTTTGCTTTATGGAAAAGTGAAAAACCTGGAGAACCTTCATGGGATAGCCCTTGGGGAAAAGGAAGGCCTGGTTGGCACATAGAATGTAGTGCTATGTCCATAAAATATCTAGGAAATTCAATAGATATTCATGGAGGAGGTCTAGATCTAATTTTCCCCCATCATGAGAATGAAATAGTCCAATCTGAATCTTTTACTGGAGAAATTCCTTTTTCTAAAATTTGGGTCCACAATGGATTACTTAGAATGGGTTCCGATAAGATGAGTAAATCTGTTGGAAATATAGTGTTGATTAGAGATGTATTAGACAAATTTTCAACGAATGCTATAAGGATGTTCATATTGAGTAGTCATTATAGATCGCCATTAGAATATAATGAAGATCAAATTAAGTCGAAAGAAATTTCTATTAAAAAATTGACCAAACTTTTAGAAAATACTGGAGGCAAGGTCGATTTTGATCAAATAAGCTATGTATGTCAAATTAGGCAAGAGCAATTTATTAATGCTATGGATGACGATTTGAATACTCCAAGAGCTATTGCAACAATATTTGATTTACATAAAGATTTGACCCGACTTAGTAGCGAAGGTATTGATATTGCGGCAGGTCAAGATTTATTAAATCGATTATCGGATATATTAGGGTTAGATTTAAAAAATAAAAATATTGAGTATAATCAAGATGAATTTTTGGAACCATTAATGAAAATTTTGACTAATATACGATCTGAATTAAGGAATAAAAAAGAATTTGAATTAGCTGATAAAATTCGTTTTGATTTATATAATATAGGTATAAATTTAGAGGATAGTTTAGAAGGAACTAATTGGAATATTATTGATAATTAAGGGTTTTGAAATTATAGATATTTCGCACTTATGATAGATATAACTATAAAGAAAACTGATAAAACTATAGTAGCTTGAAATAATGTCCTTTCAATTCCTCTTCTTGTTCTAAAAGAACCATCTGATGCGCCAAATAATCCTCCACCTTGACCTCTAACCTGTAATAAAATAATAGTTACAAGTATAATAGCAGAAGTTATTTGAATAATATTTAATATTGGTTTTAATAAACTAGTAGTTTCTTCCATTTTTTTCCTATCTAATATAAATTATATCATGAAATTTCATATATGATGTTTTTCATATAATTTTATTATATTTTCAGTAAGTTTATGTGAATCATGTCTTATGGGATGATTTTCATCTCCAATATCAGATTCAATTATTTGTACATTATTAAGTTTTTTGTTTTTGTTAATTACAGGTTCTCCAAAAAACCTTTCATCTAATCTCCTAAGATTGTTATTTGCTAACACATAATCAACTATGTCAGGTATTGTATGTTTTTGAAGAGATTGAATATGGTCTTCCATTGAGTAACCTTTTGTTTCGCCTATTTGTGTTGCTATGTTACAAACATAAATTTTACAAGCTTTTGATTCATTAATAGCTTTTGTTATATCGTTTATCGAAAGATTAGGAATTATACTCGTATATAAGCTCCCAGGACCTATAATAATAATATCAGATTCTTTAATTTTATCTAAAGCCGGGGGGTATGCTTTAGTATTTTCTGGATGAATTGACAAATGGGTTATTTTAGATTTTGTCTTTCCAATGAAAGATTCTCCCAGAATTTCGCTTCCATCTTCTAGCTTTGCAATTAATTTTACATTTTGGAGTGTCGCAGGTATTATTTCTCCCTTGACTGCTAATATTTTACTAGATTGCATTAAAGCTTCAGGAAAGCTTCTAGTTAGGTCATTCATTGCAGCAATAAAAAGGTTCCCAAAACTATGGCCTTTCAAACCATTACCTTGGTTAAATCTATATTGGAATAATTCAGCTAATAAAGGTTCGGTATCAGATAAGGCAACTAGACAATTTCTAAAATCTCCTGGAGGAATCACTCCTAATTCCCTCCTTAACCTACCAGAACTACCACCATCATCACTAACCGTAATAATCGCTGATATATTGTTTGAGTAATTTTTCAGACCTCTAAGTAATACTGAAAGCCCAGTTCCTCCTCCTATTGCAACAATTTTTGGGCCTTTTTCTTTATTCTTTTCTTTATAAATTGTATTAGCTAATTTTTCAAAAGATTTTACTTGAAACATAAAAGGGCGAATTGATTTGTATATTCCATAAATAGAACCAAGGATCATGATGATTCCAATAAGTATTAATATTATTGATTCTGTTTGTCCTGGTAGTAGGTTTGAGAATGAAAACCAGATTATTTTTCTTATTGAGTATGCTAATCCAATAGATAATAGTCCTATTCCAATAGACCCACTTATTATCCATCTTTTTAATCCTATTCCAGGATATAAAAATTTAGATATTTCTTTTAGAAATTGGAAATTTGGAGAATTGTTTTTTTTGTTCATTATTTATTTAATTTGCTTAGTTGAGCACTTAATAAATTTTCAATATTTTTAGGGTTAGCTTTTCCTTTAGTTTCTTTCATTACTTGTCCTACTAAAAACTTAAGGACATTTTCGTTACCTGATATGAAATCTTTTATTGCTTTAGGATTGTCAGATATTATTTTTTCAATTATAGGTTCCAAATCATTATCTTGAACTGATTGGATTAGATTTTTTTTCAGGGAAATTTCTTTTGGATCTCCTCCGTTCAAAAACATATCTTCAAAAACTATTTTTGCTGAAGCATTATTAAGTTTTCCTGATTCTATTAATTTAAGTAAGCCCTTAAAATTTTTCGGTATGATTTTTTGTTGATCAATGTTTTTGTCATACTTTTTTAGTAATTTATTTAATTCTCCTAACATCCAGTTACTAACAGATTTTGCAAATGTTGGCTGAGTATTTTTTACAGTAGATTCATAAAATTCTGCAGTTTGTTTATTTATAGTTAAAAGGTCTGAGTTGTATTTGTTTAATTGGTATTGTTTTTGAAATCGTTTTGACTTTTCTTCTGGTAGTTCAGGAAGTGTATTTTTTATATCTTCAATAAATTTTTTTTCTATTTTGATTAAGGGTAGATCGGGTTCAGGAAAATATCTATAATCAGCTGCATATTCTTTAGTTCTTTGAGCTACAGTTTCATTATTAATTTCAGACCATCCTCTAGTTTCTTGTATTATTTTCTTCTCTGAATTCAGTAGTGTAGTTTGTCTTTTAATTTCATATTTTAGTGCTCGATATACGGATTTTAAGCTATTTAAGTTTTTTATTTCAACTTTTGTGCCAAGTTTTTTTTCATTTATTTTTTTTAGGCTTATGTTTGCATCACACCTAAAACTTCCTTCTTCCATATTACCTGTCCCAACATCTAAATATTTTATGATTGATCTTAATTTGATTAAGTATTCTCTTGCTTCTTCCGGACTCTTTATATCTGGTTCTGTAACTATCTCCATTAGTGGTACTCCAGAACGGTTAATATCTATTAAGCTATAAGAATTATTTTTTTCATTGATATGTATTAATTTAGCAACATCTTCTTCTAAATGTAACCTATTTATTCTAATTGATTGATCATTATTATCATTCATAATTTTTACAAAACCATTTGTAGCTAAAGGCAAGTCAAATTGTGAAATTTGATAGCCCTTCATTAAATCAGGATAAGAGTAGTTTTTACGATCAAATTTTGTATATGAAGATATTTCACAATTTAAAGCTAAACTAGTTTTTATTCCTAAATTAATTGCCATTTGATTTATATTAGGTAATGATCCAGGTAGTCCCAAGCATATAGGGCATATTATTGAATTAGTAGGTTCATTTTGGTATTTTGAACTACAATCACAAAACATTTTAGATTTAGTTAATAATTGTACATGGACTTCTAATCCTATTACAGTTTGATAAGTCATAATACCCTTTTTTAGATTTTAATTAATTTAGTATATGCAAGAAAATTCTAAATTTATACCCTAGTTTATGATGATTAATGTTTTAAAAATTGGTTTTTAATTATAGTTTATTAAAAATTAAGGGTACAAATTTACAAGAATCTAATGATTCTGTAACAAGACCTTTTAAAGTTTTTGTGATTTTAAGTAATTCTTGTTTTTGTTCAGAACCTATTGGAATTATTAGATTTCCATTATTGGATAATTGTTTTAATAGTTGATCAGGTATTTTTTTCGCTGCAGCTGACACAATAATTCTATCAAAAGGGCTGTTTTTTAAACAACCAAGTGCTTTATTTGTCAAGTGAATATTATTTGTATTATACCCTAAACTATTTAGTCTAATTTTTGTTTTTTTTATAAGAGGTTCTATGATTTCAGTACTAGTTAAATTATTTACTAATTCAGATAATATTGCAAAAAGATATCCGCTGCCAGTTCCAATTTCTAAAACGTTATCATTAATGCTTAAATCTAATTCATTGATCATTTTGGCTATGATTGAGGGTTGTGAGATAGTTTGATTATATTCGATAGGTAAAGCAGTATCTTCGTATGCAAGATGTTGATATTCGTCAGGAATAAATAACTCTCTAGGGATTTTTTCAAAAGCTTTAATTATCTTATTATTATTAGATTGAGATTTTAGTTTATTTATTAGTGAGGTTTTTGACTTTTGTAGTTCGGATTTCATAATTTATATTTTGATATAATTAAATGTATATTATAGTATATTTTATTAATAGTGAAATTTATTAAATGTACTTCAGGAATAAAATTAAAATTTGAATTTAATTATTAGGACAATTTATGTATTATCCAGCTTTTATTAATGTGAAAAATAGAATATGTTTGGTGATAGGTGGAGGGAAATTTGCTGAAGAAAAAGTATTTAAATTGCTTAGCTTAGGAGCTAAGATAAAAATAATCAGCCCAGATATTACTCAAGAAATAAAAGATGTTTTAAATAAAAAAGAAATTACATGGATTAAAAGAAAATATATTTATGGGGATTTGGAAGATGTTTTTATAGCAATATCTGCTACTGGTGATGAAATAGCAAATGAGGAGGTGTTTAAAGAAGCCGAAAAGAGGAATGTGTTATTAAACATTGTAGATGTTACTCATTTATGTACTTTTATTGCCCCATCAGTTGCTAAAAGAGGAGGGGTGACCGTAGCTACGTCAACTGGAGGCGCTAGTCCTGCTTTAGCTAGGAAATTTAGAGAGACACTTGAAAAAGGATGTGAATGTAGATTATTAGAATATGGAGATTTGACCCTGATTTTATCTGAAGTACGTAATGAAGTTAGAAGTAAAAATATTTATGTAAGTGCTGAAAGATGGCAAGAATGTATAGATGAGAAATTGTTAGATTTAGTTCAAAATGGGGAGATTTCTGAAGCAAAAAACAGATTGTTGTTAGGATTAATTGAAAACAAATAATTTGCTTCGTTTTATTAGAGAATTACTATTGTTATTTCTAGAATATCATATAGAGAGGAATTAATATAAATGGTAAATACTTCATTAGTGACAGTTGGTGCAAGGCAAAGTCAATTATCTATCAAGCAAACTAATGAAGTATTAAATTTACTTAAAGTTAAATTTCCAGGTTGTGATTTTCAATACAAACCAATTAAGACTAAAGGAGATATATATAAAAATGATCTTATGGTGTCTTTAGGTAGAGGTATGTTTGTAAATGAAATTCAATCTGAATTAAGTAAAGGTCACATTGATATAGCTGTACATAGTGCGAAAGATTTAACTATAGATATACCTGAGGATTTAATTATAGCTGCTTATACTGAAAGATTAGATGCTCGAGATGTTTTTATATCATCATGTAGTAATAAAAATATAGAGGACTTACCTTTAGGATCTATTATAGGTACAAGTAGCCCTAGACGTAAAATTCAGCTTGAAAGCAATTATTCTAATATTGAAATACATCCTATTAGAGGTAATGTTGAAACAAGAATACAAAAAATAACTACTGAAGAATATGATGGAGTAATACTAGCAGCAGCTGGGTTGATTAGATTAGGGTTAGAACATCTAATATCTGAATATATTGCTATAGAAATTTGTATCCCAGATGTGGGGCAAGGTGCGTTGGCTATTCAATGTAGAAAAGATGATATTCGTATTTTAAATATGTTAAAAAGTATAAATCATCAACAAACTAATGAATTACTTAGATCTGAAAGAGCATTTGTTAACTATATTGGAGGAGGTTGCGTAACTCCTATAGCAGCATATGCTTCTATAAAAAATGAAAATATAAATATATATGCAATGGGTACTGATTCAGGCATTAATAAAATCTTTCGAACAAATGTAAAAGGATATAGAGGAAATCCTGAAGAAATAGGTTATGAGGCAGCCAATAATTTGTTGAAGTCCGGTGCTTTTCGGTTTATATAAAGTAGGTATAAATGAATATAGGAAAAATATTCTTAGTAGGTGCGGGGCCTGGTGACCCCGAATTAATTTCAGTAAAAGGTTTGAAATGTTTAAATATTGCAGATGTTGTACTACATGATAGATTAATAGATCTAAGCATATTGAAAAATGCTAAATCATCTGCTGAAATAATTAATGTTGGAAAAACTCCTGGAGATAATCCTCAAATTCAAAATGATATTAATCAATTAATGGTTAAGAAAGCATTTGAAGGAAAAGATGTAGTTAGATTAAAAGGTGGAGATCCTTTTATATTTGGAAGAGGGTCTGAAGAAGCATTATATTTGAATAGCTTTGGTATAGAGTTTGAAATTATACCTGGGATTTCGTCTATTAATGGGGTCTCAGCATATGCAGGCATTCCGTTAACACACAGAGGGATTTCTTCATCATTTACTGTTTTAACAGGAACTGAGATTCTAAATGAAGAAGAGAAGTTAATTGGGTTTAATGAAACCTTAAAGTTTGGAGATACTATAATTGTATTAATGGGGTTGAAAAATATAAATAATATAATTGATGTTTTTATTAATAGAGGGCTTTCTAAAGATACTCCAATAGCTTTAGTTGGTTTTGGGACTATGCCTAATCAAAATACTATTGTAGGAAGCCTAAAGAATATAATTTCTAAATTACAATGTTCTAAATTATCTTCTCCTGTTGTAGTAATTATTGGAGAAGTCGTTAAATTAAGAAAACAAATTAAATGGTATGATAATAAGCCTCTTTTTGGTAAAAATGTACTTATAACTCGTGCACATATACAATCATCATCATTAGCAAGATTATTTAGTTCTAAAGGTGCAAACCCAATAGAATTTCCTACAATCGAAATTAAACCAATTAAGAATAATAAAATATTGGAGGAAAATTTAAATAATTCTAAAAATTTCGATTGGATATTGTTTACAAGCCAGAATGCAGTAAAAATATTTTTTGATAGAATGTTTGATTTAGGAAAAGATATTAGACATATATATCCAGCTCAAATTGGTGCCATAGGTAATATAACATCTGAATATTTAAAGTCCTATGGAGTTGTGCCAGATATTGTAGGGGAAAATAATAATTCAAGTGATTTCATCGATGAATTTAAAGGGGTGGATTTTGAAGATTTAAAAATTTTATTACCTAAAGGCAAAAAAAGTAAATCGGATCTATATGACGCTTTGATATCAAGAGGAGCTTTCCCAACCAATTTGGAAATATATGATACAGTATTGCCAAATAGTAATAAATTAGATTTATATGAAATAATCAATAATGGATTAGATGTTTGTACATTTACAAGTCCTTCTACTGTAGAAAATTTAATAAAATTTTTACAAGGAGATTTAAATTTGTTATCTAAATCTAAAATAGCATGTATTGGTTCCGTTACAGCAAAAACAGCTCAAGAAATTGGCCTTAAAGTTGAAATTATATCTGAAGACTATACAATTGAAGGATTAGTAGAAGCTGTTGAGAATTATTATATTAGAGAGGCATATCATGAATAATAATACAATGAGAATGAGAAGGTTAAGACAAAAAAATTTTTTAAGGTTACTTTTATCTGAAACCAACTTCACTTTAGATGATTTGATATACCCTTTATTTGTTACACATGGTCGTGGTCTAAGACAAGAGATAGATTCTATGCCAGGTATTTACCACATTTCTTTAGATAACTTAATATCTGAGGTAGATGAAATTGCAAGACTAAATATCAAAGCTGTAATGTTATTTGGGATTCCTGAAAGTAAATCTGATGTAGGTATGGAAGCATATGATAACGGAGGCATAATACAAGAGTCAATTAGAGTAATTAAACAAACCATACCGGATATAGTAATTATTACTGATGTATGTTTGTGCCAATATACTACACATGGTCATTGTGGAATTGTACATAATAATGTCGTCGATAATGATGCCTCATTAGAAATATTAGGTAAAATTGCAGTTTCTCAGGCAGAAGCAGGTTCGGATATAATTGCCCCTTCTTCTATGATGGATATGCAAGTATTATCAATTCGTGACACATTGGATCTAGCAGGTTTCAAGGATATACCAATTATGTCGTATTCTGCAAAATATTCTTCATCATTTTATGGTCCATTTCGGTCTGCGGTTGATTCTTCACCACAATTTGGGGATAGAAATTCCTATCAAATTAACCCTGCAAATGCGAAGGAAGCTATTAGGGAAATTGAATTAGATATCAACCAAGGTACTGATTTAATAATGGTTAAGCCTGCTCTTTCATACTTAGATATTATTAGTTTGGCTCAACAAAAATTTGATTATCCTTTAGCAGCTTTTAACACTAGTGGAGAATATTCAATGGTTAAATCTGCTTCGCTTAAAGGATGGATTGATGAAAAAAAAATGGTATATGAAATTATTACTTCAATTAAAAGAGCAGGAGCAAATATGATAATTTCATATCATGCAAAAGATATAGCTAGTTGGTTCAATAATGAATTAGATTAAAACCAATACTTTATTCTATAAAAAGGCCAGATTCTTAATATGACTTTTCCGATTATTTCAGAATATTTAATTGGTCCAAAATGTCTACTATCTGTACTATAGTTATGATTATCTCCAATAACGAAATATTCATTTATAGATAATTGATAATCAGATATATTATTATCTGTTTTTATGACTAAGCTATAATTTCTTTTATTGATATCTTCAATTTTTTCATTTGGTAGTCCAATTAAACGTTTAATAATATAGCTATTTGGATTGTCAGGGTTGTTTAAAATAATAATATCATTGGCTTTGAGTTTGAAATTTTTTGACGTGGATTTTTTTACAAATAATAAATCTCCCTCTTTTAGTGCTGGAGACATACTATTACCTTTAACATTATATATATTCATATTAATATTATACTTTTATATAAATAAATAATCAGGTAATAAAAATGTTAAATAAGATTATTAAGACTATATATGGAGATTATAGGGTAATTAATTCAAATCAGAATGAGTTGAATTATAGCTTGTTTAGATCTGTTTTATTAATCCTAGTGTCATCTATATCATGGTGTATCGGATTATATATAAAAGATGTTAGTCAGTTTGACATCTTTTATATGATTATATCCTTATCTATTTTAGGTTGGGGATTTTGGGCTGTTACAATATGGTATATAGCTAATAGGATATTAAATATTAATTTGAACTATAGGTTAGTACTAAGAAATTTAGCGTTTAGTTATTGGCCAGGAATATTAATGTTGTTAATAGGATTTAATATTATTAATGATAACTTTATATGGATTATTTCTCGCACATGGACTTTAATTATTTCAGTATTTGTTTTTAAAAATTTTTCTGAGATTAGTTTAAAAAAATCATTTGGCTTAGTTGTCTTTGGTTGGATTTCTACCCAAATAATTTTTGGAAAATTTTATTAATTATCTATTAAATATTTGTCAATAATATGCCATTTGTTTTTTAATAAGCTTTTTAAATTATTATGTATATTAGCTTCAATTTCATTAAAAGACATTTTTTTTATTTCGGATATTTTTGAAATAATTAAAACTAAATCTTTTGGCTCGGTCCATTTATTTCTATTTGTTTTAAACCTTTGGGGATATGTATCAGTTTCTACAATAATTTTATTTAAATTTAAATTAGATATTATTTTTTGTAAATGAGGATATCTTAATAATGGTTTAGCAAATGATAAATAAAATCCTAGATTTATAGCTTGATTTGCAATATTTTCATCGCCTTGAAAATAGTGCATAATTCCACCAACTTCATAGGCTTTTTCTTCTCTTAATATTCTTAATACTTCTTCATGAGATTCTCTACTATGAAAAACTATAGGGAGTTTTAATTCTAAGGCAATTCTAATTTGTTGCCTAAATACATCAAATTGATTTTTTCGATTAGATATATCGCCAGTAAAATCTAATCCTATTTCACTTATAACCAATACTTTTTCAGAATTTAAAGCTAAATTATGGATTTCTAAAAATATTTCCTCGTTAAGATCTTTAGGTATATTCATAGGGTGTATCCCTACCCCAGAGAATATATTTGTAAATTTTTTGGATAATTTTATTGATTTTTTAGAAGTTTTTAAATCTACTCCTGCTGATATAACTCCTGCAATCCCTGCATTATTTGCACGATTCATAATTTCTTCTATTTCATCAGTTGAAAATGTTTCTAAATGTACATGTGGGTCAATTAACATCGTTATATTTAAAGTTTTATATTGGTTTATATATATATATTAATTTCGTCTACAAGAGCTTTCCAAGATAGTAAACAACATTTTATTCTTATTGGATGTTCTTTAATTATTTTAAGTCTATTTAATTCGCCAAGTTTATTCAATTCGTTTTCTTTAACATTTTTTTCTTTCATCATAGAATCAAAAATGTTATACAATCTAAATATTTCTGTTAATGTTTTGCCATAAATGAGTTCAGACAACATTGAACTTGAAGCTTGGTTTATAGCACAACCTATACTTTTTATACCTACTAGTAATATTGTGTTTTTAGAATTTGACCTAAGTTCTAAATTTACTTCATCTCCACAGAATGGATTAATTGCTTTACAAATAATATTAGGATTTAGTATGGTTCGATTATTACGAGGATTTTTACAATGATTTAAAATAACTTCATCATAAATTTGATCTAGATTATTTGTCATGAGTAAAATATTTAATTGCATTTTGCAAGGATTGAATAAAATAATCTATTTCATCTTTTGTATTATAGATGTAAAAACTTGCTCTGCTTGTTGCAGGTATATTTAAACTACGTATTAATGGCATAGTACAGTGATGTCCAGTTCTAATAGCTATTCCCTCATTGTCAAGGAAAGTTCCTAAGTCGTGTGGATGAATATATTCTGAATGGAATGAAAATATGCCACCACGAATAGAGGAATCTAATGGGCCAAATAAAGTTAAATTATTTAGTTTTTCAAATTTATTTAAAGCATAATTAGTTAATTCTATTTCGTGTTCTCGTATTTGTTCCATTCCTATTTTTTCTAGATATATTATCGCTTCTCCTAATGCGATAGCATCTGCTATATTAGGAGTTCCAGCTTCGAATTTCATAGGTAATTCATTCCAGGAAGCTTTTTCATAAGAAACTTCTAAAACCATTTCTCCACCTGTTAGAAAAGGCTCCATATTTTCCAAAATATCAGGTTTTACATATAATACTCCAATACCAGTTGGCCCAAGCATTTTATGGCCTGAAAATACCAGGAAGTCACAATCATAATCTTTTACATTAATAGGCATGTGAGGTGCACTTTGAGCTCCATCTAACAAGAATTTTGCACCAACTTTGTGTGCTTTTTCACATAATTCATGGATTGGATTAATTGTTCCTAAAGAATTTGACATGTGAACTACAGAAACAATTTTTGTTTTTGAATTGATAATAGTATCAATATTATTTAGGTTTAAAGTTCCATCATCGTTTATTGGAATTATTACTAATTTGGCTTTATTAGTTTCTGCTAGTATTTGCCACGGGACAAGGTTACTATGATGTTCCATGGCAGTAACTACGATTTCATCTCCCGGGTTGATATTTTTTTTCCCCCAAGCATTAGCAACTAAATTTATTCCTTCAGTAGTATTTCTTGTCCATATTATAGATTCAGATCTTTGTGAATTAATAAATTTAGCAACTCTATTTCTAGCTTCTTCAAATAAATCAGTTGATTGCATACTTAATGTATGGACACCTCTATGAACATTAGAATTATATGTTGTGTAAAAATCTGTTAATGAATTAATGACTGATATTGGTTTTTGCGTTGTAGCTGCATTATCGAAGTATATTAAAGGTTTGCCATTTATTTTTCTTGATAATATTGGGAAGTCATTACGTATTTTATTAATATCTAACATTTTATCTCCAAGTTTAAAAAATTCAGATTTCTAACATTATGAAGTCATCAATAATTTCAATTTTGTATGTTTTTATTTCACTAACAGCTGGTAGACAAGTAACTTCACCTGTTCGAACGTCAAATTTGGCACCATGCATAGGGCATTCTATTTCATATTCATCTAATGTGCCGTTTTCTAATGATGCTTCATCATGAGAACAGTTATTATCAATAGCAAATAGATGATTGTTTATATTGAATATGATTATTTCTTTATCATTGATTTCAAATTTCTTTTTTGAGCCATTAGGTATTTCAGTATATTTGCATATATTAATTAAGCTCATATTTACTCCGTTAATAAAGGTTCAAGGAAATTTTGTTCATTATAATTAGGTATCAACTTAAAAGTTTCGTTTACTAGATCAGAAATTGTTGTTTGGTTTAATATTGAATTTATTGTGAGTTCTATTTGGTTCCATATTTTTCGTTGTGCACATATTGATAGATAGTCACAACAATTTTCTTTTAAATTTAAACACGTTACTACATAATCTTTTTTATGAATCGTATTCATAATTAATTCTAGTGTGATTTGAGAAGGATCTTTTGCAAGTGTATGTCCACCTTTTGGTCCTCTATAGCTTTTCACTAAGCCATTTTTATTTAAAATAAGTAAAACTTGAGATAAGTAGGGTTTAGGTATAAATGTTCTTTTTGAAATGTCCAAGGTTCTGGAAGGAGATTTTTTAGAATATATAGCAATATCTACTAGAGCTCTTACTGCGTAGTCTACTTTAATTGGTATGTGCATATTATAGCCTTAATTGATTTTTTATTCAGTAGTTACTGTTTGATCATTGTTGTCTAACATAGATTTTAGTGTATGCCAAGCTAATGTAGCGCATTTAATTCTTGCTGGAAAATTAGAAACCCCTTTTAAAATTTCCAAATCTCCTAATATATCTGGATCAAATTTTGATTCAGATGTTTTGGTTATCATATTTCTGAAATTATTAAAAATAACCATTGCTTCAGATTTTTTTTTACCACTAATTGATTCAGTCATTAATGAAGCTGATGCTTTAGATATTGCACAACCTGAACCATAAAATTTAATTTCTTTAATGACTGTATCGTTAAATTCAATATATAGAGTAATTTGATCTCCACATAATGGGTTGTATCCTTCAGCAGTTTTATTTGCACTATCTAATTTTCCAAAATTACGAGGTCTTTGATTATGGTCTATAATCACTTCTTGATAGAGTTCTTCTAAATTATACATATTAAAAGTCCAATTTATATTTAGGCAAGGATTCCAAGAATAATTTTTCTAATTGCTGTTTAAGTTCAGGAATATCAACATTATTTATAATTTCGTTTGCAAATCCATTAATTAATAACTTACTGGCTGTTTCTAAATCAATACCTCTACTTCTCATGTAAAATATTGTTTCGGCGTCAATATTTCCTGCTGTAGCTCCATGTGCACATTGTACATCATCTGCATATATAAATAATGCGGGTTTACTATCAACTTCTGCTTCTTCAGATAGTAAAAGATTTTTATCTGATTGAATAGAGTCAGTATGTATTGCTCCTTCTCTTACCCATACAGTTCCTCCAAATACAGCTCTAGATTTTTCAGTTAATATGCCTTTATAATTAAGCCTACTTGTGCCTTTTGGTTTTATATGATCAATATTGATAAAGTTATCTATATGTTGATTCCCTGATGTTAAATATAATCCACTAAGGTTACAATAAGCATTTTCGCCTTCAATATTTACTTTGAGGTCATATCGTCCTAATTTTGAACTCCTAGAAAATGAGTTAGATTCAAAATTAGAGTTCCTTTTTAATGTTACTCTTGAAGATTCAATATGATAAGTATTATCACTTTCATTTAAAAGTCTATAATGTGAAATTTTTGCTGAATCATCTAATACTATTTCAGATACAGAGTTGGTAAAACTGTCTATTTTCGAATCTCCAATATAACTTTCTATAATGTTTGAAGAGCTATTCTTGTTAGCTATTATTAATATTCGAGGATATGAAACAGTAGGAGTCTCATTTGAATGTGATATAAAAGAAATATGAATTGGTTTTGTTATATGAGTATCTTGATGAATGTTTATTAAAATACCATCATTTATAAATGCAGTGTTTAATGATGTAAAACCATCACTTTCTACTTGGGAGTATTTTGACAAATGGGTTTTTATTAATTGTGATGTTTTTGGGTTTTTTAAAGCATCTGTGAATTTAGATATGGTGATGTTATTATCGGCTTTTTGAAAATTGGAAATATTATTTAATAATTTACCATTTAGAAATATTAAATTTGTCCAATCAGAATCATTGGTAATAAAATTTTTGTTTGGAATATATGGACTTTCTTCAGACTCAAAAGAAAAAGAACTTTTGGCTAATTTAGATATATTAGTATATTTCCACTTTTCATTACCTTTTCGTTGCGTAGGAAATCCAATTTTAGATAAATTTGAAAAGGCTTTATTTCTAATCTCATTTAACCACTTAGGTTGTATTTTTTCAATTTGATTATTTAAATATTTATAGTCTTGAGTATATTGTTCGGGTAAGTTTGTGTTCATTATTTATTCTTTAAGATTCTTTTGAAATAGATTCTCTAATCCATTCGTACCCTTTTGATTCAAGTTCAAGTGAAAGAGATTTGTTGCCAGATTTTACTATTTGACCGTCTATTAATACATGGATGTAGTCTGGGTTAAGATGATTTAATATTCTTTGGTAATGAGTAACTAGCATAACTGAATTAGTGTTATTGTGAAAACTTTTAACTCCTTTAGCTACAATTTGTAATGCATCAATATCTAATCCAGAGTCAGTCTCATCAAGCATAGCAAAAGTAGGGTTTAAAAGAGAAAGTTGAAGAATCTCGTTGCGCTTTTTTTCACCTCCTGAAAAACCTTCATTCACTGATCTTTTTAATAATTCTGAATTCATTTCGACAATGTCTTTTTTTTCTTCTAGTAACTTATCAAACTCTTTAATTTTTAATTCAGGTAGTTCATTGTGTAACCTAATTGCGTCGACTGAAGATTTTAAAAATTGCCAAGTTCTTACTCCAGGTAATTCCATTGGGTATTGAAATGCTAGAAACATTCCATTTCTAGCACGTATTTCTGGATCAAGTGAAATAATATTTTCTCCTTTGAAAAGTATTTCTCCATCATCAACGTTGTATCCAGGTCTGCCAGATAGAACATTTGCGAGAGTACTTTTGCCTGATCCATTAGGTCCCATTATTACATGAACTTCCCCATAGTTAATAGTTAAATTTATTCCATTTAATATTTTTATACCATCATCTACGGAAACGTGTAGATTTTTTATTTCTATTAATGGTTTATTTTTTTTCATTAATTAACCTACTGTTCCTTCCAAGCTTACTTTTAATAATTGCGAAGCTTCCATAGCAAATTCAAATGGAAGTTCTTTAAAAATACCTCTACAGAATCCATTTATTATCATATAGTTTGCTTCTTCCAAGGATATACCTCTTTGTTGTAGATAAAATAATTGATCATCATTTACCTTTGAAGTTGTAGCTTCATGACCCATTTGTGCTGTTGGGTTATTTACTTCAATATATGGAATTGTATGTGCTCCACATTTATTTCCAATTAAGAGAGAGTCACACTGAGTAAAATTTTTTGCTTTTTTTGCAGAGGGTAATACTTTAACCTGTCCTCTATATGTGTTTTGTGCGCTACCAGCTGAAATACCTTTTGCTATTATTGTACTTTTAGTATTTTTCCATACATGAATCATCTTTGTTCCAGTATCTGCTTGTTGAAAATTATTTACTAACGCAACAGAATAAAATTCTCCAACAGAATTATCCCCTTGTAGTATTACACTAGGATATTTCCAAGTAATGGATGATCCAGTTTCTACTTGAGTCCATGAGATTTTTGAATTTTGCCCTTTGCAATTACCTCTTTTAGTAACAAAATTATATACTCCACCTTCGCCATCTTTATTGCCAGGATACCAGTTCTGTAATGTGGAATATTTTATTTCTGCATCTTTTAATGCTACTAATTCAACAACTGCTGCATGAAGTTGACTAGTTTTTCTCATTGGTGCAGTACATCCTTCTAAGTAGCTAACATAACTACCTTCATCAGCAATAATTAGAGTTCTTTCGAATTGTCCGGAATCTTCCTGGTTAATTCTGAAATAAGTCATTAATTCAATAGGGCATCGAACTTTTGGTGGTACATAAACAAATGAACCATCTGTAAAAGCAGCGGAATTTAGTGTCGCAAAAAAATTGTCACTATAAGGCACTACTGATCCAAGATATTTTTTAACTAATTCTGGATGGTTTTGAATGGCTTCACTCATTGAGCAAAATATCACACCAGCTTTTTTTAGCATATCTTTATATGTTGTTGCTACGGAGACACTGTCTAAAACTGCATCAACTGCTACACCAGTTAACTTTTTTTGCTCTTCTAGTGGAATGCCTAATTTATTAAATGCTGTTATTAATTCTGGGTCGACATCATCAAGGCTTTTAGGAGCAGAATCACTAGATTTGGGGGCTGCATAATATATTATGTCTTGGTAATTGATTTTAGGGTAATTTATATTAGCCCAGCTTGGTTCATCATCACTTTTTTTGATCCAATGGTTGTATGCTTTTATTCTCCATTCATACATCCATTCTGGTTCATTCTTTTTGGTAGAAATAAATTTAATTATTTCGGGATTTATGCCTTTTGGGGCTGTTTCTGAATCAATATCAAGTTCAAATCCCCATTTATATTGTTCATCTTCTAATTTAGTTTTTCTAGATATGATCTTTTGATTTGCCATAAACTCCTTTATATTTTATAAACTGATATTGTTGACCTCTATGATCAACAATCGCCTATATATAATCTTATATTTTATTATTAGTTAGGTCAATCCTGAAAAAAATAGGAGTTATTGGCTTAAATTTTTTATTAATTCTGATGAGCAATCGATGCCACTTTTTACTGCTCCTTCCATAGTTGAAGGCCAACCAGTTTTCGTCCAGTCGCCAGCTAAATATAGATTATTTATGCTGGTTTTATTTTTTGGTCTATATGAATAAGAATTAGGAAGATGCCGGATTGTTGCATTAGAATTTTTGATAACTATTGATTGAATTAATTTAGACGAATTTGCGACTGGGAAATGCTTTCTTATTTCTTTTAAAGATAATTTAATCAATTCATTTTTGGATAAATTAATTAAATCTGAAGCACCACTGATGGATATACATAAATGTTGATTTGTGAGGTTAGATTTATCTTCTATTTTATTTCTATTGAATACCCATTGCAAAGGGCTTTCTAATAATGCTAGGAATTCTTGGCCCATAATTATTTTATCAAACCATAAATGTATTGCAATTATTGGAGAAAAAGATAGATTAGATATTGTATTTAGATTGTTTTCATTCAGAATATTTTTTGTGAATAAGTTGGTTAATTCATTAAAAGGCATAGCAAAAATATAAAAATCTGATTTAATGACTATATCTTTAGAAATCTTTATGTTTTCGAGTTTGTTATTCTTGAAATTTAGTGATTTGACTGTTTTGTTTAAAAAGATTTCCCCTTTGGATTCTTTGATGAAGTTTTGTACAGGTTTGTCTAACAATTGACTAAGTCCAAATTTACTAAATCCTAAACTTGATTCTTTTGGTTTAGCTAAAATGCTGTTTTTTATCACCATAAGCCCCATATATGCACTTACATTACTAATATCGTCATTTAGAGTGGGTAGTATTATTAAATTCCAAATATGTTTAATAGTATTTTTATTCTGATAATTATTTTTCAACCATTTTTCAAATGTAAGCTTATCTAATCTGATTGCATTATCGGATTCTAAATTAACTAAATCTGCCTTAATCATTCCGTACAATATTCTAAATTTATCTTTAAAATTCAGGTGTGGGTATTTAAGTAATGAAGGTAGCATATGGAATTTACCTAGATAAGGCGAGCTTTTCAATATTCCAATTTTACCTTCTGATAAAATTTCAGACCTTAAATTTTTTTGAATATAGACTTTATCATATACTGATAATGATTTAAGTAAGTTTATAAAGTTTTTAAAACATCCCATAAATAAATGTTGCCCATTATCAACTTGATCTTGGGTAACTTTTTCAGTAAATGAAAAAGTTCGACCACCTAGATATGGTCTTTTTTCAATCAAGTTAATTTTAAATCCTTTGTTCATTAGATTTATTGCAGCAGATATACCAGATAATCCTCCACCTATTATTGTTACTGTAATATCATTATTTTGTTTGTTATATTTTTTTTCCATAGTTTCATAAAGATTATTGTTTTTTCAAATTTGCTAATTTTGATTCGTTGATCAAATACGTTGAAATTATGTTCGATTATAAGGTTTAAAATTTTATTATATGTATGATGCATTAATTCTATACATGCTCTAGAATCTTTATTTATCATATTAAATAATGGTTTTGAGTTTGTATAATATTTTTGTGCTCGCTCTGCTTGAAATTTCATAAGTAATTTAAAATTATCGTTTGTTAATGATTTTAATAATTCATCTTCAGAATAATTGAATTTATTTATTTCATCTAATGGGATATATATTCTCCCAAGAGTTAAATCTTCTTTTAAGTCTCTAAGTATATTAGTTATTTGCATTGCATAGCCTAACTCAATTGCAAGTTTTTTGGCATTAGAATCTTTATATCCAAATATTTCAATACAAATTAATCCAACTACTGAAGCAACTTGATAGCAATATTTAGATAATTCATTAAAATTATTAAACCGATGCTTTGATATATCTGATTGTACTCCTAATATTAATTCTAAATAATAATTTTTGGGTATGTTAAATTTTGTTATAGCATCAGATAGAGCTAAAAATATTGGATTATGATTTTTTTTTGAGTTTATATTGATAAGTGAAATTTTTAATTTATCTAATTTATCTAATTTAGATTCGTTTTTATCTAAAGAATCTACTATGTCATCACAAATCCTACAGAAAGCATATGTAGCATAAATTGCTAGTCGTTTAGGTTTTGGTAATAATTTAAATGCATAGTAAAAATTTTTAGCATTTTGTTTAGTAATATCTTCACAATATTTGTATGCATAGTTAATGTTATTATTATACATAGTTTTATTTGCTGATTATAGCTTTAAATATAAGTGAGAGTTTGTCTTTTTTTGAGAGTTTTATTTGATTGTTGATAACGTCATAGCCGTTAGACTTTATTTTGTCCAATATTTTTACTCCTCCGAAGCTGAAAAGTCTTAAATCAATTCTAAATCTTCTTGTGATTAAAGGGAACAAACCTTCACCTTTTTTAAATAAAGTATACGCACGATTTGTCTGAAATTCCATTAATTTAATAAAATTTGGAATAATATTAGGATTTACTAGATCTTCTTCTGTACAATTGAAAATTTGCATATCTTCTTTAGGTATATATATTCTTCCTAAATTATAATCATATTTTATTCCTTGTAGGAAATTCGTAAGTTGTAGTGCTGTACATATAGAATCCGAAAGTTTTTTTCTTACATCATCTTTATATCCGAATATATTTAATACTAAATGTCCTACAGGGTTCGCAGAATGCCTGCAATAATGCTCTAGTTCTTGAAAATTATTATAACGGATTTTTTTTTGATCAATCCTATTTGCTTCAATTAATTTCAGAAAAGGTTCAATATCTATTTCAAATTCATTTATGGTGTGTTGTAAAGCTATCATAAATGGGTTTTTAGGTGTGTAATTTTTGTTATAACATTTATAAATTTCTGTTTCTAAGTTATCTAAATTTTTAAGTTTATTATTACTATTTTTTGATAATGAGTCTCCTATATCATCAGCAGTTCGGCAAAATGCATAAATTGCATAAAGGGATTTTCTATAATCTTTTGGTAAAAACCAAGAACCTATAGTAAAATTTTCATAATGTTCTTTAACAAGATTTTCACATTCTATATATGATTCTTGTATTTCTTCCATATTATGTTTTTATTTCATTAAGTAAATGAGTAAAAAAAATATTACTATGTACCAAGTATTTGTACTATAATTTCACGCTGAATTGCTGGACCTTCCTTGTCTAATTCTACGTGAAATATTCTTTGCCAGTTTCCAAGGGTTAATTCGTTGTTAACTATTGGAATAGTTTCACTGGAACCTAGTACTAAGTGTTGACAGTGCGAATGCCCATTAGGACATTCATCTTCATGCATATGAACAGTCCTTATATCAAAATCATTATGCTTGTATTTTGCTTCTTTAGGAGCAATGCATTCCAGTAAATTTGACAAATCTTGCAGGAGTAATGGTTCGTTTTCCTGAATTACTATAGCTGACGTAGTGTGCTTAGAGAAAATTACAGCAATACCCGAATTTATTTTAGATTCATTAATTAGTTTTTTGATACTATCCGTAATATCAAAAAACTTTGCGGATGTTTTTTTGTCAACATTTATTTTTATAGTAAAGGTTTGCGTACTGATTGAAGATTCGTTTTTGTTTAATATAATATCTTCTATCATTGATCTTTAATTATCCTTATTATTTTAGTTGTTTTTCAATAATATTTCCAAATATATAGATTATAAAATTTAATTAATTAATTCAACTGATCTTATTTGTTAAGTATAACATTGTTTTATAAATATTTAAAAAATTAGTAGTTTCGTGATAATAAAAAATCCACTAATTCATTCATTTGTGTTTTGTTTGCATGGGGGATGTTTTTTTGATTTAATGCATTTATTGCTTTTTGTCCATGATGGGCAGCAATTGTTTCAGCATGTTTTCTTACTTTTAAATTATCCAATACATTTAATATTTCATTTACATCTTCATCTGTAATAATTTTTTTAGAATATATGTCAATTAGAAATTTTTTTGTTTTGTTTTTTGAATTTGATATTGCATAGCAAATTGGGAACGAATTCTTTTTTCTTTTTATGTCTGACCCAACTGGTTTACCTGTATGTTTTGATTTACCCCATACTCCTAAAATATCGTCTCTTATTTGAAATAAATAACCTATTGCACTGCCACATTCAGAGAAGGAGTTGATAATACTTGTATTTGAAGTACCAATTATTGCCCCGATTTGCAATGAAGACTTAATTAAAGCTCCAGTTTTGTGTTGAATCATGTTTAAGTAATCTTCTATAGATATTCCTGGGAATCCTTCATAATATATATCTAAATATTGGCCTTCAATCATTTTAAGATATGACTGAGTAAGGTTTTCTATTACAAATAGTGCCCGGTCAATATTAGTACCTTTTCTTACTAAATCTTCAAGGCATTTATCTGCAATTATTCTCAGAATATTCCCAGATATTAGTGCTTTTGGGATACCCCATACATGCCATAGAGTAGCTTGATTATGCCTGAATTGATCTTTGTCTTGAATATCATCATGAATTAAAGAGAATTTATGAATTAATTCTATAGCTGCTGCTGCTGGAATTGAAGCATTATATGAGCCATGTGTAGCTTCACAAGCGAAAAGGCAAAGAGATGCTCTCAATGATTTGCCAAGACTTTTATTTTGTTTATTCCCGTTTTTGTCTATCCATCCCATTGAATACTGTAGTGTTCTATATACTTCAGAATTATTTTTAGGTATACGTTGTTTTAAAGATTTTTCTATTATTTGCTGGTATTTGTGCAAAATACTTGTTGGGTATTTATTTGGATGGATGTTTTTCATATAAATTTATTATATATTATTAAACTATAAATTAGTATTAATAAAACTTAACTTTTCACTTGCAAACTAATATATTCGTCTGTATAATTTACACATATTTATTTAGATAATATTTAGCTACTTATTAAAACAAATTTAGGAAATTTTATTAATTTATATGTTTGACGAATATTTCCGTCAATATGGTTTTATAGCTATATTTACTGGCTTAGCACTTGGAGTACCCCTAGGCATGATATTGGTATCTTGGATTTTGTCTTTATCTAAGATAAAAATCAGACCCAAGATGCCTAATGCAATTAAGCAAAGTATTTATGAATGTGGATTTGAGCCCATTTCAGGGCCATGGAATCAATTTAACTTTAGATACTATCCTGTTGCTTTACTGTTTATAATTTTTGACCTCGAAGTTGTATTTCTTTTCCCGTGGGCTATAAGTTTTGGGGCTATGTCAAGAGAATTTGGCATTTTTATTTTAATCGAAGTGGTGGTGTTTATAGGTATACTAGCTTTGGGATGGATTTATGCATTAAAGAAAAATGTATTAAATTGGTAGATTAGGAGTTTGTTATATGTCTTTTCAAGTAGAAATGATTAATAAATTAGATTATGAAGAAGGTTGTGCAATAAATGATTTAAAATCTTCTCATTCTTCGCCTATTTCAGATTCGTCAATTGAAGTTCCTGAAGATATTCGAAGTAACATTGCCGTTACATCTGTTGATGCTTTATTAAATTGGAGTAGAAAAGCTGCAATATGGCCTTTGACATTTGGACTGGCATGTTGTGCTTTTGAAATGATAGCTAGTGCAATGTCTAGATTTGATAGTGCTAGGTTTGGAATGGAGGTCTTTAGGGCTACTCCTAGGCAGGCGGATCTGATGATAGTTGCAGGAACAGTGACTTGGAAAATGGCTCCAGCTATACAGAGAGTATATGAGCAAATGCCAGAACCTAAATGGGTAATATCAATGGGTGTATGTGCAACGAGTGGAGGCCCTTATTATGGTTCATACAGTGTGGTTGAAGGAGTTAATCATATAGTACCTGTTGACGTTTATGTTCCTGGTTGTCCTCCTAGACCAGACGCTCTTTTATATGGAGTGATGCAGTTGCATGAAAAAATTAAAAAAAGTTCGATTTTAAAAAACTAATTGATTTAAATATATAATATATGGACAAATTTTATTAATGTCATTAACAAAGAATCAAAAAGAATTAACAGATTTGATTAATACTAAATGTATTGATTCAAATGCAATATTAATTGGTCAGGATATTTATATTTCTTCTGAATCTATTAATGATGTAATGAAGTTTTTAAAAGAAGATGTCGAAATGGACTTTAATTTTTTGACGTCTATTACTGCTGTAGATTATATAGAATTCATTGAAATTATTTATCATTTGTATTCTATTGATAGAAATCATAGAGTTGTTTTAAAAACTAAATGCTACGAAATTGATAATCCAATTGTTCCTTCAATTTCTAAATTATGGAAAGGTGCTGAATTACAAGAGAGAGAAATTTGGGACCTTGTTGGAGTGGAATTTTCTGGTCATCCAAATATGAAAAGGGTTTTATTATGGGAAGGCTTTGAAGGACACCCTTTACGTAGGAGTTATTTAGGGTGATTATATGTCTATAAGAACAGAACCAGTAACAATAAATTTAGGGCCACAACACCCAAGTACTCATGGTGTGTTTAGATTGAGAGTTACTTTTGATGGAGAAACAGTTGTAGATGTAGATCCTGTATTTGGATATATGCATAGAGGTACTGAAAAATTGGCTGAAACCAGGTCGTATGTACAAATTGTGACTCTTACAGATCGTTTAGATTGGGTTTCTAGTATGTCTAATAATCTTGCTTATGTTAGAGCTGTAGAAGCTTTGTGTGAAATTGAGGTTCCTCAGAGAGCGCAGTTTTTAAGAGTAATAGCTGCTGAATTACAGAGAATTGCTAGCCATTTAATGGCGACTGGTTTCTTGGTAAATGATATGGGTGCTTTTGCTACTCCATTAATGTATTGTTTTCGAGAACGAGAAAGAATATTAGATTTATTTGAGATCCTTTGTGGTGCTAGGATAACTTTGAGTTATATGAGGCCAGGCGGAGTTTTTCAAGACGCACCTAAAGCTTTTTGGGATAATTTAGATGCTTTAATGAAAGAAATGCCTATATATATAGATGAATTAGAATCTTTAGTTACGACTAATGAGATTGTTTTGGCAAGAAGTAAAAATGTTGGAGTCTTAACAGCAGAGCAGTCTATAAACGGATCTCTTTCTGGTCCAATGCTTAGGGCTTCTTCAGTTGATTGGGATATTAGAAAATCAAACCCTTATGAAATTTATGATAAATTAAATTTTGAAGTCCCTATCGGTAAAAATGGGGATGTATTTGACAGATATTTGGTTCGTATCAAAGAAATGCGAGAAAGTTTGAAAATTATTGGACAATGTGTCGATATGATTTCAGAAGGACCTGTCAGGGCTGATGTGCCATATAATATTAGGCCTCCTGTTGGAGATATATATTCATCGATAGAAGCTCCTAAAGGAGAATTGGGGTTTTATTTGGTTAGTAACCAATCAATTTCCCCTTATAGATGTAAGATTAGATCACCTTCTTTTATGAATTTATCTTTATTGCGAGAAATGCTAGTTGGGTGGAAAATGTCGGATTTAATTGTGATATTAGGTTCAGTCGATTTTGTTATGGGAGAAGTTGATAGATGATGTGTGAACAGGCTGAAGGACTTGTAAACTTTTGTAGGATATATAAGATATATGAATTTATTTTACCTTCTTGGTTGAGTTCATTTACTTATTTCTTTTCTGCAATTACACTAGCGTTGACTGTAATAAACATACTAATTATTTCTACAGCACTATATACTTGGTTTGAAAGGCGAACATTAGCAAGATTCCAGTCTAGATTAGGTCCTAATAGATGGGGTCCTTTTGGTATTTTACAACCTATTGCTGATGTGATTAAAGCTATAACTAAAGAAGATACTGTTCCTGAATCTGCAGATAAAGTTGTTTTTAATATGGCCCCTATATTATTAATTATTACAACTTTACTTGTGATAATTGTAATTCCATTAGGCCCTAATTCATTTATGGGTTCTTTGAATATCGGAATTATATTTATAATTGGAATAACTTCTATGAATACTATTTCTATATTTATGGGAGGTTGGGCTTCCAGGAATAAATATGCTATGTTTGGAGCTATGAGAAGTGTTGCTATGCTTATTACTTATGAAATACCTATGGGTATAGCAATAGTGGGTATTTTATTATTATCCAATTCATTAGCATTGTCAGATATAGTATTGAGCCAAACAATACCATTTTTTATAATTCAGCCTATAGGGTTTTTTGTGTTTTTTGCTGCTTCTATTGCTGAAATTAGCCGTACTCCTTTTGATCAAATAGAAGCAGAATCAGAATTAGGTTCCGGATTCCATACTGAATATTCTGGTATAAAGTTTGCTATCATTACACTTGCTGAATTTATGGCCCCTATTATTTCGGCTATTGTTATAACTACTTTATATCTAGGTGGGTTTAAAGGTCCTTCGATATTGCCAGCTGAATTTTGGTTTTCTATTAAAGTTTTTGGAGTTATATTTTTTATGCTTTGGATCAGGGCAACTTGGCCTAGGCTACGTATTGATCAAATAATGAATTTTGCATGGAAACCTTTGTTTGGATTAGGGTTGTTCAACCTATTTTCAATAGCCATTGAGGTTTTTTTTTTTCAGGATAAGGTTACTGGATTTATATCTACTTCTCATTATTGGATAATGGCAGGAATTAATTGGGTATTTGCAATACTGTTGTTTTTTGGTATAACTCAAATAATTGGTAATAAAAATAAAGAAAAAATTAAACATTCTTATAAAACTAATATGATTAGTTAGAAAATTTAATAGGAGCAAATTATATGTATGGTTTAGGACTTTTAAAAGGCTTGATTGTTACAATGAAGAATTTGATTTCTCCAGGCAGAATGTTTACTATTCACCAATACCCTGATCGGAAAATAAGTCCTCTGGGTTTATCTAAATTAGAAGGTAAAAATGTTATTAGTTTGGGTATTAATAATCCTGTTAAATTTTTGAAATCCTTATTAGGTTTGATATCTGTTCCTGATAAAATAGCTCAAAGTCCAAGATTTAGAGGGCAAGAATTTACTTGGTATGAACAACGTTGTACTGGATGTGCTAGTTGTGCTAAATATTGTCCTTTAGGAATTATTAAAATTGTTACTAGTCCTAGTGGCAAGGCTGTTCCAGAGGGGCAAAAATATGCTATTGATGTTTTTGATATTGATATAGGTAGATGTATGTTTTGTGGCCTATGTGTTGAAGCTTGTCCATATGATGCTTTGCATATGGGAAGTGGATTTGAAGAAGGAACTTATCAAAGGAAAGATTTAGTTATAAATGTAGATCGTTTAAAATCGGCCCCTAAAAAGCCCAGTACTTGGTTTAGGCCACAATTGGAAGAACTTGAGTATGATCCAGATTCTGGAGATGAAATTACTTGGGATCAAATAGGTAGGCATGAACGGCCAAGCTTATCAGATCAAGAAGATAAATGGGTGAAAAGATGAATTCAGAATTAGGAATAGAAAACTCTATGCTTATTGAAATTATCTTTTGGATAATTTCGTCTGTATCTATAATTTCTGCTTTAGGAGTTGTTTTGTTGCAAAGTGTATTTAGGTCAGCGTTGTCATTAATTATTTGTTTTATTACGATAGCTGCTTTTTTTATTTTATTGAATGCTGAATTTTTAGCAGCTATACAAATACTTGTATATATAGGAGCAATTTCAGTGTTATTGATTTTTGCTATTTTATTTACTAGAGATATTGATATACAAAATATTTCTCATAAATTTAGTTATTTAACTGCAGGTTTGGTGGCTTTATTCTGTTTGATATCGATTTATGTTTTTATGAATATAGATATTTTACATATTGAAAAAAATCTAGAATCTTTTGCTTATGGGAATAGTGTTAATGAAATAGGACAATTGTTAGTTAGTAATTTTGTTTTACCATTTGAAGTGATATCAATACTTTTATTAGCTGCTCTTATTGGGGCTTTTGTCTTGATAAGGGAGGATTAATTTATGGATTTAAATAATTTTTTAGTTATATCTGCAATACTTTTTTCAATAGGTTTATATGGTGCACTTACAAAAAAACACTTAGTTGTTATTTTTATGTGTATAGAATTAATGTTTAATGCTGTTAATTTAGCTCTTGTAGGTTTTTCTAAATATCAAAATCTTACTTTGGTAAATTTAAATGGGCATATTTTTGTTATTTTTATAATTGCAGTTGCTGCAGCTGAAATTGCGCTAGGTTTAGCTATTGTAATGTCAATTTATAAAAATCGAGATACAATTTTTGTTACTGATATAGATAGTTTAAAGAAATAAAGGAGATTTTTTGTGTGGGTGGATTATAAAATAGCTTCAAATTTAATATTAGCTCAAATGTGGAAAGATTTATTTGAAAGTGAAGGTTTACCTACAAGATTAATGCCTGAAATAGGAATTAATGAATGGAATTTTATGACTTCCTTTAGGATCTTAGTCCCTAAAGGCCGTGAACATGTTGCAGATGAGATATTGAGGAAAATATAAATGGATCAACTTCTTTGGACTATATTCTTTTCACCTTTTATATCTTTTGTAATTTTGTTTTTTATTTTTAAACCTTTTTTTGGCAAAATGGTTAGATTATCAAGTTTTATTTCTATTTTTGCTATTGGACTATCTACTTTGCTTTCAATTCTAATATTATTGGATCTTTCTATTAACCAAAAAGTTATTAATTTTAAACCTAATGAATTTTTGTCGGTTGGGAACTTGAATTTTGGTATAAGCCTTATCCTTGATGAACTTACAGTGGTTATGTTGGTTGTAGTAACTAGCATAAGTTTATTAGTACAAATATTTTCTATTGGTTATATGTCTGGTGATAAAGGATATATTAGGTACTTTGCTTTTTTGTCATTGTTTACGACGGCCATGTTGGGATTGGTATTGGCGAGTAATATAATCCAATTATTTATATTTTGGGAATTAGTTGGATTAAGTTCGTATTTATTAATTGGGTTTTGGCATCATAAACCTTCTGCAGTCGCTGCTGCGAAAAAAGCATTTATAATTACTAGAATAGGGGACTTTGGTTTATTATTGGCTATATTATATTTATTTGTGCAAAAATCAGAATTTGCATCAAATTCATTAAATCCAATTATGATTCAAGATATTATTATTGCAGCTAAAGAAGGTTATTTATCTGATTTTGTTATTACTATATTTGCTTTAGGTATATTTACTGGTGCAATTGGGAAATCTGCTCAATTTCCATTACATACTTGGTTGCCAGATGCTATGGAGGGACCTACCCCTGTTAGTGCGTTGATACATGCTGCGACTATGGTTGCTGCAGGTGTGTTTTTAGTTGCAAGGTTTTTCCCTGTGTTTGAAGCTTCATTAATTGCAATGAATACACTAATTGTTGTAGGTGGTATTACAGCATTATTTGCTGCATCTATTGCTTTAGCTATGAATGATATAAAGAAAGTTTTGGCTTATTCAACTATTAGTCAATTGGGTTATATGATGCTAGCACTAGGTGTTGGTGGGCTATCTGCAGCTATATTCCATTTATTTACCCATGCATTTTTCAAGGCATTATTGTTCTTAGGTGCAGGTAGTATCAGTCATAGTACTGGGACATTTGATATGAATAAAATGGGTGGTCTTAGAAAAATAATGCCTTGGACTTATATTACTTTTATAATTGGGTCTTTAAGTTTATTAGGAATATTTCCTCTTTCTGGATTTTGGAGCAAAGATGAAATATTGAGTGCGTCTTGGTCTTCTTCAGGTATAATAGCAAATATCGGGTTTTATCTAGCATTTATTACAGTATTTATTACTTCTTTTTATATGTTTAGAGCAATATTTTTAACATTTCATGGGGAATTTCAAGGAGATATTTCTAAGGGAGATGTACATGAATCTCCAAAAGTAATGATTATACCTTTGTGTATATTATCTGTTGCGTCAATATTTATTGGTTTTATTGTTAACCCTATAATTTCTATAGCTTTTATTCCTAGTCATTGGTTTTCTGATTTTATTGGTCATACTTCAGGGAAGGCTCATGTAAATATATTTACCAATTGGTTTGTTTATGGTGCTACTTTAATGTCATTTTTAGCTATTCTTTTAGCATATCTGATTTATATTTCTAAAAATTCCTTATTTATTAAAGTTTTTGATAAATTTAGGTTCGCTAGACAGATATTGATTAATAAATATTACTTCGATTATATTTATGAAGAAGTGATTGTAAAAAAGATTTTTCTTAATGGAATTGCTAAGGGGTTAAATTGGTTTGATACAAATATAGTGGATAGGGTATTTGGGTTTATTGGTTGGTTGAGTTTGAACATAGGAATTCTATTAAGGCAAATGCAGAATGGACAGTTACAAACTTATGGAGGCATCTTATCTTTAGGCATAATATTAATAATGATATTTTTTATATTTTTCTAGAAAGGGTATATTTAAATTTTGGTTTTTAATGGTTTAATTAGTACAACAGTATTTTTACCTTTAGTAGGGTCTTTAATTATTGCTGTTTTATTAAAAAAGAATAGTCATATTTTCTTTTTTGCCAGACTAGTCACGTTATTAAATCTGATTTTATCTGGGTGGGTTTTATTTGCTTATAAAATGAGCGAATCTTCTGAAAAATTTAAACTAATTGACAGGTATGAAAATTGGATACCGTTTGAATTTTTTAAAGTTGAATATTACTTAGGAGTAGATGGATTTAGCGCACCTCTAATACTGCTTACTGGTTTGTTAACAGCTGTTGCAGTATTTTCTTCAAAAAATATAACTTATAAAGTTAAACAATATTTCGTTTGTTTATTATTACTTGAGACTGCTGTAATGGGAGTTTTTTCCTCTCTAGATTTATTTTTATTTTTTATTTTTTGGGAACTTGAATTAATTCCAATGTTTTTTCTGATAATGGTTTGGGGAAGTGGAAGAAAAAATTATTCAGCAATGAAGTTTTTAATATTTACTCTTATTAGTGGAGCTTTGATATTATTTGGAATATTAATTCTTTTTGCTACTACTAAAAGTTTTGATATGACTATGATCCCTCTTTTGTTACAGAATAAGACTTTATTAATCCCCATGAGTTTTGTATTTTTTATATTTTTTATTGCTTTTGCAATTAAATTGCCAGTATGGCCTTTACATACTTGGTTGCCGGACGCCCACACTGATGCACCTACTGCAGGTAGTGTAATGCTTGCAGGAGTTTTAATAAAAATGGCTGGATATGGGCTGATAAGAATATGTATAGGGTTTTTCCCTGAACCTGTATCTGAATATTCATTATTCATAGTTATATTAGCTGTAATAAATGTTATATATGGAGCTGTAATAACTATGAGACAGACAGATATGAAACGATTAATTGCTTTTAGTAGTATTAGTCACATGGGATTTGTTTTATTAGGTATTGCAGCCTTTAGTGGGTCTTATGAAGATAAAATTACTGGCCTTGTAGGAGCTTCACTACAAATGTTTACACATGGAACAATTACAGGATTATTGTTTTTAATTATTGGGTATATTTATGAAAAAACGCATACACGGTATATACCTCATATGGGTGGCTTGGTACATCAGATGCCGAGATTATCTATATCATTAACTATAGCTGGAATTGCAGCTCTTGGTTTGCCAGGGACAAGTGGGTTTATATCTGAAATAATTATATTTATTGGAGCGTTTCCTGTCTTTAACTTTTTTACTGCTATAGGTGTTTTTGGGGTAGTTTTAACATCAGGGTATATATTGTGGATGATCCAAAGAATAATGTATGGTCCTCAATTAGAAAGGTTTAAAAATATTTCAGATGCAAGCATTTATGAAATGATACCAGTTGTTATATTAATTATATCTATATTGTTTGTTGGTTTATATCCATCATTTATAACAGAAATTTTTAAAAATGGAATTATATCTATGATAGGTAAATAAATATGAATTTACAAGATTTATACTCGATATCTCCTCAAATGTGTATGATAGCTTTATCCATGCTATTAATATTATATGATTTATTTGTTGGCAAAAATTCTTTACTAAGACCAATTGCTTTTATTGGGTTATTTGGTATATTTGTATTAAATTTATTTTTATGGCTTAATATTGATTTAGGTAAATCAACTTATTCATTTACTAATTCGTTTGTTTTAGACGAATTCGGACTTTTTTTTAACAGCTTTTTTATAGTTGCTGTGATTTTTATAATTTATATTTCAAAAGATTATATCGAATCTTCTAAAGCTAAGTCTGAATATTATTCACTGATACTATTTTCAGCTACGGGTATGATGCTTTTAACTTCATCAGTTGAATTAATTAGTTTTTATATTGCACTAGAATTAACTACTTTACCTGTTGTTGCACTTGTAGCATTTAATAGAAATAATGAATCTTCTGAATCAGGGGCCAAATTCTTAATATTGAGTGGTATAAGTTCAGCTTTTCTACTTTATGGAATGGTTATATTTTTTGGTTATACGGGGAGTACTTTATTTAAAGACATAGCAATTAGTATTTCTCAAACTTCAATTTTAAATGAAAAAGCACTGGTTTTGGGATCTATTTTATTAATTTCAGGATTTGCTTTTAAAATATCTGCAGCTCCATTTCATATGTGGTCTCCTGATGTATATAATGGTGCCCCTATTCCTATTACTTCTTATCTTGCTATAGCTAGTAAAGTTGCAGGTTTTGGAATTTTCTTAAGAATGATATACAGTATTTTTCATACTAATTCCATTTTAATTCAAAATTGGAGTGATATATTAATAGCATTAAGTATATTATCAATGTTTTTAGGTAATTTAATTGCTATTCGACAAGTAAATATTAAACGTTTAATTGCTTATAGTAGTATTTCTCATACAGGATTTATATTAGTAGGTATAATTAGTTTATTAGTTTTAATTTCTGATAAAGGTATTGGTAATTCTTTAAATTCAGCTTCATCTGTAATCTTTTATATTTTAGGTTATGCTATAACGAATTTTACATTATTTACTACAGTTATTATTATTACCAATAATATTAAAAGTAATTTAATTGAGGATTTTTCTGGTATATCTAAGAGGTCTCCACTTCTTGCATTTACATTAAGTATAGTAATGATATCTCTTATTGGTTTGCCTCCTACAGTAGGGTTCTTTTCTAAAGCATATATATTTAATGCGGCAATTAGTGCAGATTTAATTTGGTTGATGTTGGTTGGATTGATTAATACTGCAATTTCTGCTTATTATTATTTGAGAATTGTTAAAATTGTATATTTAGAAGACCCAATTTCTAATCTTTCGATTAAGATTACTATGAGCCAAAGAATTTTGATTATTTTCACATTGATTGGAGTGTTAATATTTGGGATTTTCCCAAGACCACTAATAGACCTTTCATATACTGTAGTTAATATTCTTGTATAATTAATAATTAATATATTAAGGTGAATGATTTAATTGGGAAATTTAAAAAATAAATTAATAGGTTTTATATATAATTCGGCTATTTCAGAGACGAGTTTCTTTATCAAAGATTTAATGAATAAATTAAATTATGATAAAGAAAATTCTTGGTGTACTTCTTTGGATCAATTATCACAATTTGAAAATGAATTTTCTAAAACTTCTTTAGTTGTAATAGTTGGAGGAGATGGTTCAATCCTTAAAACAGTTCGTTATATTTATAATTATTCTATCCCTATGATAGGTATAAATTTTGGACAAATTGGGTTTATGACTGAACTTGATCCTAATGAAGCAATTAATAAACTTCCCGAATATATTAATGGGGAAATTAGGATTGAAGAAAGAATGACCTTGGAAGCTGCAGTATTTTCGGGTATTGAAGAAAATCCTAAACTTACTTTTAATGCTTTGAATGATGTAGTTATTGGACAAGGGGGGGTGTCGAAATTGTCAGATATAGAAGTTTCAGTTGATGACCATGTTCTTACTACATATCGATCAGATGCAGTAGTTGTTTCGACTGCCACAGGTAGCACTGGGTATTCTTACTCTGCTGGAGGTCCAATATTACACCCTGAATCAAATGAAATAATTTTACAGCCTGTCGCACCACATACTGGATTAAGGGATAGCATAGTATTGCCTAAAGATTCTAAAGTAACACTACGCCCGACAAATAAAAATACCACAATAGTTAGTGCTGATGGAGTGTCTGAAATTCAATTAGATATTCACGATAAACTAATAATTAAATCTGGAAGATACCCTGCAAAGTTCTTAAGATCTTTGTCTACTATTAGCTTTTATAATACATTGGCAAATAAATTGGGGTTATTTAATAAGACTTAACTTTTTAGATTGATTGTTTATGAAAAATACAAATAATCCTATCGAAAAAAAAGTAGAAATAAACTCTATTCATTTTTATTACCGTGACTGGGGAGGAAGTGGTCAGGAAATTGTTTTATTACATGGGTTAGCCTCTAATTCAAGGATTTGGGATTTAGTTGCTCCTATATTATCAGAAAATTTTAGAGTAATAGCTTTAGATCAAAGAGGCCATGGTTTAACAAGTAAACCTATAGGAGGGTATGATTTTAATACTGTTATAAATGACTTGGATGGTTTTTTGGGAAAAATTAATTTTAATAATCCAATTATTATTGGGCACTCTTGGGGAGCTATGGTTGCTTTGTCATATGCTGAAAAAAACATATATAAGTCCAAAGGATTATGTTTAATTGATGGAGGCACAACAGAAATATCATCTCATGGTTTTAAATATTATGAAATTAAAAAAAAATATACTCCTCCTAATTTCATTGGAACTAATTTGGGTGATTTTAAAAAGAGGATTTACTCAAAGATAAAATCTTCAGATCAGATGTTATTAGAAGATATAATATTATCTAATTTTGATATTAAAGATAATGTAATTATTGGACCTAAACTAACTTTTGATAAACATATGAAAATTATTGAATCAATCTGGAATTACAAACCTACTGAAATGTATGAAAATATCAAGGTCCCTGTCTTATTAATACCAGCTCGCCAAGATAATGAAAATCAATTTAATTCAGAAAAATCTATAAAACTTATTGGCCTTGATCAGGCAATTAATTCGTTAGATTTTGTAAAACTTATATGGTTTGATGATTCGATACATGATATACCTTTACAAAAGCCAAAATTATTAGCAAAACAAATTATAAATGAATTTAAATCAGGTTTTTTTAATCTTTAAATATTTATTGCGATTTGTTCAGGTCTTTCACTAACTTTTTTGTTAAAATTATAAATTAAATCTTTATTATCTAATTTTAATATTTCATTATTTGTTTTGTTTTTTGTTTTACTTATCCCCGTTGCAATCAATGTTATATTAACTTTTCGTTTCATATTTTTTTCTCTCACAACACCAAACATTATTTTAGGATTGTTTATTGTTAATTCCTTTATTTTGTTTGCAATTTGATGTACTTGTCCTAATGAAATATCATTACCTGCTTTTATGTAAAATAAAATTCCTTTTGCTTCTGCTATAGTTTCATTTATCAATGGATTCGATAAAGCTGATTCTATTGAATTAATAGCAGCATTTTTACCATCTCCATAGCCTACAGACATTAATGATTTCCCTCCATTTTTTATTATCGATTTTAAATCTGCAAAATCAACATTTATTAACCCAGGTAAATTTATAACATCTGTAATACCTTTAACCCCTTGTTCGAGTATTTCATCTACTTTTTCAAATGATTTAATTAATGATGTTGATTCATTAAATGCTGGTAATAACGTGTCATTATCAATTGTTATTATTGAATCTAATTTTTGATTTAATTTTTTCAATCCATTTAATGCAATTTTTCTTCTTTCAAATCCTTCAAATGTAAATGGTAATGTTACAATTCCTATAGTTAATATCTGATTTTTTTTACATATTTCAGCTATTATTGATGATGCACCTGTACCTGTTCCTCCACCCATACCTGCAGTTATAAATACCATATCATTTCCGATGATTAATTCTTCGATTTGTTTATAACTTTCCTCTATTGACTTTTTACCAATATCAGGATTACCTCCTGTACCCATACCTTTAGTTGTATTTGGTCCTATTGCAAAAGTTTGAACATTTTTTATGTTTTCTAATGCTTGTATGTCTGTATTAATAGCTAGTAGTGAATTACTATTTGGAAGGTTTTTTGACATACGATTAACAGCATTGCCTCCACCACCTCCTACACCTATAATTTTTATTTTCACTAATGATGTTTTCATTAAAACCTCTTAATTCTTCAGACTTTGTAAATAATAATATGGTATTTTCCACGTTCCATATATTCCTAAATCAATTACTGCTAAGTTATTTAAAGTATTTTTTACTATACCAATTGATCCTGATTCAGGTCCATTTATATGCCTTCCGATATAAAAGACTTTTTCTCCTTTATGGATTTTAAAATTTTTATTTTTGTTTGAATCATTTTCAGGGATATTTATGTTAAGTTTATATTGTTTATATGCTTTAGTTACCATGTTTTATCCTAAATATTTATTTCTTTAGAACAAATTAGAACAGAACAAATGATCTTTGTCAAGCGGTTAACCAATATGTATTTTAAAATTTAGTTTATTTGTACTATTGCTTCTCCAAAAGTTTTTTTTATTTTTTTGTCATTTTCTATCCAAATATCAGCTTTAACTAATTTATGATTTTTTTCAATATATTTTTCAGTAATTAATCCTTTGCAATAAAGTGTTTCATTCGCTATATCCATTCCTCTATATGATACTGATAGTTTTTTTAAAATATTATTTTGCCCCATCCAATCAGTTATAAGTTGTCCTAAAAAAGCATGTTTTAAGGACCCTTGGACTAAGACTCCAGGTAACCCTGCATCTTTTGCATAGTCTATATCATAATGTATCTCTGGAAATTCTAATGAAGCCGCTGCGTATTTAACTAATTGTTGGCTATTCGGAGTTTTTATAATTGTAGGTAATTCCATCCCTATATAGATATCTTCGTAAGTAATTATTTTATTTTTTGAATTTTGGAATCTATTGGTTGTTTTGGTTTTTATATTAGAGAAGGGGTATTTGTCTTCATTGTGCATATGTTTTTCAAGAAAAATACCTATATTTTCCTCTTTTGCAACTAATGATTTAAATTGATTGATATATTTTATCGTTGTTTTTTGTAATAACATTTGTTCTTTATGTCCACTTTTTTCATATAAATCAGTTATCTTAGCTGTTACATTTATTACATCCCCATCTCTTATTGGTTCAAAATATTCCCAATCACTTCCACCGTCAACACTTGTATAAAATGGCAATTGTATGGATTTTTTCCAAGGACCTGGATAGCATGAACGCAGAAAAGTGGGAGGAGCAATTATGCCACCATAGATTGATTTTCTTGCTTCTAATTCATTGTTAAATAAAGGGTTGTAATCTTGAATTGATTCAGCAAATCTAATTATGTTTTCTTTATAAACTTTAAATTTATTAGTTTCTGATTCAGTTCCAATAATTTGCAACATTTCTTTTGTTAATATTCTTCTTTTATTCATTCTTTTATCTTTTGGTCTTTCGGTAGATTTATTACTAATTTAACAGATATGTAATATAATATTTAATTCAATAATAATTTTCAATAAAGGATGTTTTTTTGAAAGGTGTAATTGTTTGTCCTCAAGTTGAGGCTGTAGAGATTGGACGTAGGATTTTTGAAGAAGGTGGGAATGCTATAGATGCAGCTGTTGCTACTGCTTTTGCGCAAGGTATAGCTGAACCACATCAAACTAGCATAGGGGGAAATGGCACTCTTCAAGTTTTTCATGCTGAATCAGGTGAGCATTTGGTGATAGATTTCTATGGAAGAGCTCCATTAAAATCTACAGAAGGAATGTGGTCTGACAAAGTTATTAAAAGGTTACCTGCTGACATGTGGGAATTAGAAGGTAATATTAATCAAGTAGGGTATTTGTCAGTTACTGTCCCAGGGACTCTTAAAGCTTTTTATGAAGTTGCCAATAGGTTTGGTAACATGAGTTGGAAAGATTTAATTCAACCTGCTATAGATTTAGCTAAAAGAGGTTTTATAATTCCGTCAGAATTATATCAGAGTTGGATATATGATGGCAGTTTAGGTTATAGCGATACTAAAGAAATATTGAAATTTAATGATGTATCAAGTCAGATTTTTGCTCCAAATGGAGATATTCTTAAAACAGGGGAGCAATTTATTATTAAAGATTATTCTGAAACATTAGAAATGATATCAATTGAAGGCCCAGACTTGATGTATAAGGGTGAATTAGGAAGAATAATAGCAAAAGATTTTTTAAAGCATGGAGGCCTAATTACTCAAGAAGATTTTTTGCAATACAAATTAAGAATTAACTCACCTATAAAATCTAATTATCGAGGATATACTGTATGTGCAAATTTAGCTCCTGGAAGTGGACCTCAAATTATTGAAACTCTTAATATATTAGAAGGATATGATTTAAATAAAATTGGGTTTGGGACTCCAGAGTATTCCCATTTATTATCACAGGCGCAGAAAGCTGGTTTTGTTGATCGAGCAAAATATCTTGCAGACCCGGATTATGAATCAGTACCAATAGAAAAAATTATATCTAAAGATCATGCTATGCATTGGAAGAGAATAATTGATAATGATGAAGACATAATTGTTCCAAATTTAGATATGATTGAAGGGCACGATACTACAACTGTTTCATCAATGGATGAGAAAGGTAATGCAATTGCTATAACTCATACTTTAGGTAGTCCTTGTTCGGGGGTCGTAGTTAAAGGTTTAGGGTTTTTATTTAATAATTCAATGCATGTTTTTAACCCCTATCCAGGTCATCCGAATTCTATTGCACCAGGTAAAGCTCGTACAACAGGGATGTCTCCTACTATTGTATTAAAGAACGGTAAACCTTTTATAATTACGAGTGCACCAGGAGCTGTGAAAATTCTTACAGCAAATTTACAAACAATACTTAATATTATAGATCATGATATGTCTGTGCTGGAAGCAGTATCAGCTCCTAGAATTCATTCTGAGGGCAAATGGATAGATGTTGAAGCTAGGTTATATTATAGAATTTTGGAATATATGAATAAAAAAGGACATAAAATTAAAAAAAGTGATTTGAGCTATGATCCTTTTTTTGCATTAGTACATGCGATTACAAGTAATGATGATAATAGTGTTATTAAGGGTGCTGCAGATCCAAGGGGTCGTGGAGGTTATGCTGAAGTTAAATAATAATTAATTTAGAATGGAGGTTGTATGTCTAGTTTTGAAAGTGTTTTTGCAATAGATACTTCTAATATTAAATATGGGACAGGAGTTACAAATGAAGTAGGATTTGAGATGAAGAGGTTAGGATCTAAGCGTGTAATGTTAGTAACTGACCCTAAAATGTCGGAGAGTGATAGTGTTAAGATTGCTATAAAATCATTAGAAACATATGGGATTGATGTAATTTTATTTGACCAAGTTTCTGTAGAACCCACAGACGTGTCATTTAAAGAGGCTATAGCTTTTTCTCAGAGAGATGTTTTTGATGGTTATGTTGCTGTAGGTGGAGGTTCATCTATTGACACAGCAAAAGCGGCTAATTTATATGCAACTTATCCAGCGGAATTTTTTACGTATGTTAATTCACCAATAGGCGAAGGAGTCCCTGTTCCAGGGATTTTAAAGCCCTTGATTGCTATTCCAACTACAGCAGGGACAGGTAGCGAAACTACAGGTGTTGCAATATTTGATTTATTAAATATAAAAGCAAAAACTGGTATATCTCATAGATATCTTCGACCTACAATGGGTTTAGTAGACCCCGAGAATGTTAGAACTCTTCCTCAAATGGTTATATCTTGTAGCGGGTTAGATGTTTTATCTCATGGATTAGAATCTTATACAGCTATCCCATTTTCTGGACGACTTGCTTCAGAAAATCCTTCGGTAAGAAGCCCATATCAAGGTGCAAATCCTATAAGTGATATTTGGTCTTTAAAGGCTATTGAAATGGTTTCTAAAAATATAGTAAAAGCCTATCAAGATCCAAAAGATATGTTAGCTAAAGGAGAGATGTTATTAGCTGCTACTTTTGCTGGTTTTGGTTTTGGTAATGCGGGAGTACATTTACCTCATGGGATGTCATATCCAGTTGCGGGTAGAGTGAAAGAGTTTTTACCTAAAGATTATCCTTCAGGCCATTCAATGGTTCCTCATGGCATGTCAGTGATTCTTAATGCTCCAGCTGTTTTTAGATTTACTGCTCCAAGTAACCCTAAAAGACATTTACATGCTGCTAAATTATTGGGAGCTAATATTGATGGTGCTAATTTAGAAGATTCTGGTGAAATTTTAGCTGATGCTATTATATCTCTTATAAAGAAGATTGGAATTCCAAATGGATTAAGTGAAGTAGGATACAATAATAAAGATATAGATGACTTAGTCGAAGGTACAATGCCTCAGCAAAGAGTTCTGGGGCTTTCTCCTAGAACTGTAAATAAGGAAGATATTCGAAACATATTTATGGATTCTATGACTCTCTGGTAAGATATTAAAAAATAAATATTTAAAATTAATAATGAAAGATTCTAATATAAAAATTTATGGTACTGATTGGTGTTCTGATTGTATAAGGGCTAAGTCTTTTTTAGATGAAAATCAAATACAATATGATTGGTTTAATATTGAATTGGATGATAATCTTTTAAATTATGTTCTTAAAGTCAATAATGGTAAACGTATTGTTCCCACTATTGTTTTTAATGATGGTTCAATATTATTAGAACCCACTAATAAACAATTAGCAGAAAAAATTGGCTTCAATTAACTTATTTTTTATAAACAGTTAATGGCTATTTGTTCTAATTCTTTGAAGCTATTTTGCTTGTTGTCAGTTTTAAGACTGATAATAACACGGTTTGCTCCAGCCTTTTTAAATTCATCAATGACTTTTTTGTCTGGTTTTACATCTAATACAGTAATGTCAATTTCTGAAGGGTTTCTATTTGATTTTTCAGCTAGTTTATTTAATTTATCTCTACCTTTTTTTATTAAATTTGGTTCTAGACCTATGGGAATCCACCCATCAGCATAATCAACTATACGTCTAAAAGCTTTATCAACCATACTTCCTAAAAGTACTTTAGGATGAGGTTTACTAATTGGTTTTGGATATGAGTAAACTGGGTTGAAATTATAATATTGTCCATGATATTCACTTTTATCTTTCGTCCACAATTCTTTAAGTGCTTCTATGTTTTCTTTAGCTTGTGTCCATCTATGATCAAAATCAGAATTAAATAATATGGCTTCTTCTTTTATTGAACCAGTCCCAACCCCAAATATAAATCTTCCATTACTATACATGTCTAATGATGCAACTTCTTTTGCTATATTTAAAGGATTACGTTCATTTACTATATATATAGCTGTTCCTAGTTTTAGATTTTTAGTAACAGCTGAAGCTCTGGATAGTATTATTAAAGGATCTGGAATATCTCCCCATATTTTGGGTATTTTTTTTTCTGTATTTACTGGTAATACAGGTTGGTCTCCTGTCCAAATTGATTCAAATCCAAATTTTTCAACTTTTGGAGCTAAGTCTAATATATCTATTGAGTATGATGTTAATATAGTTCCAATACCTATATGCATTGTTGTTATATCCGTTCCAGTTTAAATGTTACAGGCCTGAATCCATCTGAGCAATTAGTTATATATGTTCCTTCTTTACAGCCTAGCATATTGCCCCCTCTGCCTAAAATCCATACATATTTTTGTATGTCAACCCATGGAGGAGACGGAAATCCTTTAGGCATTTGAGAACCATCACTTACAAATTCATGGCCTATATCAAAAGAATGGCAACAATTTGGATTATTTCCTCCTACAGAGCCATCTTTCCAATCTTGAGGAGTGATCGTAAAATTGTTAATTAAATCTTCATGTAGTGTTTTTTTTATTATGGTTATTTTTACTTTATAGGGAGGGTTCATTAATTTATTCTGCCTCTTCTTAGAGCTTTACCAGCTAAAATACCAGTATTTTCTCCATTATTAATGATAATTTTGCCATTAACTATTACATAATCTATACCAATTGGGTATTGCTTTGGATTATCTCTAGTAGCATAAGTTTTCACTTTTTTGGGGTCAAATACTACTATATCAGCTTTAAATCCATCTTTAATTATTCCTCTATCTATTAATCCTAATCTTTGAGCTGGAAAGGATGTCATTTTTCTAATTGCTTCTGGTAATTTAAGGTGTTTTTCTGATCGAACAAATTCAGCTAAGACCAACGGGAAACATCCATAACTCCTAGGGTTTGGATATTCTCCAAATAATATTGCATCACTAGCAATCATACCAGAAGGATGAGACACAAAAGCTGGTAAAGTATGTTGATTTGTTCCTAAGCCTACCACTGAGACACCTAAGTTTTCTTCTAGTAGTAAGTCGAATAAAGTTTCATGTATGTTTTGATTACGAAGTTCAGCTATGTGGCTAAGCAATTTTCCATCATAATTTTTATTTTTTGGGTTATTGAAATTTGTTAACCAACTATCTTTTAATTGGTCATTAGATATTTCTTTAGCCATTTTTTTTCTACTATTAGGGTCTTTTAATGCAGAAATTAATTTTTCTGGTCCTCCATCTTTTGCCCATGCAGGTAATACAATGCTTATAGCAGTACCTGAATAAGGGTAGCTATAGCAATCAAATGTAACATCCATGCCATTAGCTTGGGCATCTTCAACTAATTGTAAATAATCCAGATGACTTCCTTTAGTTTGGACACTTTGCCTGTAATGAGTTAAATGAACTGGAGAACCTGATTTGTATCCTATTTTAATTGCTTCATTCCATGGCTCTAAATAGCCTATTTTGCTTAAAGATGCTCTTGTATGCGTATGATAAAAACCTCCCATTTTTGCAGAAATTTCAGCAAGTTTTATTAATTCTTCTGTATTAGCATAAGAGCCAGGAGGATAATCTAGCCCAGTTGACAATCCCCAAGCACCTTCTTCCATAGCTTCTTTTACTATAGATTGCATATTAGCTATTTCTGATTTAGATGCAGGCCTGTCATTCCATCCAACTGACCATATTCTAACGGGGGAATTTCCAAGGATATAAGCAATATTTACAGCTACTTTATTGTCATATTTATTTAATAATTCTCCTACAGTTAACCAGTCTGCAGGTAATGGAGGATAACCGTTAAGGCCTGAATCAAGCCATATATATTTGTTAAGTTCATCATGTGTTTTAAATGGAGCATGTGATATTCCATCTATTCCAACTAACTCAGTAGTTACTCCTTGCCTTATTTTAGGGTCATGATGTGGAGCACCTAATATGGTTAATCCTGCGTGTGAATGTAAATCTATGAATCCTGGAGAGACTACCTTATTTGATGCATCAATATAAGATTTGCTTTTTAGATTTTCTGTATGTTCTCTAATGATATTAATTTTATTATTTTTGATAGCAATTTTACCAAAATATCCTGAGTTTCCAGTACCATCTATAATTAGGCCATTATCAATTATTAAATCAAACATTATTTACTCCAATTGATTATTTTAGATTAATAAATAATTAGAAAGATTTTTTCTTTATTTCTTTTTCTCTAAGCAAATTGCGTCGAATTTTCCCACTAATAGTTTTTGGGAGTTCTGTTACAAATTCTATTTCGCGTGGATATTTATATGGAGCAGTAACAGTTTTCACATGCAATTGAAGCTCTTTTTTTAAGGAATCAGATTCTTCTTTAGTTAATTCAAAAGGGTGTATTCCAGGAGATAACACTACAAAAGCTTTTACTATTTCTCCTCTTACAGGATCTGGACTTCCAATTACAGCAGTTTCTGCAACAGATGTATGTTCCCCTAAAGCTGATTCTACTTCAAATGGACCAATTCTGTATGAAGAGCTATTTATTACATCATCGCCTCTTCCAACAAACCAAAAATAGCCTTCATTATCTTGAGACGCTTTATCTCCTGTAAAATACCATTCATTTCTAAATGAATTTTCATTTGCTTCTGGATTGTCCCAGTATCCTTTGAATAGGCCTAATGGCCTATTAGGCTTAATTTTTATAGCTATTTCACCTTCTTCACCTTGTTTTAATATTTTTCCATTATCATCTACTATATTAATCTCAAACCCTGGTGCAACTACTCCCATAGATCCAGGTTTATATTTTACTCCTGGAAAAGTTGCTATACACAGAGTAGTTTCGGTTTGTCCATAACCTTCCCAAATATGGAATCCTGTATTCTCTTTCCAAATAGAATTTAGGTCTGGATTTACTGCTTCTCCAGCTCCCACACAATGCCTTAAATTTTTAAATTTAAAGTCAGGAAGTTTTTCTTGGACAAGCATTCTATATGCTGTTGGGGGAGCAAAAAAAGTGGATATTGGGTATTCTTCTAACATTTTTAAATGAGCTTCAGAGTCGAATTTGCCTCGTTGATCCCAAATAAATATTGCTGCTCCCATATTCCAAGGAGCAAAAAAACAAGTCCATGCAGCTTGTGCCCATCCAGTATCAGATAAAGTCCAATGTAAATCTGTTGGGCGATTATCTAGCCAGTATTTACCAGTAACTATATGTCCAAGAGGATAAGATGCATGTGTGTTTAAAACCATTTTAGGATACCCAGTTGTGCCTGATGTGAAATATCCCATTAGTAAGTCACTGGATAGGTTTTGTGGATTTGGTAATATATGGGAAGAATTTTTTATTAGATCTTCGTAATTTAGTATTCCTTTTTCTAAATTTTCATCTACAACAATAATGTGTTCAAGGGAGGCACATTTGTGTTTGATTGATTCAAATTTATCGTAATTTTCTTTGTCTGTTATTACAATTTTAGCGCCTGACATGTTAATTCTGTATTCAATATCTTTGGTGGTTAATAAAACTGTTCCAGGTATAGATACAAGTTGAGCTCGAATCGACGCAATTATGATTTCCCACCATTCTACCAGCCTGGGTAGCATTACAAATATATGGTCTTGAGGCTTTGCTCCTAGTCCTATAAACATATTCGCTGCCTTTTTAGACCTTAGGGACATTTCTTTAAAAGTTATGTTTCTAGACTTTCCCTCTCTATTAACTCATAACATAGCTAATTTTGAAGGATCTTTTGCCCATTCATCAAAAACTTCATAAGCCCAGTTAAATCTTTTTGGAGCTTCTAGTTGGAAATTTTTATAAGTATTTTCGTAATCTCCTATTAAATATTTTTGATACATATAAGTCCTAAATTAAATTTATTTTATTTTTATTTGTTTAAGTATTTCATTGGTATGTTCTCCAGGTTTGGGAGGTCCATTAATTGGTCCTATATCATAAGAAGAAAATTTAAGTGGCATTACCATAAAATCGGTATTATTGATATTTGTAAAAATTTTTCTATGATTTAATTCTTTAGTATTCATGGCTTCATCTAGTGATACTACTATTGCTCCTGGGATATCTTGTTCTTTTAATTTATCATTCCATTCTTCTGAAGTATGTTGAGCAAATTTTTTTTTGATTAGGCTATTAATAAGATCGTATTTATTTAGTCTTTCTTCGAAATTCATTCCAATCAAATTATTCAACTCTGCTATTTTACAAAATCTGTCCCAAAAATGATTCTCATGTACTATTCCTAAACTAAACCATTTATCGTCTGAGCATTGAAATACCCCGTAATGAGGTATATTTGTAACATTAGGCATATGGGTTTTTGATGTTATCCTACCCATTTCAATATTTAATAAAGACATTGCTGATTCTGTCATCGATAAATCTATATATGTTCCAGTGTTATTAATACATTTTTTGTTTAAAGCTGCTAATATTGAAATTGTTGCATAAAACCCTGAGGATAAATCTGATAATAGCACTGTTGGAGGCCATGGTTTTCCTTCAACTTTAGATTGCATATCTAAATAGCCACTGAGTGCCAAATAATTTATATCATGGCCTGCTCTTTTATTCCATTCTCCTTCTTGTCCAAATCCTGAAATGGAACAATAAATTAATTGATTGTTTATTTTTTTTAAGCTTTCGTAATCAGCAGAGAGTCTTTTTGCTACCCCTGGTCTCCAGCCTTCTATTACAATATCAGCTGTTTTTGATAATTCACTTAAATAATATTTGCCTTGATTATATTTTAAATCTAATATAATACTTTCTTTTCCTCTATTTAAATTTTCCCATATTTCTTTTTCATTTCGTAATGGGTCTCCACCTGGCGGTTCTATTTTAATAACTCTTGCTCCAAGGTCTGATAAATTCATAGAGCAAAAAGGTCCAGGAACATTAATTGTTAAATCTAAGACAGTTACTCCGTTTAAGAGTGAATTCATTATATTATTCCAAGTTCTTTTTTTACTATATTTGTACCTTTAACCAATGCTTCTAATTTCAAATAGGTTATCCATCTAGGTAGCTGGAAAAACCCACAGTCGGGGCTTAATGATAATTTTTCAGGGGGAACATATTTTAATAATTCACGAATACGTTCTGCTACATCTTCAGGAGTTTCTAAATAAAATGATTTTACATCTACAATGCCTGCACAGAGCTCTTTTTGAATGTTAAATGTTTCCCATAAATTAATTTCGCTCATTTCTCGATTAGCAAATTCTAATACGAGTTGGTCTGATTTTGCATTTAATAATTCTGGGAACATCCAGGTATAATTTCTTTTTCCTCTCGGTCTACTAGAAAAGTTGCCAAAACAAACATGCAATGCTATTTTTGCATTTATATCTTTAACACATGCATTGTATAATTCTATCCAGTCTTTATCAGATCCTGGAATTATTGCATAAGATGGTTCGTCAATTTGAATAAATTCTGCTCCTAATTTCACCAATTCTTTTAATTCCGAATTTATTACGTCTACAAAATCCCATGCAAGTTCTAACCTGTCTTTATATCCTTCTTTAGGTCTGATGTGTATAGTTAGAGTTAAAGGTCCAGGGCAAGTAACTTTTAAAGGTTTGTTTGTTTGTGTTTTAAGATATTTAAATTCTTCAATTATTCCAAGTCCTTTAGGAATTTTTACTTTTTTAGTAGTGTGGTATCTAGGAGGAGAATCATATCCTTCAATTCCTGTTAATCTTAGAGGCGGATCTTGAACAATACCATCCATTTTTTTATAAAAACTTTGTACAAAGTGAGAACGCCTCATTTCTCCATCTGTAATTATATCAATACCAGCTCTTTCTTGGTCTAATATTGCTATATTCACTGCATCATTATAAACCTCTTTTATATCAGTTGAAGCATAATTTCCTTTATCTATTTCGTTTAGAGCTGTCCAAAACCATCCAGGTATAGCATGGCTTCCTACAACAGTTGTCACTAGTGAATTATTAGTATTAGACACATTCATTCTCCATTTATTTTTTAAATTATAATGATTAATTGATTAAGAGTAATAGGCATTTAAAAAATTTGCAACAAAGTAATATGTAATTTATCGGTAGAAATATATAAGAAAATATATTTTATATTCTTATATATTTACGTAATCCTTCACCATTTCTTAACATAGCTAAATATAGATCACCATGTTTATCTATCCAAATGCCATGTGAGGGGCCTGGAGTCCATTCTCCAAGTCTATCTCCATTTAACGATATCAAAGATAATTTCCCAAAACCTGAAACAATATGCAAAACATCTTGTTCATCAATTATTAAATCATTTGGACCTTTTTCCCCAGAACTGAGTATTTGTTCATTATCACTTACTATATTTCCCCATTCTTCTAAATAATCTCCATTAATGTTAAATATTTGGCACCTATTATTAGGTCTGTCCAAAACAAACACTCTATCTCTATTATCTAAATTAATACTATGAGGAAGTTCAAATTGGCTTTTACCTTTTCCTGTCTCACCCCACGACACAATTACTTCACCATCGGGTTTTAATCTATGAACTCGATTCTGTCCATATCCATCTGAAACAAAAAGTTCGCCAGTAGTTTTATGCTCAACTATTTTTGTAGGGCGATTAAATGGTTTTCCATCAGGTGAAATTGTCTTAAATCGGTCTATTGGCCGTTTCCCTTCACCTAATGTATACCCCCCTAATGTCATTTGTATCTTTCCAGAAGGTGATATTTTTCGTACTGTATGATCAGTAGCATCAGTATAGAAAATTTCATCATTTGAATTTATATATAAAAGATGTGGGGTGGTAAAGATATTTTCTCCAATTGATTTAATAAATTTTCCATCTCTATTAAAAACTAATATAGCGCCTGATAGGGTTTGAGGGTAAGGAAGATTTCTAACAGCTACATAAACGTTATCTCTTGAATCACATGCAACTCCTGAAACAATAAAATTGTTTTTAAGGTCTTTCCCTATATTAGGGATTTGTCCCCAATTTTCTATAAGTCTATATTGATAATTGCCTACACCTACAATATTATTGTTATTCATCTTGGTTAATCCTCTAAATTTAAATTATAATGCGTATTTTTAGATTTTTTGTTTCTTAAAAATATCATAAATAGAATTATGGATAAAGTAACTATTGTTGTTATGATAGTTATTAAGTCAAAATTTGAATTTAGAAATAACTTAATTTTGTTACCTAATATAGTTATCATTATTCCAATAAGCATAAAACGTAAAGAACGTCCTATAAGTGATGCTATTATAAACTGTTTTAAGTTTAAATTTAGTATTCCAGCACTTAATGTGAAGACTTTATAAGGGATAGGTGTAAAAGCAGCAATTATTATAATCCAAAAGCCGAATCTAGAAAATAAATTTTCAGCTCTAAAAATATATTTTTCATTTATTATTTTTTTGGTTAAATTTCTTCCCAATTTATTACCAATATAATAACCTACAATTCCTCCAGTAACTGAAGAAATTGTAGTGATGATTGACATTAAAATTGCTAATTCAATATTTTGGAATGAAATTAATATTAATAATGCATCTGGAGGGATGGGAAAAAAAATGGATTCAGTAAAAGAATTAGTAATTAAGATAAATATGGCCCATGGGCTATCGCTAAAACTTAAAACCCATTCAGATACTTTTGAAAGTGTATTGAATATATTCATAAAAATTAATTCAATTTATTCTCATCGATTAATTTTTTTCGTGAATATTCCAATTTAAAATCAAATTCATGGCCAGATTTCGGTATTTTAGTTTTTAAATTAATTGAATTGCTAATAATGGGAGGGGGTAATTTTTCTTTGGTAGAATATATTTTTTCTGAAGTGTAATTTGATTCAATTAATTCGCCATCAATCATTATATTAAAAATTTTATCTTCATCTTTATTAGCAAATTCTTCATAAGATTTTAAAACTTCCCTTTCTGATATAGTTAATTTATCGGCTTCTTCAAATGTAATTACTTTGAATTTTATAATATCACCAGGTAAAGCTTGGCCTAGTTTGGATAAGTCAGTTGAGATTACTGTTGCTATTTTAGTATAACCACCAGTAGTACCTCGGTCGGATAAAAGGATTATTGGTATTCCATCGCCGGGGACTTGAATAGATCCATTTGGGCTTCCATCAGAAATTATGTCCGCTGTATGAATATGTTTTATCACTGGGCCATCTAACCTATATCCCATTCTGTCAGATTCAAGTGAAATTTTATATTCTGAGTTTAATAAAGTTGATATTGACTCTGCGGAGAAATAGTCATTTTGAGGGCCTAATATAATTCTTATTTCATGTTGATGGCCATATAATAATGGTTTATATTTTCTTAGATGCATATCGTTGATATGATTATTGCAAAATGATTTTAAGATATCTCCAGCTTGTAATTTGCGTCCTTCAAACCCACCTATATTCCCAGGTATATATGTAGATCTGCTTCCCATAACTTTTTCTACATTTATGCCTCCCATAAAACCTATATATCCTCTTACTCCATCGATTAATTCTTTAAACTCAAGAACATCTCCCTCGGATATTTTGATAGACTGCCACATTGGGATATCTTTATTATTGAGTTTTGGAGATATGTTTGCACCAGTAATTGATATAAAAGTCTTTTTAAGAAATTTTATTTTGGGACCAATTATTGTTATTTCTAAACAAGCAGAATCTATTGGATTATTTAATAATATGTTTGCAGATTTCAAAGCTTGTAGATCCATACCCCCAGAATTAGGAACACCGAATTTTTGATATCCATATCTACCGGTGTCTTGTACGGTAGTCAAGAGTCCCCCGTCTATAATTTCGAAAGTTTCTTCATTCATATAGAATTTTCCTTGGATAAATTTATTTTTTCTTCGATTTCATAAAATTCTTTTTCATTTGATAATATTGTGAATTTCAAATTATCACCTATATTAAAAATGAATGGATTCAATTTATTTGGAGAAAATAGCTTTATAGGTGTTCTTCCAATTATTTGCCATCCTCCAGGGGATTTTATTGGATATATTCCTGTTTGGTTTTCAGCTATACCAACCGAGCCTTCTGGTATAGATATTCTAGGTGTTTTTAATCTAGGTGTAGATAGCCTTTGATCTAATCCTTTTAGATAAGGAAATCCTGGTGTGAAACCAATCATAAATATTGGGTAAATATTATTACTGTGTATAGAAATAACTTCTTCTACAGTTAGTTTAGAATTTTTAGCTACAAATTCTAAGTCGGGTCCTTGTTTTCCACCATAAAGTGTAGGGATTTCGATAGTCTTTGGTTCAGGTAAATCTATTGATTTCAGATTTAAATATAACTCTGATATTGTTTTTTTTAAATCAAGTATACATAATTTTAAAGGATCAAAATTTATCATTATTGACCTGTAGGAAGGTATTAATTCAATTACTCCATCGATATTATTTTTTTCAATTGAGTAAGTTAAAGCTCGAATATTTTGATTTATTTCATTGTTTATTGTGTTACCTAATTCAGTAACTAGAGATTGGTTTCCTGCTGACAAAAATTTTAATTCTGTATTCATAAAACTTTATCCATTTTATATTTTATAATTTGAGATTATATTAAGCTAGTAATTTTTTGGATTTCAATACCATTCTGACCTAATTCAGAATGAAGTAGTTTAGCCATTTCTATTGAACCCGGAGTGTCACTATGTAGACATATGCTGTCAGCTTCAACTGAAATTTCTTTGCCTTCTATTGTAGTGGCGCTACCGTTCTTTATCATTTTAATACTTCTATTAATTACAGTTCTAGTGTCATGAATTACTGATCCTGTAATTGATCTAGATACTAGTGAGCCATCTGGATTTAAAGCTCTATCTGCAAATATTTCTCTAGCTACTTTTAATCCCATTTCTTTAGCTATTTTTATCCATTTAGAATTAGCTAGTGCAATAAGTATAATGTTTTCATCAAATTCTAAAATCGCTTCGCAAATCGCACGGGATAGATTTTCATCTTCAACGCTTTGGTTGTACATTGCTCCATGAGGTTTTACATGTTGAAGTTTTTTATCTTTAGTAAAAGCAGTCAAGGCTCCCATTTGATATTTTAAATCATTTTTCACTTCTTCATTTGATACATTCATATTTCTTCTTCCAAAACCTTTTAAATCTGGGAAGCTTGGGTGGGCACCTATCCCGACATTATTTTTTTCTGCCAATTTCACTGTCTGATTCATCCAATTTGGATCTCCAGCATGAAAACCACAAGCAATGTTTGCTGATGTTATGTAGGGGATTATTTGTTCATCAGCTCCCATTTTATACATACCAAAGCTTTCGCCCATATCGCAATTAAAATCAATTTTTAATTTCATAAAATTAATTCCTATCGGTTATAAATTTAATTTTATAATTTATATTATATATCTGATTGTAAATTTGTGTAACTGTATTGCTGGAAATTATTTTGTTGGTGTACAATAATCTTTTGAAATATTGTAAAAGCGATAGTCCGAGGATATATTGGATACAAATATATTTAATCAAGCTTTAAATTTAACTTTTATTGGAGTTAGTGTTGCATTTGGACTATTAATATTTTTGATGTTTTCTGCTTATTTTACTAGCTTTTTTACAAGAAAAATTTTAAATTATATTGACAATATCAATTTAAATAAAAATAAGAAAATAGAATTAGAAGCTATTAATAAATCAAAAGCAGCTGTAGCTGCGGTAACTTTGGTTTTAGCTAATTCTAAATTTGATAATAAACCATAATATATTTTTGAAGAAAAATGGATGTGTATAAAAAGTGTCAGAATTTATAGAATTCTTTAATTCAACTGGTTTTGTAGCTATAAATTGGAAAAACTGTGTGATGTTAACAGTTGGTTTGATTTTCATATATATAGCTATAAATAAAAATTTGGAACCTTATGAATTATTACCTATTGGATTGGGAGTGATTATTGCAAATCTTCCATTAACTGGCTTATTAAATTCTCCTACTGAAAGTATTGGTTATCAAGAATCAGGTATTTTTGGTATATTTTTTCATTATGGTTTATCCTTTTGGAATATTTTACCTCCAATAATTTTTTTAGGTATTGGAGCAATGACAGATTTTGGTCCTATAATTTCTAACCCCAAAGTATTACTATTGGGTGCAGCAGCTCAGGTAGGAATATTTTGTGCTTTTTGGGGTGCTTTGGCTACGGGATTATTTTCCCTGAATGAGGCAGCTGCAATAGGAATAATTGGAGGGGCAGATGGGCCAACAACAATATTCTTATCTGCGCAATTAGCTCCAGAATTGTTAGGGATAACAGCGGTGATAGCATACTCTTATATGGCAGCGATAGGCTTTATACAACCTCCTTTGATGAGACTTTTAACAACTGAATCTGAACGTAAGATTGAAATGAAACCTGCCAGAGATGTTTCAAAACTAGAGAAAATAATATTTCCTTGTTTAGCAATGGTAATAGTAATTTTAGTTGTTCCTAGATCAGCACCTCTAATTTCAATGTTTATTATTGGTAATTTATTTAAAGAAAGTGGAGTTGTCCCTAGGTTAAGTTCGGCAGCATCAAATGAACTTCTGAATATAGCTACAATTTTCTTGATGCTTACTGTTGGAACTCAGTTAACAGCAGATACAGTTTTTAAACTGGATACAATTATAATTCTTGTTTTGGGTTTGGTTGCTTTTATGTTTGGTACAGTTGGAGGGTTACTTTTTGCTAAATTAATGAATTTATTTTTGAAAGAAAAAATCAATCCATTAATAGGTTCAGCTGGAGTTTCTGCAGTACCTATGGCTGCTAGATTATCACATCATATAGGTCAAGAGAACAATTCAAAAACTTACTTGTTATCGCATGCCATGGGTCCGAATGTTGCTGGTGTGATTGGTTCAGCAGTTGTAGCAGGTGTTTTTATTACTTTAGTTAAAGGGTTCTAAGTATAAATAAATTTGAGTATTTGAAAAATGGATAAAAAAATAAAAGTAAAAATTGGTGAAAGAGAATATGTTGTAGAAATTGATAATATTGATACGAATCCGATTAGTGTTATGGTTGATGGGGATGAAGTCGAAGTTTATATAGATCAATTAGATTCAAAATCTAAACCTAAAGAAGAAAAACCGTCAAATACTTCAAATATTTCTAATAATAATGAGACTTCTTCGGGGAAAACTTTTTATTCTCCAATGCCGGGGTCAATAATATCAGTTTCAGTCAAAGAAGGCGATCAAGTTATTACAGGAGATGATATATGTATTTTAGAAGCAATGAAAATGCAACAATCTTTGAAAGCTGATTGGTCTGGTATAGTCAAAAAGGTTTTTGTTTCATCTGGTGATCAAGTAAATGATGGGTCTCCAATAATAGAATTGGAATGATATGTTGTTTGATTTATCTGATAAAAAATTAATTCAGATAGAAAACCATATTCAAAAAAATTATATAGATGCTGGTAAATACTCTGGTGCTTTAGTAGGACTCTATATTAATAATGAAGTAATTTCATTGGGACCTTTTGGCATGAGGGATATTAAACGTTCTAGAGTTATGAAAAGGGATTCAATTTTTAGAATCTTTTCTATGACTAAACCAATTACTAGTGTTGCATTAATGCAACTATATGAATCAAATAAAATAGATCTGGATGATCCTGTACATAAATATATTAAAACATGGGAAAAATTAAAAGTTTATAAGTCTGGGGAATTAGGGAGCTTTACTGTTCAAAATCCTATTAGGCATATGACGATAAAAGATTTGATGACTCATCAATCTGGTTTGAGTTATGGTTATATTAGTGATACTAAAGTAGATAAAGCTTATAGGCAAATATTATCTCCAGATGGTTATTTTGATAAGTCTGGAGACGAATTTATAGAGTCTTTATCTTATTTGCCTTTACTTTTTTCACCAGGAACTTTATGGAATTATTCGGTATCTACTGATGTGATTGGGTATATAATATCATTAGTTTCTGGTTATTCATTGGAAGAATATATGAAGGAAAATATTTTTTATCCACTTGATATGTCAGACACTGGGTTTTATGCACATGAAAACCAAATAGATAGGCTTACATCAAATTATTATAATAGTCCTACAGACAAATTGAAATTAATTGATGATTCTATTAATAGTAAATTTCTAAATAAGCCAGCTTTTTTTTCAGGAGGGGCTGGGCTACTTTCAACCTTAGATGATTATATTAATTTTTCTTTGATGTTGTTGAACAAAGGGATATTTAATAATAATCGTATAATTGAATCTAATACTATAGATTTAATGACTAAAAATCATTTGATAAATAATCAGGATTTACTTTCAACTGCTATGCCGGGTTTAAGATGGGCTGAATCATCTTTTGAAGGAATAGGGTTTGGTTTGGGATTTTCTATACAAATGAATCAAAATATTGAAGGACCAGCTGGACAATATGGTTGGGGGGGGGCTGCTAGCACATATTTTTGGATTGATCCACAGTCAGAATTTATTTTTGTTTTTTTAACTCAATTGATGCCTTCCTACTCATATAAAATTAGAAGTGAGTTAAAGAGAATCGTTTATTCGTGTAATTAGATGAATCCTTTTAATATACAGAAGATTTTTCCTTATTATTATGGGTGGTTAGTTTTATTTGTAACAGGTTTAGCAATGTTTTTTTCTGGACCTGGTCAAACGTATTCAATATCTATATTTTTAGAGCCAATGCGTAAAAGTTTGGATTTGAGTTTGTCTGAAATTGCAAGTTTATATACTTTAGGATCTTTATCGGCTGCTTTCTTTATGATTTTTATAGGTAAATCTTTTGACAAATTAGGTGGTCAAATTTTAATGCCATTAATTGCAGTCTTACTTAGCATAAGTTGTATTTGGATGAGTCATGTTTCTAGTTCATTTGAATTATACATTGGTTTTACTTTGCTTAGATCTTTAGGGCAAGGCGCGTTATTTTTAGTTTCAAGTAGTTTAATTGCAGTTTGGTTTGTGAAATATAGAGGAAGAGCTAGTGGATTTAATTCATTAGGTAGCTCAATTAGTCAAGCTGTATATCCAAATTTAATTTTTATTCTAATCATAAATAACAGTTGGGAAGAATCATGGAGATTTTTAGCCATTATAATTTTATTGGGACTACTTATTCCCTCTTTATTAATACTTCGCAGGAGTCCTGAATCAATTGGTTTATTTCCTGATGGATCAATTTATTCAAAAAATAATGTAGACCATACCCAAAATTATATTGTTGACGAAGTTAATTGGACTTTAATTGATGCTATGAAAACTAAGACTTTTTGGTTTTTATTATTTGCAAATACTTCAAATCCATTAATTATGACTGCATTAACATTCATACAGGTGCCTTTATTTGATAATCGTGGGTTAGATTCTTCACTAGCAGCTAAGGCATTTTTTGCGGTTTCTCCTATGATGCTCATAGGTTCGTTTTCCTCAGGCTTTTTGATAGAGAAATTTCCTGCAAGATTTTTGATAGCATTTAATCAAATTATTGCAATTATAGGAATGTTTTTTATTTTTTTAATTTCAAATACATGGGAAGGTTTTTTTTATGCTGGTATATTAGGATTTTCTATGGGCTTTTCTCAAATAGTTAATCCTGTAATTTGGGCTAATTATTATGGGAGAAAATCAATAGGTTCTATAAAGGGTTTTGTTACTACAATAGTTGTTGGTTCTGCTGCAATAGGTCCGTTTCCATTAGCGTGGTTAGTTGATCATACTGGTTCGTATGAAAAATCGATTTCTTTATTTATGATATTACCTATACTTTGTATTATATCTGCTATTATGGCTAAGCCTCCTGTTAAGTTTAGCTCTAATTAATATTTAATTTGTAATAAATTTATTTGACGTATATACTATCTCAAAATTACATATTTTGAGAGGATATATATATGAGTAAAGAATTAGCATTTACATCTGCATGGGAGATGCGAAATTTAATTAAACAAAAAAAGGTTTCC
>MDTE01141080.1_pt1 | contig 218684 bp, 192 predicted proteins | sample 811231 | NCBI WGS metagenome assembly MDTE01 (sample SAMN05326651, study PRJNA326480) | marine metagenome | isolation source: seawater | place: Indian Ocean: Red Sea | collected 2010 | reverse complement strand
TAGACAGATCAGCATTAGACAGATCAGCATTAGACAGATCAGCATTAGACAGATCAGCATTAGACAGATCAGCATTAGACAGATTAGCATTAGACAGATCAGCATTGGATAGATCAGCATTGGATAGATCAGCATTGGATAGATTAGCATTTCTAAAATTAATACCGGAAAGATTGTATGTGGCGCAAACAACATATGGCTTAGGTATACATGTAATGTTGGGGTTATTTGTTGGTTCTGGAATTGTAGTTGAAGAAACTACTGTAGATGCAATTTCAATTTGATTTGCAAAAACATCTACTGCTGCCCCAGCCATTTCATCAGGAGATGGTATGCAAGAAGACAAAAATAGATTGAGAACTATGGCTGTAAATATGTTGTGTGTTTGATTTCTATTGTTCCGATTTTTTTTGGTTTGAGGTGCATTAATAGTCATAAATAAAAATAAGGTGCACAAATTACCTATTTGTTTAGGATGTTGTAGATCACAAATGTTATTCGAATAGCGTAAGTAAAGGTCCTAATACTAAAGCTATTGCCACTATTATCCCAAAGATCACTAAAATCGGATTGCTTGAAGTGTTTTTTGTTCTATTTGTTTGTTTATGTTGTTTCTTGTTGGATTTTTTTGACATTTTAATATTTTGTTATTTTTGTTATTCTTGATTATGAGATGCTGGATCAGCAGTAATTGTACCAGTTAAGCGTTTTGCTCTCCATCCTATTAGTCTCTCAGTACCATTCATGAGTCTTTTAATATTTGGTCGTAATGCCCATAATTGTAATATAAAACATATTACTCCATAATAGATATATGCACCTGGTGCTGATCCATTTTGAAATCGCATAAACATTATAGCAGTAGTAATTATTGCCCCTGACATAGTTGCAACTGAAGCATATCCAATACCAAATAAGATGGCAGCTCCAGCTGGAATTATGATTGCTCCATTCCATATCCATAATCCAATTGCACCACCTACAGTGGTAACGCCTCCTGCTCCACCTCCTAATATGATTTTTTCACGACCTGTACGTGGATCAACTATTGATTCTCGCAAAAAAATAGAATGATTATGTCCTAACACGGCTGATGTTCCAGCTATCACATGTGCCCAGGGTGCTTCTGGCATCCACAAGCGTGCTATTAAGATTGGTAAAATACCTTTAATTAAATCCAAAATTGCTGTAGTAATGCCAGCCCATATTCCTGCTGCTCGCATGACATTTGTAGCACCTGATCTACCACTACCTATTTTTCGGATATCTTTACCAGTCATTTTCTTGACTATTAACAATCCTACTGGTACGGCACCGATTATATATCCTGCTATAAATATTATTGCTATTGAAAGTAGTATCATATAAGTCTTGTCCTTTTGAATAGTTGCATTCTACAGATCAGAAATCTGTAAAGATATTTCTTCTACTTTTCCTTTCACAATACTATAACCTCTCATAGACCATTTAGTTCTGGTATTTCTTGCTATGATTATATGTATTACTTTAGGATAATACGCTTCAGCAATATCTGTTGTTGATGGAATGGCTTTACCTCTTGGATGAGAATGAAATATTCCAATGAATTCTTCACCGCGCAATTCAATAGTTTTCATTGCATTGAGTTGATCAATTGGATCAAGTATGTAACGTACAGGACTCTTTTGTGCATTACGACCAGGATAAACACTAGTCACATGACCCGGTTGACCTCCTAATAGTCCACATGCTTCGTAAGGAACAGTCTTTTCTGAATGAGCTATCATAGTATTTTTATGAGATTGTGTTAAAAATAAGATTTGTTTCATGTTGTTATATTTAATTATACCAATCTTGACTGTCACTTGATACACTTTTATAATTTGTCATCTTAATAAGAATACATGAGTTTTATGAATATGGTTGATAAAGATAAGTTGTCACGTGCTACCGAAGATTATTTGAAGTCTATTTATGAATTAGAGAGAGAAAATAGTCCAGTATCTACAAATGCTTTGGCACTGAAAATGGGTTTTGCTCCTTCGTCCATTACTGGTATGTTAAAAAAGATTTCAACCAATTCTCCTACATTAATTAATTATGAGGCGAGGAAAGGTGTTGTACTAACAAATGTAGGGCAGAAGGTTGCATTAGAAATTATACGTCACCATAGATTAATAGAATTGTATCTAACAAAAGCATTGGGGTATTCATCCGACAAAGTTCATGAGGAAGCAGATCGTTTAGAGCATGTGATATCTGAAGAATTTGAAGATAAAATAGCTTTAATACTGGGCGATCCTAAGATTGATCCGCATGGCGAACCTATTCCGAGTAAGGATGATACAATAATAGACAAAGATCAATAATTGCTAGAATATATATAATGGTTGTTGATTGACCAACGATTTATTGAATGCCTCCCTGAGTTAGTTTGTATATGTCTCCTAATTTTTGATCAATTTCTTGAATTGTTACAAGCTTATCTTGATCTTTATGTTTAAGTGTTTGAGCCTCGATTTTTTCTGCAGCTATCTGACGGATAGAAAGATTACGTTTCATAGCTTCCTTTACTAATTCGCCTGCTTCAAGGTATCCAATTATTGGATTTAATGCAGTTGCAACAATTGCATTCTTACTTAACCAATTTTCAGCTTTTTCACTATTTGCCGTAATACCTCGTACACATTTTTCATCAAATGCAGATACTGATCCAATCATTACTTGCATCATTTCAAAGAGATTATGTGCAATGATTGGCATCATAACATTTAGTTCAAGCTGACCAGCTTGCGAAGCTAATGCTATAGTATGATCACAACCTTGTATATGGTACATTGCTTGGTTCAACATTTCTGCTAATACAGGATTTACTTTACCAGGCATTATTGATGATCCGGGTTGTACCGCTGGTAGTCTGATTTCATCTAAGCCAGTTGATGGTCCTGAAGATAATAACCTAATGTCATTAGCGATACGATTAAGCGTCATTGCTGTAATTTTTATACTTGATGAGAATTCAGCTGCATCTGACAATGATTGCATACTTTCAAATAAATTATCGGACTCAAGTAATTCAATACCAGTGATTTTAGTGAGTTGTTTAATCATATAGCTATGATAATTTTGATGTGCATTTAATCCAGTACCTGTGGCAGTTCCTCCAATACCCAAACGCCTTAATCCTTGGGAGCTCTTAATGATTCGTTCTCGATCACGCTCTATAGCTTTAGCATATGCACTGAATTCTTGACCTAATCTAACAGGTACTGCATCTTGGAGATGTGTACGACCGGATTTTACAATATCATCAAATTCAACTGATTTTTTTATGAACGTATTACATAGTTTTTCAAGACTTTGCAACAATTCATCCAATCTCCATAGACATCCAATACGAATAGCAGTTGGAATTGTATCGTTTGTACTTTGTGCCATATTAACGTGGTCATTAGGATTTACAAGCTCATAGTTACCTTTGGTGCCACCTAATTTTTCTATTGCTATATTGGCAATCACTTCATTTGTATTCATATTGTGTGATGTTCCAGCACCTGCTTGAAAAGGATCTACTTGAAATTCGTCATCGAACTTGCCAGACATTACTTCTGTTGCTGCGAAAGAAATAGCGTTTGATTTTTCTTCATCAAGTAATCCTAAAGTTTGGTTTACTTCAGCTGCAGCTTTTTTAATTGCAGCCATTGACCATATGAATGCTCTCCAAGGACGTAGACCACTTATTGGAAAATTTTCAATAGCTCTCGTGGTTTGAATACCAAAGTAGCAATCCGCAGATATGGTTTTTTCTCCTAAGGAATCTTTTTCAATTCTTTTTGATGTCATAGGTCACCTATTTTAATATAAAAATAAGTGAGAGGTTTTGAAAGTTCCTCTCACTTAATATTTGATAAATATATTTAATGTTGCATTGTTTTTCTAATCATCTAGTGCGTCATATCCAGGACCATCTTCAAAATAATCATAGTTGGGTTGTATATCTTCTGTAAAATCTACTACCTCTCCTGCTTCCAGTACTTTTGTACAATCTAAGACTACAGGTTCTCCTGCGTCATTTTCTCCTTCATAGTGTCCATCTAATCCAACTCTAGCTATATATTCACCACCTTTTGCTGTGTAATCAGATGGTACTTCATCTTCTTCGAAAATTGCTTCGTATGGACATTCTGGGACACACGCTCCACAATCTATACAGGTATCAGGGTCTATATAGTACCAAGGCCATTCAGCTGCAGGCTTACCAGGTACAATACATTCAACTGGACACACATCGACGCAAGAACTATCTCGTAGACATAGTGCTGTAATAATATAAGTCATAAATTAGTATTGCCTCCTCAAAAGATATACATCGTTAAATTTCATTAGTGCATGTTTCATGCCGATTTATTTATTGGAATAACGTTCAGATACAATGTTCCAATTTACTACATTCCACCATGACTCAATATAATCAGGACGTCTATTTTGATAATTCAAGTAATACGCATGTTCCCAAACATCAATCCCTAGGATTGGTTTTAGACCATTAGATATCGGATTGTCTTGATTTGCAGTGGAGCTAATTACCAAACCATTGTTTGAGTCAAGACTGAGCCATGCCCAACCACTACCAAATCTCGTTGCTGCAGCTCCAGAAAATTTCTTTTTAAATGATTCGAAATCACCAAATGTACTATCTATTGCTGAAGATAAATCTCCAGTTGGAGCACCTTCACTATCACTACTCATGCTTGGCCAAAATAACGAATGATTATAATGTCCACCCCCATTATTTTGTACTGCTCCCCTAATTGCATCAGGTATTTCATTCAGTGCAGTTAACAAATCTTCAATTGATTTTTCTTGAAGATCAGGATAATCAGCTAAAGCATTGTTTAGATTTGTCACATAAGCATTATGATGCTTACCGTGATGAATTTCCATTGTGCGTGCATCAATATGTGGTTCTAGTGCATTGTATTCATAAGGTAAATCAGGTAGTTTGTGATTCATAGTGTTTCTCCACTTCTTTATTTATTGTACTATTTGATGTAACATTGAAACAATAGTTTTTATTATATCTATAATACTAAAAATTGTATCCTTACTTCTAGTTGCTTGTCAAGCATGAAAATGACTTGCGGTAATTATATAACGTATTATGTTGAAATTAAATCTGTTTAGCTTAATTGTAAAAAGTCGTCAGTTCAGATTGTTGTTAGTATTATTTGTTGCTATTGTTGCATCCTCCAGTGCTAGCTTAATAATAAGAGCAGCTCAACAGGAGGCATCTTCAGTTGTGATAGCAACTTATAGATTAATGATTGCAACATTAGTTTTGTTACCTTTGGTATATGTACGTCAAAGAAATGTGATATTTCATATGTCGAAGAAACAGTGGTTATTGGGAACCTTATCTGGAATGTTATTAGGGTTTCATTTTTTGACTTGGATAACATCACTAGAATATACAACTGTTGCTTCTTCAACTATATTAGTTAGCAGTATGCCAGTGTTTGTAGTCTTGTTTTCACCAGTATTTTTAAATGAGAAAGCATCATCAATTATATATTTTGGTATCGGAATGTCTCTTTTAGGTGGTGCTTTGATTGCTTTAAGTGATGTTTGTTTAATAGATGGTTTTAGCTTAAGATGTTCCTCATTACATGGTTTTGTGAACAAGTTTGCTTTGTTGGGTGATGCTTTGGCTGTAATGGGAGCTCTTGGTGGGGCTGGGTACTTTTTGATTGGACGTTTGATGAGATCAACCCTTCCACTTTTGTCTTATATTTTTGTTGTATATGGGATGGCTGCTATTACTTTATTAAGTATTGCGTTGATTCTAAAATTACCTTTAATAGGTTATGATCAGAAAACTTACTTGTATTTAATATTGTTGGCAATAGTTCCTCAGCTGATTGGACACAGTAGTTTTAACTGGTCTTTAAAATATTTACCTGTGTCATATGTGACTATGGTGGCTATTGCTGAGCCTGTTGGTGCTACAATATTAGCATGGCTCTTTTTAGATGAAATTCCAACAGTACTGCATTTTGTCGGTGGATTATTGTGTCTTGTTGGAGTTGCTTACGCTTCTCGAGAAGTCTCTCGGTAATCACAAATTAGCATATAATCTGTTTTGATTGGATACACAAGATTTTAGAACAATGTTTATAATTCTATTGCAATGAAACTGTTTTTTTGATATTATTTGCAACTGTTGGTATAAGGATCACTATGTACTTTAGTTATTTGTGATTGAGTCAGATGTTTATATAAATTAGGAATTGTATTTTATAATTATATTATTATGTCATACGAATGGATTTTTATAGGAATACTTCTTTTATTGGGCATGGTGCTTGCTGCTGTTCCTTTATTGGTTAATTCTGTATTGGGTCCTAGAAAACCGCATCCGTTAAAAAACGAAACTTACGAATGTGGTATGGAAACAGTTGGAGATACTTGGATTCAATTTAAAGTGCAATATTATATTTTTTCGTTGGTGTTTGTAATTTTTGATGTGGAAGTAGTGTTTTTGTTTCCCTGGGCAGTTGCATATAACCAATTACCATTTTTTGCAGTAGTTGAGGGTGTGATATTTATTGTGATTCTCGCTGGAGGTTTGTTGTATGTTTGGAAGAAAGGAGCCCTTGATTGGGTATAATTGGTTTTAGGTTGATAAAATGCCAGAAATTAAAATAAGCAATTTACTAGTGTCACTATACGATTTACTTGGTTGGGCTTTGCTAGAATTAGGGCTTAGTGCTAGTTTGGTGTCTATAGTTCAGAAGTTTATCGCAGCGTTTGCGTTAGCTAATTTTTGCTTGCTTACTCCATTATTAACAATTTGGTTAGAACGTAAAGTATCAGCCAGATTTCAAGATAGGCTTGGTCCGAATAGGGTAGGACCTTATGGTTTGTTTCAGGGTTTTGCAGATATTGTTAAGTTGATTAGTAAAGAAGACATCGTTCCAGCTGGTGCAGACAAGGTTGTATTTAATATTGGTCCTGTCGTAGCTGTTATGTCCGTAGTTGGTATATGGGCTGTGATACCATTTGCTTCCAATATGATAGGTACAGATATAAATGTTGGTATTCTATATAGTGTTGCTGTGGGCGCTATTGGTACATTAGCTATCATGATGGGAGGATGGGCCAGTAATAATAAGTATGCTCTTTTGGGAGCTTTTAGAACTGTTTCGCAGCTAGTCTCTTATGAAGCTCCTATGATAATCACGTTGTTGATACCTACTTTGATGGCAGGCTCTATGAGTATGAATACAATTGTACAGGAGCAGGAGGTGTGGTTCATTGTAGGTGCCCCCATTGCAGGCTTGTTGTTTCTTGTTACAAGCATAGCAGAGGTTGGTAGGGCACCATTTGATTTACTTGAAGCAGAAAGTGAAATTGTAGCTGGTTTTCATGTGGAATATACAGGCATGAAGTTTGGTGTGTGGATGTTGGCAGAATTTTTGCATGCTTTTACCATTTGTGCTCTTGTGGCAGTGGTTTTCTTAGGTGGTTGGAGAGGACCATGGGCAGAAGAGTATCCTTTACTTGGTGTTGTATATTTCTTAATGAAGACATATGCAGTCAGTATGCTTATGTTATGGATTAGGGTAACTGTACCTAGGATTAGAATAGATCAAATGAATGATTTGAATTGGAAGTTTTTAGTTCCTTTGTCATTAGTGATACTAGTGGTAACAGCACTAGTTAATAAAGCAATACCATTAGATTACAGTGCTTGGTCACGCTCAATAGTATTGTTTCTAGCTAATGTAGTGGTGTTCGCAGGGACTTTATTGGTTTTGAGGGCAGTATCTCGTAAGAAGCAGGCTCAACAGAGTGATTTACAAGCTCAATATAAGTCAGCATGATTTTTTAAGAGGTGACGGTTAAGTAATGGTTTCTCAAGTAATTTTCATTGTGTTTGCGTGTGCTACTTTGCTTGCAGCATATCTAGTAGTTAATGTGAACAATCTTATCCATGCTGCTTTGTGGTTGGTAGCTTCACTATTAGGTATTGCGGCAATTTTTGTGTTGTTGGATGCGAGTTTTATGGCAACAGTAGAAATTGTATTATACATTGGTGCAATTGCAATTTTGATTGTGTTTGCAGTAATGTTAACTAGGAGAGTTATGGAGGATATTGGTCAACAAAAAACCGATTCATGGTGGTTAGCTGCTGCTTTGTCTATGGTGTTTTTTGTTAGTGTTACATTATTAATATGGAACACTAATTGGCCTAGTCTTCCTCAAGGTGATGTAGGAGATACGGTTCTTATTTTAGGTAAGAGTCTTGTAGATCCAGACAAATATGTTATTCCTTTTGAAATTGCTTCTGTGCTTTTAATAGTTGCATTAATTGGTTCTATAGCAGTTGCATTACCACCGTCTGACGATAATAAATAATGGGAAGTTTGTTTATGTATTTGATCAATCAAAAATCGGGTGAATGTCAGTGATTCCATTATCTTGGTACCTTATTTTTGCTGCTGCTTTATTTTGTATAGGTTTATACGGTGTATTAGCACGTAGGAATGCAGTAGCAATATTGATGGGTATTGAACTTATGCTTAATGCAGTAATTGTGAATTTGATTGCATTTTGGCGATACAATGATCCGACAAATGTTTCTGGTCAGGCATTTGCAATAATTGTGTTTGCAGTTGCTGCAGCAGAAGCTGCAGTAGGATTAGCATTAATTATTTCTATTTATCGAAGACAGAATACAGTTGTTGCAGAAGACATTAATCTTATGAAGTGGTAACTATGGAAATATCAACACTTTTTACTTGGCTCATACCTTTACCACCTTTGCTTTCTTTTGTGGTTATTGTTTTGATAACCAGTAATAATCGTAGGGCAAGTCATTTAGTAGCGTTGTGTGCTATGGGTATTTCATTGTTCTTTAGTTGGTTTGTAGTTTATGGTGCTATAGTTTCAGATCATTTTGGAGATCATCCTATAGCTTCTAGTATTAATTGGCTACCAACTGGTAATACCGCTTTAAGAATGGGAATAGCTGTTGATCCTTTGACAGTAGTAATGTTAACTTTTGTGCCTTTAGCATGTTTTTTGATTATTTTGTATAGTATTGGGTATTCTAATTTTGGCCAGTCTCGTGATGAACGCGATGTTCCAGGCAATCCTCCTCATCATGGTGTTGAACCAATGTATTCAAGATTTTTTGCGTATTTGTCGTTGTTTGCTGGTGCGATGCTAGTGCTTACTGTTGCAGATAATTTGTTGATGCTTTTCTTTGGTTGGGAAATAATGGGTGCTTGTTCCTATCTATTGATTGGTTTTTGGTATGGTAGAACTTATGAAGATAAGTTGCAAATTGTTCCTAGTGGTGCAGCTGTTAAAGCGTTTATGACTACTAGGTTAGCTGATGTTATCATGTTAATTGGTATTGCTTATTTGTATTATGAAGCTGGCACATTAAATTTTAGAGATATCTTCTTTAATGCAGATGTTCTTGATCATTTGTTGCATACACCTTCAATAATAGGTGGTTTAGCAGTTGCACATCTTATTGGGCTATTGTTGTTTATTGGTACTGTTGGTAAAAGCGCACAATTTCCTTTGCATGTTTGGTTGCCAGATGCTATGGAAGGTCCTACTCCTGTGAGTGCAATGATTCACGCAGCTGCTATGGTGTCTGCTGGAGTGTATATGGTATTGAGAATGTTCCCTCTGCTGTCTGCTGGAGCATATCACGGTGCCAACCCTGTACTTACAGTCATGGCTTTTATTGGAGCATTTACTGCATTGTTTGCTGCTACTATTGCTATTGCACAAAATGATGTAAAAAAGGTTTTGGCATATTCAACTATTAGTCAATTAGGATATATGATTGCAGCACTAGGTATAGGAGCTTATATTGCTGCTGCTTTTCATTTAATGACACATGCTTTTTTCAAAGCACTATTGTTTATGGGATCAGGATCAATTATTCACGGAGTAGAGCATGGTATGCATCATACACATGAGAAATTGGACCCTCAAGACATGTTCAATATGGGTGGTTTAGCAAAACGCATGCCAATCACATTTAGAACATTTCTGATTGGAGGATTATCCTTGGCTGGGTTTCCATTTGTGACTGCTGGTTTTTGGTCTAAAGATGAGATTTTAGCAGATGCGTTTGCTCATGGACATTGGTGGGTTTTTGTGACTTTGTTACTTTCTGCATTTTTGACTGCATTTTATACAATGCGCCAGATATCGTTAACGTTCTTGGGTGAGCCAAGAACTGAAAGTGCTAAGCATGCTCATGAGAGTACATGGACAATGACCTTTCCTTTAGTTGTGCTTTCTGTTTTTGCAATATTTGCTGGGTTTGTTGGTGTTCATCAGGATTTTCCCGTTTTGGGAAAAATGTTGGGTAAGAATCCTTTTGAGCATTTTGTGATTTATTCATTACCAAATCATGGTTCTGGTTTTGTATTTACATGGACACCGGTAATGTTATCTGTTGTTGTTGGTTTGTCAGGACTATTTTTAGGATGGCTTGTTTATGGAAGAAATTCTTTAAAGGTAGGACAACAAGATCCATTGATAAAATGATTTGGTCCATTATATAAGCTTTTGTCAAATAAATATTATATTGATGAACTTTATGATCTAGTATTTGTTCGTCCAGCTAAATGGTTATCAGAGACTGTATCTTTTAGGTTCATGGACAGAATCTTAATTGATGGTTTATTGCATGCAATAGCAGGATGGACAATGAAACTAGGTTCAGGTGCTGTATGGTTTGAAAAATGGGGAATTGATTATGCTCCTGACAAGTTTGGAGATGGAGTACGAGCAACAGGTGATTCTGTGAAAATAGTACAGAGTGGCAAAATACAAGACTACTTAATGTTAACGATTAGTGCTCTAGTTGTCGTTGCTATCATAGTGTTTATGGTAATAAATTAGACGGGATTTATTATGACTGATTTTGTAATTCAAAACTTATTAACATTGATTTTGTTTTCGCCAATTTTGGGTATGGTGGTAGTATTGTTTATCCCAGGCGAATTAAAACACCTAATAAGAAAAACTGCCTTTTTTGTAAGTCTTATACCCTTAGTGTTATCTATAATGTTATGGATGAATTATGATCCTACTATTGTAGGTTTTCAGTTTGAAGAACAAGCACAGTGGTATACTGCCATTAATTCTTCATATCATGTAGGTGTGGATGGAATTAGTGTGCCAATGATATTGCTTACAACAGTTCTTGTTCCAATTGGAGTATTAGCATCATTCAATGTAGAAGATAGAGTTAAGAGTTATATGCTGTTGTTTCTCATGTTAGAGACAGGAATGTTGGGTGTATTTATGGCATTAGATTTAATAGTGTTTTTTGTGTTCTGGGAGATAGGTTTGGTGCCAATGTACTTATTGATTAATATTTGGGGAAGCGCAAAGGGTGAGCGGGAATTCTCCAGTGGCAAAAAGGTTCCAGCTCGTCAATATGCTTCTTACAAATTTTTTGTTTATACGTTAGCAGGCTCGTTAGGGTTATTGTTGGCGGTTCAAATATTGGGTATCGTAGCTGGTAGTTTTGATTTAGTTACTTTATTGGAGATATGGCCACAATTTGACAAAGAAATATTTGCTAATTTTTCTATCAACAGTGTGCGTACCGTAGCTTTTTGGGCATTTGTGATTGCATTTGCAATTAAAGTTCCACTGTGGCCGTTTCATACTTGGCTCCCAGATGCACATACAGAAGCTCCAACTGCTGGATCAATGATATTAGCAGGCGTACTGTTAAAGTTAGGTGCATATGGGTTTTTGAGATTGGTGTTGCCATTGTTTCCTGCTGAAGCACAAGCAGCAGCTCCTATATTAGCCTTTTTGGCTATGTTAGCAATAGTTTTAGGTGCTCTTTCTGCTTATGGTCAGACTGATTTTAAGCGTTTGGTTGCTTATTCGTCAGTTAATCATATGGGTTTCGTTGTTTTGGGTATTGCAGCTGCTGCAATGGTTATTGGTAATGATGATCCTGCTCTACGTTTGAGCGGTACAATTGCGACTACAGGGGTTGTCTTACAGATGTTTAATCATGGTATTTCAGCTGCAGCTATGTTTTTCCTAGTAGGTGTTGTTTATGATAGAGCACATACTAGGAATTTAGATGAGCTCGGTGGTGGCATTTGGCAATTAGCACCAGTTTATGGTGGAATATTAATCTTTTCTTCAATGGCTTCACTGGGTTTGCCTGGATTGAGTGGGTTTGTATCAGAGTTTGCCATTGTGCGGGGCTCTTGGCCAATATTTTCAGCTATGACAGCTTTGAGTATGATTGGTCTGTTTTTTACAGGTGCATATATATTAAAAGCTATTCGATATGTATTACATGGTCCTATTAATAATAGATGGGTGGATCACAACATGGAAATGAGTTTTCGTGAAAAAGTTATTGTGGCACCATTGATTATTTTGATGCTGATTGTTGGAGTGTGGCCATGGTGGATAACATTTATGATAAACGAAACAGTCAAAACACTTATTGGGTGAAATAGATGAATTTTCCTATTTTGTCAGTTATTACACTTACGCCGGTTATTGTGAGTTGCTTGCTCTTCTTATTTCCTTCAGATAGGAAAGAGGAAATCAGGATTACTGCTCTTATAGCAGCAACTTTTACATTTGGACTTACTATTTACGCTTATTTTAGTTATGACATGGATGTCGCAGGATATCAGTTTGTAGAAAAATACAATTGGGTTGAAAGTCTTGGTATTTCGTATTACGTTGGCGTAGATGGGATAAGTTTACCTATGGTATTGCTTACAGGGATGGTTATTTTTACTGGTGTTTTGATATCTTGGGGTATAGATGATAGACCTAGGGAATTTTTTGCTTTTCTGTTTCTATTAGCTTCAGGTGTCTTTGGAGTCTTCGTAGCTTTGGATTTGTTTCATTTATTCTTCTTTTATGAAATCGCTGTTTTCCCGATGTATCTATTAATAGCTATTTGGGGATGGAAGGTAACAAGAGAATATGCTGCTATGAAACTTACGTTGTACTTGTTTATTGGTTCAGTGTTAGCACTAGTCGGTATGTTGGCAATGTATTTTGTCTCAGGCCTAGGAACTTTTGACATGATTGCTTTACAGGACCATGAGTTTTCTAGGCAGTTTCAAATATTTTGGTTTCCTTTTGTATTTTTTGGTTTTGCAGTTCTTGCTGGAATTTTTCCTTTTCATAATTGGAGCCCTGTTGGACATGTCGCTGCACCTACAGCAGTTTCTATGTTTCACGCAGGAGTTTTGATGAAATTAGGGGCTTTTGCGGCTTTGAAGGTGGGTATTATGTTGTTGCCCGATGGAGCTCGATATTGGTTGCCATTAATTGTTTTTCTTGCTCTTATTAATGTAGTTTATGGTGCATTTGTTGCAATGAAACAACAAGATCTAAAGTATGTTATTGGTTATTCTTCAGTATCACATATGGGTTTAGTAACATTGGGTGTAGCTACATTAAACCCACAAGGTATTACAGGTGCTGGTCTTCAAATGTTTTCACATGGTGTAATGACTGCTCTGTTTTTCGCGTGTGTGGGCGTAGTATATGATAGAGCACATACAAGAGACATTCCGTCTTTAGGCGGTTTTTCTAGCAAATTACCATGGGTTACCGTGTCATTTATTATAGGAGGTTTTGTATCTATGGGAATGCCTGGTTTTTCAGGTTTTGTTGCTGAATTACCAATTATGTTAGGACTTTGGAGCGCAGGCTCAATTTCGAGTGAATATTTTATAGCTCCTTACTTTACCTGGATAGTAATGATATCAGTAATTGCAATAGCAATAACTGCATCTTATATTTTACGAGTCGTACAAAGGGTATTTTTTGGAGAGATGCCGAGTGAATTTGAAGGACATATTACTAGTTCTACAGGTAAAGATAAGATTGCAATAGCTCTTCTCGCTGCTGTGCTTGTGTTATTGGGAGTTTTCCCGGGATGGATGGCTCCACTTATTCATAGTGGTGCACGTAGTGTGATGTCAGTAATAGGAGGCGTCTGAGTGGATATATCTAGTTATCAGGTTTCATCCTTAATAGCTATCTTGCCGGAAATAGGTTTATTGGTTTTGGCTGGTACAGTATTAATCATGGATACTGTAGTTAGAGATGATCGTAAGCATTTGATGGGCGTAACGACGGCATTAGGTAGTGTGTTGATTATTGTACTTGCTTTATTTTATGCACGTCCAACTGGTGAATCTATATGGGGCGGTATGATAAGAGATGATATGTTAGCGTTTGTTTTACGGTTATCTTTCATTTTTGCTGGAGGCATTACTGCAATATTTAGTCTCAATTATAAGAGTGTGGCTCATCGAGGTGATTACTATGCTATTATGTTAGGTGCTGTCATAGGAATGTGTTTTATGGCATCAGCATCTGATTTGATTTTGCTTTATTTAGCCGTCGAAACTACAGGTATAGCCGGATACTTATTGGCCGGTTATGCAAGGTCAAATAATAACTCTGCAGAAGCAGGACTTAAGTACTTTTTGTTTGGAGCTGCTACATCAGGAATAATGTTGTATGGGTTTAGTATTTTATATGGAATAACGGGCGAAACAAATTTTGTCAATATAGCGGAAGTATTGCTATCAGGAGATGTTGCATTATCTGCAGTATTAGGGATAGCCATGTTGGTTTTAGTAGGTATAGGTTTTAAGATAGCAATTGTACCTTTTCATTTTTGGGCTCCAGATGTCTATGAAGGTTCTCCGACTCCTGTGACTGGCTTTATTTCAACTGCGTCTAAGACAGCTGGTTTTGCAATTTTAATTAGGTTTTTTATTGTTGGTTTTACTGGCAGTGAATATTGGTTGCCGATAGTAGCAGTTTTGGCCGTCATTACAATGACTTTTGGTAATTTGGTAGCTCTTGCCCAAACAAACATTAAACGTTTGTTAGCTTATTCTTCTATTGCACATGCTGGTTATGTGTTAATAGCATTTGTTGCATATTCGGATTTAGGTGTTGCATCTGCTGTTTTTTATTTGATCACCTATGTTGTTACTAATTTAGCTGCGTTTGGTGTTGTAATTCTTGTCTCGAATACGGTTAGTTCAGATAATATTAGTGAATATGCTGGAATGAGTCGTCGCTCACCATTTCTTGGGTTAGTTATGTTAGTTTCTTTCTTGTCTTTAGCTGGCATGCCTCCATTGGCTGGTTTTTTTGCGAAATTTTACGTTTTTGCGGCTATTGTTAAATCGGATATGATATGGTTAGCATTTGTTGGAGTATTGAATGCAATTATAGGCTTATATTATTATTTAGTTGTTTTGAAAGTTGTATATGTAAGTCCAGCACCAGATGGCTCGAGACCTATTGAGATATCTAATATTTCTAAGATTGTATTAATGATATTGTCATTTGGTATTATATTAATAGGGACAGCGTCGTCGCCTTGGTTTGATTGGGCGTATCAAGCTGCAATTGAATTGTTTTGACGCTGACTTTAGCTTGTGATATAATTCGCAAATGTCCAAATTGGGGAGTAAAATAAAGCTCTGGATAATAAAAACCCCCATAATTTATGGCAGACGGCATTAATTTCAGTCACAGGTCAGGTAGGTTGTTCGGCTGTTATTGTAATTGGCTTAGCAATTTTACTAGGTCGGTGGCTTGATCAACAATTAGGCAATAATAATGCCTGGTTTACAATTAGTATGTTGGTTTTAAGTGTACCGGTGGTGTTGTATCTAACAATTCAGTTAGCAATTAGATCAACTAACAAATTAGGTGCAAATAATGTGGAAGAAGAATTTGAGAGGCATGAGGAGTTAAAGAGTGACAACTGAGGTAATTTCCAAAAAAAGATTTGGTTTTAAGAGATGGATAGTATTGGCTTGTATAATATTTGGAGCCTATTTACAGTTTGGGCCGTTGCCAACTATAGCTCCGAATGTTTTTCTACCTGGAGAGAAGATTGGTCATCCACCAATTAACATTCCTATTATAAATCAACCGCTTACTAATACTATAGTTGCAACATTGTTAACAGATGTGGTTGTGTTGTCTTTAGGTTTCTATATATGGAGAAAAACGTCAAGCGGAAACTTGGTTCCTACTGGTTTTTATAATGCTGTAGAGGCATTGTTTGAGTTTTTATGGAATACTGCTATAAATACTGCAGGCAGAAAGAATGCAATTAAGTTTATTCCTTACATGGCAACTATTTTTACTATGGTATTAGTTGCTAATTGGATGGAGTTAATACCAGGCGTTGACAGCGTAGGAGTACTTGAACCAGCGCATGGTAAATTTACTGGATATGAAGCTCATGCTATTGGGAAAGCATATTGGTTAGACGGAAGACATGAATTGCCTCATGATAAGGGAGATCACGGTCATCATGATTTATGTCATTCATGTACTATTACTCCATATGTGAGAGCTGCTGCAACTGATTTAAACTTTACGCTTGCATTGGCTTTGATTTCAGTTTTTATGACACAGGTTTTTGGCTTTGCCGCTCATAAAATGGGTTATGTTACAAAATTCCTTAATTTTAAGGCATTGGTAGAAAAGCCAGGTATGGGTGTTATGGATTTTGCAGTTGGTATTCTTGAGTTAATTAGTGAATTTGCTAAGATACTTTCTTTTACTTTTAGGTTGTTTGGTAATATTTTTGCAGGTCAGTTGTTATTGTTTATTATAGGTTCATTAGTATCATTTATAATTCCAACTGGTTTATATCTTTTTGAAATGTTTGTAGGTTTAATTCAGGCATATGTGTTTTCTATGCTGACTTTGGTATTTATGAGTCAAGCTACTGAGGCTCATGCTCATTAATGTAAATTTTGTAATACAATTTTGATGGAGGATATGTATGGAAGGTGATATTGTAGCGGCAGCAAAACTCATTGGTGCAGGTATTGCGGCAATAGGTTTAATTGGAGCAGGTATTGGTATTGGTACAGTTGTTGGTGGTGCTGTGCAGGCTATGGGTAGAAATCCTGATGCGGCTCCGTTGATTCAAACAAATATGATTCTTGGTATAGCTTTTGCTGAAGCAGTAGCTATTTATGCTTTGGTGGTTGCGTTGATCATATTGTTTGCTAGTTGAATTATTAATTACTACTGTATTTATAAAAGATTAAGAGGAGCTATGTAAGATGGAAGCTTTAGGAAACCTTGGAATTAATCTAAGCTATTTAGTTGTACAAATACTTAATTTTTTCATAGTAATGTTGTTATTGTCTGTATGGGCATATAAACCTATCGTGAAAATACTTGATGAGCGTAGTACAAAAATAGCACAAAGTCTAGAAGATGCTCGTGAAGCAGCTGAGGCTAAGGAAAATGCTAACAATGAAGCACAGCAAATCATTTCTAATGCGCAAGCTGAAAAAGCTAAAATAATTGCAGAAGCAACACAGCGTGCAGAACAAGCAGCAGCGGATGTACATAAATCTGTTGAACAGGAAAGGTCAAAGGTATTGGAGCAGGCTCAGGAAGCAGCTCAGCAATACAAAGAAAGTGTATTATTAGATATTCGGCCACAGGTAGCATCAATGGCTATTGCAGCTGCAAATAAGATCATTTCATCTGAGTTAGATGAATCTCGTCAGAAAGCATTAGTAGACGAATTCTTTTCAGGGATTGTGGATGGCAAGGTGTCAGTTCTTGATGGGACTAATTTACAAGGTGAAAATGCGGTAGTAACTAGTGCAATTACTTTACGTTCTGAGGAGCAGGATAAAATTACTAAAGAACTTAAGGACAAGTTAGGAAATCAGTCTGAAGTGAGTTTTCGTGTAGATCCTGGAATATTGGGAGGTATAGTTGTTAGAGTTGGTGAGCATGAGGTTGATGGATCAGCTCGTCGTGCATTGGAAACTCTTCAACAGTCTTTGATATAAAAGAGATTAAATAGATTTTTTGTCATAGTATAATATGTGCAGTCCTGGTTTAAGAAGTTCTTCCAGGACTGTTTCGTTTATTTGTAGGCACGTATAATTTTAATTGATTTGTCATATGAATAGGACGACGTGAAAAGACTTTCAAAACTCTTGGAAAAAGTAGATTGGATATCTTGTTCAAATGATTCTGATCCTGAGATTGTTTCTGTTGTACAGGATTCAGATAATGTTGAACCTGGATCAGTGTTTGTAGCTCGCGTGGGTTTAATTTCAGATGGGCATCAATATATCGAATTGGCACTCAAGAATGGTGCAAATGCCATAGTTGGTGAATTGTCATTTGAGAATGTGCGACATTTATTCAACACTAAAGTCCCTTACGTTCAAGTAGCCAGATCCTCTGAGGCATTAGCATGGCTAGCAGCTGCATTAAATGATTTTCCGTCTGAGAAGTTAGTATTAATTGGAGTGACAGGTACAGACGGAAAAACAACTACGTGTAACATTATTTATAGTATCTTACAGGCTGCAGGTGTTTCCACTGGCTTGATTACTACTGTGAATGCAGTAGTGGGTGATGATATTTATGATACTGGTTTTCATGTAACCACTCCGGATGCTGTTGCTTTGCAGGATTTATTAGCACAGATGGTTTCATCAGAGATAACACATTGTGTGGTTGAGGTCACATCTCATGCTTTGGTACAGGATCGTGTTGCTTCATGCGAATTTGATATGGCAGTATTAACTAATGTTACACACGAACATTTGGATTATCATGGCACATTTTTAGAATATATGCAGGCTAAAGAATTATTGATTAACCAGGTTGATAGGAGTACTGGAAACAAACTTGTAATTTTGAATTATGATGATAAAGAAAGCTATTCTTATTTCAGTACTAGAATCAGTTCTTCTTTTATAGATTATTCTATTAAAAAACTAGCGGTTGTTAATGCACAGAATATTAAATATGGTGACACAAACACATGTTTTGATATCAACATCGGAGACGACAGATTTGAGATTGTTACACCATTGATTGGTGACTACAATATTAGTAATTGTCTTGCTGCAGTTTGTGCTACTTATAATGGTTTATCAATAGATACTAGATATATAAAGGAAGGAATTTCTACTATACAGCAAATTCCTGGTAGAATGGAACATATTCGATTAGGTCAGGAATTTGAAGCCGTTGTTGATTTTGCTCATACACCTAATTCTTTGAAAAATTTGCTTCTGTCCGTAAGGAAGGTTACAAAAGGACGAGTTATTGTAGTTTTTGGGTCTGCAGGTTTGCGTGATATTGAAAAGCGAAAGATGATGGGTGCGATTTCTACTGAATTATCTGATATTACAATTATTACTGCTGAAGATCCTCGAACGGAGCCGCTTCAAGATATAATCTCAGAAATTGCTTTAGGTTGTGAGGAAATGGGAGGTGTAGAGGGTGCTACATATTATAAAATTCCTGATCGTGCAGATGCAATAAAGTATGCAGTGAATATTGCAGAAAATCATGATATAGTTTTGGCTTGTGGGAAAGCTCATGAACAATCTATGTGTTTTGGTAACATCGAGTATGAATGGGATGACAGAATTGCAATGAAAGCCGCTATTTCAGAAAAATTGGGTATTGAAGCAAAATATCCTCCAGAACTTCCTACAAGTAATATGGATTATTATGATTCGTGACTTAACATGAAATTAACATCTATTACTAAGAAACATTTTGAATCTTTTTCTACATTACTTTTGTTGTGTTTAGATTCATGTGCTATTGGCATGGCATATTTAGCTGCTTATCAATTAAGATCTTTGATTGCATTTCCTACTGAGCCACAAGGTCTTGATTCGGTAGATATTTATGGTCGTGTAATTTTGGTGCAAATTTTTTGCATATTGGTAGTATTTTATTTCAACAAGTTGTATCATGTAGCACGTAATATTGGTCGAGTAGATAGATTGTATGCTGTTTTTAGTGCAGTCTCAGTAGGAGCATTGTTTTCAATTGCATTTTCCACATTGTTGTTTAAGAATACTGTTTTTGAGGTGAATTATTCGCGTGCAATTGTAATATATGCTTGGGTATTGACAATAGCTTTTGTGTTAATTGGACGTAGTATATATAGTAGTATATTGTTGTTATTGCGATCTAGAGGTATTGGTATTCAACGATTGTTAATAGTTGGTACAGGCGATGCTGCTGCTGTTGTAATTCAGAAAGTAAGATGGATCCAACGTTTGGGATATGACTTGATTGGTTTAGTAGATTCATCAGATGTACAGGAATTGTTGGGAGTATCAGTGATTGGTCGTCCTAGTGATCTTCAGACTTTGGTAGAAACTAATTATATTGATGAAGTGATTGTTGCTCGACCAGATGCTAGTAGAGATGAATTGTTGAACATTATTGTACGATGTCAAAGAGGACATGTGAGTGTAAAGGTTATACCAGATGTGTATGAGATCATGGCAGGTGAAGTTTCTGTAGATGATTTAGGAGGTTTACCTCTTCTTACGGTACGTGATGTGGCATTAAGAGGATGGCGTATGTCTCTTAAGCGTATGGTAGACTTAGTGATTAGTTCTGTTGGTCTTGTAGTTTTTTCCCCCTTAATGTTGTTAGTTGCTGGTTTGATTAAGATTGAATCCGATGGACCAGTATTCTTTTTTCAGAATAGGGTTGGCTTAGATGGTAAAGATTTCAAAATTTTCAAATTTCGTTCAATGCGCACAGGTGCTAGTAATGAAAGACAATGGACAGTTGCAGAAGATTCACGTAGGACAGGTTTGGGTAGATTTATTCGTCGTTTTTCTATTGACGAGTTACCCCAATTGATCAATGTTGTTTTAGGTGACATGAGTTTAGTTGGTCCACGTCCGGAGCAACCCCAGTTTGTTGAAGAGTTTCAAGAGCGTATTCCTAGATATATGGAGCGTCATAGGGAAAAAGCAGGTATAACTGGTTGGGCACAGGTAAATGGCCTGCGTGGTGACACATCGATTGAGGATAGAACGCGATACGATTTATGGTATGTAGAAAACTGGTCTCTGTGGTTAGACTTTAAGATTATAATTCGGACAGTATTTAATGTTTTGTCAGGAAAAGCATACTAAAATTAATTGATTTATTATTCATTTGTTGTAACATCTGGATATTGTTTAGTTATTCCTTGCAAGCTTAAATTTCATATGGTATATTGATATTTATTGACAGAGATAGGTGTATTAAATGGTGATTATGTTTTATTCAGCATGTAATCACTTAGGTTTATTGTCAGATATCCATTTCAATTTATGAAAATTGTTTAACATGATTTGTAATTGCTGTGAAACTTTATTTGTATATGATTAATTTGTATGTATAAGATGTGAATTAGGAGAGGAATTGTATGAGTAATTCGTTTATGGAATCACCTAAACTGTTGTTTACTTCTGAGTCAGTTACGGAAGGTCATCCAGATAAGATGTGTGATCAAATTAGTGATGCAGTACTTGATGCAATTATGTCTGAGGACCCATATGGGAGAGTTGCTTGTGAGGCTGCAGTTAAGACAGGTTTTGTTATGTTGCTTGGTGAAATTACTACCAACTGTTATGTTAATTTTAACAAGGTTGTTCGTCAAGTGGTGAAAGATATAGGATACAATGGTAGTAATACTGGATTTGATGCTGATACTTGTGGTGTGCAAGTGGCTATTTCTTCCCAAAGTGCTGACATTGCTTTAGGTGTTGATCAATCATTAGAAGCTAAATCTGGTGATGCAGACGATACTGATATTGAATCAGTTGGTGCTGGTGATCAAGGTATGATGTTTGGGTTTGCATGTAATGAGACTGCAGAATTAATGCCAATGCCAATAGATCTTGCTCACAGGTTAACTCGTAATTTGGCACATGTTAGACGTGAAGGCATATTAGATTGGTTGCGTCCAGATGGTAAGAGTCAGGTTACTGTTCAATATGAATTTGGCAAACCCAAAAGAATTGATACAGTACTAATTAGCACTCAACATGATCCAGATATATCTCAAGATGAAATAAGAAGTGCTATTATTGATAGAGTAATAATGCCTATTCTGCCGTCTAATATGATAGATGATGATCTTAAGATTTTTACTAATCCAACAGGAAAGTTTGTTGTAGGAGGTCCAAAAGGAGATGCTGGACTAACTGGCCGTAAGATTATTGTGGACACTTATGGTGGTATGGGTCGTCATGGTGGAGGGGCCTTTAGTGGAAAGGATTGTACCAAAGTTGATAGAAGTGCTTCTTATGCAGCAAGATGGGTAGCAAAAAATGTGGTTGGCGCTAAATTGGCAGAGAGATGTGAAATACAATTGGCCTATGCTATAGGTGTTGCTGAGCCATTGAGTATAAATGTTGAAACTTTTGGTACAGGTGTGTTAAGTGATGTATTAATTGGTCAAGCAATATCAGAAGTGTTTGACTTGCGACCGGGAGCATTTATCAGAGATTTAAAGTTACGACGACCAATTTATTTACAAACTGCAGCATATGGCCATTTTGGTAGAGATGACATTGATTTACCTTGGGAAAGGCTTGATCGAGTACAAGATTTGTTGGATGCAACAAGCAGTAATTAGTTTGTTTTTGCATTCATGATTGCTATCGCTGACATATTAACTATTTCTTCTATATTATCACCAGTTTGTAAGACGTGAACTGGTGCGTTCATGCCTAATAAAACAGGTCCTATTGTAATAGCACCTGTTAGTTGTTGTAGTAGCTTATATGCAATGTTTGCAGATGATAAGTTGGGAAACACCAATACATTGGCATTTTTTAGTTTACTAAAAGGAAATCTTTCGGACATGAGTTGGCTGTTGACTGCTACGTCTGCTTGCATTTCTCCATCAATTACAATATCGGGACGTTCATTTTGTACAATTTGGATTGCGTTTCGTACTTTATGTGAGATAGGGTGCTGTGAACTGCCGAAGTTGGAAAAACTTAACATTGCTACACGTGGATTAAGCTCTATAGTTTTGGCAAAATCATTTGCTAGTATGGCAGCTTGAGCCAATGATTTTTCATCAGGTTCTATGTTGACTGTTGCATCTGTGAAGATCAATACTTTTTCTTTTATTATTACAATGTATGATCCAGTAACTCTTTTGTCAGTTTCTTTATCACCAAAGATTTCTAACGCTGGTTTAAGGACATCTGGATATTCATATGTTAAACCCGAAAGGAAAGCATCAGCATCACCTGAATCTACCATCATCATTCCATAGATATTAGGAGTTGAAACACGCTCACGTGCTAAAGCAAAGGTTACGCCATGTCTTTCTCGCTTTTTATGATATGACTTAGCATAATTTGTAAGCTTATTGTCATTATCAGTAATAGAGACAATTTCTGGAGTAAAGTTTAATTTTAGTTCCTTTATTGTTTGTTGTATCTTTTGAGGTTGTCCTACAAGTATTGGATAGCCGATTGCATTTTCACTGACTTGATAGGCAGCTTTAATTATTTTGACTTCTTCTCCTTCAGCATATACTATTTTTTTAGGATTCTGTTTAGCTGTATTCATAATGTATCGATGCACTTTTCTACCGTGACCTAGTCTTGAGGCAAGTTCATCACGATACGTTGGTATATCTATTGTTTTTCTTGCTACTCCAGATTTTATCGCTGCTTCTGCAACAGCTGCACTTTCCCAAATTAATACTCTAGGATCAAATGGTTTGGGAATCAAGTACTCTGGCCCAAATGAGAGTGACTTTAGGTTGTATGCTTTTAGGACACTATCTGGTACATCCTCGTGAGTTAAACTGGCCAACGCTTTTGCGGCTGCGATTTTCATCGAAGTGTTTATATTTCGTGCCCCTACGTCTAATGCACCACGAAATATAAATGGAAATCCTAATACATTATTTATTTGGTTTGGATAGTCACTACGTCCAGTTGCTACTAGGGCGTCAGGCCGGGTTTTTCTTGCTAGCTCATAATTTATTTCTGGATTTGGGTTGGCCATCGCAAAAATTATAGGTTGATCACTCATTGTTTTAATCATATCTACTGTTAATATGTCTGCTATTGAAAGTCCTAAAAAGAGATCAGATCCATCTATTGCATCTGAAAGTGTACGACGATTGGTATCTATTGCAAATCGTTCCTTAAATTTGTTCATCCCCTTCTCTCTACCAGCAAAAATTACTCCCTCAGAATCAACCATTAGAATGTTTTCAGGTTTTACTCCTAAAGTGACGTAAAAATCAGAGCAGGAAATTGCACTTGCACCTGCACCTGATACAACTACTTTGATTTCTTCGGCTTGTTTTCCGGTCAATTTAAGAGCATTGATTAGAGCTGCTCCGGAAATGATGGCAGTACCATGCTGATCATCATGGAAGACTGGAATATCTAATAACTCAGTTAGACGTTGTTCAATCTCGAAACATTCAGGTGATTTGATATCTTCTAAGTTGATTCCGCCAAATGTAGGACTGATTGCATGGATTGTCTCAATTAATTTGTCTGTGTCTTGTGTATCAATTTCTATATCAAAAACATCTATATCTGCAAATTGTTTGAATAGAACACCTTTACCTTCCATGACAGGTTTAGATGCTAACGCACCCAAGTTTCCTAATCCTAATATTGCAGTACCATTAGATATTACTGCTACAAGATTGGCCTTTGCTGTAAATGAGTAAGCTGTTTCGTTTTGTTCAGCTATAGCTTGTACAACTTCGGCAACCCCAGGAGTATAAGCTAGTGAAAGATCACGTTGTGTTGCTAATGGTTTACTTGCAACTACTTCTATTTTGCCTGGTCTGTTTTTACTATGGTATTCAAATGTTTCTTCTTTAGTAACTTTCATTAAAAATTTCCTATAAATATTTAGTATTTTTTCTTGATTGTCTTTACTATTATACTATTGGACGCAAATCAATTAACATGTAAAATGTGATTTCTGTTTATGCTATGGTAAACTAATGTTATGGATAAAGAGATTATAGTTGTATTTGGATCTTCCAGGCCTCAGGATGGTAGTGAGGAATACAGTGAGTCCCGTAAGTTAGGTAGTATGCTAGCAGATGCTGGATTTATTGTGTCTACTGGTGGATATAGAGGTGTGATGGAGGCAGTAAGTCGTGGCGCCAGTGAAACAGGTGGCCATGTAATAGGTATAAGTTGTGATCAAATAGAAAATATGGTTCCTGGATTACAGGTTAATCAATGGGTGACTGAGGAAATTCGCTATAGTGATCTACGTGGTCGTTTACATCATTTAGTTGAAAAATGTAGTGCAATGATTGCAATGCCTGGGGGAATTGGAACATTATTAGAAATCGCTTATGCATGGGGTTTCATGCAGTGTGAAGAGATATCAAGAAAGCCTCTAATTGTAGTTGGTAAAACTTGGTTTGATGTTGTCAATACTGTTGTGGAACAGGATAATTATGTAGAAGAAAATCACAAAATGTTAATACATGCTGTAGATAGTGTTGAAAAGTCTTTAAAGGTTTTGGAGAAGTTGGATAAAACCTAGGAGTAATTATGTCTAGATTGTGTAGTGAAAGTTGTTAGATAATAATCTAGACAATCAATTAATTTAAAAAATGTCTAAAAACACATTACCATCACGTTCAGAAGATTTTAATGCTTGGTACAACACTTTGGTTGTACGTGCTGATTTGGCTGATTATGGTCCTGCTAGAGGTACTATGATAGTCAAACCTTATGGATGGACACTTTGGGAAAATATGCAGCAGGCTTTAGATAAAAGATTTAAAGCTACTGGACATCTTAATGCGGGATTTCCAATGTTTATACCAAAGAGTTTTATTGATCGTGAGACTTCGCATGTTGAGGGATTTTCTCCTGAATTAGCAGTAGTTACTATTGGAGGTGGTAAGCAACTAGAAGAGCCTTTGATTGTGCGACCAACATCAGAAACTATTATTGGTCATACTTATTCCAAGTGGATTAAATCTTATAGAGATTTACCATTGTTGATTAATTTGTGGAATAGTGTTGTTCGGTGGGAATTACGTACTAAATTGTTTTTGCGTACTTTAGAGTTTTGGTGGCAAGAAGGACATACTGCACATGCTACATATGATGAAGCCGAACAAGAGACACTACAGATGTTAGAGGTATATAGAGATTTTGCCCGTAATGAAGCAGCTATAGATCCTTTTTTTGGTAGGAAGAGTGATTCAGAGAAATTTCCTGGAGCGGATGTTACTTATAGCATAGAAGCTATGATGGGTGATAAGAAAGCTCTTCAAGCGGGCACATCACATAATTTAGGACAGAATTTTGCTAAGGCATTTGATATCCAATATCTTGATAAGAAAAATGAAATGCAATATTGTTGGACTACTTCCTGGGGGTTATCAACTAGATTTATAGGTGCTATGATTATGACACATGGTGATGATTATGGTCTTATTTTGCCTCCCAGACTTGCACCTTTTCAGGTAATAATAATACCAATTTATCGTGATGCTGATCAAAAAGCTAGTGTACTTGAAGTAGTGGATAATTTGAATAGGTTGTTAATTGACAATGATATAAGGGTCAAAATTGATGATAGAGAAGAACTAACTCCTGGACATAAGTTTCACTATTGGGAACTGCGCGGGGTACCATTGCGTATTGAGATTGGACCAAAAGATGTTGTTAACAAATCCGTTGTTGTTGCTAGGAGGGACATAGTAGGTAAGAAAGGCAAGCAGGTTGTCTCTACCGATTCAGTGGTTAAATCAGTAAGAAATCTATTAGTTGAGATTCAAGAGACGCTCTTAAAAAGAGCTACCAATTTTCGTGATAGCAATACTCATGAACCAGCTGATTATAAACACTTTCAAGAAATAGTATCAGAGGGTTTTGCTTTGGCATGGTGATGTGGAGATGCATCATGTGAAATAGCTATAAAAAATGAGACAAAAGCGACAAGTAGATGTATACCAGTATCTAGTTCAGAAGGTAATAAAGGTACATGTATTTACTGTGATAAAGATGCAATTGAAAAAGCTTATTTTGCTAAAGCATATTAAAGTAAATCCACTTACTAATTTTAGTATTAGAGTATTTTTACTCGTATGGTATAATTTTGCTCTATTGACTAGGCCTCTACTGAGCATGGAAAACGTGATGATGCTTGTTAGATGGCGACAAATGATAAAGGATATGTCATGACATTATCAAAAGATGCAAAACAAGATATTATTAGACAATTTCAACGAGATTCTAATGATACAGGTTCTCCTGAGGTGCAGATAGCGCTTCTTACTAGTAGGATTGAATATTTAACTGAGCATTTGCGAGAGCATAAGAAGGATGAACATTCAAGACGTGGTTTGTTGATATTAGTAGGACAACGTAGAAGACATCTAAATTACATGAGACGTAAGCAGCCTGACAAATATGTTGAAATTGTTAATACTTTAGGTTTACGTCATTAGTAAAATTTTAAACCTTGGAACAAATTAATAGATAGGAGTATGTATTGCATAATAATAGATAGATAATGATTAAATAAGTGAGATCCGAATTGTCTGGTGAGGCATTGGATATAGCACGGGAAGATTATTTAGAAAAACTTCCCTTCCTGTTTCCAGTCCCTGACCTCTATTTTCGGAAATATTTTATATATATAAAAATAATGATTGAAAAAGATATTTACATCTTTTTCAGGGAGGTCTTTTTATGTCTCAAGTACAACAATTCAAGTGTATTGTAGGTGGGCAAGAAATTAGTTTAGAAACAGGTAAATTAGCGGGATTGGCAGGTGGTGCAGTAACAATAACTCAAGGGGAAACGATGTTATTAGCTACTGCAACAATGTCAGCCAGTGCTCGTCCGGGTATAGATTTTTTTCCATTGAGTGTAGATTTTGAAGAAAAATTATATGCAGCAGGTAGAATCCCAGGATCATTTTTTAGGAGAGAAGGTCGTGCTAGCGAAGGTGCTATCTTGACTTGTAGATTAACGGATAGACCTTTGCGTCCACTTTTTCCAAAAGATTTACGTAATGAAGTCCAAATTATAGTTACAGCATTGTCAGTGGATGGTGAAGTTCAGCCTGACATTCTAGGTATTGTTGGTGCTAGTGCAGCTTTGACAGTTTCTGATATACCTTTTGGTGTAAGTCCATATGATGGTCCTATAGGTGCAGTGCGTGTTGGTATGATTGATGATGAATTTGTAGTTAATCCAACTTTTTCTCAAATAAATGAATCATCACTGGATTTGCGGATAGCAGGTACTAGAGATGCAATTTTGATGGTTGAGTGTGGTGCTGATCAAATATCGGAAGAAATCATGATAGATGCTTTAAAGTTTGGTCATGAATCATTGCTGCCTTTTATTGATGCCCAGGAGGAGATGGCCAATGCAGTTGGTAAGCCAAAAAGGAATGATTATGAGAAATTTACTGTAGATGATGTATTACAGAATGAAATTTTAGAAAAAATGGACGAAAAAGTGGCATCTGTCTTAGAGAGTAATCTTGATAAAAAAACACGAGATACCATGCTAGACGATTTGTTAAATGATTTGTTGGTAGGTTATGAAAGTAATGAAGAGATAGATTCTAAAGATGTTAAGACATGTTTTGGGACTATAGTAAAAAGTAAGATTAGGGACCGTATCTTGGACGGTGTTCGTCCAGATGGTCGTTCATTAACTGATGTGCGTTCTCTGGCAGCTGAAACAAGCATTAGTCCTAGAGCTCACGGATCAGGATTGTTTACTAGAGGTGAAACACAAGTATTGAGTTTTGCTACTTTGGGTACACCTCGTGAAGCACAAATGTTAGATACTCTTTCTCCGATAGATGAAAAACGTTATATGCATCATTATAATTTTCCTCCATATAGTGTAGGAGAGACAGGATTTATGAGAGGTCCTAAACGTCGTGAAATTGGTCATGGTGCATTAGCTGAAACGGCTTTAAGAGCTGTTTTGCCTGATCAAGATGACTTTGCATATAGTTTACGAGTAGTTTCTGAAGTATTGTCTTCTAATGGTTCGACTTCAATGGCATCAGTTTGTGGATCTACATTGGCATTAATGGATGCAGGTGTTCCTATAAAGAAGCCTGTTGGAGGTATTGCAATGGGACTGGTGAAACAGGATGATCGTTATGTAATTTTAACTGATATACAGGGTATGGAAGATCATTTGGGAGATATGGATTTTAAAGTTGCAGGTACTGATAGCGGTATTACTGCATTGCAAATGGACATAAAGATTACAGGTATCACTGCTGAAATTATGGAGGAGGCATTATTGCAGGCTCGGGATGCTCGTTTGCAAATCTTAGGAGTAATGACCGATCATATTAGTGTTCCTAGAGAAGAGATGTCACCATATGCTCCTCGTATGATAGTGGTAACTGTACCAGACGACAAAATTGGAGCAGTTATTGGTCCAGGTGGTAAGACGATTCGTGCATTGCAAGAAGAAACAGGTGCTAAAATTGATGTCCAAGATGATGGACGTGTGTTCATAGCAGCTCCTGAAGGACCATCAGCTGAGGAAGCACGTGCACGTGTGGAAGCTTTGACAGAAAGTGCAGAGATAGGTCGTATTTATACTGGTAAAGTTGTACGTATAGAGCCTTTTGGAGCGTTTGTGGAAATAATTCCAGGTAGTGATGGTTTAGTTCATATTAGTCAATTAGCTGATTTTCGTGTTGAAAAAGTAGAGGATGTTGCTAAGGTTGGAGAAGAATTAACCGTCATGGTTACTGATGTAGATACGAATGGTAAGATTCGTTTATCTAGACAGGCTGTTTTGGAAGGTTGGAGTCTTGAAGAAGCTAGAGAACGTGATAAACCCCGTAAACCTCGTTCCAGCGGTAGAAATAGTCGTGGTAGTGGAGGAGGGAGATCAAAAAATAGATCTGATAATAGAGGATCTAGAAGAAGATAACGGTTTATTGGACTCATTATGTTCATATGTAGTGATCATCTTATACAATTATTAGGAGTGAAAGTATTATGACCAATCAAACTGATCAAGTAAGAGTTGCAATAATAGGTGTAGGAAACTGTGCTTCATCATTTGTTCAAGGTGTTGAATACTATAAGAACTCTACGGATGATGTAGAAGTACCTGGTTTAATGAATGTTAATCTAGGAGGTTATCATATTAAGGATATTGTTTTTTCAGCGGCATTTGATGTTGTTGAGGGTAAAGTGGGTTTTGACTTAGGGGAGGCAATTTGGGCTGAACCTAATAATACCAAGAAATTTGCTGATGTTGATAATTTGGGTGTTATTGTTAATCGAGGAATGACACACGATGGTTTAGGAAAGTATTTAGGTGATGTAGTTAAAAAAGCACAAGGTCCAACTGATGATATTACGCAAATTTTAAAAGATACACGTACGGATGTAGTAGTAAGTTATTTGCCAGTGGGTTCAGAGATGGCGACAAAATGGTATGTAGAGCACATATTAGAAAGTGGATGTGCTTTTGTTAATTGTGTACCAGTTTTTATTGCAAGCCAAGATTATTGGTCTGAAAGGTTTATTGCTCGTGGTCTTCCAATTATTGGTGATGATATCAAGAGTCAAGTAGGGGCAACTATTACACATAGGGTATTGGCTAATTTGTTTAAGGATCGTGGTGTACATCTTGACAGGACATATCAACTTAATTTTGGTGGTAATATGGATTTTTATAACATGCTTGACAGGGATAGATTAGAATCAAAAAAACGATCTAAGACTAGAGCTGTAACTAGTCAATTGCCATATGATTTGGGAGATGATAATGTACATGTGGGACCTAGTGATTATATACCATGGCTGACCGATAGAAAATGGTGTCATATTCGGATGGAAGGTCATTCTTTCGGAGATGTTCCGTTAAATATTGAATTGAAGTTGGAGGTATGGGATTCTCCAAATTCGGCTGGAGTAGTAATTGATGCGGTTCGCTTTGCAAAGATAGCTTTAGATAGAGGGATTGCAGGACCTTTAACTGAAGCTTCTGCTTATTTTATGAAAACACCGCCTGTACAATATACTGATGATGAAGCACGTAGGATGGCTAGGAAATTTATACAAGGAATTAGTTAGCTTCGATTATACGACTATAGTCAAATTACAATAACTGAGTTTAATTGGATATGTAATGACAGTAGTTAACCTTTCACCTCTAGATTGTTCTATAGATTATTTAATCATAGGTAACATTACTAGGGATGTTTGTGGTGAAACATTTTCTCTTGGAGGTACGGCATCATATAGTGCAATAATGGCTGCTGCATTTGGTTTGAAAGTAGGTGTCGTATCAGCTATAAATCCATGTTTGGATGTGTCTTTCTTAGAAGATAAAGGAATATGTATTTTTAAACAACATTCAGATAGACTCATTGAATTTGAAAACATATATACAGATAATGGTCGAATCCAATATTTAAAAAGTAGGTGTTCTACCTTGCGGTTTGATAGTATTCCAAATCATTGGTTGTCAGCCCCCATTGTACATATTGGCCCATTGATTAATGATGTAGATCAGTCAATAGTTCATCAGCTTACGAATACATTTGTTGGCGTGACTTTACAGGGATGGTTGCGTCAATTTGATGATAAGGGAAGGGTTTTTAGAAGTGATTTTTCTGATAGATTGTCTGATCTTTCAGAAGTAGATGTTGTAGTATTGAGTATCGAGGATGTTGAAGGTGATTGGGATTATATTGACAAGCTTGTTGAAATTGTGCATATGTTAATAGTAACCGAAGCTGAAAATGGTGTGACGATTTATGAAGGATCTAGCAAGTTTTCATTTGCGGCACCTAAAATGCACTTGGTTGATTCTACAGGGGCAGGAGATGTTTTTGCTTCAGCATTTTTTATACTTTATAATTATACTAATAATGTGAATTTAGCCTCTAAATTAGCGATTCAATTAGCCTCTAAGTCAGTAACTGGTCAAGGTCTAAAAAGTGTACCTTCTATTGTTGATGAAGATTTGATTAGTATTTAGTTTGTGTTTGTAATGGTTCTAGATTGTCGTATATATTGGCAGCTGCATCCATTCGCATAAATGATGCCCCTAACTCTTTGAGTTTTGTGATCAATCTTTCTAGCATTAGCATACGATGTCCTCTTCCAATTACATAAGGATGGCACGTGTATGTAATGATGCCCCAATTTGTAATTTGTGTCATGTATATGAAATCATCTATCCAATTTTCAAGTACGCTGTTTGCATTACGATGACCTGATCTGTTGAGATCATTTCTCATTTCAAAGTGCGGATGGTCATCTTGTGACCAGCTTATTGGCATTTCGATTAATGACGTTTTATTACCAAATTGCATTGCTTTTTGTAAATTTATCACATCATTTTGGCGCACGCGATAAGGTAAGTAGTCATGACCCATCATTGAACTTTCATAATAAAAATTGTGTTTTATTAAAAGTTCTAGAGTGTTAGGACTTAAGTCCCATGCTGGAGATCGATAACCTTGTGCACTTTGTCCGCAAAGGTTCATTATAGCCTCATTAGCTCGAATTATTTCAGACTCTTCTTGGTCACGATTCATTGATCCAGGTGGCACATGTGTCCATCCATGATGAGCAATTTCATGTCCATGCTTCACAACCTCTTTACAAATTTGTGGATAAGTTTCAATGGTAAATCCAGGAATAAACCATGTTGATGTAATGTCATATTTTTTTAGTAAGGATACTATTCGTTGTGCTCCTATAATGCCGAATTCTCCACGAGATATTGGTGTTGGTGTGATTCTACCACGTGCAATGTGGCCTGACATTACATCGAAATCAAAAGTTAGACATACAATATATTTTGACATATAGTTTTTATCTTGACCGTATTTGTTCTTCAAGGTGAGAGATTATCATTTTGGCAATAGATAGTTTTCCTACGGCTTTTTGTGTTTTATTTGATTTGTTAGTTACAAGGTAGGCAACTTGTTCATCCATCTCACTTTTGTCATTACCAGAGTTAGCTATTATTGCAGGATATCCTTCTTTAATACGTGTGTTGACTTTTGAGATTAGTTTTGTATGTGAAATATTATGTTCATATTTAAATGAAATCATGTATAGATCGGGAAATTGATTTTTGATGATAGATATAAGTTTTTGAGTTGGCTGAAAATTTATTGAGATTTTTTTACTGCTTGATATTTTGCCTGATAGTTTTGTCGTTGGTTGGAAATCAGCTACTGCTGCACTAAATATTCCTGCATAATATTGTTTTTCCGTTAACATCAATGTAATTGTATTTATATAGTCATTTACTGTATCAGTAGTAATAGTTGGTAGAAAATTAGGGGATTGTACTGTTTTTGGTCCTTGTACTAGTATTACATCTGCACCTTGCTTATATAATTCTACTGCAATTATAGATCCTAATTGCCCAGTAAATATATTTGATAGTTCTCTTACATCATCTATAGGAGATGGAATAGGACCGCCTGTAACAATTAAGGGTATGTTTCTTAAAGGCGAATTACTTGTTGTACGGATCACTTCAGTTACTATTTGTTTTTCATCAGGTAGTTTATGTTTTCCGTCTTCGTCCCGAGGTTTGATAATATGAGCACCCATTTTTTTGAGTCGTTGCAGTGATTTTGTTAGTAATGAATTGTGTAGCATTCCATGTGTAGTAGGTGTAATGATTATTTGAGATTTTCCCTGTTCCATGGCACCAATACCTACTGCTAATGCAGTAGTAACAGAATTATCCGCTATTCCACAAGCAATTTTGTTGATAGTATTATAGGTTGCAGGAGCAATCAAATATACATCAAATGGTTGATTGTTGTTAAGGTGTTCAGATGCTGGGGTTAGTGTACTGATCACCTGGTTATCAGAGCTCCATTCTAATGCATCAATAGTAGTATATTTTAGAGATTCTTTAGATGTGAATACTGTTACTACAGCACCTTTTTTTCTTAGTGCACGAACAATTAAAGGTGATTTCATTGCTGCAATTCCACCAGTTACCATCAGAGCTACTTTCTTGTTTTTAAGTTCGTCTCCATCTAAGTAGACGTCATGATCACTTAATATTGAAGGAGTTGGTTTGGATATATTCCAGTTGTTGACAGTCATTTGTTATCCATAGTGTAGAGAAAATTTCTTACTGTCTTTATTAATTCCATAGCTAAGTTCAGGATGTTTTTTGGTGTCATTTTTATATTGTCGTACTCATCTTTATTTTTTTCATTAATGAGATTAATTAACCATATGGCGAATATTGCACCTATAATACCTGATAAAATTGTGGTCTGTTTTTGTGTATTTTTAAACATGTTATCTTATACTATTCTACTAATTTGTCTTTTGATAATGTCTAGTATATTGGTTGGTATGTGTAATATTTGGCTAATATTATGTAAATAACCGTCAAATCTTTTGGATTGTTCAGTAGAGTTTAAATGTACTGTTTTAGATAGCTTTTGAAGTTTAGCAAGCAATAATGTCGTTTGTTGATAAATGGTTTGTAGTAAATATAGATAGGCAATTAGACTTGCTAATATGAATGCTAGGGCTCCAATCAAAGGAATCAATAATAGTATGAACAGTGTGTTAGCTATGACTGGAATGTAAAATGTATATTTTGTTGCAATGTAGAATAACATTATCGAACATATCATAACTGTTAATCCAATAAATATGTATTCTCTTTGTTTTATAAACATTATTGTTATATGATTTACTTAATATGTAATACAGTAATTTTACCATCTTGTTATAGGAATAGCATTTATTGTAGACAAAAGTGATGAACAATATTAAAGTAGAAACACATTGTCATACTAATTATTCTAATGATTGTTTAATGGACCCTAAGCGACTTGTTGATGAAGCTTGTAAGAAGGGTATTGATCGTTTGTGTGTTACTGATCATAATGAAGTAAGAGGTGCTTTAGATATGGCAATGAATCTACCAGAATTAATTATTCCAGGTGTAGAGGTAATGACCACAAAAGGTTTATTGTTAGTTCTGTTTATTCAGAGTGAAATTCCATCAGACCTACATCCAATTGATACTATTGAACTCTGTAGAAAGCAGGGATCAGTTGTTATTGTACCTCATCCCTTTGATTATCATCGTAGGGGTTTTTGGGCAGATCACGATTTGGAATTGGTTGCGCCTTACGTAGATGGTATAGAGGTTTTTAATTCACGTACTTTAAGTTCATCAATGAATCGGAAAGCACATATGTTTGCTAAGTCACATGATCTGTTATCAACAGTTGGTTCAGATGCTCATACTTATTATGAAGTTGGTCGATCTACAATGTTAATGGAATCATTTAAATCATCTGACCAATTCATTGATAAATTGGAACATGCTCGTTACGATATTAAGAGGTCAACTCCTTTGGTACGATTAGCTTCTCGTTGGGCTGTTTTAGTTAATTTTATGAGTAAATTGCAGATAAATTTGTAGTAATGACGCGTATGGAAGAATCAAATTAGCCCCTGTAGCTCAGTGGATAGAGCACTTGCCTCCGGAGCAAGAAGTCCCGCGTTCGAGTCGCGGCGGGGGTATTAATATATTTCTGTTGGGTAAAATTAATCTTCCAATAGAATACCTATTTTCATCATAGCATCATATAGTTTCTTACTATTGTTGTATCTTACTTGTACTGTTAATGGTCCTATCTGTTCATCTACATATTTCTTGGTTTGAGGTGAGTTAAGAAACTTTTTAAGAGTTGTTACAGAATTAAAGGTGATAATTGTTACTTTACTAAGCGTTGCTGATGTATTATTGTTAGCCCATTCTTGTATGGCTTTTATTATTGTATGAGGGATTTGTTGATTGGTTGATCTTTGTAAAAATGAACAAATTTGATTAGCTGAAAATCCTTGATCAATTGCTGTGGACAATTTATTTGCACATATACGATATCTGTATATATTCTTATCTCTAGTTTTTTCCCATGTGCCTAATCTGGATGCTAAATATCGATCAGCACGATTACTTGAACAAAATGCAGTTATTAATCCTTCGTCATTAATCGCGAGAAATTCTTCAGAGTCGTTTATTGACCAAGGTTTATTATTCATGAATTGACCAAACATTTTATTTAGTCTAAATAGTTCTTTGTTGTTAGTAATGTCAATCATTCCCATTATGTGCAAAGTATGTGTAATCATGTGTCTAATTAATGCACCCTCTATGTTATGCCAGTTTTTGAATCCAATTAGTGGCTTGTCTGTGCTCTGATCTACGATGTACCATGATTCATAATCTCCTGAAACTCTTTGAAAATCAGGATCATTTCCATGGATATTATCAATAAATTTTTCAAGATTGATCCATTGATTACCTTCACATTGTTCTAATTTGCTTAGTATATATTTCCTTACTGACTGTGAGTTTGTGCGAATTGAGCTGAAATCATTAAATTGTAATTTAGGTACTGAAAAGAGGTCTATCCATTTATATGATTGATACCAAGTGGTTGCTAGTGTATATAGTTGTTGGGCTCTTGAATCATTTAACAATTTACGAATGTTTTCTGAAGATAAAATACCTGATGATTCAGACCAACAGCCTAATTCTTGTAATAATGTAACTGTCATGGGTAAAATTTTAGGATGATGAAGATATGGATATAGTCTGTTTATAGGGCTGTTCATGTAGTTACTTAAAAGATATTCTTTAGTTTTATTCCAGTTACGTAAAAATGCTAATGTAGTACATATATCATCTACTAATGTTGTTTTTGCTAATATAATGTCTTGTTTTTTAGATGCTATCGAATAAATAGAGTTATTCATTATCATTTTTTGTTTTGGATGAGGGAGTAGTGGTCTTAATTCAGATGGAATATAATAATATTCTTGTGCATCTTTGTGATCATCAAAAGCTCTACCAATTAATCCATGATACCATAGTGTTTCTACAGAATTAGCAGGATCTAGTTGGGGCTGTTCGCGTTTTATTGCTTCTGGTCCTAATGGTCTTATAGCTCCAAAATTTCTATGTATAGATGAAACTGTCATGCGCCCATTAGAAGAATTAATAGTCTTCAATATTTTATGTGCTTCTTGTCCAATTCCTGCACAGTTAATAGCAAGATTGTTAGGATTTTGCATGAGTTCAGCTAGTTCGATTGCACTATCTCTTTGATTGTTGGCATTTATTTCAATACCTGCAGTTGTAGCTATTACTGTTAACAGTGTTAGATCATACTGTAGATATGTAGATAACAATGTGTACATATACGACAATTATAAGAAAAATTTGTATTATGGCATCAATATTGCATCGTTTTTATTAGCTTAACACTTGGTTTGCTGGGGTATGTTGGTATATATCAGTTAATTTAATTATATGAATTGACTTGCAATATCTTGTTTAGAGTGTACAATATCGGCTATTGCTTCCCCAGCAGTTGCCCTGGTGCAGTCATCCAGAGGCATTCGGAAAGGATAGTCTTTCTGAAATTAGTTGTTTTGTAGAAAAAGTTGCAGGATGATTGTAATAATCATTATAGGGGAGGTGTATCATGGAGTATCAAGAAGATTCCTCAAACAAGTCGTTTGTTATAGCTTCAGTTGCGTTGGGAGGGTTGTTCGTAGCAGGATTGATTTCTTTAGGCTTATATGCTTTTAAGATAAAACCGGCGCAAGCTAGTGCAAATGCTACTCAGATAGCAGAGATTAATGTAAGTAATACACAAGTAGCTGTATTTGCAGAAGCTACTTCAGTGGCTCAGGTTGCTGCAGTTGTCTCATCTGATGTTGAACAACAGGCTAGGGTTGCTTCAAATATAGAATCCAGTTCAGTTGAAGCAAAGACTGATAATGTGGCAATAGTGCCAGCTGAACCTGTTACTAATGTACAGGAGTCTGTATCTGAGCGAGCAAGTAGTTCGATTGCTAATCAAACAGACAATAAAACTGTTTCTGTATTAAATAATGAATCAGAAACATCGAGTGTTGTAGAATCATCAGTACCAGCTGCTGCTGAGGTTTTGCCAGAAACCGGTTTTGCTGATGAGGTTGCACTACCTGTTTTAGTTGTTGTTATGTTGATTTTGGTATCAATTATTGTCGTGACAAGATCAGTACGTAGTTTTGCAAGTTAAGTTTTGTAATTGAATTACAGATTGCTCCCTTTTGATTATTTAAAATAAATCAGGTGCATATTTTTGATATGCACCTGATAAATTAATTTAAAATGTTCAATCAATTTGTTAATTTATTTAGATGTGTTTAGCAATTTTGTGACCATAATCAATAAGTGCTTTAATATCATTGTCACTTCTGCCTTCAGCGTATATTCGTAACACTGGTTCTGTACCACTTGGTCGTATCAATAGCCAGTTATCATTTTCAGTAATATATTTGATTCCATCTTTGGTATGAATATCGATTATATCTAGATGGCCGATTTTATTTGGAGCATTATTGTGTAATTTATTAACTAGATCATTTTTTTCAACAGAGTGATTTAATCGAAGGTCAGTTCTCATATATTCAATTGGACCAAATTTATTTAGAAGATCATTTACAAGATCATGAATTGGAGTAGCATGTTCTGCGATTAATTCTAATATTAGTAATCCTATTAGTAGACCATCTCCTTCAGGAATATGATTGTTTATACTGATGCCTCCGGACTCTTCGCCACCAATTATGACATTTTCTTTCAGCATCAAATTTGAGATGTGATTGAAGCCCACAGGAGTTTCTTTTATTGGCAGGTTGTATTCTATTGCTTGTCTATTAAGCATGTGTGTAGTTGATACGGTTTTGACTATTGTACCGTCAAGTTGTTTATTGGTGACCAAGTATTGGAGACAAAGGGACATAATACGGTGTGGGTCAACAAATTGACCATGATTATCCATGATACCAATTCTATCTGCATCTCCGTCTGTAATAATAGCTAAATCTCCCTGACCATTGGCTATTGCACTTGCGGTTGCTCCTAGATATTTCAAGATAGGTTCAGGGTGAATTCCTCCAAATCCAGGGTTCATTTCTCCACGTATTTCTAGGATTTCAAGACCAGTACCACCCAAAATGCTTTTCAAATAACTTCTACCTGATCCATACATTGCGTCTGCAATAACATGTAATCTATTGGAATGATTAGCAATTTTATCAATATCAATTATTTTATGTAAATGCTTGGCATAAGGTTGAAAAGGATTAAATCTTGTTATGGTTCCATTTGATACTGCTTGTTCAAAATCCACAAGATTAGGACCTCGTGCTCTAGTTTCGTTATCTTTTAGACATAATTCTACTTTGCGACATTGACTTGTTTGGGCACTTCCTCCGTAAGCAGCTTTGATTTTTATACCATTATATCGAGGCGCATTGTGAGAGGCAGTTATCATTACAGCTCCAGCTGCTTTTTGATCTATGATTGAATATGAAATAGCAGGTGTAGGTGCATCTGCATGAGCTAGAGCCACTTTTATCCCATTCCCTGCAAGCACACGTGCTACTTCTCTAGCAAAACGATCAGAAAGAAATCTAGTGTCATATCCTACTATGATTAAGTTTGGATCATGATCAGAATGTTCATTGTCTAACCAGTCAGGCGAATTGACTGCATCAGCTATTGCCTGTGCTACTAGACGTAAGTTTCCGAATGTAAATGTATCGCCAATGACCGCTCTCCAGCCATCAGTACCAAATTTGATTGTCAAAAGTATTCTCCAATTAGATTATATTTCAAGTTATATTGATTATAGCATTGACCGTGGCTCAATTGACAGCTTTGTGGTCGTGGTTTAACATCTTATAATGATTAATTTACAATGTCAAAATCAATGATTAAGCATATTTCTTCCGGATTTGCACATTTGCATTGGACTGTTAGTGAGTTGACACAATATGTCCGGGATTTGATTGATAGTGATCATTATATGCAGGATGTTAATGTAGTAGGTGAATTGTCAAATGTTTCCCGACCTAAATCTGGTCATATATATTTTTCGCTGAAAGATTCAAAATCTGTGATTCAATGCGTTGTCTGGCGTAGTATAGCTACGCGATCTGTTTATTTACCAGAAAATGGAGACAAAGTGATATTACGAGGAAATGTCTCTTTATATCAGGCAGGCGGTAGGTGTCAACTTTATGTTAACTCAATCCAAACAATTGGAGCAGGGGATGCCTTGTTGCAGACAGAGGTACTAAAGGAGAAGCTTGCTCTAGAAGGTTTGTTTGATTCTGATAAAAAAATTCAATTGCCTGAATTTCCTCTAAGAATATTAATTGTTACTTCACCAGATGCTGCAGCGTATTATGATATGTTAAATGTTATTGAGAGAAGATGGCCTATTGCGAATACTCAATTGATTTCTACTGTTGTACAAGGAGTTGAGGCACCACAAGAAATTGTTAAAGCTTTAGATGTTGCTAAAGGAATTGGTGCAGATGTTATTTTATTAGGTAGAGGTGGTGGGAGTCCTGATGATTTGATTGCATTTAATGCCGAGAATGTAGTTAGGGCAGTTGCCGAAATGACTATTCCTATAGTGGCAGGTATAGGCCATGAGACTGATTTAACTTTAGTTGATTTGGCTGCGGATGTAAGAGCACCTACTCCATCGGCAGCAGCTGAACTAGCGACACCTGATTATCGTGTGGTATATCAACAACTAAATATACAAATGGAAAGAGCTAAAGATGCAATTAATTCTACGGTAAAAAACTACTCGTTGAAAGTTGATGAAATGGAAGCCATGCTTAATGCTTTTTCTCCAGTTACCATTATCAACCATGCACGTCATAGATTAGTACATACATATGATTTGTTTGTAGTCCGAATCCGCGAGTTGATTGTTGAGAAAAGATCTTCTGCAAATAGATTTGTATATACACTAATAGGTCTTAAGCCAACTGAAACTTTGAATAGAGGGTATTCAATTGTAGTAGATTCAAATTCAGATAAGATAATTATAGATGGCAATGAGGTTGAGAAAGGTCAATTATTGGATATTGTTATGTCTAAAGGTAAAATTATTGTAGAAGTGGTTGATGTATTTTTGGAGGAGGAACCCTATGACAGATGAGAAACAAACAGGTTTGTTGGATTTTGAAGCAGCGTTAGCGGACTTAGAATCTATAGTAGACAAATTAGAGCAAGGTCAACTTACACTTGATGAGTCTTTAAAGTTATATAAACAAGGTGAAATGTTGTCTCAAAGATGTAAGGATTTGCTCGATAAAGCAGAGTCTCAGATAGGAATACAGACCGAAAGCAATGATTAACTTTATGTTTCTGTTTTTATGTTTTTGAGTTGCTGTATGACTATAGTAGGTATTTTACGTGATTGTTGACTGCCACAAATTGCAGTTGTGCTCCAGAAAATCATTGGTCCTATAATTATTCCTATCACTAGTGTGATAATAATTGACCATTGTGATATATTGAGTAACAAGTATAAAAATATTATCATCACAACAGTTCCCAGAGTTGTTTTTAACATACTTTTAAGTAATTTGACAATCCCGATACCATTAAGTTTTGATTGAATAATCCAAATTAGAATTGACATTTCAATATAAGTGGCAATTGTATTAGCGAGAGCCAAACCTCCATGAGGATACCAGTTGTTTTGACTAAATAGTTGTGACAAGGTAATACTGAGAATGACGTTGATTATCATAGACAAACCACCTATTAACATTGGGGTATATGTGTCTTTCAATGCATAGAATGCTCTTGTAATGATCTCAACAGCAGTATGAGCTATGAGGCCTAATATGTACCAGTTCAATGCCCAAACTACCATACTTGTAGAATTTGCAGAAAACGTATTGTTTTGGAACAATAGTTCTATTATTGGTTTGCCTAACATATATAATCCAGCACTTGCAGGAATTGCTAAATAGAATGCACCCCTCAGGCTTGAATTCAGGGATTGACGCATTTTATGTGTGTGATTAAGGGCTGCTTGTTTAGAGAATTTTGGGAATATTGCTGTAGCAATTGCTTGTGCAATGGCTGCTTGTGGAAATGTAAAGACTTGAAATGCAATTACTAGCGCTGAAAGACTTCCGGGTGGTAATCCGGAACAAATTGTTGTGTTGATCCAAAAATTGATTTGCCATATTGATAATCCTACTGTTCTCGGTATCATTAGTTTTGCTATAGTGCGTAATGACTTATTGTATATTTCTAGATTGAAAGAATATCTTAATGAATATTTCAATAATTGAGGTAGTTGTATGACGCAGTGTAGAATTGCTCCAGCGATGACACCATATGCTAGACCACTAATACCCCATTGTGGAGTTAAGAAAATGGCTCCAGCTGTAATCCCAAGATTATAGAATATTGGAGCAATTGCTGGGCTAAGAAAATGGTGGTGAGAATGGTGTATACCCATGATGAGCCCACTAATTGTAAAGATTACTGTAGACATTAACATGAGTCGCATTAGGATTACAACAGTAGTGATTTGATCAGGTGAAAATCCAGGTGCTAAAAATGTTTTTGTTATCCAAGGTGCATATAAACTAGTTATAGTAGCTATACCAATAGATATGATTAGCAACCAATTTAATACTGCACTAGCTAGACGCCAGGCTTCATTAGTTTTGTTTTCAGTAATAAGACCAGTAAATGTTGGAATAAAGGCGGATGCCAAAGCGCCTCCAGCAACAAGATTGAAGAGCAAATCAGGTACTCTAAATGCAGCAAAGTATGAATCTAGTATTGGACTGGTTCCAAAAGTTCTGTTAATTACAATTTGACGTATGAGGCCAATTATGTTTGCCAACACAAAAGCAAGCATAATTATTCCAGCAGATTTTGCCGTGCTATTATGTACAATGCTTTTTGTTGTTGATTTGTTTATCATAATTTTAGATATTATATAAGCGATTGTATATTACTAATCTTACTGTGGTCAAAAAATTTTTGTAATTTCAAACGCACATGTGACTTAAAACATTGAGAGCTGGTAATTACCAGCTCTCAATAAATAGGAGCAAAAGGGTAAACAAATAATTCTTAAACAACATAATTTAATCATAAAGTAGGGTTGGTGTGTTGATTCTATTCTTACTATTACTATACGATTGATATACTATGTGATTGAGGTGAGAGACTATTTGCTACCAGAATTAGTGCTTCAATATTTCTCAAAAACATGTTATAAGATTAGTTTGATTAGTTTATTATATTAAAACTTAGTGGGTGACATTATGGTTAATCAATCTAAAAGTAGTTTAATTTATAAATTAGTTTTCTTGTTACAGGCATTATTGTTGGGAATTATTGGGACATTATTATTGATTGGTATAGTCAGTGCTGCTGAAAAAGATTCTGATAGTGATGGAGTTATTGACAGTAATGATAATTGTCCATATGTGAGTAATGCTGATCAATTAGATAATGTGAGTGCATTTGTAATAGGTGATGGCGACAAATGGACCACTACTTTTGTTCCTATTTGGGCACCATCAGACAAGTCTAATACCAGAGTGTACGTGGGTGGATTTCTGAAGACTAGTGGTACTGATTATAGCTGGAGCAGTGATGGAACAAAATTGGAGTTTACCTCTGCACCAAAGTTAGGTGAGGAAGTACGTTTAGTAGTGTTGGAAGATCAGGATGGAAGAGGTGATAAGTGTTCTCCTGATCTTACAGTTGATTTTGATGGTATTCCAGACAATGGTGATAATTGTCCTCTTGTTTATAATCCTTATCAAGAAAATACATGGGGTACAAGTCAAGGAGATGCTTGTGAAGTGGGATCAGGTCCAGCAGAGATTTATCAGGTTTGGGCTAAATTATATGAGCATGCTAATTTTACTGGCATTGAAGAAGTTATTAGAGTAAATGATGTTTTGCTATCAGGAAATGCTATAGGTGATGATGCAGTGTCTTCAATACGAGTAGGTCCACATACTGCAGTTTACCTGTATACACTTCCAAATTATGGTGGTGACAGTGAGTTTTTTGGTACTGCCGACTCTGATTTCATGGACAATCAGATAGGACATGACACTGCTTCATCCATTCGTATGTATAGTACTGCTCCTATTGAAGTAACAAAAATTTCTACAGGAATAGATTTTTGGTCAAGTGTTGATGGTCATGTGGGTCATATTGCAACCAATGATATAGAAAGTTTAGTTTCAGGTGGATCGGGATCTAGTATTACACTGGAATATGATTATGCAGACAGGGTACAGTCAATTACCGTGAGATATGATGGTGAGGGTGATTATGTTGTTTCAACCACCAAATTAGATGGTAATGTTGGTGAAACAGCGCATTTTCATTATGAAGGTGTATTGGATACATCTAGTACGACTGAAAACGATACAAATGATTCTTCAGAATCTATAGCGTTAGCAAAATTGACGACAAACAAATATATTGTTCAATCAGGTGATTACTTGTTCCAAATAGCTTCTTTATACAATGTGTCAGTTCAATCAATAATTGATGAAAATAATATTGCAAATGCAAATATTATTTTTGTTGGTCAGGAATTAGTAATACCTTAGCGATAGTGCTTGGGTAAATGATTGAATTATAGTTTACTCATGCTTTGTGCCATCTGGCATAGTTGCACCTGTAAGTGTTCTTGCTTGTTGGAGTTGATCTTTTGTTACAGTAGCGCCAGTTAGGTCAGCATTAGCTAAATGTGCACCACTGAGATCTGCTCCTGTGAAGTCTGTGTTAACTAATTCGGAGTCATTGAGTACAGCATTTTTGAATGTAGAATTTTGTAGGTTCGCACCGGATAATATAGCATGTCGCATAAATGCACCTGTGAAATTTGAATTACTCATATTTGCATTTGCAAAAATTGCGTATTCAAGGTCAGCTCCTGCTAAGCTGGTTTCCGGTTTTGTAATTTCGCTGAGATTTATACCCTGCAAATTGCATCCTATATTTTTTCCAAATAGTACTCTAGTCAAGCTATAGATATCGTTGTTCCCTATAATTGCTATATATAGATATATGGTTGTGACTAAAATTGCTGATAAACTGATAATCTTTTTTTGATTTAATGATCTGTTAAACATAATTACTCCTTATAATTACATGACTATGTATTTAGATAAATCAAAATGATATTGGAATGGATATGGTTCTTATGGTAAGAAGATACTCTGCGTTATTTATCTCATGTACCATGCTATTGAAATTAGGATAATACCTGATACACTCATTAAGATTGCTATCCAAATAAGCCAGGCAAATTGTTGATTCTTGTTTGTTGTACCTTGTGTAGATTTCGATTTCTGTTTTTTTGGATTTTGAAGAGAAGCGAATCTTAAGTTTGTTGGCTTGTGGGTAGAGATTTTGTTGGGTTTATCAATTGTAGTATTACTATTGTTATCCCAATCGTTGTTTGGAGTTTCATTTGTGATTGGTTGTTTCTTTGTGTCTGTATTGTGTTTTTGCAATGATTTATCAATATTAGGTTTAAAAACAGGTAGTTTGCTTTGTTTTTTTGACTGAATGACCCATTTATCACCAGGAGCAAGTAATTGAGCTCTTCTTATAGCAGCTGACCTTTCCTTATTATTATTTGATAAATCTGCAAGCCATTTCCATGCTTCTAATTTGTTGGGATTCTTCTTAGTAAAAATTCTTAAGCCTTCTAGTGCAGCTTTTATTTATCCTGACTCAGCAAGTTTTATCAGATCATTTAAATTATTGTAGTTTTGATTCACATTCTAACTATACATTATTGTACGTAGTCATGCCACATGATATGTATAAATAAGTATTTATCTCTGGTAAAATATGTTTATAAAATATGCTTGAATTTGGGAAAGTTAATCAGGAGTTGAATCTAGCTGTTATTGCAAGGTCATCTGGCAATGAAGGCAAGATGCGCGTACATGCAAGGAGAGCTGCAGGTTGGGCGATTCGGTCTTGTTTGCAAAAAGATTCTAATGATCGTACCGGTAAATCAGCTTTTGCTTATTTAGAACAGGTGGCATTGGACCCTAGTTTTCCTGATGAAATACGTGAGGCATCTTCTAATTTGACTGTACGTATTACTGTGGAACATCAATTACCAATAGAGACGGATATAATTGATGATGCACGTTTGGTAGTATCATATTTTGCTGATTTCATGTAGGTCATTGTGATGGTAGTTGTATATTGGAGTTGATGCGTAATGTATAAAATTACATCTTCTAAATATATATACCGAGGCAAAGTATTTAATTTAAGGAATGATAATGTGATAGTATCAGGTACTGATCAGATCTTAAGTCGTGAAACAATTGAACATCCTGGAAGTGTAGCCATAATTCCAATAGATAATGATGATAATGTTTACATGGTTTCACAATATAGACATCCTGCAGGAAAAGTATTGATGGAAATTCCTGCTGGAACATTAAATAAAGGAGAATCCTCATTTGATTGTGCTAAGCGTGAATTGCGTGAAGAAATAGGTATGTTACCTAATACTTTAATCTCTTTGGGGCAATTTTATTTAGCACCAGGATATTCTTCTGAAAAGATGTATGTGTTTTTAGGTAAGGATTTGGATTATTTACCATTATCACAAGATGATGATGAGAATATTAGTGTCCATATTGTTCCGTTAGTGTCTTTAATGCAACAAATAAATAATGGTGACATAGTGGATATGAAAACCATTGCTTCATTGTTATTGTTTTCTCAACGAAATGATGTGGTTTAATATAAGTACTTACTTGTGATCTTAAACACTTTTGTAGTAAGTCTGTATATTATGCCTGTGCTACATGTTATAATCATAAATGTTCATAATAAGTCATTTTTTGGTTTTTTCTACATAAAGAAATAAATTAATGTCATTTGTTCATCTTCATACTCATTCTTCATATTCTTTGCTTGATGGACTGAGCAATGTACGTGATTTAGCTTCGCGTGCTAAGGAACTTAACATGCCAGCTCTTGCTTTAACTGATCATGGAGCTATGTATGGGGTTATTGAGTTCTATAATGCATGCAGAGATTTTCAGATCAAGCCAATACTTGGTATGGAAGCATATATGGCTGCGCGAAAAATGACAGATCGAGAGGCACAATATGATGCTAAAAGTTTTCATTTGCTTTTATTAGCTGAAAATCAGACCGGATATCAAAATTTATTAAAGATTGCTACTTCTTCTCAGTTGGATGGTTTTTATCATAAACCTAGAATTGATCATGAATTTCTAGCAGCACATTCTGAGGGTTTGATATGTACCACTGGATGTTTATCAGGAGAAATACCTCGTGCATTAATGAATGGTGATATGGATAAAGCTCACAAATTGCTAGACTATTATATCCAAGTGTTTGGTACAAATAATTTTTTTGTTGAATTGCAAGATCACGAAATATCAAGCTTAAATGAGGTCAATAAGCATTTGCTAGATATTGGTCCTCAATATGGACTAGATTTTATTGCTACCAATGATGTACATTATGTTAACCAGTCTGACTCAGAGCTTCATGATGTTTTGTTGTGTGTGCAGACAAATGCACTATTAACTGACAAGAAGCGTATGCGTATGAACAATGATTCTTATTACTTGAGATCTAGGAGTCAGATGGAGAAGTTGTTTGGTCACATCAATGGAGCTCTGGAAAACACTTTACTAGTCGCAGAGAGATGTTCAGTGAATCCAGAAACCGATGGAGTACATTTACCAGAATTTACTGTTCCAGAAGGATATGATAATACAACATACCTGCGGTATTTATGCGATCAAGGTTTAGTTGAGAGATATGGTTCGAGATCTATGGATCCTGAAGTACAGGATAGATTGAACATGGAATTGGAAGTCATTAATAATATGGACTTTGACGCCTATTTTTTGATTGTGTGGGATTTGTGTAAATATGCTTCTGAACAAAATATTTGGTATAACGCTCGTGGGTCTGCTGCTGGATCTATTGTGGCATATGCTTTAGGAATTACTTTGGTGTGTCCTCTAGAACATGGACTAATTTTTGAGAGATTTTTGAATCCAGGACGAGCGACTATGCCTGATATTGATTTAGATTTTCAGGATGATAGACGTTATGAATTGTTAGAGTATACCTCTAAGAAATATGGTCAAGATCATGTGGCGCAGATTATAACATTTGGTACCTTAAAGGCTCGTGCTGCGATTAGAGATGTGGGGCGTGTGATGGATATTTCTTTAAGTGATGTTGATCGTGTAGCTAAGTTAGTGCCTAATGTACCAGGTAAGCCAGTAAATATAGCAGATGCATTAGAAAGTGTTGATGAATTTAGTTTGTTGCATAAGAATGATAGGAAATTACAAAAGATGATTGATACTGCTCGGAGTTTGGAGGGCGTTCATCGAAATGCTGGGACTCATGCTGCAGGTGTTGTGATAGCAGACAAGCCTTTGGTAGATTATATACCTTTACATCGTTCTACTGGAACTGGGGCACATCAAAATGTTATTTCTGCAACCACACAATTTGAAATGGAAATTCTCGACGGTTTAGGTTTGTTAAAAGTGGACTTTTTAGGTCTTCGTACTTTGACAATAATGTCTCGAGCTTGTGAATTAATTAGGGAGCGGCATGGTATTGATTATAACTTGCATAATATTCCTATAGATGATGATGCAAGTTTTGAACTTTTGGGTAGGGGAGATGTGGCTGGAGTGTTTCAAGTGGAAGGTGCAGGTATGCGCAGATTTTTGCGGTCGATGAAACCTGATCGTTTAGAGCATGTGATTGCTATGGTAGCTTTGTATAGACCTGGTCCTATGGACTTTATACCACATTATATTCGTCGTATGCATGGTGAGGAGGAAGTTACATATTTGCATCCATCTTTAGAACCAATTTTTGCTGAAACTTATGGTAGACCTGTATATCAGGAGCAGCTTATGTTTGCTGCTATGCAAATAGCTGGATATACAGCTGAAGAAGCTGATGATCTGCGTAAAGCAGTCGGAAAAAAGATTAGAGATAAATTGATGAAACATAGAGGTAAATTTGTAAAAGGTGCAGTAAACAATGGTCTTTCTGAACATATCTCGAATGCTATTTTTGATGATTGGGAAGAGTTTGCACGATATGGGTTCAATAAAGCTCATGCGGCAGATTATGGAGTTATTGCTGTACAGACTGCATTTCTAAAAGCTAACTATCCTTCAGAATATATGACAGCTATGTTGACTGCAGAGAAAGATGATACAAATAAGTTGTCTATTTATGTCGCTGATGCTCGTCGAATGGGTATTGAAGTGCTACCACCTGATATAAATTATAGTGAGCTTAATTTTCATGTTCAGGAGTCTGAAGACGGGAGAAGTGATGTTAGATTCGGTTTGTTTGCAATAAAAAATGTTGGTGAGGGTGCCGTATTAGAAATACTTCGTGCTAGAGATGATGGTGGACTTTTTAAAGACATTGATGATTTTTGTGGACGTGTTGATCTTCGGAAAGTCGGGAAGAGGGCTTTGGACAGTTTGATACGAGTTGGTGCATTTGATGTATTGGAAGCAAGATATAGACTTATAGGCTCTATAGACCAGTTGGTAGCTGTTAGTACTGCTGTTCACAAAGCAAATGAGGTGGGTCAAGTGAGTATGTTTGATTCCATTCTTGATGATATGCCTTCTGTGCAGATAAATTTGGGTTCTGAAGAAGAGATTTCTCAAAAGGAGTTGCGTCAATGGGAAAAGGAATTGGTGGGAGTTTATATTAGTGATCATCCACTCTTATCTAATATGAGTCTAATAGAGGATGTTATTACGGCAACTAGTGTTGACTTATCTGATATGGATGGTGAACCTGTCATTATAGCGGGTACTATTGCAAATATTAGGACCCATATTACAAAAAAGGGTGATGCAATGGCGTTTGTATCATTAGAAGATTTACATGGTTTTGCAGATTTAGTCATATTTCCTAATGTTTGGAAGAGAGTACAAGATTGGCTTGAACTTGATACTTTGGTAGCAGTTAGTGGTAAAGTTGATACGCAGAGAGGTGAACCTAATATATTAGTTAGTGATATTGATCGCGAATTAAAAGTAACAAGTCCTGTTGAGAAAGATAAAACGGTACAAACTATAGTTGACAATCAAAAGGACGCTGATCTGAATGGTACTTATCATAATGAAGTAGTACAAGATGTAGTATCAAAATCAGCAAATAATACGAATAAATTATCTAAAGAATTTGTTGATTTAGAAAAGATAGAGTCACCAGATGAGTCGGATTCACAGGATATATCAATCAAGAAAATTGTGGTGACTTTGAGGCCTGATAGTGATACACAAGATTATAATTTACGGGTGAAATGGGCATTTAATATTCTAAATAGTTTCCCTGGTAAAGATAAATTCGTGTTGGTAGTCTATGAATCTGATGATAGATGTTTTGAGTTAGATTTTGATAACCATTCTACTGGATACTGTGATGAATTATATAATGAGCTTGTCCAAGTAGTAAATTCTCCAAATGATATTGAAGTGCAGCCTTTGCTCTTATAGTTATTTTTGTGTTGATAGTTTGGTGGTTTGTATTCTGATTTTAGTTGCTGTTAGACCTTCAACATCTAATACTGTAAATAAGACATTTTCATTATATGTGTAGGTGTCTTGAGGTTTTGGTGGTCTACCTAACCATGTCATTATAAGTCCACTTACTGTTTCTACTTCGGGTAGATTTTCAATTGGCCCTAATTCAATATGATTAAGCAGTGTTGAGACTGGACAATCACCTGATGTGTTAAAAGAGTAACTAGATATTTGTACAATTGGTTCGTTAAATGAGTCAAATTCATCTCGCACTTCTCCGACTATTTCCTCTACTAAGTCTTCTAATGTTACTATTCCAGCAGTGCCTCCGTATTCGTCAATTGCTACTGCCATGTGCACTCGGTTTCTTTTTAATGCTGCCATCATATTGGTCAGTGGTGCAGATTCAGGTATGTAAGGAGCTGGACGTAACAGTGGTCTTAAACTGAATTTATTATTTGTGTTAAGTAAATTTTGTTTAATAAGGTCTCTTATGTGAAGAATTCCGATGATATTATCAAGGTTGTTTTGGTATACAGGAAATCTACTATATTTGCTTTGTGTGACTTGTTGAATGATTTTATCTAACGGAGTATCATAAGCAATAGCTTGTAAATGATTGCGAGGAGTCATAATTTGACTGACTTTTTGATCAGCAAATGATAATACTCCTAACAACAAAGTTTGTTCGTTTTCTTGAAAAATTCCACCAATGGTGCTTTCATTGACTAGTTGTGCTAATTCTGTGTTTGAGTGTAATCGAGAATCGTCTTTTGGAGGATTAATCTTAAGAGCTTTCAACATATTGTCACCAATAAAGTTTAGTGTTGATACAGGTATTGATAGTAATTTTTGGGTCCAATACATTGTTGTCATTATTGATAAAACGGTGTTTTTAGGGTTACTTAGAGCTAATGACTTGGGTATCATTTCTCCTAATACTACGTGTAGATAAGTTAATAAGGCTAATGTGATGAGTGTTGCAATGGAATGTACAATCATCACATTCATAGAGTTGTTCATTATTGAGAATAGATGTGGTTCGATAATTGTTGCAATATTTGGTTCAGCATACATACCAAGCCCGAGTGATGCTAGAGTAATTCCTAGTTGAGCAGTGGCTATGTATTTATTAGTTTCATTTGGCGATTTTAGAATTTTCAACACTAGTTTGGCTCTTCGGTTACCTTTACGAGACAATTGTTCTATTTGAGTACTTCGTACACTTATAATTGCAAATTCTGCTGCCACAAATAGACCATTTACTACAATTAGTATTAGAGTGATTAAGGTAGGTAATAATATGCTCGAGGAGCTTGTCGCATTATTGAGTGTGTACACAATTGAAAAGTTCATATGCAGATCACTTAGAATACATCTTTCGGGTTTTTTCAGATAATGCAATTGATACTCTAGTAATGTGCAGTTCTCTGACTTCTTCAATACGCATTTGTGTTTTTGATGGATGAATAGTTACTTCGTCTCCTACTTTAAGATCTTTTGTAGTTTGAGATTGTAATAGTTCTCCAATTGTTTTTTCTTTAGTGGCTGGCAGATCTGTGTTTAAGTATTCATTAGCTTCAGCAATTAACATATCTGCATGCAATACTATTCTGTTATTGCTGTCTGACGTAAACTGTATTGTGTCAAGGTTGAATTCGTCTTGTAGATCTCCAAACACTTCTTCAATTAGGTCCTCATAGGTAATTAGACCAACAGTATTTTCATTGTGATCAACAACAATAGATAGATATTGTTTGTGTGAAGATAAGGTGTTCCATATTTCTATAACTGGTAGATCTTGTTTGATAAATAGTGCTTGTCGTATTATGTGTTTAATATTTTCTTTTTTTTGAGTATGTGATCGGAGCAAGTCTTTAACGTGTAAGAAACCAGTAATATGATCTATAGTTTTATCGTAAATTGGAATTCTACTAATATCAAACTGTATGCACATTGGTAAGAGTTGGGAAATGGACATTTTGTCTGAAGCAGCAATTAGTTTCTCGCGAGGAGTCATTATGTTGCTAGCTGTGAGATTACGTAACCTTAGAGTATTCTTAAGCATAAAGTAAGAGGGGTATGTTAGTATGCCTGCATCTTTGCTATTAGATGCCAGCATTTGTATTTCTGGAAGACTATAAACTTTGTTGTTTTTGTCTATTGTGTTTAGATTTAAGAGTTTTAGTAATATTCTTCCACTACCGTTAAATATCATTATTAGTGGCATCAAAATTTTTATTGACCAATTCATTGGTATAAGTGTTGCCATGGCTATTTGTTCAGGATATTGTATTGCTATCGATTTAGGTAATAATTCTCCTAATATCATCTGCAAAAATGTAAGTGCTATTAAAGTGATTGTAATTGATAGTGAATGGGCAGTAGGTAACGCGAGAGATCCAAGATCGGTTAGCAGAGGTGTAAATTGTTTGGCTAATACATTTTGTCCGTATATACCTAACAGTAATGAAGTGGCCGTAATGCCTACTTGGCATGCTGCAACGTATTGATCTAATCTCTTGATATCATTGAGTATGGGTAATAATTTTTTCGCCAAAAGTTTTCCATCTGTGGCTAGTTGATTAACGCGCGTTTTTCTTGCACTGACTGTTGCAAATTCTGCAGCAACATAAAGTGCGTTAAATGAGACTAGAAGTGTAATGGTAATTATAGTTAGCAATGTATGGTTAAGATATTTGCACAGGTATAATCTATTTTAGAGATGAAGTTCATATATTCTTGTTAATTATATATAAATTTGTCTAGTTGCAAATGTATATATGGACTCATATGTGGATCAAATATATAATTGAACTGTAATGAGTATTTCTAAGGTTTTATTAATTTCATGTTATGAACTTGGTCATCAACCATTTAGTTTAGCTTCTCCTCTTAAATTTATGAGTGATGAGGGGATCTTAGTGGATAGTGTTGATCTGGCTGTAGAAGACATTAATAATTATTATGATCAAATACAATCAAGTTTACTGATCTTTGTATCTGTTCGTATGCATAATGCTTTGAGGCAGGGTGTAAGACTGTCACAGAAAATTCGTACTATCAATGATAGAGTGCATTTGTGTTTTTATGGAGATTATGCTGGTTTGAATGCTGAATATTTATTGAGTGATAGTCATGCTGATAGTATCATATCTGGGGAATTTGAAATTTCCATGGTCGAATTGGCTCGACTTATTCTGAATGAGGCTTATGATTATAAAAGTCCTCCTGAAGGAGTAAGTACATCATGTGTGAGATCTGAACCAGTATTGCAAAGAATGCCTTTTCTAGTTCCTGAGAGACAGGGATTACCTGATTATTCTAATTATGCTCGCTTTCGTGATGAACATGGGAAGCTACATTTAGCAGGAAGTACAGAAACTACTAGGGGTTGTAAGTATGAATGTTTGCATTGTCCCGTTACTTCTGTTTATCATGGAAGATTTTTTGTTATTCCTGAGGATGTGGTTTTGTCAGATATTAGAAATCAGGTAGAAAAAGGAGTAAGTCATATAAGTTTTACGGATCCTGATTTTTTGAATGGTCCTAGTCATGCTATCAAGATTGTACGGTCATTGAACTACGAATTTCCTGAAATAACTTTTGATTTTACGGCACGGATATCACATTTGTTAAAGTATGAAGATTTGCTGATAGAGATGAAAAACTCAGGGTGTGCATTTGTGGTTTCAGCATTAGAGTTATTAAATGATGATATTCTTCAATTATTGGATAAAGGTCATACGCGACTTGATATCGAGAGAACGACAAAAATGTTTCAAGAAATTGATTTAGTTTGGCGTCCTTCACTTCTTCCTTTTACGCCTTGGACTAGCATTGATGATTTTCTAGATTTAGTTGATTTTGTGGGAAGCAATGATTTGATCAACAATATTGATCCTGTGCAATTTAGTCTAAGATTGTTAATACCTCCTAACTCAGTTTTGTATGATAGTTATTCTCATTCTAGTTGGATGGGCAATCTTGACGCTGCTAATTTCACATATATATGGCATCATTCTGATTTGCGTATGGAAAGATTGTGGTCTGAAATTAATGATTTAGTAAGAGAATCCCAGAAATTAGATTCCAGTTACTACGATACTTTCATAAAAATAGAGAAATTGGCATATGAATTAGCTGGTAAAGATATGTCATTTTCGAAATTTGTAACACAGCATAGGCCAATTCCAGCCGGACTTACTGAAAGTTGGTTCTGTTGAGCAGAACCATTTGATGAGTCAGTTTGACTCTTATGTAGATTGTTGGAGAATATCAGCTAAAGCAGCTACATGTTCAGCGAACGCTTGGTGACCTGTTGCTGTTGGTTCAATGTAGGAGCATGGTTTACGGGACAAAAAAGTTTTGTTAATGGTAATGTAGTTTTGTTCTTCAAGCTTTCGGAGATGTGCTCCAAGGTTTCCAGAAGTGACTTCAAGTGATTTTTGTAGTTCTGTAAATTCTATCTTGCTTTCATCGTCGAGAGATGTAATTATCGACATAATTTGTAATCTTATTGGTTGATGAATAACTAGGTTAAGTTTTCGCATATTTCACTTTGTTATTTTGTTATTTTATACAGATTACTCTATAATGCAGACTACTTTAGTTTATCATATTTAGCTTATTTTGGGGTATTTTCTATTGTGTTTTTTGTGTCTACAGATTAATGAGATCCAGTCACATATATTATTATCTTCTTCAGACATACATTGTTTTGATATGATTTCTAAATTATTATTGGATAACAGTGTTTCAACTGTGCATGATTGTTCTTTTAATATTCCTGAAAGTACTAGAATACCATTTGGTGCAATTATATTAGTTAGTTTGTTGTTTAACAGATGGATTATTGTTTTGTACAGAATGTTTACTACAACTAATTGGAAGCTATGCTTTTTACTTATACAGTTTAATGAACCTCTAATTAGATGAAAATTACTATTGACACCATTTAATTCTGCGTTTTGTTGTGATGATTTTATTGATTCTTCATCGATATCTATACCAATGGCTATGTCCGCTTGTAGTTTTAGAGCTGCTATCGATAATATTCCTGAACCACATCCTATGTCAAGTACTTGATGTCCGGGTTTTACATGGTTCTCTATTGCTTGTATGCACAATTGTGTAGATGGGTGAATACCAGTTCCAAAGGCCTGTCCAGGGTCGATTATTATTGGTATTGTTTTGTCAACAGGATTTGTTGTTGACCAAGGTGGTATAACAACCAATTTTTTTCCAATTTTGATGGGTTTGTATTGTTCTTTCCAAGTGGAATTCCAGTCAATATCGTCAATATACTCATATTTTATTTCTAATGGTTGTAGATCTGATCTCAGTGCAATCATATTTAATATTTCAATAGATTGATCTAATTCCTTAATTTCTTTTGATATATTAGGAGTTATTTCGATATATCCACGCAAAATTAAATTTTTGTAGTTTTCCGTTATAAATGATGTGTCATAAGGATTTTTATTGGTGTAATTTTCATGGATTGGTTCCATAGATATACCCTTGCAGCTGAACCTACTTAGTACTTCAGATGCAGCTTCAGCAGTTTCCGAATCGACTGTAAGGCTTATTTCAAGCCATTTGTGTTTTGTATGTGTTTTAGACAATATGTAATGAGTTACATCCCTAGAATATTTTTGATTTGTTCAGCAAAACTTTTGTGTTTTTTGTATTCCTTTGGACGCGCTTGGTGGTCAAGTGTATTACCTATATCTCGAAATAGTTTTTTCTGCTCAGGATTAATTTGTGTTGGTATTGATACAGAAATTATCACAATTTGATCTCCGCGTTTCCCATTCCTCACATGAGGTACCCCTTTTTTGTTTATTTTTAATATGTCGCCTGGTTGAGTTCCTGCAGGTATAATTAGTTTTTCTTGGGAGTCTATGGTAGGTACCAATGTTGTTGTACCAAGAGCGGCTTCAGATATATTGATTTCTAATTCAATGATTATGTCGTTGTTATTCCGTTGAAAAAACTTGTGAGGTGTAACAGTTAATACAACGTACAGATCTCCGTTAGGTCCATTTAGTTCCCCTGGTCCTCCTTCACCTGAAAGACGGATTTGTGTTTCATTGTTGACACCAGCTGGTATATTGACTGATAGTTTTCTAGTTATATTGTTTTTGCCAATTCCATTACATTGTGTACAAGGAGATAATATAGATTCACCACTTCCTTGACAATTGGGACAAATACTTACATTGACCATTGAACCCAAAAATGTTTGTTGCACTTGTTTGATTTCACCACTTCCAGCACATTGTACACATTGCGTTTTTTCTGTTCCGGGTTCAGATCGTTCACCATTGCAATGGGAACATTTTTCAGGACGAGTTATTTCAATTTCATGATTTTCACCATGTACTGCTTGTTCAAATGTTATTGTGAGGTCATATCTTAAATCAGCGCCACGTCGTGGTTGATTACTGCTACTTCGTTGATTAGCACCAAAACCACCAAAAAATTGGTCAAAAATATCATCAAAAGGAAAGCCACTACTTCTAAAATCATTAATTCCCATACCACGAAGCCCTTCATGGCCATATCTATCATATGCGGCACGTTTTTCAGGATCGGATAGTACACCATATGCTTCATTCAGATCTTTAAATTGAGCTTCAGATGCTTCATCCTGATTTACATCAGGATGAAGTTTCTTTGCGAGATTTCGGTAGGCATTTTTTAGAGTGCTATCATCTGCATTGCGAGGTACGCCTAAGATTTCATAGTAATCTTGTTTATTAGACACAATATTTTTTTCTTAGTATTTTAGACTGGATTGATATTTGTACAAGTACTTTATTCTTCACTTAAATCTCCATCAACAATATTATCTTCATCATCCGTGATTTTAGTTTCTTGGTTTTCGGATTGATTCTGTGTATTATTTTCATCGGATTGCATTATCAATAGTTGGTCCAGATAAGTTTGTAGTTTTGAGGAAAAATCTTTGATCATATTTATGTCTTCATTCTGTAAACTGTTTTCTAATTTTTCTACAGTTTCTTCGATATCATGTTTCATTTGTGTATCAATATTTTGATTAATTTCACTTAGCAGCCGGTTGACCTTATGCAGTGCAGCATTTGCAGCGTTTTGAGATTCAATTAGTTCTTTTCGTTTCTTATCTTCTTTAGTGAATTTCTCTGCGGACTTTATCATAGTACCAATATCTTCTTCGGTCAGATTAGAAGTACCTTGAATTACAATGTTTTGGGTTCGGTTACTTGCTTTATCTTTTGCACTCACATTTAGAATTCCGTCCGCATTAATATCAAAAGTAACTTCTATTTGAGGTTCTCCACGTGCAGCATTGGGAATACCATCTAGCACAAACTTTCCTAAACTATTGTTGTCTGCTGCCATAGATCTTTCACCTTGGATCACATTGATTTCAACTGCTGATTGATTGTCAGATGCTGTAGAAAAAGTTTGACTTTTAGTAGTAGGCACTGTTGTATTTCGTTCAATGAGAGCTGTTGCTATTCCGCCTAGTGTTTCGATACTGAGTGTGAGTGGAGTTACATCAAGTAACAAAACATCTTTAACGTCACCTCCTAGCACTCCAGCTTGTATAGCCGCACCTGTTGCAACTACTTCATCTGGATTGACTTTTTTATTTGGCTCCGAATTAAATAATTTCCTAACAGCTTCTTGTATTCCAGGCATTCTTGTCATTCCACCTACTAGAACTATTTCATCAATTTCATTTACAGAGATTAGAGCATCTTCTAATGCATCATTTACTGGTTTAATTAATTTGTCAATCAAATCCTCAGTTAACTCTTCGAGTTTTGATCGAGATAACGTATAGTTAAGATGTTTTGGTCCATTTACGTCAGCTGTTATAAATGGGAGATTGATTTCTGTTTGCATTACGGTACTTAATTCTATTTTGGCTTTTTCAGCACCTTCTCTAATACGTTGAAGAGCCTGTTTGTCTTCGTTAATGTTAATATTGTATTCATTTGCAAACTTAGTAGTAAGCCATTCTACGATGCGATCGTCAAAATCGTCTCCTCCTAAAAAGGTATTACCATTTGTTGCTTTAACTTCAAACACCCCATCACCTATCTCCAGTATTGATACGTCAAATGTACCGCCTCCTAGATCAAAGACTGCTACATTTTCTTCTGATCTTTTATTGAGTCCATAAGCGAGAGATGAGGCTGTAGGTTCGTTAATTATTCGTAATACTTCTAGTCCAGCAATCCGTCCGGCATCTTTAGTAGCTTGGCGTTGTGTGTCATTAAAATATGCAGGTACAGTAATTACTGCTTGAGTTACAGATTCGCCAAGGTAAGCTTCAGCATCATTTTTTAGTTTTGCTAATATCATTGCAGATATTTCTTGAGGGGAGTACTCCTTTCCATTCATATTCACGTGTAGATCATCTTTATCGTTACCAGTAACTGTATAAGGCACAGATTTTAGTGATTTTTGTACTTCTGGATCTGAAAATTTGCGTCCAATGAAACGTTTTACCGAAAAAATAGTGTTATCAGGATTTGTGATTGCTTGTCTACGTGCAACTTGTCCCACTAGACGTTCTCCGGATTTGGGATTTACTGCTACAACAGACGGAACAAGTCTACTACCTTCTGAACTAGTAATTACTACTGGTTCACCACCTTCCATAACTGATACTACAGAGTTTGTTGTTCCAAGATCGATTCCAATGATTTTACTCATATATTTGTGTAACCTATATTTATTATTTTGCTACACGTACTTGTGCTGGTCGTAGTACCCTTTCATTAATCATGTAACCTTGTTGTAGCATTGAAATGATGATATCAGTATCATATTCGGAATGACTTTCTTGTATGATAGCTTCATGTATATGAGGATCAAATTGATCACCAGGATCAGCCTTAATTATTATTAGTTGCTGATTCTCAAAGATTGCTATTATTTTTTTATGTATCATTTTGAATCCTTCACCCCATGTTGTACTTTCGTCATCTGGCAAAGATTTAATAGCTAGTTCCAAATCATCAACTATTGAGAAAAAATTTGATAGTACATCTGCAGCAGCATTTTGATGTGCTGCTTGATTTTCTTTGATAGTACGACGTTTGAAATTTTGAAACTCAGCTAATGCTCTTTGTTGCCCATCTAGCCTTTCAGCTGCCAGTTTTTCAACATCAGCAAGTTTTTCCATCCATTGATCTACAGTTAGTTTATTAAGGTCAATTTTATTTTCTGTTTGATCGTCATTTTCATCAACAGATGCAGTGATGTTTTTATCATGTTCATTGTCAGATGATAAATTTTCAGATTCAATTTCTTGGTTTTGGTTAGCCATGTTATCCTGTTTCATAATATTTGATATGTTGTTAACAGTTTCAGATACACATTGAAAGTATATTATAAATGTATTGGTCTGATATATCTGAATTGTTTTGATGTAATTTATATATTCTAACTGATGTTTGTTAACGATTCATTTGTGACATTCAATAAATGGACTATCAGGTTATCGCATTGAACAATACTATTAAGGGTTTAACGGTGTCAAGAAAAGGGGTATAATCAAACTATGAATAGAGAGTTTTTATTATGATGAGCAGTCCTTTGCGTATTTTGGTCGCGAAGCCTGGCTTAGATGGGCATGATAGGGGTGCTAAGGTGGTTGTTCGTGCTCTACGTGAGGCAGGTATGGAAGTGATATATACTGGTTTAAGACAGTCACCCTCGATGATAGTAGAGGCAGCGATTGAGGAAGACGTTAATGCAATTGGTATATCTATTTTGTCTGGTGCTCATCAAATATTAGTACCTAAAGTTATGGAAATATTATTTGAAAAAGATTTGGGTAATATACCAGTGTTTGTTGGAGGTATTGTTCCAGAGAATGATGTGGAAGAGTTAATTGATTTAGGAGTGGTCGGTGTTTTTGGTCCAGGCACTAGTACTTCAGAGATTGTACGTGTAATAAGAGATGCGATCTCCTAGGATGTAACATCTATTATCATATTAGAATATATGTCTTTGTTTAGAGAAATAATTTCAGGTAATCGTCAATCATTAGCTCAGTGTTTGACATCAATAGAAAATGAGGATGACAATTATCATTTTCTATCTGAAATTTATGGTCATACAGGTAATGCTCACCTTATTGGTATAACAGGTAGTCCAGGATCAGGCAAATCAACTATATTAAATAGTCTAGTGAAACTAATGCGTAAAAATGACGATAATATGGGTATATTAGCAATTGATCCTAGTAGTCAATTTACAAAAGGTGCTGTTTTAGGTGATCGTATTCGCATGCAAGATTTGTTGGGAGACAAAGGTGTTTACATTAGAAGCATGGCTACTAGAGGTGCATTAGGGGGATTATCCAATGCTGTAGCAGGTTCTATTGATGTTTTGGATGCTGCTGGATTTGACAGAATTTTTGTTGAGACATCAGGGGTAGGTCAGGCAGAAATTGATATCGCTGCTAATTCATATACAACTATTGTTGTATTGTTACCAGGTGCAGGTGATTCAATCCAAGCTTCTAAGGCAGGTGTTTTAGAAATAGCCGACATTATTGTTATCAATAAATCTGACTATTCACATGCTAGTCTTACTAAAAGTCACCTGCTGGAAATGTTAGACATTGCTAGTCATAGTCATAATATTGATAACAATTCAATCAACAGTTCTAAAAATATATGGAGTGTTCCAATTGTTTCAACGGTTGCTACTTCTGGTGAAGGTGTAGATGAATTAGCTGATAATGTATATTCTCATTATAAATATCTTTGTGATACTGGCGAATTGGAAGTGAGGCGTAGGAATCGTATTAGATATATATACAGATTGTTGTTGCAAAAACAATTGTATACTAGGCTTGAGAACATTCTTTTGGAAGAACGTAGTATTCAACAATTAGAGTTGCTAATGCAGGGCAAAAATGATCCATACACAGCAGTTGAGCATCTTATGAAATGGTTTGATACACATTGAATAGGAAAAGGGGATTGGTTATGAAACATGAAAGTAATAGACGTACTCATATTTATGGGGAAATACATTTGTTGGCTGGCTCTTCATGTCCTATGTTAGCTCAGGAAATTAGTGATTATTTGGGTGTGCCACTTAGTGGTAGAGATCTTATCAAATTTCCAAATGAGAATCAGTTTTGTAGACTACATGCCTCTGCTAGAGGCCAGGATGTTTATGTTATCCAGAGTACTTCATCTCCTGTCAATGATAATCTAATGGAATTATTGATTATGTTGAATACTTTACGTTTGGACTCTGTTGGTAGATTAACATCTGTCATTCCTTATTTGTGTTACTCGCGTTCTGACAAGAAAGATCAACCCCGAGTGCCTATAGCAGCTAAACTTGTTGCTGATATGTTAGAAGTTGCCGGTACAGATCGATATATGACTTTAGATTTGCACGCTGGACAAATCCAAGGTTTTTTCAGTATTCCGGGTGATGTGTTGACAGCATTTCATATTCTCAGTGCTCATTTTCATGACATGAGATCTGATTTGAAGGATCCAGTGGTTGTTACAGCAGATTTAGGTTTTGCAAAAAAGGGTCGTAATTTTGCTGCCAAACTAGATATGCCAATAGCATTTATTGAGAAACGTCGTAAAGGTAATGATCCTGGTACAGAGGCAATTGGTGTTATTGGAGATGTAAAGGATCGTGATGTGATAATTGTAGATGATGAAGTTGATACAGCAGGTTCTGTTACTAAGGCAATAGATATTGTTAAAAAACATGGTGCTCGTGATGTGCATTTGTCATTTGTGCATGCAGTTCTTTCTGACCCTGCTTTTGATAGGTTAAGTAAAGCAGATTACAAGAGTATAGTGACTACTAATACGATTTATATACCACCAGAAAAGATGTTACCTAACATGCACATTCTTTCTATTGCACCTTTGCTTGCAGAAGTTATATTAAGAGCTCATGAAGGAAGAAGTGTAGGAGAGATGTTTAACGAATAATATCAATTATGCTAAATCGAATATTAACAATAGTAGGTGGTAATCCTACTGAACGAGATTTAACAAAGTATAAAAATATTGCTGCGGAAATAGATGCTCTTGAATCCGATTATCAGAGTATGAGTGATTCCGAGCTATGTGCAAATACTCAGGTTTTCAGAGAAAAGTTTCATTTGGGTTTGACTGGGATTGATAATATGTCAGATAGACTTCAAAAAGAATCTGAGATTATGAATGATATCTTAATACAAGCATTTGCAACTGTTCGCGAAGCTTCGGTGCGTACTATTGGTTTACGTCATTACCCAGTTCAGCTGATTGGTGGTCAAGTGATGCATGCCGGTCGTATAGCTGAAATGCGCACAGGTGAAGGTAAGACACTTGTAGCTACTCTACCACTCTATTTAAATGCGTTGTCTGGTAGAGGAGCTCATTTGGTTACAGTCAATGATTATTTGGCAAGGCGTGATGCCAAGTGGATGGGGCCTATTTTTGACTTCTTAGGTATGAGTGTAGGTATTTTACAGGATGCTTCTCGGACAGATAATGCACAAATGGCGTATTTGTTTGATCCAATGCAGGAATCATCTCAAGAGGAAAATCATCATGTCAGATTAGTTGCTCGTCATGAGGCATATGAAGCAGATATTACTTATGGTACTAATAATGAATTTGGTTTTGATTATTTGCGTGATAATATTGCCAATAGACTGGAAGATCGTAGACAAAGGGAACTAAATTATGCGATTATTGATGAAGTTGATAATGTCTTAATAGATAGTGCTCGCACTCCATTAATTATATCTGGTCCTGCTCAAGATGATCCTAAAATGTATATTGAGTTAGCAAAAGTAGTTCGTCAATTGAAATCTGTTCATTATGAAATTGATGATCGATCTCGTTCTATTTCAATTACTGATGATGGTTACGATAAAGTCGAGGAGTTGTTGGGTAAAACATTGCGAGATCCTGACAATCCTGAGGATATTACTTTGGAGCAGGCTCAAATACAGTCGCACCTTGAACAGGCATTACGTGCCGAATTTATTTTTAAACGCAACAAAGATTATTTAGTCAGAAGTGGTAGAGTAGTTATTGTAGATGATTTTACTGGTAGGGTGATGCCTGGACGTCGATGGTCTGATGGGTTGCATCAAGCTGTAGAAGCTAAAGAAGGTGTTGTTATACAGGCGGAAAACGTTACATACGCAACTATTACTTTACAGAATTATTTTAGAATGTATTCTAAATTATCGGGCATGTCTGGTACTGCGGTCACTGAAGCTGAAGAATTTGATAAGATTTACCACATAGATGTTGTACCTATACCGACTCATTTAGATTATCGTGCTCAGGCGGATCCTGAATTGACAGAAGTATTTTTTAAAGAAAGTGGTTCGAAATTTTCTTATGTTGCTTATCAGAACGATTTGGAAACACCTGTTTTACATAGAAGAAAGGATTATGATGATTTAGTATTTAGAACTGCAGAGTCAAAACTGCGAGCTCTAACTCGTGAGGTTTTGGTGTGTAATGTGGTAGGACAGCCATTATTAATAGGTACAACATCGGTTGAATCTTCTGAAAGATTGGCAATGCGCTTTAAAGCACAAGAATTAAAAAAATTAGCCTTAGTATTGATTTTAAGGGATGCATGGTTTCAAAAATATGAACGTGATGAAGATGGTCGTGCTGTTCCTGAGTTGGTTGACTTGAATTTGTCTATTGAAGATATGAAGAATACTCATATGCGTTCACTGTCTAAAGAGTTGGACATTAGATTAAATGCTACTACTTTAGATAATGTGGGTAGATTGCTGAAGATTTTGGATATAGAGGTGGGATATCAAAATAAATTAATAGAAGTTCTAGAAAATGGAATTACTTGTCAAGTTTTAAATGCTAAAAAGCATGATGAAGAATCACGTATTATTGCACGTGCGGGTGCACTTGGGTCAGTAACTATTGCAACTAATATGGCAGGAAGAGGTGTTGATATTAAATTGGGTGGCGAGTTGTCTGAGGAGACTCTTGCCAATGTTAATCGAATTTTGAAGAGATCAGGATTTAATGATGTCTCAGATATTACAAATGAGAAACGTAGCGAATTGCTTGAGTCTTTATCAGATGATGACTATGGGATTTATGGAGACGAAATAGAAAGTTTTGTTACTTATATAGAAGATGAAAAAATGGTTAGAAAATTAGGGGGATTACATGTAGTTGGTTCTGAGCGTCATGAGGCACGTCGGATTGATAATCAATTACGCGGACGAGCATCTAGGCAAGGTGATCCAGGATCTAGCAGATTTTATTTGTCTCTTGAAGATGAGTTGATGCGCAGATTTGGTGGTGCAAATGTGTCAAAGTTGATGGAAAGATTAAATATCGATGAAGCAATGCCTATTGAACATGGAATTGTCAATAAAAGTATTGAGCAGTCACAGACACGTGTAGAGGGTGCGAATTTTGATGTAAGAAAACATCTTTTAGAATATGATGATGTATTAAACGTTCAACGTACTAAGTTCTATGAGCAAAGGGATCGTATTTTTAGCAAAGATGATTTAAGAGATGATATTGTTGAGATGTTGAATGTGGAAGTGCAGAGAAGAGTTAATATGTCATATGACGATGAAGAAGGTTGGTGGCGTCTTTTGGCTTGGTTGGATAATGTTCAGCCTACTCTACAAGGTGAAAGTGACGATTTATTTTTTTCATTTAGTATAGAGTTGTTGTTAGAACACCTTGGAAATATAGTTCCTGGTTTAGGTCATTTGTTGTCAGATCAGACTAATCTATATGATGAACAAGAATTTGTCGACAAAGAATCAGTCATTCAAGCTATGTTGACAATTGCTCGTCATGCTGCAGATCTAGCATTGGAGAGAATGTTAATTTCATATAATGCTGAGATAGATAATTTAGAGTATCAAATATCCAAAATTGCAAGTGAAAAATGTGAACTGGCTGAGATGTCATTTGAAGGAATTGTGCAGGAAGCACGTGAATCATCACAGGTAATAAATATACCTATAATGGTCAAATCTATGTACGAAATGGCTGGTGTTGAGATTCATTTTGATAGCTCGCAAATAACAGAATTAGATTATGACAATGTCAAGGACTATGTTTGTGAAAATATTGGAGAAAAACTGAGTATAGATTTGTTAACTAAGTTTGTTGGTCGTGTGGGAAATCGTACAGGCCTTGATTTAAAGATAGATATTCCTGTGTGGTCAGAGATGGATTGGTATCAATGGAAAGATGAATTTATTGAATCTTTGTCTGTTGCACAGAATGATCATTTTGATATTCATATTAACGATATTGAGATTGTTTTAGAACGTCAATTAAGTGAACCTAACAATATGTCAAAAAGTGATTGGGGACGTTTAATTTTGGATATGGCGTATAGTAAGGATGTTGTTTTTCATGAGAAGAGTCACCAGCGCCTTATTCGTATGGAGCAAAGATTTCCTTATGTATATTATGGAGCAAAGTTGTTAGAAGGTATGTCAGTAGATGCATTGACTGATCGTGTAACTAAATATTTACGAGAAGCTTCAGACATGCTTGCTTTTAATTGGGGACAACGCGAGATTAGACGAATCTCTAATGAGAAATTGTCAGAGCTCGATGACCAGACAAAGGTATTTGTTCGTGAAGAAGTTGGTGATAGCCGATTTGATGAAGTCAATGATATGTTAATCAGCAGTATGGATGATGAACTTCGTGTTGCAGTTGGTCGAGGTATTGGACTAAGTATTATGGTGCGTTTGTATAGACAATTATTACTTTCTATTAGTAGTCAATTGTGGGTAGATTATCTGACATCTATGGAAGCTTTGAGGACTTCCGTTGGTTTAGAAGCATATGCGCAGCGTGATCCTCTGACAGCATACAAAAGTAAAGCATTTGATTTGTTTAGGCAGTTATTGATAGATATGAGATCTGCTATAGTATCTAGGATGTTTACTTCAACTCCTATTGATATTTCGATTAGTAATACGGATGATCCTATGAACAAAGTTGAACCTCCTAAGGACTTGGGCAGGAATGATACATGTTGGTGTGGAAGTGGAAAAAAATTTAAAAATTGTCATATGAAAGCTTAAAGTAAAGTTGTAATTAGTATTACCATAGAGTTTTGTTAACCAAAATAATTATAGCTTTTGACAGTTTGGACATATATGTGTACCACGTTGTGATATCGTGATTTTTAGTATTAATTCTTTACATGTTATACATTTTTGATTGTTTTTTCCATATACCTTAAAATAGTTTTGTTGATTACCACCTTTATAGACCCAATCAATACTAGCACCATTGTTCTTGATTCCATCACGGAGAACTTGTCTAATAGATCTCCATAGACTTGTCGATTCGTTAAGTGACAAAGTATTACTTTGTCGGGCAGGATGTATTTTTGCTAGATGTAGTGCTTCATCAGTGTATATATTTCCCATTCCAGCTAGAAAGTGTTGATCCAATAATAGAGGTTTGATCATTCGTTTATGAGAGTTCAATTTGTTAAACAAAATAGATTTAGTAAATGTTTTGGATAGAGGTTCTGGACCAAGTTTCGACGTTATTTGTTTTGTAGATTTCATTAGGTAAATTCTGCCAAATTTTCGCACATCCGAAAATCGTAATTCACTAGAATTATCAAAAGTTATTGTTGTGTGAGCATGTTGGTCAATTGTATTGTCCGAATTTGTGACGTACAAATCTCCACTCATTCTTAGATGGATAATCAGGAATTCTGCTTCAAGAGTGAAGATCAAGAATTTTCCACGTCTATTTAGTTGTTTAATTTGTTGACCAATGATTCTTTGTTTAAACTCCACAGGGGATGGAGTATGTATGTGACGTGGCCACCCCAAATGAACTTCAGTGATTTTTCTGTTGATGCAAGGAGATCTTAATTGTTTGACTCTAGTTTCTACCTCTGGAAGTTCCGGCATATTTTGTGTATTGGTCCATGATGAAATTGAATTATGAGATGTTCTAGAACAACAAACTCCTCGGCCAGGACTTGAACCTGGAACCAATCGGTTAACAGCCGATCGCTCTGCCAATTGAGCTACCGAGGAATGTTTGGCGATTATAGCGCTCGTTTCAAGTCAATGTCAAGTCCATCTTATATGTATGATTGATTAGAAAAGTGTGTTATTGTATATAATATTGTACTCTGTTTATTAGTGCTAAGTGTCTTCAATCCAAATAATAGAAGTTTTTGGTACTAGCAATCTAATTTTTTCTCCAATTTTTGGTAGATAATGTGGGGTAGTTAATTCAAAATCTAATGTAGTTCCATTGTTCGTAATTATCTGTATATCTATTAGTAAGCCTCGAAAACTTAGTTTAGTGATTACTCCCTCCAAATTTCCATTATTATCAAATTTGACACCCTGTGGTTTTATAAGGATACAGGGGTGTGACAGATGTTTAGGTATTTGATTAGGGATTGGAAGATGATGTGTACCATCAATTTTTGTTACCTTGTTTTTTAGATCTTGTTCTGATATTTTAATAATATTAGTTAGACCAAGGAAACGTGCTACAAATGATGATGCTGGTGATGAGTATATTCTTTGTGGTTTGTCAATTTGTTTGATTTCTCCACTTGACATTATTGCAATATGATCAGCTATTTTGAAGGCTTCTTCTTGATCATGTGTGACATAAATTGCAGTCTGTTCTAGTTCTTGGAGGATTTGTCGTAATTCTAATAAGAGTTGGTCACGCAATCTACGATCTAGAGCACCTAAGGGTTCATCAAGCATTAGCAAGGAAGGTGATGGAGCAATAGTACGTGCTAGTGCTACTCTTTGTTCTTCACCACCTGATAAATTTATGATATTTCTTTTTGCCAAATGTGAAAGCCCCATCATTTTTAGAATGTGAAATGTTTCTTTATTAATCTGTTCCGAAGATATTGGAAGCTGTTTCAAACCAAAAGACACATTGTCAAAAACATTTAAATGAGGAAATAGCACATTGTCTTGAAACATTAGGCCAAAATTACGCTTATAAGGTTCAGTCTGATTGATTATAATGTCATTCCATTTAATAGTACCTGTATCAGGATTTGTTAGTCCACTAATTATATTAAGAAGTGTAGATTTACCACATCCACTAGGTCCTAGTAGAGCAAGAGTCTTACCTTTCTCTACATTAAACGAAATATTTGTAATAATTTTGGTGCCATTGATAGACTTTGATATATTGATAAGTTCTAGCATCTTTTGTATTGGTTTAGAATTCGGATATTGTATTAGGACGTATAGTTTCTATACAGAATATACTCAGTCCTGAGACACACATTAATATTGTACTTAATGCCATAGCTTGACCATAGTTTAATTCGCCAGGTAGAGATAGGTAGCGATATATTGCCATAGGAATTGTAGTGAATTCGGGGCGTGACAACAAGATAGTTGCTCCAAATTCTCCTAGTGAAATAGTGAATGCGAAAATACCAGCTACTAATATTGATCTAGCAATTATAGGTAATTCTATTCTGAACCATACTATCAGGTTATTTGCGCCTAACATAGAAGCGGCTTGTCGGATTTGAGGATTAATTTGTGACCATACAGGCAATAAGCTACGAATTACGAATGGAAATGCTATTAGTGTATGAGCTAAAGGTAAGATCATAGTAGAAGTGCGCAAATTTAATGGAGGTTTACTAAAAACTAGCAAAAACCCAAGTCCTAAAGTTACTGAAGATGTACCTAATGGCAGCATTAATAAGGGTTCAACAATTTTTTTAAGTGTTGATTTACGAGTTAATACCCAAGTAGTAGGTATACCAATTGTAAGTGTGATAATTGTAGTAATTATTGCATTCCGTATAGAGAAAATCATTGTTTCCAAAGGTGATGTAAATAAGACAGATTGTCTTCTGTTAATAAATAATTCTTTATAGTAGTTTAGAGTGTAGCTCGGACGCATATGTTGTAGAACTTCATTGTGGATTTGTCCTGTAAATATTGATTTAATAGCTAATGACAAAAGTGGTGAAACCAGACAAATAACAAGCAACATGCTTATAATGAATATTAAGATTTTGTTGTGCCAGTTTACTTTTTTGTTCGAAACGATTGGGAGTTTATTCTTCTTGAACATTGTTGTAGATCGATATGATATTAGTGTATATGCAATAGTCAAAAAGAGTGTACAGAACAGTTGTATTATTGATAGTATGGCAGCTAAATTTAAGTCAAAAAAGTTGATGGTTTGTCTGTAAATTGCTACTTCTATTGTAGAAAATGTTGGTCCACCTAAAATAAGTATGACTCCGAATGAAGTAAAATTAAATATGAATGTCAATAATGTGGCTGAGATTATGGATGGCGTTAAAATTGGCAAAGTAATTTTGCTAAAAGATTTCAATTTATTTGCACCTAACATGTAAGATGCTTGTGCAATTTTCGGATCTATTGTTTGCCAATGATCACCGACGAGTCGTAAAATTATTGTTGTATTATAAAAAACATGTGCTATTAGTATAGACCACAAATTATGTTTCAATACTATAGGAGAGAACCCTAGATTTAAGTAATTTATTAACAAAGTGTTTAGAAGACCATTGGTTCCTAGAATAGCTTCAAAGCTTGCAGCAACTACTACTGTAGGTAATACAAAAGGTATAGTTGTGAGTACTCTTAGAAAATGTTTTCCAAAAAAATTATAATGCGAAAAAATGTATGCTCCTGGCAGACCTATGATCAATGTAAGGATGGTTGAGAGAGTTGCCTGCCATATGGTAAACCACAAAGTTTTAATCACATAGGGCTTTGATATTATTTCTACTATGTCATGTGCACTTTTGATGTTGCTGAGACTTTTTTCTAGTATTGCCAATAGTGGGTAGAAATAGAATATTATTAGTAATACTAATGGTACAGTCCAAAGTATATTAGTTAATTCTAATTGCGTTTTGATTTTTGATGTTTGCACTGTAGTTAGTTTATCATTAGATCGCTCCATGCTTTTATCCATTGATCGCGATTTTGTTCAATGTCTTCTGGTGCAACTATAGAGGTTTTTTTGGCTAGTTGTGCATGTTTTACGAATTCTGAAGGTAAGTTTGCTGAACCGTTTACTGGAAACATAAACATTTGCATTGGAATATCTTCTTGAAAGGTTTCAGTTAAGACAAAATCTATCCAATGTTCTGATAGTTTACGATTGGTTGTTCCTTTAATTATGCCAATAAATTCTATTTGGCGAAAACAAGTTTCAGATGCTACTATACTGCTTGTTGGAGCTTCAGTGATTGGTGTTTCAGAGAAAATTACTTCTGCTGGAGGACTAGATGCATATGATACAACCATAGGATATTTTCCATTGCCACTGCTACCACTAAATTCAGTATAGTATGAGGATTCCCAATCTTCTACTATCTTAACACCGTTTTGTTTGAGATTTGACCAGTAATTGAGATATTCTTCTTGCCCAAAATGTCCTATAGTCGTTAATAGAAATGCCAATCCAGTTGATGAAGATGCAGGATTTTGAGTTACCAATAGATTAGAATATTTTTGGTTTAGTAAGTCAGTTAGAGATTCAGGAACCTTTAGATTATTATTTTTGAAGTAGGATTTGTCGTAATTAATACATACGTCCCCATAGTTCACTGGGGTAACATAGTGATTTTCGTCTAAAATATGTATGTCAGATACGTATGATAAGTTATCTGATTGGTAGCTCTCAAATAAATCTTCATTTATTGCTCTAGAAAGTAAAGTGTTATCTATTCCATAAAGCAGATCTGCTATAGGATTTTCTTTATTTAATATTGCTAAATTGATCATTGTTCCTGCATCACCAGATGTCAATATATTGACCTGAACGTCATATTTGCTTTCAAAATTTAGCAGTACTTGCTCAGATATGGAGAAAGAATCATGGGTCATGATAGTTAATATATCTTGATTGGTTGTGTCTATGTTTGTTGAGGTACATGCAGTTAATATTATAACTGTTACAACGATGATAATCGTAATGGAATTAGATGTAGTATTGTTCATATTGTTTTCCTGATTACTATACAAATTAATTGTCCTTTATCAAATGTAATGGATGCGCTATGGGATATAAAAGAATTACTAATGCCCAAAGTAGTTCCAAAGAAAATTGTGTCATTTGTTAATTTATATTCTAGTCCAGAGGTAGTGATTCCTTTTACCGATTTTGTAATTGGGATGAGTGATACTGTATTTCCTGGAGTTCCTTCAATGGTATAATTTTTTTTTGCATTCATTACGTGTATTTGTTGTTGATCATCTATTATATTGATTTCAACATCAGTTAAAGCATATTGTTTTGAACCTATTAGCATAATATTTGCAATAGTATGATCCCATCGTTTTCCAAGTGCAGATAAAATAATGATATTTTTTACTTTATATGAGATTGCATGTTGAATAGCTAAGTCTAGGTCGGTTTTATCTTTTTGTGTGGGATAGGATAGAATTTCAGTTCCTTTGGAAATAAGTGAAGCTAGGATTTTTTTGTCTATTGAGTCTAAATCACCAATGAGAATATCAGGAGTGAATTGTGAATTTGCTAAATAGTTTGCTCCGCCATCGGCAGCAATCAATAGATCATTGGATTCAAATATTGTTTCAAGATCGGATATTGGTGATTGTTGATTATTTGCTACTATAATTGCTTTTTTAAATTTGGTCATTTTGTAATACTTTTTTAAACAAATTACGCCTATCAAATGTTAGTCTGAGAGGCGTAATTTGTAGCTTTTATCCCTTCGCTGGCATTATCCGGATCAGGTTATTTGGGTCGCAGAATTGCTTTGCCTCTCAGACTAACTGATGTGTTAGACTCCCCATTTATCTTTAGTATATAGTTTATCAATGACATATAGTAATGTCAATCAGTTGTCATTAGTGACAACGCGGAATATAATATATTTATAAATTGGTAAACTCCATGTCAGAATCACAGACTTTATTTCTAATTGATGGACATGCTTTAGCTTATAGAACATATTTTGCACTGACTACTTCGGGCTTTCAAGGTACTTCTAGTCATGGAGAACCTACTGCAGCTGTATTTGGTTTTACATCTGTGCTGCTTCGATTGCTTGAAAAAGAACAGCCCGATTATCTAGCGGTGAGTTTTGATGTTGGTAAAACTTTTCGTGACGAAATGTTTCCTGACTATAAAGCTACAAGAGAAAAAATGCCCGATGATTTGAGACCTCAAATTAAACGTATTCAAGAAGTAGTTGACTCTTTCAATATTCCTGTTTTTGTTAAGCAAGGATATGAAGCAGATGATGTGTTGGGATCTCTTAGTCGCATAGCTGTGAAGCATAATGTGCATGTTGTTATAGTAACTGGTGATCGTGATTTACTTCAACTAGTAAATGATAATGTGTCTGTAAGCCTTCCTGGAAAAAGTCTATCAGATGCCAAATTATATACTCCCAAAGACGTTGCATTTAAGTTTGGTGTGACTCCTGATCAATTTGTTGATTACAAAGCATTAGTGGGTGATAAGTCAGATAATATACCAGGTGTAGCAGGTGTTGGTGATAAAACAGCAAAAAAACTCTTGCAGCAATATATGACCTTGGAAAATATTTATACTAATTTAGAGAACGTTGAACCTCGCTTTAGAAACAAATTAACTAAAGGTAGAGAAAATGCATTTCTATCTAAGAAGCTTGCTTCTATAGTCACTGATATTGATCTGGAATTTGATCTCGATGCTTGTGCCATTCCTAGTTCTAATAATTTTGACATGGCAAATGTACAAAGGTTGTTTCTTGAGTTGGAATTTAGATCTCATTTGAAACGAGTAAATTCATTATTGGGTAAATCTGAAGAATTGTCCTCCGATTCTGATAAACAGATGAGCTTATTATTTAGAGAATCTTTTGATGTAACTACAAGTGTGGAAGAAGATAATAATACAGATTATGAAATAATAAATACACAAAAGGCATTAAATGAATTTTTGAAAAATGTGTCGAAAGATGCAACTATAGCTTTTGATACAGAAACTACTTCTACAAGTGTTATGCAAGCAGATTTAGTAGGTATTTCGTTGTCAGTTGAAAATGGAAAAGCTTGTTATATTCCTGTTGGTCATGATCAGTCCAAAGCACCGGACGGGCAGCTGGAATTACATAAAGTCATTGACTTACTTTCTGTATTATTCAGTGATCAATTAATCAAAAAGGTAGCTCATAATGCCAAATATGATTATATAGTACTAAAAAAACTTGGACTTATTGTGAATAATATTGTTTGTGATACTATGATTTCAGAGTGGCTTTTGGATCCAAATTCACGTAATAAATCATTAAAAAATTTGACCTTGGCACGGTTAGGATTGGAATTGCAAGACATCGGAGAATTGATTGGTAAAGGGAAAAACCAAAATACAATGGATATGGTACCAGTGAAAAAAGCAGCTCCTTATGCTGCTGCAGATGCAGATATGACACTACGCTTATATCCACAACTATATGAAGAATTGGTTAAAAATAATTCTATTAGTTTGCTTGAATTAGAGTTGTCATTGATTCCAGTATTATCTGAAATGGAGATGAACGGTGTTTTGTTAGACACTGACTATTTGTCTGAATTAAGTGAAACGTTAAATAATAATATTCAAGTTTTGAAAACTACTGTTAAGGAGATTGTGGGGTATGATTTCAATTTGAATTCTACTCAACAACTGTCAACTGCTCTTTTTGATCATATTGGTCTTAGTCCTCCACGTGGCACAAGACGTACGGCTTCTGGACACTATTCTACTGCTGCCGGAGTTTTAAACAATCTTCAAGATAGTCATGAAGTTATACGTAAGATTTTAGAATATAGAGAATTAACTAAATTAAAGTCGACTTATGTAGATGCATTGCCAAAAACAGTAAATAATCAAACAGGTAGAGTACATACATCATTTAATCAAACAGGTACGGTTACAGGAAGATTAGCTTCATCTAATCCTAATTTACAGAATATACCTATTAGGAGTGAAATTGGTAGGAGAGTTAGAAAAGCTTTTATTGCTCCGGAAGGATGTCAATTAGTAGCAATGGATTATTCTCAAATTGAATTACGAATAGCTGCACATTTGTCATGTGATGAGTTTTTAACAAATGCGTTCAAACAAGATGTTGATATTCATGCTTCTACCGCAGCTGCTGTCTTCGATATACCTATTGATAAAGTTTCTTCTGATCAGCGAAGACAGGCTAAAGCTGTAAATTTTGGCTTGCTTTATGGTATGGGTCCATATAGATTGGCTAGTTCTATTGATATTACTGTCGGTGAAGCTGAAGATTTTATTGAAAAATATTTTGACCGATTACCAGGTGTTAAGCAGTATTTGGACAAAATATTAGACCAAGCTACAACTCAAGGGTTTGTTGAGACTTTATTAGGTCGTAGACGTTATTTTCCGATGCTGAAATCAAATGATACAGGTAATAAAGCAGTCCATGCTCGTGCTGAACGTGAAGCTATAAATGCACCTATTCAAGGTGCAGCTGCAGATATTATTAAGATTGCAATGGTTGAGGTGTACAGGGCATTGAAGACAACTTTTTCTGATGTGAAAATCTTGTTACAAGTACATGATGAGTTACTGTTTGAGTGTCCAAATGATAAAGTTGAAGAGTTAATTGATACTGTTCGTCCAATTATGGAATCAGCATATGATTTGTCAGTGCCTTTAAAGGTGGATGTGAATGTGGGCAAGAACTGGGAAGAGATGATACCGTTTAATAATCAAGTATGATTCAAATGTTATGTATTTTCTTCCTGTAGTTGCAGGCATTTCAGCAGTATTTCTATGGGGTATTTCATTTGTGGCTATTAAGATAGTTTTGCCAGAAATGCAGCTCGAGACGATGATTTTTGTTAGACAGTTGTTGGGTTTAATGACTGTGGGGACAATTGTTGGAATTAGACGTAAATTTATTTTGCCAGTACGTAATTTGGTACCATCTCTTATATTTACAAGTTTTGTTGGAATTATATTACATCAATGGGTACAAGCGCGTGGCATGATGACTACGACTGCTATTGTATCTGCATGGCTATCAGCACTATCTCCTATGTTGATAGCAGTAATGAGTTGGATATGGCTTAGGGAGAGATTTATGTCAAAGTCTTTGATATGGTTGTTAATTGCTGGTTTTGGTGCAATATTAATATCATCTGGTAGTTGGGAATCTCTTCTACTAGGTAATTACGGTGGATCTGGAGCGTATATGGTTGCAGGCAGTGCTTTTTTGTGGGCTTTGTATTCGATAATGTTAAAAAAGATGTTAGTCAATAATGATGTAAGTTCTATTACCTTAATAGTATTATTATTGGGATTCTTAATGTTCATACCAATATTTGTTAATATCAAAGGTTGGTTAGATTTTAATGCAATTAGTCTAAATGGATGGTTAGCTCTATTGGTATTAGGAGTTGGAAGTACGGGTTTAGCATCAATTTTATATAATTATTCCTTAAAGAATGTCTCTGGAGTTGTAGCAGCATCTCTACAATACCCTGAGCCCTTAGTTGCTATGTTAGGAGCATCAATTTTATTGGAAGAAAGTTTTACGATGAGTATGTGTATTGGTGGTTTATTAATTTTAGTTAGTCTCAGATCTATACAAATTTTAGAGATTTATGATGGTGGTTCTAAACGGGCAAATTGAGCCATAGGTAAAATCGTAGCAGTCCAGATATAGTTTTGAGCATGGCTGGGGGCACCGGTTTCTGCATCGTAAAATTCCCAATAGTTTGTTGTTCCTTCTGAAGCGAGTTTTTTTACTAGTGGATTTGTTATGTGTTGTGCTTCATTAATATAGCCATAATCTGATAGACCTTTGACAATTAATAGCGTTAGGCTTGGCCACATGCCACCTTTCCATCGATTAGAGCTGCCATATCCAGCTTCTCGTTTACCTAATGAAGGAAGACCAAATTTCGTATGAAAATCACCACCAGGTAATAAATGTTTCTGTACAATTTTTTTGGCTTGTTCTTTTGAAGGTACCTCTGCATATAGAGGCATTAATCCGCCTATATCTTTTACTCTTACTTGTCCACCATATTTAGATATTCCATAATAGAAACTGTCTTCTTCATTCCACATGAGGGTATTCATTAGCTGAGTTAAATGAGATGCTCGAGATTGAAAGAGATATGCACGTGCATCGCCTAATTCTACAGCCATTTCATACAGTGCATGATCATTCGCTATGATATACGCATTTATATCCACTGAGCATTGGTTTTCTACACCATTTGTAGTAGTCCAAGTAATCAAGTCAGAATCATCTCTTACGGATTCCCAATGATTTTTCCAAAAAAACATTCCTTGGCATTTGTCATGATCACGTCTATTGGATTTTGACCACCACCAGTCATCATTTTTTATGCCTGCTTCAAATGATTCTTTTAAAAATTGTTTATCTTTGCAACTATAATAAATTTGTAACGCTTCCCATGCTAGTACAGGTAAGGTTATATTTGTGTTTGTTATAGATCCTGGTCCTGTATCTGTTGTCACCAAATATGGGAAACCACCATCATTGTTCTGTGCATAGTAAAAAGCTCGTAACATGCCTTGTGCTTCAGTACATTTACCCAGTCTTGCATATGCTACTGCAGCTAAGTTTTCATGAGCATGATTCCGTGTTGATTGAAACCAATATATTCTTTTGTCATCTTTTGCTACAGGTGTAAATGAATAGTAAACTCTTTCATCAACAATCTCTTGAATAAATGGTTTGTCTAAGAATTCTGACACGGATGTACGTATATCAGAGGATTGTCTAAATGTGTTTTTTGTCGTTTTATATTGATTTTGTATTGCGTGAGAGACTGCAGGGATCTTGATGGTTTGACCGACCCAAATAAAATCTATATTTCTAATATTGTTGGCTGTTGAAATTTCTTCTACAGTTGTATTGTATGCGTCGGCGATATTAGAGAGAGTATCACCAGGTTGGACTACATATACGATATGTTCAGACGCCAAAGCACTTTGAAGTGAGGATCCCATACAACTTAACAATATTGTCATAGTTAATAATTTACGAAACATGTATTGAAATAATTTTGTTGATATTATCATTTGCTTGAAAAACTTAAAAGGATTTTGTATTATGCGGCATAGATTTGAAAGAAAATATTTTTGGATTTTTATCAATTATTTATTTGTTTTTCGTGTCTATAAAATTCTAAATATATTTCTATAGTGGTTACTAAAAATATCATGATTACAGGCCCGTAAATTACACCTAAAAAACCAAAAATATTAAGTCCTCCTAATGCTCCAATTAGTACAAGTGCAGGATTTAGACTTGCTTCTTTTGGTACTAACATTGGACGCAAAAATGTGTCTATGTTGCTAATTATTACTAGTCCACCTATTAGTATTAAAATGCCCTGCCATATGCTACCAAAAACTATTAGAGTAATTCCTGCTGGGACAGTAATTACGTTGACACCTAATGGTAACAGAGCAAAAATTATGCATAACAATGTCCAGAATGCTACATAAGGCACTCCACCAATAGCAAGAAATATACCTGCTGCAACACCTTGCGCTAATGCAATTACAAATACTCCTCGCACCATTGCTCGTGCCATGCTAGTTATTCTGAAGATATATTTCTGATCTAATTGATCATCCAATGGGCTGAGATCTTTAATAATTTGAAAAAGTGTTGGCATAATCGGTAAAATAGTAATAAGTAATGAGACAAAGACTATTGCTTGAGTAATAAACTGGACAGAAGAAGTACCAATATTTAATGCATTGTTTGCAAGATATCCACTTATTGGACCAATCGTTGTTTGTATATTTTCTATTAGTGTAGTTTCAGTGATTTGAAAATCGATGAAAGGTATTGAAGTTAGGAAAATGTTCATCTGAGATATTAGATGTAATAGCGTAATATTATTATTATTTACAAGCCCAGAGATATCTTGTGTAAATTCCAGAGATTGTTTAATTGTTATGTTCGCAATTAAGAGTAGGGGAACCAATAGACTTAAGGATAGTGCTATCAGAGTTAGTATTATTGATATAGAGATATATCCTTTACACCATTTCAACAATTTTAAGTATATAGGTCGATAAATTATTGCTGTTAGAAATGAAATAATAATAGCGCCAATGTAGGGTTTTATGATGATATATGTTAGATAGCAAGCTAATAAAACTATTAAGTAGAAAAAAGACCTTGTTTTATTGGTGATGATTTTCATAATATTATAAGTATACGTGATATATGAAACTTTTTGATTTTATTTTAATATACATATTATTGTGTAATACAGCTTGTTTGAGATACTGCCCATAGATTTAGCATACTGGTTGTGTTGAATATGTTTGTTTTGTCCACCTGTTGTATATCAGTACTAGTTTTTACGCTAAAATTTTCTTCTTTATTGTTGTTAATTGCCCATGTGATTGTGTTGCCTTGAACAATAACCGTACCAGTCCATTTTGAATAATTGCCATCAGAATCATATTTTAGATTGATAGCTTTTTGTGTATTGAGTATTCGATAAGCATACCTTTCTTGACCTACTTTGAGTTCTATATTTTCAAATGAAGATTCTACTATTTTGTCATTCGAACTATCAAGAGTGACTCTAATTATGTAATTGTCGTCTTCAGAGTATTGTCTTTCAACCTTTGTGATATTTAAAGCTGACTTCATGTTTCCTGTGTCATCTGTAGGATCATATATAGTTTGATACAACAAATCTCCATTCTCAGTGCGTATTTCAGAAGTGTTTGAATGTGCATCATAAATGATATGACTATTAGGTTCAACTTTTGATGATAAATATAATTTGTCTGGAATGATGCCATTGTGCACCAGTAATAATTTTCGAATACCAGTTTTGAGGTTTGTAGGTCCTGTTAGATTAATGGTACCGTCTCTGGTCTTGATCGTTTGATTTTTTAGAGATGCATTCCAATTGAATGTGTAAACTGCGGCTTCTTGAGTATTATTTGTAGTTGAGTTAAAAAATGGAAATACACAAATATTAGAGTTCTTTTCTGGTTCAGGTGTAGGTGGATCTGTTGGAATCATTTGAATATCTATCGGCGTACCAAATAGTGTAGGTGTAGGCTCATATAGTTGTTCAGGTGCGTCAATTTGATTCATTTGAATCTGGCAGCTTGTCATGACAATACATAACATAGTTAAAGTAAGCACTTTTGGAATATTAACGGATGGTTTGATCATAATTAGTATGTATTGGTTGATTTGTTGTAAGTATTAAGGGGATTCATGTTGGATTATAATGAATGTGATTTCTTTACTATTTATATCAATTCTTTTTGATATTGTCTGACCTTCTAATGTCGATTCTATCGTACATTGTGTTGCTGGTATATCGCTAAATACAAAGTTTTCACTTATCAAATCATCAGGTTTAGTCCATTCATTCCAGTATGTTTCAACCCATCTTATCCCTTTATCAGCACATAAGATGTTGATTTTGTGTCCAGGTATAAACATGCCATTTTTGTCAATGATTTGTCCAGCGACTAATCCAGTCCCAGAGATAGGAGAGTACCATAATTCTGGATTCCGTGTTTTCATATAGTCAAACGGATCATCAATACGTATTTCTAGATGGAGATGTGGTGCTAAAGCTGCTCCTGATTTTCCTACTGTACCGATGATTTGGCCAGTTAATATTTGTTGATCTTTTTCAACTAATAAATTGTCTAAATGTGCATAAAGTGCGTATAGAGTCCTTCCATTCCATTGTTGATCTAGTTTTAATATTATGATATTGCCATAGAAATCATTTCGATAGCCAAACTTTTGGATATGGTCATTGCCAGAGTAGAATATGCTGCCGTTTCCAATTGCTACAACATTTGTGCCTTGATTGTTAGCCATATCTACTCCAAGATGAGGAGCTAACAGTCCATCCCATGTCATACCATAACGATAATGGGATACAGGATAATTATTTCCGTCCAGAATCGGTCTGTTAAAGAATAAATGAGTTTCAGGAGAAGCAATATTAGTGTGGGGTAGTGGTAGTTGTTCAGGAAGTGCTTTAGGTACTATAGGCGTATTGCTTGGGGTAATTGTTAATGAAGGGGTTATTGTATTTGTTTGCGATGGCGTAGGTTCTTGGGGAATTGTCGCTGTGGCAGTAGATGTTTTTGTAGGGGTTGTACGTTGAGGAGCTATTGGAGGAGGTAATGTTTTTTGATTTGATGATACCGATTTTGTAACAATTGTTGAGTCGAGTTGTGTGCAGCTACATAGTATTGCACTAATCATTAGTAGTATACAAATATATTTGCAAATCAATTGTTTGGTGTTGATGTGGGTGTAGGTGTCCATGTGGGTGGGGGAACTACATTAGTGAATTCTATCCAGTTGATTTGATTAGGTAAGATATTGATATCTTTTCTTTTTGTAGTGTGAGTTGTATTGATACTAATTGTATATGTTCCTGGCGGTAGATCGGCTATGACAAAATTTTCTCCTAACTGTTCGTCAGAGTTGACTGTGTCTTTTTCATAACTTGTTAAATATCTTCGGACTGGATTTAGCTCTTTGTTAAGTAAATCTTTTGAGAGAATAGTGATATTTGACAATGGAACTAGATTTTCCATTTTATCAGTGATACGTCCAGCTAGTGTACCCCAGTCTTGGTAGGGTGCGAGCCACAACTCTGGGTTTCTTGTTGAAGAATAGTCATTGTATCCGATACGTACTTCCATATGTAAATGGGTTCCTCCTTTGGCGACACCTGTTCCTCCTACTGTACCAATGATACTTCCAGTGCTTACTATCTGTCCTTTCGATACGATGATAGAGTTAAGGTGACCATAAAGTACATATATTGGTTGGTTCAAATAATGACTGGACGATTGTATTACTATTACCTTACCATAAAAGTCACTTGTGGGGCCCAATTTAGTGTATGTGTCTGTACCAGCAAAAACCACTTTACCGTTTGTAGTGGAATATACTGATGTATCTAAAGTGTTGACAAAATCTACTCCATGATGAACTCTTAATAATCCTCCTTGAGTAGATCCATATCTATATGTTGGACTGATATAATCGTTGTTTTTAGACGAAATAGGACGTTGTAACCAAAAATCTCTTTTAGGAATTTGCGAAAGTGATGGATATTTTGGTATAGGAGTATTGGTCGCATTGAAAGATTTGGTTGGAAACATTGTTGGAGAGGGTGTAATAGTGGGAGAAGACGTAATAGTTGGAGAAGACGTAATAGTTGGAGAAGATGTAACAGTATTTGTTTGAGATATGGTCATTGGTATGTTTTTTGGGGTAGATAAAGCAGATGTTGATATGTTTGTTGGTGTTTTTTCTATTGTAGAAGTAGCATATTGTACATTGGGTGGACGAAGTGTTAAGTTGTTTGTAGCAGGTTCTGTGGTACAAGAGACACAAAGACACATAATGATACAAAGACATAATATCGGAACATTACGAAATTGATAGTTTGGTTTAGTAGATTTAGGTGTATTTTGCAGAGGGTAGATTTGATACACTTTATAATTCAATATAATACAAATTCTTAAAATATTTTTTGTTACAGGTTTTTGTAACCACCAGTATAATTATACACTTACGTCTATAGTGAATACATGGATATAATTGATGAATTTGAAGAGTTTTTTTTATAAATATATTGTAAATAATATAGTTAATTTGCAATCTAGATTTCCTACCTATATTTGGGCGTTGTGTTTGTTAGTTGGTGTTACTCTTGCTTGTGTCAGACATGAGTTTCAGGAATCTGATAATGTTATTGGTCGTATTACTCCCGTTGGTGAATCTACTAAGACTTTAAGGTTTTTGCCCGGCACATATATGCCTGGTGATGTAAATGAAATCACTTATTCAACTGTTGTAGTAAGTGGTACCCCAACCCCTGATGCAACTCGTCCAGTAGATGTAGTGCGTACTGCTAAGAACTACACAGTTGTATCTGGAGACACTTTGAGTAAAATAGCAAGAGCACATAGAGTATCCATTACATCTCTACGGCAGGAAAACAATTTAAATACAGATCTATTATCTTTAGGTCAAGTATTAATTATTCCCAACACATTTCTTGATATTGGGTCAGACCGTAAATTGATTCCTGATTCCGAATTAGTTTATGGACCGGGTCAGATAGGTTTTGATGTAGATGAGTTTTTGAGTCAATGGAATGGATATGTCAATAATATAGTAGAAACCGATCATCGTGGTATTACTCGCAATGGTTCTGAAATAATTAATTATGTTTCTGAAAATTATTCAGTCAATCCACGTTTACTTATAGTTGTTCTGGAAAACAAGACAGGTTGGGTGAGAGGATCAGAAGTTGGAAATATATCAATCACTTATCCTTTTGGATATGTACATTCTGGATACAAGGGGTTGCTTAGACAATTGTCTTGGGCAGCTGATGTATTAAACTATGGTTTTTATAGTTGGATGCAAGAATCATTGCATCAGATGAGCTTTGATGATGGTACTCAGTTAGTGTTTGCACCAGGTTTAAATGCAGGGACAGTTGCCGTACAATACTATTTTAGTCAATTCTTAGACAAAACTGATTGGAACAAAATGATGGTTGACAGGGTTTTCGATGATTTGTATACGGATATGTTTGGAGATCCCTTTGGTTATTCTTATGAACCATTGCTTCCGTCTGTTTTGGAGCAGCCTCCGTTGAAATGGCCTTGGAGTTTGGATGAAGTATGGTATTTTACTGGTGGTCCTCATGGGGGTTGGGATTCAGGTAGCGCTTGGGCAGGCATAGATTTTGGTCCTCCTGAAGGTAGTATTGGTTGTCAGGCTTCTCAAGCATGGATACGTGCTTCAACTGATGGGAGAGTGGTAAGATCGTCAGAAGGTGCAGTTGTGCAAGATTTAGATGGCGATGGCTATGAACAAACCGGATGGAATTTGATATATATGCATATTGATAGTGTTGATAGAGTTGAATTAGGACGCGATCTTAGAGTTGGTGATTTGATAGGTCATGTGTCATGTGAAGGTGGATATTCTAGCGCTACTCATCTGCATTTTTCTAGAAAATACAATGGAGTTTGGATTGCGGCTGATGATCCAAACACACCTTTTAATTTAGATGGTTGGTTAGTTGAATCATCCTTACGAGAGTATGATGGTTGGCTGGTTAAAGGAGATCGTAGGATAGAAGCATGGTATGGTCCTGGTCAAATTAATTCTGTAATATTACCCTAGTCTTAGGAACTATATGCCTAGAGAATATATATATAAGAATAAAAAAGATATAAAATTTTTATTTGATAATGTTGCAAGACGTTATGATCTTTTAAATCGTATTATGACTTTTGGGTTTGACAAGTCTTGGCGGAAGAAATTGACTAGTAGATTAGATATAGTTGACAATATGCGCATTTTAGATGTTGGGACTGGTACAGGTGACATTCCATTAAGTTTGGTGTTTGAGAAAGATAATATAATGTGTATTGGATTAGATTTTGCGCAAAATATGATTAATATGGCTCAAAAGGATAGTAATGCATATAAAGTTCAATGGATGTCTGGTGATGCTGTTTCTTTGCCTTTCAGAGAATTGAGCTTTGATATTGTTACGTCTTCGTTTTTTATTAGGAACATTCTAAGTCCGAAAAAGTCATTGCAGGAGCAGTATAGAGTTCTAGAAGAGGGAGGGCGTGTGTTTTGTCTAGAGACTAGTCCACCTGGATATGGATTTCTAGGGGGATTCATCAAATTATACTTACTGTTTCTTCCGTTGTTGGGTAAATTGATTGCTTCAGATGAACGAGCTTATAGATATCTTGTGGAGTCGACAACTCAATTTTTGTCAGCAGACGAGATGACGGATCTGATGATGTTGGTAGGTTTTAAAGAAGTGCGATCGTGTCAGATGATGTTTGGTTTAGTGTCACTTCATTGGGGGATCAAATGAATTGTGATTTTGTAGATGCTGCAAAAAGGGGAGCTCCTTCAGTTGTATGGAGAGCAGGTCAGGATAGGCGTTTGCAGATAATGTTGTCAGCACTTTCGTTAAATGCTGGTAGTCGTCTTTTGGTTAATGGATGTGGTTTAGGTTTGTATATGCGTGAGATAAACAAATATTGCTCATCTGTACATGGTCTTGATATTGAAGTAACACGTCTGTTATCTGCAGTTGTTGATGATTTGTTGGTGGCAGGTCAATGTGAACACCTACCTTATTCTGATAATAGTTTTGATGGTGTGATTTCTCATGAGGTGTTAGAGCATGTAGTTGATGATTATAAATCAGTTCATGAAATTGTTCGTGTATTAAGAAAACCGGATAATGTAAATGGAATTGCAGGTGGTAGAGCTATTATTTTTGTACCCAACAAATTATACCCTTTTGAAACACATGGATTATATTGGCGCAATAAATATTATTTTGGAAATTTTCCATTAGTGAATTATTTACCAAGTAAGTTACGCAATTTTTTTGTTCCTCATGTGCGCGCTTATTTATCATCAGACATTATTAAGTTGTTTGATGGCCTACAAATAAAGATTGTGTCACATACTGTAATTTTTGGAGGATATGATAACCTTGTTGCTAGGTGGCCAATAGTTGGTAATTTTATTAGGACGAGTTTACATGCTCTTGAGCACACTGTTGGCAGGTGGGTTGGTTTATCACATGTGGTTGTGATAGAGAAAATTTGATTGATTAGACGAACAAAACATAACATCAATCTATGAGTTTTATATACATAAGTAATATAATCTGAAAATGCCAAACTCTAAACATATTGTTCGTGATCGACGTGCACGTCGTAGAAGGGCTAAGACTGGACTTCGCAGTATGAGGCCATGGTTTGTTGGAGTTTTACTGATAGTATTAATGACTATTTTTGGTTTGTTTACAACTATGCTAATTTTGATTAACGGATTTTATGCTGAAGTTGTTTCTGAATTACCTAGCGCCGAATCTTTAGAAAGTGCATTTCAAACATCTAACAATCAATTTTTTCAAACTACCAAGATTTTAGATCGTACTGGTGAACATGTTTTATATGAAGTGATAGATCCACGTGCAGGTGATAGGCAGTGGTTAGATTTGGATCAAATACCAGTTGGGCTGCAAAGTGCTACTATAGCAATAGAAGATAAAACTTTTTACCAGAATCCAGGATACGATTTGTTGGGAATAGGTAGGGCATTAACTACTAATCTGAGTAGACCTATTTGCGTGATTCGTCCTAGTGAATGTCCGGGTTTTGTGCAAGGTGGTAGTACTATTACTCAACAGTTGATTAAAAATGTGATTATTGCTCCTGGAAGATATCCTGACACAAGTTATACCCGAAAGTTTCGTGAGGTACTTATTGCACGTGAAGCTACAATTAGGTATAGTAAATCCCAGATATTGGAATGGTATTTGAATACTAATTTTTACGGTAATCTTGCTTATGGTATTGATGCAGCGTCTAGAGTTTATTTTGGTAAATCTGCTGTAGAACTTACTCTATCCGAAAGCACTCTATTGGCTGCTATTCCTCAATCTCCTGCATTAAATCCAATTGATAACCCTGAAGAGGCTAGAAAGCGTCAGGTTTTAGTAGTTGAATCTATGGTTAGTCAAGGGTATTTGACCATACAGGATGCAAGGCTTGTTTTAGCGGATAATGTGTTTTCTAGGATCCAGTTAGTTGGTGATAGATTTAATATTCGTGCCCCACATTTTGCAATTCATGTGCTGGAAGAAGCTAAGGAACTGTTAGGTGAAGAAATTGTACAGAGAGGGGGTTTGCGAATCATCAGTACTTTGGATATAGAATTGCATGAGCAGGTAGAGTGTGTAGCTCGTACACATGTAGATCGTCTCAGTGGTTTGGATCCAGAAACAATCGTATTGACAGATGTAGGTAATGAATGTCAAGCTGCGTCGTATTTGCCAGTTATGGCAAGTAAGTATGTTGGTTTAGATCGTAATGTGAATAATGTTGCGGTAGTTGTTCAAGATCCGACTACAGGAGAAGTTTTATCTATGGTTGGATCATATGATTATTGGAATAGTAACATAGACGGTCGATTTAATGTTGCTGTAGATGGATTGCGTCAGCCAGGATCAACTATTAAGCCTATTACTTATTTGACTGCTTTTGCACAAGGTTATTCACCTTCTAGTATGGTTCTTGATGTGAGAACGGCACTTCCTTTAGATAATGGTATGACCTATGTTCCTGAAAATTATGATCGTGATTTTCGGGGTCCAGTTAGTTTTCGTGCAGCTTTATCGCAGTCATTGAATGTACCAGCAGTTAAAGTAATGGATATGGTAGGTATTGACAACATGTTAAGAACAGCACATAAGTTAGGTATTAACTCTTTAGATGAAGATTCAGATAGTTATGGTCCATCATTGACATTGGGTGGTGGTGAAGTTAGTCTTATTGACTTGACCTATTCTTATAGTGTGTTTGCAAACAATGGAGTGATGTCTGGTATGCCTATAAAGGAGGAAAGCTTACGTAGCGGATTTAGGACTTTGGATCCCATAGTTTTGTTAACTATTAAAGATAATGAGAATAATGTTTTGGAAATATGTGGTACTGATTTAAAGTCATCGTGTGAATTTAGTAATGTTGATACCAAGATCGTCTTAAGTCCTGAATTAGCTTATCTTGTTAATCATGTGTTGTCTGATGAACGGTCGCGTATACCTGCTTTTGGATATCCTAATCCTCTGGAATTGGGTAGGCCAGCAGCAGCTAAAACTGGTACAACAAATAACTTTGTAGATAGTTGGACAATTGGATATACGCCACAGTTAGTTGTTGGTGTATGGATGGGAAATAGTGATTCCAGCAGAATGATAGATGTTTCCGGATCTAAGGGAGCTGCTCCAATTTGGCATGCGGTCATGTCTTATGGTGTACGTTCAATGAATCTTCCACCTATTGGATGGGATCGTCCAGTTGGAATTAATGAAATCAAAGTTTGTTATCCATCAGGTTTGTTACCTACTGACAATTGTCAGGAGGTTGTTAGGGATGTGTTCATCACAGGCACAGAACCTATTGCCTTGGATAATATGTGGCAATCCTTTAAAATTAATAAAGAGACCGAAAGATTAGCGACTATATATACAGCACCAGAATTAATAGAAGAAAGAATTTATCAGATTATGCCTTCAGATGCTGCAGATTGGGTGATGGCTGCTGAAATTCCACAGCCCCCTACAGAATATGATTCAGTAGATGGATTAGACCAAGGTATTTTTTCAGAAGGTGCTGAAATAAATTATCCATTACCATTTGATTATGTTAATGGTAATGTGGTATTGCAGGGAAGTGTTGGTGGAGATGGATTTAAATTTTACAAATTGCAATATGGACAAGGATTAAATCCAGACCAATGGTTTCAGTTAACTTCAGATAATTATCAGTCTGTGGAAGATGGGGATTTGGGTTCTTGGGATACTACAAATCTTACGGGTTTATATACTGTTCAATTATTGGTAGTTCGAGATGATCAGCGATTTGATATTTCAACTGTTCAGGTTACAGTTGATAATGAATTACCAGAAGTAAGCATTGTATCGCCCTGGTCTGGTAGAGTATTCAGCATGGATGATGAATCAATAGTAATCCAACCAGATGTTAAGGATGATTTTTCAGTAGATTTTGTAGAGATATGGGTAGATGATATTAAGGTTGAGACTAGAACAGTTGCTCCTTTTGCTACTCGATGGAATATAGATACATTTGGTTCGCATACCATTCATGTGCGTGTAGGTGATGCAGCAGGTAATGTTGCTCGTAGTGAAGATGTAGATATCTTTGTTCAGCAATAAGAATTTTTCATACATTTAGCCATAAATAATCATTAAATTCACAGTTGTTGCAATTAGGAGTCATTTGCAATAACTGTGAATTTAATATTTAAAAGAGTTGTAACTAACCATATTTTATGTTATATTTGCCACTTATTGCGAATGGATTGCAATTAATATTGTGTAATTAAACTGATAAGGAGTAATTATTATGGCAGAAAAAACATTTCTAGCAAATAAGCTTAAATCTGCTGGTTTGAGAATGACTCCGCAGAGAAAACTAATTCTTTCCATACTTGATGAAACTTCTGATCATTTAGATGCAGAAGAAGTATATAGAAGAGCTAAGAAGTTGAATTCTAAATTAAATATTGCAACAGTTTATAGAACCCTTAATGTTCTTAAGGAAATGGATCTGATTGAACAGCGTTATTTTGCTCGTGATCATGGTGTGGAATATTATGAGACAGTTACCAAGGGTGAACACTATCACTTTACTTGTTTAGGATGTCGCAAGATTATAGAAGTGGAGACGCCAAAGATAAAGCAGGTTCAAGCAGAATTTGCTGCATTAACAGGTGCACAGTTTACACATGCTTGTGTATGTTTTGAAGGTTATTGTGCTGATTGTGTTGATTCAGAGGAGTCATTTACTTTGTGATTGGATATTTCTAGTTGTTCATTATAAGAGATTGTATTGATTCAAGTGAGGTGTCAATGAAAGATATTATTTGAAATGTAGTAAACAAAGAGTAGTAAGTGTTTGAAGTAAAAAAGTATGATCGAAAATATTAGACAAGAGGAAATTAGATGAATAACAAAAAAGTTAAGTTTTCAAGGATTTTATTGTCTTTGATAATAGCTTCTGGTCTTCTGTTAGTATCTTGTCAACCCGAAGTAGTTGAAGTAGAGGTTGAGAAAGAAGTTGTTGTAGAGAAGGAAGTAGAAGTTGTTAAAGAAGCAGATCCAGGAAGTTTAGTAGTGTATTCTGGACGTTCAGAAAGTTTAGTGCAGCCTATTATTGATCAATTTGCTGCTGCTAGTGGTATTGAGGTAGAAGTGAAATATGGTAAGACTGCTGAAATGGCAGCTGTATTGATGGAAGAAGGTAAAAATAGTCCCGCAGATGTTTTTTGGGCACAAGATCCTGGCGGACTTGGAGCAGTTGCTGAAGCTGGAATGTTTGCAGAATTGCCTGCTGATACCTTGGCTAAGGTAGATTCAGGTTTTCAATCTAAAAATGGAGACTGGGTTGGCGTATCAGGTAGGGCAAGGGTTGTTGTATACAATACTGCAACTATAGATCCTGCAACTGATTTACCAGATGATTTATGGGGTTTTGTAGAACCAGAATGGAAAGGACGACTTGGTTGGGCTCCAACTAATGGTTCATTCCAGGCAATGGTTACAGCTCTGAGATCTGAATGGGGAGAAGAGAAAACTAAGGAATGGCTTCAAGGAATAATGGCCAATGATGTTGGCGTATATCCTAAGAATACTCCTCAAGTAGCTGCTGCAGCCGCAGGTGAAATTGATATTGGATTTGTCAATCATTATTACTTGCATCGTTTTATTGCAGCTGAAGGTGAAAGTTTTGCAGCCAGGAATCATTTCCTAACTGGTGGTGGACCTGGATCATTAGTAATGGTAGCTGGTGTTGGTAGAATTTCTACTGGTGCTAATGAAGCTAATGCAATGAAATTTATTGAATTCTTATTGTCTCCAGTAGCACAACAGTATTTTGCTGGACAAACATATGAATATCCTTTGGTAGAAGGTGTAAAGATTCACAGAGAATTAACACCAATTGCTGAACTACCTAAGATTGATATTGATCTTAGTGACTTGGTTGATTTGCAAGGCACTGTAGATTTGTTGACAGAAGTAGGAGCATTAGAGTAAGTTTTGCAAATTAGAATTGTGCAAGTTGAGTCTTTTGCTTGACTTGTAAGTTAGAATGAATTTGCTATAGAGCGTTCGGTGAACACTATTATTCAGAACACATGGAAGATATCTATCTTCAAATGGTTGATATGGTTTGTCGGCGCTCTAATTGCGTTAACTTTATTGTTACCAGCATTCTATTTATTAATTCGTGCATTGGATGCAGGTAATTCTATATGGGGCATTTTATTTAGTGCACGGACTATGCGTGTATTGTTAAGAACAATTTATCTTGCCACAAGTGTTACTTTAGGAAGTGCTTTGTTAGCAGTTCCAATAGCTTGGCTAACGGTTCGTAGTGATTTGCCGATGCGTCGGTTTTGGGCTATTTTGACTACTTTACCTTTAGTAGTACCAAGTTATGTAGGTGCATATTTGTTTATTTCAGTTTTGGGACCTAAAGGAATGTTACAAAAATGGTTGTCACCATTGGGGGTTGAAGAATTACCAAAATTATATGGTTTTTCAGGAGCATTCTTAGTACTTACTTTGTTGAGTTACCCATATATACTAACTACTACTAGAGCCTCTTTGATGAGAATGAATCCAGCTTTAGAGGAAGCATCTAGAAATCTTGGGTACGGTGCTTGGAATACATTTTTTAGAGTGACTTTACCACAGCTTAGACCAGGTTTGGCAGCAGGTGGTTTATTAGTTGCATTGTATGTACTACGTGATTTCGGAGCTGTGTCATTTATGCGATATAGCACGTTTACACGAGTATTGTATATTCAATATCAGTCATCGTTTGATCGTACTGGAGCCGCAATATTGGCACTTGTTTTGATTTTATTGTCATTATTGGTATTATTAATAGAAATTAAAACTAGAGGTCGTGCAAATTATTATGGTGGTCATGTGGGTGCTGTAGGAAATCCGATACAGATTAAATTAGGATATTGGCGATGGCCATCATTGTTGTTTTGTAGTACTGTTGTGCTATTATCTTTACTACTTCCTGCAGGAATATTATGTTTTTGGTTATTAAGAGGAATGCGAATTGAAATGGCATTTCCCTCTTTGTGGCTTTCTGCATATAATTCCTTAATTTCTTCTGGTTTGGCATCTATATTTATTTTATTAGCAGCTATACCAGTTGCCTGGTTAAGTGTTCGTGAAACAGGTCGAATCGCTACGTTTTTAGAGAGGGTTTCATACTCAGCATTTGCTTTGCCCGGTATGGTAGTTGCTTTAGCAATGGTATTTTTTGGTGCAAATTATGCTAAGCCAATCTATCAGACTTTGTATTTATTACTTTTTGGCTATCTTATTATGTTCCTTCCTCAAGCTGTAGGTGCTTTGAGAACTTCCTTTTTACAAATATCTCCTAGTATTGAACAAGCAGCACGAACTTTAGGACATGGACCACTTAAAGTTTTTAGTAGTATTACTATTCCAATTGCATGGCCAGGTATATCAGCTGGTATAGGATTAGTATTTCTAACTGTTATGAAGGAATTGCCTATTACATTAATTTTGGGACCTTTAGGGTTTAGTACATTAGCAACATCTGTATGGTCTGCTGTTGAAGAGGCAATGTTTGGAGCTGCTGCTGCTCCGGCTTTATTGTTAATTCTACTATCATCAGTACCTATGGGATTAATCGTTTTGCGGGAGAGGATTGAATAATATGAGTGAAATATCAGTACAATGTACAGGACTAATCAAAAAGTTTGGTAAGGAAGGTGCTGTTAATGGATTAGATCTTGAAGTTAAGAAAGGAGAAATATTAGCCTTAATTGGTCCTAGTGGTTGTGGTAAAACTACGCTACTAAGATTAATTACTGGTGTTACTAAACCTGATGCTGGTTCTATTGCAATAGGTGGAAATCTTATGGTGGATTCTGATTTGTTTGTACCTCCTGAGATCCGTAAGGTTGGCATGGTATTTCAAAACTACGCTTTATTTCCTCACTTAAGTGTTGGTGCTAATATATCATATGGTTTAAAGGGAGATTCATCTGATCAGGTTGATGCCTTGTTACAATTGATTGGTTTAAATGGTTATGCACATCGAATGCCTCATGAGTTATCAGGTGGTGAGCAACAAAGAGTAGCATTGGCACGAGCAATGGCTCCCAAACCAGAAGTGTTATTATTGGATGAACCTTTTTCTAATCTTGATTCTGCTCAAAGAGTACATGTACGAAATGAAGTGAGGGCTATACTTAGAATGAGTGGTGCTACTGCTATATTTGTAACACATCATCAGGAGGAAGCTTTGTTTATGGGGGATACGATTGCTGTTCAGAACCAGGGTATTATTGAGCAGATTGGCAGTCCTAGTAGTGTTTTTGGGAATCCTAATACTCGTTTCGTTGCTACATTTATGGGAGAGACTGATTTTATTCCTGGTACAGTTACTGAAATGGGAGTCGAGACAGAAATCGGTTTATTGCAATCAACAAAGGATGTAATAATTGGTGATGAGGTAGATGTAGCAGTGCGTGCTGATGATGTAAAAATTGTTCCTGATGTAAAATCTGATTCTATAGTTCTTACAAACGAATATCGGGGTATGGTCAATATATATAGAGTGCGGTTGCCTTCAGGAAGATTTATCCATAGTTTACAGAGACATACTGTTAGTATTGCACCTGCTACACCAGTCCGTGTCTTAATTGATCCGGGTCATGGATTAGCTTGTTTCACAAGTTCTAATTAGGTTGTGGGGTTTGTAGAATCTATTTCTGTTAATTGATCATTCAGTCTTATTGAATCAAATTAGCAAATTACTTTTCTTTTATGAATAGGAATTGGAATCCGCATTTATTAATATTGTTACTATTGTTTTTTGGTAGTGCCTTAGTGTTTGATCAGTCTACGCCTACTTTTGAGGCTTCTGATGAGGCTTGGCATTATGGAGTAGTAAGGGAAATTGCATCTGGCCGTGGTATGCCTGTACAACAGCCTGGTCAAATTACTGAATTTCGACAAGAAGGTAGTCAACCTCCGTTATATTATTATGTTAGTTCGCTTATTATTAAATGGGTGGATGATTATGATTCTTTAGATCGTTATATTTACAACACTTTTGGACAAGTTGGAATTCCAGGTACTCAGTCAAATGTCAACATGTTTCGTCATTCCAATGAAGAAGATTTTCCTTGGCATGGTGTGACTCTAGCTGTTCGGTTGATACGCTGGTTTTCCATTTTGCTTGCCTGTGGAACTATATACTATTCGTATCAAATTGCTACTTTATTGTATCCAAAAAATAATGTCATTCCTATTCTTACCGGATATTTTACTGCGTTTAATCCGATGTTTCTTTTTATAAGTGCGTCTGTAAACAATGACAATGGGATATGGTTTTTGTCTACAGTTGTTATTTATTTTTTGTTGGTGAAAATACAGTCATCTACAAATAAATTAGATAGTTCATCATATTTTGTAAGCAGATTACTTAATGATAATTTATTCCCATGGATATTAGGTGTATTGTTCGGATTGGCTATATTAACTAAGTTGTCAGCATTGTTGTTAGCACCTGTTTTATTGCTATATCTAATCTATAAGGCTAAATATCAATCTAGTGTCAACCAAGTAGTATTCGATGGTATGAAGATATTGTTTTGTATTATTACAGTATCAGGGTGGTGGTTTTATAGGAATTGGATATTGTATGATGAGTTTTTTGGTTTTGATACAATGTTGAGTTTATATGGTTATGCTCGTGTAGAGCCAATTACATTATCTGGTTTTTTTAGTGAATTACAAGGTTGGTGGTTTTCATTTTGGGGAGTGTTTGGTGCTTTTAATATTCTCCCAGAAAAGTGGTTTTTTGTTGGAGTAAATACATTATTTTTGATATCAATCGGAGGTTTTATTCGATTGTTGTTGCAGAGGGAAAAAATTACTAATCCTTTAATTGAGCAATATTTTGTACATTACTTAGCTTGGTTGTTTTTGTTTGTTACATTGGTTGGAAATGTGTATTGGTCCATTAATCAACATGCAGCTCAAGGTAGATTAGCAATAATTGCTTTGCCGATTATCAGTACATATTTAGCAGCTGGAATAGTTTTTATGTTTGGTCGTTCACTACAGAAGTATGTATACTATTTGTTTATTATTGTTATGCCATGTGTTTCATTGTTTGTTAGCATATTTTATATTGCTTCCAGGTATGAAAAACCTAAACCCATCAAACAAGATGATCTTCCAGATAATGTAATGATGGTGAATAGTGTTTATAATGATGAAATTGAATTGTTGGGTTATTCAGTAAATGATGACACAATGTATGTTGGAAGTTCACTTGAAGTAACTTTATATTGGCGTGGCAAAATTGATATTTCTGATGATTATAATCTTTCGCTTAATTTGTATGGACGGAATATGGAAAATATAGGTAAATTGGATACTTGGCCTGGACGTGGTCTGCTGCCGACGGGAGATTGGCAACCAGATGTTATTTATCCTGATAATTATATAATTCCTATAACTGTAGATGCGACTACACCTACAATTGTGAAGCTTGGAGCATCTTTTTGGGATGATAATGTAGATAACATTTTACCTATTAGTCAGTACAATGCACCTATTGATTCAGTAATGTTAGACGTAGGTAAATTGTTGCCAATTGATCAAAGTAATAGTGTTCCAGATATAACTTATAGATCAGTATTTGAATCAGATATTGTCATGTTAGGATACTCAATTAATAAATCTACAACTTTAGATTTGTCATTAGATATATATTGGCAAGCAATGGGTAAGATTCATCAAGATCTTACCGTTTTTGTACATTTGTTGGATGATTTTAATAATGTTATTTTTCAAGTAGATGGACCACCTGTTAATGGGTATTGGCCTACATCTGCGTGGGCAACTGAAAATATAGTTGTAGATAGTAGAAGAATTCAATTGCCGAAAAGTTCTGACTATGATATTCATACTATAGCTGTAGGTTTATATGATCCAGTATCAGGAAGGCGTATTCCTGTATACAGGCAAGATGGGACTGAATATGATGATTGGCAAGTGCGCATTGATGTTAGTAATATCTTGAGTAGTTTGTCTACTAATAATGATTGAAGGGGTTGTATACTAATATAAATTAATTTTATCACAGACATGAATATGAAAGAAAAAATTGGTTTTTTAGTGTTAGTTGTTTTTGTTATTTTCCATTCTGCTGAGTTAGCTAGTGCGGATGAGATGGACGAAGCTTCTAATGCAAATATTACGTCCACTTTTACACCTACTTTTGTTCCGACACCGACAGTTAGTGGGGTGCATATTTACGTTCCGGAGAAGGCCAACGTACGATCTGGTCCAGGAACATTTTATGAAAAGATAGGTGTATTGGTAGCTGGTCAGATCTCTCCAGTAGTGGGACGCACTTCTGTAGGAGAATGGATTGCAATTAATTATCCAGAAGGATCTAAAGATGTTGCTTGGGTTTATGCTCCTTTGGTATTAGTACGTGGGATGATCATTGAGGATTTGCCCGAAATTAATGCACCACCAACACCAACTTTGGAAGCGGTTCCTATAGAAGGTCTAAGTAGTATATCAACGGACATGCCATCTATTCCTGTACGTTTACCTACATTTACACAGTCACCACCAATTGCTCAACCTACTTTTGTTACTGTTGAATTTGAAGATCAATCTTTACCACCGATAGTGTTAATAGGCAGTTTATTTGTTTTGGGAATAATTTCAGGGATGGTGGCAATAGTACGTCAGAGACGCTAGTATTTGATGTATTATTCAATAATAAATATATATTTAGATTTACAACAAATAGAAAAATTAATTTTTATCATTAACACTGTTTAGTTAAGTTAACGATATATATATTGCCTACTTTAGTGTATTATGTTATCCGCATCCACCGCTTCCGCATCCACCACCAGTATTAGGTGTAGATTCATTAGACCCATTTTCAGTGGTTCGGAAAGAATGTCCACATCCACAGCTTGCTACCGCTTGTGGATTGTCTATACTAAATCCTCCACCCATTAAGCTGTCTACATAATCAATTGACGATCCTCGCATGTACATCAGTGATGTTGGGTCAATAAACACTTTAACTCCGTGGTCTTCAATAACAGTATCAAATTCACGTGATTCATTTTCCATGGCCATACCATATTGCATGCCAGAACACCCACCTCCGGATACGAAAACTCTAAGACCATGATCGTGCAAATTACGTTCTTTCATAAGCTTCGATAAATGTTGACGAGCATTACTAGTAAGATTAATTTCTAGATTTTTTTCTTGTGTGTCAATTGATACAGTCATTTTGTTCTCTCCATCTACATAGTTTACTATAGTTGATTATAGTAATATTGTACGTACAGAATCATAAATACTAACAATTAATTTTATCATAAACTGCCAAACAGTCAATCTACACACTAATATTTAAGTAAGATTATTGCAACTAAATTCTTGACAAAGAAGTTTGTGAACAATATAATCTTTTGGTTGTGAATTTTTACTTTGTGTAATTGTAAAATTTACAATAAATAATTTAAATTCTGTATTCTAAGAGGAGTAGCATTTCTGATGAATGATGAATTGTCAAATCCAGATATACCGGTGCCAGATGAGTTGCAATCTACAGTCACTATTACATCATTAGACAAGATCTATAACTGGGGTCGTCGTTCTTCTATTTGGCCTATGGTATTCGGTCTTGCTTGTTGCGCAATTGAGATGATTTGCACTGCGGCTAGTAGGTTTGATATAGCCCGTTTTGGAATGGAAGTATTTCGCGCAACTCCACGTCAGGCTGATTTAATGATTGTATCAGGTACAGTAACAAAAAAAATGGTCCCTCAAATCGTTCGTTTGTTTAATCAAATGCCTGAACCAAAATATGTAATGGCTATGGGAGCATGTGCAAGTGGGGGTGGACCCTTTAAAGAAGGCTATAATGTTGTATCTGGAATTGATAAATTTGTTCCAGTAGACGTATATGTACCAGGTTGTCCACCAACACCTCAGGCATTGTTGCATGGTTTGATGAAACTTCAAGAGAAGATAGATGGTCAATCATTAAAGTCAGTAAGATGGTATGGCCAAGAGGCAAGCGAGGCAGTTCCAGTTCCAGTTTTAGGGCCTGATTTATTGGATCCTCGTCAACATGCTCTTTTGGCTCAACAGGCTGGTCAGATGCCGGTAAATGTTGATATAGAAAAGGATTTGTAATGGTGGAAAAGAACGGTACAGAGAAAGAACAAGATTTCAATAATCCGGATAATGAAGTGACATCTGATCATATAATTGAAAGATTTAACGGTGATATTAGTGCTGATACCAGGGATGGATATCAAGGTTATATAGTATTACCTGATAGATTGCATGAAGTTGCAAAGGTATTTCGTGATGAATTAGGATATGATTATCTCTCTTCGGTCACAGGTGTAGATTATATTGATGATGATCATATTGAAGTTGTTTACCATGCAGATAAGATTGTTGGTGGCGAGGGAATCAATTTTAAGGTTCAAGTGAATCTAGAAAATCCAGTTGTTCCTACATTAGTTCCAATATATCCAGGTGCAGATTTTCAAGAAAGAGAAGTTTTTGATATGTATGGAGTGCATTTTGAAGGTCATCCCAATTTGCGTAGGATTTTGATGTGGGATGGTTTTGATGGATATCCGCTTCGAAAGGATTGGAAAGAAGCATATTATGAAGAAGACGTGAAGCCATTTGATAGTAGGTGGCCAGGTGGTCAAGTTAAGCGCAGTGAAGCTGATAGCCCATATGGAAAGAACGTTAGTTATCCGCCCGATTTTGATATTGATAATTGGTCTCCTGAAACTGATGATAGTCTATATGAAAGTTTGCAGAAGACAGATCCTAAAGGTAAATCTCTTCAAACTGATTCTATTGTGGTAAATATAGGCCCTCAACATCCTTCTACTCACGGTGTGTTTCGTATGGTAGTTGCACTGGATGGTGAAACCATCACAGATTTACAACCAGTAATGGGGTATCTTCATCGCAACCATGAGAAGATTGGTGAACGGAATACTTTTTTGCAGAATATGCCGTATACGGATAGGTTAGATTATTTGGCTTCAATGAGCAACAATTTTGGCTATGCTTTGGCAGTAGAAAAACTTATGGGTGTTGAAGTACCTGAGCGAGCACAATATATTAGAGTGCTAATGGCAGAACTTACTCGGATTGCTAATCATATGTGGGCTATTGGTTTTCTCTTAAATGATTTAGGAGCTTTTCAGACACCGGCTTTATATGCTATTCGTGCTCGTGAACTTATTTTAGATGTATTTGAGGCTACTGCTGGCTCTAGGATGATGTGTAACTATATGAGGTTTGGTGGTTTAGCCAGAGATTTTCCATCTCAAATGCGTGGTGAAGATACAATTAAATTTATCGACGATCTAGTTAATAATCGTTTGCCACAGGCGATAGATGAATTGGATCATTTTTTGACAGAAAATGAAATTGTAAGGAGTAGATGTATTGGAGTTGGTGTTTTATCAGCTGAGAAAGCAATTGCGTATAGTACTGCAGGACCTCTGTTAAGAGCATCTGGTGTTTCATATGATCTTCGTCGTGTTGACAGCTATGGTATTTACGATAGGTTTGATTTTCAGATTCCTACCAGATCAAATGGGGACGTTTATGACAGATATTTGATTCGTGTAGATGAAATGCGGGAAAGTGCAAAAATTTGTCAACAGGTCATGCGTGATATTCCATCTGAAGGAGAGATATTTACTGGTAAGCCACAGTATAATTTTAGAGTACCTGCTGGAGAATCTTATGGGCGCGTAGAAAATCCAAAGGGTGAATTAGGATATTATGTGGTTTCTAATGGTAAAGCTAATCCATATCGTTATCATGTCAGAGCACCGTCATTTGTAAATTTGACCGTTTTAGGAGAGCTGTGTAAAGGTCATAAAGTAGCAGATGCAGTGGTTATATTGGGTAGCATAGATATAGTATTAGGTGAAGTAGATCGGTAATGGGGAGTTTAATAATTGTATGTATGGTATAGGCATAATTAAAGGCATGGGAGTTACCATCAAACATTTGATTGATTCATTTGTTGATGACATGAGATTTTTAGGTAGACGTTATTATAGTGACGAGTCATTAAATATTCGACAAGGCACTGAGGGACGTGGTGTTTTTACAGTTCAGTATCCAGATGAGAAACTTCCTGTCCCAGAACAGTTTAGATTTATACCATTTTTATTATATGAAACGGATGATGATGGTAATAAGACTGATAGATGTACATCATGTGGTATTTGTGCTAAGGTTTGTCCCCCTCAGTGTATTTGGATAGAGCGTTCTTCTGATCCTGAGACTGGTAGGCCTATACCTGCACCCACCAACTTTTTTATTGATATTGATATTTGTATGAATTGTGGTTATTGTGCAGAATATTGTCCTTTTGATGCAATTAAAATGGATCATGATTATGAACTTGCCTCTTATGATAGAACTGAGGCACATATATTTGACAAGGAACGTTTAGATAAACCTGTTGAATATTATGCGAGCATTCGACCTAATGATTATTTGGTTGAAGAAAATGCACGTGCTGAAGAAGCTGCAAAGAAAGCTGCTAAGAAAGAAGCTGCAGCTGCCAAGAAAGCTGCTAAGCTTGCTGCTAAACAAGCTTCTGAACAAGCTGCAGCTGATTAGCAATTATCATCATTAATATTAGTAGGCATTATTTCTTAATCAATGGTATAGCTTTAATTTTATCAGGATAATTTATTTGTAAATTGTAAAAGTATCATTTTTATTAAAATCTAAGCAATATTTAGTAAAGGTTAATAACAAAATAAAGGTATCTAATCGTGTATCAGGAAGATGCAGAATTATTATTTCCAGAGCGTGTTGTTCCACATTTGAAAGGAGTTCGTAGTCAAGAATGGGATGTACTTGTGGAATCAGTATCAAAACAAGATCCTGATTCTGTAGAAGGCTTATCTTTCTCATTAATGATGATGCGTATAAATGGATGTATGACTTGTCATGCTGGATCTCATAGAGCACGATTGGGATGTACTGCATGTGCGCAACAAACGATTCGTCGTTATAAAGGAAAAGATCGAGAGATATTTCAGAAATTTGATAAAGCTAAGAAAGACATTAAGTTATATTTAGAAAAAAAGAATAAAAACAAAAAGAAGTAGATAGTTTTGTTTAGTGTGTATCTAAAAACAGGATAAATTGGATCAAAAAGATGAAAAAAAACTTTAAGACCATAGTTGTTGCTTCTGGTAAGGGTGGAGTTGGTAAGTCGACTGTTTCAGTGAATGCTGCTGTTGCACTTGCGATGAATGGTGCTTCTGTAGGTTTGTTAGATGCTGATGTTTATGGTCCGAATTGCCATATTATGATGGGAGTAAATAAATTGCCACCTCAGACTGGTGAAGGCATTATTCCTGGAGAAGCACATGGGGTTAAAGTGATGAGTATGGGTTTATTAGTAGATCCTAATAAACCTTTGGCTTGGCGTGGACCTATGCTACATTCAGCGATTAGACAGTTTGTGAATGATGTAGATTGGGGTGATCTTGATTATCTAGTTGTAGACCTTCCACCTGGTACCGGTGATGCTCAGCTAAGTATTTCACAGGAAATAGCCATTACAGGGGGATTTATAGTAACTCTTCCTCAATTGATTTCTTTATCTGATGCGCGTCGTGGTTTGGAATTGTTTAAGCAACTGAATGTACCAGTACTTGGTGTTGTTGAAAATATGAGTTATTTGATTACTGATGAAGGTAAACAATTAGATGTTTTCGGTCAAGGTGGTGGTAAATCATTATCTTCTGATACAGGAGTTGATTTTATAGGTAGTATTCCTTTGGATCCAGATGTGCGATCTGGTGGTGATGAAGGTATGCCAATTGTAGTGTCACATCCAAATAGCCATAGTTCTAAATGTTTTTTGGATATTGCTTCATTAATGCAAAAATTGACGGATATACAATGGGAAAAGTCTCAAAAAAATATTGTGTCAATTGAAATTGAAGAATAGATTTGATGTTTAAGTTGATATGGAAGAATTTCTTGAGCTTATAAAACAACATCGTAAGTCATTAATTGCTGACAGACGTGATTTTCATATGTATCCTGAAGTTGGTTATAAAGAATTTCGTACGTCTCGTATAATCTCTGAAAAACTTAAGGCATTGAATATAGATGTTGAAGTTGGTGTTGGTCAAACCGGAGTAGTTGGTTTGTTGACTGGCGAGAAAGTTGGTCCAACAGTTTTGTTGCGATTTGATATGGATGCTTTACCAATTAAAGAGGAGAACACTGTTGAATATGTTTCTCAGAATAATGGTGTGATGCACGCATGTGGTCATGATGGTCATGTTGCGATTGGTTTATGTATTGCCAGGATATTTGCCCCTTTGTCTCATAAGTTGAAAGGCACAATTAAGTTTGTTTTTCAGCCAGCTGAGGAAGGAGGTGCTGGTGCATCTGCGATGATTGAAGATGGAGTATTATTGGATCCTGTACCCGATTATGCATACGGTATGCACTTGTGGAATGAAAAGCCTGTTGGTTGGTTGGGAATTACTGATGGTGCTATGATGGCTGGGAATTCTAATTGGGAATGTGATGTAATAGGTGATGGTGGCCATGCTGCTACACCACACCACCTTAATGATCCTATAATTACTGCATCTCAGATAGTAGGTTCTTTGCAGACAGTTGTTGCTCGTAATATTTCTCCCATTGAGTCAGTTGTAATGAGTGTCGCTCAGATACATGGTGGTGATACCAATAATGTAATTCCTAACAGGGTTAGATTATCGGGTACATTACGTTATTTTAATGATGAATTATGTGTATTAGTTCAGAATAGAATGACTACAATTGTGAAAAATATTGCAGAATCGATGGGTTGTTCAGCTAATATTAGATTTGTTCCTGGATATAAACCGGTTGTCAATGATGCAAAGCATGCTAGATTGATCAGACAAATCGCGTCGGAAACATCCATCGTAGATTTTGTGTCAGATGATATACAAACTACTGTCTCAGAAGATTTTAGTGAATTTCTTCATCAGATTTCTGGCTCTTATTTTTTTGTTGGTTCTGCAAATAGTGAATTGGGTTTAGATTATCCTCATCATCACTCTAGATTTGATATAGATGAGAGTGCGTTGACAGTAGGTGTATCTGTAATGTCAAGTATAGTTTCTCATCATTTGTTAGATTAGATTAATGTTTTGTGTGGTTGATGGTATGCCACTGAGGTCGTATGTCATCGCGCCAGTTATTTGTATATTTGATATTTGACCTATAGGTAAATTACCTTCAATGATTACAGTACCGTCAATTTCCGGAGCATCTCTATAGCTTCTACCTATAGATATGCCATTATCATACCCTTCTATAAGTACATCTAAATTTTTTCCTATAAACCGTTGATTATTGTTTAAGGAAATATTTTGTTGTAAATGCATTAATCTTTCAAAACGGTCTTTTTTTGTTTTTTTAGATACAGGATCTCCTAGTGGTGCACTAGTTGTTTGCGATTCATAAGAAAATTGAAAGGCACCAAGTCTGTCAAATTGAAGATCTTCAACGAAATTTAGTAGATCTTGAAATTCATCTTCTGTTTCACCAGGATATCCTACTATAAATGTTGTGCGAATTGCGAGATTTGGAATTTTTTCTCGCATTTGATTAACAGTGTCATATACCCAGTTTAAATTTGCTGGTCGTTTCATTTTTCGAAGCATTGATTTGTTTCCATGTTGTAAAGGCATGTCTAAATAAGGTAGTATTTGAGGATAGGTAGATATTGTTTCAATTAATTCATTAGTAACATAACCTGGATATGCATACATGATTCGTATCCATGGTACTTCAGGTACTGCTCTTACTAGTTTTTTGAGTAGCATAGCAAGACCATTCTTGATTCCAATGTCATGTCCATAATCAGTAGTATCTTGTGAGATTAATATAATTTCTTGAGTACCAATAGATTGCAAGTGTTGAGCTTCTTCTATGATTTGGTCTATTGGTCTGCTAATATGAGATCCTTTTATTAGAGGTATTGCACAAAATGCACATGGTCTTCTACAACCATCTGCTATTTTGAGATAAGCACTGCTTCCTTGGATAGCTACGCGTAGAGCACCTTTTTCATCTTTACCAACATGAGGAACATCAGGTAGATGATAGAGAGTTTTGTTAGATTTACGTTTTCGCATTTTATCTGTGATATCTACAATATCCATCCAGCGTCTAGTGCCAATAATTCCGTCAATGCCAGATATTTCTTTGGTGATTGCACTACCATAGCGTTGTGATAAGCATCCAGCAGCAATGAGTATTTGATCACTATTCTTATTAGACGCTAATTCTTGTAAAGCATTCATGGATTCTTCTTTAGCTGGTCCTATAAATCCGCATGTGTTAACAATTAATACTTGCGCATTTTCTGGTTGATCTGTATGTTGATAACCATTATTATGTAGAATTTGCGCCATACTTTGACTGTCAACAGTATTTTTAGAACAGCCTAGTGATTGTAAGTAGAAGAGTTTATTTTTGTTCACGGGGAACGATTATCTCACCCATAAGAACATCTTGTCAAACTGAGTCTGGGCTATTTGTGATGAATAGGATATAGTATAGTGATGACAAATAAGGTTGTAAGAATAGGTATTGATATTGGTGGTACATTTACTGATTTCGCCGTCTTTGATGAAAATACAAAGCAATTTTCAGCATTTAAGATTTTATCTACACCTTCCTCACCTGAAAAATCTGTATTAGAAGGTGTAAACAGAATTTTAGCCACGTTAGATGAGAAGCAGATTGTTGTTGTAACACATGGTTCTACAGTAGCGACTAATGCGTTGTTAGAGCTTCAGGGATCGAAATCAGCTCTTATTACTACGATTGGATTTAAAGATATTTATAGAATAGGTAGGCAAGCTAGAAAACATATTTATGGTTTTAAGCCAAGTGACTCGACCGATCTGTTGAGTAACAATTGTGTATTTGAAATTACTGAGAGGATATCATCCGATGGTGAAATATTGCAACCAATTGTTCTGGATGAAGTGCAACAGATTGTTGACCAATTGTTAATGAACAAGGTGCAATCTGTAGCTATTAGTTTACTTTTTTCATTTCTTTATCCAGAACATGAGAAATTAATTGCAGGGATATTAAGACAGGCAGGATTTTTTGTGTCTGCTTCTAGTGAGTTAATACCTGAGTTTAGGGAATTTGAACGTACTGCTACTACATTAGTAAATACTTATGTAAGTCCTGTAATGGATAAATATTTAGGTAAGTTATTTAACGATTTACCCGATCAGATTGAAAGTATTAGGTTGATGCAATCAAATGGCGGTGTTATGAGTATGACTGAAGCTAGGCAAAAAGGAGTTCATTCAATTTTTTCAGGTCCTGCTGGTGGTGTTATAGGTGGACTAAATGTTGCAAAATTATCTGGATTTGACAATATTATTACTTTTGATATGGGAGGAACTTCTACAGATATATCTTTGTTACAAGGCGATGTGCAATTGACAACTCGGAGTGAGGTTAGTGGTATTCCAATAAGTATACCTACAATTGATATTCATACTATAGGTGCAGGAGGAGGTTCTATAGCTTACTTAGACTCGGGTAAGGCATTCAAAGTTGGTCCAGTAAGTGCAGGTTCTAATCCGGGACCGGTATGCTATGGATTGGGAGGAAAGTTACCAACTGTTACTGATGCCAATTTAGTTCTTGGTCGAATGCTTCCTGATAGTTTTTTAGGTGGTGAAATGCCTTTAGATGTTGTGGGTACAGAGTTATCCATTAACAACCTTGGTGTTCAAGCTAGAATATCAAGTTTCGAGAAATTGTCTTTATCACAGACTACTGCTTTGGGAATAGTTCAAGTAGTGAATGCTCATATGGAAAGAGCATTGCGTTTAATTTCCACACAGCGTGGCTATGACATCAGTGATTTTACATTAGTATGTTATGGTGGTGCTGCTGGGTTGCATGCTACTAAATTGGCAAGTACTCTAGGTATTAAAAGAGTTCTTTTGCCGCGGAGTGCATCTATAATGTCGGCTTTAGGTATGGTTGATGCAGATTTTATTCAAGATTATGTACAAACGGTGATGATAAAGGGTGAAATCAAATTTGACGATCTGGAAATTTGGTTTAATGAGTTATCACATCAAGCAGAGAAACAAATTGTTGCTGAATTTGGCATGCCTGAGAATACCTGCTTAATTAAAACACTAGATTTACGATATGTAGGTCAATCTTATGAATTAAATGTACCCTTTACCAGGAATTATAGAAAAAGCTTCGATGAAATTCATTTTAGGTCATATGGACACAGTCATTCTGATGATATGATAGAAATAGTGAACATACGTATAAAGGCTGTAGGCTTAGTAAACTCAATCTCAACAAAAATTTGGGAAGCTAGTCCTGAAGAAGGCTCTGTTTTAAACACAGATGTAAAGACAGTTGTATTAGATGGACATCTATTAGAAGTTCCAATTTATCGGGGAGAGGATCTGAAGCCTGGTAATGTTATTGATGGCCCTGGATTAATTGTATATAGTGATAATACAATATTAATTTTCCAAGGTGATGTTGCTATAGTGGATAGATGGTGTAACATAATTGTTGAAGTTACAGGTTATGATAATAATTAGTAGTTGATTAAGATATGACTGTTTTAAATGATCCAGTGAAATTAGAAATATTTCGTCATCTGTTAGATTCAGTTGCAGATGAGATGGGTGTTATTCTTCGCAATACATCTTATTCACCGAACATTAAGGAGAGATGTGATTTTTCCTGCGCTTTGTTTGATTCTGAAGGTAATATGGTTGCTCAAGCAGCGCATATTCCTGTGCATTTAGGTGCAATGCCTTTATCTGTGCAGGCAGTAATAAGACAAATTAAAATGTTACCAGGAGATGTAGTGATGGTAAATGATCCTTTTATGGGTGGTACACATTTACCAGATATTACATTAATTGCTCCTGTGTTTTATAAACAAAAATTGATGGCTTTCGTAGCCAATAGGGCACATCATTCCGATATTGGAGGAATGTCACCTGGTTCAATGCCACTTTCAATTGAGATCTATCAGGAAGGTATGATTGTACCACCTGTTAAGTTAGTAAATGAAGGTGAATTAAATGAGGATATATTGAACTTATTACTTGCAAATGTAAGAACCCCTAATGAACGATCGGGTGATATTCGAGCTCAGATATCTGCTAATAGTAAAGGAATTACTAGAATATTGGAATTACTAGAGCGTTATGGTTCTGGAGTAATAAATAGTGCTATGAGTGGTCTACTAGCATATACGGAACGTGTTATGAGAGATTTTATTTCTACATTACCTGATGGGGAATATTGTTTCTATGATGTAATGGATGATGATGGAAATAGTGAAGAAGAGGTAAAGATTACTACTTCTGTGAAGATTATGCAGGAATCAATAGTGATTGATTTTACCGGTTCGTCAAATCAGGTGGAGGGTAATATTAATGCCACAAAAGCAATTACTATTGCAGCGGTATTTTACGTGTTTAGGAGTCTTATTCAACATGACATTCCTACTAATAGTGGTTGTTTATTACCTATAGAAGTAATTGCACCTGAAGGTACAATTGTGAATGCAATTGGTACAGCTGCGGTTGCTGCTGGAAATGTGGAAACTTCTCAACGTATAACTGATGTGATATTAGGAGCTATGTCAAAAGTGTGTGGTGATAAGATACCGGCAGCTAGTCAAGGTACTATGAATAATATCACGATAGGTGGTATAGATCATCGAGGAGACAATTCAGTTCCTTTTGCATATTATGAAACTATTGGTGGAGGTATGGGTGCTAATCCTACTATCAATGGATCTGATGCTATACATACTCATATGACCAACACGCTTAATACTCCCATAGAAGCTCTTGAATATGCATATCCTATGAGAGTTAAGCGTTATACAGTTAGACGTGGATCAGGTGGTTTTGGTTTATATTGTGGTGGCAATGGTATTGTTAGAGAAATAGAGATGTTAACAGATGCTAGAGTCACTATTCTGTCGGATCGAAGAATTAAGGCTCCTTATGGTTTAAGTGGGGGAGAATCTGGCAAGCCAGGAAGAAATTATCTGATTAGCAAAAATAAGATAATTGATCTTCCTGGTAAAACTAGTATTGACGTTGTAGATGGTGACATAATTGGTATTCGTACTCCTGGAGGAGGTGGCTTTGGTGTTTCATCTCAAAAGTAACATGACTAGATTAGGAAATAGTATCTCAGTAAATTGTGCAATAGCAATATTATTGGTAGGTAGTTTATATGTCTCCACATTAATGTGGGATATAAATGGTAGTGATAGTCGAGTGGCCGATGATATAGGTGAGTATCAAGTTGCAATGGCTTTATGGGGTACAGTTCATCCAACTGGTACTCCTTTATACATGTTATTAGGTTCACCATTTGTAACTTTATTGAAAAATTTTGGGATTACCACTACTGCTGGAGCTTCACTGTTTTCATCATTGTGGGCACTGGGGTCAGTAGTACTTGTAATTATCATTTTGTTTGAATTAAATGTGAGACCATATTTAGCATTGCTGACAGGTATATCTGTTGGAATGACTAGATCAATGTGGGTTCATGGGTCAATAGCAGAAGTATATAGTTTATGGATGTTTTTATTATTATTTGTGTTATATATGTCAATCAAACTTAAATGCAATTGGTCTTATAAAATTGGTTGGTTGCTTGCATTTTTTGTTGGTTTAGGATGTGCACATCATAGGTTGTTTTTACCTGTGCTACCTGTTTTGGCAGTTTGGTTATGGGAAAAATTACCTAAAGGAAAAGAGCTGATTCAATGGTTGATCATTGCTATTGTTTTCTTTGGATTGGGATTTTTGCCATATGTTGATATGATTTTTCGTTTTAACAGAGGTTCAACATGGATATATGGAGATCCAGGAAGTTGGGATGGTTTTTGGTCCATCTTTTTTGCAACCGAATATAGTGGTTTGCAAGGATTACCTACAGATATTAATGAATTCATTGCAGGAGCATACGAGTTTTTTATTGTCATTTATGATGAATTCTTATTATTAGGAATAATATTAACAATTGCAGGTATTTGTTTTGCTTGTTCGGGTAATCAGGATACTAGAGTGACTTTGTTTATATCTGTTGGTATAGCATATCTAATATTTATGCTTTTGTTACCTAGAACAAAGTTGTTTGAGATGTGTGCAATGGCTTGTGTCTCTAGCTTTCTGGTTGTTGCAGCAGTTGGGATGAATCGTTTGTGTATGCGAATTGGTTTTTTCCATGTTTTGTTACCAACCATACTGTTGGTCTATATTGTTAATTTATTTACAAATAATCGAGCATTTGTGTTGGATATAACTCGTGACATGTCAGGTGTGCAAGTTGTGTCTGAGTTGTCAGATTTGCAAGCACCAAGTGAAGCAATTGTTATGTCGCCTTGGGGTAGGCGTAATTTTGCTTTATCTTATGCTACTAAAGTAATAAATTTGTATCCTACATGGGACATATTGGATCATTCTGAAAATTGGGCAGATATACTTGTAGATTATCCAACAGTTTTTACTAATGTTGATTCTATTTATGGATTTGGTCCTGTGTGGTGGAAAAGTGTATTGGGTTATCAGCCATATATTAATTCAGCAGGATATGGTTGGGTATCAATTAGTCGAAATCCTATAACAATTGAAGTTAAACACAATGAAAATTTAGCGTTGGGTAAAGGTATTTATCTTAAAGGATGGACAATACTTGAAGATTCGGATCAGCTGGATATTACATTGTGTTGGCAGGTTTATGATTCAATTGATGAAGATTATAGTACATTTGTACATATAGCTGCAGTAGAGGATATCATATTGCCGGAACAATTGTTGGCATCTTCTGATTATTATGGGCCAATTCATAATTGGCATCCAACTAGTAATTGGACGTCTCAGGAAGTTGTATGTGATGTGCATCGAATTGTAGGTTTTTCTGATAAAGAATATACACATTTATTTGCTGGTATGTATAAAAATTTAGTAGATGGTGGATTTAATCAAGTTGGTAAATTTGTTTGGATGCATACCGGAGATGATTGGAAAATAATCATCAATTAATTGAATTTAGGTCATATATACAATTAATGCAAGATTTAAGTCTGAAAGTTATATGTTGTAATAAATGTGACAGGTTGCTTAAGTATTGTAAGGAAGTGTCTGTAAATAAAAAAAGGATGTATCAGGAAGATGTGTACTGGGGAAAACCGGTACCAGGATTTGGTGATTACAATTCAAGGATACTTATTATAGGACTTGCTCCAGCAGCTCATGGAGCTAATCGCACAGGTAGAATGTTTACTGGTGATGGTGAAGATGGTATGGGATCATCAGATTTTCTAATATCTTCATTATATAGATCTGGGTATGCTAATCAACCTACTTCAAGATCTTCAAGTGACGGATTGTTATTAAATGGTGTGTATCTAACATCTATTGTGAAATGTGCACCTCCTGCCAACAAACCCTTGAAAAGTGAGATTGAAAACTGCACACAATATTTGCACATGGAGTTAGATTTGTTAAAAAATCTGAAAGTAATAATAGCTTTAGGGAGATTATCATTTGTTCAGATATTAAAAGTTCTTGAAGAACGTGGAGCCTACATATCAAAACCTAGACCCAAATTTTCTCATGGTAACATCATTAATGTTGGAGATAAGTTTCCAGTTTTGATAACTTCTTATCATCCTAGTCGTCTAAATACTCAGACCGGTCGACTTACGTCGGAAATGCTTGATCAAATAATGGACATTGTCACTAAAATTTAAACTCAATTTATAACTAAATTAAGCATAGTTAACTTCATCGTTATATAGTTAATATGATTTTTAGTTATTTTTACTTACTTGATCAATTTGTTGTATTTCTGGACTCGTTAATTTTACGTGTATTGAACCTACATTATCACGCAATTGATTTATTGTTCTAGGTCCAATAATTGGAGATGTGACTAACTGTTTTGATAAAAGCCAACTTAAGGCGATCTGTGAGACTGTTTTGTTGTGATCTAAAGCAATTGTAGATAAAGTATTAATTATTTCTAGGTTGTTTTTGGTAATGTATTTTCGTGTCTTACTAGCTCGTACGCTTTTGGGTATTGGTTTATTTGAATGATATTTGCCAGTTAAAAAACCAGCTCCTAACGGGCTATATGGAGTTACTCCCAATTGGTATTGTTCACATGTTTGTTGTAAATGTTTTTCAAATTCTGATCTGTTTATTAGTGAATAGTGTGGTTGTATGCTTTGAAATCTGGCTAAATTATTAGTTTTGCTAGTTAACAATGCATCTATTAATTGATTATTCGAATAATTTGAACAACCGATGTAACGGACTTTGCCTTGTTTGATGAGGTCATCCATCGCTGTAAGTGTTTCTTCGATGTCTGTGTTTTGATCTGGCCAATGAGCTTGATATAGGTCTATAGTTTCTATTTTTAGACGTTTTAATGAATCTTCAACTGCTTTCATTATATGATGTTTTCCGAGGCCTTGATTGTTGGGGTCTTGCCCTATTTGACCACGAACTTTAGTAGCAATAAAGTATTGGTCTCTAGGTGTATTAGTTTGAGATATCCAATTGCCTATTATAGATTCCGATGTACCAGAGTCATTGTTTTCTATCCATTGGGAATATATATTGGCAGTGTCTATAAAGTTAATACCATTCTCTATGGCTTCAGATATAATATTAAAGGAGCCCTTTTGATTCACTGACCAACCAAACTGCATAGTTCCTAGGCATAATTCTGATACTTGCATTGTTGTTTTACCAAGAGTTTTGTATAGCATTTTACTGTTTGTTATTTGTTGATGTAACAGAGTTTATCATGTTTGTGTTTGAATAATAGTATCAAAGCATTTTATCTATTGTTGATTAATACTATATTTGTTAATATCTACATGCTATAATTTTTAGTATTATCAAAATATTGTTTGTTCATAACCCTATTGTTGTTAAGAGAATTGTGCTTTACATACTAAGAGGAGTTGTCTAATGAATGAAATACAACAACATAAATATCAGTATATAGATGTGGATGTGTCAAACAAAATTGTTTGTGTCACAATGAATGTGCCTGATAAGCGAAATGCTCTTTCCATTGCTCATATGGAGGAATTAACACATTGTTTTAAACTTATAGGAAGTGATAAGAGTTTGTCTGTCATAATATTAAAGGGAAATGGACCATCTTTTTGTGCAGGACATGATTTAAAGGAGCTTGTTGGTAAATCTTTGAGTTTTTATAATAAGGTATTTGAAGTTTGTACTAATATGATGAATACTATACAGAAGATTCCTCAGCCAGTTATTGCACAAGTGCAAGGGACTGCTACTGCTGCAGGATGTCAGCTTGTAGCTACTTGTGATCTTGCTATTGCTTCTGAGGAAGCTAAATTTGCTACACCAGGTGTTTTAATTGGACTATTTTGTTCTACACCAATGGTTGCTACGAGCCGTAACATTCATCGAAAAAAAATGATGGAAATGTTGTTGACAGGTGAATCTATATCAGCGAATGAAGCTTTGGTTTGTGGTCTAGTGAATTATGTTGTAAGTGCAGTTGATTTAAATAGTTCATGTATAGAGCTTGCGGAACGAATCTCAAATCATAGTGCTCTTGTTGTTGGTATTGGTAAGGAGGCATTTTATAATCAATTAGATATGGCTCAGAAAGAGGCATATCTATATGCACAGAAAATTATGGTAGAGAATGCAGGTTATTTAGATGCTCAAGAAGGTATCTGTGCCTTTTTAGAGAAACGACAACCTGAGTGGCAACAAGCAGACCAAATAGAGTAGAATTTGTAGTCTGTTTAGCAGCTTATTTTTTTGTATTAGGAATTAATGCGTAACTTAGTAGATTTTGTTAGTGTTAAACAAATTGTGCTTAAATGTTAATTTATGGTGATTAATTGATGAATAATAAAACATTGATAGATAAACTACGTTTGTTAAAAAAAGATGCACTTATTGGTGGGGGTGAAGATCGAATAAAAAAACAACATGAAGCGGGAAAGCTAACAGCAAGAGAAAGAATTGACTTGTTGCTAGACAAAGACTCATTTCATGAAACAGATATGTTTGTTACACATAGATCTACTGATTTTGGTATGGAAAAGAAGAAGATTCTAGGAGATAGTGTTGTGACTGGGTGGGGGACTATTGAAGGCCGTCTTGTTTATGTTTTTTCCCAAGATTTTACAGTATTTGGAGGATCACTTTCACAGGTCCATTCTGAGAAAATATGTAAGATTGTTGATATGGCTATGAAGAATGGAGCTCCTTTAATTGGTTTGAATGATTCAGGTGGTGCTCGTATACAGGAAGGAGTAGTATCCTTGGGTGGATATGCTGATATTTTTCTGCGAAATACACTCGCTTCGGGAGTTATTCCACAAATCAGTGCTATTATGGGTCCATGTGCTGGAGGAGCTGTATATTCACCAGCTCTTACTGACCTGATATTCATGGTAAAAAATTCGTCTTATATGTTTGTTACAGGTCCGGATGTCGTGAAAACAGTTACACATGAGGATGTTTCTTTTGAAGAATTAGGTGGTTCTAGTGTTCATGCTGAAATTTCTGGAGTGTGTCATTATGTTGCAGAATCAGAAGCTGATTGTTTGTTCTTGATCAGGGTTTTACTTGGTTATTTACCTCAGAACAATATGGAGGATCCTTTGTTTGTCGATACTAATGACGATCCTTTGAGAAGTGAAACTGCTTTAGATAATATTGTGCCTGAAAATGCTAATAAACCATATAATGTTAAAGATGTTATTAGACTTATTGTGGATGAGGCTAATTTTTTTGAGATTCATGCAGGATTTGCTCAAAACATTGTGGTTGGTTTCGCAAGACTAGGTGGTCATAGCGTTGGGATTGTAGCTAATCAACCAGCACATTTAGCAGGTGTGATAGATATAGACGCATCTGACAAGGCTAGTCGCTTTGTTCGTTTTTGTGATTCTTTTAACATACCACTTGTTACTTTTGTTGATGTACCAGGATTTTTACCTGGAACAGCACAAGAACATGGAGGTATTATTAGAGCTGGAGCGAAATTATTGTATGCTTTTTGTGAAGCTACAGTACCTAAAATTACAGTAATTATGCGCAAAGCATATGGCGGTGCTTATGATGTGATGAACAGTAAGCATATTCGTGCTGATGTTAATTTAGCTTGGCCATCTGCAGAAATAGCCGTGATGGGTCCAGAAGGCGCAGTTAACATTATATTCAGGAAAGAATTATCTGAGTCTGAAGATATAGATGAAACTAGAAAAAAATTAGTTGATGAATATAGAGAAACTTTTGCCAATCCTTATGTTGCTGCATCGAGAGGGTATGTTGATGATGTAATTGAACCTCATGAGACTCGACCGCGTTTGATAAATGCACTAGAAATGCTTGCAAACAAGCGTGATACAAATCCAGCCAAAAAACATGGCAATATTCCATTGTAATTTACTATGTTTAAAAAAGTATTGATAGCTAATCGTGGAGAAATTGCAGTACGTATTATACGAGCTTGTCAAGAATTAGGTTTAGGTACTGTTGCTGTATTTTCTGAATCTGATCGACATGCAATGCATGTTTATTATGCTGATGAAGCATATTTAATTGGTAAGGCGCAGGCTAAGGAGTCATATCTTAATATTGATAAGATCTTGCAAGTAGCAAAAATGTCTTCAGTTGATGCTATTCATCCTGGGTATGGATTTTTAGCAGAAAATCATGAGTTTGCTAGAGAGTGTATCAATGCAGGATTTATTTTTATTGGACCTAGCCCTAAATCTATTGCGTCAATGGGTGATAAGATTGTTGCTAGAAATATTATGAGGAAGGCAGGTATTCCTGTTGTACCAGGTACTGAAGAGAAAGGTGATTTAACAGATGATGAAATACTTGCTATAGCTCCAAGTGTAGGATTTCCTCTTATGATCAAATCAGCTGCTGGTGGTGGAGGTAAGGGGATGCGGTTGATAAATAATCTTGATGCTCTGCAGAGTGGTTTGTCAGAAGCCCGACGAGAATCTGAATCCGCCTTTGGCAATGGTAGTGTGTATCTGGAAAGATTTATTAGTGGCGCTCGTCATATTGAGTTTCAAGTATTGGCTGATCAACATGGTAATATCATTCATTTGGGAGAAAGGGAATGTTCAATTCAGAGAAGACATCAGAAGTTATTGGAAGAAGCACCTGCAATTACATTTTCGGATGATGCTCACTTACGTGAGGAAATGGGAAGAATTGCGTGTCGGGTTGCTGATTCTGTTGACTATGTAAATGCTGGTACTGTTGAGTTTTTATTGGATAATGAACACAATTATTACTTTCTTGAAATGAATACACGTCTTCAGGTTGAACACCCTGTTACTGAAATAGTTACCGGGGTTGATATTGTTAAGGAGCAAATACGTATAGCTCGTAATCGTAAATTGAGTAGAAGACAAGATGAAATAGAAATGAAAGGTTGGGCTATTGAATGTCGTGTTAATGCTGAAGATTCTTATAATGGTTTTATTCCATCTATCGGTACTATCAATACTCATATAGTACCCACTGGTCCCGGAGTACGAGTTGATACTGGTGCTTACCCAGGCTACACAATTTCTCCATATTATGATTCTATGATTAGTAAAGTTATTTGTTCTGGTAAGACTAGAGGAGAAGCCCTGTTAAGAATGAGACGCGCGCTTGAAGAGTATAGGATTGTAGGTGTAAAAACTACAATTCCATTTCATCAACAGTTGTTAAATTCTCACAGGTTTATGGCTGGACAGTTTAACACTAGTTTTGTGGATGATGACTTTCAGATGGGTGGCAGATCAAATTTAGATGATGAGATAGCTGCAGTTTTTGCTGTTTTAGCAGCTCATCAGTATCGTCAGCAAGCAACTCATGTTGTGCAGCGGGGAAAAAGAGATGCAAGTAATTGGAAATGGTTTAGTCGTTGGGAACGAATGAATAGATGAAATATTTGGTTACTGTCAACAAAAATACATATGCCATCGAAATTAATGATGAAAATCATATTATTGTTGACAAAGAAGAGTATGAATTAGACTTTAAATCCATAGGTAATGGACCATTGTATTCTCTTTTAATCAATGGAAAATCTTATGAAGGTTATGTAGAAGTTCATGATAATGTTTGGCAGGTTCAACATCAAGGAAATTTATACTCGGTTGAAATAGACGATGAAAGATCAAAAAGATTAATGAGTCTTGGAGGTGCAACGGCAGTAACTCAAGGTGATTATTATTTGAAGTCACCAATGCCAGGTATGGTGGTATCTGTTCCCGTAACTGAGGGTCAGGTCATATCAGAAGGTGACATCCTTGTAGTATTAGAGTCTATGAAAATGCAGAATGAACTTAAGTCTCCGTGTGATGGTATTGTGTCTAGGGTTCAAGTTAGTTCAGAAGACGCTATACAACAGGATCAGGTAATGTTAGTACTTTCACCTGAGCACAACGATGAACATGAAAAAAAATAGAACAGGTAGCGTGAATAATTTAGGTGTTTCCTTAGAAAGGCGAAATGTGTTTACTACTTCGTCAAAAATACCACTTGAACGGGTTTATTCGAGATCATCTAAGAATGGATCATCTGATGAAGATAATTTAGGAATGCCTGGTGAGTTTCCATATACTCGTGGTATTTATTCTGACATGTATCGGGAACGGTTATGGACAATGCGTCAATATGCCGGTTATGCTACAGCAGAAGAGACTAATCGTAGGTTTAAATTTTTGCTTGAACAGGGTCAAACAGGATTGTCTGTTGCTTTTGATTTGCCGACTCAAATAGGTTATGACCCAGATGATTTGTTATCGGAAGGTGAGGTAGGTAGGGTGGGAGTATCTATATCAACTTTAGATGATATGTGTACCTTGTTTGATGGTATACCTTTGGAAAATGTGAGTACTAGTATGACTATAAATGCACCAGCATCAATTTTATTGGCTATGTATGTTGCAGTTGGTAAGATGAAGCAGGTAGATGTTCGTGATCTACGAGGCACTATTCAAAATGATATTTTGAAGGAATATTTAGCTAGGGGTACCTATATTTTTCCACCATCACCATCTATGCGTTTGATTACAGATGTGTTTAGTTATTGTGATCAGAATATGCCTTACTGGAATACTATCAGTGTTTCAGGTTATCATATTCGTGAGGCTGGTAGTAGTGCTGTACAGGAACTTGCATTTACGCTATCCAACGCAATTACTTATGTAAAAACTGCAATAGATGCTGGACTGGAAATTGATGATTTTGCTCCAAGGATGAGTTTCTTTTTCAATGCACACAATCATTTTTTTGAAGAAATTGCTAAATTCAGAGCGGCAAGGAGGATGTGGTCTCAAATTATTAGGGATCAGTTTGGGAGTCAGAATCCTAAAAGTCAGATGATGCGTTTCCATGCTCAAACCGGTGGTAGTACGTTGACTGCACAACAGCCTGAGAATAACGTAGCACGAGTTACTTTGCAGGCATTGGCAGCTGTTTTAGGTGGTGCTCAAAGCATACATACTAATTCTATGGATGAGGCTTTGGGTTTACCGACAGAGATAGCGGCTCAAGTTGCTTTAAGAACACAACAAATTATAGCGTATGAATCAGGTGTGTGTGATACTGTCGATCCGTTGGCAGGAGGATATGCATTGGAGTCATTGACAGATGAAATACAAGAACGAGCAGAACAATATATTAGCTATATTGATGATATGGGTGGATCTCTTATGGCTATTCAATCAGGATATATGCAAGGAGAAATTCAGGAAGCAGCATATGCTTATCAGAGTGAAATAGAGTCAAATGAACAAATAATTGTTGGTGTTAATGAATTCGTGACTGATCAGGCGATTGAGATAGACAGATTGTCAGTAGACAAAGAGATAAGTGAATTACAGATTGAAAAGGTTCGAGCATTTAGAGAAAATAGGGATATAGAGAAGGTTAGTAGTTTGTTAGATTATCTTAGTAAATCGGCACGTGGATCAGATAATTTGGTTCCTATATTTATAGAATGTGTAGAAAACAGGATTACTTTAGGAGAGATATGTAATGTTCTTCGTAGTATTTGGGGTGAATATAGATCTACGACATAACTGAAACAAATTTGTTATTTATGATTAAGAATATTGATCACATTTCTATAGCAGTATCAAGTATAGATAAATCTTTGCTCTTTTGGAGAGATATTTTAGGACTCGAGATTGTGCATAGTGAAGAAGTTGAATCTCAACAGGTCAATACGATATTTTTTAAAGTAGGTGATAGCAGAATAGAGTTAATAGAGGCTACAGATTTTGATTCAAGTGTTGCTAAATTTTTGCGTAGAGGAGGTTCTGCGATTCATCACATTGCTTTAGAGGTCGATGATGTAAATGCAATGTTATTGCATTTGCGATTAAATAATGTGAAGGTAATTAATGATTCTCCTGTAGAAGGAGCCGGCAACAAACTAGCAATTTTTGTGCATCCTGAAAGTACAAGTGGTGTATTACTGGAATTTTATCAATCAACATCAATTTAATGGGATGATTATTTCTAAATATTTGTACTGATTTGATTTGGGATATGTTAGAATATAACTATTATGACACAAACATTACATGCAGGTCTGGCAAACACAATTTTGATCTATACTCTTTTTGTAGCAGCTTGGAGTTTTTGGCTTTATTTTCGTAAATTAGACATGACATCTCAATATTGGGGTGCTGTAGCAATAGTGGCAATTATTTTCGTTGTTCAAGCGGCTATTGGTGTGTTAATGATTGTACAAGGTCTGTTTGCTATGCGTACTGTGCATTATTTATATGGTGCAGTAGGTGTTATTTCTTTGCCTGCATTGTTTGCATTTACTAAAGGTCGTGGTACATATAAAGAGACTCTTTTGTATGCAATAATACTTTTGTTTTTAGTAGGAGTAGTTCTTCGTGCTAGTCTGACAGCTGGCTAATCCAGTGATTTTACACAATTTTTGGAAAGTAACCAACAACACTTAGATTATATTAGCTGTTTTTATTCTCTTGATGTATATGATCCTTTGATTACCCATTTGTATGATGATAATTCGGAAAGACCCATTGGTCCTCTCGCATGTATTTTTTGTGTACTGACTGCTACTTCAGCTCCTAGTCCTAGCTGTCCTCCATCTGTAAAACGAGTGCTACTATTTACATATACAGCTGCAGAATCTATTGCTTGAACAAATTTGTTTGCATTCGCTTTGTTTTCAGTTAATATACCGTCTGAATGATTGGTACTATGTCTATGAATATGATCTATTGCTTCTTCCAAACTATCTACTATTTTAATTCCTAGAACGAGAGATAGCCATTCAACGTCAAACTCATGAGGTTTGGCCAAACTAATACATTTGGTGATTGAGTCTATTCTAACGTCTTCTAATATAGAAAATGATTTTTCATCGACCTTAAATGTAACTCCATATTCTTGTAGGTTTCGCACTATTTCTGGTAAAAATTTAGTAGCTATTGATTTGTGAACTAGGAGTGTATCTAGCGCATTGCATACGGAAGGCCTTTGGGTTTTAGAATTTGATATAACTGGTATTGAGGCATCTAGGTCAGCGTGTTCATCTACAAACAAATGGCAAATACCAATTCCTCCTGTAATTACAGGTATAGTACTTGTCTCACGACAATATTCATGTAGTTTGTTTGTTCCTCTAGGAATAATCATGTCTATGTGTTTGTCTAGTTTTAACATTTCAGTCACATATTTACGATCTGTGCTATTGACAAATTGGACACAATTTTTAGGTAAATTAGTATGCGATAAAGCATCACAAATGATATGTACTAGTACTTTATTTGAATTAATTGTTTCACTGCCACCTCGTAATATTACTGCATTACCGGTCTTAATGGCTAAAGATGTTACGTCGACTGTGACATTAGGTCTTGATTCATATATTACACCTAGTACTCAAATAGGTACACGTTGTCTTTCAATTTGCAATCCATTTTCTAATACTCTTTTATCAAAACATACTCCAATTGGATCAGGTAAAGTGGCGATGTGTCGAATATCAGTAATCATGTTTAAAAGTGATTCTGGAGTAATTGTTAGACGATCAATGAGGGCTTTGCTAAGTCCATTGTTGATACCATTTTTAACGTCTAGGTGATTAGATGCAAGTATTTCTTCCGATTTTTGTTCCATAAATTTGGCTATTGTTTCAAGTGCATCATTCTTGTCATTTGTTTGAGATAATGACATTTGATGTGATGCGTCTTTGGCTGCTGATCCCATGGCAATTAGGTTAATCATTGTTTTCTCCTAGTCGTTAATTCAAATCATTACTAATTGGTCTTTGTGAATAACTTCTTCACCATAGTTATAACCAAGAAGAGATTCAATGTCTACAGATTGTTTGCCAGAAATTTTGTTTAATTCTGTTGTACTATAGTTGGTAAGTCCAAGAGCAATTTCTAAATTGTGTTGGTCAATTAATTTGACAGTATCCCCTCTTTCAAAACTTCCCTGTATTGATATAATTCCTACAGGCAACAAACTGCTACCATTTTTGAGAGCTGTAATGGCTCCATTGTCAATTTGAATAATTTTCTTAGTATCTCTGTCAGATAGAATAAAACGTTTACGTCCCTCAAGTGTTGAGTGAGTCGGTCGGAAAAGTGTTCCGATACTTTCATTTTGAGCTGCCCTGATTATATTGTTTTTTGTATTACCTTTCGCTATGATTACTGTAGTACCTGATCTGCGCGCTAGATCAGCAGCTTGCAATTTAGTGATCATGCCACCAGTACCTAGGTCATCACTAGGTTTTCCAGCAGATTGCCATAATTCTTCAGGAATGTTGGGCTCTGTTATTTCTTTAACTAGTGTAGCATTTGGATTGATGTTAGGATCAGAAGTATACAATCCAGGTTGGTCTGTCAGTATTAATAGTAGGTCTGCATCAATAAGATTAGATACTAAAGCTGATAGATTGTCATTGTCACCCACTTTAATTTCTTCTGTAGCTACTGCATCATTTTCATTAATAATAGGTATTACTTTTTGTTTGAGTAAAGCAAGAATTGTATTCCTGGAGTTCAGGTAACTGCGCCGTTCTGTAATATCTTGACGAGTTAATAAAACTTGAGAAACTATTTGATTATATTGTGCAAAAAGTTTTGTATATATTGCCATTAAGCGTGGTTGACCAATTGCTGACAGCATCTGTTTTGCAGGAATGTCTTTAGGTAATTTGGGGAAAGATAGTGCTTCTCGACCAGATGCCATTGCGCCTGATGATACAATTATTACTTCACAGTTATTTTTACACAAGGTATTGATTTGGGAAGCCAAGTCAAATAGTATGTCTTGTGAAATGTAGCTAGTTCCTGCAGTTAATGTTGATGTACCAAGTTTTATGACCAGACGTTTATATTTATACATGGTTATGTTCTTCGATTCAGTGCACAGAATAACTGTGGTTTACTGTCGGATTAAATATTAATTATAATAGCACGAAATTATATAGACTAGAATATAATTTTCTTAATTACCAGACATAATTGATTTAAGTAGTCCGCAAGAAGGACAGTTACCACCTGGACGTATCATAGCAAATCCAGCTTGAGGATCATCACTCCAATGGGTGAAATCAACATTAAATATGATGAATAGGCGTACATTTCCTTGTGATCGTGCTAGTCGTACAGAGTCAGCTAGGTACTGTGCATGTTGAGAAGTAGTAAGATTATAAGGCGGTTGCCATAAGAATGCTGGAGGTAGAGTCCCCCATTCTTCTCCGCTTAGATAACCTATTTCAGTAAAGCATAGTGGTTTTGCACCACCTATAGCATTGTAATATGTATTGACCATGCTTTGGTAATATCTAGTATAGTGTCCGGATGCTCCACGAGGATCTCCAGAAGTTGCCGATGGCGGCATGAGTCCTTCATTGTAATGTATTCCTACACAGTCTAGATAATTTAATCCACCTGCTGCTACCATACCAGAAATATATGGTGCATCATCGCAACCATGAGGATAACATCCTCCAAAAAATCCTGTAGGAGCTGGAGCTCCGGATATTACCATAGTGCCACCGTTATAAGTCTTGATGGATATATAGGATTTTTGTAATAATTGTGTGTAACTAGTAGGACTGATACTTCCACTAGCCCATTCACGATCTAGGTTCATTTCATTCCAGACTTCAATAGCATCAGCACCAGCTCCAGCTAATTCTCCAACAAATTTAGCATATTCATCAAAATTGTAGGGTTGTGCTTGATCAGGATATCCTAATACACTCAATAAAACTTTAAATCCTTTAGTATGAGCATCATTGATTGTACCGAAATGACCACTAGCTGCATCTCCAGGATGCCATTTTACTTGTCGTTTTACCCATGTCATACCTGCATCACGCATTACGTCTGGAGCACGGAAGTCAGATACTTGTCCTCCTAGTTCAAAGACCCCAGATGATATTATAGGTGCAGCTGTAGGAACAGGTATATCAGTGGGGGGTATTGGTGTCGATGTGGGAATTGGAATAGGAGTAGATGTGTTGGTTGGTGCAGTGGTAAAAGTTGGTTGAGTTGTATTAGTTGAAGTTGCTTGTGGAGTTGATGTATTTGTTACAACGGTGGTGGGTATAACTGTATTAGTCATTGTATTTGTTGCTGTAGCAGTTTCAGTTGACGTAGAAGTTGCTGCGAGAGTCTTAGTGACTGTAGATAAATTTTTTGCAACAAGTTCAACATCCGAAATAGTTTTAAGTTTATCTGTTTCACCGCTCAGATTAATTGATTGGTTTGGTACCCATAGTTGAGATTCATCTTCAGGAATGATAATTTGTATCCAAAGGCCATCATTTGAACGTCCTACAGCAGTATATTGAGTATTGTCAGCTAGTTTAACAAGTTCTTGTGAATTTTCATTTGGTTTAGATCTTGCATAAACATTTTGATCTATAGGTGTAGCATATAGAGTCCAGAACACATTGTTATTATTATCTTCTGTTGCAATATTCTTAGTAATTCCTTCCAGTTCTTGTTCAGTGTCTTGTATATTTATTTTTGGACGGGCATTAGTCCAGAAATCATAAATAGCATCACAGCCTGCAGAAAACATAACACAACCTATTAATGCGGATTTGACCAAGTGTTTTAGATGAGTTTTTGACATATTTAACATAGATGTTTAATTTATAGATTAATATGTTAATTATCTTCGTACCGGCGCGATAATACTCGACTGATCCAGTGTCTGTCAAGTAAGTTATCGAATTGTTTTTTTACGATGCTCATTTTTTATATAAAAAACAATATTTTGTTGATCTAAACATTACATTTAAGATTTAGGATTTCGCTCCATATATATAGTAACTGGACCATTATTTATTAAAGCAATTTTCATGTCAGCACCAAATTGTCCAAGTTGGACGGGAATTTCGTTTGATTGCAGTTGTTCTGCAAAATATTGTATTAATGGTTTTGCGTACTCAGGATGTGCGGCATTTATAAATGATGGACGCAACCCTTTTTTTGTTTCAGCATAAAGGGTGAATTGAGAAACTACTAATGCTGATCCAGATACGTCCTTGAGGGACAAGTTTGTTTTACCAAATTCATCGGGAAAAATTCGTAACTTAGCTACCTTATTAGCTAACCACTGAGCTTCCGATTTGCTATCTTGTTGACCTATACCTACAAAAACTAATAGACCTTTGTTGATAGAGCTAATTAGTTTTTCGTCAACTGTAACAGAGGCTTCATTTACTCGTTGTATCAACAGGCGCATTTGAAGTTCATGATATTATCTGATAAGAAATTGTTTGCAATTTAAATAAATAGGTACTTTTATAAGATATATATATATATTATGTTAATCCTGCAGCTGATTTAACTTCAGCAATAGTGTTTGCAGCAATCTTTCTCGCTCTTTTAGCACCGTCATCTAATATTTCCCATATATGTTGTGGATTTTTGGATAATTGGTTTCTTTTTTCTCGAAATGAGCCTAAATTTTCATTAATTTTTTGTGACAGTATTAGTTTGCAATCTACGCAACCAATTTTAGCTTTTCGGCAATCATGATTAATTTCTTGTACTTGTTCGCTTTCAGAAAAATATTGATGTAAAGTATATACATTGCATACTTCTGGATTTCCTGGATCTTTAAGCCTTATGCGTTGCGGATCTGTAACCATGGTTTTTACTACTTCAGTTGTCTCTTCATCACTTAGGGCCAATTCTATATGGTTGTTTTCACTTTTGCCCATTTTTTTCTTTCCATCAGTACCTATAACTTTTGGAAAATCAGTATTCTTCATTTGTGGTTCTATAAGAACTTGTTTTTTTGTTCGATAGTTGAAGGTCCTAACTATTTCTCTTGCAAATTCTATATGAGATTGTTGATCAACTCCTACAGGAACAATTTCAGCTTTGTATAGGGTGATGTCTGCAGTCATCAGTACTGGATATCCAACCAGACCATAATTAACATTCTGTGGTTGTAGACGCACCTTATCTTTAAAAGTAGGTAAGTCAGTTAATTTACCGAGAGGTGTAAACATACTTAGAATTGTATGTAGTTCTGTTACTTCTGGAACATGACTTTGTGTAAATAGAATACTTTTTTCAGGTTCTAATCCAGCTGCGAGCCAATCTAGTGCCATTTCTGCAGTATTGGTTTTTATGTACTCTAGTTCTTCGAGAGTAGTCATAGCATGTAGATCAACTATGCAATATATACAATCATATTTTGTTTGCAATTCAACATAGTTTTTAATTGCGCCCAGATAGTTTCCTAGGTGCTGTCTGCCTGTTGGTCGGGCTCCTGAAAAAACCCTACCTTTATTACTCATTTGGATACACTTTCTTACTAATTATTTGAGTTGATATGATTTCCAAATAAACTAATCACCTCACCAGGTTCGGCATGTCTCTCAAGATTCTTTTTTGAGAATATTAATGTGTCATTCACAATAACTTCAAATACACCACCACTTGAGGGCACTAGTTTAATGGTTTCAATTTCTGATTGATATTCTTCTAAAAGTTCTGCTATCAAACTGATAGCTCTGGGCGAATAATTTCAAGACGCACAATAAGTGATTTCAATGTTTACTTTTGTCATATTATTCCCTTATTTCTTATAGTTTAGATGATTACACAAGTTTACTACTATAGTGGATTAAGTTCAACAATTATTTGTAAATGTATTTGAAGATAACATTCTATGTAAACTATAGAGAGTTTTTAAATTTGTTATCATTCTGTTTCAGAGTATACATGTAATGTTTGTGTGGGAAATGCGAATTCAATTTGATGATTTTCAAATGCTTTTATTATTTCCAAATTGACTTTATGCTGTGCATCCATATAGACCATATAATCGGCAGTAGTTACATAATAAACTATTTCAAAATTAATTGAAAATGGACCAAATTCTGTTAGATGTGCTCTGTCAAATTCTATATTTTCTTGTTTGTTGATTATTTCTTCAATTATTTTAGGTATAGAGGACAATAGATCTGTGTCTGTATCATATTTTACTCCAACTTGAAATAGTATCCTACGTTCTTTTCTGTCCTTGAAGTTGCGCATTCTGCTATTAAGCAAATCATTGTTAGAGAATATAACTAACTCTCCACTTAAGCTTCGAAGGCGCGTAGTTTTGATACCAATGTTTTCCACTAATCCAGTGAATTCTCCTACTACTATAAAATCACCAATAGCAAATGGACGATCCAACATTATTGATAAGTAGGCTAGTATGTCGCTCAGAATATTTTGCACTGCTAGGGCAACAGCAATGCCTCCTATACCTAACCCTGTGATTAGTCCTGTAATTTCTATTCCAAGATTGTCTAGAGCTAGCAATATTAAAACTGTCCAGAGTATAGTTCTACATGCTATTTTTATTATTGAAACTGAACTGTTTGTATTGGGATTAGATTCTATTGTTTTCAATGTGTATTGATGTAATATGAAATTAATTAATTGGTTAGACCATACTGATATTTGTATCAGAACAATGAGAAATATAATGCTTCCAATAATGTCATGGAGTGATTCAGTTAATTTGAGGTACTGTATTCCGAAATATAAAGACAACCCAATAATAAACCAGGAACGTGTATTTCGAATTATGTTTGTAGCTAGATCATCTAGTTGTGTATTTGTATTTTCAACTAAAGGTTGCAATCGTACTATTGTTAATTTGCGTATTATTAATATCAGTGCTGTGGAGAACAATGTTATTGTAAATGCTATTAGATATTCTCTTATTGAATTTTCTAACCACGTATTAGATAAGATGTCCATATCGTCCTTAAGAAGAAAAGATATTTATTGTTTACGATATTATACTTGAGCTATATGTAATTTGAACAATGTTTTCTGTAATTTATGATCTTACTTGGCTTAGGTTTTTGTATATGTGTATTTGTACACTATAATATTGTAGATGCGAATTTCTCTTTCTTCTATTGGTTGTCGTCTAAATACTGGTGAGATTGATGCTTTGTCTAGGCGTTTTAGTAACTTAGGACATTTAATAGTATCTGCTAATGAAGACCCTGATATTATAATTTTCAATAGTTGTGCAGTGACTGTGGCTGCTGGATCAGAATCTCGTAAAATAATCAGGGGCTTAAGAAAACGACATCCTTATGCAACATTGGTTGTTACTGGTTGCTATGCTTCAATTGATATTGAAAAAGCACGTGTGTTGGGAGCTGATCTTATCATTGGTAACCAGTATAAAGATGATATTCCAAACATATTAGTTGAGACAGGTATTTTGCATAATAGTAATGCTGTTGAACCGTTTACTGCAATTAATAGCAGTAGTTCTCGAAGGACTCGAGCATTTTTAAAAGTTCAAGATGGTTGTAACAATAAGTGTACCTTTTGTGTAGTTACTATAGCACGAGGGAAAGGTATAAGTAAGCCTATAGATCAGATTGTAGATGACATAAATCAGCTAATTAGTCTTGGATTTGTTGAGATAGTGATATGTGGAGTGCATTTAGGGGCTTATGGCCACGATTTTGAAAGTAGGTTATCTTTATATGATATGGTTTCAATGGTCTTAAATGAAACTGATATTAAGAGATTACGTCTTTCATCACTTGAACCCTGGGATTTAGACCCCCAGTTTTTTGATTTGTGGGAAGATGACCGTCTTTTACCTCATTTACATTTACCATTGCAGAGTGGTTCGGATAGAACTTTACGACGTATGGGTCGTCGCAACACTGCTAATGATTTTAGAGATTTAGTTTTAGCAGCACGCAACTGTATTGCAGATTTGGCAGTTACAACTGATGTAATTGTTGGTTTTCCTGGAGAAACAGAAGATGATTTTATAGATTCCATTACGTTTATTGATCAAATGAATTTTGCAGATTTGCATATATTTTCTTATTCTGGTCGTCCGGGGACGGTGGCTTCAGAAATGCCAGATCAAATTCCAGGAAACATCATAAAAAATCGAATGAGGTTGATGCAAAATGTTGGTAAAAGATCACAGGATAAATTTGTCAAAAGTTTTATTGGTCGCAAACTTGATGTGTTGTGGGAGTCTTCATCAAAACATGATGACTCCTTAATTTGGAGTGGTCTTACAACTAATTATATGCGAGCTTATATGCATACAGATTTTAAGCAAAATTTACGTAATCGGATCACTACCATAAGAATGACGGAATCTTACGGAAAAGGATTATTAGGAATGATCTGAGATTCTTAAATATCATTAATGATTTGGTTTTTGGATTGTACCTATAAGGTGTATGCCCCAATTCTTTGGCATGATTTTTTCTAGTAATACAGACAATTCAAACATAGTTTGGTTAAAAGCAAGATAGGTTGGATCCTTGATAATCTGTATTTGTGCAGATCTAAGACCTGTTTTCTTAGTAAGTTGATTTATCGATTTTTCTGTATTAGCCAAGTAGTAAACAGGGAATGTGTCAGTATCATCACGATCATATAATATTTTTACTAGATTGTTTTGTAAGGTAGGCATAATTTTGCTTATCATGTTAGCAAGTACTATTGGATGATTTTTGTGTGGTGTTAGAAAAATAAAACTTCCTCCAGGCTTTAGAATCCGATTGATTTCTTGGAAAGTGCGAAGAGGTTCTTGAAGGTGTTCTATGGTCCAAGAAGAAATTATAGTTGTATATGAATTAGACTTGAAAGGTAATGTATTAGAGTTTCCATTATACAGTTGAATTGTTTTGTTGCGATGATTCTGAAGTGATTGAAGGTCTATATCAATTCCATCTATATCAATACCCATATTAGATAATTTTTCGGACAAACCACCACGTCCACAACCAAGGTCCAAAACTCGACCAGATTGTTTGATTTGTTGGTATACAAGATATTGATATATTTCTCCACTCGTTCTCCAACCAGGGTGTTTTTGTTGGTATTGTTCTCGTAATTTGTTTTGATGTTTTAGTGGCAGCATTGTGGGAGTGCTGATTTGTTAATCGTTAGGTGCAAAAAATAAGTCTTTCCATACCATCCAATAAGGCTTTTCTGGTTCAAGTGAATCTGCCATGTTGGATGACATAGTGTTAGATATTGGTGCTACAGGAGTTATTATTACTATATGTGTTTCATTTGGCAGACCATACTTTAATTCTGTTCGTAACGCTCGTTCCACGTAAGCATCTGATGATATGTAGTCTTGTGTCATTCTTAGATGATATTGTTGATTGTTTAGAGCAGTAACAGTTGCTAAGAGTTGTTTTTCTTGTGTTCTAATTGTTTGACTTGTTTGCATCATGTCACTGAATTCAGAAAGAAACCAAATACTTATTACAATTCCTATAATTGTGAGCGTTTGTGACAGTGTAAGTCGCATTTTGTTTTTAGATTTTTGTGAATTATTCATTACAGAAGTTAGTTATTTAATAATCAATCTATGTTTTTATTCTTGTTTTCATGCCGAAGGTGGGACTTGAACCCACATGACCTTGTGGTCACTACGTCCTGAACGTAGCGCGTCTGCCAGTTCCGCCACTTCGGCTATTTGTTCTATGTTCGCTTGATTATAAGAGAAACTACAAAAATTTGTTGCAAGACCTATGCCCTAAAATATTGTTTATGATTTGTATTACAGTGCTATAATCGAGTTCCACGGTGTAGAAATGATTATTCTAAATTCTATAATTACACTAGTCAGTGAGCCCCCAGGTAACTTTGTTTATCACGTTATCATACTATTTGCATTAGAGTCAGGCTTGGCATTGTCTATTAGGTACCATAGACTAATGCCAGAATCAGATTTTGGTCGATTTGCCTTGGCTTCAGGAGTAGTTTTGGTTATGCGAATGTTTTTTGTTGTATTAGTCATATTGGGTGTTTTTGATATTATCGAGGGAGCTTATTTGTTGCCTCCATTAGATAGAGCTATTTCATTTTTCTCCTTACTTGTTATTGGATGGGCACTCTTGTCTAGACCAGATGATATGAGAGGAGACATTTACTTAAGTGTGGGCAGCATATTTATAGTGATTGTTACGATAGTAGCGTTAATATTTTGGCGTTCATCTAGTCTAGATCTTATTGATTTTAACAATTCGGATCATGATTTGTTTTGGACAGCTCCACAAGTAGGATTAATTTTAGGTGTATTAGTGTTATTGTTGTGGCGTAGACCTATAGATTGGGATTTTGGATTAGGCATATTTGTTATTGCTTTGCTAGGTACATTGTTGCATTTAGGTTTTTCACTTACAACACAAATCTTAAGCGGTTATATTTCTGCATTTACTCGAATCACTGACTTAGTAGTTTTTCCAATGTTTGTACTCATTATTTATAGACGAGTCTTGGATTCAAATTTGGTTGTTGTAAATGATGTAACTGATTCATCATTGTTTGTGCCCCTTCTTGATAGTCCAGTAGATCCTGGTTTGTCACCACATATTGTGAGAACAATTGCATCTATTGGTGTAGAAACCAAGCAAAATAGCGCTATACAATCGGTGTCACGAGGTGTAGGTGTGGCTTTAGGTGCCGAAATCGGATTGTTGTGGGAATTAGATACAGATGACCAGTCTATAAGGTGTATGGGTGGTTATGATTTATTAAGAAATAGAACTGTAGTTGATTTTATTTTGCCAGCGTCACAATTAGAAAAGATAGCATCAGTTTTAAATGGACAGGCTTTGTTAAGACTTGATCCAATATTAGATGAAATGGAACTTCAATTGTTAGCTAATCAAGTCGGTTTGCAATATTTGTCGCCTGCATTGGTTGCATTGGTTCCATCAGACTTGGAATTAAACAAGGCAATTATGGTGCTTTCTCCAGATTCGTTGTCTGATTGGAGTGAATCGGATCAACAAATGTTATTAGCATTATTAGATCCTATTGCACGTACTTTAGAGAATATTGTAGATTATCATTAGATAAATTAAAATGTCATTAACAAATGTAATTATTCTTATTATTATTAATTTGATTGTTTATGCTCTGATTGCTGCACAATTAATGGGTTGGGGTTTTGGTCAATCAAATTCTGATAACTCAATTAATAAATTGTGGTCAGTATCATTAGCAGTTTCAATTACTGTTTCTATTGGTCTTGTTGTATTATACGTGTTAACTAATGATCTTTTGTTGCAATTAGGTAGTCTACAAAATTTTGTTACTGCAATATGGATAAATATTACGATTATTGTCATTGTTGTACTGATTAAGTTGTTTCCACGATTATCGTTTTTGTCAAAATTTGAACTGGGTAGTACAAACCAACAAGTTGTTGCTGTGTTCATGGCATTGATGATTACAGCTGTATTAGCTAGTTTAGGAATATTTTTGGTTTCACAGGACATAATCAACAACACATCTTTTTTAAGAATGTTTTATGTTGTTTTGGCTGTAGATGCAATAGTATTAATTCTTTTATTGATAGTTTGATTGTTTCCTAGATTACCTTGGCCATATTATGATAAGCAATCTATAAGGGGCCAAACTAATGGTTGGAATAAAGCAATATCAGGGTTAGGAATCGCAATTTTATTGTTGCTTACAGTGATTGGGGGTCTTCTTGTATCATATGGTGAGGATGATTTATCTGATAGTGATATTGTGCTAGAAATAGATAATAATTCTGTTACTGATGAAATAGAGAAATCTTCTAGTACAATTCCAGATGAATCTACTGCAGTTGTGGTGTTAGAGTTTCCCACACGTACAGGTACAGAGATTCCTACAGTGACACCAACATCTGCTAATGATACTTTGCAGGTGACTTTGCGACCAACCGATTTTATTTTACAAAATCCGACTGTTAGCTTGTTGTCTTTGCCAACATCTACAAAAACTCCTGTTCCTACTGAAAAATTAATTTTCACACCTACATTAGTACCAGTTTATACCAATACCAGTATACCAACTCAGATTGTTCAATCCACAGAAGCTGTTTGTCAAATTAGTGTATCTGGTTGGTTGGAGTATAAGGTGCAACCAGGAGACACATTGTTTGCCTTGGCTACGCAAGTTGGAGAGAGTGTTGCAGAAATTGCTAATGCTAACTGTTTGGCAGACTTTGTATTGAAATCTGGTCAGGTTATATTTTTACCAGCTTTTATAGGAGAAGATTATACTGGTATAGTTATAAATAAGGTAGATGTACCACCATTGATTGATGGTTATTTAGAAGATTGGAGAAGCGTATCTTTGACGGCTAATAATGTTGTGTATGGCTATAGTAGTTGGAATAACATTGGTGATTTAAGTTTTAACTATGGGTTAACTTGGGATAACAACAATTTGTATATAGCAGTTAAAGTTGAAGATGATGTGCATGTCCAAACTGAGAATGGAGAGACTATTTTCAAGGGAGATAGTGTGGAAATCTTGTTCGACAAAGTTGTTAGTAGTAACATTGTTGATAGTAGTCTTAGTTCTGAAGATTATCAGATAGGTTTGTCACCAGGCGATTTTTCTATAGGATTGGGTAAGATTCAGGGATATCGATGGTTTCCATCGGATAAGAGTGGATTGATTGTGGATGTGGATATTATGTCGCGCAAATTAGAAAAAGGATATGTCCTTGAAGCATCTTTGCCATGGTATGTTTTTGATGTAGTTCCTGTAATTGGTCAGGAATACGGCTTTGTTATTTCTATTAGTGATAATGATTCCATAGGACTTGCTAGTCAGGAAACTATGGTATCAAATATAGAAGCACGAAAATTATCCGATCCTGGTACTTGGGGTAGAATAAAGTTAATGTGGTGATATGATTCATCAAATTAAGTGGTATATGATTAATGAATAAACAACTTTCTTTGTTTGATTACAATAAGTCTGAAAAATCACTTGAGCATAAAAGTAGTAATAAAGTGAGATCGGACAAGATTATTGATTTGCACCCAGGTGATTATCAGATTAATGTAGAAACGTCTATTTCAGCTGCTCTGGAAGTTTGGATACAAAGTCGAAGAGACGCGGGATTATCAGAGAATACTATCAAGAATTATAGAATTGATATAAGGTTATTATCTGAATATGCTGGTGCGGGGGCATCTGTTGGTGAGTTTAATACTCAGATATTAAATGATTATTTAGAATGGATGAAACATCAAAGACGTATCCCATGTTCTGCTAAAACTTTGGATAGACGCATCACATCTTTAAAGTCGTTCTTTCGATGGGTAACACCAGTTTGTGGTCTTTCTATAAATCCTGCTGATGCTGTTGTTAATGTATCTGTTCGAAGTCCTTTACCGACATTTTTGACAGAACTTGAAGTTTCACAAGCACAACAAGCTGCTGAAAAGCTTTTTAAGGGAAAAAAAACAGGTGACATGCGACCACATATGTTATTTTCATTATTATTACATACAGGTTTACGCAAAGGTGAAACTGTTAGGTTAGTACACAACCATTTGGTTATTGAAGGAACGGATGAACCGCATTTATATGTGCGATATGCAGATAAAAGACATATTCATAAAGAGCGCAAAGTATTATTAGCATCTAGTTGGATTAAGGATTTTGCAAATTATAGTGATCGTTATGAGATTACTGAAAAAATTTTTCCATGGTCTGTCCGTCTATTGGAATATCGTTTAGGGGATGTGAGTACAGCTGCTGGGTTAAGTAAACATATTTCATTTGAAATGTTACGTTGGACGTGCGCTGTACGTGACTACCGTGATGGTATGGAGCCAGAGAAATTGAGACGCAAATTAGGTTTGTCCAAGGTGCAATGGGGTGAAGTAAGAAGAAAAATCAGAAAATTGCTTGAAAAATAATTTTTTAGTAAATTATTTTTCCATGAATGAATTCTGACACCCGTTTATCATTTGGTTTTTCAAAAAAATCTTTTGTAGATGAGATTTCAATTAAATTTCCATCGAGTAACAATGCACACCTATGTGCTAATCTTCTAGCTTGGTGTAGATTGTGTGTGACTAATACAATTGTAGACTTATGTAATTTGTGATGTGTGCGAATGAGCTGTTCAATTAAATCGGTATTGTATGGATCTAGGTTTGATGTGGGTTCGTCTAGCAGTAGAGCTTTGGTATTTAGTATTAATGTTCTAGCAATAGCTACTCTCTGTAGTTCTCCTCCTGACAAGGATGAGACTTTGTTTTGAGCATATTGATTCAATCCTACATTTTTGAGTGTTTCTTGGAGTACTAACTCGTTTGATCTTTTTCCTCTTAATTTTAGTCCATATTCAATGTTTGATCTAACAGATTTATTTAGTAGTTGTGGATTTTGGAACATCATTGCAACTTTTCTTATTGTATGAATAGACGGTGTTTTTTCAATTGATTCACCATCGAAATATATTTGTCCATTGTGGGCAGCTTCTAGGAAATTTAGTATGCGAAGTAAAGTAGATTTGCCTGCACCATTTGGGCCTACGATAGCAAGTATTTCTTGTTTGTATATGGAAAGGTGATTAATATTTAAGATTGTACGTCCATTATATATTTGATGTAAATTATTAATGTTGTACAGTAATTGATTATTATCGTTGATCATTGTTCCAGTTTCCAAATCGTAATAATATTATATTTGCTACAAAAGTTATTGTTAGAAGGATCAGTCCCAGTCCGAGCGCAAATCCAAAAGCACCTTTGCGAGTTTCTAATACTATAGCTGTTGTCAATACTCTAGTTTTTGTTTCGATATTCCCTCCAACTAACAACACGGCTCCAACTTCAGCAACGATTCTGCCATATGTTGCTGCAATTGCGGCTAACAATCCATACTTACTTTCAGACAAAATGGTTATTGCTGTTTGTAATTTAGTTGCACCTAGTGAGGTTACTTGTTGAGGTAGTGATGGATGTGTACTGCCAGTAGATGCCATAGTTAGACCGACTATAATAGGGAGAGCAATAATCGTTTGAGCAAGAATCATTGCATTAGGGGAGAACAGCCATTCTAGATGTCCCATGGGTCCAGACCTTGATAATAGTATAAATACTACTAAGCCAACAACTACAGGTGGTAAACCCATACCAGTATAAAGAAACGCCATTATGAATCCTCGAGCAGGTATGTGTCTTGAAAGACCTAATAATGTTCCTATTGGTAAACCAATGATTATACTCAATGTCAATGAGGAAAGGGTTATGCGTAATGTTAGTAGGGTAATATCAATTAAGTCTTTGTCTAAGCTAAGTATTAATGATATAGATTCTGTGAGAGAATTTGGCATTATATTAGGGTATGTTATGTCGAATGATCAATACATGTGTTTGTTGAACAATAGTCATTTAATACAACTTATTATCCTTTTGTTTTGTGATAGGAATTATCTCACAAATGTGTAAAAAATCGGTTGTCCTAGTTTTTCTTTGCCAAAATTAGCTATATGAGTTTGTGTATTCGTACTTGTAAACCAATTAGTGAATTGCAATGCTAAATCATGGTTAATGTATTGATGTTTGTTAGGATTAATTGGAATGATACTGTACAAGTTGTAAAGGTTTTGGTCAAGATTGTTTCGTATATGGTCACCTCCTACCATGATAGTAAGATATGGTAGTATATCGGCTTGCATTAAGTAAGTTGCACGGTCGGTGAGTGTATAGGAATCAGTTTCGTTGGCAAATTGTAGTGTTGCACCCATGCCTTGTCCAAGGGAATAGTACCAATTGTCTGCAGATTTAGGTGTAATATTAACTTGTGACCATAAATAGTTTTCTTTCATGTGCGTACCGGATTCATCACCCCTGGAAGCCCAAGGCGCATTTTGTTTGTATATTTTGGTCATCGCTCTTGAGGCATCTTTTATTCCTCTTATCGAAGCTGGATCACTCTTTGGTCCCACAATAATAAAGTCGTTATACATTACTTGATATCGTTTTGTACCGTAACCTTGATTCACAAATGTGTTTTCGAGGTCTGGTGCATGTACAAGCAATACATCTGCATTACCTGATTTTCCAAGTGCAATAGCTTGACCAGTGCCAACTGCAATTACTTCGATTTTTGAATCAAAGTTTTGTTCGAAATCAGGTAGGATATGGTCAAGTAAGCCAGAGTTTTCAGTGCTAGTAGTAGTGGCTAATGTGAGAGTATTATTAGGGTCCGCATTTCTTTGACATCCTAATAGGATAATACCTATGCAGTAAATACTTGTTCGTATGATTCTAGTAAGTTTGAATAGAGTCATCAAATTAAGTTTTATTAGTTTTGTGTCATTTTGATTCGTAAAATTGTTTTAGTATTAGCTTGTATTCTATAACAATGATCTGTTCTCCAGCCAGGTATCCAGATAATTTTGTTGTTAATAACAAATAGTGGGATATGATCTCGTAATTCGTAAGGTATTTTAGTGTTTGTCATGTAATCAGATATCAATTGACTTTTTCCATTCATGCCTAATGGTTGAAATGAGTCTCCTTTTTTTCTTGTCCTAATCTGTATTTCTGGTCGTTTGATTGTGGATACATCAATATATGCCGTCCAGCGGTTATCATTTGTATAAACACCCACATGATCGATTGTGGTTGGATAATCTAACAAAATGTTCCAGTCGCAATCGATCAGCTTAGTTGTAGATGGAACTTTCATGATTTTTGTTCTTCCAATCTGAATGAAAGGATATGGTAATTTAGTAATTATTTTGGAGTTTGCGTTTTTTATTATTATCTGTTTGTAATCAATATGCATCACTAAATTACCTGGTAACGAGCACTCCTGACGGACATCTGCGTTTTGAGAGAAATTGACTGCATTTATGATCGTATCAAAGCCGATATCTGTTATGTGAGGTTTTAGGTGTTTAATTGAAAGTCTTAATATTGCTAGCTGTACACCCAAAGCATATTTTATAAATTTGGAGCGATCAATAAATATTGATTCTTTGTTTGTTGAAATGGCTAGATCATTCCATACATTATTATATGCTTCAATAAGTATTTCATTGTCATATCTTAATGTTTGGGACATCTTGGTTGTAGTTCTTACTACTTCAGGATTAATTTTTTGGAGTATTGGTATAACATCATGTCTAATAATGTTACGCGTGTGACTACGGTCGTTGTTACTTGGATCTTTAATGGTGTCAAGATTATATTTGTTGCAATAGTCAATAATTTCTTTGCGTGTACTTGTTAAAAGTGGTCTACCTACCAAAGTATTATAGTGTTTGAGACTACTAATTTTAATCATGTTGTTACTGATTCTTGTCACTGACTTCATTCCACTTAATCCAGTAATACCAGCTCCTCTGATCAAATTCATTAATATTGTTTCTAGTTGATCATTAGCAGTATGAGCTACTAGAATTATTTGTATTTTGTTTTGTACAGCTAATCTATTAAAAAATTTATAACGTGTTTGTCGTCCTGCATCTTCTATTGATAATGTATGTTTGGATGCAATTTTTTCAATATTTTCATTATGAATTTGAACTTGAAAACCTAAACTTTCTCCATAGTTTTTCACAAACTGAGCATCTTTTGTGGAAGACGAGCGAAGATGATGGTCTAAATGTGCTACAATTATTTTCGATTGAAGTTCATCGTATCTACTAAGAAGATGTAGCAAAGCAATACTATCAGGACCACCTGATACTCCAACAACTATCCCTTTATTCCATAAGTTTGGGCATTTATTTTTTATAAAGTGATCTAGTTTTTCTAATAGATTCATGGGCGAGATTATAGCATGTGTCAGAACTAGCATATTGTGATGTCATAGCCATGGTATAATCGCCCACCATAAGGATATCTTTAATAAGAGAGGTAATCTATTGGCATTTAGTCCATTAAATTGGTTTTTGGGTTTATTTTCATTAGATATTGGCATTGATCTAGGTACTGCTAATACTCTGGTTTATGTGCGGGGTAAGGGTATAGTGATTAATGAACCATCTTGGGTTGCAATTGATAAGAAGACCAGGAGACCACTTGCTATTGGTTCAGAAGCTAAGGAATTAGTGGGACGGACACCGACTAATATTACTGCAGTGCGTCCATTGAGAGATGGTGTAATTTCGGAATTTGAGATTACGCAAGCTATGCTCGGTTATTTTATTGATAAAGCGCATGAGCAGAGTTATGTTCCTATACCTAGACCTCGTGTAGTAGTTGGTATTCCCAGTGGTGTTACGGAAGTAGAGAAAAGGGCTGTTTACGATGCCACTATAGCTGCTGGTGCTAGAGATGCATTTCTCATTGAAGAACCAATGGCTGCTGCTATTGGTGCAGGTCTTCCTATTGGTGAGGCACGTGGATCTATGGTGTTGGATATTGGTGGGGGCACCACTGAAATAGCAGTATTTTCTATGGGGGGTGTAGTGCTGAGTAGATCTTTGCGTGTGGCTGGTGATGAGATGGATGAAGATATCATTCAATATGCTCGTACAAAATACAATTTGGCAATCGGTGAGCGAATGGCTGAAAGAGTTAAAATAGACATTGGTTCTGCTCATTCTTTATCTGAAGAGAAATCAGCTGTATTACGTGGTAGAAATTTGGTGACAGGTCTTCCAGATTCAGTTGAGGTTTCTTCTATTGAGATTAGAGGAGCGCTTGCTGAATCTACCCGTACACTTGTAGATTTAGTGAAAGAAGCTATTGATGAAACACCTCCAGAAATCATAGCAGATTTGATGGAATCGGGGGTCTGTTTGGCAGGTGGAGTATCTCAACTACAGGGTTTAGAAGACAGGATGGAAGATGAAATTAATATAGAGTGTTGGGTTTCTGACGATCCATTGACTTGTGTAGCACGCGGAGCAGGTTATATTTTAGATGATTTAGACAACTTGGCGAAATTCTTAGTTGGACTTGAGCGTGGTAGTACTCAACATACATAAAAATTGGATTCATATCAATAGAAATACTTGTGAAATTGTCAATTTTATACATAAGATCCAATCCAATGGCTATGCTAATTTTAGGGGCTTTTTTAGCAATGATATTAGTGCAGTTACCTGTATATTGGGGTTTCTTACTTGTACTAACTTTGACCATTATTGCTGCTGCAGTTTATGAACCAATAATAGCTTTATGTTTGGGAATAGTTTTTGGTCCATCTAGGGCATTATTATCTACTCTTTGGCCTGAATTGCCTCTTTATCCAGGTCAGATTTTGTTCTTGATATTTTTTCTGACTTGGTTGTTTCGTTTTGTCATGATTGATAATGGTGCTTGGAAAGTTTCCAGTATAACAAAATTTTTGATGATTTATTTGTTTATATGTCTATTATCTATGTGGGGAGCATTAGATCTTTCATCAGCAATTAAAGAGATGATTAAGTGGATTCAAATATTGATTATTATTTTTGTAATCTCAAATTATGGAAATAAAACAGATATAACAGTATGGATATTATTTTCAATACTGTTGTCTGGTTTGTTACAGTCTATAATTGGATTTTGGCAGTTTATGTTGAGAGGTACAGGACCAGAGTCGTTCAGCCTCATTTCCGGGTTGTATAGGGCCTATGGCACTTTTGAACAACCCAATCCTTTTGGAGGCTATATGGGAATTGTTTGTCCAATTGCTGCGGTGATTTTGTGTTATATCATCAAGAAGATGTATGTGGAACGTAACACGCATAAATTCATGTTCAAATTTATTTTTGTTTTGATTGTTTTATTATCATCCATTACATCATTGATTGTTTCTTATTCTCGTGGAGCCTGGGTTGGAGCGTTTGCAGCATTTTTTGTGATGCTGACCTTTCTACCAATCAAATTTGCTGTGGCAAGGTATATAGTGTTTTCCATTGTTGGTTTAGGGCTTCTAGCATTTAATAGGGAAATTTTACCTGATCATTTCAATGATAGAATTGATTCAATTGAGGAAAATGTTATTTGGCAGGACGTACGAAGGATGCCTATCAGTGAAAGTAATTATTCGATGATAGAACGTGCTGCGCATTGGCAGGCAGCTCAGTATATGCTTGTAGATAATCCTTGGTTGGGAGTTGGTCTGGGTAATTATGAAGTTGCATATTCACGATATCAACTCCCTAGATGGGAAACTTCATTAGGACATGCTCACAATTATTATTTGAATGTTGCTGCTGAGACTGGTCTAATTGGTTTTATTGCATTTGTATCTTTTTGGATATATGTTTTATATAGAATGTTTCTTTTATTGAGAAATAAGTTTGACCTATATGTTTGGTTGACATTAGGTTTATTAGGTGTTTGGATCCATATCAGTGTTCATAACTTAGTTGATAATTTGTTTGTTAATAATATTCATTTGGCTGTAGGAAGTTTGTTAGGTGTACTATCTTTAATGGAATTAAGTTCATCTAATGACAATAAATTGGGAGACGTGTTTTATTCTAGGAAATGTGAGAAGATAGAATCATGAAATATTTTCTTTTGAACAACAATGAAGTGAGACGTTTTGTAAAATTTTGTATAGTAGGAGTAATTGGTTTTACTATAGATACGGGGGTACTTAATCTTATGGTGGGTGTATTAGGGATGTCTAGTAATACATTGCGACTTGTTGCAAAAACTGTAGCATTTGGAATGGCATTAACCAGCAATTTTTTTTGGAACAGATATTGGATATATCCTGAATCGAGGACTAAAACAGTTAGATTGCAAGCTGTACAATTTACAGTTGTAAATTTAATCGGATTAGCACTCAACTTGTTGATTTTTGGTTTTGTGAGTAACGCATTGATTCCTCAATTTCAGATGGGTTATGGTACACGAATAGGATTATTGATAGGTACTAATTTGGGTCAAATAGCTGCTGTTGCAGTCGTTTTGTTTTGGAACTTTTTTGTAAATCGTTATTGGACTTATAGTGATGTAGATTAGAGCATAATAATGAAAATTGGCATTGAGGTTACTGCGGCTTTAACGCAAACAGGTGGTATAGGAAGATATGTGAGAGAAATGTTGTCGGCATTGTCTCTTCTTGATAGTGATAATAAGTATCACCTTTTTTATGCTAGTAATAATAATAGTAAAAGTCATATAGAGTTACCTAAAAATTCTTTCATAAGGCGAGTTCCTGTTCATGATATTTGGTTGGCTAGAATTTGGCATCGTATGCGTTTTCCTTTGCCTGTAGAATATATCATTGGTAATGTAGATGTATATCATTCCCCTGATTTTACGTTACCTCCTACTCTGAAGAGTACTTCTACTTTGTTGACAATTCATGATTTATCATTCTTACGACACCCTTCTTCTGCAGCTCCAGGGTTGCGTCAATACTTAACTGTTGCAGTGCAACATTCTGTAAATAGGGCTACACATATCTTAGCCGATTCCGAATCAACAAAAAATGATTTGATTGAATTGTATAAAGTTCCTTTTGAAAAAGTTTCAGTAATATATCCTGGTGTCTCATCGGACTTTCGTCCTGTGAGCAACATTAATGAATGTGAGAAAGTGCGTATAAAATATAATTTAGGTGATCAACCATTTGTTTTATCTGTTGGTACTTTACAACCAAGAAAAAATCATAGTATGCTGATACGAGCATTTGATCTTGCATTGAGAGATTCTAACTATAATCTTGTTTTAGCTGGTGGTGTAGGATGGGAATATGATGAAGTGTTCGAACTGGTCAGAAAACTTGATTTGAAAGAAAGAGTTTTGTTTCCTGGTTTTGTGGAAGATTTAGACCTGCCTGCTTTGTATTCTTCATCGTCAATTATGGGGTTTCCGTCTATTTATGAGGGGTTTGGATTACCAGTGATAGAGGCAATGGCATGTGGGGTGCCCGTCTTTGTATCAACATCTTCCTGTTTGCCAGAAGTAGTTGGACAATCGGCGTTGTTAGTAGATCCTTATGATTTGACAGGAATGGCTGATACTCTTAGTAATTTGATATTTGATTTGAAACTTAGGGAAAATCTTCGTAGTAAGGGTTTAGATAGAGCTAAACTGTTTAGTTGGGAAGATGCTGCTAACAAATTATTGCAGATTTATTGTACACTAGGAAATACTAAAAATAATTATTATTAATTTAGATGATATTATTGACATAAATGAATAGTACAAAAATTAGACTGTCTAAGCAACCTTCAGAGTCTTTTGTGCATACTGCACAATTGATGTTGCCTGAGCATGCAAATACACTTGGTAATGTTCATGGAGGTGTTATCATGAAACTTGCAGACGAGGCAGGTAGTTTAGCTGCTATGCGTCATGCTGGCAGTCATGCGGTTACTGTGTTTGTTGAATCAATGACATTTGATAAACCAGTTCAAGTCGGTTTTTTATTACATTTTAATGCTAAAGTGACTTGGGTAGGTACAACTTCAATGGAAGTATTGGTAAAGGTTGACTCTGAAAATCCTTTGACAGGTGATACAGTTGAAACAAATTCTGCGTTTTTTGTATATGTTGCTCTCGATGATTATAGAAAACCAACATTGGTTCCTGAGTTGAGTTGTGAAACAGAAGTTGAACAGGAAATGATGGATAGTGGTGAAAAGCGTAGATTGCAACGAATAGGTGACAGTAAGTGAGATAGATATAATATAGTTGCATTTGAGATAACTATAAATTGGAAATGTTATTATGAATTTACAATCAAACAATTTATCGAAAACTAATGATACTGATCAACAAAACAATTTTGTCGTATCAAGAGTCGCTGAAGATGTTAGGAATGGTAAATTTGCTGGCAGAGTACAGACTCGTTTCCCACCTGAACCAAATGGCTTTCTGCATATAGGACATGTTAAATCAATTTGTTTGAATTTTGGTATTGCTGCAGAATTTGACGGTGTTTGTGGTTTGCGTTTGGATGATACAAATCCTGTTAACGAAAGTTTGGAATTTGTTGAGTCTATAGTTAGTGATGTAAAGTGGTTAGGGTTTGATTGGGGATCACATTTTTATTATGCTTCAGATTATTTTGAGGATTTGTATGAATATGCTATTAAGTTGATTGGCCTTGGTAAGGCATATGTTGATACTTTGAGTACAGATGAAATTCGCACATATAGAGGTACTTTGAAAGAAATTGGTAAAAATAGTCCTTATCGTGATCGGTCAGTGGACGAGAATTTAGATCTTTTTCGAAGAATGCGAAATGGAGATTTTGCACAAGGAGATCATGTTCTAAGAGCAAAAATAGATATGTGTCATAGCAATATGAGTATGCGTGACCCAGTTATGTATCGTATATTGCATGCAACACATCATCGCACAGGAAATGATTGGTGTATATATCCAATGTATGATTTTGCTCATGGTCAATGTGATTCTATTGAGGGGGTAACGCACTCCATATGTACTTTGGAATTTGAGAATAATAGACCTTTGTATGATTGGTTTTTGGATACACTTGATATTGATCATCCTCGTCAGATAGAATTTGCTAGGTTGAATTTGTCATATACAGTACTTAGCAAACGTAAATTGGGATTACTAGTGAATGGTGGTTACGTAAATGGATGGGATGATCCTCGCATGCCTACTATTTCAGGCATGCGTAGACGAGGTTATCCACCTATGGCGTTAAGAGAGTTTTGTGATGTTATTGGTGTCGCAAAAAGGAACAACATGGTTGATTTTGCGCTTTTGGAACATGTTATTAGACAAGAATTGAATTTGACTGCCAAAAGATATATGGGTGTTTTGAATCCAGTGAAAGTAGTTATATTAAATTATCCTGAAGATCAAACAGAATATGTTGAAGGAATTAACAACCCTGAAGATTCTGAAATGGGTACACGTCAAATCCCGTTTTCACGTGTTTTATATATTGAACATGATGACTTTATGGAAGATCCACCAAAAAAATTCTATAGATTGTCTCCGGGACGTGAGGTGCGTTTGCGGTATGCATACTATATTAAGTGTGAGTCAGTCAAACGAAATTCTGAGACGGGTGCAATAGAAGAAATATTGTGCACTTATGATCCTGATACTAAAGGAGGTAATGCCTCAGATGGTCGTAAGGTGAAAGCTACATTACATTGGGTGTCTGCATATCATGCCGTTAATACAGAAGTACGATTATACGATAGGTTGTTTAAAGTTGAAGATCCTTCATCTAAAGCAGCAGATGATTTGCATGCGTTATTAAATTTAGATTCATTGGAATGTCTGAGTGATTGTAAGTTGGAACCAAGTATTGTGGAAGTTAATTATGATGAGACATTTCAGCTAGAAAGATTAGGATATTTCTGTGTTGATAAAATTGATTCCAAATCAGATCACTTGGTGTTTAATCGAACAGTTACTTTAAGAGATAATTGGCTTCGTCAACAGAAAAAGCAGTCTACCAAATAAACAAAGCATTCTAAGAATAATAAGCTCCATATAATACTTATTGTTCTTAGAAGATATTATTAAAATATTAACCCAACAATTGTTGGGTTAATATGAGTTTAATGTAATACTGTAATTATTGTACTATTGACACATCAAGGGCTTTTGGGCCTCTATCTGATGGTTCTATAGTGAATTCAACTTGTTGGCCTTCATGTAAGGTTTTGAATCCATCTGAATTGATGGAACTGTAATGTACGAAACAATCATCTCCTTCTTCACGTGAAATGAATCCAAATCCTTTTGCATCATTAAACCACTTTACTGTACCAGTTTCTCGTTCAGTCATTAGACTTAAACTCCTTATTTGCAGAATGTTAGTTTGTCTTGTTTACTTATATGAAGGTTACTAAGTTGGGGATTTATATTATTACCAACATACTATCATTTTAACTTTAAAACTTACAAACTACCTTGTTCATTTAATTTACTAATAGTTTTTATAATACAGTGCCATTTGTATGTTGTCAACCCGAATATTTTTAGTGGATCTCATACTAACATTTAGATTAGTATTTGTTACGCATAACAAACATTTCAGCTTCTGCTACTTTGGATTTAGCTTTTCTTCGGAGTAATTGAGCTTGTTCTATTTGTTCATTAAGTGAATCTAATTTGATTTGAAGTTCCTCATTCTTATTTGTATTATCAAATGACTCTTGCACTTTGTTGTATTCTGTTTGTAATAATTCCAATCTTTTATTAGCTTTTACATAATCTCTTTCAGCCTGTTTTAATGCTCTTGTGTGTTTAGACATTCTCGACTCTCCTAAGGAGGTTTTTTAATTGGAAGGATTATATAATCATTGTGTTATGCTAGTATAACATATAGTCTGGAAAGTTATGGTTAATAGTGATGATACTGGGGGACCAGGATTCGAACCTGAGCCGGCGGAGCCAGAATCCGCTGTTCTACCAACTAAACTATCCCCCAACGATGATGCATTTTACCATAATGACTTTATCGGTTCATATTATTCAATCTGTCAATTGCATACTGTATTCGATCAATTATTTTGTTTTTTCCTAGTATTTCAATGGTTTCAAATAGGGGAGGACTTACTTTTTGTCCGCTAATTGCGATACGGACTGGGTTTAGTAATTGACCAACTTTGATATCTAAAGTCTTGGCTAGTAATCGTAATGAGTTTTCAATTGATATGTGATCGAATGTGGTGAGATTTGTGAGTGTTTGCTGAACATTGTTTAGAATTAATAGTGTTTCTTTTTGGGTAGATTTCTTACTAATTAGGTCAATTGGTTGTATTTCGATTTTATTCTTAAAACAGAAACCAATCCATTCTACTGAGTCTTTGAACGTGATTATTCTATCTCTTATCAATGGTATGAGTTGGTTTAATTGAGAATCATCATCATGATATCCAGCTTTTATTAGAAATGGAGTAATGTGACAATTTAGATCAGATATTGACATGCTTCGGACATATTTTCCTTGAAAATGATCTAGTTTTTCAAAATTAACTGTTGCTGGTGAAGGATTAACTCGTTTTAATGAAAACACTTGTTCCAATTCTGATAATTTGAAGTCTTCATGTTTGTCATCTAAACTCCAGCCCATAAGTGCCATCCAGTTGATTATTGCTTCAGGATGGAAACCTTTCTTTCGAAGATCACCTATAAAAATTGAGTGTTTGTCAGATTCTTGTGTTTTGGAGTTTTGTCTTTTGCTTATTTTACCTTTTCCACCGGACTGTTTGAGTACAGATAGATGACACCAGGTAGGCTCATTCCATTCAAGAGCTCTAATAATGAGAGCATGTTTAGGTAGTGATGATAACCATTCTTCGCCTCTAATAACATGTGTAATGTTCATCAGGTGATCATCAACCATAGCTGCTAGATGATAAACTGGGAATCCATCCGTTTTAATTAAGATGAAGTCATCTAATTGTTCGTTTTGAATGCTAATTTCATGTCTAATTAAATCTGTTACATTAGTAATTCCTGTTCGAGGGCTTTTAAATCTTATTGTGTGCTTTTCTCCATTTTGTACTCTATTATAGGCAACAGTTTTATCAATGGTACGACAATGACCATCATATCCATTATGTTCTGAACGTACTTTGTCTAGGCGTTCTTTGTTGCAAAAGCAGTAATATGCTTTATCATTATTGAGGAGATTTGTAGCATATTTTTGGTAATACTGGAGTCTTTCTGATTGGACATATGGCTCATTTTTTCCACCTACTTCTGGACCTTCATCCCAAGTTATACCGAGCCATTTTAGGTCATGAATTAATTTTTCGGTTGAATCTTCTACAAAACGGTTTCGATCGGTATCCTCAATTCTTAGGATCATTTTACCGTTATGTTTTCGTGCATACAGATAGTTGTACAATGCTGTCCTTGCGCCACCTATATGTAGATAGCCTGTTGGTGATGGGGCAAATCTGACCTGTATTTTGTTAGGACTCATATTGTTTTTGGCGTACTGCTACACTTTGTACAATTCCTAATCCTATGCAAAGTGTAAGTAGTGCACTTCCTCCATAGCTAAAAAAAGGTAATGGTAAACCAATTACCGGTAGTAAATTGAGATTCATACCTATGTTGAAGAATGCTTGGGCAAAAATCATAATTGCCATTCCATAACACAAGTATGAACCAAAAGGATCTTGAGCATTATTACCAATTCTAAGTATTCTCCATGTTATAAAAACAAATAATAACATTATTATTAATGCACCGACAAATCCAAATTCAGCTGCTGTTGCAGAAAAAATAAAATCAGTATGTCTTACTTTTAAAAATCGTAATTGTACTTGTGATGCCTGGTTGTATCCTTGGCCAAACCACCCTCCTGATCCAATGCTAATGATAGCTTGTCGAACATTGTATTGTGCTCCTGGGTCGTTTTGAGGATTAATAAAATTTATTACTCGATTACGTTGATATTGTTCCATAATGAACCACAAAAATGGCAAACTACTGACACTTATTGTTGACAATATTGCTAGATGTTTTATTCGTATTTCTGCTGCCCAGATTATTGATATCCAGACTATTATTATCATAATTGCAGAACTAAGATCAGGTTGTGCCATGACTAGAGCAGCGGGAAGGCCAGCATGTAAGATTGATAATAGTACCCACTTGAAGTCGTTTAGGTTTTTTTTCCTAATTGCAAAAAAGTTTGCTATCCATATAACACTTCCGATTTTAGCTAATTCAGATGGCTGCACAAAAAATAGACCAAAAAAATCGAACCAACGTTGCGCGCCTCCAGCAACTACTCCAGCTACGAACAGAACTGACAAAGTTATTATAATCAGTATGTATAAAGGTTTAGAAAGACTTTGCCAATAACGATAATCTATCGATGCTAATATTATTATTAGTATTGCTCCTACCAATGCATATTGTATTTGTTTTATAGGAGTATCAAATAAATTTGGGTGTTGAAATGTACTTGATCTTATCATTGCTATTCCTATAGTAGTAAGAATTGCTATTGCTAACATAAGTCCCCAGTCGAAATTAGTCCATATATTTCTTCTGGTTTTAATAAAGTTGTTTGGATTTGACTTGAAAGATGTAGTCATAATTTATAGTTTAGTATAAATTGCTTTAATGTTATGCATTAAATTAATTTTTTATTGATTTTAATTCAAAGTATGCTTCTAATATTTCCATTACTATTGGTCCAGCAACTGTTGATCCCTCTTCTCCACTATACACAAATGCTACTACAGCAATTTCGGGTGCTTCAAATGGACCATATCCTACAAACCAGGCATGAGCAGGCCATGCTCCAAATTTACATCTGTCTTCTTGTTGTGCTATATTGTCACAGTATTCAGCTGTGCCTGTTTTTCCCGCTATTGTTATACCTTCGATTGGTGGTAGTTTATCTCCAGTACCATTAGTCATTACTTCAAGTAGTCCTTGAGATACTTTGTCTAGAATTTCTTGTTTAATAGGTGTTTGATGAATTATTTTTTTATCAAAGTTTTTGATCACATTATTTTCTCCATCAAGTATTTCTCTTATAATAGTTGGCTTTATTAATGATCCATTGTTGATAAAAGGAGTAAATGAGTTTATTACTTGTAGTGGTGTTGCAAGCACATATCCCTGTCCAATTGAAGAAATATATGTGTCTCCAGTTGACCAATTTTCTCCAATATTGATACGTTTCCAGTCACTATTAGGTATTAGTCCTGATAGTTCTCCAGGGAGTTCAATTCCAGTTATTTGGTTGTAGCCTAACCAATTAGAATATTGATATATTTTTTCTATCCCTAGACCATTATTGGTTACTCCACCTTCTTTATATCCTCCTCCAAGTGCATAAAAGTACACGTCACATGATTGGGCTATACCTGTTATAAAATCTACTGGTCCATGACCATCACGTTTCCAACAAACAACTTTTTTAGTTTTTCCAGGATCATTTGGAAAATATTTATTAACTATTTCAATCTCACCTGGGTCGTCTACGTATTGATCACTAGTGACTATATTTTCTTGTAAGGCTCCTGAAGCAACTACTAATTTATATACTGATCCTGGGGGGTGTTCTCCACTTATTGCTTGATTTAGTAGTGGGAAATGTGGGTGATTTAACAATTCAGTATAGTAGTCAATTGGAATATATCTTGCAAATTCTTGGTTATCATATGTTGGAAGTGATACCATTGCAAGAATTTCACCAGTGCGTGGATTCATTGCTACAACTACTCCATTTGTGACAGGTTGTCCTTCCCTACTTTGATTTTCCAGTTGCATTCGGCGTCGCAGGGCTGCTTCCGCAATTGATTGAATTTGTAAATCAATTGTTAATACTATGTTTTCCCCAGGAATTGGGTTTATTACTTCTCCAATTGTTCTTAGTTCTAGACCAGCAACATCTTGTTCTATAAGTTTTAATCCGTTTTTTCCAGACAATGTTTCTTGCATATAAGCTTCAACTCCTGCATAACCTATTTTATCTCTGGATGCATCAAATCCTTGATCTTCATAATAGTCTTTGACTGACTCTGTGATTGGACCCATATATCCAATTATGTGGGAAGTTAGTGGTCCGGTAGGATAATCACGGATTGGTGTGATCTGTATGTCTACACCAGGCAGATTTCTAATTTCTTCACTTAATGATAACGCTACTTGTCTTGAAACATTTGGAGCTACTACTACAGATTCATAGGGTGCAATTGATTCTTGCAAGAATACTACTTCTTTTATACCAGGTGGTGGTCCATCTTCACCAATTCTATTGTTACTTGCATTTCCTGCATCAAGTGGAGGTGTATTAATAGGTACTCCCGTTATTGATGCTATTCTTTGATAAATTTCTGTTAATCTCAAATCATCATCAGGTAGTGATGCGGGAGTAATAATGACATCATACGATGGTATGTTGTGAGCAAGTATAATACCATTTCTATCATAAATTACGCCACGTGGTGCTGGAGAACTTATCTGTGCTTGACGATTTTCAATTGCTAGGGCAGTTAAATCTTCGTATTCAATGACTTGTAGACGTATCAATTGTCCACTAAATGCGATAATTGCAATTGCCATCAATGAATAAATTGTACCTGTACGCCATAATGGAATTAATCTTTGTTTAGTCATATTAAATTTTGATACGTGGTTGATAGATTGTATTGCTAAGTATTTTCATAATTGGCAAAATTAGTATGATTAGTGAGGCATTTACTAATATTGATCTAGTTAAAAAAATCATTTGAGCATTTGTCCAGTTTATTGTAAATCCAGTTGCTGACAATACAATTAAATATGTGATGTAATATACTGTACATCCAACAATACTTGTCAAAATATTCAGACCAATGTGATTGGACCAAACCTTGGTATTTACGACATTAGCTAGCATGCTGGCAAATAGAAGGGAAATTACATTAGTACCAAAGTAGTTAACAGAAAGAGTGTCAGTCATTAAACCACCAATCAGAGCCCAGTACATACTTGTATTATTACGATAAGCGATATTCCATGTTAGTGTTAGGATCAGGATTAGGTCTAGTTTAAAAATATCTTGCCAATCTGAATAGGGTAGTAGTGAACTTTGGAGAATTGCAGATATTGGAAGTAGGATTAGTCCAATTGTTATATTTTTCAAAAGTCCTCTGGAGATTGTGTGTTCAATAATGGTGCTAAATCAGCAGGAGTGAAGTTAGTAATGATCAGCACTATTTCTATTTTATTTAAATCAACAAAAGGAATAACATCTGCCTCTTGAAAGACATCATAAGCACGACTGCGCACAGATGCTATTTCACCAATTGGTATGTTTGCTGGTAATGAGCCACCTAGTCCAGATGTTACTATTGTATTTCCGGATTCAATGATATCGTCCAATTCTACATAGTTTAATCTAAGATCTTTAGAGGCTTGCCCAAACAGTACTCCGTCTGCTCTTGATTCTTGCACTTTCACGTTGATAGCCATCTTATTGCTATTAATCAAGAGAACTTTACTTGCTCGAGGAGTAGCTTCATTAATGATTCCTATTAATCCTGCATTTGTGACTACTGGCATTCCTCGTTGTGCTCCAGTAGTAGTACCAGCATCAATTATTATATATTGCAGAAAATTGCTTGAATCTTTCCCAATAACATTTGCAGTAATAAATTCATTTATATTGTCTAATTTTGTGTAATTGAGTAGTTGCGCTAGCATATCCCGTTCGTATAAAGCTTCATTAAGTTTAATATTCTCAGATTTCAGAGTTGCATTTTCAGCAGTAAGTGTTGCATTTATTGTTGTAACATTTGAAGATAGTAGGTGATTGCCATTATTGTTTGATCGTTCTCTTAATTCATAAATGCTAGTTTGCAACGGTATAAGTATATTTACTAGAATCCTTTTGAGTGGGTTAGAGATGCCAGTATAACTCATGGCTAACAACGTGACACTGATTAATATTAGAGCAATGTATACAAATAAGTTTTTGTTAGATTTGTTTTCGTACATTTGGTTATAGAGTAATAGTAATTGTGGATAAATTTGGTTTTAATCATCTAATTGATTTTTGAAAAAAGAAATTGTTTCTGCTAATCCTTTTTCTAATTTTACTTTTGGATGCCACGATAGCATTTGATTTGCTTTTGTAATGTTTGGTTTACGTTGTTCAGGATCTCCTTGAGTACGGTTGTTTTCCAGAATTGTTCCAGCGGGGTTGTTAATTAGGCGATTAATTGTTTGGGCAAATTCTAAGATAGTGATTTCATGTGGGTTTCCGATATTAGTAGGGCTTGTTATATCCGAATTTAAAAGTAAAATTATTCCGTCAATAAGATCAGAAACATAACAAAAACTTCTGGTTTGAGATCCATCACCATAGATTGTAAGAGGATCATTTCTAAGTGCCTGACAGATGAAATTTGGTACTACCCTCCCATCATCTATTGCCATTCTAGGTCCATAAGTGTTAAAAATACGAACTATTCTTGTTTTGACATTGTGCGTACGATGATATGCCATAGTTAGAGCTTCTGCAAATCGTTTAGCTTCATCATATACTGATCGGGGACCAATAGGGTTGACATTACCCCAATAGTCCTCAGTTTGTGGATGTACTAATGGATCCCCATATACTTCTGAAGTAGATGCCAACATAAAGATAGAATTGTATTTTTTTGCTACTCCTAAAGCATTTAGAGTGCCTAGTGCACCAGCTTTAAGCGTTTGAATTGGAAGTTGTAAATATCCGTTTGGAGCAGTTTGAGATGGGCTAGCTGGAGAAGCGAAGTGCATCACAGCATCTACTGGATCTTGTAGATCAATATACTCAGCTACATTCTGATTTATGAAGCGGAAGTTTTTATCTTGGGTTATGTGGGCTATGTTATCTAGGCTGCCAGTTACTAAATTGTCTAATACTACTACATTATGTCCATCTTCTAACAGCCGATCACATAGATGAGAGCCTATAAATCCTGCTCCGCCAGTGATAAGTATATGCATATTATAGTTGTTAAAAACATATATTGCCTAACATGTTTATTGTACCATATCTCTTGTTATCTCTTGTTAGATTATACTCAATTTGATTTATCATTGACACTTATATCAGTGTTTTCAATACATTGAATAATTGCTAGAGTCATCATGAATGTATATGCCAGGTCTACAAACCAGTAAGAAGCATCTACCAATCCATGGGTCATAAAATTTATCATAGAAGATGCAAATCCAATGGTGATTGCTCTATATATCGGATCATTTGTTGTTTTAATTTTGATGCTGACATGTTTGAAGAATGTATATATAATCCAAATTATTGATGCGAGACCAAATATGCCTAATCTAGATAAGAAATCAAGAACAAAATTATGTGCATGAGACATATTTGGATCTTGCCAAGCTACTGGCAATATATATTTACCACGGTAGGCATAAAGAAAATTATCTAACCCTACTCCTGTCCATAGGTTGTCAGCAATCATTGATATTGTACTTTTCCACAAATTTATCCGAAAAAATGTTGGACCGAATGTCTGATTATTAATAGTGTTCATTCGTAATTGAGGCGAAAAGATATACACTAATATTAGTCCTAAAATACTGATAATAAAAATTGGTACATATGATTTTTTTCCATAAAAGTAAATAGCGACAGATATTACAGCAAATGGTACACCTAATAGTATGGCGCCTCTTGAAAAACTTAATAGGATTGCTGTTAGCATTAATAAGAATGCAAAAGCATAGAATGTACGGCGCATTCTACTGAAGTAAGAAGATGGTACTATTGCCATAGCCATGGAAATAGGTAATGCTCTACCAAGAAACAGACCAACATTGTTTGGAGACCCAAATACACTTCGCATACGCAATATCCCATCGTCAGTGGCAATCAAATTCACACCTAGGATATATTGATAAACTCCTATTACAGCAACTAATAAGGCCCCAACTATAAAGTAGTCACTTATTCTGATAAGCTCCTTTTTGTTGAGAGGTGTTATACGTATCAATATATAAAATAAGATTGGTTCTATAATTATTACTCTGAGTTCCGTTAAAGCTACTTTCACTTCTGATGCACCAAATATTGATGCTGACGAAATTATTCCAAAGATTAGTACTCCTTTGTCCAGATTACTTAACTTAAATCTAAAATAAGAGATTTCTGTGGATTTTTTGTTAGCAAAAAGTATTTGTCTTGCTATGGTGGATGCTAATGCTAAGAGAGTAAATACTTCTGTAGTAGAGAAAACTCTTTCAAACATTGCTTTAGGATACAAATAAAAAGGTATGACTAATGCTATCATTGCTAATGCTATTGATGGTCGTATCATAAATAGTATTAGCAAAGTTAGTAGACTGGTTAATGAGATTATCAGCCATGGTGATGCATAATATGTTAATGCTGATATAGTAGTTATTGCGATAGGTATTAGTTCGTTTTGTTTGTAAAATAGTTGGGGAAGTTTTTGTCCCCAAGTTATTCCAGCTGACATCCAGAATAGTAGACCGAAGCAAATCGTCGTGAGTAGATGAGCTCTATTATTCAAATAACTTATTGATTGATTTATATATTTTCTAATTAAAACATTATTTAAAGCAATGTAAGTCAAACTGATTACGAACAATAGTACAGATGTTACTAATGCAATTATTACTGTTGAAATGTCGGGTTTGTTGCCAATAGAAAACCCAACAATTGCCCACTGATTCCAACCGCGTTCTGCACGGATGCTAACAACATGTTTTCCCATTTCTAAATTTGTGGCTACATGTATTATTTCTACTCGATTTGCTAGATCTGGTGATGTTAATATTTGGTAACTTTCTCCATTAGCTGTTAAAGGCAACATATTTGCAGGTTTAGAGTCAATTTCAACGTATAAAGTTGCTCTATAATCACCTCGTCTTACAATGATACCTACATCTGTTCCTTCGAATGTGAAGTTCAAACTTGTATTTCCAAATTGAGGTATATCTGCTCCTAAATCTGAAAATTTCCAGTTTTTACCAAATTTGGCAAAAATGCTGTTTGGTGCATGAATTCCATGAGGTGCACCAAGCAATTGAATAGATGATAAATAATGTTTGATATCGCTAGCTATTGGTTTTTGATTACCATTCTGAGTTGTGATCGCAAAACCCCATCTTGGATCATTTAAATTTGTACTTGGTGAATAATTTTCTAGAACCATGACTCCTGACCATGGCCATTCATTGCGGGCTCTTTTGAAAGCTTCAATTGTATAGGTACTTTGTTCATTTTCTGTTACTTGGCCCCAGGTGTGATTAAGTGGTGATTTTGATTCCGAAGAGTTGTACCAACCGAATTGTGTAGCCCACAGAAGTGAATGTGTATCATTTGCTTTTTCCATTTCTTCACGTAACAATACATGTCTAGAGAAATTTAGAATATTGTGGTTGTAACGACGATCATTTGGGCTGAAATTAAACCCGTATGGTTTTCCAGCTACTGCATCAAAGTAATCAGATGCTCCTGCATCATATAGTTGTCTTAGGTAATGGATATCACTAATATTTTCTGGACCCGTCTCTGTATTTGGTGCTAAACCTGCTGTTAATACTACTGCATCAGAATCTAATTGATGAATAATAGGATATACATTTGTTAGTAAATTTGTATATTCAATTGCTGATGGATTTCTTCCCCAACTACTTTGTAGATTAGGTTCATCTCCAATCTGATAGACATCTACTATAGAAGAATATCTTGCAGTAAAGTTATTAACAAATTGTATAAATTGTGGATTTTGATCTGCTAATTGTGTATCTGTTAAGACTGCAATCACATTGATATTGTTTTCATATGCAGTGCGAATTATATGGTCGGAAATTTGCCAGTTAAATCCTGATGGAGTTAATTCAAATGATTGTCGAATCCATCCGAACCCTAATTCATTAATATCACGTAAAATTTCGTTTATTTGTTCATCTGAATAATCTTGGAGTTTAACATTTATTCCAAATAAGTTGTCTGGACGGATGTCCATGTCTTGATGTGGCAATTTTGTATTATGCCCCCGAGTTAAAGTGTTGTATTGTATAAATAACACAATAGATATCGTTAATGTACAAATAGATATTATGGGAGCTAATATAGTAGTAATTTTTCGCATTTTTTACTGCGACCAACTTGGCTTACTAGTCTGACCGTCACTAGTCAGTTGCTGAGACATTTTTGAATTTGTACTTATTATCCAGAGATTTCCTTTATATATTAGTGCAATTTGGTCGTTATTTGGTGACCAGACAACATCTTGTGCCTTTAAGGGAGTGGCACCTTTATCGGGAAAAATAGGTTTAGAGTTACTTCCATCTTGTTCCATCATATACAAAGTATAACCAGAATTTACGCTTTGTAGTGGGTTATTTGCTTGTAAGAATGCTAGATTGTATCTGTTTTTGACAGACTTGGAAACAACAGGGTTTGACCAGATACCTGTTCGTTCAGCAATGATGGCATCAAAGCTATAATCTAGTGATATAGCTTTGATGTTAAAAATTTGACTATCTTCTGGTAATTCGAGACCGATTGGGTCTCCATGATCTATGGTATAGATCACAGAGCTATCTGGTGACCATGTCAATGATGGTATCCATACCCAATCACTCCAAGTTTGATAGTGTGAAAATTCTGATAATTCATTAATGATAGGTTTTTCTGGATCGATTATATTTATAGTACCAATCGTATCTGCTTGCGCATAAGCTATTGATTTACCATCTGGTGACCATTCAAAGTTCATACCATACCATCCGTAACTGCCTCCTGATGATGGTTCCAGTATTGTTGTATGTGTTATGGACATATCATTTGGATTCAGCGTGGCAGTATGGAGGTCATTATATGCTTGCCATCCAGGGGCAGTTTGTCTTGGTTCTCCAGTGGAGTATGCAAATGTAAGGTTGTCTACCGGTGACCAAGCAGCCCACAAAACGTTATCTATATATAGATCATGAGATACGGTGTTTGAGTGATTAGTGTTCACAACCCATAATTTGTTAAACTTTTTTTCATGATCTGCTTTGTTTTTTGGTGTACTAGAATATAATAAGTGTTCACTGGTGTTAGATAGTTGAAATATTCTTTCGTCTAAGGAGCTTTCAGTAATTATTGGTTTTCTAATTCCGCTGGATTTGTTCATTACCCAAGCATTACCTGCTGATATATAGGCTAGGGTTCCTTCTATAGGTATAATTGTGTATGTTGTTTCTGAACCTACCATTATGATTTCATCAATAGGTTGTTCTAGTGTAGTGCGTCTTACAATTGTCCTGGATGATATTTCATCATTTGTGATGACAATTCGATATGTGATTTCTTCCATACCATTCTTGCCTGTCTGCAACAGACGACTTTCATTAAACGGTAAATTGTCGTTTTTTAAAATTTGTTTTTCGAATGGAACAATTATTGTTTCATTTTGTATTTCTTCTTTAACTCGCATAATGATGATTTCAATTCCATCTGTTAATTGACTGGATTGGTCAGGCGAAATAATGTCAAGTGGCCCAAGTTCGATGTTGTTCTCTAATAGAACATCTTTGACGATCATCTTGTTTGTTTGTACTGTAGAAGTTTTGTTATTGTCAGTAATAATAATAGTGTTTGATTCTAAGCCAATTTGACTGATCTGTTGGCAACTAGATAGTATTAATATGAAGTAAATTGGTATTATTTTAGTAATTCTCATTTTGTTAATCGTACCATATCATCTTGACGAAAATGCCGAGCCAAGCTAGAATTGCGTGCTCTATTTAATATAGATTATAATCTTAACATTGTTTGTAGATATATTTTAGTTTAGGAATGTTTATAATGTAGTTAGGGTGATTGAAGATGGACAAAACATTATTGAAAGCAGAAAAAAGAAATGTTATAGGTAAAGGCATTAAGAAATTAAGGCGTGATGGTTGGTTACCTGCAATATTATATGGTCCTAGTTTAGATCCGGTTGCAATACAATTGTCTGCACTTGAAGCTGGTAATGTATTGGGACGTATACAAGGTACAGTATTAATTGACTTAGAGGTGGAAGGAAATATTCACACAACAATTGTAAGAGATTTGCAAAGTGACATTTTGCGGGGTAATCCTACACATGTTGATTTTTTTGCAGTAGATATGTTGCAAAAGCTTACAATCAATGTACCAATAAGTCTTGTGGGTGAATCAATTGCTGATGCAAGTGGTGAGTTCGTTGTTATGTCTAACCTTTTTGAAGTACAAGTGGAATGTTTACCCAATGATATTATCAATGTTTTGGAAGTTGATAAAGAAAGTTTGACAGAACTTGGAGACACCCTAATAGTTGCAGATATAGAAGTTCCTGAAGGAATCACCATTCTTACTGATTCCAACGAAACAGTAGCTCGAGTGGCTTATGCTGGTATTATTGAAGTCGAAGAAGAAGTTGAAGATGAAGAAGCTCTCGATATTGATGCTGAAGATGTAGAAGTTATTGAAAAAGGTAAATCGTCAGATGATGAAGACCAAGAATTCAGTTCTGACAGCAGTGACGCTTAGGACACTGCTAATTCTTGATAAATATAGTATGTACGAGATTTATTGTTCTTGATACAAACTTCTTGCAAATATCAAATATCCAGTGTGTGCTACCATTCTATCTGTAGGTCTTAATCTGTTTTGCGTAGTTTTATAATTTCTTAGCATTACTTCTACTACCTCAAACATGCCAAAACTCGTATTATCAAGTGCTTTTAATAGATTAGAAACTTGATTGTAGGTGGGTAGTATAGATCCAAAAAACCCTCCATTTTCTAGACTAGATAAAACTTGATTAAGATAATCCCATGGATTATTTAGGTCTAGGAAAATTGCTGGTATATTTTTCTCATCGAATCCCTGGCTAATATCTCGTGTTTTTAATTCTACTCTTTTATCAAGTCCTAGTAATTTTAAATTTTCTGCAGCTATTTGTTGTGTATCCGAACGTTTGTCATATGAAAATATCTTTCCATATGATCCTACTGCTTCTGCAAAAGTTGCTGTGAGAGCACCGCTACCTGTGCCAGCCTCAATGATTTGTTGTCCTGGCTTTATAGAAAGTCTTAAGAGAATTAATCCTAGATCTTTAGGGAAGATTATCTGAGTTTTACGTTTTATTGTTCGGATAATATTCGATGTAGATGGTATAAGTATTAGGAACTGTTTTTCCAGATGCGACAAAATGATACTGCCGAATGGTTTTCCTATAATAGAACTATGGTGAATAATACCTTTATGTGTTTCTAGCTTATCTTCCTTGTTTGTAAATACTAAGAATGATTTGTTATCTTCTAAGCTAATTAATTGTATCAGTTGACCTTCTTCTGTTAGTTTGATTAAATTGTTCACTGTTTATTATTAGTTTATAATCAATATATAAATAATTGCACTTGTAATAGTCTATATAGTACACTGAATTATATCAATATCCTTTTAAACTTGTTGTATAGTTATATTGTTTATACTAATGAGAAGATTTGAATATGAGTATTAGTCGAGGTTCAATAAAATATATATATTTGTTTAGTTTTTTGTTGATGTTTTTTAGTTTTGGCTTTGTAACAGCAGAGGGTTCTGGTAGGCCTTTTTATAGAGTTAGAGAAGGTGACACCTTGTATTCAATTTCTGCCAAGTTTGGTGGCACAATAGATACCATACAACAGTTAAATAATATTTCAGATCCATCTCTGTTGAGCGTAGGACAATTATTGGAGCTTCCCGGTTATGAAGGTTTTAGTGGGTTTTTAAATGTGCATAGTGTTATGCCAGGACAGTCATTGGAATCTTTGTCCTTTATATTGGATAATTCTTTTGACACTTTAGTTAAATTAAATAAAGTAGTTAATCCTTCATTGCTTTATGTTGGTCAACCTATAGTTTATATAAATGATGATGAAACAGTCAATAAAGTTCCAGGCAAACTTTTGTTACTTGAGTCTGGAAAAACATTATTAGAATTAGCATTGCATTCAGGCTTGAATCCATACGAAATTTTGATAGCTAATGGAATGACGCATTCAGATGTTTTTGTATATGGTCAGTTAGTGTATGTCCCTACTTCTGGAAATATTAAGCAAATACCAGAACCATTTTTAGATGTGAATTTGTCTAGTGTGAATCCTGAGCAAGGTCATCCTATTAGAATAAGTGTGGATGCTGATCCATCTTTTTCTTTTAGTGGTACATTTGGTGATCAAATTTTAAATTTTGTTAATTATGATGATATATTTGTGGCTTTAGTAGGAATTCATGCTAAGACACAACCTGGTCTTTATCCTTTTACTATTCTTGCACAAAAAAATGATAATGAACAAATAGGATTAGACTTTTTAATCCCGGTTAGTGATGCAGGCTATCAGTCACAAAGCATTTTTTTGACTTCAGATAAGGCAAAGTTACTTGAAAATGTCGATACTCGTGTAATTGAGGATCAAGTTATTCTAAATAAGGTATCGTCTTTTAGTGATCAGAAATTATGGAGCGGCGTGTTTGATGTTCCAATATCAACTGACTACATGACTACTATTTTTGGTTTGCGTAGGTTGTATAATGGGACCAATTTCAATACTTTTCATGGAGGTACAGATTTTGGTGCTCAGGAAGGCACGCCAATTTATGCTCCTGCTAACGGTATAGTAGTAATGTCAGAGGAGTTAGATATTAGAGGTGTGACTACTATTATTGATCATGGTATTGGAGTCTTCTCTGGATATTGGCATCAAAAAGAATTAAATGTCGAAGTTGGACAAGAAGTAGTGCGTGGAGAAGTAATTGGTTATGTAGGTAATACTGGTTTGTCTACAGGACCACATTTGCATTGGGAAATATGGATTAATGGTGTTCAGGTTGATCCAATAGAATGGTTAAAGTTGTAAATATGATAAGGAGGATTTTTTAACATGAAGATAAATGGCAAGCATTTTCATACTATATGGGTCAGTCCAGATGATAAGTCAGTAGTACAGACCATTGATCAGAGATGGCTACCACACAAATTTGTTGTGGAAGATTTGACTACTGTACATGAGGCTGCTGTAGCCATAAAAGATATGCATGTAAGGGGTGCACCTTTAATTGGTGTAACTGCTGCTTATGGTATGTATTTGGCAGGACTTTCAGCAGCTAAAGAAACAACAGATCATTTTTTGAAAATTATTGACGAAGCAGCGGAGTTATTAAGATCATCACGCCCGACAGCTGTTAATTTGTTCTGGGCATTAGATCGTCAAACAACAGGTATTCGTAGTATTGATGCAAATGTAGAAGAAATGATTCAGTTTTTGTTAAACACTGCAGCTGATATTGCTGCTGAAGAGTTGGAATCATGTCGTTTAATTGGTGAATATGGAGTAGATATAATAGAGCAAATGAGCAAAGCAAAATCAGGAGATACTGTTAATATTCTTACGCATTGTAATGCAGGATGGTTGGCGTGTGTTGATTATGGTACAGCTACATCACCTATTTATCTGGCTCACGATCAAGGCATTAAGGTTCATGTATGGGTCGATGAAACTAGACCTCGCAATCAAGGTGCTCGCTTAACCGCTTGGGAATTAGGACAGCATGGTGTTCCTCATACTATTGTTGCTGATAATGTAGGTGGCCACCTTATGCAACATGACATGGTGGATTTAGTAATTACTGGAACAGATCGCACTTTATATACTGGTGATGTGGCAAATAAAATTGGTACTTATTTGAAAGCACTAGCAGCCAATGACAATAATGTTCCATTTTATGTTGCTTTACCTTCTTCGACGTTTGATTGGAATCATACAGATGGAGTTTCCCAAATTCCGATTGAGCAGAGAGATGAATCAGAGGTAAAATCTATTAGCGGTATGAATGAAGGGGAAATTAGATCAGTTTTACTTACACCTCCAGAAAGTTCAGCAGCTAATTTTGCCTTTGATGTTACTCCTGCTAGGTTGGTCACAGGATTAATTACTGAGCGTGGTATTTGTGATGCTAATAAAAATAGTGTTTTAGAACTTTTCCCTGAAAAAGTTGATTTGGTGAAATGAGATTTGGTAAGATTATATTGTTTCAATTTTGAATATAATTTTTTTTATCAAGATTGTTGACACAATGTTGAAATTCGAACTATAATCTGGTTCGTTAAATTTTTATTGAAGGGTCCCACTATATTTTTGTGAATATTTCAACTGAATTGTCAGATATTGAATGGCTACAAGATTTTGCTATTGAATCTCAAGATTGCGATCATGTCATTAACCTATTTATTGAGTCGGGTGTTCCTTGTAATACAGATCAATTAGTATTGTCTGTGGTGATGTATAGATTGACTAAAGAACAGGAAGAAAAAGTTGATCGAGATGTTATTTTAAAGGTTAAAACTTATAATCCTGTTGAAAAATATAAATTAGGCGATGTATTGACATTTCCTGGTTCTAGACATTTTGATGGTGAAATTCAAAAAATTAGACAAGGATACAATCCTAACTTTAGTGATTTTGAGGTTGTCGAAATTATTTGTTCGGACAATGTGACCCGTAGTTTTGTACATGGTATGCAAGAAGACTTTTTTGTTGATTTGCAAATTAATGTTGATGAAAATTTGGAGAAATTAGCAAAACAAATTGTAGAAGAGTCTGGAATTGATATAGCCGATAAGATTGTTTCTGGATTAGCAGAAGTTAGGGATCTTGTTTGTTTGTCAGATTTTTGGTTTTCATTGGATTTGTTACTGGAAATTGATGATGGTTATTTGAATTTGGTAGAGGCAGTACTGGATATTGCTGATGGACAACCATTGTCTACTATAGAAATATTAGAAAGGATCGATTTTTCTGATAATAGTGATCAAGAGCTGCTTGTTTTTTCCTTGAATTATGCACTAAATAATGACAATAGATTTGAAGACGTAGGTCTATCTGGTAAAGTATTGTGGTTTTTGACAAGAATGAAACCACCAGAACTTGCTGAAGTGGACAATTATCTGTTATGTCAAAAAATAGATGTGTCAAATGAAAAATTGTCAAACAGTATGCAATCACTGGTTAATGTGTTGTCTGATGAATTTAGTTTAACATCTAAACCACTAGATGAATTTGATAAAACTGCTTCTATTATTCTAATCTATCCTCATTTGAGAGCTGGTACATTACCATTGAATCAATCAACATCAATGATTTTTCCTTCTGCTTTAGTTTCTCCTCGTGTCAAAATGACTCTCATTGATAAACATACAGGTGCGAGCTATCCTGGATGGGTTATTCAAAAAGATCGTTTTGTCTGGGGGTTAGAGCAGTTGTATCAGAAGTATGGTGTGGTTGCAGGTACTCGTATTTCTATAGAGGTTGGCAACAATTTAGATGAAGTCACAATCAATATTAATAGACGTAAACCTGTGAAGGAGTGGGTGAAGACTTTAATTATTGATGATATGAAAATACAATTTGAAATGAATAACAGAGAAATTGGAGTTGATTGTTTAGATGAGTCGCTCATATGTGTAGATGATATTAGTTTATTAGACAAATTTTGTCGTAGGATTTTGCAGGGTGAGTTTGCGTTAGAGGATTTGGTGGATAAATGTTTTAGAGCTTTAAAAGTTTTGATGCCTCAGGGTAATGTACATGCTGTAACATTATATTGTGCGATCAATACTATTGTTCGTGTTGTACCGGAGACAGTGTTTACAATTTTAGAAAACAATTCGAATTATATTCACGTGGGTGATGCTTATTGGAGATATGAGGTTAATTAGATATACTGAGGTTAGCAATATTATTGGTTCTAATTAAAAAGATTTTTTATACAAAAAGTTATTATGAATACTGTTTACGAGATAAATTTTGATTGGTGGAGTACACGTATAGATGAGTATGAAAATTATGTGTGGGATTTTTTGTGTGATCAACATAGACAAGAATTAGTTAATGTTGAAAGTTGTCGAGATACTGTTTTTGATTTAATTGATGTTAATACCGGATTAGTATCTTCTGTAGGTGCAGTGGAATATTATATTAGGATGCATTGTTTCGATAGTAATTGTTCTATAAAAACTGGAATGACAATGATAGACTCGATGTTTTTAGTGTTGTTTGCTAATGGCAATACTCCTATGACTGTTAAGCAGTTAGCTGCTCAAATTGGCCGTGACACTCAATCCAAAACTATTTCTCGTATGTTTAGTGGTGGTAAAATACATAAAGGTATTACTTCGAGATCAAAGTGAGTATTAATATAACAATCAAATTGTTTGCAATATTTCGTGATTTTCATCCTGGTCCTGATAAATCTCAGCCAATTATTATGACAGTAGAATACGGGACAAAGGTTAGCGATTTAGTTGATTTGTTGTGTTTGCCAAAAGATGTTTTGAGAAGTTGTTTTATTAACAATGAGTCTGTTGAGTTTGATGCAGTGTTGCAAGATTTAGATGTAGTGAGTTTGTTTCCTCCAGTTAGTGGTGGTGATATATAACATAGGATAGCTTTATGTATTTGGCATATTGATTGCACCACTTCACATATGGAGGTTGTAAATTATGGCAGACTATCTTGATTTTCCAGATATATTTTCTAGGTTTCCTAATTGGTCATTCATCTTAGTATTGATCGGAGTATTTGGAATAGGAATTAAGTTATTTCTAAAATCCGTTAAGGCGGTTATTACTCTTGCTTTTTGTTTGTTGATGGTATATCTATTAGTGAATTTGTTTTGATTCTATATATATATATATATCATATTGTAGGGTTATTGATTTAAAGCTTCTTCACTAAACACAAACTGGTTGCCATTTGTTTCTTCTATCATATACCAAGAATTTTTGGCTTGTAGTACATATGGTTTATCATTAGTATATTCGAATTCTCGAGCACAGTTATGAAATAGACTGCCATCTAGAATCTTTTCAGGATCTAGCTTTTCAAGCTCAACAAGAATTTGCATAGCAGCAGCACCGGTTTTGTCTATGCCGCCTTGATAGATATTAGTACCTTCTTCTCTGGAGGCATTAAAAGCGTTGCGTAGGATTCTATTGATTGGATCAAAAGCTCCAGTGAGTTCCGCTACTACATGTTTAGCGAAATAGTCTGCTCCGCCTTCGACCAGCCAGGGAGTATTAGTTTCTTCACGACCCAAGCTTTCTTCGAGTTGCCTACAGGATTCGTCCATTAGATCTTGTTGTAACCCATGATAAAGCTCATGTATGAAAAAGTCTTGTAAATTTATTGGGTACGTGGGATTATTAGTGTCTCTCATGTCAGGTGGTAGGCCCATCAGGATTAGTCTAGATGCTGGACATATAGTAATTTGAGTTGATGCGTCAGCACCTCTGCTAAGCCAATCACGGTACATTTCTATTTCTTCATAATATCGTACTGGGTCATCCACAATACAGGATTGATCACTAAGCCATGTTTCTATTTCATTCATGAGATAATCAATTTCATCGGGTGTAATTACTACTTTCATTGTCGCGAATGGGTGAGAGAAACCTCCTTCTTTTATAAATTCTCCGACTGGCCATAATACCATCAGGATGTCTGCTCTCCTATTAGCCATTTTAGCCTCTGAATATGAAGCCCATTCTTTCATTAAGTCAGTACTAAATTCACTGATATTTACTATTTCTATTGCACTAGGACCATAATTTGTGATTGGCGTAGGACTGTATTCTTGTTTTTGTGACTGGTATTCGTTTGAATCGACTTCTGGTAGGTTTACTGAATTGAGTATATTTTGAAGTTGTTTCAAATGCGCTTCGAAGTCACCTTCTGGTCCTGAAGTAGCTTCAAAAATTATTATGCCTGTTTGTTCATTACCAATGATTACACGCGCTTGTTGGGATTCATCTCTAAGATTACCTATACTTATATATCCTGACAGCTCATTTAATGGGTCGCGAGATTCTTCCTTGTATTCATCAGGTTCAGTGAAAAAGTCTTGTATGAAGGACTCTAGTTCTCGTATGGGTATGTCTGTAGTCGCAATCATTAGATCACCCATTGGTCCTCGGAGTTCTGTGTCGTGTTTGTGTTGGACTTTATTCCAATTGGATGGATAATTAAAAGACAAACCTGTTTTAGGGTCTGTATAAATAGTAGTATCACTGTTCTCAGGTATTGTTTTTGTCAGAATGCTTTCAGAATCTTTTTTGTTGGGATCATTGGAACCATCAAATAATGAGGTATTTTTCAGGTTTAGAGAATCAATAATGATCTGAAAGTGTTTCAAATGTTTTTCGAAATTATCTTCTGGGCCTGTGGTTGCTTCTAAGAGTATGAGGCCAGCTTTTTCGTTTCCAACAATTACTCGCGCATGTTTAGCTCCATCACGGAGACTACCTATACTCATGTATCCTGATGGATCTTGTATAGTTCTACGAGACTCTTCTTGGTAGTTAGACTCTGAGAAATATTGATTAGCGAATTGATCTAGTTCATGAAAGTTTTCGTATAAAACTTCGAAAATTACATCGCCTACTGGTCCACGTAATTCTACATAATTTTCACGTGTCAATTCTTGCCAATTTTCAGGATACATAATTGATATTTTCGATTTGTAATCCGTATAAATCGCATATTTGATTTCATCATTATCTGTTTTAATATCTTCAGTTTCTACAACAGTATCAATTGATTTAGTATGCTCTATTGATTTAGTTTCTTTTTCAACTGATTCATTTGTTGTTACTGAATCTTCACTATTACATGATGACAATAGTAGACTGAAAATGAATAGACAAATTAAATAATTTTCCTTCAAATATTTCATATTAAAATTAGTACTTGTACTTGATCTTCTTATTCTTATATTATTGTACACAAACTTAATATTCATACTTTCATAAATATTAAGAATCTTTAACATATGTTTAATGTTGATTTATTCGTAGTTGCTGTATACTTTTTGCATGTTTACTAAACAATTATCTAATATTTTGATCTCCTTCATTATCACTGATGTTGATAAACAGTCAGTAGATAGTGATAGAGTATTGGGAATTCATGTTCCCAACTTTTCCTCGTTGGTATCCTCGTTTTTGTTGAAATTGTTAATTGTTGTTGTAGGTCTTAGTATAGTTATGTAACTATAAACTATAAATCAAAAAAACATACTTTAGGAGGGTATGGCATCCGCTATAAGGCGGATTTTTTTGTTAATATATTTTCATTACTAATATACGTATTGTGTCAATATTATGTGCTTTTATAATACGATGGTAATCCTGATTGATAAGACTGTTTTTTATTTTATAGAGTACAATAATTCAAGGCGGTAGGAAATCATATTGATTTGTTAGGAGGATTTATGATAGATAAGGACAAAAAAAAGTTGCTTGATGAGAGTTTAGATATTGATAATGAAGATCAGGATTGGGAAGAAGCGGAGCTTGATGAACATACAGAGAGTTATTCAGAAGATGAACAACATCAATACAGAAGGGCTTTAGATGATAGTTAATGGGTGATTATTTGCTTGTATCTATTAAGATTTTGCAATGTTACAAAAAATGTGTAAATTGATATACTAAATCTTTAGATTGTCTATCAATATTGGTGTAATTATGAGCCTTTTTTCTGAAAATATTTTGTCTCTTGGTACTGAGAATGCTTTTAAAATGGGTCAGCATATTCTTAAAGCAGAAGATAAATTGGGGTCAGTTACTAAGTTGAATTTGGGAGAACCTGATTTTCCTTTGCCTATCCATATTAAGGATGAGATTAAACGACAGCTAGAAGCAAACAATACTCATTATTGTGATCCAAAAGGTTTGTTAACGTTAAGAGAGGCTGTCGCGGAAAATGTTTCTCAAACACGAAAATTGGATGTTGATCCTGAGAGAGTTGTAGTTTTTCCAGGAGCTAAACCATCGATTGGTTTTGTACAGCAAGCATATTGTTCTAAGGGTGATGAAGTTATTTATCCTAGTCCTGGTTTTCCAATATATGAATCGTTTATTAAGTATGTAGGTGCTACACCAGTACCTATGCATTTGCATGAAAGTAACGGTTTTGTTTGGTGTCCAGAAAAATTCGCATCACTAATCACTCCAAATACTAAGATTATATATTTGAATTCTCCCTCCAACCCTACTGGTACAGTATTGTCATACGAACAAATAGAAGAAATTGCTGAAATAATTTGTAGACTTTGTTCGAAAGAGGTTAGAGTATATTCTGATGAAATTTACGAGAAAATTTTATTTGATGATAATGAACATGTGTCTATTGCGTCAATACCAGGATTAGAGGATAGAACAATTATTTCAAGTGGATTTTCAAAAACTTATGCCTGGACTGGTGGTAGGATTGGTTATGCTGTATTTCCTACGACAAAAGAAGCTGAGGTATTTAAAAATTTGAATATCAATTATTTTTCATGTGTTAGTCCTTATAATCAAGAGGCAGCTAGAGTTGCTATCAATAGTCATTTGTCAGAAAAATATGTGTCTGAAATGGTATCTATATTCCAAAAAAGGAGGGATATTATTTGGGATATTTTTGCTGGATTAAATGGTGTTTCCTGCAATAAACCAGGTGGTGCATTTTATCTTTTTCCAAATATTGGTGACGTTTGTGAGGATTTAGGCATTCTTGATTATTATGAACATATGTTTAAAGTTGATAGATCTTGTATGTCACCATCTGGATTATTTCAAAATTTTGCACTTTATCATCATGGTGTAGCAGTTTTGGACAGATCTTCATTTGGTCAATTAGGTTCTGATAATGAGCATTTTATACGGGTGTCGATTGCAGCTGATTTACAGGTTTTGGAAGAAGGTATAGATAAACTGTCGAATGCTATGGTGGACAAGAACGGCATGAATATTTTTTTAGATGAGCGTCCTGATTGTAATTTGTTTCCAGAGTAATCTGTAGGGCAGAATACTTTGGAATAGTGGAAGTATTGTTGGTGTAATGTTTGTTTATATTTGCAAATGAATAAATTTATTTTTGGTGTAGAATAGTATAGTGAGTAGAGTATAATTATTGAAGTGTGTAAAGTGATGTCAGAACAAAATTTTGGCTTTGATACGAGGCAAGTACATGCGGGCGCCCGTCCTGATCCGTATACTGGTGCTCGGGCTGTACCTATTTTCCAGACAACAAGTTATGTGTTTGAGGATGCAGAGTCTGCTGCTTCTTATTTTGATTTGAAAGAATATGGAAATACATATTCTCGTATCATGAATCCTACTGTGGCTGCTTTTGAGGAGAGAATTGCTAGTTTGGAAGGAGGTTGTGGTGCAGTAGCTTTTGCTAGTGGTATTGCGGCACAATCAGCTGCTTTGTTTACTACGTTAGAGCCTGGTGATCATATTGTGTCATCATCAGTCATTTATGGGGGTACTGTCAATCAGTTTAATAACCAACTGGGTAAAATGTCTGTTGAGGTGAGCTGGGTTGATCCTGATGATTTAGATGCTTGGAAAGAAGCAATTCAAGATAATACTAAATTGTTTTATGGTGAAACTATCGGCAATCCGGCAGGAAGTATTTTGGACATTGAGACAATTGCTAGTATTGCGCATGATGCTGACATACCGTTGATGGTTGACAATACGTTTGCCACGCCTTATTTGTGTAGACCAATTGAGTGGGGTGCTGATATTGTTGTTCATTCTGCCACTAAGTTTATTGGTGGTCATGGTACTAGTATTGGGGGTGTGGTAATTGAATCTGGGAAATTTAACTGGTCTAATGGTAAATTTCCAATTATTTCAGAGCCATCTAGAGCTTATCATGGTCTCAAATTTCATGATACGTTTGGCATGTATGGTTATTTAATGAAGTTACGTGCAGAAACATTGCGTGATTTAGGTGCATCTATGAGTCCAATGAATGCGTTTTTGTTTTTGCAAGGCTTAGAAACTTTATCGCTTCGAATGGATCGACATGTTCATAATGCTCAAACAATTGCTAAATATTTAAACAATTGTGATGTAGTAAGAGATGTTAGATACCCTGGAACTGAAGGTAGCAAATATAAACCTTTAGTGGAAAAGTATTTACCTAAAGGTGCTGGAGCAATATTTTCATTTGATCTAAAGGGAGGCCGTAATGCTGGAAAGGAGTTTATCAGTCAATTAACTCTTTTGTCACATTTGGCTAATGTAGGAGATACAAAGAGTTTGATTATTCATCCTGCTAGTACTACTCATCGACAATTAAGTGATGAAGAACTTGCAGCTTCAGGAATAGATCAAGGTACAATTAGATTATCAGTTGGTATTGAAAATGTTGAAGACCTTATTTGGGATTTAAAGAAAGGTATTACTAGAGTGACAGATATGAATAATGACGGCAATTATGAATCTTAAATTTGATGTATCAAAATATCAGGATAAATGTATTATTCAAAAAGTTCTTCATCACGCTAAAATCATAGCTGTTGTAGGTCTTTCGAGTAATGTTTTAAGAGCAAGTTATTTTGTTGCTGCATATCTTCAGAAGAATGGTTACAGAATTATTCCAGTTAATCCTCGTGAAACGGAAATATTAGGTGAGAAATGTTATGCATCTTTGGTTGATGTTCCAATATCTATCGATGTAGTCAATGTTTTTCGGGATCCCGATTTCTTACCTGATGTAGCTGCGGATTCTGTAAAAATTGGTGCAAAAAATTTGTGGTGTCAATATACTGTTGTCAATAAATTAGGTGGTCAGATTGCAGAAAAAGCAGGTTTGTCAGTTGTAATGGATTTGTGTATGAAAGTTGAACATGCACGCTATATGGGAAGGATGCATTGGTTAGGATTTAATACTAATCGTATTACTTCATTACGTGGTCCAGTGAAATAAAATTTTTTGCCCATGTATTTGTTACTAATTGTTGGTTGATTAATTGTATTTACTTAGAAATGTTAGACAAAGTATATATTTAATATGCCAATAGTCGCCCATAGTTCACTTCCTGTATTTGATAAATTACGAGATGATGGTCAAACAGTATTAACGTTGAATATTGCTAATCAACAGAATATACGTGAATTACATATAGGTTTGTTGAATTTAATGCCTGATGCAGCATTACGTGTAACTGAAGAACAATTTGTTAGGTTAGTGGGAAGCTGCAATCAGATTGCGCAACTTTTTGTCCATCCATTTTCTGTTAGTGGTTTGCCAAGAAGTAAAGAATCTCAGGATTACATAGATAGATACTATATGGATTTTCAAGAAATTAGACGTTGCGGATTGGATGCTTTAATTATTACTGGTGCTAATGTTTCCAATCCTGTATTGATAGATCAGGAGTTTTGGAAACCATTAGAGCAGGTTTTTAGTTGGGCATTAGAAAATGTAACGTCAGTATTGTGTTCATGCTTAGCAACGCATGCATTATTGAAAATGCTGTATGATATTGATCGTTACAAACTGCCAAAGAAGTGTTGGGGTGTTTTTGACCATGTTATAACAAATCCTAAGCATCCTATATTAAAGGATATTAATACTCGATTTGATGTTCCGCACTCGCGCTACAACGCGGTTAATCGTGACAGTTTAGAGTCAGCCGATTTGAGCGTTTTAGTAGAGACTGTTAATGGTGACGTACATATGGCGGTAAGTCCAGATCAGTTTAGGGTCATATATTTTCAGGGTCATCCTGAATACTATACTATGAGTTTGTTGAAAGAATATAAGCGAGAAATTGATCGTTACTATAATGATGAATTGAATAAATATCCAGTGGTTCCATCAAATTATTTTAGTGAAGATGCTGTTGGTATTATTGAGCAGTATAAAGACAGTGTTATGAGTGCTAAATCTACTGACAAATTGTTGCCACAATTTCCAGAATCTGAATTACAGATGCATATACATAATACTTGGAGAGAAGCTGGAAAATCTATTTTTAACAATTGGTTAGGACTTATCTATCAGTTGACAGATTTGGATCGCAAAGTACCTTTTTTAAACGATGTGGATCCAAATAATCCTTTGGGTATCTTATAGTATGGGTTTAGATGTCTGGTGTGGTTTATGCACTAGTGGTACAATTTTATATTCTATTCCTGCCCCTGTAGCTCAATTGGATAGAGCAGCGGACTTCTAATCCGCAGGTTAGAGGTTCGAGTCCTCTCGGGGGTACTGTAATTTTGTCTATTGTCTGATTATTGTATAGGTTATATTGTAAATGCCTAAAATAGTTACTAGAGAACAAATGTATATTATAGAGTTAGAGGCTTCTGAGCTAGGACTATCATATACAGATATGATGGAAAATGCTGGTATAGCAGTCTGTGAAACTATTACCTCCAGATTTGAAGATATTACAGATGTTAATGTAATTTTAGCGATTGGTCCTGGAAACAATGGGGGAGATGGTTTAGTAAGTGCAAGATTACTTGCTGCTTTTGGTGCACATGTTAATGTTGTTACTGTAATTGATTCAAATAATAACGTTGAAAATTTTGAAAAAGCGATTAACGCTGGTGTTGAGGTTGTCCAAATAGATTTAGATGATAATTTGAATGTTTTGAAAGATAAAATTGCAGAAGCAGACGTTTTTGTTGATGCTGTTTTTGGTATTGGAGCGCGAGTTCCTTTGGATGACCACGTTGTCAAATTTTTTTCAACAGTATCTGATATTTTGGATCATCATGATATTCTTTGTGTGGCTGTTGATTGTCCTTCCGGTATGGATTGTAACACAGGTGAGGTTGATGATAATGTTCTAGAAGCTGATATTACTGTAACATTTGGAGCAGCAAAAATAGGGCATTTTTTGTTCCCAGGAGCAGATGTTGTTGGTGAGTTAGTTTTAGCTGATATAGGATTGCCTATCAACTTGCCAGCATTGGAAGCGATTGATTTAGATTTAGCTGTTGATGATGAGATTTTAGACTTATTGCCTGACAGACAATCTAATTCTCACAAGGGCACATATGGAACTACCTTAGTAGTTGCTGGTTCTACAAACTACTCTGGAGCTGCATATTTAGCAGCAGCTGGTGCTTACAAGATGGGTTCAGGTTTAGTTACAGTTGCTATTCCACATGAAATTTATCCAATAGTTGCATCACTATTACCAGAAGCTACTTCTGTGATTTTACCAAGTTATATGGGTGTAATTGCGGAATCGGGAGCAAAAATTGTTCACGAATTGTTAGATAAGGTAGGTACATTGTTATTGGGGCCAGGTTTAGGAACAGAGAGCAGCACATTAGGTTTTTGTAATAATTTGTTTGCATCAGATAAAAGCAATAATTACTTGGGTGGTTTGGGGTTTAATGTTTCAAATAATAGTGATGATTCTGGTGGCATTGATTTAGATGAATGGCCATTTGTAGTTGTTGATGCTGATGGATTAAAGTTATTGAATGAGATTGATAAGTGGTACTTACTATTGCCTAAAAATAGTGTTCTTACTCCACATCCAGGTGAAATGTCTGTTCTTACTGGTTTGACAATAGATGAAATACAGTCAGATAGAGTGTCTATAGCTAGAGAATATTCTATGAAATGGAATCATGTGGTAGTTTTAAAGGGTGCCTACACTGTAGTAGCTAATCCCAATGGACATGTTATGTTACATCCTTTTGCTACGTCTGCATTAGCTTCCGCAGGTACTGGAGATGTTTTAGCAGGTATGATTTCAGGTTTGCTTTCACAAGGCATGGAACCATACCAAGCTTCGGTTCTTGGTGTATTCTTACATGGATTATCTGCAGAATTGTGTATGATGCTATATGGAGATTCACATAGCATCATGGCTAGTGATATTCTAGCCATGATACCTGAAGCTATTACTAGTCTAAAGCAATAAAGTTTTTGTTAATCTACGGGGTCTTTACTTTTTTTTGATACACTTCGTTTAGCCTTTTTAGTTGCAGTCTTTGCAGCTTCACGTACTATTTCTTCCGCTTTATTGCGCATTTCGGAAGCTATTACATTGGCTTTGTTTTTACTATCTTCTGCCGCATTTTGTGCTATTTCTTTGGCATTATACCAAGTATTACTACCTTGTTCTTTTATGTCGAGACCTTTTTGTCGGATCTGATTACGTGTTTCTTCACCGCTTTGTGGTGCTAGTACTAATGCTGTTAGAGCTCCTATTAATCCACCAACAACTAAACCTGAAAAAAAAGCTCCAAACCCATTTTTATTTTCTGACATTATATACTCCTTTGTACTTGTGCATGATTACTTTTTCTTTGGTATGAATATGCTCAATAGACTTGTAAATTTTTTGTAATTGCCGAATACTTTGGCTAAAGGTTTTATAGCATTGGACTGTATTAAATGAACAGTTTCTTGAATAGTGGTTATTGTTTCACTTGTTTGTTCCATGATTGGTCTTATGTCTTCTTGAATTAGGCGGATATATTTAGTTATTTGTATAATAGCAATAATAATGGTTATACCTATTATTATTGCTTCTATTGTTAGAATAATGATCATAAAGTCACGAATTAGTCTTGTGGTTTGTGGGTTTCTAAATAAAACAATTCCTAATACCGTTAAGATTGCTAATATCAATGCAAACACAATACTAATTATTAATATTAGTTTACAACCACCGTTATTTTTTGAGTTTTTGTGTGGATTCATTGGAATGATTATAACATAGAAAGAAATAGAGTACTCTGTGTTGCAGGTTACTCTATTTCTTTCTATGTATATGTTTTCTATCTTATCTCTTAGATATCTGTGTTATTAGAGTTGTTGTTTTGTACCAACCAGTGTGAGAATACTAGCGCTAATATTGATCCGATGGTAGCCATTCCTGCATTTAATGGTCCAATTGCATAAAGTGATGTTTCTGTTGATGAGCTAATATTATGTCCTATAGCAAATCCCATCCAGCTAGCGATTAAATACAATATGAGTTTGTTGGATGTACCACCCATATATAAATGAAATGCACTACCATATAATGTAGACAATATTATGCTAATAAGATATGCTGGTGTAGTCATGTTATGATAATACCTCCACCTAGGCATGAATCATTTTGATAAAATACTGCAGCTTGTCCAGGGGTAATATCGTTTATTGGTTTATCAAGCTTTATATTAAGTTCCTTATCATTCTTTGGTAATATCCAAGCAGATATAGCCCTAGCAGTATATCTCAATTGTACCTTAGCTCGGAAGTTTTTATGTATAGGATCTCCACTGATCCAGTTGACTTTATTAACAGATAAATGATTTTTACCTAATTTGCTATGTTTATCAACAATGAGTGTGTTGGTCGACATGTTTTTTTCTAATACATATAATGGTTCTTTTGCTGAAATACCTATTCCTTTTCGTTGTCCAATGGTATACAGAGGTAGTCCTTTATGGTCTCCAATCTTTTCACCTTTACTATTAGTTATTGGTCCTGGTTTCATCGATTTTGGAGCGTATTGATGCATGAATCTTCGATAATTTCTATCTGCTAGAAAACATAAATCCTGACTTTCTTGTCGTTCTGCTACAGGAAGATCAAATTGTTTTGCTAAGTCTCTAATTTTATTTTTCGTGTATTTGCCTATTGGAAAAAGAGTGTGTTTGAGTTCTTTTTGACCTATCATACTAAGTGCATATGATTGATCTTTATTTTGGTCAGATCCTCGTAACAAGAACCATTTGTCACCTCGTTTGTCTACTCTGGCATAATGACCAGTAGCTAAATGAGATGCACCCATTGCAAGTGATTTTTCTAACAAATGTCCCCACCGTATGTTTTTATTACATTCTAAACACGGATTAGGAGTAACACCTGAGCTATATTTGTCAATAAAAAAGCTGACCACTGATTCATGAAAGACATTTTTGGCATCCAGTACGTAAAATGGTATATCAAGCATGGCAGCTACTTGCCTAGCTCGTGTTATTGATTCTGGACTACAACATCTATTTTGTCCATTTGTCGATTGTCCAGGTTCACTCCATAGCCTTAGCATTATTCCAAAAACATCATATCCTTGGTTTTTTAATAGAGCAGCTGCTACAGAACTATCTACTCCTCCGCTCATGCCCACTGCAATTTTTTTTGTCATGACTAAGGAGTTCCTCTCATTTTTGAAATAATTTTAGGAAGCATTGTGATAACGTAGTTTACCTGATCTTGATTAGTATTTCGTCCTATACTAAGTCTTAGTGATCCCAGTGATAAATTAGATGATAATCCAATGGCTTGTAATACTATAGAAGGTTCAGGATTACCTATTTTACATGCTGATCCTGAACTGGCAGCTATATCATATATGTCTAGATTCATGATTAGTTCATTGCCATCAATATTATCAAAAACAAAACTTGCATTATTAGGTAGTCTCTGTTTTTTGTGACCAGTAATATAACAATCTGGTATTTCTTGTAAAATAGTATCAATAAGTAAATTACGTAGTTGTGTCATCTTGATAGTATCATCCTTATATCTAGACATACTGATTTCAAGTGCTTTTGCCATTCCTGCAATTAATGGTACATTTTCAGTACCAGCTCTGAGTCCATTTTCTTGTGAACCACCTGTTTGGGTTGATCGAAATGGTATGTTACGCTTAATGTAGAGGGCGCCTATTCCTTTAGGACCATAGAATTTGTGCCCACTGATTGACATTAGGTCGACTCCTAAACTCTTTACATCTAATATTAATTGTCCTGCAGCTTGAACAGCATCTGTATGGAATAATATATTAGATGCTTTTGTTATTTCACTTAGTTTGGCTATAGGTTGAATAACACCAATTTCATTGTTGGCATACATGATTGACACTAAAATAGTATTTTCTTTTATTGCATTTGCTAGATCGTGAGGTTCAACAAGACCGTATTGATTTACAGGAAGAATTGTAAGTTCAAACCCATATTTTGTTTTTAAGTCATGAGCAGTATTCATTATTGCGGGATGTTCTATTGAAGATATTATCATATGATTATTTTTATTTCGGTGATAAGCTTCTAGAGCTATACCGCGAAGGGCAAGATTGTCGCTTTCTGTACCACTAGATGTAAAGATAATTTCATCAGTTTCACAATTTAATGATTTCGAGATTGTTTCTCGGGAAGAATGAAGGATGTATTCACTTCTTTGTCCCCAATGATGAATTGAAGATGGATTACCATATTCAGTTGTAAACAGAGGAATCATAACTTCTAATACTTCAGGATCTACTGGCGTAGTAGCAGCATGATCCATATATATACGTTTATTCATTTAGTGTTTCACCTAGTGTTCTATAGCTGGAATCCTTGTTGTGCTGGTATTACCTTGTGCTCTAAATCATCTACAAAATCTAGCAATCGTGATTCAAGATTATGCCAATCATCACTTTCTAGGATTTGTTGAATTTTTTCTTTGGTGTCAATAGTACCTGCTGTAAGAATTTGTGAACAATTACCATACAATGTATACCACGCGTCTGTGGGTTTGATACCCATTTTGGTAATGCTTGGTACAAATTCTCTTACAATAAAGTCGAAATATTCTTGTTCAAGATTAGGTTTAATATTCCAAGTCAGGATGATTTTTACCATTTTTCGGTGTTACTCAATATTATGATGTGACAAATGAACATATGAATTAGCTTTTGGGTTCAAGAATTACAACTTGTGTTTCATCAGGTAGACTCGATTTTGTAACTTTAATGCTAGTTTCAGCAGTTGGTCTACTGAGTCCCATTTCCTTCAAGAAACGACTTAAGGGATCTAACTTTGGTTTGAGTTTTGGGACTTTATAGTGCATTGGTACTACTATTGCCGGTTCAATTATGCTGATTATTTCTGCTGCTTGAGCTGCATTCAGGCCTTGTCCACCACCTACAGGAACTAGAAGTACATCTACAGTACCTAATGCTTCGATGTGTGTTTGTGATGGTATATTGTTTATATCACCTAAATGACATACATTTGCCGATTCATATGCAATCAAATAAGCAGTATTAGACTGTATCTGATCTACCTTATCTTTATTGTTGGAGGTGTTGACACCAGTAATAAATGCACCACCAATTTCATATTCTCCTGGTCCAGTAATAATGCGTGCACCTTTGATTATCTTAGTGTTACTATGTCCAGGTGCCTCATGGCTTACAGTGACAACTTCCGCTTTTATCTTTGGTTCAGTTAATCCTATTTTTTTGTTATAAGGATCTGTAACTACTGATGCTGAATTACGTTCAGTAATTCTAAAGCATGAATATCCGTACCATGTAATTTCCATTGTTATTTACTCCTAATCATGATTATACCATTTCGATGTTTTCTATAGTTGTGTAAGTTGTATAATTCTGTAAAACAAACATTGCCTTCAAAATATATCTGGAGTAACGTGTGATGAAATTAGTTTACAATGTTATTGTTTTTAGCATTTCTATTATATTTGCTGTGTCTTGCAATGGTAGTAGTCAAGTTGTTTCTGATCCTCTACCAACTTTTGTGCCACCAGGCATTAGATTGAACCCATCAGTTGATAAAGACACAAAAGTTGCATTGAAGGTAGAGAAAAATTTGGGTGTAATTGCTAATTACAATTTTGATGTCTCATTAGATTATGTAGGACATCGTATACAAGTTACACAACTTATTGAGGTATTGAATCCAGGCCCAGATGTTTGGAATGAATTGGTTTTTTATTTACCGAAAGACTTGCAATCAGATAGATTTGTACTGAGCACTGTTGGTATACAGGATGGGATTGAATCATCTGCTACTCAGATGCAAGTAACAAAAGATGGTTTTCTTGTATTTCAATTATCTAAATATATTGAACCTAATCAATCTCGTATAGTTACGATTACATATGGTTTAGAAGCGCTGCAAGTTGATTTACAATCTTTAAGTCCAATTGGTGATGTTGGTTATAGTGAAAACGTTCTTCAATTTGTGCATTGGTATCCCATTTTAGTGCCATACAAACCTGGTGTGGGTTGGATTAGATGGTCTAATATAAATTCTATTTGGTCAATTTTGACGGAAATTAGTGACTATAATTTGTTGGTAAGATCTCCTGAAGGGGTGCTTGTAGCTAGTGGTGGTCCTTCGGAGCGTAGGGGGAACGAGTGGTATTTTGTGATGCAAAATGTACGACATATTGCATTTAGTGCTAGTCCCAACTATGAATTGAAAACACGCACGACTGCTGGTGTAACTATATATCTTTTTCATTTAATAGGTGATGGTTTTGCCGGTGATGCTGTCCTCAATGCAGTTAGTAGATCATTAGTGATGTTTAATGACAGATATGGATATTATCCCTATACTAGTCTTGTAGTTGCACAAAACCATTATCGTTCAAGTATGGCTTCGGGCGGAATATTACTACATTCAGGATCTGGTTTTGATACTTATAGTGGTCAACCTGATTCTTTATTAACAGTTCTTGTACCATTAACTCTTTCTGAGATTTGGTGGGGTCAACTAGTAGGATATGATCGTATTGTTGAACCATGGATTGGTGCATCTTTGGCAATGTATTCTGAATATATGTACTATGAAGAATATTTTCCAGAATTAACAGAATGGTTTTGGACAGATCGGATAGATTACTGGAATCCACAAGGTAGTTTAAATAGTACTGTTTATGAAATTAATAATAAACAGAGTTTAATGCAGAATACTTATCGTATAGGAGCTCGTTTTTTACATGAAGTGAACAACAATATAGGAAGTAGTGCTTTTCGTAGTTTTACGAGGGATTTATATAGAAATAACGCGTTTAGGATGTTGGATACTCAGACATTTTTTGATATGTTGGCTAAATATCTTGGGTCTGATACAAACAGTATAAAAATGCGTTATTTTGATGAAAATATTGTTATACCTACATTGTCACCTCCTTTAACACCTATTTTTGATCTTAGTCAATCACCTACTGCTACGCCTGTTCAAAGGATTCATGAGGTAATTTCTGGTGATACTTTGGTAAGTATTTCAATCCAATATGAGGTACCTATGCAAATGATAATTGATAGAAATCGGATAAGTGATGCATCACAAATTGTTGTTGGTAGTAGATTAATTATTCCTTACCCTTAAAACTAACAATTACTAACGATTTATTTGTCTTTTTGAAGAAGAGGTGATATTTCATCCCAGATCTGGGGACTCGATGTAGCTAGAGTAGGTATAGCAGTGTTCATATAATCAATATTGTTTCTAGTGGGGAATAGAGGTTGATCTTTTATTGCATCAATTTTTCCTCCTGCTTCTTTGATTATCAAGTATGCACCTGCTATATCCCATATTTTTGGTTTTGGTAAAATGCTAAATATAGCATTACCATTTGCAACCAAATATAGTTCATATATTGTGGATCCAAATGTGCGTCGTTTAGCTCCTAAACTATTTTTAATATTATAGTGGCGTTCAGTTCCTGAAGTACATGTAAATATTGAAGAACGGTTTATTGTAAGGAATTGTTTAGTTGAAATTGGTCTGTCATTGACAAATGCACCTTGACCAATAGATGCATAGCATAATATATCTAATATAGGGAAGTTTAATACTGAAATAGAAGGGATTCCATTGATTAATTTTGAGATTGATACTCCCCATATTGGTAATCCTTGGCTGTAGTTGGTGCTTCCATCAAGCGGATCGACTATCCATAAATTGTTTACATGTGATTTGAAGTCACGTGTTGATTCCTCACTGAGAATATTATCTGTTGGATAATTGTAATGGATTTGCTCGTAGATAAATTCGTCAGTTTCTTTGTCAGCTCTAGTGAAAGTTGTACCATCTATTTTTGTGCTTATATAGTCATTGTGTGATAATTCAGTGATTAGTCGTCCTGCTTTTAATGCTAATGCTTTAGCAAAAGTTAGGTTTTCTTCAAGTTTTTGTTTGTGATCAGTTTGCATGATATGTCTCACATTTTTATATAGTACTACTAAGTTGATTATCTTTTCCTATCAATGTGACATTACTACACCAACTGGATACAGAGTATCAGTGACTTGAATTGTAGGTTTATGATACTCTAAAACGTCTTCTAGACGTCTATAACAATGAGGAGACTCATCAGGACTTCCACCTTCTAGGTGAATGTTTTTATCTTTCATCCATTTATGCATCATATTGTATGAAATTGTACCTCCTATTCTTTTACCGCTTCTATACTTTCCTGCAGCTTTTGTACGAGATATAACTCTTCCTGCTCCGTGAATAGTACTATGTAGAGCTTTTTTGCTTTCTAAAGAATCTAATCCTTTTACAATGACTGATATGTCACCCATGCTACCTCCTATAAAACATTTTTGTTGGGGGTGAGCAGGAGTGGCTCCTTTGCGTACAATCCATAGGTGTTTATGATTATGTTTTTCATACCACGCATAGTTATGATGATTGTGGATTTCTTCTAAGATATTTGCTCCTAACATAGAAGTTATTTTGTTGCATACCCAGTTACGTCCGGCATAAGCATATTTACCTGCAAGTTTCATGGCAGCAAGATAATCTTGGGCGAGATTATCATTTACGTCTAATACTACTGGATAAATATCGTTGGGTTTTCCGCCGGCTGCTTTAATGTAATGAGTAGCAATTTGGTATCCTAATCCTCGAGAACCAAAATGTACACCTAGCCATATTCTATTCTTGTTGTCTACGAAAAGATCAACGTAATGGTTTCCTCCACCTATAGTACCTAGTTGATTAGCAGCCAATTTTTTCCATTTTAGTAGAGGTTTGATTTTCCATGTATTATCATGAAATAAGTCATGCTCTGGTGCATTTTTGTTAGTCCCACCAACACCAAAAGAGATGTTTTTTGTTATATCTTTTAGAATTTTTGAAATATTATTGCGGATTTCTTCTGCTGATATATCAAGACGTACTGCTTTGTTTCCACATGCGATGTCATATCCTACTCCTGTTGGTGAAATTGCATCTTCATACGCTATGATACCGCCTATTGGCTGTATATATCCAAGATGATGGTCAGCCATTAAGGCACCGGAAACTGCTCTTTCATGTTCTAAGCAATTTTTGAGTTGTGCAACAGCATTAGTGTTTGGGATACCCCAAACGGGTATAGATTCATGTAAAACAAAGGTCATGATGTGAGAATTTTATCTTAATTGAATTACTTCAATTATGGAGTATCCCTATTAATCATTCGAGGATAAGGGCTAGTTTCTCGTATATGATCAACACCACATATCCATGAAACAGTACGTTCTATTCCCATTCCAAATCCCGCATGTGGAATGCTGCCAAATTTTCTTAAGTCTAAATACCAGTTGTAGTTTTCAATAGGTAGGTTATGATCCTTAATTCTGTTTACAAGAGTATCGTAATCATGTATACGTTCTGAACCACCTATAATTTCTCCATATCCTTCAGGTGCTAGAAGATCAGCTGAATAACATACTTCAGGTCTGTTTTCAACCTCTGGCATGTAGAATGCTTTCACTTCGGTAGGGTAGTGCGTGACAAAAATGGGTTTGTCGTATAATTTTGTTAGTGCAGTTTCGTGTGGTGCGCCAAAGTCATCACCCCACTCAATATCGATGAGTGTTTTTTCATCTGTATCATCTTTTTCAGTTTTGATTTGGATAAGTTTTTGAATGGCGTCATCATAGGTTATCCTGGGAAAAGGAGGAACGACACGTTTTAGTTTATTAATATCTCTTTTAAGTATTTCTAGTTCATTTGTACATTGATTTATACATGATTGTACTATGTGACTAACAAACTGTTCTTCTATTTCTAATAATTGCACTAGATCACAATAAGCAATTTCAGGTTCTACCATCCAGAATTCTGTAACATGTTTACGAGTTTTAGATTTTTCCGCTCTGAAAGTTGGTCCAAATGCATATACCTTTCCAAATGACATAATATTAGCTTCATTGTATAGTTGACCTGTTTGAGATAAATATGATGTCTTACCAAAATAGTCCAGTTCAAATAGTGTGGATGTACCTTCCGCTGCAGCAGGTGTAATTATTGGTGTTGAAATTTCTAAAAAGCCGTTTTGGTCTAACCATTCTCGTGCTGAGCGCATTACACATGCTCTTATTCGGAGTATTGCCCATTGACGGGGTGCTCTTATCCATAAATGTCTTCGGTCCAAAAGGAAATCAACACCATGATTTTTTGGGGTAATAGGGTATTCATTAACAGATTGTAATATTTGAATGTTAGTGACTCCTATTTCGAATCCCCCAGGTATTCCAGGAGCTCTTTCATCTTTGCGAACAACTCCTGTAATTAGGACAGAAGACTCTTGAGTGAGTTGTTGTGCAAAATCAAAAATCTTGTTACTTACATCATTTTGAAAAACTACGCATTGCACAATCCCTGTGCCATCTCGCAATTGGATAAAATTTATTTTTCCTTTACCAGTTTTGTTGTGAATCCATCCTTGTACTATTATTTCTTTGTCAATATATGCAGAAATATCGTTGATTTGAATGATCATTTTATTTTCTCTGAACTTATATATATAATTATAATCATATTATTTATTGTTAATCAATTTTAGTCTATCTTTTATTGATTTTGGCAGTAAATCAAGCATCAGACGTTTTTCATGTTGATTGAATACATCAACATATAATACTATGGAAAGATACGAGAATATACCTATTATAATACTTAACAAAATGCTTATTCTTGATAACGTAATGATTACAGTAACCAATAATGTTGCTGCCATGAGTATTCGTCCAAACAATTTACTAAATGGTGTAGGACTTAGTTGTTTGTAAACTGTGGATTGAAATAATATTCCAAGTAGTAGTTCTGATAAAATTGTTGAAATAGCAGCAGCATAGAAACCATATATAGGTATGAAAATTATATTGACTACAATATTAAATATTGTGGCTATAAGGAATGCGTTAGTCAACTTTCGTACTTGATTGATTGCAACTAATAGATAATTTGTAACGCTATTGATCCATCCGAAAGGAATTGACCAGACCATGATTTGTAGAGCTATTGCTCCTGTTGGAAGGAATTCTTCGCCTCCTAGAATGGTTATAAGAAACGGTGCTAGTGTGCTAGTTATTATGGCAATAGGAATTGCTATTACGAAAAGTAACTTGATCGCAAAATGATAGGTATTTATTAGCGACTTTTTATCTGTGTTAGCTTGTTGACTCATTAGTGGAAATATTGCAAAAGTAAAAAACGATGGAACAATATTAAATGCTTCAATAAATTTATATGCAGTACTATAGCGACCTACTTCTGATTGTCCACGCATAGTTCTAATCATTGGAATATCTACTTTAAAGAATAAGGTAGCTAACAAATGATTTATCATAAGAGGGAAAGATTCACTAACCATTTGTTTTTGAAGATCCAGGTTAAATTCTGTTTGTGGTTTGAAAAATAGTTTTCTAATAATAACTATAAGAGCTGTTAAGGTTAATATATTTACAATGATGCTGGCACCAGCAAGCCCAACAAATCCATATCCTAATATGAGAGCGATTAATCCCAGTATGACTTTTAAGATAGTGCTAAAACTACTAATTGCAGCTGGATATTCAGCTTTTTCAAATGCGTAGAATACAGCTGTGATTCCAGTAGATATGGTTGAAAATAACATACCAATACTCAGGAGTACAATTGCTAAAATGGTATTTTGACCTAGTAGTCCTGAATTAATTTCATAAAGATAAATTACTCCTAGAAAGATTGGCATCGTTATTAATAACAAACCAATTCTCAAAATAGTACTATTTGCAAAAAATTGGTTGATATTGGCGAGATTTTTTGATGCTTCGCGTGTTAGCCAGGTGTTGAGACCAAAGTTTGCCCAAATTTCAAGCCAACCAACTAGTACTATTGCTGTTGCATAATTGCCTGCTTCAGCTGGACCTAGCATTCTTAGGTAAAACATGGCAAATATGAAATCTACACTGCGATTGAGTAAGTTAAATCCCATAGGGGCTATGCTATTTTTTGCTATAGTATTGAGTCGAGATAATCTTTTGTTCTTATAAGATATATGCCAAATCCATATAAAAAACAAAATTATCAGTGAAATAATAGAGATTGCTGAAATTACACTTCCTATTCTAAAAGATAATGGGCTATATATTAATCTGATTGTATGTGATCCTTTTTCGAGAGGAATTGCTCTAAAATTACCGTGTGCTCTCAGTATTATTGATTTTGTTTCTGATATTTGCTGAGTATTTTGGACATATGCTTGCCATCCATTATCAAAAGAATCTGTAATTACTACGTAACCGGGTTGAGACATCTCAGTGTATATTTCAAGTTTGTTAGACTTAGTAGAGGTAATTTTTGCTTTACCTATATTACAATCTGTTCGATTTGATGTGTTAGAGGAATTGCTATTGCTAATATTGTCTGCAGATTCTAGGACTAGAAAATGGTGTGGATCGTATTCTGTCAAATCAAGATCATTATTATGATTGAATACAATACAACTTTCTGGTAGTGTGTATACCCTTGGTAAGACTTTGTTGTTTTCATAGATAAACAATTAGTTTTCATATATTAGTGTGAATTTTTCCGAGTTGTCAATGTTTTGATTTGTAACAATATATTTCACATTTAACAAATCGAGTAGTGGCGAGTGCAGACCTTTCCAAGTGGTGATTGGTGATATTCTATTATATTGAAGAAGGTTTTGTGGTTCTATTAAGTTCATATAATCAACATATTGTTTTGGTATGATAGAGTCATATCCTCGTATGTCTTTCATTCTAAAAAGCCAAGCTGAATTCGCATTAAGTATTTTGTCTCCATTTGGATCATATGTGGTAAATCTCCAGTGACTTTTGTCTTTTTCCAAGAACTCTATGATGTCTGGTTTGTAATTTAGAATGTCCGGATTGCTGTTTGAATTAAAACCATAACCAGCAAATATCAGATCAGTTACCAAAATTAACCATGCTATAAATTTCCATTTGGAGTGTGTAGCTGTATTAATCTTTTGTACAATCCATCCACTAAGTACTAATAGTATTGCACATTGTAGTATCCATCTGGCTTCATAGGAGAAAAACATTTGTGTTCCGGAAAATATAGTACTAGCACCAGATAATTCAGATAAGAGTGTTGATAGGATAGGATCAATTTCATTGAAAAATATGTAACTTACAAATAGACTTGCCAATAAAATAATACCGGAAAATATACTAATTTTAGATATAGTGTTAGCTGTTTTATGTAAATATCTTTGATTAAAATTTACAAAAGATTGGATGGTTGATGCTGATAGTAGAGATATACACAAACTTAATGGCCAAGACCAACGAAAAGGAGAATGTAATTGATCTAACGATGGTAAGTAGTATATTAATGCATACAGTGGAGTACCGAATATAAATCCCAAACATAAGATAGTCATTATTAACCAAAATCCTACGTCAGACAATTGTTTTGTGGGAGATGTTTTTCTAGAAATATAGTTTATCAAAGCAATTATCGTTAGTAATATTGGTAGAATTCCTAGATAAATTCCTCCTTCTACATAGTTTTTTATTCCCCAATCTATAGTATTTGTATTTTCTCCATGACTGTTTTTGGTAACATTTTTCCAGTCCCAGGAGAACATGTCCAAATATTGATGGTGTGTAGGGTTTCCGAAGAAATTGGGAACTAACATAGTTATTATTCGTCTGTAAGGATAGCCCCATTGTTGTACTTCCGATAGGCTCGCTGATTCTTCACGAAAATTGTTGCTAGCTGCTTCAATCAGTGGAAATAGCTGTATAGCACTTAAGAGGAGTCCAAAACTAACAATTAAACATATAAGCAATAACATATTGATTAACATTTTGAAATCTATTATTTTCTTTAATAGTAATTTCAGTAAATGCCAGGATGAATAACTCGCTACAATGAGTAGAGAATAAGCAACAACTTCTGGATGACCAGCTAGTATTTGTAAACCAATTGCTATAGCACCTATACATATCCAAGGTATATGGGATGTCTTACCTAATATGGTGCGTTTATATATTAATCCGTCTATTGACAATAGTATTGTTGGGAGCCAGGCGGCACCTGCGACTATCATTGGAAAGACTGCACTAACTATCATGAATAAGCTTATTTGATATATTGTTGATGCAGTTAAGCAACTCCACTTGTCAAATTTCAGTGATCTACAGAATAAATACATGCTTATTCCTGCAATAATATATTGTGATAGGATGAACCATCCATATGCTTTATAAATTGGCAAAATATGAAACAATATACTAAATGGATATAACATGGAATGTTGTGCATTTGCTAAGAATGGGGTTCCACCAAATAAATAAGGGTTCCATAGAGGAATCTCTTTTGCATTTAATGATTCGCTAATAAAGTTTTGCCATACATAATTTTGTAAAACTAAATCGGAAAGCAAAGCATTGTGAGGGGGTTGATCAGATTGTAATATATCAATATCAGACGAAGATTTCCAGGGCTCAAATTCAATAAGGTTTTCAGTGGGTACAAGTGTGTTTTTTCCAATAGTGACATTTGCAAATATCAAAATTGGTGGCAGTATGAGTGCCAAAGGTACAAATAGTTTTTGTACAACTTTTAGTAGATTCACGAATAACGGTCAGTATGTGTAAGTTTGCGATGTCGTTGCCCTACTTGTATAGTACGCCATACTGCTTCGAGCTTGATTTTTTGTGACATCTTAGAACGTCCTATACGTCTATCTTCAAAATATATAGGTGTCTCATGTACTTTGTATTCTAGTTTTTCGGTAAGATATGCCATTTCAACTTGAAACACATATCCATTTGAACGTACTCTAGGCAATCCAATTCCAATCAAAGTATTTCGACGCCAAATTTTAAATCCTGCAGTTACATCTTTGACTTGTAATCCTAGAAGTATTTTAGCATATATGCTGTTAGCAAAAATACTGAGCAATTTGCGTCCCAATCCCCAATGTTCATCTAATCTTCCTCCTTTCACATATCTTGATCCTACTACTACATCATTACTAGATAATAGATCTAACATTTTAGGCAGATATCTGGGTGAGTGTGAAAAATCACAGTCCATTTGGACTATTGCTTCTACGTTTGTTTGCAAAACATGAGTAAAGCCTGTGATATACGCACTGCCTAATCCTCGTTCGCCTATCCTATGCATCACTTCAATTTGTTGTGGATATTCTTTAGCAAGTTCGTCAGCAATTTGACCTGTCCCATCTGGAGAGTTGTCATCAACAATCAATAATTTTATTTGAGGAATATTGAGCGACAGCAATGCCATAACCATCTTTTCTATGTTTTCAGATTCGTTATATGTAGGCAGTACGACGGCTATATTCATGGTTTTATAGGTGCAATTTAGTTAACCATATTGTGTTTTGTATTTTTATTTCTCAGTAATGTTAATTTTATTCATGACAATACCATCATCTTGGGAATTCTGTGGATTTCTCTCTGGTATAGCAAATACTGTTTCCATTCCCTCAATTACCTCACCGAAAATTGTATGGTTGTTGTTTAAATGAGGAGTAGGTACATGAGTAATAAAAAATTGACTGCCATTTGTATTAGGACCTGCATTCGCCATCGCTAAAAGTCCGGGCTTATCAAAAGTTAATCCATTATTTACTTCGTCTTCAAACATATATCCAGGTCCTCCTGAACCTGAACCAGTTGGATCTCCACCCTGTACCATGAAATTATGAATGACGCGGTGGAATGTTACTCCATCATAGTATCCTTGTTTTGCCAAAAAGACAAAATTATTTACTGTGACAGGAGATTCACTACTAAATAGGCGTAATGTTATATTGCCGAGTTCAGTTTCAATTACAGCAGTATATTGTTTTTGTAGATTTATAGTCATTTCTGGTGGTTTGGACCATTGTTGTTGTGACATATCTGATTCCTTTGATTCTATAGGTTGATTATTTTGAGAACGAAATAATACTAGTAACAAAAAAGTTAATACTAATGCTGCAATAATAGTGATAGACCATCGTGTTACTGGACGATTAGTTTTTGGGGTTCTATCTTTCTTATTGGCTTGGTCACTTTGTGTCATTATTTAGTCTCCTTTAGTTACTATTTGAATTCTAACAGATAATAGATTTTATGAAATGTTATTTATTGTTATTGTGGTATTTTGATGCTACTGATTTTGATATGATTTTCACCTTCTGATAGTAATAATCTTTCTCCTGTATCTGGAATATACAATCCTATTTCAAGATCATATTTTCCGCTTTCAAGTGTTAGTGTATGTGTGTCAATCACATATTCATCCGATATCCATAAGCTAGTTGGATAAGTATTTTGTATTGGTTGACTGTCATTTTGAGTTATCAAGGTTCCATCTTCATTATAAGCATGTATGAAAATTTTATAATTGCTATTTGTTTCTCTAATGCATTTCCAGTGTAGTTCTATATCGATTTGTGGTGTTTCGTCATAATTTATGTTATATCCTACCATTTGTAACATATTTCCAAAAGTAAAATTTGTTTTCTGCTCTGCAAAAGGGGTTGTCCATATTCGGTTGGTTGATACTATGTTTATAGTACTAATTGTAGTATGGGAATTTTTGTTGTTGTCAGTGGTGGAGTTAATCTTTAAGTTGTACTCACCAGATTTCATGTTTTTAGGGATCTTTATTGATCTATGGTCTATTATATTTTCGTTTACTGACCATAAACTTGTACTATAAGTTCCTTGTACAGGTTCAGTAGAGTCAATATTATGGTTATTTATACTTACATTAATTATTTTGTTGTGATCGATTTTATTTTTTGCTCTCCAATAGAGTGATAGGGGTATAGATTCACCTGCTATAAATGATGTTTTAGGTAAATCAAATCCGAACAAATATAAATTGCCAAAATTGTGAGAAATGATTTGGGATGGTACTGGTACTATGTTATTCTTAGAAGTTCCTTGTATGAAAATTGGTCCTATCTGTGCAGTATTTGTAACATTTCCATTTTTATCAGTAGCACCAATTGTTTTATTTGTGTCAGGACTATAAATATTTGTAGATAATACATAGTTTCCTGGTGGCATGCCGTTTGGAAGATCGAATGTTAAGCGCACTATGATAATATCGTTTGTTGTCCATTGTGAAGATTTATAACTATCATTAAATGCTTGATTCCAATAGTGTTCAGATTTATCAACTAAATCTGCTACAAACCTTAGATTTTCTTCTGAATTGTCTAGAATTCTTATTTTTAAATCAATGTTTATTTCATCTGATGATGATTCAGCGAATCTAAAACCAATGATTTCAGCTATTTGTCCAAATCTTGAATAAAAGTTTTGAAAGTTAAGTTGAGTTATTTCTGTTGATGTATCAAATTCGAAAATGTTTATCTTGTCATTAGGATCATTTGACTTAATATCCCATTGGTTTATCCATTCTCTCGGTGGCTCTGCTGATTGCGGAAATATATATAATGTTGACCCTTTGTCAGGTATTGCTAATGTGTTTCCGTCTCTTAGCCACTTGATTTTTTCATAATCTTTAGCTAGATAAGCTACAGTTGGGTGTTGATAATGAAGTGAACTGACATAAATGTTGTCAAAGTTTTCGGATTTTTTGTTAAGAGTGTTTGCTACTTGTACCATATCTCCATGATTTGACATAAATTGTGTGCTTTGTTGAGCCCATATAAAATAATAATCTTTTGTAGTGATGGTAAATGTATAAATGCCTAAAAGTGTAACTGCCAAAATATTTGTCCATTTTGCAGGATATTTGTATCTTAGTTTAGATGTTAATATATTTGTTAGACTTAAATAACCCATGGCAGGAAATACCAACAAGAATGGAAACAAACCAAATGCTCTTACATTTGATGGAAATACTTCATTGATTGCTAGAGCTGTTGGCAGTAGAAAGACAGGTAACCAAATAACAAGTAATAATTCAGCTGATTTGTGTAAGGATATCTTGTCATTATAGTATTGTTTTGCGTTGATGATATTCCGTATTGTTAATGTTAATCCTATGACAAACATTGAACCATTTAAAGGGTCTAACAGTGGTTTGTAGGGTATGTTGAAACGATCATATGGTTCACCTGATATAAACAACATTTTCAAAGAACCAGTTAGACCTTCTAAAAGTAAATGGTATTTTCCATATGTTGGACCAACTTGTTGTATACGGATTAACAAGTCTTGAGGGAATTGAACAAAGTGATATATTAGTGGTGTTATCATTATGCTAAATCCAGCAATCAAGTAGACAATGTTTTTTAGGTTTAGTATTCTATTGACAGAATGTTTGTTTTGTTTGTATGATTTAATATAAGTTGTTAGAAAGGGTATAGAACCAATAATTAGTACTATTGGCATTGCTCGAGAGGCTAAATACGTATGAAAAGTGAGTCCAGCAAAAATTCCAGCAAAGCAAAATAGTTTTGGTTGTCCCAATCGCAGTGCTTTAAATAGCATTCCGATAAAAAGTGCTTGTATAGCAGGTTGAGTAATTGCTCTGAGACCAAACCGAGACCAGACAAGGTGACTAAACGAGAAAGCTAATAACATGGAAGTGGTGATTGCGATTAGTTTGACGTTTGTTTTATGATGTAAAATTTGTTTTGTTGCAAAAAATGTTATTGGTACTGTAATTATTCCCCAAAATGTTGCGGTAATTTTTAAGGAGAAAATTGATGATCCTATGAGCTGATAAATTAATGCTGCCGAATAGAAAAACAATACTTCTTTACCAGTGTATGATCGAATAAATGAGGGTCTGTAATTTTCAAATGCTATTTCTTCTATCAATATTGCATTAGCTGCAATATCATAGTGAAGTCCAGGAGGTACTGTATTTATTGCAAAGATGCGTAATACAGCAGCTGCTAATGTAATGAGTGTAAGAAATTGAATAGATCTTTTGTAATCCATTAGTATATTTTATACTGCGTGGTTAGTATTTGCCATGAATTGTGTATACTATAATTATAGGCTAATGAATTAATGATATTTTATGTAACAATTGAATCTAAATTGAACTATGAAAAGCGAATTTAAAATAAAAGGAAAACTGAAAACCAACAAAAATTCTGCTATTAAATGGTTAATTTCTCATGCTCAGTATCACTCTTGGGCACTTATTGGTATGATTGTGCCTGCGTTTGCCAATGCTGCTTTAGCTGCTTTGGTCCCATTATTAATTGGTAATGCATTTGAAATGTTAGTTCAGAGTATGCCGAAACCAGACTATAAATATTTGTTGTGGGCTGCAACTATGATAGTTGTTTCTCAGGTTGGTCGTGCTATTGGAATTTTGATTCGCAATATTTCTGCTGAGTTGATTGGGCAGCGCATGGAACGAAATACTCGTGATGAGTTGTATGTTAGTTTGATTGGAAAAAATATGTCTTTTCATGATACTTATACAGTTGGTGATGTAATGGCGCGTGCCACTAATGATGTGAGAGAAATTAATTTGATGTTTAATCCTGGACTTAATTTAGTGATTGGTTCCGGTAGTTTTCTTATTATGCCTATAATTTTTTCTTGGCAGATTAACCCTGTTTTGATCTTATCACCATTAGTATTTTTGTTTCTTTATGTGATTGCATTGTGGCAATATTTGGGTGAATTACGACCTGTATCTGAGGTTGCTAGAAGATCATTTGGAGAATTAAATGATCTTCTAGCACAAGTTATTGATGGGATTGAGACAGTTAAGGGTGCTGCGAGGGAAACATATGAAACAAACAGGTTTTTATCAAAAGCAAGAGAATATCGTGATGCATTTGTAAAGCAAGGATGGATTGAAGCTAGATTTCTCCCATTGTTGCTTATGGGTTTGGTAAATGCCTTTGGTTTTTGGCATGCAGTCAGTTTGTTTGAGTCAGGTTTAGTGAATGTGGGTGATGTGATTGCTTATATGGGTTTATTATCTTTATTTGGTTTTCCAGTTTTCGTTTCATTATTTTCTTATTCTCAAGTAGCATTGGGTATTGCTGGAGCGCGTCGTATGCTTGAATTAATTCGTGGCGATAATATTCTTGATGAAAATATCGATGGATATACAAATAATATGCTTGGTCAAGTTAGATTTGAGAATGTTTCGTTTGGATATACTAATGGTTCTCAAGTAGTAGAGAATTTATCGTTTGATGTAAAACCTGGACAGATTGTTGCTTTAGTTGGGCAAACTGGTTCTGGAAAATCTACGATTTTGAAATTAATCAACAGAACTTATGATGTGACATCTGGGAAAATATTGGTAGATAACATTGATGTTTGTGATTGGAGTTTAGCATCATTAAGAAAGCAAATTTCCATTATTGAACAGGATTTGTTTTTGTTTTCTAGGTCTATAGCTGAAAATATATCGTTTGGCATTCCAGAATCTGATCAATTGCTTATTGAAAAAGCTGCTAGAGCAGCTCAGGCACACGATTTTATCATGGAATTTAAGGATGGTTATAATACTATTATTGGTGAACGGGGAGCAACATTATCGGGTGGTCAACGTCAGCGTCTTGCTTTGGCCCGAGCATTTCTTACTGATCCCAGAATATTGATATTAGATGATTCTACTAGTGCTATTGATAGTGAAACTGAAGATCAGATACAGAGAGCGATTCGCGCGGCATCTCAGGGTCGTACTACTTTTATTATTACACATCGTCTGTCTCAGATACGTTGGGCTGACATGATTTTAGTATTAAAAAATGGTGAAATAGTGGATAGTGGCAATCACGAGAAGTTAATAAATTCTTCGGATATTTACAAAAGAATTTTTTCTAATCATTTAGATAAAAATGAGAAGGGTGACAAGGTTTAATGATATGACTTCAGTTTTTGGTGGACTCTCTACTGATAAATATGATAGGTATTATACTGACAAAGTTTTGGTACAACGAATTTGGTATTATGTGAGGCCATTTAGATCTCAATTATTTATTGTTTTCACTTGTCTGTTATTGGTGGCTGCTTTATATGCATCTTTTCCTGTATTAGTTTCTGAGGGTGTAGATGAGATTGCATTAAGTGGTGATCAGAAAGTGCTAGTTCGTTTAATGGTGTTCATTGCTGTTGCTGGTGTATCTATATGGTTGTTGAGTTATGTTCGTTTTGGGATGTTTAACAAGCTGATTGGGGATGTTGTTTTGGAAATGCGTAACGATGCATTTAAGGCATCTGTATTTCATGATTTAGGTTTTTATGATGAGCATATATCTGGCAAAATTATAAGTAGGGTTACTTCTGATACACACGAATTTGGTCAGACAATGCGTCTAATTGGTGATATTTTAAATCAAATGGCAGTTGTTGTTGTTTTAATTGTTGTCCTTTTTAGGATAGAGTGGCGTTTGGCTTGCTTGCAGCTAGTATTGTCTCCCGTTCTGTTTTTATTAGTGAAAGGATGGAGAAAGATTGCGAGACGTGTAACACGACAGGGAGCTAGAGCGATGGCTAATGTTAATTCTGCTATTCAAGAAGCAATAACTGGAATTACTATTGCAAAGAATTTTCGTCAAGAAGGTTATATTTATGGAGAGTTTGATGAAGTTAATCAAGAATCTTATAGAATTAATTTTCGTAGAGGATTAGTTCTATCTACTGTATTTCCAGTTTTGCATGGACTTGTAGGAGTTGGTGTAGCAATAATGTTATATGCTGGAGGAAGAGTGGCTGGTATAGGCTTGATTTCTGCGGGAGCTTGGTACTTGTTTGTTTCAACTGTGGATAGGTTTTGGTTTCCAATCATGCAATTGGCAGCATTCTGGAGTCAGTTCCAAGCAGGATTAGCAGCTGCGGAACGTGTTTTTGCATTAATAGATACAGAATCAGCGGTACATCAAAAGGGAAATGACTATGACGAATTATTGTCAGCTGAAATAGTTTTTCAAAATGTTCGTTTTGCATATGAAGAAAATCAAGATGTACTTGATGACTTTAATTTACGTATAGATACAGGACAAAGTGTAGCTCTTGTTGGACATACAGGAGCTGGTAAGTCTTCACTTCTTAAGTTGTTGTCTAGGTTTTATGAATTTCAGGATGGTTCTATATTAGTTGATGGAAGAGATATTCGTTCATTAAACCTCCAGGCATATAGGCGACAAATAGGCATCGTTTCTCAGTCTCCATTCTTGTTTTCAGGTACTTTAGCCGACAATATTCGTTATGCATCTCCAGATTCTAATGACAATGATATATTATATGTTGCTCATACTATTGGTTCTGGAGAGTGGCTTAGTGATTTACCACATGGTATTTATACTGATGTAGGTGAAAGAGGATCAAAACTTTCATTAGGACAACGCCAGTTAGTAGCTCTAAGTAGAGTCTTGCTACAAGATCCATTGTTGTTTTTGTTGGATGAAGCTACTGCTAGTATTGATCCATTTACTGAGTCTCAAATCCAGGAAGCCCTTGATCTAATAATGGATAATCGTACTAGCATATTGATAGCTCATAGGCTGTCTACAGTTCAATCTTCGGATTTGATAATTGTAATGAACAAAGGAAGAATAATAGAAAGTGGTAGCCATAATGATTTGATGGTTTCATCAGGTCATTATTCCGATTTATATAATACTTACTTTAGACACCAGTCCTTTGAATATATTGAAGACTTAAACTAGAACTCTACAAATTTTTACATATACTAGTTGTTTAACCAAATAAGTCTGTTTTAGCTTGTTCTGCTTTATGTTTTGCTGTCTGGCTACTTGATGTTTGTTGGTTAATTTCCGCATATAGCTTTGGTCCATATTCACGTGTGCGAATGACAACTGGCATTGGAACTGCATGACCCATTATAAGTGCTTGCTGTTGCGTATCTAGTCTAGCTAAGACTTCTCGCAGCGCTCCAGCACCACTGACACCTGAAAATACTGCTCGGATATCGGATTCGTTGTCTAGTAGACAAGTTACTCGTGTTCCAATTTGGCTCATTACTTCGTCATCAATGCCACTAGGTCTTTGATCTACTACAAGAAGGGTAACATTATATTTTCTTAATTCTCGTGCAATTATGCCAAAAATAGTATGTTGGGACAATTCAGGGGTTAAGAATTTGTGAGCTTCTTCAATAACTATCATGAGTGGATTTGGATCTTCACCTCTCTTCCCAAAAGCTTTGTTTTTTGCAGAGACATATCTTTCATGGATTCTTCTTGTCAAATAATTTGCTACAAACATATATGCGGCCAGACTATTGTCATATGTGCCAAATTCTAAGACAATGCTTGTACCAGAGTTTAATTTTTGAAACAGAATTTCAATGAAATCATCACTTACATGTTCTTTTAGGAATTTCATGTTGCGAAAGAGTTCAAATTTTCTTTGTATTGCTCCTAGTGAGCTTTTGATAAGATCACCTTGTTCTATGAATTCATCAAGCTCATTTTGATCCTGTTCTTGATCTGACAGCAACTTTTTAAACCAATTTTTTCCTAAGCGTCTTCGTAAGAAATATAGAGCATTTACTTGTACATCACTGAGTGCTAGTACACCTGCTAACATTGCGATATCTTCAGGTTCTATTGCATCATATGAAATGTATAACTCTCCGTCAGCTCTGTCACCTCTTGCTAGTGAAGTTTTCTTATCAAGTGTAATTACATTGATATGATTGGAATCAAATAATTGTTGTAGTCCTTTGTATGTTTGTCCATGTTCGTTTTGAATACCCCAACCATAATCATTGTGCATATCAAAGATTAAGCAAGACGCTTTTCTGCTTTTTACTATTCCAGATAGTAATGTTCTGGTTATAAAAGATTTTCCAGTGCCACTTTTACCGAATACTCCAGAGGATCTTTCAATAAATCTGTCCAAATTTACATTGATTGGTACTTGATCCATTTCTAAAGGGTTGCCTAGGTAAAAATGATTTTCATCAGCTTTTCCAAAGATTTGTGTTACATCTTCTTCATTTGCTTGGCTGACTATTGAGAAGTGTGTAGGTATTGTTTTAACAGGTTTAGGTTTTTTATCATTTTTTTCCAATACAAGCATTGGGGCAATATTAACTATACCGTATGATAAAGTGCTTCTGTATATTTCTATAGAATATTTATCATTAGTGTCTGGTGGATTAGTTTCTATATAAGGATTGTTATGGGCAAGTGCAACATCAGTTACTATACAAAAGAATCGTGTATTGGTTAATCCTTGTACCACTACGTATCGTCCAACAGCTATTTGTTCTATCATACTACCAGGCACTTCACCAGAGTCCAGTTTGACAGTAAGTCCCTTAGATAAAGACCCATCAATGATGGTACCAATACGCGTGTTTAATAGCGTTTCATCAGTATTTGATTCATCAGAAAACTTTTCTAAATCAGATGTTTTGTTCATAGTTTACCTTTAAGCGACGCAAAATTGAGTCAAGTTTGTATGGGTCATGAGATAATAAGCGTGCTAGTTTTTTACCACATTCAAACAAAAATAATCCTTGCTCTTCAATAGACCTTGCTTCTGCAGCTCTTCTCAATGTTGTAATAATAAGCTCGTCGATTGAAGGCTCGTTAGAGTTTAGTATTAGAGTGAGGTAATCTGTACTTTTTGTAAATTGAACAATATCATTTTTAGCACAAGTATTTATATAGTCCAGTGTTACAGGTGGTTGAGGAGGTAGACTATAAATAATAGTGTCATTATAAACATATCCAATAGATAGAACACTGACTTCAATTGGAACTTGCCTATTATTTCGTTGATCTTGTATATATGTTTCTGGAAGTTGAGGTACAGTTATAAGTTGTTTGACAAGTAGATCGTCTTCAATGAATATGTTATATATAACTCCTATTATGTCAATTTTTCCTTGTTGGGCTGGGGCTTTAACAAAATCACCAAACAGAGGTACATCGGGTTCAGGTAAATTGCATCCAAATGTGAATCCAGTGGTGTCACTCCTTAGCATTCTTCCAATAGGTATTGAAGATGAATTGTTGTTCATATTTTTGTCACTCATCTTCTATGTCTCCTTTTTGCACTGTTAGTTAATGTTTTACCAAAGGCCTTTTTAGATATTTCAGTATATATTTGATTTTTGTGCATGCTATTACTGATCATTTGGTCAAGGTATTGTTTTTCTTCCCATGTTACTACTGCTAGTTCATGTGATCTCATTAGTACATATGGATATCCGTTTCCAAAACTTGATTGTTCAACAATACTAGAATGTATAATCGACAGTTTGTCAGGTTGTTGTGTTACCCATTCAGGCACTTCTACTCTGAGAATAACAGGTTCATTGATTGTACCAGTATTTACATAAAAGAACATTATTTTTTGTCCAGCTGGCATGTAACTCTTCAAGTTTTGTGGTGAAGCATTAACAAATATAGCACTTCTTTCACCAGGTCTAAGGAAATTAAAAAGCATACGATCTGTGAGTTGGTTGTATGGATATAAACTACGTATTTCGTCCTCATTAAATGAAGTGTCTTTTATATCATGAAGTTTAAGAAGTCGTAATACATTAGCAGCTCTTGGTCTGCTTATTACACCTGCAATGCAGGCGCCTGTAGATTCGATCTTGATCAATGTGTCTAAATATTCTTGCAACATTTCAGCAGATTGAGAATTTTCTCGAGTTTGTAGACCCAGATATAGTAGCAGACCATTATCTAGCATTAACACAGTAGGATTGTTTTGATCTTCTCTAGTTGCAAGTTTAGATAATTCTTGTAATTCTATAATGTCTCGTTTAGCATTTATTATGGCATTCGAGATCAGAGATCCATTAGGATATATATCATGGTCTTGATAGAATAAATGTGGTTGAGAACTACAATAAGGTGCTTCATTTGATCCATGACTAAACACTATACTTCCAGTGTTAATCAAAAAATACATTGCTTTCCCATGTCTATCGGGATAAATTTGTGATCCATCTGTCGCAATAATATTGGCTATTTGTGGCTGTGCTGGGCATTCAAATGAGGAGTTAATAGGTTCTTTTGTAGGTATTGCTCCGGTCCAATTTAATGATATTGCTTTTGTAATTTTCTGTTGTAAAAGATCATCATTGACAAATTGTTCTAATGTATTTTTCGCTGTTTTATGTTTATCTTGTATTTCTATATGTTTAGATGCCAATGTGGTGCTCATTGCTTTTACATCTGATGTTACTTTGTTTAATTCAAGTCCCATGTGATTGTTTTTTATTATTTGGTTTGAATAAAAGTTAAGGTGTTATAAATAAATTAGTTTTAGTTTTTCTTGATTGAAGAGATTATAGCATGCACATCAGAATGCTATATTATGTTTTTGATGCAGGCACAATTAGGTTTCTCCTAAATATGCTTGACGCATCATGCTGTTGTTTTGTAAACGATGAGCTGTGTCTTTGAGAACTACTGCTCCTGTTTGCAATACATATCCATAATCAGCAATTGATAGTGCCATATTGGCATTTTGTTCTACCATAAATATAGTGGTACCTTGTTGATTAATTTCTTCAATTATTTTGAAAACTTGTTGTACAAATAAAGGTGATAAACCCATGGATGGTTCATCCATCAAAAGCAAAGTTGGTCTTGACATCAATGCTCGGGCCATAGCAAGCATTTGTTGTTCTCCCCCAGACATTGTCCCTCCAAGTTGTTTCAATCGTTCTTTGAGTCTAGGGAAAAGATCTAACATTTTTTCCATGTCATTTCTTATGTTTTGCTTGTCTTGTCGCAGGAATGCACCCATTTCCAAATTTTCTTTTACTGTCATTCTGCTAAATATACGTCTGTTTTCAGGTACCATTGATATTCCACGTTCTACCATTTTAGTTGTAGACATTCCAGTTATATCTTCACCTTGGTATATTATTCTTCCATGCTTAGGGATTAGCATTCCACTAATAGTTCGTAAAGTAGTTGATTTTCCGCTTGCATTACCACCTAATAGGCATGTGATTTGACCTTCATTTATAGTCATGCTTACTTCACGGAGAACTTGAATTTGTCCATAAAATGCATTTATATTTTCAAGTTTTAAAATTGGTTGACTATTATTCATCATCTTTTCCAATTAATTATGATCTTTAATTGTCTGATCTACCTAAATATGCTTCTATTACTCGATCATCATTGGCAACAGTATAATAATCTCCTTCAGCAATTTTGCCACCATAGTCCATAGCAATTACATGGTCTGATACATCCTTTACGACTTGCATGTCATGTTCAATTACCAGAATGCTAAAACCTCTTTCGTCTCTGAGACGTCCTATAAGATTGGCAATTTCAATAGTTTCTTTGGGATTCATCCCAGCTGCTGGTTCATCCAATAGTAACAATTGTGCTTCTGTACTCATCGCTCTAGCAATTTCAAGTCTTCTGCGGTTAGCATATGAAAGTACTGAGGCTGGTTGATTCATTCGGTATCCAGATAATCTAGAACCAAAAAATTCTAATTGATTTTTGGCATACTGTTTGATATGTTCTTCTTCTTTTATATGATCAGATGATTGTAAGATTGCTCCAATTACACCACTGTTAGTACGGCAATGTTGTCCTATCATGGCATTTTCTAAGATAGTCATATCTGTGAATAGTCGTACGGCTTGGAAAGTACGTGCTATACCTAATTCAGTTATTTGATATGGGGAAAGTCCAACAATATTGTGTCCATTAAATGTGATTTCACCACTAGTAACTGGGTAAAGTCCTGTAATCAAATTAAAAAAAGTTGTTTTACCTGCACCATTTGGTCCAATGATGCTAACTATTTCACCCTGCTTCATATGGAAGTTGAATTGATTTACGGCTGTCAATCCTCCGAAATCTTTGCTTAAGTTTTTACATTCAAAGAAGTGTTTCAAATTAATTTACCTTTTTGCGTGTGAATAGATTGTACTATTTATCTACCCATGCATCTTGTATCAAATCTTGATCTTTAATCATTGTATTGGTATTAGATTTTGGTACTAATCCTTCAGGACGTAACAACATCATTACAATTAACAGTGTTCCATATATTAATAGTCTGAATTCTGAGAATTCACGCAATAATTCTGGTAATCCTACCAGGACTAGTGCTCCTATAATTACTCCGGTAAGATTTCCTATTCCACCTACAATTATTAAACTTAACGCAGTAATTGATACAAGTACATTAAAACTGTGTGGGAATATAGTACCTAGCTTAGTTGCAAATATAGCTCCACTTATACTGGCTATCATTGCTCCCATACCAAAAGCAAGTAATTTGTAGTACACAGTATTGATACCCATTGTTTCTGCTACCTTTTCATCTGCTTTCATAGCCATCCACGCTCTTCCCACTCTGGAATCTTTTATTCTTACAGAAATAAATAGGGCAATTAGTGCAAATAATATAATTAAGTAATATATCCTGTGGGGTCCAATGAATTCAATGCTCCCGATACTTATTGGTGGTATTTTTATAATTCCTTGTGCTCCTCCTAGCCATGGTTTGAACCAATCAGATAGAAATAGGAATCTAGCAATTTCACCAAATCCAAGAGTAACAATTGCAAGATAATCTCCACGCATTCTTAACACAGGTGTTGCTACTAATATCCCTGTTAATCCTGTGATTACAATAACGATAGGTAGTGCAGCCCAGAATGACAATCCCAATTCTAGAGAGGCTCTAGGTGATGTTAAGAGTGCTGTAGTATATGCACCAACAGCGAAAAATGCTACATGTCCTAGATCTAAGAGTCCAGCATTTCCTACTACTATATTTAAACCAAATCCCATTAGCATATAAATTCCTATATTGACTAGCACTTCACTTGGAAATACACCTAGCAACATTGGAAGTGACAATAGTAGTGCAGATCCCATAACAATAGAAAAATTTCGTTTTGTTTTTATGATTAGGGTTTGATGTTCTAGTTCAGACAAATTGTTTGTATTATATGATTTTGTTTTTCTGAGAGATTTCCACAATATTGATATTATGCTGTAGGATATAGATCCGACTAAGATTAGTTCAGAAATCGTAATGATTAAATTGATAATAGATGTACTATTTGCAAACAAGTTTGTTACATTATTGAATTGATTGTATACAACTATTGCACATTGACCAAGTGTTGCATTAGTTGTTATGTATCCTTCTCTACACAAAGGTAACATGGGTAGATTCTTATCACTGATTGCTATAAACCAATATATTCTCAAAAGCAATGTTATAGCTAACATTATGTACATACTTATTCTTAGATTTATAGAATGATAGATAGCTACTAATCGCATTGTGTTTTCATATGCTGTTGGTAAATAAGGATAAATACTTGTAGTTATAACTATTAGTATGAAAATTACGATGCTAGCAGTAACAGAAACACCATTTTTATCAATAAGAAAATTTAGTAGTATTTTGGGCCAACCATCTTTAGATAATATTATTGTAATAATATCTTGGAACATGCCCAGGATGATGACAGAGGATATTCCAGCTATTAGTAATAGCCTTAATTTACCAGGTAAGTTGAGAAAAAGTGTTCCAATAAATCCTAATACAACTCCTAATACTAACAAATTCATTGTTGCAGTATAGATATCTTTGTCAAATGTTAATATGGTTAATAGTGTTGGTGATGCATTAATAAATATCGGTCGAATGTCTACTTCATTAATGAATACAACAAATATTGCTAATATTGAACTTATAATTAAACCAGTGAATATGCCAACAAGTAGTTCCCAGAGATAGTTTATGCCATTTGAAGAATGCTTGTATTCAAGTGAGATTTGTCGAAATTGTTGGATGGTTAGGATTGTGCCACTGAGTGTAATAATTACTAACAAAGTGTGACCCATTGATATTACTTCACTAATAATATCACGTGAATTAAATTTTTCTACCATGCCAATTAGAGCGACAAAGATACAAATTATTCCTGCATAAACTCCAATTCTGATACATTTGAGTAGATCTTGTTGTATATTATTTATTGTTTTATGTTCAGAAGTGTTCATATGATTATGCTTTTTCTTCAGATAATTTTTCTCCCAGTATGCCTTGTGGTCTAAAAATTAGTACTAATACTAGCATGACTATTGCAATAGCATCTTTTAGCTGATTAGCACCAACTATTCCTAGTCCCTGTAACACAAGATTAGGTCCTAATGATTCAAAAATTCCCAGAAAAAGTCCACCTAACATTGCTCCGGGAATATTTCCAATTCCACCCAATACAGCAGCAGAAAATGCTTTCAGACCCGGTAAGAATCCCATGCTATAGCCAATGCCTTGTGGTTGATATATTCCCCTAAAGACACCCGCAGCACCTGCTAACATGCCACCTAACATAAATGTAATCACAATAATTTTTTTAACATTTATTCCCATTAATGCGGCTATTTCTCTATCTTCAGAAACTGCTCTCATTGATTTTCCTACTTTAGTTTTTTCTACAAACCAATAGAGTATTAACATAATCAAAAGTGCTGCTACAGCTACAACGATTTGCACTACTTGTATAGTAGTAGTACCAATTGTCCATTTCCCCCAAATTGTTCCAAAGTCCGGATAAGTTTTGAATCCTGTACCAAAAAAACCACGAAAAGAATACTGCAAGAAAAAAGATGCTCCAATAGCGGTGATTAATGCAACTATACGTGGTGCATTATGTAGTTTTCTATATGCAATTTTTTCTAGTAATAAGGCTACTAAAGTAGAGGTAAGCATTGCAGTAATTAACAAAATAACTATAGTAATGATTGGTTGTCTAATTAAGAATCCAGATTTTTCTAGAGCATTTGCAACAAAGTAAGATACAAATGCCCCTGCCATATACACTTCACCATGGGCAAAATTTATCATTAACATTATTCCATATACAAGTGAGTATCCAAGTGCAATTAGAGCATAAATACTTCCTTGAGCCAATCCAGCTACAATTAAACTTATCCAGTTATTAGCAGAATATTTACCAGAAATAATTGTATTAGCAACTCCCCAGAGTATTAGTATAATAACTAATATTCTAATACCCCAGAGTATGATATTAACCCATGAAATTTTGTTGGTGTTTGGCATACTACATGTTGTTAGTTGTTAGAAAAAGGCATTATAAATATGCTTTGTATTGTCATTGGTTCCCTGCTGTTGTGAATTTGATGGAACACAAAATTGAACACGTTGTTCCTTTCGTAACTTACAAGTATAAAATATGCTAAAGTATATGAGTATTGTTGAAGTGTATCATCAATTGTTGTGTCTAGTCAAATAGAATCTATCAGATTTATTTGCAAGCAATTATGTGATGTCATTTGAATGTTAGAATATATTTGTTAGGAGGAAAATGAAAGAATTAATCAATACAAATATTGCCAATGAACCAGTGTTAAAAACACATATTTTGCACACTTCTCATTTAAATGAGGTTACCAATTGTGAAGTTTATCTTGTGAGTGAATTGTGTCAGGTTACTGGATCGTTTAAATTTAGAGCAGCATGGAACGTTGTAAGCAAAGTTGATAATATAGGTTTTTTGGCTGCTTCCTCTGGGAATTTTGGTCAAGCTCTAGCTTGTGCATCTCAAATGCAAGGTCGAAAATGTACAGTTGTGATGCCAGATAATTCAGCACGCGTGAAAATTAATGCAGTTAAATCATATGGTGCAAATGTAGATCTAATTGATGTTAATCAAATTTCTCGATCTGATAGAGTATTAGAACTGGCTAGACTAATGCCAGATTATTATGTATGCAGTGCTTATGATGACCAATATGTTGTTGAAGGTAATGCTACTTTAGGAGCAGAGCTGTCATTAATGCTTCCCGATCTTGATGCTATTATTGTTCCTATAGGAGGAGGTGGTTTGGCTTCAGGCATAATCTATGCTTTGAGTGATGCAGGTCTTGAAATGGAAGTATGGGGTGCTGAACCTTTAGAAGCAAATGATGCTGCTAAATCATTTCGAACTGGTAAGTTGATGGTTAATGAGGTTGAACCTAATACTTTGGCTGATGGTGCTCGAACATTAAGTTTAGGCAACTTAAATTTTGATATATTGAGGACGGGATTGAAGGGTATTATAGAAGTTACAGAGGATTTAATTCCATTATCTATGAAGCATGCTTATAAATGTGGTTTGCGTCTTGAACCAACAGGTGCTTTATCAATTGCAGCACTGTTAAGTGCAAAGCATCAATTTAGAAATAAAAAAGTAGGATGTGTGTTAAGTGGAGGAAATGTAGATGATGAGTTGTATTTTGAGCTATTAGGACTATAGTTATTATATGTATTTCAGTATTGTTGTTGGAATAATTTTATGAAAACACTTCTTATTCGTTGGAGCGTGAATGTAGTATCCATATGGGTAGTGCAACATATTGTAGCAGAAGGATTTAATAATATAGGTATGACTGTAAATGCATTTATTATTAATGGGTTAATCTTGACAATAGTAGATTCAATTGTGCGTCCAATCGTTAGACTTGTCACATGTCCAATAATTATGGCTACTTTAGGTTTAGGAGGTTTTTTGGTAAATGTTTGTATGTTGCTTTTATCTGGATGGATAGGTTTGCAATTTGGTTATGGGTTTCAAATTGTGGGATTATTAAATGTTATTTATGCTTCATTAATTTTAATTGTGACGAGGTTTGGTATGAACTTGATACTAAGATTTATAATAAGATCTAAGTAACATATATTGTTATTTTTGTTAATCACAAATTACGTGTAATAGTTGCAAAAAATTTACATTTTTCTTGTATCTGAAGAATACATCAAACACAAGAGTTTTAGATTTATTATTTATTCAGTAAGTTTGTAGTAAAAATATTTACCTAATATTGACGCAGTTGCCATTAATGGTACTATCAGTAAACCTGCTAGAATACCTCCTATTGCAAGTGCTGCTATTACACCTACAAAAATTAAACCAGGATGTAAGCTAAGGCGCGTACTCATGATTTGTGGACGCAACCATATATTTTCTATTTGTTGTACTAAAAAGTATAGAGCCGCGACAATAAGCCCAAACCATGGGTTAGGTATGTCCATATATGTAGAGCCTAGTATAAGTCCTACTATTACAGCAATCAGACCAGATGCTGTAGGCCCAAGAGATGGTACTATGTCTAATAGTCCAGCTAATACCCCCAATATTACTGCACCAGGTAGTCCTATTGCAATTCCACCTAAACCCGCAAGTACACCAACAATTAGCATTAGTAGTAATTGACCTCTTAAGAATGCTCCCCATACATTGTCAATATCTCCCATTAATTGTTCCCATTCTAACTTAAGTTTGGGAGGTGCAAGATTTAGTAAGTTGTATTTGAGTTTTTTACCATCTTTGAGCAGATAAAATAGTGTTACTAGTGTGATTAGGACCCATAGCATATTGTTTGTGAAGGCAGCAATGAAATCTAACGCATTGCCTGCAATATCGTCAATATCTTCTGTATCTATAGATTCTGCAATAAATTGATCTATGTTTGTAATCCAATTGCTTGGACTCAATGTTATGTCTCCAATAGAAAAAGACCATGATAATGGTATTCCAGGACTATTAAGAAAGCCTATAACAGTTTCTGAAAAACCGGCTAGTTGACGAATCAAATATGGAGCTGCAATTACGGGGATTGCAATTAAGATTATCGTTAGTAAAGAGTATACAAGTATTACAGCAAGAGTGTGACTCATACGTGATTTATCACATAGCCAACTTATCATGGGATTTAATGTGAATGCCAGCAGTGCAGCAATGATGATGGGACTAATAAGTGATCGTCCCATCCATACTATCCATATAATAATTAAACTAAGGATAATAATTACTGTATATTTAGTGGATGAATTCCATTTATTATTCATAGTCTAATTTGGCTATAAAATACTATATTCTATTCTAGTTTTCTCATACCATAAATATTGTTTACAGGTACAGTAAATAAAAATCCAGTATCCGCAGTTGATAGTCCTCCTGTAATTTCTTCTGCCGCTTCAATGAGATTGTCTAGCAATGTTTCATCATCTACGACTGTAAAAAATGTACAATGGTGATTTGTTTGAGATTTCAGTATATCTGCAAGACCCAAATAGAACGGTAAATCAGACATTTGTGCTGCATTACTTATATTGCCAATGCCTGTTGTATTGATGCAAGTAATTCCTCTTGCTCCTGCTGAGTCCCATGCTTCTAGTAAGTCAGCTGATTTATCTATATCATTCAATATAAAAACGATAAGTTGTTTCATTTTTATTATCCTATTTTGATTACATTATGTTGTGACTGAATCTTTAGTTGTTGTTTCTTTTGACAATCGATACATTATTAAGGGTGTTACCAGAGTCACAACTATTACTGTAACAACAGTAATAGAGAAAATTTCTTGATTGATTATTTTATGGCTTAATCCGAGTGATGCTACTATAAGTCCGACTTCACCACGTGAAATCATACCGGCGCCAACTTGCAAAGAATCTTGAGTATTCATGCCGCCCATCCTTGCACCCAGACTACATCCAATTAATTTGCTAAGTATTGCAACTATTATGATTGCTGCAGTGATCCATATTAAGTTACCAGATATGTCTCTAGCATTGCTTTGTAAACCTATATTTGCAAAGAAAATAGGTACAAACATACCATAAGCGATTGTTGACATTCCTTGTATTATGCGTTCATGTTGTTTAGTTTTACCAAGAAAAAGTCCTACGAGAAATGCACCTGTAATAGCAGCTACACCACCAATTACTTCTGCTGTCCAGGCATAAATTAATGTTATTACTAATGTAAATAGATAAATACCTTGATAAATAGGCAATTTATCAATCCAATTAGTGATTCGAGGTATTAATTGGATTCCTATTGCTACACTAATTATGAAATAGCCTATCATTTGAAGCACAATAGTAGCTATTTGCGCAAAGCTAATTGCATTCGTGCTGGTAGCTAATGCGATAAATATAGATAGACCTAATAAAACTAATATGTCATCTATGACAGCTGCTCCCATCATAGTAATACCTACTTTACTACGCAACATTCCCATTTCCATTAATGTCTGAGCAGATATACTCACGCTAGTTGCTGCCATTATTAAACCAACAAATATTGCGGCATAAGTTGGCATGTTGAAAAGAATACATACTCCCCATACCATCAATAATGGTGTTATGACACCAAGAGTACCTGCTAAGCTGGCTATTTTGCTTGATTCAATTAAATCGTCTATATGAAGATGCATCCCTGCAAGTAGCATTAGCAGAATGACTCCGAATTCTCCTAAATGGTTTACAAATTCTGGTAAATGGTGATCAGTAAATATTGACCAATGCATAACATCTAATAAAGTAGGTCCTAGTGCAATGCCTGCTAATAGTTCTCCTACTACAGCTGGTTGCTTTAACTTTATAGACAGATAACCACCTGTTTTAGTGGAGATAATTATGATTGTTACTACTAATATAAATTGAAGAAAGTTGCTCATTGCCTTATTATGTTGTTTGTACTTATAATAATATTATACAAAGGTTCTAGTAAATGGATTTGGTTTTTTATGAAGAAAATATTTCGAGGTGGAAGTATAGTCACTGCAAATGGAATTCAAACTGCAGATTTGCTGATCATAGAAGACAAGATTGATTCTATAGGTACTGATTTGTATGATGATGAAGCTGAAATTATTGATTGTATAGGAATGATCATTATGCCTGGTGGTGTTGAACCCCATGCTCATTTTTCTCTTCCAATGTTTGATACTATTAGTTCAGATAACCACTATACTGGGCATAGAGCTGCAGCATTTGGAGGTTCTACTACAGTATTGGATTTTACATCACAGTTGCCTGGCCAATCTTTGCAGGCATCTATTGCTAATTCCATTGATCAGGCTTCTAAAAGTGCTGCAGTAGATTATTCTTTTCATATAAATGTTACAGATTTTAATGCCGATATAGAAAAGGAGATAAGAACTCTGTCGTTACAAGGTTTTACAAGTCTTAAGGTTTTTACAGCCTATAATGATACTTTACGCCTTTTGGATGAAGAAATAATGAGCATTTTAGAAGTTGCTAGAGATCATGGTTTGGTAGTTATGATACACGCTGAAGATGGGGATGAAATTGAAAATTTGGTATCCAAAGCCTTGTCTGATCGGCATCATGAACCAATATGGCACGCTAGGACACGACCTTCTCATGGCGAAGTTAATGCTGGAAAGCGAGTTATTGATATGGTAGAAGAGAGCGATGCAATCTTATATATTGTTCATATTTCTACAAGTGGACTGCTTAAACAATTAGTTTCTGGTAGAAGGAGAGGTGTGCGTGTAATGGGAGAAACGTGCCCACAATATCTTTTCTTTACTGAAGAAAATTTATTGCAGTCTGATGGTGGTAAATACGTTTGCTCACCTCCTCTACGTAGCTTACAAGATAATACAGATTTATGGGAAGGATTATCTGATGGGAGTTTACAAACTGTTGGTACTGATCATTGTCCATTTTTTGCTAATGGCAAATTGCCAATTGAATATGATGGAGATCAGGTATCTATTCCCGGTAAAGAATTAGGAGACGATGATTTTACAAAGATACCTAATGGTTTACCTGTAATAGAACATAGGATGGCACTATTGTGGACATTTGGAGTGTCGACAGGAAAATTGTCTGTTGAACGATTTGTTGAATTAGTATCTACTAATCCTGCAAAAATATTTGGGTTATATCCTCGTAAAGGTGCTTTAATGCCAGGTTCAGATGCAGATATTGTATTATGGGATCCAAACAAAAAACATACTATATCTGTTAGAAGTTCCCACATGAGAACTGACCATGATTTGTGGGAAGGTGTTGAAGTGGAAGGCATGCCAAAACAAGTATATTTAAGAGGACGTTTGTTAGTCAAAAATAATAATTGGTTTGGACAACCCGGTTATGGACAGCTCTTGAAGAGAGACGGTGATTTTCAGTTTGTTTGATGTTTTGTCTGTAATGTTAGGCGCATAATTATTAATTTGTTTGTGTCAAATTGACACAAACTTATGTTATCTTAATTTTGTGTTTTTATTGACGGCTTTTTCTTGCTATGGTATTATCGCAATCTACTTGGATAAGGTTTTTTCCGATTGTTATCTAAAGTAAAACATAAATTGAGTAAATGTGTGTCTAAGGGAGATTACTATAACAAGAGTTACAAGCAGAAAAATAAATACTCGTTTTCGTAAACGCTTTCGTAAACGCTCCGATCTTTTCAGAATTAATGAGAAAATTAAAGCACCTAATGTGCAATTAATAGGTCCTGATGGAAACAATTATGGGGATATAGCATTAGATAAGGCCCTTGCAATTGCTAGGGAAGCCGATTTAGATTTAGTCGAGGTTTCACCTAATACTAAACCTCCGGTTTGTAGGGTGTTGGATTATGGTAAGTTTCTCTATGAGCGTTCCAAGAAGGAAAAAGAGGCGCGTAAATCTCAGAAACAAATTGAGATTAAAGAGATAAGACTACGGCCAAAGACAACTGCGCATCATAGGTCATTTAAGGTACGCGATGCACGTAGATGGCTTGAAAAAGGTATGAAAGTTAGAGTTAGGATCAGATTTAGAGGTCGTGAAATTACTTTACCTGATATTGCTAGGGAGGATATGAGCGAGATTTATGAGGAACTTTCTGATATAGCTCATATGGAGTCTCCTCCAAGTATTGAGGGCAGAACTATGTTGATGGTTTTAGCTCCTGGAGCAGAAAAAAAATAATTAATCACATCAAAATAGGATTTAGATTATAATAAGTTGTAGGTACAAATATTATGCCTAGAAAGAAAAAAGCAACAAAATATAAATTAAAAACACATAGAGCTACTGCAAAGAGGTTCAAATTAACAGGTTCAGGTAAGTTAATGCGTACTAAGATTGGTAAAGGTCATTTGCGTCGTAATACTTCCAAGAGAACTAAACGAGTATTTAGCAAAATGATAGAAGTCGAATCTAAGGGTATTGGTAAGAGAGTTAGGAGATTGGCTCCTTACTTGCGGCGTCATAAATACAATCCACCATCTTGACATTAGATAAAAGAGGTTTTTAAATGACTAGAGTAAAAACAGGTCCTTATAGGCGACGTCGTCATCAGAAATTAATAAAAAGCATGCAGGGACAATTTGGTTCTCGTCATAGGTTGTGGCGTAGGGCGAATGAGTCAATGCTCAAAAGTAACTGGTATGCTTATCGTGATCGTAGAGTTCGCAGGAGAGAACTTAGAAAGCTATGGATTATAAGAATAAATGCTGCAGTACGTCGCCATGGTATAAAATATAGTGTATTTATGCACAAATTAGATAAGGCTAATATTCAGCTTAATAGAAAAACTCTTGCAGATTTAGCAGTAAGGGATCCTGAAGTATTTTCGGCTGTTGCAGATCTAGCTATTGAACAATAATCTAACAAATTTGAAAGACACTTAGATTAATAATTTATATGTAGGAATGTAGGTTGGTATTGTTTGAAAAAATTGTAACAAATATATCGCACGTTGGTGGACCTATTTGACCGTGCCTTTGATAATGAAAGGTCCCAAATGGGAATGAAGCTGACGGAAGTAAAACGGAAAGGAGATATCCCCAATGTCAAAAGTTTCTATTAAAAAATTACTTGAAACAGGTGTTCATTTTGGTCATCGTACTGGTAGATGGCATCCTAAAATGAAACCTTATATATTTACTGAACGTAATGGTATCCATGTAATTGATTTACAACAAACGATTGAACTAATAGAAGAATCATATAATTTGATTCGTGATAAAGTGGCGTCTGGAGGTGAGGTTTTATTTGTTGGTACAAAAAAGCAAGCCCAAGAAGCGGTGCAGAAAGAAGCTGAACGATGTGATATGCCTTATGTGAATAGACGTTGGCTTGGAGGAATGATAACTAATTGGCGTACTATGAAAGAGAGAATCAATGAATTGGAACGACTAGAATCTGAAGAGGCATCCGGTGAATGGGATTCATTGAAGAAGAAAGAGAAATTAATGTTGAATCGTAAAATTGATAAGTTATTGTATAGACTTGGTGGCATAAGGTCAATGAAGGGTTTGCCTAGTTTACTTTTTGTAGTTGACATTGGTAGGGAGATAGCTGCTATTAGAGAAGCTAAAATATTAGGAATTCCTGTTATTGCAATGGTAGATACTAATTGTGATCCTTCATTAGTTGAATATGTGTTACCGGCTAATGATGATGCTATTCGTGCTATAAGGCTTGTAATATCGTATATGGCGGATGCCGTTATTGAGGGTATAAGTCTTAGGGCAGAAGATTTAGAAGCTGCAGGATATGAAATGGGATCATCTGATCAAACTGATAATCTCTCGGAATCTGATGAAGATTTGTTAGGTGCTTCTACTTTAGCAAAATTGAGCAGTGGAGAATTAGAATTTGCAGATTCTGATAATGATACTGACTCAGTACAAGGAGTACCTGCAAATGAGAATAGTAATAACAGTGAGGAAGAGATTGATGATGGAGATGGTACTAGTTCGGACGATCATGATGATGCAGGAGCTGTAGATGAAGAGGAATCTAAAGTAGAAGATGAAGTGACAGAAGTTGATAAAGTGCAATCATCTAAATCTGAATTGGAGGGATGAAATGAGTGTAAGTGCAAGTCAAGTTAAAGAATTGAGAATTGCAACTGGGGCTCCGATCCTTGATTGTAAAAAGGCTTTACTAGATAGTCAAGGAGATTTTGACCAGGCTGTTGATTGGTTACGTAAAAAAGGATTGTCAACTGCAGCAAAAAAATCTGGCAGAGATGCAAGTGAAGGTGTAATCGACTCCTATATTCATCAAGGGAATCGTGTAGGAGTAATTATAGAAGTCAATTGTGAAACAGATTTTGTTGCTCGATCAGATGATTTTCTTTCTCTGGTTCACAATGTCCTTTTGCATATAGCTATGGCTAATCCAATATGTCTGGATAAAGATGATCTTCCAGAAGAATATTTGTCCAAAGAAGAAGAACTTTATCGTGAACAAGCCATAAAGGAAGGGAAGCCTGCGGATATTGTAGATAAGGTTGTGGCTGGAAAATTAGAAAAGTATTACAAACAAGTATGTCTATTAAGACAACCATTTATTAAAGATGAAGACCAGACCATTCAGGATCTAGTCAATAATGCTATAGCTAAATTTGGCGAAAACATTATTGTTCATAGATTTGTGCGTTATGAGCTTGGCAAATAGATTAAAATTGTATAACAATACTTTATTATAGAATTGACGATATATGCCTAAAACTTACAAGTTTAAACGTGTTTTGTTGAAGTTGGGAGGTGAGGCTCTCGCTGGTGTTGGTGGTTCTGGTATTGATCCTAAACAAGCTGATCTAGTATCGAATATTATTGCGGATGTGGTTAGTCAAGGTACTGAAATAGCTGTAGTAGTTGGGGCTGGAAATTTGTGGCGTGGTTCCATAGGTACTCAGAATGGGATGGAGCGTACTATTGCAGATCATATGGGCATGCTTGCTACTGTGATGAATGCTATTGCTTTGCAGGATGCGCTTGAGAGAGCTGGAATATCCACTCGTGTGCAGACTGCAATAGAAATTAAAGAAGTTGCTGAACCATATATATGGCGTCGAGCTGTCCGACATTTGGAAAAAGAACGTGTAGTGATTCTTGGGGGTGGAACTGGTAACCCTTATTTCACGACTGATACAGCAGGAGCGTTACGAGCAGTAGAAATTGATGCTGATATTTTGATTAAGGCTACCAAAGTGGATGGAGTTTATTCTACTGATCCAGAGCATAATGATAATGCTAAGAGATATGACAAGATTAGTTACATGGAAGCCATTAGTTTGCGTTTAAAGTTTATGGATAGTACTGCATTATCATTATGTATGGATAATGACATGCCTATTGCAGTAGTCAATTTGTGGCAAAAAGATAGTCTTCTAAAGGTAGTTAGAGGTGAAAAAGTTGGTACAATAGTATCGAAGTAATAAATACCTTCATAGTTGTAAGATATTATATTTTTAGTGATTAAAAAATTAATAATTGATTTCAGAGGATATTATGATAAAGGAATTAATGAATGATACAAAAGATCGAATGAAATCTTCAATTAACTCCCTTGAAAATGGTTTGGCAACTGTACGAACTGGTAGAGCTTCACCAGTACTGGTTGAGCAGTTGATGGTGAATTATTATGATCAATTAACTCCATTAAATCAGTTGGCAACGATTGGTGTTCCGGAACCTCGTATGATTACGATTAAACCATTTGATAATAATACTATTGGCGAAATAGAAAAAAGTATAATGGCATCTGAGTTGGGTTTAACACCTACTAATGATGGAAAAATCATTAGATTGAGTATTCCACCTTTAACAGAGGATCGCAGGAAAGATTTGACTAAAGTAGTTAGCCAACGCGTCGAAGAGGCACGAGTATCTGTTCGTAATGCTCGTCGTGATGCACAGAATGACATGCGAGAGTTTCAGCGTGAAAATCTGATTTCTGAAGATGAATTAGAGCATGGACAGAAATTGCTTCAGGAATTGACTGATCAGTTTGTGAATGATATCAATGAATTAGGAGAAGATAAGAAAGAAGAAGTTATGCATGTATAATGGTTGTTATGAAAAGTTGAAGACAGCTGTGATTCGTTGATAAAAAACTTAATTTCATAGTGCAATGTTTGTAAATAATATATTTTAAATATGAATAAAAGCGAATCTACTGATTCGATTCAGGTGATACCTAATCATGTTGCCATCATTATGGATGGTAATGGTCGCTGGGCGCAAAAGCGTGGATTACCTAGATTAGCTGGTCATCGAGCAGGTACGGAAAACCTCAGAAAAATAATTGAAGAATGTATTAATTTAGATATAAAACATCTGACTATTTATGCATTTTCAACTGAAAATTGGCACAGACCGATTGAAGAAGTTTCTGGTTTGATGGGGTTATTAGAAAATATGCTTGATAAGGAATTAGAATCTCTAGATAAAAATGGGGTGAGTATTAGACATTTGGGACATAGTTTTGGTATTCATGAAAGGCTTATGAATAAAATTGTTGATGCAGTTAACACTACTCGTAACAATTCTACTTTGGTATTAAACGTGGCTTTTAACTATGGTGGTAGACATGAGCTTGTTCGAGCAGTGCAAAATATTATTGATGATGAATTATCTTCTCAAGAAGTTGATGAAGAGTTGATTAGTAATTATTTGGATACTTCTGGGCAACCAGATCCAGATTTAGTTATACGTACTAGCGGAGAATATCGTATTAGTAATTTTTTAGTATGGCAAAGTGCATATGCTGAATGGTACTTTACAACAAAGCTTTGGCCGGATTTTAATGAAGAGGAATTATATCGTGCACTTGTTTTTTTTAGTGGACGAGAACGTAGATTTGGCCAGATTTCTGATCAGATAAAGTGATGCTAAAAAAAAGACTTCTTACTGCAAGTGTATTGATCCCAATTTTCTTGTGGATCATTAATTATGGTAGTTGGGTTTACACATTTACTGTGTTAATATTATTAAGTCTTGCAGTTATTGAGTTTGCGAATATTGCTCAAAAGATATCATTACGTCCTTCTCTCATCATTAGTCTTTTGGGGCTATGGGTCATTGTAGGCTGTATTGTAGTTGAAAATTACTCTGAAATGTTGGTTCCTGTTTTAGTGTTGTTTATTGTTGTGACATTAATTTGGCATATGATTGATTATGAATTGGGAGCTGAACAGTCATGGCAAGATTGGAGCATATCATTGATGGCTCCAATTTATGTTGGTGTGCTGGGGTCACATTTGTTGGTATTGAGGATGTTGCCATCCGGTCAATGGATGACCATAATTGTCCTATCTATTTTATGGGTATCAGATACAGGTGCTTATGCATTTGGGAAGAATTTTGGAAAGAATTATTTAGTTGTGCGTACTAGTCCAAATAAAACTTGGGAGGGTTTGTTAGGAGGTATTGTTTCTGGTATAGCTTATAGTGTTGGTTTGTTTTTATTTTTGCTATATACAGGATTGTGGATTTCAGATGTTATAGATTTGCAACATATGGTTTTAATTGGAACTATTGTTTCATTGTTTGGATTGTTTGGAGATTTGGGAATAAGTCTAATTAAGAGACAGGCTAATGTGAAAGATACAGGTAAAATTTTTCCTGGTCATGGAGGAGTACTAGATAGGATTGACTCTTGGTTAGTAGCTGTAGCAGTGAGCTATTACTATCTATATTGGATTGCATTATCTTGAACAATATATATAATTAAAGGGCCCAATAAGTTGTATATTGCATTTGTAAATTCAAAAATTGTAGTTACCAAAATTTCTGATAGGTATATTGATCAATATGGGTCATTCGATGACTTAATATAAGCGAGTTTGTCTAACAAATAATAATGCAAATAAAGAACGTTTTTTATGAGAATATTGTGATTGGAATGAAATTAGCAGTAAATGAGTTGAAAATATAAAATAGGAGAAATTTTTGAATAAATTAGATATGATGCAAGTATTTAGTTTTGGGATGAAGATAAATAATTATGGATATAGCTAAACTAGAAAAGAAAAATTTAGAAGAATTAAGAAAGTTGTCTAAGGAAATGGAAATCCCTGGTTTTAGTAAAATGAAAAAGGATGATCTAGTTTTGGGCCTTTTAAAGGTGAAGGCTGAGAAGGGTGGGCATACTTTGCGAGGGGGTGTGTTAGAAATAGTTGATGACGGTATAGGTTTCTTGCGTTCTGGACAATTGCTTCCCAGTGCTACAGATGTGTATGTAAGTCAGTCTCAAATTAAGCGGTTTGGGATGCGTACAGGTGATATGGTAATAGGGCAAGTTAGACCACCAAAGGATAACGAGAAATATTTTGGTCTAATTAGAGTAGAGGCAGTAAATGGAATGGATCCAGAAGAGGCTAAGCGTCGTCCTACATTTCATTCATTGACACCTATTTTTCCTGAAGAGCGCTTTGATTTAGAAACGGATAGATACACTTTAGCCACCCGTATGATTAATTTAGTGGCACCAATTGGTAAAGGTCAGAGGGGTTTGATTGTGTCTCCTCCAAAAGCTGGAAAGACTACTGTTTTGACTGAGGTTGCTAATGCTATATCTATGAAGTACCCTCAAGCACATTTGATGGTAGCATTGATTGGTGAGCGTCCAGAAGAAGTAACTGATATGGATAGATCAGTTGATGCAGAGGTAGTAGCAAGTACATTCGATGAGCCTGTGACAGCACACGTTAAAGTTGCAGAAATGGCGTTGGAACGTGCCAGGCGTTTAGTAGAATGTGGACGAGATGTGGTTATTCTTTTAGATTCTATTACTCGTCTGTCTCGTGCCTATAATTTGATAGTAACCCCTTCAGGAAGAACTCTATCTGGTGGTCTTGATCCAGCTGCACTATATCCTCCAAAACGATTTTTTGGAGCAGCCAGGAATATAGAACATGGTGGTTCTTTGACTATAGTAGCTACTTGTTTAGTTGATACAGGATCGAGGATGGATGATATGGTTTATGAAGAATTTAAGGGTACAGGAAATATGGAATTACATTTGTCTAGGCGCTTGCAGGAACGCAGAGTTTTTCCAGCCATTGATATTGAAAGATCGTCTACCAGAAGGGAAGAATTGTTACTCGGTCCAGATATTACTCAGCGTGTTTGGTTAATGAGACGTATGTATAGTCAAATGATTTCTCCGGCACCTGCAGGAGCAGCTATGGAAATGAGTCTTGCTACGGAGGCATTAATGCAGCAAATTAGACAAGCGGAAAACAATTTTGAATTTCTTGAACAGCTAGGCAAAGAAGAGGAGTAGTAGTTCTATTAGAAGTTGTTTGGATATTAGATGAATTGATAACGTGTTACGTTCAATAATTATTCGATACGGAGTTCATTTTACTTGCATTATTGTAGTATTTGCAGCTGTTTTAATGTATAGATTAGGATTAGATCCTTCTTCCGAGAAAAAGCTGAATGATTATAATATTTTGGATGAGATACATACTTATTCAGAGCATTCACATTCACATTCACATTCACATTCAGAGTATGATATTGTTTCACATATTGATGGAATAGGAGTAGTTTCAGATAATCTATGGTTAGACCATAGTATAAAGAGGTCCATTAATATTCGTACTCATATTCCGAGTAGACCAAGACAAGATGTAATCAAATATGTGGTACGATCGGGTGACACTTTATTTGGTATATCTGAAAAATACGGTATTTCACCTGAAACAATCTTGTGGAGTAATCCTATCCTAAAAGATGATCCACATTTGCTTCGCGCTGAACAGGAATTGTTAATTTCACCGGTTTCAGGGGTGTTACGTGTAGTTTATGAAGGAGATACAGTAGAAGGATTGGCTTCTGTATATCGGTCAGATGTGGATGATATTGTAAATTGGCCAAGTAACAATATTGACTCTGAAAACCCTCAACTTGTTCTAGGTGAAGTTATAGTTGTTCCAGGAGGTGAGCGAGATTTTGTTCAATGGACTGTTCCTCGGGTAGCTAGAGCTAAACGCAATCCTCTTCCTGCTGGTGCAGGTCCTGGTGCGTGTGCAGGAGGGTATCAGGGTGGTGCCATTGGATCTGGTACATTTATTTGGCCAGCAGCAAATCGTTTTTTATCAGGATATAATTATAGTGGATATCATCAGGCTATAGATATAGCAGCTGGTTTAGGAGATCCTATCTATGCTTCTGATAGTGGAGTAGTTGTATTTGCCGGGTGGAGCAACTGGGGGTATGGATATATGGTGGTGATTGATCATGGTAATGGTTGGCAAACATTGTATTCTCATTTGTCTCAATGGAATGTAAGTTGTGGACAGTCAGTATATCAGGGTAACGTGGTTGGTTTATCTGGTAGCACAGGCAATTCAACGGGACCACATTTACATTTTGAGATAAATTATCAAGGAACACGTGTGAATCCTTGGAATTATTTACCTTAAATAGGATGAATTGTTTATGAAACTTTCAGTGATTATTCCAGTTTTTAATGAAGTTGAGACTATCAATGAGATCGTTGATAGAGTTCGTCAAGTGCCATTGAACAAAGAAATTGTTCTTGTAGATGATTCATCAACAGACGGTTCTGGAGAAATATTGAAGTCACTTAGCAATGATCCGGATATTTTGGTTTTATCTCATCCAGTTAATCAAGGAAAAGGAGTTGCCATAGCTAGTGCTCTTCAGATGGCTACCGGCGATTTGGTTGTCATTCAAGATGCTGATTTAGAATATGATCCTAATGATTTTTTGGAGCTCATTAAGCCTATTCTTGATAAACAGACAGATGTTGTTTATGGTGTTAGAGATTTGAGTAGTCAGCGTATCATAATGCGCCTGGGAAATAATTTTCTTAGCTGGGTTGCAAGCTTATTATATGGTGTTAAGCTGAATGATATGGAGACATGCTATAAAATGATGACTAGAACTGCATTTGAGACATTGGATTTGGAGTGCAGGAGATTTGATGTAGAAGCAGAAATTACAGCTAAGCTTGTGCTTGCAGGTTTTACGATTTATGAATGCCCCATTCATTATGATGCTCGTTATGATAATAAAAAATTATCCCCAATGGATGGATTACCGACATTGCGTGCACTAATAAAATACAGGTTTTTTGTATGAAAGACAGGGATCTTTTTGATTTTTCTATGGGTGTTAAGATGAAATCCGAAGCTCCTTTGGCAGCCAGAATGCGACCAATTAACTTGGACCAATTTGTTGGTCAGAGTGAAATCATTGGTTCGGAAACTTTGCTGAGGAGAGCAATAGAAGATGACAGACTTTTTTCATCAATTATATTGTGGGGTCCTCCAGGTACTGGTAAAACTACTTTGGCTAATATTGTTGCTGAGACTACAAAGGCTTATTTCGTTACTTTGGGTGCTGTATTTGCTGGTAAACGTGAATTACGTGAAGTCATTCAAGACGCTAGAGAGAGGCGTAAATTATATGGGATACGAACAATATTATTTGTAGACGAGATTCATCGTTGGAACAAGGCACAGCAAGATGCTTTGTTACCTCATGTTGAGTCCGGTGAGATAGTTTTGGTTGGTGCAACTACTGAGAATCCATATTTTGAAATTATTGGTGCACTGTTGTCAAGATCTCGTATTTTTCAATTTAAGTCTTTGTCTGCTCATGAAACTCGTATTGTTTTAGAACAAGCAATTGCTGATAAAGAACGAGGTTATGGTGACAAATCTATACAAATAGATAAGGATGCTATGGAACATTTAGTTATAGTATCGGGTGGCGATGCGCGCAATGCTTTAAATGCTTTGGAACTCGCAGTAGAATCTACTAAGGAAGACAAATCAGGAGTAATTAAAATTTCTTTGCAGGTAGCACAAGAATCTATCCAAAAAAGAGCAGTATCATATGATAAAAATGGTGATGATCATTACGATACAATTAGTGCTTTTATTAAATCTGTTAGAGGATCAGATCCGGATGCTGCTTTATATTGGTTGGCTAAAATGTTGTATGCTGGAGAATCAGCTAGGTTTATTTTACGACGGTTAATAATATTGGCTAGCGAGGATATCGGATTAGCTGATCCTAATGGTTTGTTAGTAGCTGTATCTGCTTCTCAAGCTTTTGAATATGTCGGTATGCCAGAGGGTATATATTCTATTGTTGAAGCTACTATTTATTTGTCCACAGCTCCAAAATCTAATAGTACTTGTTGTTATTTTGATGCACGAAAACTGGTTGAGTCACAAGGTAATGTCGAGATTCCTGTTCATTTGAAAGATGGAAATAGAGATCGAGATACTTTAGGTCATGGTGTAGGGTATGTATATCCTCATAATAATAATGAAAATCATGTGGGTCAGCAATATATGCCTAATGGACTTTTGAACAAATATTTTT